>Ga0208300_100002_pt1 | contig 700756 bp, 597 predicted proteins | sample 23_taG_FD_184096 | JGI IMG/M metagenome (GOLD analysis project Ga0208300, IMG submission 184096) | Marine viral communities from Cariaco Basin, Caribbean Sea - 23_WHOI_OMZ (SPAdes) (version 2) | ecosystem: Environmental > Aquatic > Marine > Oceanic | place: Caribbean Sea: Cariaco Basin...
ATGCCGAGTTGACTCACCATCTGGGGCACGACAAGCATCAGCCGGTCGGTAACTCGTCTGGCAATACCCGCAACGGCTTTAGCCGCAAGAAGCTCAAGGGCGAGTTCGGCGAGCTGCCCATTGAGATGCCGCGTGATCGGCATGGCACCTTCGAACCGCAGATTGTCGAGAAGCACCAGACCCGCTGGGTGGGGTTCGACGACAAGATTCTTTCGCTGTACGCACGGGGCATGACCGTGCGCGAGATTCAGGCACACCTACAGGAGATGTATGGCGCCGAGGTATCGCCCAGTCTGATCTCCTCGGTGACCGATGCCGTAACCGATGAGGTGAAGGCCTGGCAGTCACGGCCGCTCGACGCGGTCTATCCCATCGTCTACCTCGACTGCATCCACACCAAGGTGCGTGAGGGTGCCGTGCGGGTGAAGGCGGTTTAACTGGCGCTGGGCATCAACCTGGCCGGGGAGAAGGAAATCCTCGGGCTATGGATCGCCCAGAGCGAGGGTGCCAAGTTCTGGTTGCAGGTGGTGACCGAGTTGCGCAACCGTGGCGTGCAGGACATCTTCATCGCCTGCGTGGATGGCCTGAAGGGCTTCCCCGAGGCCATCGAGGCGGTCTTCCCGCACACCAGCGTGCAACTGTGCATCGTGCATATGGTCAGGCACAGCCTGAACTACGTCTCTTGGAAACGGCGCGCCGAGGTAGCGGCTGACCTGAAGCGGATTTACCAGTCCAGCACGGCGGACGAGGCTGAGCTGCGCCTTGGCGAGTTCGAAACCAAATGGGATGACGACTACCTGCCAATTGGTCAGTCCTGGCGGCGCAACTGGGCTCGGATCACGCCGTTCTTCGACTTCCCACCGGAGATCCGCAAAGTGATCTATACCACCAACGCCATTGAGTCGGTGAACATGAGTTTGCGCAAGATAACCAAGAACCGCGGCTCGTTCCCCAGCGACGAGGCGCTGCTGAAACTGTTCTATCTGGCGCTACGCAACATCAGCAAGAAATGGACGATGCCGATCCGTGACTGGAAAGCGGCACTGACACGCTTTACGATCAGCTACGAAGGCAGGCTGCCACAGTAGTAACCCCATCCCCGGTTACACAGAATTCTGCACACCCTCCTAACGACTGGGCTATCGAAACCATGGGCAACTCCAAGTATCCGCTTGAGCTGTTCCAGCGAGTGGTCACCGTCAGCCTGGAGACTCAAAAAATCGTCAAGGCGCTGCCTGCTCTCGACATCGGCTAGGGCAACTGACGTCATTGATTATTGAAACGCAGATAAGGAATTCAGCATGCAACCCAGCAAAGCTACGGTGACTAGCTTATTCAGCACCCCCTCATCAGTATCAGATCCCGATTTTTCAAAGGGGTTATGTCTGGACGCTGGAGAAGCAGGTCGGCCCCTTGTGGATTGACATCCAGGACCGAGCAGATGCTGTCCTGGAGCAACAAGCGTTGGCATCTAACGGTAATACTGTGGCATTGAAGCCATTACAGAAGCACTTTTTGGGCTCCATTGTGATGACACCGGTCCCTAACAGTTTCGGCAGAGTGCCTGCCTTTGAGGTGATCGATGGTCAGCAGCGTTCCACTACGTTACAACTCCTGCTGCTCGCTTTTCGCCAAGCTGCACGTGAGTTGGTGGGTAGTCCCATACCGCAAATGCTCGATGGTTTGGTACGAAACCCCGGCCCTTATCAGCGCGTAGAAGACCATTACAAGGTCTGGCCTACTCAGGCGGGGCAGGATGAGATGCGACGCCTGAATGACACGGCTACTAGCATCAAAGACATATGCGCCATGTATCCGGCACGAGATGGCCGTGCAAAGCTTGAGCGGCCTTTGATGGTGCAGGCTTATCTTTACCTCTACCACGCTTGTCTCGCTTACATGCGGGGTGTCGATCTCTCCGATGTCGTAGACCCTGCGGCTGACCCTACGTTCGGGAATACGCTGATCGCGGATATCCGCCGCCATGACGAGGTGTCACCGCTGAAAGCCGATATACAGCTAGAGCCAGAGCGCGCTCAGGCGCTCTATATGGCTTTGTCCGATCACGTGCAGATCATGACTCTGACGCTGGAAGTTGAGGATGATCCTCAAGTCATCTTTGAAACACTCAATGCACGAGGAGAACCGCTACTGGCGTCTGACCTAGTACGCAATTTCGTGTTCCTCGAAGCTGCTCGACAGGGGAAGCCTGTTCCACAGTTATACGAGCGCTACTGGAGCCAATTTGACCTTGTCGCGACCACCGGCAAAGGTGTCTCCGCCAATGCTTACTGGAGGGAAAAGGAGCGCCAGGGGCGTCTGACCTATCCGCGCATTGATCTATTTTTCTACAACTACGCGACTTTGCGTAGCCAGGAAGTGACCCTCGCCAGCCACGTATTTCAGTCATTCAAAGCATGGTGGCAAAAACAGCCTCGTGATCTTGAAGGCGAACTGGAGCAACTGGTTACCTCCAGCCGCCACTTTCGGGAGCTGGTATCTCCCGAGGGAACTGGGTACTTGGCTGAGTTTGCTCGGTTGGTTAAATCACTAGATGTGGGTACGGTCACGCCGGTTTACCTCGCACTGCGTGAGCAACTAGCAAGCGATAGCGACGAGTTGAAACAAGCGCTCGGTGATCTAGCGTCCTATCTGACGCGCCGAGCGGTATGCGGTTTGACTACCAAGGGCTATAACCGCTTTTTCATGCGAGTGCTTCAAGCTGTGACGGGGGCGCCAGAAGCTCCGCACATGGCTCTTCGCAAGGTGCTTTTAGCGGCAACAGCACCCAGCGAGGTTTGGCCAGAGGACGCGCTCTTTAGCGACAAATGGTGCCATCGCCGGGTATACGAGGAGCTTCGGCCCGCAAAAACGTGTGCTGTCCTTCGGGCACTGGAATATGCAGCCCGTGGCCCCCAGCAAGGGAGCAACCATGTACCAACCCAGTCTGATTTGACCGTCGAGCACGTATTGCCACAGAGCTGGGAAGCCCTCCCCTTTTACCAGGTCGAAGGTATGAACGAAGGACAGCGTCAACTCAGAGAGGCTGCTGTTCATAGTTTTGGGAATCTGACACTTCTGACTCAGCCGCTGAACAGCTCAATCAGCAATGGCCCCTTTGCTGATACCGTAGGTGTTGAAGGCGAGCAGGTTCTGGGCAAACGATCTCGGCTAGGTCAAAGCGCTCTTCTGTTGAATACCTACTTCCACCAGGCAGAGCTTGCGACATGGGACGATCTGGCCATTGAAAGTCGAGCTAAAGCCCTGCTGAAAGCCGCGCTACTTGTGTGGCAGAAGCCGGTAGACGGCACCGCCGCACCCGTTGCGGTAGCGTCGGCGATCTCCAGGTGCCCAGCTCAGGACGTTTGATTGCCCGATAAGGAGGCAGTGTGAGAGATCCACATGTAGAGGCGGTCTACTTCAAGGTCAGCTCCGGCGAGGACATCTCCTACAAGGATCCGGATCCATTGACGTTCCAGAACCATCTTGGCGAGTACTGTCTCTCGGACGGAGTGCTGAAGGTTGTCCCAGCCGAGCATTTTGGTAGCGGCCAGGAAGCTTGCCAGGCTATTGACGGATTTCTTCGTGCTTGGGAGATTGAGGCGGATCTCAAGAAGAATCCTGGAACGATTAGATTCACATACTCCCACGTTGATTTGATTGATCGTAATCCCCCGCCACCAGGAAAGCCTCAAGTTGTACAGGCAGTAGGCATCTGCTCAGGGGTTGCTATCGCCGATAACTTCCATTTCCATGTGGCTCTTGGGCGTTACCCCGAACCGCCAGAGCGCTTTAGTGCGTCGGAGCATGCCCAACATGCCTATCGGCGATGGTTGAGCTACCGAAATGGGCAGGAGCCATTGCAGGCCATGGCGTACTTCGTCATCACGCTCGTCGAGCGAATTGCAGGCAGCAGAGCGAAGGCCTGCGAACTGTTTAAAATCGATATGGCAGTGCGTACCAAAATGGGCGATCTGTGTAGCGAACGCGGTAGTGCCTTGACGGCCAGGAAAGCACAGTCAGCGGGCTTTGATGAGCTTTCCCCTATTGAAAAAAACTGGTTGGAGCAAGCGGTCAAGCGACTGATTCTCAGGCTGGGAGAGCAGGCTTCTGGTCAGTCCCTGGATCAGATAACTATGGAGAATGTTGAGCAGCTTTGAACTGCTCAGCTAATGGCGAATGTAACTGTCGTGCCTACCGCGACCATTGTTTGGGCCATAAGTGATCGCACAAAAAGGCCCGCGCTGAGCGGGCTTGGAATGTGTCCGAATACGTGTGTCTGCAGGGGCATGTCTCGGGTGCGGTAATATAGTTCTTCACAACCTACGTTGATAATGAGCATTCCATCTATGGCTCTGCCACCGCTCAGGTAGGGCGGCCCGTGCGTAATCAGGACGTCGGTGTCATCTGGAATAAGACCCCACTGTGATCTCAAAGAACTCCCTCGATCTAGCATGAATGCGCCTCCGTGAAAGCGGGGTGTCCACGGTGATCCCCAGAACTTAACTCCCCCGATTTCTACTCCGCTGTCCTGAAGGTAATGGGTGGTCGGAAGCAGTTTTGGAATCAGCTCGGGGTGCTTTTCGATTGCATCGTCGTGATTGCCGGCAACCAAAATTTTGTGGCCATGTCGATTTAAACATGTGACGAACGCTAATGTCCGACCTCTGCCAGTCATGGCTGGCAGGGGTCAGCAAGATCAGGCTTTTATAATAATTTGTGGGTTAATCAACCCCAAATTGCACCCTCGACTTTTTGCTTTGAGGGGAGCTGCACCTCAACGGCGTCTCCATTAAAGCGCACCGGCCAGACGTTTAACGTTTGTTCAGGATATTCGAGGCAAGTGCCGTCTTGTAAGCGAAAGTGCTGTTTATAAAGCGGCGCAGCCACCACTAAATCTCCAGCCAAGCTACCCACCAAACCACGACCAATCACATTTGCGCCCGACTTCGGATCGCGGTTTTCAATTGCGAACAAGCGATTACCTTCCGGCTCATTGGGCAGATAGAACAGCGCCACTTGGACGCCATTCAACCAAGCCACCACGCCGGAATTAGCGACCAAGTCCTGACGGCGACATAAGGTTTGCCAGTAGGTGTATTGGGCAACAGCGGCAGTATTAGCTTGGCTCATCAGACAATCTCCTCTGCGGCTACTAGGTGCAGCTCTTCTGCACGAATCGGGCGGCGTTGGCCGCGTTCTTTGACGAACTGAATATCTGGGTCAGCGCCGTTATTGTTGACGAAGGTACGGAAGCGTTTGAGCTTTTCTGGGTCTTTTAGGGCGTTGGCCCATTCGCATTCATAGCGGTCAACCACTAACTGCATCTGCCCTTCCAACTCTGCAGCCAGCCCCAAGCTGTCGTCGATAATCACGGCCTTCAGATAGTCCAAACCGCCCTCCAGGCTTTCGCGCCATACAGACGTGCGTTGCAGCTTGTCGGCTGTGCGGATATAGAACATCAGGAAGCGGTCGATGTAGCGGATCAAAGTGTCGTCATCGAGGTCGGTGGCGAACAATTCGGCGTGGCGCGGGCGCATACCGCCGTTGCCACTGATGTACAAGTTCCAGCCCTTCTCAGTAGCGATTACGCCAACGTCTTTGCTTTGCGCTTCTGCGCATTCGCGGGTACAACCAGATACCGCAAATTTAAGCTTGTGCGGTGAGCGCAGACCCTTGTAGCGGTCCTCAATCCTCAAAGCCATTTGGACACTATCTTGCACGCCATAACGGCACCAGGTACTGCCCACGCAACTTTTCACAGTGCGGGTGGACTTGCCATAGGCGTGACCAGTTTCAAAGCCGGCAGCAATCAGCTCCCCCCAGATATCTGGCAGTTCGTGCAGTTGCGCGCCGAACAGGTCGATACGCTGGCCGCCAGTGATCTTGGTATACAGGTCGTACTTTTTCGCCACTGCACCAATTGCAATCAAACCATCTGGGCTGATCTCGCCACCGGGAATCCGCGGCACCACTGAGTAGGTACCGTTCTTCTGCATGTTGGCCATAAAGGTGTCGTTGGTGTCTTGCAGTGGTACCAGCCAGGGCTCTTGAATTTGGCGGTTCCAGCACGACGCCAGAATGGAGCCCACGACCGGTTTGCAGATATCACAACCCAGTTGGCCTTTGCCATGGCGGGCCAGCAGTTCGTCAAAGGTTTCGATGCCTTCAACACGAACCACGGAGTAAAGCTCCTGACGGGTGAATGCAAAGTGCTCGCACAAGCTCTTGTCAACGCTAACGCCACGAGCAGTAAGCTCATGCTCGAACACCTGCTTAAGCAAGCTGGCGCAACCACCGCAACCAGTGGCGGCTTTGGTCTGTGTTTTGAGGCCGGCAAGGTCGTCACAACCAGCGTCGATAGCGCTGCAGATCGCCCCTTTACTGACGTTATGGCAGGAGCATACGGTGGCAGTGGCTGGCAGGGCATCGACGCCTAGCGTAGGTGCGGCTTCGCTCCGGGGCAAAATCAACGACGAGGGATCGGCAGGAAGAGTAATGCCGTTTTGTACATATTGCAGCAAGGTGTCGTAGTAGCTGTTATCTCCTACCAAAACTGCTCCCAGGGCTTGCTTGCCGTCGGCAGAAACCACCAAGCGACGATAGCTGCCGCTGGCCTCATCAATAAAGCGGTAGCTGCGCGATCCGGCAATGGTGCCCTGGGCATCGCCAATGGAACCGACATCGACCCCAAGTAGTTTGAGCTTTGTCGACATATCAGCCCCCATAAACGGGTCAGCTGCTTCGTTACATAGCTGCGCGGCTACGCTGCGGGCCATTTGGTAACCCGGCGCAACCAAACCAAAGATGCTGCCATTCCATGCCGCACATTCGCCGATAGCGTAGATGTTAGCGTCGCTGCTGCGACATTGGCTGTCGATGGCGATACCGCCACGTGGTCCTAGCTCTAATTCGCATTGTTTGGCCAGGGCATCCTGAGGGCGAATGCCTGCGGAGAAAACGATCAGGTCTGTTTCCAAGAACTCATCGTTGGCGAAGTTCATTCGGTAGCGGTATTCGCAGCCGGCTGAAATCGACTGGGTACTGCGAGATAAATGCACGCTAACGCCAAGGGCTTCGATACGCGACTTCAGGGCATGGCCACCGTGGTCATCCAACTGCACAGGCATCAAACGTGGAGCGAACTCCACCACATGGGCTTCCAGGCCCAAACTCTTAAGGGCGTTGGCCGCTTCCAGACCGAGTAAACCGCCCCCCACCACTACGCCACGGCGGGCGTTCTTGGCGGCTGCTTGGATGGTATCGAGGTCGGCCAGAGTACGGTAGACCAATCGAGAGTTACCGGCGGCACCTTCAATCGGCGGCACAAAGGGGAACGAGCCGGTTGCCAGTACAAGCTGGTCATAGAGCACGCAACCATTTGCGGTAATTATCTTGCGGCTGTCGCGGTCGATTTCCAGCACCGGCACACTCAGGTGCAGAGTGACACCTGGGGTTTGATAAAGCGCCGAGTCGCCAAGGGCGAGGGATTCTGCATCGCGGCCACCGAAGTATTCGGACAGGTGCACACGGTCGTAGGCGCGCAGCGGCTCTTCGCTGAACACATGAATCTGGTAGCGGCTCAACGCACCGCGTTGAACTAACTGTTCTAAGCAGTGATGACCAACCATGCCGTTGCCAATGATGACCAATTGCTGAAGATCTGTACTGTTCATGTGTAAATCCGCCCACGCCGCTACGGTTTGTTTTGAGCAAAAAAAAACGCCTGGAACCAAGAGGTTCCAGGCGCCTTTGCCTGTTCGTACTGCCGGCCTATACGCCTGATGCAGTCCTTGTCACCCGGACTTTTCTCAGTCAACGATCGCCATTGATCGACGGGGTGCCTCACCTACGCAATGGCAGTGAGCTGATCGAGACTATGCAGTGGCTGTGCCAGAAATTTATTAGCCTTCTGCAAACGCCACATTTACGGGCTTCCTGCCAGACAGGGGAATTAGCTCACGTACCAATTCAGAACTAAAACAGTGCAGTTTTCGATCTATCGCCCCAATGTGACGCAATTTAGACATCACAAAGTACTCGTTTAAGTGGTTTCAGCTTCGATGCTTTTAAAGTCAAGAACTCGCAACTGAAGCCGCTCACACTGTGCCGCGTAAGAGTTTGCGATGCTTTTGGCCCAACCATTGCTTCGTATACGCAAAGGCCGTCAACGAAGATGGTCGAAACATTCAAGCAATACACACGACAAAGGCGCCGTGCAGTTCCCGTTAAAAGACGAGGAGCAGCATGGCGCCTTTGTCGTTTCCACAGATGGATACGACGATGTCAGCAAAACCGACGGTCAGCAAAACAGTGCGAAGCGTATGCCCTTACTGTGGGGTGGGCTGTGGCATTGTTATGCAGGTAGAAGACAACCTGATCGTCAAAGTTTCCGGAGATAAACAGCACCCAAGTAACTTCGGTCGCCTGTGCACCAAGGGCACTACCTGCGGCCAAGCCGTCGCTAACAGTGGACGTATGGAGTACGCGTTTGTGCGCCAGGCGCGCAGCTGCGACCCTATGCGCGTGGCCATCGACGAAGCCATCGATACTACCGCCAGGCGCCTGCGCGACATCATTGACGCGCATGGTCCGGATGCCGTGGCCCTGTATGTCAGTGGGCAAATGTCCTTGGAGGCGCAGTACCTGGCCAACAAACTTACCAAGGGTTTTATTCGCAGCAGCCATATCGAATCCAACTCTCGGCTGTGTATGGCCAGCGCCGGCAGCGGCTACAAACAATCCCTCGGTGCCGATGGCCCACCCGGCGCGTACAGCGACTTTGAACACAGCGATGTGTTTTTAGTGATCGGTTCCAATATGGCCGACTGCCATCCAATCCTATTTCTGCGCCTGCTCGACCGAGTTAAGACCGGGGCCAAGCTGATCGTCATCGACCCGAGGCGCACTGCCACTGCAGAAAAGGCCAGTCTGTACCTACAAATCGCCCCGGGCACAGATCTGGCGCTGCTCAATGGTTTGCTTCATTTACTGATGAAAAACGGCCATACCGACCCAGCGTTTATAGCTGAATTCACCGAAGGCTGGGATGTAATGCCGAGTTTTCTTGAGGACTACTCGCCCGAAAAAGTCGCCGCCATCACCGGCCTGAACGAGGCTGATATTCGCCAGACTGCGCAATGGCTAGGTGAAGCAAAAAACTGGATGAGCTGCTGGACCATGGGCCTTAACCAAAGCATACAAGGAACCTGGCACACCAACGCCCTATGTAACTTGCACCTTGCCACCGGCGCCATTTGCCGTCCAGGCAGCGGGCCGTTCTCCCTTACCGGCCAACCTAATGCCATGGGTGGGCGCGAGATGGGCTATATGGGCCCAGGCCTACCAGGACAACGCTCTGCCTTGATAGCAGAGGACCGTGCGTTCATTGAACGAATTTGGGCCCTCAAGCCCGGCAGTTTGCGCAGTGAGGGTGGCGATGGCACGGTGGCCCTATTCGAGGCCATGGCCGCTGGTGAAGTTAAAGCCTGTTGGATTATTTGTACCAATCCGGTGGCCAGTGTGCCCAATCGCAAAACCGTGATTGAGGCATTGCAAAAGGCAGAACTGGTAATCACTCAGGACGCTTACCTGGATACCGAAACCAATCGCTACGCCGACATCCTGCTACCAGGGGCGCTGTGGGCGGAAGCCGAGGGGGTGATGATCAACTCCGAGCGCAACCTTACGCTAATGCAGGAAGCCGTAATGCCGCCAGGCGATACCTTGCCTGACTGGGAAATTATCGCCCGTGTAGCCTGCGCCATGGGCTACAGCGAGGCGTTTAGCTACACCAGCGCAAGCGAAGTATTTGAAGAAATCAAACGCTGCTGGAACCCCCAAACCGGCTATGACATTCGTGGTGCCAGCTATGAACGCCTACGCGAGCAACCGCTTCAATGGCCTATTGCCGATAGCAATGCGGTCACGCGCAATCCAATCCGTTACTTGAATAACAATGTCAGTCAATGCTTGAAACTGGCTGCAGATGGCAGCCAACCTGCACTAGTGTTTGCAACAGAAAGCGGCAAAGCGCAGTTCTTTGCACGCCCCCATTTGCTGCCTGCAGAACTGCCCGACGAGGCATTCCCTCTGGTGCTCAATACAGGTCGCTTGCAGCATCATTGGCACACCCTAACCAAGACCGGCAAAGTGCCCACGCTGAACAAACTCCATCCCGGCCCCTTTGTAGAAATTCACCCGAGCGACGCCACCCGCCTGGCCATTAATGAACGCGACGACGTGGAAATTCGCTCCCGCCATGGCGTCGCGGTACTACCAGCTCTAATCAGCGACCGTGTGCGCCCAGGCAACTGCTTTGCGCCCTTCCACTGGAACGATGTGTTTGGTGAACAGCTGGCCATTAACGCTGTGACCAGCGACGACATAGACCCCATATCCTTTCAGCCGGCATTCAAGTTCTGCGCAGTCAATCTAAAAGCCGTCAGATCTGCGCTGTCCATTCTAGGGACAACTGTTTCCGAGGAGCCCCACCCCATGCAGACCAATGCCTTTGCTCGCCTGCTAAACCTCGACCCCCCGGCAAATTTGCAACTAAACGCTGCCGAGCAGCTTTATATGCAGGGTTATCTGTTGGGTCTCAGTAGCGTTGAAGGGTGTTTAAGTGGCGTACCTACCCTACCCACCAGTGCACCGCTAACGGAAAACAAACGCCTCTTGCTGGACGGCATGTTGGCAGGATTGTTTTCTCGCCAAAGCGCCGGTGTGACTATGACCAGCGATACGTCAGGACTGCTTAGCGCAACACAAGCTGACCTGATGAGCCCGCAGTGGTTGGTGCTGTGGGCCTCACAAACCGGCAATAGCGAAGGCTTGGCCGAAGCCTTCACACAACGCCTAGTCAGTAAAGGCCAACGCGCGCGCATGTTGGCTATGGATAACGCCGAGCTGGAGGACCTGCGAGGCGCTGCCTGCGTACTTTTGGTGACCAGCACCTTTGGCGATGGCGAGCCACCGGACAATGCCATCAGTTTTTGGGCCAGCCTAGAAAATGCCGAAGCCCAAGCCTTGGCAAACATCCGTTACAGCGTGTTGGCGCTAGGCGACTCCAATTACGACCAATTCTGTGGTTTTGGTCGCAAGCTGGATGAGCGCCTAGCAGCCCTTGGCGGCGAACGCCTGCACCCGCGACAAGATTGCGAACCAGACTTTCAACAAGTCGCTGAGCAATGGCTGGAAAAAATCTGTACAACCATGCCAAGCGGGTCCATTGCCACAATGGAAAAAAACTACAACGTGCTGCAAGCCTCCGTCGAGAGCAGTCGCTATAACCGTCACAGCCCGCTGACCAGTCGATTGCTAGAAAACCGCATTCTCAACAGCCCGGGGGCGCAGAAGGAAACCCGCCATATCGTCTTCGATCTCGGCGACCACGATTTCCCCTACCAAGCCGGGGATGCCCTGGGTGTATGGCCAAAAAATTGCCCAGAGCAGGTCAACGCCTTTCTGGAGGCCTTGCAGCTTGATGGTAATTGCAGCGTTGAACTGAAAGAACAACCACCCATGCCCTTGCGCATAGCCCTTGAGGAGCATTTGGAAATCGCCCGAATCACCCCTCAGCAACTGCAATGGTTATGCGAGCGCTCGGCCAGTCCGCTCTTGGCGGAGCTGCTGCGCAGCGGCGAACAAAACGACCTCAAGGATTGGCTCTGGGGACGTCAATTGCTCGACCTGTTGTTGGAGTTCCCCATACACCTCAACAACAACGAACTGCTGAGCTTTCTCAAACCTCTGCAGCCGCGCCTATATTCCATTTCATCGAGCCCTAAAGCGCATCCGAACCAAGTGCATATCACCGTTTCTACCGTGCGCTACCGGCACCAGAACAAGGAGCGTGGCGGCGTTTGTTCAACCTTTCTAGCCGACCGTGCAGAGAGCCAAGGCGCAAGGATATTTCTGCAACGCTCGGCACACTTTCGCCCCCCGCAAGATCCGCAGATGCCGCTGATCATGATTGGCCCAGGAACCGGAATTGCCCCGTTCCGCGCCTTTCTGCAGGAGCGACAAGCCCAAGGCGGAATTGGCAAAAACTGGTTGTTCTTTGGCGAACAACGCGCCGAAAGCGACTTTTACTATCACGATGAACTGCGTAACTGGCAACTTAGCGGCCTACTCACTCGTTTAGACACTGCCTTCTCCCGGGACCAGGCAGAAAAAATCTATGTGCAACAACGCATGCTCGAACATGGCGCGTTGCTGTGGAGCTGGCTGCAACAAGGTGCATCGGTATGCGTCTGCGGTGACGCCGCACGCATGGCCAAAGACGTCGACGCCGCCCTAAAAAAGATCGTGCATGTACATGGGAAAATGAGCAGTGGCGCTGCCGCCCTGTACGTAAGCGGTATGAGCAAAGAGCGGCGGTATTTGCGCGATGTGTATTGATGCCCGTGTTTGCTGGGATTGCGACTGAAACCGCTCCTACACAGATCAAAAAGTGAACCCACCTAACACGACCACGGCACAGCAATTGCTGTGCTTTTTGCGGTCTAGGTTTTCAGGAATACCCCTATGAGCGATGGCCTGCATATGCACTCTCTGGCCTGGGTTGGGGGCAGCGATGCTCCAGAAAAGAATGCCCTTAATATCGGCTATATGCCGCTGACGGACTGCGCCTCCATGGTCGTGGCAGCCACACAGGGGTTTGGCCAGCCCTACGGCTTAACCCTCAATCTCAGACGCCAGACCTCCTGGGCAGGCATAAATGACAAGCTGCTTAGCGGCGAACTGGACGCTGCCCACAGCCTGTACGGTATGATCTATGCCATTCAGTTGGGTATCAGCGGCGCCGCTGCAACTGATATGGCCATACTTATGGGTTTGAACCAGAATGGCCAGAGCATCAATCTGTCACAGCCACTGAAAGAAGCTGGCGTGACCAGCGCCAGTGCACTGCAACAGCACGCGCACCAAAAAGGCACAAAACTTACCTTCGCCCAGACTTTCCCAACCGGCACCCATGCCATGTGGCTTTATTACTGGTTGGCCAGCCAGGGCATTCACCCGCTGCAGGATGTAAACAGCGTGGTAGTGCCGCCGCCGCAAATGCTCGCGCATTTGGAAGCCGGACGCATTGATGGCTTTTGCGTGGGCGAGCCTTGGTCTGCCCATGCCGTGGAGCATGGCCAGGGCTTTACCCTAACCACCAGCCAAGCAATCTGGCCGGACCATCCGGAAAAAGTCTTGGCCTGCACACGCGAATTTGTTGAGCAAAACCCCAATGCCGCCCGCGCTTTGGTGATGTCGGTATTGGATGCCAGCCGGTTTATTGAGAAAAGCCTCGAAAACCGCCGTAGCACAGCACAACTTTTGAGCTGCAGTGAGTTCCTCGATGCACCGTTATCGAGTGTCGAACCGCGCCTGCTAGGCGAGTACTGCGATGGCCTGGGCAATCGATGGCATGATGCTCACTCCTTGCGCTTTCATAACAACGGTGCCACTAACTTTCCCTACCTGTCGGACGGGATGTGGTTTCTCACTCAATTCCGTCGTTGGGGTTTGCTGCGCGAGGACCCTGACTATCTCGCCGTCACTAGCCAGGTACAGCAAACTGAGCTGTACAGCGCCGCCGCAACCGCCCTGAACATTCCTGTGCCTGATACCGCAATACGCAGCAGCCGCCTGCTTGATGGAAGCGTATGGAATGGTGCCGACCCTGCCGGCTATGCCCGCAGTTTTACCCTGCATGCCCTCAATGACCACTGACTGAAGATGGCCGCCATGCTACGTATCTTGCTGATCAACGACACATCCAAAAAAGTTGGACGTTTGCGCACTGCCTTGAGCGAAGCGGGCTTTGAAGTGATCGACGAATCTGGGCTGACCATCGACTTGCCCACCCGTGTTGAATCCGTGCGGCCGGATGTGGTTTTGATCGACACTGAGTCACCAAGCCGCGATGTGATGGAACAGGTGGTGCTTGTGACCCGCGATCAGCCACGGCCGATTGTGATGTTTACAGACGAACACGATCCCGGTGTCATGCGCCAGGCGATTAAGTCTGGGGTGAGCGCCTATATCGTCGAAGGCATTCATGCCCAGCGCCTGCAGCCGATCATGGACGTGGCCATGGCGCGCTTTGAAAGCGACCAGATGCTGCGTTCGCAACTGCACGCCCGAGACCAGCAGTTGGCTGAACGCAAACGGATTGAATTAGCCAAAGGCATGTTGATGAAGATGAAAGACTGCAACGAAGAGGATGCGTACACCCTGATGCGTCGCCAAGCCATGAGCAAACAACAGAAGCTGATTCAGGTGGCAGAGCAGATTATCGCGATGAATGAGTTGCTGGGTTAACCGTAAAAACAGTAACTGCCCGATAGGCCTCTAAGAAAACCAAACGCTGCGCCTGCTCCATAACACAGCACACTGCACCAAGAGCGATGGCGTTCAGCCTGAAAGGCTCTGTAAACAGAAGCGAAACCATTGATCTAGAGACCCCAATACATAATGGCATAGAAGCTGCTTACTATTCTTACAGGTAGCCAACGGCGGTTGCCCCATCACGACAATGACGTCGCACTCCCCTCGCTAAAGCGAACTTGGGACTGCGGCGTTTTTGCGTTTATGGCCTTGGAAACGGGGCTTGGTGGGCAGCTTTCCAAGCTACCCACCTGCAAACATAACTACCTATTTGCAGATGAGGTGCTGGGAATGAACACCAACAGTTTCTGGAAAGCCGGTCACACCCCAACGTTGTTTGCCGCCTTCTTGTATTTCGATTTGAGCTTTATGGTTTGGTACCTGTTAGGCCCAATGGCAGTTCAGATTGCTACAGACCTGCAATTAACCACTCAGCAACGCGGATTTATGGTGGCTACGCCGATCCTTGCTGGCGCTCTATTGCGTTTTTTTATGGGCATGCTGGCAGATCAGTTGTCGCCAAAAACTGCAGGCATCTTCGGTCAGGTAGTGGTCATCGGTGCACTGCTGGCAGCTTGGCAACTGGGCATCCATAGCTATGAACAAGCGTTGCTGCTGGGCGTATTCCTCGGCATGGCAGGTGCGTCTTTTGCCGTGGCCTTGCCGCTGGCTTCGCAGTGGTACCCTGCAGAGCACCAAGGCAAAGCTATGGGCATTGCCGGGGCGGGTAACTCTGGAACTGTTATCGCCGCCTTGGCTGCCCCCGTGTTAGCCACCGCCTTTGGCTGGAACAATGTGTTTGGCCTGGCTCTGATCCCGCTGCTACTGACCCTGATAGCCTTCGCCTTGATGGCGCGCAACGCACCCAATCGAAGCAAAGCAAAATCCATGGCCGATTACTTCAAGGCTCTGGGCGACCGTGATAGCTGGTGGTTTATGTTCTTCTACAGCGTCACCTTTGGCGGCTTTATCGGCCTTGCCAGCGCTCTGCCTGGTTATTTCCACGACCAATACGGCCTTAGCCCGGTCACAGCCGGTTACTACACTGCGGCCTGCGTGTTTGGTGGTAGCTTGATGCGCCCATTGGGCGGAGCCCTCGCTGACCGCTTCGGCGGTATTCGCACCTTACTTGGTATGTATGCAGTGGCGTCCATTTGTATTGCGGCGGTGGGCTTCCATCTTTCCAGTTCAGTGGCGGCATTGGCCTTGTTCGTTAGCGCCATGTTGGGATTGGGTGCAGGTAACGGTGCCGTGTTCCAACTGGTGCCACAGCGCTTTCGTAAAGAGATTGGCGTGATGACCGGTCTTATCGGTATGGCCGGCGGTATAGGCGGTTTCCTCCTGGCTGCTGGCCTCGGAGCAATCAAACAGAATACCGGCGACTACCAAATCGGACTGTGGTTATTTGCCAGCTTGGGTCTAATTGCTTGGTTTGGTTTGCACGGCGTGAAAAATCGCTGGAGAACCACGTGGGGTTCGGCTGCTTTGACTGCTGCAAGGGTCTGAGTAAACCATCATGGGCCTACGACTGAGCTGCGCCGAGTACAGCGCCAGCGGACCGCGCGCGGAAAACCAGGACGCGGTGCGCTTGGTCACTCCGGCGCCTTCGCTGGCTGGCAGCAAGGGGTTTTTATTTGCCTTGGCTGACGGCGTAAGCCAATGCGCAGACGGCGGCCTGGCTGCACGTTCAACTTTGCAAGCCCTGGCTCACGATTATTACGCAACCCCCGAAACCTGGGGCGTGGCGCAAGCCCTGGACCGTCTGCTGCTGGCACAAAACCGCTGGTTACATGCCAATGGCGGCGGCCAGCCGCTGCTCACAACCCTCAGCGCTTTGGTGCTGCGCGGCAGGTACTTTACGCTCGCGCATATCGGCGACTGCCGGGTGTACCGCTGGTTTTGCGGGCAGTTACAGCGCATCAGTGAAGACCACGTCTGGGGCCAACCGGGTATGCAGCATGTGCTCAAGCGAGCCATGGGCTTGGAGCAGCATGTAGTAGTGGATTACCTGAATGGTGAGTTGCGCCCTGGCGAGAGTTTCCTGCTAGTCAGCGATGGCGTTTGGGCCACCTTAAGTGAGGCCTCGATTGCCAGTATTCTGTGTGATGAACAGCAACTGCAAGCAGCCACCCAGGCTCTGGTTAGCGCTGCCCATCATGCTGGCAGCCAGGACAACGCAAGTGCTGTGTTGGTGCGGGTCGATGAGCTGGGAGAGATCAGCTTGAGCGACACTCTGGGGCAGCTGGAGCAATGGCCAGTTCCACCAGTTTTAAAACCCGGGCAGCTATTTGAAGGTTGGCAGGTGGAAGCCCTCTTGGGGCAAAGCCGGCAGTCAGTGCTGTACCGGGTGTATGACAAACAGCAACAACCCTGGCTGTTAAAAACCCTACCAGCCAGCAGGGAAAGTGACAGCACAGCAGGGAATGCCCTATTGCAGGAAGAGTGGTTTCTGCGGCGGGTGGCCGGGCGTTACTTTCCCGAAGTGCACCACGCCAACCAGCGTCAGCACCTTTACTACCTGATGCGCGAATACTCCGGCATCACCCTGGCCGAGCACTATCACATGCACGGCGCCTTCGGCCTTAATCAATGGCTGGAAATCGCCCAGCGCCTTATAAAGGCGCTGGGCATGCTGCATCGACGTAACATAGTCCATCGGGATATCAAGCCGGAGAATCTGCTGCTCAGTGCTGATGGCGAGCTGCGAATCCTGGATTTCGGTTTGGCCTATTGCCCTGGACTTTCCAATCAGGCAGTGGGTGAGTTGCCCGGCACGCCCAGTTTTATTGCCCCGGAAGCCTATGCGGGCGCGCAGCCCAGTGCTGCGCAAGACATCTATAGCGCCGGCGTTACGCTGTATTACCTGCTTACTGGGCACTACCCCTACGGCGAAATAGAGGCGTTTCAGCACCCGCGCTTTGGTAATCCTGTGGCCGCTAATCGCTACCGCCCGGACCTTCCAGAATGGCTGGTGCACAACCTCGAAAAAGCCTTGACCAGCGACCCCGCCAAGCGTTTTGAAACCGCCGAAGAGTGGCTATTGGCTCTGCATCATGGCGAACACCAACCTAGCACTCGATCCCGGCCATTGCTTGAACGAGAGCCGCTGAAAGTGTGGCGAGTTGTGGCAATGACCTCGCTATTGGTCAATGGCCTGTTGTTGATTTGGTTGCTGCACGCATGACTTCAAACAACACAAGAGCGCAGCAAGCGTGAAAGCTCTCTGCGACGCATACACAGCCCTGATAAGGAAGATCCTGTGATCGCAAAAGTCTGGTTAGTGGGTGCCGGTCCCGGTGACCCTGAATTGCTCACCCTCAAGGCCGTGCGCGCCCTTAAAAGTGCCGACATTGTCATGATTGATGACCTGGTTAATCCAGCTGTGCTCGAACACTGTGTAAGCGCAAAGGTGATTGGCGTCGGCAAACGTGGCGGTTGCCGCTCTACCCCGCAGGATTTCATTCACCGTTTGATGCTGCGCTACGCGCGTCAAGGCAAGTGTGTGGTGCGTCTAAAGGGCGGCGATCCGTGCATATTTGGCCGTGGCAGCGAAGAGGCCGAATGGCTAGGCGCCCGAGGTATTGAAGTGGAACTGGTGAACGGCATCACTGCAGGTTTAGCCGGTGCCACGCAATGTGGCATTCCTCTGACCTTGCGAGGCGTGGCGCGAGGCGTCACCTTGGTCACTGCCCACACCCAGGACGACAGCAGCCTAAACTGGCAGGCCCTAGCGCAGACGGGCACCACCCTGGTGGTTTACATGGGTGTGGCCAAGCTGGAAGAAGTGCAACGGGAATTGCTTGCCGGCGGGCTGACTGCCAGCACCCCGGTCGCCATGATTGAAAACGCCTCTCTACCCCGTCAGCGCGAGTGTCGAAGTGATTTGGCCAACATGAGTAACGTCGCCCAAACTTTCAGACTTAAGTCACCTGCTGTGATTGTAATTGGAGAGGTATCAGGACAAGGGCGCGTGAAAAGGGAATGCCTAGAGATCATCGATAGCCATCTGCCGTAACCGATGAGGTGAAGGCCTGGCAGTCACGGCCGCTCGACGCGGTCTATCCCATCGTCTACCTCGACTGCATCCACACCAAGGTGCGTGAGGGTGCCGTGCGGGTGAAGGCGGTTTACCTGGCGCTGGGCATCAACCTGGCCGGGGAGAAGGAAATCCTCGGGCTATGGATCGCCCAGAGCGAGGGTGCCAAGTTCTGGTTGCAGGTGGTGACCGAGTTGCGCAACCGTGGCGTGCAGGACATCTTCATCGCCTGCGTGGATGGCCTGAAGGGCTTCCCCGAGGCCATCGAGGCGGTCTTCCCGCACACCAGCGTGCAACTGTGCATCGTGCATATGGTCAGGCACAGCCTGAACTACGTCTCTTGGAAACGGCGCGCCGAGGTAGCGGCTGACCTGAAGCGGATTTACCAGTCCAGCACGGCGGACGAGGCTGAGCTGCGCCTTGGCGAGTTCGAAACCAAATGGGATGACGACTACCTGCCAATTGGTCAGTCCTGGCGGCGCAACTGGGCTCGGATCACGCCGTTCTTCGACTTCCCACCGGAGATCCGCAAAGTGATCTATACCACCAACGCCATTGAGTCGGTGAACATGAGTTTGCGCAAGATAACCAAGAACCGCGGCTCGTTCCCCAGCGACGAGGCGCTGCTGAAACTGTTCTATCTGGCGCTACGCAACATCAGCAAGAAATGGACGATGCCGATCCGTGACTGGAAAGCGGCACTGACACGCTTTACGATCAGCTACGAAGGCAGGCTGCCACAGTAGTAACCCCATCCCCGGTTACACAGAATTCTGCACACCCTCGCGGTACAGTGCCCAGTTTTTGCGATCTCGGGAAAACTCGTGAAAACCAAGCATAAACAACTAGTTAACCCTATTGTACCCTCGGCAATACTAGCCTAGACTTTACTGGCCTTGGCGTAACATCTAGCGACTTGTAATCAGTAGGTCCCGAGTTCGACTCTTGGTGCCGGCACCACAACACAAAAGGCTTGCGAGAAATCGCAGGCCTTTTTTGTTTTTCAGCGGTTGTTGCAAGAGGCAGATCGGATCTGCCCGACCCTTGGCGTGCTCGGATGCACCGCCGCCCGGCGGCGATACGCCAGTGCAACCGGGCATCAATGGTGGCCCGTCAGGCGGGCTGGCATTGCTTGTGTCTTGCGTAACCCTGCTGCGACGGGCGCTGCAGCTGTCTGGCTTTGCGGAGTATTCGAATGCATCCTGGTGGTGACCCTAAGTGGCGGTTCGCGATGCTTGCGTGCCTGATGTCGGCTGCGTTGATGGTGGTTGCCCTGTCTCTTCCGCGTATCCCGCTTTTTGTCGAGCGACCGCAGGATTATCTGTCGCTTCATCTGTTGCTTGAGCTGGTTGCGGTCATTGTTTCGGCGATGGTCGTTACCACTGCCTGGGGTGCGCTGGGTAAGCGTGATATGCCAAGCGCCAATGTGCTGATCTTCGGCTTCACTCTTGTGGCGGGCGCGGATCTGGTTCATATCCTGGTGTATGAAGGCATGCCATCACTGATTGTCGATGGCAGTATCGAGCTGACCATTTTTTTCTGGCTGGCAGGGCGCACTCTTGAGGCGCTTTGTTTGCTGCTGGTCGCCGCTGGTATACGTTTTCCCGGTTCGCCGGCGCGCTGGTTGCTGGCCGGGCTGATGCTGTTGGTGCTACTGATCCTGATCGGTGTCTACGCGGTATCCTTTCTGCCGGACACCTTTATACCGGGTCAGGGCGTGACCCCATTCAAGGCCGGGATCGAGTATGTGCTGTGCACGGCCAACCTGGTTTTGGCAGCCTGGTTGTTTATCCGCTTCCGTCGCGAGGGCAATGTCCGTTTCTTCTGGCTCGGCCTGGCAAGCTTTGTCATGGGGGTGGGTGAACTGGCATTTACCGGCTATGTCGATCCGTCTGACGCCATCAGCCTGCTGGGGCACTTCTACAAGGTGCTGGCCTACATCTTTATCTATCGGGCAGCATTTATCGTCGCGGTTCATGAGCCCTATGCGCTTTTGAGTCAAACCACCGAACTTGCGCAGGCCAGGGAGCAGGACCTGAACAGGTTGATGCAGAACCTGCCGGTCGGTGTGGTGCGTCTGGATCCGAGTCTGGCGATCCGCTTTCGTAATCCGGCCTTTGACCGTGCCTTTGCCGGCGCTTCCTCTGCAGAGACCGGGCGGCCATTTGAGTGGGCGATCAATGCTGATCTTTTTGGGCAGCTGTTGCCATTGCTGCGCAATGCACTGCGCGGTGAGCGTGGACAGCTTGATGGCGCTTACCGCGCGCCGCAGGGAGAGCTGCGCCATGGCCACGCCATCGTGGTGCCTGATGGCGACGGCGTCATGGCGATCTTTACCGATACCACTGAGCGCGAGCGGAACCTGCAAAAGCTGGAGCTGTCGATGCGCGAGAACAGTGATATTCGGCTGGCACTGGACGCTCATGCCATTGTTGCGTTCACTGATGCGCGTGGCGTGATTACCAAGGTCAACGACAAGTTCTGCGCGATCTCCCAATACGCCCGTGATGAGCTGATCGGTCAGACCCATGGCCTGCTCAATTCGGGCTCCCATCCGCGGGCCTTCTTCGTCGATCTGTGGCGCACCATTACCCAGGGCGAGGTCTGGAATGGCGAGGTCTGCAACCGGGCGAAAGATGGCTCGCTGTATTGGGTGCAGACAACCATCGTGCCCTTTGTCGGTGACAACGGCCTGCCGGAGCAATATATCGCCATCCGCGCCGATATTACCAAGCGCAAGCAGGCTGAAGCGCAGGCACTGCATATCGCTCTGCACGATGAGTTGACCGGCCTGCCCAATCGCCGGCTGATGACCGAACGCCTGTTGCAGGCGACCCGCAAGGCTGTGCGCAGCGGCAGTTACGGTGCGGTGTTGATGATCGATCTGGATAACTTCAAGGAGATCAACGATACCCTTGGTCATGCCCAGGGAGACGCACTGCTGTGTCAGGTCGCCGGACGGCTGCAGCAAGTGGTTCGTGACGTGGACACCGTGACCCGGCTGGGTGGGGACGAGTTTGTGCTGCTGTTTGAGGACCTGGGCAGTGATCTGGACCAGGTCGTCGCCCGGGTCGCCGCGCGCGCAGAGCACATTCGTCAGCGGCTGGGTGAGCCCTATCAGCTCAGCAGTCTGCAGCTGGGTGTGTCACCAAGTATCGGCGTCACGCTGTTCTCCCTGATCGATGACCAGCCGGAGGAGCTGGTCAAACAGGCTGACATGGCGATGTATCGGGCCAAGGATGCGGGTCGTGATCAGGTATGCTTCTTTGATCCGGCGATGCAGACCGAGGTGGTGGCGCGCGCGATGCTGCTGCGCGACCTGCGTCAGGCGCTGGAGAACCATGAGTTCTGCCTGTTCTATCAGCCGGTAGTGGACGGGCAGCAGCGGATACTGGGTGTCGAGGCCCTTATCCGCTGGCAACACCCCCAGCGTGGCATGGTCTCGCCGGCCACCTTCATTCCGCTGGCCGAGGACAGCGGGCTGATCCTGCCGATAGGTCAATGGGTGCTGGAAACGGCCTGCCGCCAGTTGGTCAGCTGGGCACAGGACCCGGAACGCGCCCACTGGCATATCGCCGTTAACGTCAGTGCCAGGCAACTGAATCAGGTCGAGTTTGTCGATCAGGTAACCGCTGTCATCGACGCCACGGGCGCACCTGCTGCCAGGCTGCGCATGGAGTTGACCGAGAGCATGCTGCAGGACAACCTGCCGCGTACCATCGGCAAGATGCGCACCCTGCGACAGATGGGTATCCGTTTCTCGCTGGATGACTTTGGCACCGGTTATTCCTCGCTCAGTTATCTCAAGCGACTGCCGCTGGATCAGCTGAAGATCGACAAGTCCTTTATCGACCACATTCTCACCGACGCCAACGACGCGGCGATAGCCGGCACCATTGTGGCGCTGGGGCGAACGCTCGGGTTGGGCGTCGTGGCCGAGGGCGTGGAAACCGTCGAGCAGATGCGTTTTCTGGTCGACAGCGGCTGTGAGGTGTTTCAGGGCTACCTGTTTGGTCGCCCGGTTGAAGCGGCCGCGCTGGGACGCAGTCGTGAGTCATTGGCAACCAGCTGATCGGTTACCTGCCTCTCGGGCGCCATTTTGCGCCACCGGCGATTGCCAAGGCAGGCTGCCGGGGTCGAGAATGAAGGCGCCTTTGCGACCATCGCGGTCGTATCTATCGTCACCCGACGGCGTGGTCGTCGGTGTCTGCCAAGGAAGCCTCGCATGACAAGACCCAACGTAATCAATGCATCGGTCAGCCCCAAAGGCAGCCTGGAAACCCTCTCTCAACGTGAAGTCCAACAGCTCGGCAAGGTCGGCTCCGGTGGCCTGCATCAGCTATTCCGCCAGTGTGCGCTGGCGATTCTCAACACCGGCGCGCGCGTCGATAACGCTAAGACCATTCTTGAGGCTTACGCCGATTTTGAAGTGCAGATTCACCAGCAGGATCGTGGCGTGCGGCTCGAGCTGATCAATGCCCCGGCTGACGCCTTTGTCGATGGCGAGATGATCGCCAGTACCCGGGAAATGCTGTTCAGCGCGCTGCGCGATATCGTCTACACGGAAAGCGAGCTGGGCGGCCCACGGGTTGACCTGGATAGCTCGGCCGGTATCACTGACTACGTCTTTCATCTGCTGCGCAACGCGCGCACCCTGCGCCCCGGGCTCGAGCCAAAGATGGTGGTGTGCTGGGGCGGGCACTCGATCAGCATCGAGGAGTACAAGTACACCAAGAAGGTCGGGCACGAACTGGGCCTGCGCAATCTCGACATCTGCACTGGCTGCGGGCCGGGTGTAATGAAGGGGCCGATGAAGGGCGCGACCATTGCGCATGCCAAGCAGCGCATCGTCGAGGGGCGCTATCTGGGGATCACTGAACCCGGCATTATCGCCGCCGAGGCGCCGAATCCGATCGTCAACGAACTGGTGATCATGCCTGACATCGAGAAGCGTCTGGAGGCGTTTGTGCGGGTCGGTCACGGCATCATCATCTTCCCGGGCGGTGCCGGCACGGCGGAGGAGTTTCTCTACCTGCTGGGTATTTTGATGCACCCGACCAACCGTGATCTGCCGTTCCCGGTCATCCTCACCGGCCCGCGCAGCGCCGAGGCCTATCTGCAGCAACTGCATGCCTTTGTCGGTGCGACCCTGGGCGCCGAGGCGCAGCAGCACTACCGCATCATCATCGACGATCCGATCGAGGTCGCGCGCGGCATGGCCGCCGGCCTCAAGGAGGTGGAGCGGTTCCGGCGCGAGCGTAACGACGCCTTCCACTTCAACTGGCTGCTGCACATCGAGGAGAGCTTTCAGCGGCCATTCGACCCGACCCACGCCAACATGGAAGCGCTGCAGCTGACGCTCGACATGCCGCCGCACGAACTGGCTGCCAACCTGCGTCGGGCGTTTTCCGGCATCGTCGCCGGCAACGTCAAGGACAAGGGCATTCGCCTGATTGAGGAGCACGGGCCGTATCGCATCCACGGCGACCCGCGCATCATGCAGCCGCTGGATGCGCTGCTGCAGGCCTTTGTTGATCAGCATCGGATGAAGCTGCCGGGTGGCGCGGCCTACGAGCCGTGCTACCGCGTGGTCAGCTGATGGAGGAGAGCTACCTCGCTGCGGCTGCAGCGAGGTAGTGCTTGCTCAGACCGGTTGGCAGTAACGACGCTGGAAGTAGACCAGACCGTCGCCGCTGTCCCGCTGGCGGATCGCCAGAATCTCGCAGATCAGAATGTCGTGGCTGCCGGCGGCAACCCGGTTGCTGATGCGGCAATCGAAGTTGATCAGCGCGTCATCCAGCATCGGCGCACCGCTGACATCGGTGCTCCAGTCGGCACTGGCGAAGCGCTCATCCATTGCCGTCTTGCCGCCGAACAGGTTGGACAGCGCCTGCTGCTCGCAGGTCAGGGTGTTCACGCACAGATGGTCGTTGGTCTGAAAGATGTCGTAGACCGAAGCGCTGCGGTTGAGGCAGACCAGCAGGCTTGGCGGCTCGTCCGACACACTGCACACGGCGGTGGCGGTGAAGCCGGCGCGGCCGGCAGGGCCATCGGTGGTGACCACGTTGACGGCTGACGCCAGCACCGACATCGCGTTGCGAAAAGCATCCTTGGTGACCGGGGCGGGCATGGGTTCCACTATCTTGACTGCGAGCATGACGGGCTCCTTCAGGTGAGAATGCAGGCCTTGGAATAGGCCAGGCGCGGCAAACGGTCGAACACCTTGCTGCTGTCGCCGTAGCCGAGGTTGATCAACAGGTTGGACTTCCAGTGGCTGTCGCTGAAAAACGCGGCGTCCAGCGCCTTGGCGTCAAAGCCGGACATCGGCCCGGTATCCAGTCCCAGGCTGCGGGCGGCCATGATGAAGTAGGCGGCCTGCATCGAGCTGTTGCGAAACGCGGTCTCGTAAATCATTTCCGGGCTGCCGGTGAACCAGCTGCGTGCGTCCGCATGCGGGAACAGTTCGGGCAGCGCGTCGTAGAAGCGCGAGTCATAGGCGACGATCACGGTGACCGGCGCGCTCATGGTCTTCTCCAGGTTGCCCGATGACAGGCACGGCTTGAGCAGCTCCTTGCCCTGCCGGGTGCGCACGAACACGAAGCGCGCCGGGCTGCAGTTGGCCGAGGTCGGGCCCATCTTGGTCAGGTTGTAGATGGCTTCCAGCAGACTGTCGGGCACCGGCTGATCGAGCCAGCCATTGTGGCTGCGGGCCTCGGTAAACAGTTGCGCCAGGGCGCTTTGATCCAATGGTTCGTGCATGGTTGCCCTCACTCAGGCGGCGTATTCGGTGTCGTGAATGACGCTGGCAAGAAAGCGCCTGAGCGTCGTATTGATGGTGTCCGGGCAGCTCACGCTGGAGGCGTGGCCGCCGTAGTCAAAGCATTCCAGGCGGGCGTTCGGCAGTTGCTCGGCAAGCTCTCGCGAGCACTGCCAGGGCACCAGCATGTCGTCTCGGTTGGCGATCAGCAGCGTTGGCTGGCGAATGCCGGCCAGCGCCTGAAGATCCGGCGCAAAGGCCTGCAGAGCAGCAATGCGCCGCAACAGATTGTCGGTCGGCGGAAAGCCGGCCACGTGCTTGCGGTCGTCGATTTGCAACTGCTCGATGTTGGCGGCAATCCAGTCCGGCGGGTAGAGAAACAGCGCCTGCGCCTCGACGTAGGCAGCCGGGCCGCTGCCGGCCAGCAATTGCTTGCGTACCGAGAAGCAGCGCGCGGTATGCGGGCTGACCCGCGACCAGGCGTTCATCAGCGTCAGGCTGCGCAGCCCCGGCGCCTGCTGCATGGCCAGTGCCAGGCCGACCAGACCACCGAGGGCATGACCGATCAGGTGATAGTCGCCGATGCCGTGGCTGGCGAGCAGCGTGCGCAACTCGCTGGCCATGGCGTCGATGCTGTAGTCGGCGGGCAGCGTGGCGGGGCTCTTGCCGGTGCCGAGCTGGTCGTACAGCACCACGCGATAGTCGCTGGTCAGGGCATCCAGCTGTGGCATCCAGAAATGCGCCGCGCCGCCGAGCCCCGAGCTGAACACCAGCGTCGGGGCGTCGGCATCACGCCGGCCGTGGATTTCGATATGCATCACGGCCGCGGCCTCAGCCGACGTGGGCAATGCTGGCGATTTCGATCAGCGCGTCCGGCTTTACCAGACCGCACTGGATGCAATAGCGCGCCGGCTTTTCGCCCGGGAAGTACTCGGCGTAGACGGTGTTGATCGCGGCGTAATCGCTCCAGTCGCGCAGCATGATCATGTTGAAGGTGACGTCATCCATGGTGCCGCCGGCCTCCTCGACCACACCTTTGATGGTTTCCAGCACATGGCGGGTTTGCGCGGCGGCATCGCCAACGTGAACCACGTTGTTGTCCTTGTCGAAGGGCAGGGTGCCGGAGACGTAGAGAATGCCATCGGCCATCGAGCCCGGAACGTAGGGGGCCAGCGGTTTGCCGGTGCCGGCGGGGAGTACGGTGGTTTTGCTCATGCGGATGCTCCTTGGGTAACGGGCTTGGTCAGGGCATTACAGAAGTCATCGACGCTGCTGACCCAGCCAAAGAAGGTTTCGATGTTGTACAGCGAGGCCTGCTGGACGAATTCCGGGCCGGCCTGATGGGTGGCGTCGGCCAGCACCACGCCGAAGTATTCGAGGAAGAACCCGTCGCGCAGGGTGGATTCCACGCAGACGTTGGTGGCGATGCCGGTAAACACCAGATTGCGGATGCCACGGGCGCGCAGCAGGCTGTCGAAAGCGGTGTTGAAGAAGCCGCTGTAGCGCGGTTTCGGCACCACTAGGTCGCCCGGCTGCGGTTGCAGGGCGTCGACCAGATCGTAGTCCCAGGTGCCCTTGGCCAGCAGCTTGCCCTGCAGTTCCGGGTTCTTGCGCATGGTCTTCAGCGCGTTGGATTTGTGCCAGTTCGGCGAGCCGGGGCCACCGGCCTCGGCGTACTCGCTGTCCCAGCCGTTCTGGAAAAAGATCACCTGCACGCCGGCGGCGCGGGCCGCTTCGATGGCGCGGGCGATCTGCTCGATCACCGGTCCGGTGCTGGAAACATCAAAGCCGGCCAGATCCAGATAGCCGCCCTTGGTCGAGTAGGCGTTCTGCATGTCGACTACGATCAGCGCGGTCTCGCCGCTGTTCATCGCCAGCGACTCGGGGCGCGCGGGCAGAATCACATCGGTCGGGTTATTGCGCAGCGGTGCATGACCGACAACAGGTTTGGTCAGGCTGTTCATCACGCGCTCTCCAGCATCTCGTTAACGTGTTGGCGGCTTTTCATCAGCGGCTGGATCTTGCTGCCGAAGTCTTCGATGCCCTTGATGAAGTCGTCGAAGGTCAGCATCACGCCGCTGTTGCCGGGCACGGTGGCGACTTCGTCGAGCATGCGCGCAACATTTTCGTAGGAACCCACCAAGGTGCCCATGTTGATGTTCACCGCAGAGGTCGGATCGGCCATCTGGCGGATGTTGGTGTCACCCTTGGACTTGGTGTCGGCGGCGCCCTGTTCGCCGAGCCAGGCGATGGCCTCGTGGTCGGCGCCGTCCTTGTAGTGCTCCCAGCGGGCGCGCGCGGCTTCGTCGGTCTCATCGGCGATGATCATGAACAGCGCACAGGAGGTGACGTCGCGGCCGCTTTCTGCGGTGGCCTTGACCAGGCGTTCGACGGTCGGGGCGAAGGCGGTTGGGGTGTTCACGCCCTTGCCGAAGCAGAAGTTGTAATCGGCGTACTTGGCAGTGAAGGCCATGCCGGCCTCGCTCTGGCCGGCGCAGATGACCTTCATGTCGGCCTGTGGTTTGGGGCTGACGCGGCAGTCGTCCATCTGGAAGTGTTCGCCCTTGAAGTCGCTGCGACCGGTGGTCCACAGGTCGCGCAGCACAGTGGCGTACTCACCGAGATAGTCGTAGCGGTTGGCGAAGAACTCATCACCCGGCCACAGGCCCATCTGGCTGTACTCCGGCTTCTGCCAGCCGGTCACCAGGTTGACGCCGAAGCGGCCGTTGGAGATCGAATCGATGGTCGAGGCCATGCGCGCAACGATGGCCGGTGGCAGGGTCAGGGTGGCGGCGGTGGCGAACAGCTGGATGCGCTCGGTCACGGCGGCCAGGCCGGCCATCAGGGTGAAGGACTCGAGGTTGTGTTCCCAGAACTCGGTCTCGCCGCCAAAGCCGCGCAGCTTGATCATCGACAGTGCGAACTCGAAGCCGTAGTGCTCGGCGCGCTGCACGATGGCCTTGTTCAGGTCGAAGGTCGGCATGTACTGCGGCGCGTTCTTGGAGATCAGCCAGCCGTTGTTACCGATCGGGATGAAGATACCTACATTCATTGGATTGCACTCCGTGGTCCATTTGTTCGGAAGGTCGGCATACCCTGCCGGCCGCTGAACAGCTGAAAAGCACAATCCAGGCCATGTTTTTTTTATTGATTTAAATCAATGGTTTGGGTGGTTTTACTGGTTTAAGTTAGACCATTTAGTCCGAATTAGAGCACTTGGTTTGTGCATGCCGATTCGCTTTGGGGCCCATTTTGGGGCTTGAGTTGTCTGCCATCCCCAAGGGTAGAATGCGGGCGTTAAAAGAAGAGGCATACCTCCCAGTGAGCAAACAGATACAGCGTCCCGCAACACCTGCCAAGAAGCCCAAGGCGCGGACTCGGGTGCCCAGTGAGGCCACGCTGAATCGGCGCAAGCGGCTGATGGAAACCAAGCGCAGCGCCATCATGGAAGCGGCGCTGGATGTGTTTTCCCGTTACGGCTTGCACGGCACCAGTCTTGATCAGGTGGCCAGCCAGGCCGACGTGTCCAAGACCAACCTGCTGTATTACTTTGCTTCCAAGGAAGATCTGTACATCAATGTGCTGCGTCAGTTGATGGATGTCTGGCTCAGCCCGCTCAAGGCGTTCACTGTCGAACAGGATCCGTCCGAGGCGATTGGTGACTACCTGCGCGTAAAGCTGGAGCTGTCGCGAGATCATCCGGCCGAGTCGCGGCTGTTCTGTCTGGAGGTCATTCAGGGGGCACCGCTGTTGTTGGGCGAGCTGCAGGGCTCGTTGCGTGATATCGTCGAATCCAAGGTCAGCGTCATCAATGCCTGGATCGAGGCCGGTAAGTTGGCACCGGTCGAGCCGCACCATCTGATCTTTTCGCTCTGGGCGATGACCCAGCATTACGCCGACTTTCGTACCCAGGTTGAGGCCGTCTCTGGTCGTACCCTGGAAGATCCGGCCTTCTTTGCCGAGACGCTGACCAATCTCAAGGCATTGGTGTTGCAGGGCGTTTGTCCGCGCTCTTGATGCAGATCAATATCTCCGCCCCTTTTTTGGGCTAAACGCACAAACCGAGTGCTCTAGATCAGACCGTTTGTTCCAAAGCAAGCGGTCACTTTTCATTATCTATTTGTTTTTTAAGTAAAAACGCTTTTTGGCATAGTTGCTGCAACCGTCTCCGCTGATTGGAAAATGGCGCGTCGAACACTCCTCGCGTCGCTTCTTCTGCCCAGCGCTCCCGCTGAGCTCCATTTGGAGGAAACGGTTGTATGACGCTTCAATACGTTCCCATCATCGATCTTGGACCCTATTTCAGCGGCACCGCCGAGGGCAAGGCTGAGGTGGCCAGAGCGGTCAACCAGGCCTGTCGCGACATCGGCTTTCTGGTCATTACCGAGCATCAGATTCCCAGGGAACTGATCGAGCGGGTCTATGCCCTGACCTCGCAGTTCTTTGATCTGCCGATGGCAGAAAAGCGCAAGGCAAACCGCCCGCGTCCCGACATGGTGCGCGGTTACAGCGCAGTCGCCGAGGAAAGCCTGTCCTATTCGATGGAAGAGGCGGCGCCGGGCGACCTCAAGGAATCCTTCTCGATCGGCCCGAGCAACGTACCGGCCGAGCCCTACTATTCCGAAGCCATGGCCGGTCCGCACTTTGCGCCTAACGTCTGGCCGTCCGACCTGCCCGGTTTTCAGCAGGCCTACACCGAATACTTTGAAGCCATGGGCGATCTGGCCCGTTCGCTGATGCGCATCTTTGCGCTGGCGCTGGAGCTGCCGGAGACCTTCTTCGACGACAAGATCGACAAGCACATCAGCATGTTCCGCAGCCTGCGTTACCCGCACCTGAAAGAGGGTATCGAGGAAGGTCAGCTGCGCGCCGGTGCGCATACCGATTACGGCAGCCTGACCATCGTCAAACCCGACGGCGCACTGGGTGGCCTGCAGGTTTGCAACCGCGACGGCGAATGGGTCGATGTGCCCTTTGTTGAAGACGGTTTCGTGGTCAACATCGGTGACCTGATGATGCAGTGGACCAACGACCAGTGGATCTCGACCCTGCACCGCGTGATCAACCCGCCGGAAGACGCCGCCGGCGATCAGCAGCGCCAGTCGCTGGTGTTCTTCCATCAGCCCAACTACGACGTGATGGTCGAATGCCTGCCAAGCTGCCTGGCCGAGGGCGAGACGCCGCGGTATGCACCGGTCAGCTCCGGCGATCACCTCAAGTCCAAGTTCGTCCGTCAGACGACCTTTGGCGGCAGCAAGGTGGCCTGAGATGAGCAAACTTTCCTACGTCAACGTATTCGCCCGCGACATCGAAGCGCTCAGCGGGTTCTACCAGCGGGTGTTCGACTTTCCGGAAGTGGAGGCGATTCGCTCGCCGATCTTCGTCGGCCTGGATGCCGGCACCTGCTGTATCGGCTTCAACGCGCCGGATGCCTACGAGCTGCTGCATCTGGCCGAGCACTCCGACACCCGCGGTTGCAAGTTTCTGCTCAACATCGACGTCGACAGCTCCGCCGAGGTCGACCGCATGGTGCCGATCGCCGTCGAGGCGGGCGCCACCCTGATCAAGCCGCCGTATACCACCTATTACAACTGGTATCAGGCGGTGCTGATGGATCCGGAAGGCAACGTGTTCCGTATCAACCACATGATGTAGTCACACCACCTGATCGCAAGAAGGACTTTGGCAATGAAAAAACTGATTGCGGGCGCCGTATGCGCCCTGGCCACCTGCGGCCTGCCGACCCTGGCTGCTGCCGAGGAAGGCGGTTTTACCCTGACCGGCCCGGCGAAGATCGCCATGCTCTACATCAGCCCGCGCAATGACGGCGGCTGGACCCAGGCGTTCGACGAGGCGCGTCAGCGTCTGGAAGGCGAGATTGGCCAGAAGATTCAGTACGTAGAAAGCGTGCCGGAAACCGCCTCGGCGATTAAACCGACCGTTGAACGGCTGATTCAGCGTGGTGCCAACATCATCATCGGTACCGCCTTTGGTTACTCCGACACCTTCAAGGAACTGGCCGACAAGTACCCGGAAGTGGCCTTCCTGAATGGCTCCGGCACCACCAACTCGCACAACCTGGAGTCCTTCTACGGTCGTACCTACGAGAGCCAGTACCTGTGCGGCATGGCCGCGGGTGCCGCTTCTGAAACCGGCAAGCTGGGCTTTGTAGCGGCCAACCCCTTCGGTCAGGTGAACTGGACCGTCAACGCCTTCGCCATGGGCGCGCAGCAGATGAATCCGGATGCGACCGTCACCGTCATCTACACCGGCGCATGGAACGACCCGGTCAAGGAGCGCGCGGCAGCCACCGCACTGATCGACCAGGGCGCTGACGTCATCGGCCAGCACGTGGACAGCCCGACCCCGCAGATCGTTGCTCAGGAGCGCGGCGTCTATGGCACTGGTCACCACCGTGACATGAGCGAGTTCGCGCCTGAGGCCACCGTGTGTTCCTCTGTCTGGGTCTGGGATCGCTTCCTGGCACCGGAGCTGAAGAAAATCATGGCCGGCAACTGGGTCCCGGCGGAGAACGGTGCGCTGCTGTCGATGGAGCAGGGCGGTACCGACGTCTCCTGCTGCGGCAAGGGTATCGATGAAGAAGAGAAAGCCAAGATCATGGCTGCTCGCGAGGCACTGCTGAACGGCGAGAAACTGATCTACGCCGGCCCGATCTCTGACCGTGACGGCAACGTCAAGGCTGCTGAGGGTGAGGCGCTGTCGGACGGTGAACTCTGGTCCATGGACTGGTTCGTCAAGGGAGTGATTACCCAGCAATGAGTAACCCGAACGCGATCCGGCTGGACAGCGTAAGCAAGTCGTTTGACGGCTTCAAGGCGCTGTCCGAGGCCTCCTTCACCGCACGCTGGGGCGAGGTACATGCTCTGCTGGGCGAGAACGGAGCGGGCAAGTCGTCCCTGATGAACATCGCCGCAGGGCTGTATGCGCCGGAAACCGGATCGCTGTTCATCGACGACAACCCGGTTCGTCTGAAGGGGCCGCTCGATGCTGCCGCACAGGGCATCGGCATGGTTCACCAGCATTTCAAGCTGGTGAAACCCTTCACCGTGGCAGAGAACATTCTGCTCGGTCTTCGTCACCTGCAGGCCGGTACCTACCGGCAGCGGCTGGCGCAGACCGCCGAGCAGATCACCGCCATGGCCGCCAGCCTGGGTTTCAGCATCGAACCCCACGCGCGGGTGGATCAACTGTCGGTAGCCGAGCAGCAACGGGTCGAGATTCTCAAGGTGCTGCTGGCCGGTGCCCGCATTCTGATTCTCGATGAACCCACCGCGGTATTGACCGATGCGGAAGCAGAAAACCTGCTGACCACGGTCCAGAATTTCGCGCATCAGGAAGGCGCTGCCGTCATCCTGGTGACCCACAAAATGAATGATGTCATGCGCTACGCCGATCAGGTGACGGTGATGCGCACAGGCTCAACGGTTGTCAGCCTCAAGCCGCAGACCGTGTCGGTCGGTGAGCTGGTCAAACTGACCGTTGGCGACGCGCCGACTCCACCGCAGATTCCGTCCAGCCGAGACGCGGGCGAGGTCAGGCTGGCGGTGCGTGATCTGCGCTCCAGCGGCGCTGCGCCGGCGCTGCGCGGTGTCAATCTTGAGCTGCGCGCTGGCGAGATTTACGGCATCGCCGGGGTTGGTGGCAATGGTCAGAGTGAACTGGCCGGCGCACTGATGGGCCTGCCCGAGCCGGTGTCCGGCGAGATGGAACTGGTCGGTGAAGGTGATCTCAACAGCCTCAGCGCGGCCCGTCGCCGCGAGCTGGGCATCGCCTGCATTCCCGCCGACCGCTACAGCTCGGCGCTCGCCGCACCGCTGTCGATCAGCGACAACTTTGCCATGGGCGATGTACACAGCGGCCGCTACGGGCCGTTCTGGTTTCTGCGCCGCAAGCGGATTGAGGCCGACACTGCCGCCGCGGTCGCCGAGTTTGATGTGCAGGGCGTGCGCTCGCTGCAGCAGAAGGCGGCGCTGCTGTCGGGCGGCAACGCGCAGAAGCTGGTGATTGCCCGCGAGTTTGCCCGCATCCCGCAACTGGTCATCGTCCACAGCCCCAGCCGCGGGCTGGATGTGCGCGCCACCCTGGCAGTGCACGAACGGCTGCGCAGCGCGCGTGATGCCGGCGCTGCGGTGTTGCTGATCAGTGAAGACCTGGACGAAGTGATGGCGCTGGCAGACCGCATTGGCGTGATGTCGGCAGGACGTATCATCGGCGAGTTTGCCCAGCCGGCGGACCGCCAGGCAATCGGGCAGGCCATGGTGAATCATGTTTGATACAACGAATTTTCAACCGCTGCTGGCGCGCCGGTACACCCTTGAAGTACGTCAGCAGATGGCCTGGTACTGGCAGGCGCTGGTCATCGCGCTGGCGTTGCTGGTCGGCATGCTGATCTCGGCGGCGATTCTGGTCAGCGCCGGGGTGCCCGCCGGTGAGCTGCTCAATGAGTTTGTCATCCTCACCCTGTTCGACAGCCAGAGTCTGCGCGCGGTGTTGTTTCAGGCCGCGCCGCTGATCATGGTCGGTCTGGCCGGCTGCCTGGCGTTCCGTGCGCGGTTCTGGAATCTGGGGTTGGAAGGCCAGATGATCTGGGGCGCGATTGGCGCGACGGCCGTTTCGCTGTTCGAGATCGGGCCGCCGTCGCTGCGCCTGCCGCTGATGATGGTCTGCGCCATGGTCTGCGGCCTGCTCTGGGCGCTGGCGCCGGTGCTGCTCAAGCTGCACCTGAAGGTCAACGAGATCATCTCCACGCTGATGCTCAACTACATTGCGATCAACTTCCTGCTGCATCTGGTCTACGGCAGCTGGAAGGACCCGCGTGACTCCTTCCCCTATTCGCCGCAGTACAAGGTATTCGAGCGTCTGCCCGAGCTGTTCGATGGCGTCAGTCTGGCGGTGGTGCTGGCGCTGGTGGTCGCGCTGTTCGTGCTCTGGTTTACCGGTATCTCGCGCGCTGGCCTGTACCTGCGCTTTGTCGACAGCAGCCCGGGCGTGGCCCGCGCAGTCGGTGTGCCGGTCAAGCGGGTAATCCTCGGTACCGTTCTGCTGTCGGGCGCGCTGGCAGGTCTGGCCGGGCTGATGATTACCGCCGGGCAGGAGGGGCGGCTGACCCATTCCTTCTACGCTGGCTATGGCTTTTCCGGGATTCTGATCGCCTTTCTGGCGCGCAATCAGCCGATTGCCGCGACCGTGGTAGCGGTGCTGGTGGCCACCCTGTTTGTCGCCGGGCGCAGTCTGCAGGTGTTCTATCAGATTCCGTTCTCGATGGTGCAGTTGATCCAGGCGATTCTGGTGATCTGCGTGGCGTCTTCGGAGTTCTTTATCCGCCACCGTATTCGCCGCATTCAGGGAGGGCAGGTCTGATGGACATGATTGCAAGCTGGATCGGCAACATTCCCGACTTTGCCGTGCCCTTTGCGCTGGCGGCGCTCGGGTTGATCGTGATCGAACGCTCCGGGGTGCTGGCACTGGGTGCCGAGGGCTTGATGCTGGTGGGTGCGCTGGCAGGGATCGGCGCGTCACTGATGACCGGCGGCGCAACCGTCTGGGCATTGATTCTGGCGATGTGCGCGGCCGGGGTTGTCTCGCTGCTGTTTGCCCTGATGGTGCTGGTGATGCGCATCAATCAGGTGATCGCGGGCCTTGCACTGGTGTTCTTCTGTCAGGGCCTGACCGGCTTGCTCGGCACCCTGCTGGACTGGACCAACAAGCCGGTCGCCGGGCTGCACGCGGTCTCGCTCTGGCCGTTTTCGGAGCTGCCGGTAGTGGGCAAGCTGTTTGTGCAGAACCCGCTGGTATTCGTTACGCCGCTGATCTTCGTCGTGGTGGTGCTGGTGCTCAATCGCAGTGTGCTGGGTCTGCGCCTGCGTGCGGTCGGCGAGAACCCGCAGGCGGCGGATGCCGCCGGTATTCCGGTACTGGGCTATCGCTGCGCCGCCATTGTTGCCGGCTCCATGCTGATCGGTCTGGCCGGTGCCTATATCTCGGTGCTGAGCACCAAGATGTGGATCGCCGACATGGTTGGCGGGCGCGGCTGGATTGCCGTGGCGCTGGTGATTTTTGCCCGCTGGTCGCCGTGGAAGGCGCTGGCCGGTGCCGTGCTGTTTGGCTGTATCGAGGCGCTGATTCCGCAGATGGCCGCCTCCGGTATTCGCCTGCCGCAGTACTTCGTATTCATGACCCCCTACGCCGTCACCCTCGGGGTGATGATCTGGGTAGCCCTGGCCAGCCGCGACAGCAGCAGCCAGCCCGGGGCGTTGGGGGAGCCTTTTATTCGAGAAGAACGGCGCTAGCCGCGTTGAAAGCTGGCTGCGTGGCCAGCGCAGCGTTAAGAGTCGGTTCAACATGCTCATTTACTGTTCGTAAACTGCGCTGTTTCGCCGACTCTTGCCTTGCGCTGACTGCCTCGCCAACGCTTTCCACTGCGGCTAGTGATCTCATTATGAACAGGACATACCCATGCAAGGTGCAGTATTGATTACCGGCGCAACCTCCGGGTTTGGCGCCGCCAGCGCGCGCTGTCTGGCGCGCCAGGGCTGGCCGCTGATTCTCTGTGGTCGCCGTCTGGAGCGGCTGCAGGCGCTGGCCGATGAACTCAGCGAGCTGACCAGCGTTCTGCCGCTGCAGCTGGACGTACGCGATGCCATCGCCGTGCAGCGCGCCATCGATGAGCTGCCGGAGCCGTTCTCCGGGATTCAGGTGCTGGTCAACAACGCCGGGCTGGCGCTGGCGCCGGGCCCGGCGCAGGCGGTTGAGTTGAGCGACCTGCACACCATGATCGACACCAACATCACCGGACTGGTCAACGTCACCCACGCGGTGCTGCCTAAACTGATCGCCTGGGGTAGCGGTGCAACCATCATCAACATCGGCTCCACTGCCGCCGGCAATCCGTATCCGGGCAGTCATGTCTACGGTGCCAGCAAGGCGTTCGTGCAGCAGTTTTCCTACAACCTGCGCTGTGACCTGCAGGGCACCGGCGTGCGGGTGACTGATCTGGCGCCGGGTATTGCCGAGACCGAGTTCAGTCTGGTGCGCAACGCCGGGGACTCGGGTGCCGCGGACAAGGTCTATCAGGGCACGGTGCCGCTCACCGCCGACGATGTAGCCGCACAGGTGGGCTACATCGCCGCGCTGCCGGCGCACATGAACATCAACCGGCTGGAAGTGGTGCCGGTGCGTCAGGCCTGGGGGCCTTACGCGATTCACCGGGATCAGCTTACCGAGTCGGTCTGAGCGCTGTTCACAAAGTCCACCACCCGCTGCAGCGCCGCATCGGCGCTGTGCAGCAGCCCGGCGTGGGCCTGAAATACGTGCCACAGGTCTTCGTAGCGCTCCAGCCGTACGGCAACGTCGGCTGCGCGCGCGGCTTCGGCCAGCCGCAGGCTGTCGTTCAGCAGCACCTCGTCTTCACCGACCTGCAGCAGCAATGGCGGCAGGCCCTTGAGCTGGCCGAACAGCGGCGACACCATCGGGTCGGCGCGGTCCAGCCCGGCCGGGCAGTAGGCGTCGCGGGCGCTGTCTAGCCAGGACGGATGCAGCAGTGGATCGCCGGCCGCAGGCGCGTGCAGCTGTTCGGCGGTCATGTCGGTGACCGGTGAAAAGCACACCAGCGAGGCCGGCAGCGGCAGCTTGAGCTCGGCCAGTTTCTGCGCGGTCACCAGTACCAGGTTGCCGCCCGCCGAATCGCCGATCAGGGTGATCTGCGCGGGCGCATAGCCTCGCTGCAGCAGGGCCTGATAGGCGGCGACCGCATCGTCACAGGCCGCCGGTGCCGGGTGCGTCGGCGCCAGTCGGTAATCGAGTGCGCAGACATCGAACTGGCCACGGGCGGCCAGGGCCGAGCAGGTGCCGCGGTGGGTCTGCGGCGAGCCGATGACGAAGGCGCCGCCGTGCAGGTACAGCAGCACGCGGCCGTTGCCCCCAGCGGCCGGGCGGTGCCACATGCAGGGCCGTCCGGCGATCCGCTCTGCGCTGCGAGTCACGCCTTTGGCCAGCGGCATGCCGAGGGTCAGCAGGCGCAGCACCAGTGCCTGCACGGCAAAGGGCACGGGCGGGCGGATCAGACCGCGAAACAGCAGTTTCAGCATGCCGCGCAGCAGGGCGCGCAACCCGGGCTGCCCTGGGTTGCGATACAGCTCATCAACGTACCTGGACATAGTCACTCCATGTCGGTTTGCGGGTCATGTATCGATAGGTGAAGGTAAAGCCGGGCCAGTTGACGGTCTGCTTGCCGTCGGCGGTCAGGTACCAGCTCTGGCAGCCCCGGGCCCAGACCGTGCCGCGGGCATCTTCCTGCAGCTGCCGGTTGTAGCGCACCTGCACTTCGGGCTGCAGATCAAGGTAACGCAGACCACGATCGCGCACGGCCTTTACGCAGGCAACGACATAGCGGAACTGGCTTTCCAGCATGTAGATGATCGAGTTGTGGCCGAGGTTGGTGTTTGGCCCGTAGAGCACATACAGATTGGGGAAGCCGGAGACCGAGATGCCCTTGTAGGCTTCTGCGCCGTCGCGCCAGGCGTCGTTCAGGTCTTTGCCGTCCAGCCCGCTGATGCGGATCGGCGCGAGGAACTCGGTGGCGGCAAAGCCGGTGCCGTAGATCAGCACGTCGGCCGGATACAGGGTGCCGTCGTTGGTGACGACGCCTTCCGGGACAATTTTCTCGATGCCGTCACTGACGATGTTGACGTGCTTTTGATCCAGCGCCGGGTAGTAGTTGTTGCTGATCAGGATGCGCTTGCAGCCCATCGGGTAGTCCGGGGTCAGTGCGGCGCGCTTGGCGAGGTCGCTGACCTGACGGTCCAGATGACGCTTGGCGGCCCGTTCACTGCTTTTGACCAGTGCCGGGAAATGCACGAAAGCCAGCGCGCGGACTTCGTGGGTCAGGTACTGCCATGCACGATCCAGCTGATGAAGCAGCGGCAGGCGACTCAGCCAGCGTCGGCGCGAATCGCTGTACTCGGCATCATCCTTGGGTAGCACCCAGGCGGCGTTGCGCTGGTACAGGTCGAGCTGGGCAACCTCGGGCACGATCTGCGGCACGAACTGTATTGCCGAGGCGCCGGTACCGATCACCGCGACCCGCTTGTCCTTCAGATCAACGTCGTGCTGCCACTCGGCAGAATGAAAGGCCGGGCCGGCAAAGCTGCCGAGCCCGTCGATGTTCGGCATCAGCGGGCGGTTGAGCTGGCCGGTGGCGGCGATCAGGTTGCGTGCGACCAGGGTTTCTCCGCTGGCGGTAGTGACCTGCCAGCAGCCGCTGTCGGCGTCGAAGCGAGCGTCGCGGACTTCGCAATTGAGGCGAATGCGCTCGCGCAGGTGGTATTTGCCTGCGCAGTGGCGGATATAGGCGTGGATTTCGTCCTGGCGTGCGTACTTGTGCGGCCAGTCGGTACGCGGTTCAAACGAGTAGGAATACAGGTGTGAGGGCACATCGCAGCCCGAACCCGGATAGTGGTTGTCGCGCCAGGTGCCGCCGATGTCGGCGGCCTTTTCCAGCACCAGAAGCTGGCTGATGCCGGCGCGATCCAGCTGGATGGCCATACCGAGGCCGCCAAACCCGCTGCCAATGATGATGGCGTCGAGTGGTGCGGCAGGTGAGCGTGTTTTTGTCATTGTGTGCTTCCTCCTGTTGTCAGCATATTAGGTGTTGCCTGGCGGCGCGGGTATGGCATAGTCGGTCAAAAAATTGTGAGTTTCGGACACGCCATGACCGCCTCGACACCTCCCTGGCCACGCCTGCGCAATGTTGGCAGCGTGCAACTGATGACCCAGCTGGGCACGGAACTGGGCCTGACGGTGCCGCAATGCCTCGCCCAGACCGGACTGGATGTGATGGCGCTGGCCGACGGGCAAGCGCAGGTCGAGGCCGCGCAGGAGCTGCAGGTGGTCAGCAACCTGCTGGCCGGTTTGCCCGAACAGCCGCTGCTGGGGCTGCTGGCCGGGCGTCGCTACCAGCTCAGCCGTTACGGAATCTGGGGATATGCGTTGCTGTGCAGTGCCTCACTCGGCGAGGCGCTGGACATGGGGTTGCGCTACCTCGATCTGACCTTTGCCTTCTGTCGTATCCATGCCCGCAAGGATGCCTCTGGCCACTGGCTGGTGGTGGATGACAGCTGGGTTGAGCCGTCAGTACGCCGTTTTCTGCTGCTGCGCGACAGCTCCGCTATTGCGCGCATTCACCGTGAGCTGACCGGGCTGCGGCAGCCTTTCAAGTCGGTCCAACTGGCATTGCCTGCGCCGCCCGTTGAGCAGTTGGCGGCTTTCACCGAAGCCTATGGCTGTACGCCCCAGTTCAATGCCCAAGAGCACCTGCTGGAGTTGGACCCGGAACTACTGGCCCGGGCATTGCCCGGCGACAACCCCGCCATGCGTGAGGCTTGCGAGCTGCAATGCCATCAGTTGCTGCAACGCTACCGGGCGCGTGACGGGCTGGCGGGACGGGTGCGTGAGTTGCTGCTGGAGGGGGGCGCTGCGTTGCCGGACATGCCGACTGTTGCGGCCAGGCTGCATCTGACCGAGCGCACGCTGCGCCGTCGTCTGGGCGAAGAGCAGACCAGCTTCCGTCAGTTGCAGGAGGAAACCCGCGAAGCGCTGGCCGAGGAACTGCTGCGCATGCCGGGGCTGTCACTGGAGGCGGTGGCGGTGCGGCTTGGTTATGGCGAGGTGTCCAACTTTGTTCATGCATTTCGCCGCTGGAAGGGCATGACGCCGAGGCAGTACTGCCGCAGCGAGCGTGTTTGAGCATCATCCCCAATGATGGGTGACTATTCGGTCAGTCAACAGCCGCTTCCGCGAGGCGCCTGCCGGAGTATCTTTGCTGTCGGACCACTCACAACGACAACAAAGGAGAATGCCCGTGGCCGATCTGGACGTATTCCGCCAGCAAACCCGCGACTGGCTGGAAGAGAACTGCCCGCAGAGCATGCGCACGCCGCAGCGCTCGGATAACGATGCCTGCTGGGGTGGACGCAACTTCACCTTTGCCAGCGAAGACCAGAAACTCTGGCTCGAACGCATGGCCGCACGCGGCTGGACCGCACCCGACTGGCCAACCGAGTATGGTGGCGGTGGCCTCAGTCAGCAGGAGCACAAGGTGCTGCGTGAAGAGATGGCGCGCATCAATGCGCGCCCGCCGCTGTCGAGTTTCGGTGTCTGGATGATCGGCCCGGCGATTCTCAAGTTCGGCTCCGAAGAACTCAAGCGTCAGCATCTGCCGCCGATTGTCCGCGGTGAAATCCGCTGGTGTCAGGGCTACAGTGAGCCGGGTGCCGGCTCCGACCTGGCCGGCCTGCAGACCCGTGCCGAAGACCACGGCGACCACTTTATCGTCAATGGCCAGAAGATCTGGACCTCCTACGCCGACAAGGCCGACTGGATGTTCTGTCTGGTGCGTACCAACCCGGATGCCAAGAAGCAGCTGGGCATCAGTCTGGTGCTGTTCGACATGACCACCCCCGGTGTCAGCACTCGGCCGATCAAGCTGATTTCCGGCAGCTCACCTTTCTGTGAAACCTTCCTCGACAATGTGCGGGTGGAAAAAAGCCAGGTCGTGGGCGAGATCAACGCCGGCTGGACCATCGCCAAGTATCTGCTGACCCACGAGCGGGAAATGATTGGCGGCATGGGCCGCACCGCCGCAGGTCAGAAGACCCTGCCGCAGATTGCGGTGGATGCTGTTGGGCTGGAAGACGGCAAGCTGGCCGATGGCATGCTGCGTGGCGAGCTGGCGACATGGGATCTGGATGCGGCTGCCTTTGCGCTGACCGCCGAGCGGGTGCTGGATGAAGCCAAGGCCGGTCAGGGCGTGGGCGCGGCCTCGGCCATGCTCAAGTACTACGGCACCGAGCTGAACAAGCGTCGGCAGGAGCTGATGGTTGCCCTGCATGGCAGTGACGGTCTGCTCTGGGAAGGGGAGGCGTCTCGCGAGGGGGCCATCGCCCGTAACTGGCTGCGCTCGAAGGGCAACTCGATCGAGGGCGGCACCAGCGAGGTGCAGCTCAACGTCATCGCCCGCAACATTCTCGGCCTTCAGTGAGGGGACAGCATCATGGCAGCTTTGGTACTTAACGAAGAACAACAGATGCTCAAGGACGCGGCCAAGCGTTTTCTGAGCGAGAGCGCCCCGGTCAGCCAGCTGCGTGCGCTGCGCGACAGCCGCGACGAAACCGGCTTCTCCCGTGAGCTGTGGCAGAGCATGGTCGAGATGGGTTTTGTCGGCACCCTGATCCCCGAAGCCCTCGGCGGTGCCCAGTTTGGCTACGTCGGCATGGGTCAGGTCAGCGAGCAGGCTGGTCGCAACCTGAGTGCGTCACCCTTGATCTCGACCGCCATTGGCGGTGTGGCCGCGCTGCTGCTGGCCGGCTCCAGCGAACAGCAGCAGGCGCTGCTGCCGCAGGTCGCCGAAGGCAGTTTGCTGCTGGCGCTGGCGGTTGATGAAGCGCCGCGGCACGCGCCGAACCGGGTAGCAACCCGGTTGCAGGCGGCTGATGGCGGGTATCTGCTCAATGGCCGCAAGACCTTCGTGGTCGACGGCCATGTGGCCGACAAACTGATCGTCTCCGCCCGCAGCGCGGGCGCCGAAGCTGATCAGGCCGGTATCAGTCTGGTGCTGGTGGACCGCACTGCGCCGGGCGTGAGTGTCGAGCGCACCATCATGGCGGATAGCCGCAATGCGGCGATTGTCAGCTTTGACAACGTGAAGGTTGCCGCGGGTGATTTGCTGGGTGAAGCGGGCAATGCCTGGGCTGCGCTTGAGCTGACCCTGGACGTGGTTAACGCACAGCTGGCCGGCGAGCTGCTGGGCCTGTCGCTGGAGGTATTCGAGCGCACTGTCGCCTATCTGCAGGAGCGCAAGCAGTTTGGCGTAACCCTGAGCACTTTCCAGGCGCTGCAGCATCGTTGCGCGCATCTGTTCAGCGAGCTGGAGCTGGTCAAGTCGGCGGTGCTGAAGGCGCAGATGGCGCTGGATGCCGGTGACGCCGAGGCAGCGCAGTGGGTCAGTCTGGCCAAGGCCAAGGCCTGCGAAGTGGCCGAGCTGGCGACCAACGAAGCGGTGCAGATGCACGGCGGCATGGGCATGACCGACGAGTTTGATATCGGCCTGTTCATGAAGCGCGCGCGCAGTGTGCAGACGCTGTTTGGCGACTACCGCTATCACGCCAACCGCTTTGCGGCGCTGCGGGGGTATTGATCGGCGCGATTCTGGCATAAAAAAACCGCAGCCTTGGCCGCGGTTTTTTTATGTCCTGATCAGAAGTGGAACTTGACGATCAGGTTGGTCGCGCTCTGGTGGGTGTCCAGTCCGAAGTTGCCGTTCTGGATGCCGTACTTGTGCTTCCAGTAGTCGTACTCGATACCGGTGTACAGCTGCTTGGCGGACCAGCCCAGCGACTTGCCCAGGTCGTACTTGACCTGCGGGTTGATGTGCAGGTTGGCGTGGTAGTTGTCGCCGTCGTTGTCGACCACCCAGTCGATGAAGCCGTCGATCAGGATGTCGGAGTTGCCCACCGGTACGGTGTAGGCCCAGACCGGCGTGATCTGCCATACGCCGCGGCCGCCTTCGTCGGTATCGGCATGACGGTAGTAGGTGTTCAGCTGGAAGTAGTCGAAGCCGGGGATGCTCAGGTCAACGGCCGGGCCGAGCAGGTAGTTTTTAACGTCGTTGCGGCCAAACTCGTAGGTGCCGGCCAGCAGTACGTCGGTGATCGGGCCGAAGGCGAAGCTCTGGCCGGTGATCTTGCTCAGCGACAGGCGCGGGGAGATTTCACCGTAGTAGCTGCTGTTCTGGTCTTCGCTGTTGGTACCACCGTTGTAGTGGATGGTGTCGAAGAAGGCGAACAGGTCACCCTTGGTCCAGCCGCTGGCGTGCTCGAAGGTCACGGTTTGCTGGGTGTCAGGATCAACCTGGAAGTCGGTGCCGTACAGATAGGTAATGCTGTTGTTCTGCCACAGCAGGGGATAGGCGTGTGCAAGGCTGCTGGCCAGCATCAGGGTGCTACCCAGTGCGGCGCGGGTCAGGCTGTTCATGGATGTTGCTCCATTTCGTATTGGCATTGTGGGTGTAACGCAGTGGCCCGGTAATGCACAGCTTGGTTGGGCCGGTAATCCGGCGCGCATGGTATAGCAAAACGCGTCCGGAAGCAGCGGTTCATGGGCATGTTGCTACATTTTGCCGCGCCGTCTGTCAGGGCGTCAGGACGGCCTGGCTCTGGTTGATCAGCAGTTTTTGCGCGTCGGCACAGGTCAAGGGGCGGCCCCACAGGTAGCCCTGGATGGCCTCGCACTCAAGCCGCTCCAGCAGTGACAGCTGTCGGGCTGTTTCTACCCCTTCGGCCAGGGTGCTGATGCCCAGGTTGTGGGCCATCTGGATGATGCTGCGTACCATGTCGGCGCTGCCCTGGTCGACATCGACGTCCTGCACGAAGCTGCGATCGATCTTCAGCGTATCGACCGGGAAGTGGCGCAGCTGGGCCAGCGAGGAGAAGCCGGTACCAAAGTCGTCGATTGCCAGCCTGACGCCCAGACGATGCAGGCTGGTCAACTGCTGGCGCGCCTGCATCGGGTCTTCCATGGCTGTTCCTTCGGTCAGCTCCAGCTCCAGACGTTCGGGCGGAACCTGATGGTGGTGCAGCAGGTCAGCCACCTGGGTGGCCAGATCGGTGCGGCGGAACTGCGCGGCCGACAGATTGATTGCCAGGGTAATAGAGGTGAAGCCCTGCGCGCGCCAGCGTGCCAGTTGAGCCACGCCCTGCTGCAGTACCCATTCGCCAATCTGGCCGATCTGACCGCTGCTTTCGGCGACCGGTATGAATTCGGCCGGAGAGACCTGCCCCAGTACCGGATGTTGCCAGCGCAGCAGCACCTCAAAACCGGTCAGCCGTTGGCCTACCAGTGCCCACTGCGGTTGATAATGCAGTGCCAGCTCGTGTCGATCGATTGCGGTACGCAGTGCATTCTCCAGCTCCATCAGGCGGGACATGCGCGCCTGCAGATCGGCCGTGTAGAACTGCACGTTGTTGCGACCGCGCTGCTTGGCCAGGTACATGGCGGCATCGGCGTGCTGGATAAGACAGTCCAGATCGTCGCTGTCGTTCGGGTACAGGGCAATGCCGATAGAGGCGCTGGTGGTAGTGACGTGATGGTCGAAATGCAGCGGTTGCGTCAGGCTTTCAAGCAATCGGGTGGCCATGTGCATCGCACCATCGGCGTCGATGTCGGGTAGCGCAATGATGAACTCGTCGCCGCCCTGGCGCGACAGGGTATCCTCGCTGCGCAGATGCGGACGCAGCCGTTCGGCGACGGCACACAGCAACTGATCGCCAGCGTTGTGTCCAAGGGTATCGTTGATATGTTTGAAGTGGTCAAGGTCAATCAGCAGCAACGCCACCGACTGCTGATGGCGCCTGGCAAGACCCAGTGACAGCGTCACTCGCTGGCGGAACAGGGTGCGATTGGGCAGGCCGGTCAGTGTATCGAAATGGGCCAGATGGAGAATTCGCTCTTCCTGTTGCTTCAGCTGGCTGACGTCGCGCACCAGCAGGATATGCCCTGTCAGGTGGCGACCGATGCGCCGCGCCGATACCGACAACTGCAGCCAGATTGACAGGTTGCCCTGCTCGAACAGGAAGGGCTGGCTCTGGGCGTAGCCCTGCGCGCTGGCGCTGGCCATCGTCTGCCGACAATGTTCCAGCGTGTCGTCAGACAGCAGGTCTGCAACCGATTTGCCGATAACTCTGGCCGGGTCTACCTGCAACCGAGCGTCGGCCGAAGAGTGGCAGTTGACTACGCGCTCCTGTTCATCCAGCTCGAACAGCATGTCCGGAATGGCGTCGAAGGTGGCCTGCAGCTGGGCGCGGGAGCGGGCCAACTGATCGTAGGGCTGTTCGACCGCCTCAACGAAGATGCCCTGATACAGCTGCCAGTAGGCAATCACCTTGATCAGGTGCCCGAGCAGGTTGAACTGGTCGGTAACGCTGGCGTAGAGGGTGAAGCACAGCTCGCCCAGGGCCATCAGCAGCGATGCGCAGAACAGCGCGGCAATGTTGAATGGTTGTGGGCGGCGCATGCTGCGCCAGAAACACACAGCGGTGAGCAGGTGAACGGCAATCAGCAGGTACTCGCAGCCCACCTTGAACCGGGTCAGTCCCACACCCTCGATAAAGGTACGAGGCAGCAGTTCCTGATAGCCGAAAACGGTGATGTGAACCACGGCAACCGCGAACAGGCTGAGGCCGAGTATGGCCCAGCGTTCAAAGGGTCGGCCGGAGGCTTTCCATGGGCGCAGTGCAACCCACAGCAGGGTGCCGGCGGCCATGCCCCGGGCGGCCAGCCAGAAGGAGATCGCCTTTTCCGGGTCCGCCGGAGTAATGAAATCGGGCATGCCCTGGAATGACAGCATGTGGCTGAAATCGAGAATCGCCACGCCGGCAAAACCGCAGGCCAGGCTCAGCAGGGTATCGGCCCGCAGTCGCCGATAACTGGCCCAGCTGATGGCGAACACCATTGCAGCGACCACGATCGCCAGCGTCTCCAGCAGCATGTGCAGCGGCAGGTAGCCTGCCTGGCCGAGTAGTGCCGGGAGCGGCACAACAGCGAACAGCAGCATTGCCAGGCACAGGGTGCCCAGCAGCAGCGCCGAGCGACGAAGGCCCTGGCGGTGGCTGGCGTGACGGCTGGAAAACAGCCACAGGTGGCGCAGGGGTATCGGCATGGCCTCGGTACGACAACTGATCCGGGGGTTGGGAGATAAGTGACGCACTTTATCAGGCACTTGTCGATTATCCATTGATCCATGTCGGTATTTGCCCGAAAAGGGCGTTTTAGGCCGCACGGTACTAGGCACTGCGCAGCGGAGTGTTTACCCTTTCGGGGTGTCTGTCCTGCTGGATTCAAATCAATGCTCTTACGTGGAATGACCTGGCTGGTGTTCTTCCAGTTGCTGGGTACCGGGCTCAATGTCCTGCTGTTGCCATTTCTCCCTGGCCCCATCATCGGCATGCTGCTGATGGTGGTCTATCTGAGCCTGCGTGGCGGCGTGAGCGAGTCGATCAGCCTGGCGGCCAGCGGGCTGCTGACCTATCTGCCGCTGATTCTGGTGCCGCCGGCGGTGGGTATCATGGCCTACGGCTCAGAAATCCTGGCGGACGCTACCGCGATTCTGCTGACCCTGGGGGCGTCGCTGGCGCTGAGCCTGCCGTTCTGCGGCTGGCTGATGCAGAAGATGATCGAGCGACAGGATCGGAGGGCCGGCCAGTGACCGGGACGCTGATGCAGGCCTGGCAGGCGATTCTTGGCCATCCTCTGTTCTGGGTTGGAGTGACACTGGCCGCTTATCAATTCGGCCTCGCGCTCTATCAGCGCACCCGGCTGGCGCTGTTTCACCCGGTACTGGTCTCGACCCCGGTGCTGGTGCTGGCGATCTGGCTGGCCGGTGAGGATTACCCGCATTACCGTGACGCGGTGCAGCCGTTGCTGGTGCTGCTGGGGCCGGCAACCGTGGCGCTCGCCGTGCCGTTGTACATGAACCTCAAGCGTATTCGCAGCTACCTGGTGCCGGTGCTTACCTGCCTGCTGGTGGGTGGGACCTTTGCGACCGTTCTGGCCATCGTGCTGGCCTGGGCGCTGGGCGCCGAGGACATGATCATGATGACGCTGGCACCCAAGTCGGTGACCTCGCCGATCGCCATGCTGGTAGCTGAACAGATCGGCGGTGTTGCCGCGCTGGCAGCGGTATTCGTGATGTTTACCGGGGTACTGGGCGCGATTTTCGGCCCGATGCTGCTGCGCTGGTGCGGAGTCGATCATCCTGCAGCCTGGGGCATGGCGATGGGTCTCACCGCCCACGCGGTTGGCACCTCTCGGGCGCTGGAGGAAGGCGAGGAGGCCGGTGCCTTCGCTGCCCTGGCAATGAGTCTGATGGGCACGGCAACGGCCCTGTTGCTGCCGCTGGCGGTATCCATCTGGATGATGTGGTAGGCAAGTCGCCAGCCGGCGGCTGCATTCTGGACTAATCTGCGTTCTGTTTGCTGTGCGTCAATTCGCCCAATCGCCGCTGGAGCGATGATTGCGGCACACTGTGTCGGCAGGCTCGGAAAACCGGGCCTGCCTGCGGTGCAGAATTGACCTGACGATGACTTCTCCGAGCGGAGTACGCAGATGGATATTGTAGAGCTCTCCCGAATGCAGTTCGCCTTGACGGCGATGATTCACTTCCTGTTTGTCCCTCTGACGCTGGGTATGGCTTTTTTGCTGGCGATCATGGAGTCGGTCTATGTAATGACCGGCAAGACCATCTACCGTGACATGACCCAGTTCTGGGGCAAGCTGTTCGGTATCAACTTCGCCCTGGGGGTTACCACCGGCCTGGCAATGGAATTCCAGTTCGGCACCAACTGGTCCTATTACTCTCATTACGTCGGCGATATCTTCGGTGCGCCGCTGGCGATCGAAGCGCTGATGGCGTTCTTCCTTGAGTCGACCCTGTTCGGTCTGTTCTTCTTCGGCTGGGAGCGCATGAGCAAGGTCAAGCATTTGGCGGTGACCTGGCTGATGGCGCTGGGCACCAACCTGTCGGCGCTGTGGATTCTGGTTGCCAACGGCTGGATGCAGCACCCGGTGGGCTCGGAGTTCAACATCGAAACCATGCGCATGGAGCTGACCAATTTTGCCGAGGTGCTGCTCAACCCGGTGGCCCAGGTCAAGTTCGTTCACACTGTCTCGGCCGGCTATGTAACCGGTTCGATCTTCGTGCTGGCGATCTCCAGCTACTATCTGCTCAAGGGCCGCGATCTGGCCTTCGCCCGCCGCAGCTTCGCCATTGCCTCGGCCTTTGGCCTGGCCAGCGCGCTGTCGGTCATCGTGCTGGGTGACGAGTCCGGTTACGAAGTCGGTGAGGTGCAGCAGGTCAAGCTGGCAGCGGTGGAAGCCGAGTGGGAAACTCAGGTGCCGCCGGCGTCCTTTACCCTGTTCGGCATCCCCAACGAGGAAACGCAACGCACCGATTACGCGCTGAAGATTCCGGCGGTACTCGGCCTGATTGCGACCCGCTCGGTCAGCGAAGAGGTCAAGGGCCTGCAGCAGATCAAGGAAGAGAACCTGCAGCGCATTATCCGCGGGCAGGAAGCCTATGACCTGATGCAGCGTATCCGCGCGGGAGACAAGTCCTCTGCCACGGTCGATCGCTTCAACGAAGTGCGTGTTGATCTGGGCTTTGGTTTGCTGCTCAGTGGCTACACCGATGATGTGCTGAACGCGACGCCGGAAGAAATCGCCAACGCAGTCGAGGCGACCGTGCCGAAGGTCTGGCCGCTGTTCTGGAGTTTCCGGGTCATGGTTGCCTGCGGCTTCCTGATGCTGCTGCTGTTCGCCTGCGCCTTCTGGCATAGCGCACGCCGCACCGTCGACAAGCCCAAATGGCTGCTCAAGTTTGCCGTGTTCAGCCTGCCGCTGCCGTGGATCGCCAGTGAAATGGGCTGGTTCGTCGCCGAGTACGGCCGTCAGCCCTGGGCTATCGGTGAAATCCTGCCGACCCACCTGGCTGTCTCGCAGCTGAGCCCGGGCGATGTGCTGTTTACCCTGATTTCGATCGCCGTGCTCTACAGCATTTTCGTGATCATCGAGATCTGGCTGATGACCAAATACGCGCGCAAGGGGCCGTCGAGCCTGCACACCGGTCGCTATGACCTGGAAACTGCCGAAGCACAGGAGGCCTGATCATGGATTACGAAGCGTTACGGTTTATCTGGTGGGTGCTGATCGGAGTGCTGCTGATTGGCTTTGTGGTCACCGACGGGTTTGACATGGGTGTTGCCTCGCTGCTGAAGATCATTGGCAAGAGCAACGATGAACGCCGGGTGATGATCAACTCGATCGCGCCGCACTGGGATGGCAACCAGGTCTGGCTGGTGACCGCTGGCGGCGCGCTGTTTGCGGCCTGGCCGACGGTCTATGCGGCCTCCTTCAGCGGTTTCTATATCGCCATGATGCTGACCCTGTTTGCGTTGTTCCTGCGCCCGCTGGCATTTGAATACCGCTCGAAGATCGATAATGAGCTGTGGCGCAGCCGTTGGGACTGGGCGCTGACCGCCGGCTCGGCGATCCCTGCACTGATCTTCGGTGTGGCCTTTGGCAACCTGCTGCAGGGCGTGCCATTCCATTTCGACGACCTGCTGCGGCTGGAGTACACCGGCAGCTTCTGGGCGCTGCTCAACCCCTTTGCGCTGCTCGCCGGGGTGCTGAGTCTGCTGATGATCGTCAACCACGGTGCGACCTATCTGCAGCTCAAGACCGAGGGGCAGATCAAGGCGCGTGCCGAGGCGATCTCTTCGCTGCTGGCGCTGGTCTGTGCGGTGGTATTCGTCATGGCCGGGGTCTGGCTGTGGGTTGGCATTGATGGCTATATCGTCACCAGCGTGATCGACACCAACGGTGGCAACCGGACCGTCGAGAAGACCGTCGAGATCATGTCCGGTGCCTGGTTTATCAACTACGGCAAGGCGCCGCTGCTGTGGGCTGTTCCGGCGCTCGGGGTGATCTGCTTCGTGCTCTGCGCACTGTTCAGCAAGGCGCGGGCGCATGCGATGGCGTTTGTCAGCTCCGGGCTGGCGATGGCGATGGTGCTGATCACTACCGGCATCAGCATGTTCCCCTTCGTGATGCCGTCCTCGAGCATGCCCAACCACAGTCTGACCATGTGGGATGCCACCGCCAGTGAAACCACGCTGTTCATCATGTTCTGTGTGGCCTGTGTGTTTGTGCCGCTGATTCTCGGCTACACCGCCTGGGGCTACTTCGTGATGCGCGGCCGTTTGAACGAGCAGCACATCCGCGACAACACTCACAGCATGTATTAACGGAAGGAGAAGACTATGTGGTATTTCACCTGGATTCTCGGCGTACTGCTGGCCTGTGCTTTTGGCATCGTCAATGCCATGTGGCTGGAACTCAATGGCTATGTCGGTGAAGAAGATCAAGTCGACTGAGATTGATTCGCGTACCGCCAGCGGCTGGCTGACCCGGCTGCTGGCACCGCAGGCTTCCCTGCTCAATCTGGCCCTGCTGTTCGCGTTGGCGGCGGCGGGGCTTTTTATCTGGCAGTGCTGGTTGCTGGCGCAGCTGTTTTCCGGCTGGCTGGTGGCCTGGCAGCAGGGCGGGCTGGGTGAGACGCAGACGCAGCTGCTGAGCAGTCTGCTGCCCTGGCTGGCGCTCTGTCTGGTCCTGCGGCCGTTATTGCAGTACGGCCGCGAGCAGACCAGCCAATTGGCCAGTCTGCGCGCCCGCGGCGAGTTGCGCCGCACACTGCTGCAACGACTTGCCGCGCTGGGGCCTGCCCGGGCGCAACTGGGCGCTGACGCGGAACTCGGCAGCCGTTTGCTGGAGCAGGTCGAGGCGCTGGACGGCTATATCAGCCGCTACCGGGTGCAGCGTCAACTGGTGTTGCTGGTCCCCGTGCTGCTGATCATCTGCACCGCTGTGTTCAGTCCGCTGGCAGCGGTGCTGTTGCTGCTGACTGCGCCGCTGGTGCCCGTGTTCATGATCTTGCTGGGCAAGGCCGCGGCCTCCGCCAGTCAGCGCCAGTTCGTTGCGCTGGCGCGGATGAGCGGGCGCTTCAGTGACCTGCTGCGCGGTAGCTGGACGCTGCGCCATCTGGGCGCGTTGCCCGCCGCCGAAGCGGAAGTGGAAACCGCCGCCGAACACTACCGCGCCGGCACCATGCGGGTGCTGCGTATGGCCTTTCTCTCCGGTGCTGTCCTGGAGCTCTTTTCCTCGCTGGCGATCGCGCTGGTGGCGCTCTACCTGGGGCTGGGGCTGCTCGGTATTTTGCCCTGGGCCAAGGGCGAAATTCCGGTTCCCTATCTGGGCGCGCTGTTCATTCTGCTGCTGGCGCCGGAGTTCTATGCGCCGCTGCGTCAGCTCGGCGCGGATTATCACGCCAAGGCGGAAGCCGAAGGGGCGATGACCGAGCTGCTGCCACTGCTCAATCAGCAGGTGTGGGCGCACCCGGGGCGTGAGCCGGTGACGCTCAGCGCCGCGCCGCGTATCGAGTGCTATCAGTTGGCAATTGATGGTCGCCTGGCGCCGCTCGATCTGCGTGTGCAGCCGGCCGAGCGGGTGGTGCTGCAGGGCGCCAGCGGCAGCGGCAAGTCCAGCCTGCTCGAAGCGCTGCTGGGCTTTGTGCCCGGGCAGGGTGAGTTGCTGATCAATGGTCGCTCGCTGCTGGATCTGTCGCGACCCGACTGGCTGCGGCACGTTGGTTATCTGGCCCAGCAGGTACCGATCCTGCACGGCAGCATCGCCGATAATCTGCGCCTTGCCGCGCCCGCGGCCACTGACGCCGAGCTGATCGCAGTGCTGGAGCAGGTCGCGCTCTGGCCGCTGATTCGCCAACTGCCCAAGGGTCTGGAGACCGAGCTGGGGGAGCGCGGGCTGGGGCTGTCGGGCGGGCAGCTGAGCCGGCTGGCGCTGGCGCGGCTGCTGCTGCGCGATACCCCGGTCTGGCTGCTGGATGAGCCGACGGCCCACCTGGATGCGGACACCGCCGAGTTGATCCATGCGCTACTGGAGCGCCTGAGCCAGGGGCGCACACTGCTGCTGGTCAGCCACGATCTGCAGGGACTGGACTGGGCTGATCGGGTGGTGACGCTCGGCCAGTCTGAGCAACGCCTGGAGGCTGCCGATGTCTGAGCAACCCATTCGTCTGCGGACCCTGCTGCGCAGCCGCCTCGGGCAGTGGAGTCTGGCGCTGTTTCTCGGCGCGGTGACGCTGTGGTCGGCAATCGGCCTGCTGGCCACCTCCGGCTGGTTTATCAGCGCGGCGGCGCTGGCCGGGCTGGCGACGGTCGCGGCCTACGGTTTCGATTACTTCCGCCCGGCAGCCATCATCCGCTTCTTCGCCATCGTTCGTACTGCCGGCCGCTACGCCGAACGGCTGGCTTCGCACAACGCTGCACTGGCCCTGCTCAAGGATTTGCGTACGCGCCTGTTTGCCCGCGTTGCCGGGCAGCGCCGGCTCACTCCGGCGGCGCGCTCGGCGATTGCCATGCACCGGCTGGTAGCCGATATCGATCTGCTCGACTTCTTCCCGCTGCGCTTTGTCGCGCCCTGGTTCTGGGCCTCCATGCTCACACTGCTGGTGCTTGGCTGGCTGGCGCTGCTCGACAGCTCGCTGGCGGTTGCCGCGCTGCCGGGCCTGCTGTTGGCCTGGCTGGTGGTGCCAATGCTCGGCGGTCGGCTGGCTGCGCGCCTGGCCCGCCGTGATGCCGAACTGGCCGAACAACGCCGCGAATTTTTGCTCGACCGCTTGCAACTGTTGACCTCGCTGCTGCTGTGGCAGCGCTGGGACGATCAGCAGGCGGCATTTCTGCAGCAGGATGATGCCTGGCTGCAGCAGCGCCTGCGACAGCAGAAATTGGTCAGTTTGACGGCGCTGGGGCAGCAACTGGGCCTGGCGCTGGCGTTGCTTGCGGTGCTCTGGCAGGGGCATGCGCTGTTGCAGCAGGGGGCGTTGTCGGTGCCCTGGCTGCTGGCCGCCTTGCTGTCGGTAATGGGGCTGGCCGAAGCCCTGCTGCCGCTGGCAGCGAGCTTTATTTCGCTGGGCTTCAGCCAGGCGGCGCGGGATCGGTTGAATCAGCTGACCGCCGCCGAGACCGACCTTGCCGGCACCGCAACCGCGCCGCCTGAGCAGCCACTTAGCCTGGTGCTGTCTGGCCTCAGCGCCAGAATGCCCGGCGCGCTGAACGGCCCGGAAAATGTGTCCATCGCCCTGCAACAGGGCGACGTGCTGCTGATCGAAGGGCCGTCCGGCGGTGGCAAGAGCACCCTGCTGCAGGTGCTGGCGGGCGAGCCGCTGGCGTTCACGGGGGAACGGCTGATCAACGGTCAGGGCTTTGAGCATTGGAATCTGCGTGAGCTGATCGGCTACCTGCCGCAGCAGCTGGATATCTTCGATATGACACTGGCGCAGAACCTGCGTCTGGCCGATCCGGAGGCCAGTGACGAGGCGCTCTGGCAGGTGCTGGACGATGTCGCGCTGGCTGACTGGGTGCGCGGGCGCAAGCATGGCCTGAACACCACGCTGGGCGAGTTCGGTGCCAAAGTCTCCGGTGGGCAGGCGCGGCGTATTGCCCTGGCCCGTCTGCTGCTGACCAAACGGCCGCTACTGCTGCTGGATGAGCCCTTTGCCGGGCTGGATTTTGATACCCGCGAGCGGGTGCTGGCGTCCCTGCTGCGTCGGCGCGAGCAGGGCATTATCGTAATAGTCAGCCACCAGCAGGTGGCGGTCCCGGAGGCCCGCCACCTGCGTATTGGCTGATTACCAGGTGTCGACGAACGGACGTGTGCCCTTCTTCAGCGCCTCGTCCGGCGCCGAGTGCAGGCCACGCATCAGCCAGTCGCGGGTTTCCAGCGGGTCGATCACGGCGTCGATCTCGAGGAAGCTGGCCATGCTGATGCCCTTGCCGCGCTGGTACAGCTCGGCGACCAGTTTCTCGAAGGTCGCCTGGCGCTCGCCCTCGTTCTCTATGGCGGCCAGTTCCTTCGAGTAGCCCAGACGCACCGCGCCTTCCAGACCCATCGCACCAAATTCGCTGCTTGGCCAGCCGATGGTGAACATCGGTGCGTGGAAGCTGCCCGCCGCCATTGCCTGCGCGCCCAGGCCGTAGCCCTTGCGCAGCACCACAGTGAAAAACGGGATGCTCAGGCTGGCGGCGGTGACGAACATGCGCGAGACGTGGCGCACGGTGCCCTGCTGCTCGGCGTCCGGGCCGACCATAAAGCCGGGGGTGTCGCACAGCGAAACCATCGGTAAGCCGTGGGCCTGACACAGCTGCATGAAGCGCGCCGCCTTGTCACCGGAGACGGCATCAATGGCGCCACCGAGATGCATCGGGTTGTTGGCGATCAGGCCGAAGGCGCGGCCCTCGATACGGATCAGCGCGGTGATCAGCCCCGGCGCGAACTCGCGGCGCAGTTCCAGCACCGAATCGCGGTCGGCCAGGGTTTCGATCACCTTGCGGATGTCATACACGCGCAGGCGGTTTTCCGGAATCAGGTGACGCAGCTCGCGCTGGTCCGCCGCTTCCCAGTCCGTCAGATCACCCTGGAAGTAGGACAGGTACTGTTTGGCCACTGCGGTGGCTTCAGCCTCATCGCGCACCCGCACGTCGATTACCCCGTTCGGACTCTGCATGCTGGTCGGGCCAACCTGTTCGGGGGTGAAACGGCCCAGACCGCCGCCTTCGATCATCGCCGGCCCGGCCATGCCGATGGTGGCGTTCTCGGTGGCGATGATTACGTCGCAGCAGCCCAGCAGCGCGGCGTTACCGGCGAAGCAGCGGCCGGAGACGATACCGACGGTGGGTACCATGCCGGACAGCCGCGCCATGCGCATGAAGGTGGTGCAATCCAGTCCGGCCACGCCGACCTTGTCGATATCGCCCGGGCGGCCGCCGCCGCCTTCGGTGAAGAACACCAGCGGCAGCTTCCACTGCTCGGCCAGCTCCAGCATGCGGTCGGTCTTCTTGTGGTTGGTGACACCCTGAGTGCCGGCGAACACCGTGTAGTCATAGGACAGCGCCATGCAGCGGGCGGCGTGTTCGCCGAACTTGTCGGCATTGATGGTGCCGATGCCGTTGATCAGGCCGTCGGCCGGGCTCATCTTCAGCAGCTCTTCGTGGGTGCGGCGAGTGCGCTGGGCGGCGAGGGCAAAGCCGCCGTATTCGATAAAGCTGCCGTCGTCGAGCAGGTCGGCGAGGTTCTCGCGGGCGGTACGCTGACCGGTCTTACGGCGCTTGGCGACGGCGTCCGGGCGGCGCTCGTCGGTCAGCTCGGCGCGGCGCTCCAGCACTTCCTGCAGGTCGGCGCGGATATGGTCGATGGCGACGGACTCTTCATCCTGCTGGGCGTTGCCCGCCACTTCGGCAGGCTCCAGATAGAGCAGGGCGCTGCCTTCGAACAGGCTGTCACCGGCGTTGGCGGCCAGCGCGCGGACGATACCGCTCTGGGTCGCCTTGACCACGAACTCCATTTTCATGGCTTCCATGATCGCGACCTGCTGGCCGACGGCGACGCTGTCGCCAACCTGTACATCCAGACTGACCAGCACGCCCTGTACCGGCGCATTCAGCGGCTCGGTGCCGGCCGGAGCGTCGGTCTGCGCGCTGCTGGTGGCGGCGCTACTTGCGCTGCCTTGGAAGAAACGGTGCGGGTGGGCGCTGGGGTGGGCGGCGGTCAGGCTGGCGGCTTCGGCTTCGATAAAGGCGGTGGAGACGTCGTTGCTCTGCACCTGCGGGTGCTGCAGCAGGTTCTGCAGCAGATGCAGGTTGCTGGCGGCGCCCTCCAGACGGAATTCGCACAGCGCACGGTAGGCGCGGCGCAGGGTGTTCGGGTAATCACCGTTTGCGTGCACGATCAGCTTGGCCATTAGCGAGTCGTAGCGTGGGCTGGTGGTGTAGCCGGCGTAGCCGTAGCCATCGACGCGGATGCCCGGGCCGCTGGGCGGCTGATAGGCGCTGAGCGTGCCACCGGCCGGGCGAGTGCTGCCGTCGGCGGCCATGCTTTCCAGATTGATGCGCAGCTGCACGGCAAAGCCGCGGGCAGCCGGGATGTTGGTCTGGGTCAGACCCAGCTCTGCCAGTGTCTTGCCAGCGGCGAGCTGAATCTGCGTTACCGCCAGATCCAGACCGGTTACCGCTTCGGTTACCGTGTGTTCGACCTGAATGCGCGGGTTGGCTTCCATAAACACGAAGTCGCCACGCTCCTCGTCGAGCAGAAACTCGACGGTGCACAGGCCGCGGTAGCCGACCGCGCGGGTCAGGGTGCAGGCGGCGGCGTGCAGTTGCTCGCGCACAGCCGGATCAAGACTCGGCGCCGGAGCCACTTCCAGCAGCTTCTGGTTACGGCGTTGCAGTGTGCAGTCGCGCTCCCAGACGTGGGCAACCTCAGTGCCGTCGCCAATGATCTGCACCTCGATATGACGGGCGCGGCGAATCAGCCGTTCGACATACAGATCGCCGCGGCCAAAGGCGGCGGTGGCCTCCGAACTGCAGCGGGCGAAGGCGTCGTCCAGCTCGGCAAGGTCGTGTACCGCGCGCATGCCGCGCCCGCCGCCGCCAGCCAAGGCTTTCAGCATTACCGCGGCGCCGTCGCCGAGCGACTGCATAAAGTCGCGGGCCTGCTCCAGCGTGGTCGGCTCGTTGGTGCCCTGGGTCAGGGGCACACCCTGCTGCTGCGCCAGTCGGCGCGCACTGGCCTTGTCGCCAAAGGTGTCGAGCACCTCCGGCGCGGGGCCGATAAAGGTGATGCCGGCCTGCTGGCAGGCGCGGGCGAAGTCGGCGTTTTCGCTGAGGAAACCGTAACCGGGGTGGATCGCATCGCAGTCTTGCTCCGTGGCGATGCGAATCAGCTGGGCGGCGTCCAGATAGGCGGCAACACCCTGGCCCTGCAGGGCGATGGCCTGATCGGCGCTGCGTACGTGCAGCGACTGGGCGTCATCTTCGGCGTAGACGGCAACGCTGGTGGCGTCACAGTCGGCGATGGCGCGGGCCAGACGAATGGCGATTTCGCCACGATTGGCGATAAGAATGCGGTTGAATGCCATGGGTTAGTTGATCCAGTCCTGTAGTTCCTGTTTTTTGACCTTGCCGGTCGCGGTCATCGGCAGTGTATCGACCAGCCGAATCTCCGGCACCTTGTAGATTGCCATCGCCTGCTTGCACCAGTCGCGCAGTGACTCGGAGCTGGCGTGGCTGCCGGGCTTGGTGATGATGAAGGCAAGGGGCGTCTGGCCGCGCTGCGGGTCGGGCTTGCCGATGACTGCCGAGGCGAGAATGTCCGGGTGCTGGCCGAGCATGGCTTCCAGCTCGCTGGGGAACACGCTCATGCCATTGACCTTGAGCATTTCCTTGCGCCGACCGAGGTAGCGGATAAAACCCTGCTCGGTGATCACGCCGCTGTCGCCGGTATGCAGCCAGCCACCGTCGCGCAGTGCCTCGGCGCTGGCGTCGGGTTTGTTCCAGTAGCCCTTGAGCAGCGACGGACTGCGCAGGCACAGCTCGCCTTCGCTGCCCAGTGGCAGCAGCGCGCCGGTCTCGAAGTCGCAGACCTTGAACTCGGTGCCGGGTACCGGCAGGCCGACGAAGGTGGGCTCGGATTTCAGATCGAAGTCATCGTCCTGCAGGCCGGCGGTAAAGGTGTCGCAGGTGTGGGTTTCGGTCATGCCGAAGCTGGTTTCGAACAGGGTGCAGCCGGTCAGCTCGCGCCAGCGGCGACGGTATTCCGGAGTCAGCTTTTTGATGAAGGAGACGCAGCTGGTGGTTTCAAGCGAGCTGAAGTCGAACTCGCTGACCTGCGGGTGATCTAGCACCTCGGAGGCGCTGTCGACCAGCAGACCGGTCTGGGTAACCCGATAGTGCTGAACGGCGCTCATAAAGGTCAGCGCGTCCCAGCGGGCCAGCAACACCAGCGTGGTGCCGGCGAACACGGGAAACAGCAGGCCGGAGTTCTCGCCGGCGATCCAGAATTCCGGCATGAAGTTCAGGCCGATGCGCTCCTCGTCAAAGCCCATGGCGACCGGAACAAAGCTGGCGCAGGTGTAGAGCATGTCGCCGTGGGTATGAATGCAGCCCTTCGGCAGACCGGTGGTGCCGCCGGTGTAGTTGAGCGCGGCGGTGTCGTCCAGATTCAGCCTGGGCAGGTTCTGCGGAGCGGGATCTGTGGCAGCCAGTGCGGGCATCAGGTCGATGCTGTCGGTGACGGGCAGTTTGGGTGCCTGCAGCAGGTCCGGTACCGGAATCGGCGGCTGGGCCGGGCAGAGTTCGGACAAGCTGGTGGAGAACACCTGCTCCAGCGCGGTCTGCTCGCGAATCTCTCGTACCACCGGCAGCAACTGGTCGAAGCAGATGATGGCGCGGGCGCCACAGTCGTCGAGCTGATAGCTCAGCTCCATGCCCTTGGCCATCGGGCTGACCGGGGCGTGGATCGCGCCCATCTTGAGAATGCCGTAAAAGGCGATATGCAGCTGCGGGCAGTTGGGCATGAACACCGCGACCCGGTCTCCCGGCTTGATACCTTGGGCCTGCAACAGGGCGGCGCAACGGTTGCTCAGGTCATCCAGCTCGGCGTAGGTCAGTTGGTGACCATAGAAATGCACGGCAACCCGGTCCGGCGCGGTGTGCGCCCAGTGGGCGAGATATTCGGTCAGCGGTCTTTCACCCTGTGGGTAGACGGGGTTGGTCGGTTTGCCTGCCGGCCAGACCTTGGCCTGAATCGCCTTGAGGGTATCGAGATAGTCCTGCTCGTGCATGTCCGTGCCTCTTGCTGTTGTTATCGCTCAAGCTTAGGAGCTGTCGAGGCGGATAAGAAGCGATCAATATTCATTCAGAACCATGATTGCTATTCATGGTTTGGCTGCAGGCGCGTAATCTCGGGCCTATAGCCCATGGCGCAGGTGTTTGTTGATGAGTGAAAAGAATGATTCCCCATCATTGGCCCGGATTGATCTCAATCTGTTTCGGGTATTCGAGGTGGTTTACCGCGAGCGCAACCTGACCCGTGCGGCGGCGGTGCTGCATGTCAGCCAGTCCGCGGTCAGCCACTCGCTGGCACGGCTGCGAGAGCACTTTTCCGACCCGCTGTTCGTGCGTGAGGGCAGGGGCGTGACCCCGACCGCCGCGGCAATGCGGCTGGCGCCCGGGATTATCGATAGTCTGAGTCGGCTGCAGCAGAGCCTCGGCTATCTGCAGCAGTTTGATCCGCAGGAAGACGCGCGCACCTTCACCATCAGCCTGCCGGAGCAACTGGAGCCGGTCTTGATTCCGCCGCTGCTGACCCGGTTGCGTGAATTGGCGCCGCGCAGCCGGGTGCGCACCGTGGGTGTGCGCTGGTCTGAGCTGAAGCTGGAATTAGCCGCGGGACGGATTGACCTCGCTGTGCAGATCGCGCGACCGGCGGACGCCAGTCTGCGGCAGATGCAACTGGTCAAGGAGCCGCTCTGCGTGGTGGCCGGGCCGCAGTTTGAGGGCGAGCTGACGGCCGACAGCTATATGGCCGCCGAGCATATCGCGGTGGCGTCCTGGCGGCGTGGGCTGTCCTACGAGGATCTGGCACTGGGGCATCTGGGGCTGATGCGCAATGTGGTGCAGCAGTGCCAGAGTTATCAGGCGGCGAGCCTGGTGGTGGCGCAGACGCCCTTGTTGCTGACCATGTCGCGGCGTCATGCCGAGTTGATCAACCGGCCGCTGGGAAACCGGCTGCTGAACATGCCGTTACCACTACCGGAGATTGGTCTGACGCTTTACTGGCACAAGGGCATGGAGCATGACCCGGTCAACCGCTGGTTGCGGCGCCAGGTCCATGCGTTGGCTCAGAACAGCTCTAGCGGTGAGACGCTGCCGTCGCCATTGTTATAGCCACCCATTTCCAATTCGCTGTAGGGCGGCGGCGCCTCTTCCTGCTTGAAGATTTCCAGGAAGGCATCACTGCTGCCGGGCGGCGCGCTGCGCCCGGTAGTGGGATCGATGCGTGCCGTTACCAGCCCGCTCGGCATGGGGATGGTCCGGTCCGGGACGCCTTCCAGCGCGGCGCCCATGAACTGCATCCAGATTGGCAGTGCGGCGGTACCACCGTATTCGCGGCGCCCCAGCGTCGCGGGCTGGTCGAATCCGACCCAGGCGGTGGCCACCAGATCGGGGTTGTAGCCGGAGAACCAGGCATCCTTCTGGTCGTTGGTGGTCCCGGTCTTGCCCGCCAGATCATTGCGTTGCAGTGCCCGAGCACGGACGGCGGTGCCGCGGCGCACAACGTCCTGGAGCATGCTGTTCAGCTGGTAGATGGTGCGCGCGTCGACGATGCGCTCCGCGGCGACCGGCTCTTCTGCGGTCTCGGTTTCCTGGCGTTCTGCATAGCTTTGCAGGCGAGCGGTTTGCTCCTCGGTCAGGTCGGGCGTTACCGCCGGCCTGGCGTAGTCGATCAGGTTGCCGTAACGGTCTTCGATGCGCTCAACCAGGTAGGGTTTGACCGCATAGCCGCCATTGGCAAAGGCGGTATAACCCTGGGCAATCTGCAGTGGCGTCAGCTCGGAGGTACCGAGTGAGGCAGACAGGTTGCGAGGCAGCTCCTCACGGCTGAAGCCGAAACGCTCGATATAGGTCAGTGCCTTGTCGACGCCCAGATCCTGCATCAGGCGAATGGAAACCAGGTTGCGAGAACGATACAGCGCCTCGCGCAGGCGGATCGGGCCGAGGAAATCACCGCCCGAGTTCTGCGGGCGCCAGATCGAGTCCAGATAGTCGTCAACAAAGATCAGCGGCGCATCGTTGACCAGGCTGGCCGGGTTGTAGCCGTTATCCAGTGCCGCGCAGTACAGGAATGGCTTGAAACTGGAGCCGGGCTGCCGGCGTGCCTGGGTAACCCGGTTATAGTTGCTCTGCAGGAACGAGAAACCGCCGATCAGTGCCTTGATTGAGCCGTCCTGCGGGCCCAGCACCACCAGTGCGCTCTGCGCCTGCGGGATTTGCGCCAGGCGGAACTGGTCACCTTCGAGACGGCTGACCCGGATGATGTCACCCGGTTTGAGCACGTCGGAGGGTTTGCCCGGACGCGGCCCCATGCTGTTGGCGCTGAGGTAGGGGCGTGCCCAGTTCATGTTCTCCCAGGCGATGATCCCCGTCTGCTCGCGGCGCAGGCGAATCTCGACATTGTCGCTGTTCACTGCCGAAACCAGCGCCGGCTCCAGTCCGCCCATGCTGCGGTAGCCTTCGAGCATGGCCAGGCCCTGCTCCAGTGTGATCTCGGGGTTGCGCGACTCAGGGCCACGGTAACCGTGGCGGCGGTCATACTCCTGCAGGCCGTCACGCAGGGCGCTGTTGGCCATTTCCTGCAGTCGACTGTCGACGGTGGTGTAGACGTTGAAGCCTTGGGTGTAAGCCTCGTTGCCGTAGCGCTCAACCATCTCAAGGCGGGCCATCTCGGCAATATAGGGTGCTTCCATTTCAGGGTTGGCGCCGTGATTGCGTGCGGTAATTGGCGTCGCAACGGCTTCTCGATAACTCGCTTCATCGATATAGCCAAGCGTCAGCATGCGGTCGAGAATCCAGTCTCGACGCACCTTGGTGCGTTCCGGGTTGGCAATCGGGTTGTAGCGCGAAGGCGCCTTGGGCAGGCCGGCGATCATGGCCAGATCCGCCAGGGGTAACTCATTAATGGATTTGCCGTAATACACCTGCGCGGCGGCTTCGATCCCGTATGCGCGATTGCCAAGGTAGATCTTGTTCACATATAACTCGAAAATCTCCTGCTTGCTGAGATTGCGCTCGATTTGCAGAGCCAGCAGGATTTCGTTCAGCTTGCGCGAGAACACGCGCTTGCTCGACAGGAAGTAATTCTTGGCGACCTGCATGGTGATTGTGCTGCCGCCGGTCTGGATGTGACCGGTCTGCACAAGCTCTGCGGCAGCGCGCAGCAGGCCCATTGGGTCGACGCCATGGTGATTCAGGAAGTTGTCATCTTCTGCAGCAAGCAGGGCGTGGACGAAGGCCGGTGGAATCTGCTCGTAACTGATCGGGAAACGGCGCATTTCGCCGAACTCTGCAATCAGTCGATTATCTGTGCTATATATCCGCAACGGAGTCTGCAGTTCGACGTCTCGAAGGGTTTCGACGTCAGGCAGCGAGGGGCTCAGATAGAGCGCGACGCCGCTGAGCACCATGGCTGGAGCGCTTACAAGCGCCAGAACTGACCAGAATAGAAACTTCAGCAATCGCATAAGGGATGCGGAATTCCCTGATTAATTAGAACGTTAGCAGGATTGCTAAACGAGAACGGGATAACAGTCTGCATTATAAGCGTATTTTTTTTGTTTTAGCCATTTGCGCTTGTACAAGTCCTGTTATTTAATGTAGGAAAACATAAACCGTCCGTAAGTGTCGGATGCTGATAGGAAATTGGCTGTGCTAGGGCTCTTCAAGAAAAAAGCGAATACGCTGCTGGGCATCGACATCAGCTCCACCACCGTGAAGCTGCTCGAACTCAGCCGCTCCGGTGGCCGCTACAAGGTCGAGGCCTACGCGGTCGAACCTCTCCCTCCCGCTTCGGTAGTGGAGAAGAACATTGTCGAACTCGAAGGCGTCGGTCAGGCGCTGGAGAAGGTACTGGCGCGATCGAAATCGTCGCTCAGGCAGGCCGCAGTGGCGGTAGCCGGATCCGCGGTGATCACCAAGGTGATCGAGATGGATGCCGGGCTTGATCCTGACGAGATGGAAGAACAGATCAAGATCGAAGCCGACCAGTACATCCCCTACCCGCTGGACGAGGTTGCCATAGACTTCGAAGTCCAGGGCGTTTCCCCCCGCAATCCCGCCAGAGAAGAAGTGTTGCTCGCTGCCTGTCGCCGTGAAAATGTCGATATCCGCGAAGCCGCACTGGCACTTGCCGGTCTGACCGCCAAGATTGTCGAGGTCGAGGCTTACGCGATGGAGCGTGCCTGCGAGCTTGTTATCGGGCAGCTGGATGCGGGCAACGACGACCTGACCATCGCGGTGATCGACATCGGTGCAACCATGATGACCCTGAGTGTGCTCAGTGGTGGTCGTACCATTTATACCCGCGAGCAGCTGTTTGGCGGCAAGCAACTGACGGATGAGATTCAGCGCCGTTACGGCTTGTCCCAGGACGAGGCCGGGCTGGCCAAGAAGCAGGGCGGTCTTCCCGACGATTACGAAGTCGAGGTGCTGGGTCCCTTCAAGGATGCAGTGGTGCAGCAGGTATCTCGATCGCTGCAGTTCTTCTTTGCCGGCGGGCAATACAACGACGTCGACTACATCTTGCTGGCCGGTGGTACCGCTTCGATTCCAGGGCTGGATCAGTTGGTACAGCAGAAAATTGGTACCACCACTCTGGTTGCCAACCCCTTTGCAAACATGACCCTGTCAAACAAGGTTGATGCGGTTGCCCTGAGCAATGACGCGCCCGCCCTGATGATTGCGTGTGGTCTGGCAATGAGGAGTTTTGACTGATGGCTCGCATTAACCTGTTGCCTTGGCGCGAGCAGCTGAGGGAAGAGCGAAAAAAGGAATTTCTGACCATTCTGGCACTGGTTGTCCTGTTTGCAGGGGCGCTGGTGTTTTTGGCTGACCGCTACGTCAATGGGCAGATCGAGAATCAGAACGCGCGCAATGCCTTTATCAAGAGCGAAATTGCCCAGCTTGAGCGGCGTATCAAGGAAATCGAACAGTTGCAGGCGCGGCGCGCCCAGTTGCTGGATCGGATGAAGATTATTCAGGATCTGCAGGGCAAGCGGCCCATCATTGTTCGTGTCTTTGATGAGTTGGCGCGTACGCTGCCCGATGGAGTCTATTTCACTGACGTGGGCATGAAGGGCAGTGCGATTTCCATCAAGGGTGGGGCAGAGTCCAACAGCCGAGTGTCCAATCTGATGCGTCAGCTGGATGCGTCTGACTGGCTGACCGCTCCGAATCTGACTGCCGTCAAGGCGGTTACCTCGGGTGCTCTGGATCAGGCCAACGTGTTTGAGTTGACCGTAAAACAAACCGAGCCCAGAGCCGGTGCCGCTGAGGGAGAGCAGCAGCAATGAGTTTCGCTCAATCCATGGAAAGTCTGAAGAAGATCGATTTAAACGATCTTGACTTCAACAATATTGGCTCCTGGCCGGGAGCGCTCAAGGTCATCGTCTGCGTGCTGGTGTTCATCGCGCTGCTGGCGGCGGGCTACCAGTTCCATCTGAAGGATCTGAGAGTAGGGCTGGAGCGTGTTCAGGCTCAGGAAGTGGCTCTGCGCAAGGAGTTCGAGGACAAGTCGTTCCGCGCCGCGAACCTTGAAGCCTATAAGGAGCAACTGGCTGAAATCGAGGAGCGCTTCAGCGGTCTCCTCAAGCAGCTGCCCAAGGACAGCGAAGTCCCCGGTTTGCTCGAAGACATTACCCAGATGGGGCTGAACAGCGGCCTGGAGTTCGAGTCGATCACCCTGCGTCCCGAGCAGGCCAAGCAGTTCTATGTTGAACTGCCGATCAATATCGTGGTTCGTGGCAGCTACCATGATCTGGCGACCTTCGTCAGCGGTGTTGCCGGCCTGCCGCGGATCGTGACGCTCGGTGACTTCACTATCAAACCGGTCAGCGGGAACAACCCTGATTTGCTGGCGATGAATATCGTCGCGAAAACCTACCGCTACAATGATGCCGGAGGTCAGCAATGAACTTGACCTGGCGAATGACCGGATTGACGCTGCTGGCGGCGTTTTCGCTCAGTGGCTGTGGCAGTAACGATTTTTCCGATCTGCAGAAATTCATGGACGATGTGCGCGCGCGTCCTGCGGGCAAGATCGAGCCGTTGCCACGCTTTGAACCCTATGAGGCCTTCACCTACAGCGCAGCGTCCCTGCGCAGCCCCTTCCAGCCGCCGATCAAGATTGATCTGTCGCAGCGGCAAAAAGGGTCTCAGGACATCAAGCCTGACGAAAACCGCGTCAAGCAGTTCCTTGAAGGGTTCAACATCGAGAGTTTCCAGATGGTCGGTACCATCAGTAACGCCGAGGGAATGCAGGCGCTCATCTCCGGTGCCGGCAGTGTGCATCGGGTCAGAATTGGCGATTACCTAGGGCGTAATCATGGACGTGTCACCGGGATCGAAGAAAATCGCGTTGATGTAGTTGAAATCGTGCCGGACGGAGAAGGCGGGTGGTTGGAGCGACCGCGCACCCTCAGCCTTGCTGAGCGCGGGTAGGACAACCAGGGAGAGAAAACATGAACTGCAAACAGTCACGCGTGGAACGCAAGCAAATGTCTCTGACCAGAATTTTTCCGCTCGCAGCAGTAATGTCACTGCTGAGTCCGTTGGCCCTTGCGGCTGATCTGCAACGTATGGATGTCGCTTCTCTGCCGGGGGATCGGGTAGAGCTCAAACTGAGCTTCGACGAGCCTGTCACCGGCTCGCCGAAGGGTTACACCATCGACCAGCCGGCGCGGATCGCGCTGGACCTGCCAGGCGTCAAGAACAAGCTTGGTGAGCGCAGCCGCGAACTCGGTCTGGGTAATGCCCGGAGCGTGACCGTCGTTGAGGCCGGTGACCGTACCCGCCTGATCATCAATTTGACCAGCCTGGCGCCCTACACCACCCGCGCCGAAGGCAATGACCTGTACGTGATGGTTGGTGCAACGGCAGCGGCAGCGCCGGCAACCACGGCCGCCGCCACTCCGGTGGCCACCAACAATAACTGGCGCACGGACAACGAGCCGGCGGTATCCAGTCCGGTCGCCAGTGGTCGCGCTATCACCAGCCTGGACTTTCAGCGTGGCAGTGACGGCTCCGGTAATGTCGTCATTGACTTGAGTGATCCGACTATCCGGGTCGACGTGGAGGAGCAGGGCGGTCGCGTCAAGCTCAACTTCCCAAATACCCGCCTGCCTGACGAGCTGCGTGTTCAGCTGGACGTCAAGGACTTCGCCACGCCGGTGAACTTCGTCAATGCCAGTGGCAGCGGCGACAATGCGTCTATCGTGATTGAGCCGACCGGCTATTACGAGCATCTGGTGTATCAGGCTGACAATCGCCTGACCGTCAGCTTCAAGCCGCTGACCCGTGCCGAGGTGGAGCAGCGTCGTGCTGACGCGTTCGCCTATACCGGTGAGAAGCTGTCGCTGAACTTCCAGGATATCGAAGTGCGCTCGGTGCTGCAGTTGATTGCCGACTTCACCGACCTGAACCTGGTAGCCAGCGATACCGTTCAGGGCAGCATCACGCTGCGCCTGCAGAACGTGCCATGGGATCAGGCGCTGGATCTGGTGCTCAAGACCAAAGGTCTGGATAAGCGTCAGGTGGGTAATGTGTTGCTGGTAGCGCCGGCAGACGAGATCGCTGCACGCGAGCGTCAGGAGCTGGAGGCGCAGAAGCAGATTGCCGAGTTGGCGCCGCTGCGTCGCGAGCTGATTCAGGTCAATTACGCCAAGGCGGCGGATATTGCCAAGCTGTTTGCCTCAGTGACGGCAGCTGACGCCGACTCTCAAAGGGGTTCGCTGACGGTTGATGAGCGTACCAACAGCATTATCGCGCTGGAAACCCAGCAAAAGCTGGACGAGCTGCGCCGCATCGTGACTCAGCTGGACATTCCGGTTCGTCAGGTCATGATCGAAGCCCGGATTGTTGAGGCCAACGTCGGCTTCGACAAGGCGCTGGGCGTGCGCTGGGGTGGCGCGTTCAATTTGGGCGGGAACTTCTCCGCTTTCGGTAAGGACGGCCAGACCGACATCGTTGACGCGCCGGACTTTCTGCCCCCGGATACTACCTCTGGTGGCTATTACGGTGTACCGGAGCGCCCGGCAAACTCTCCGTTCGTCGATATGGGCGTAGTGGGCTCCACCTCGGGGATCGGCATCGGCTTTATTACCGACAACACCATTCTGGATCTGCAACTGTCCGCGATGGAGAGCACCGGTAACGGTGAGGTGATTTCCCAGCCGAAAGTGGTGACCTCCGACAAGGAAACGGCAAAGATCCTGAAAGGTTCGGAAATTCCGTATCAGGAAGCCAGCTCCAGCGGTGCAACCACGACGTCCTTTGCCGATGCAGTGCTGTCGCTGGAAGTGACCCCCCAGATCACTCCGGACAACCAGGTGATCATGGAAGTTATCGTGACCAAGGATGAGCCGGACTTCTCCAACCAGGTGAATGGGGTGCCGACCATTCGCAAGAATGAGGTCAATGCCAATATCCTGGTTGCCGACGGTGAAACTATCGTGATCGGTGGCGTATTCCAGAGCGAGACCTCCAGTGCTCAGGAAAAGGTACCTTTCCTTGGTGATCTGCCGTTGCTCGGTCGGATGTTCCGTCGTGACGTAACGGCAGAGAGCAAGACCGAGCTGCTGATTTTCCTGACGCCGCGGATCATCAACAACGGTGCCATCACGCTGGCCAGGTAATCTTCTTGCGTAACGTCTTTCTGATAGGCCCGATGGGTGCTGGAAAAAGCACCATCGGGCGTTTGCTTGCCAAAGAGCTCAAATACCCCTTCAAGGACTCCGATCGAGAGATCGAGGTGCGCACTGGTGCCGATATCCCCTGGATCTTCGATGTTGAGGGCGAGGAGGGGTTTCGCCAGCGTGAGGAGGCGATGATTGCCGAGCTGGTCCATGAGGACGGAATCGTGCTGGCGACCGGCGGTGGCGTTGTCATGCGCCCGGCCAATCGTGCTGCGCTTAAATCCGGTGGTCTGGTCGTCTACCTGTGCACCAGTGTCGAGCAGCAGCTGCAACGGACGGCCAAGGATCGTCAGCGCCCTCTGCTGCAAACCGCCGATCCCGAGGCGGTGCTGCGTGACCTGATGGCCAAGCGAGATCCGCTCTATCGGGAAATTGCCGATCTGATCATCGAAACGGATCAACGCGGCCCCAAGGTGGTTGTTAACGCCATTCTGGCCAAGCTGCAGGAAGCCTGAGTTTTACAGCTTTTGCTTCTCCTCCCTCCCGTATCGCAGCTTCCCGCGACTGTTGTATCCTGTGCCAGCTGAATGGGGAGTGCATTGATGCAGGTTCTGAATGTCGATCTAGGTGATCGCAGTTATCCAATTTATATCGGCTCGGGTCTGATGGCCCAGGCTGAGATGTTCGCTCGTCATATCGGCGGTCGGCAGGTGTGCATCGTCACCGATGATACCGTCGCGCCGCTATATCTTGAGTCTCTGCAGCAGGTGCTCAGTGACTACAAGGTAACCTCGGTGGTCTTGCCGACGGGTGAGGCCTACAAGAACTGGGCAACACTGCAGCAGATTTTCGATGCCCTGCTGGCGGAGCGCCATGATCGCCGAACAACGCTCATTGCCCTTGGTGGTGGTGTAATTGGTGACATGACGGGCTTCGCTGCGTCTGCCTACCAGCGCGGTGTCGATTTCATTCAGGTGCCTACCACCCTGTTGTCGCAGGTTGACTCTTCTGTGGGCGGCAAGACCGGCATCAATCATCCGGCAGGCAAGAATATGATCGGCGCCTTCTATCAGCCCAAGGCGGTGATTATCGACACTGACAGCCTCAAGACCCTGCCGGGTCGTGAGGTCAGCGCCGGGCTGGCGGAGATAATCAAGTACGGCCTGATCAGGGATGAAGCCTTTCTTGGCTGGCTGGAACGGAACATGGTCGGCTTGCGTCAACTCGATACGACGCTGGTGACCGAGGCGATCATGCGCTCCTGTGCTATCAAGGCCGAGGTTGTTGCTGCTGACGAGCGCGAAGGCAGTGTGCGCGCGATTCTCAATCTGGGTCATACCTTCGGCCACGCCATTGAGGCACACCAGGGCTACGGCAGCTGGCTGCACGGAGAGGCCGTGGGCGCCGGAATGGTCATGGCGCTTGACCTGTCGGAGCGGCTTGGCTGGATCTCGGATGTTGATCGAAAGCGTGGCGAATCCGTCATCGCCGCAGCTGGATTGCCGGTTCGTGCGCCTGCCGGTATGCGGGCGTCCGACTTTGAGCGCCTGATGGCAGTGGATAAAAAGGTTCTCGACGGTCAGCTGCGCCTGGTGCTGCTGCGCCGGATTGGCGACGCAGAAGTGACGGCCGATTATGATGTCTTGGCGCTTCGTGAATGCCTGCAGGACAGTGAACAATGAGTAATGGTTTTGATGAGGTTTTCAGTGCGGTGAGTCAGCCGGACGAGTTGCTGGAGCATTACCAGCTCAGTCACGATCCCTTTGCCGCGCGGGCTCCAGGCTTCAAGTTCTTTACGCCGAAAAGAAAGCCGGTTCTCGCCGAGTTGCACCATCTCGCTCGTTATGGCCACAAGGTGCTGGTGGTAGCGGGGCCGCAGGGTGCCGGCAAGACGTTGTTGCGCCAGGCGCTGGTTGCCAGCAGTAACAAGGATACCGTTCAGTGTGTTGTATTGTCTGCGCGTGAGCACGCGTCTGAGGCGGCCCTGCTGGCCCAGCTTTGTCAGGCGCTCAATACCGAACAGCGCGATGTGGCCAGTCTGCTGCAGAAGGCGCAGCAAAGCGAGCTGGTAGGCATTCAGCTCTATCTGGTCATTGATGATGCCGAACTGCTTGAGTCGTCGGCCATCAGCATGTTGTGTGAAATCGCTGAAGCCGGCAGCTTTGCACCGCGGGTATTCCTGTTTGCCGATAGCGAATCGGTGGGGCGTTTTGCTTCTGCCGCTGCGGGTGAGGAGGCTGGCAATGTTCATGTTGTCAGTCTGGCCGCGCTGGATGTTAACGAAACCCGCGACTATCTCGCCCAGCGCCTGGAAGGCGCCGGTCAGGGAATCGAGCTGCTCAGCGACGAGCAGATTGAGGAGATTCACCGGCTCAGCGGCGGCTGGCCCGGCGGGATCAATCTGGCAGGACGTCAGGTTATGCTTCGGGCGATGCAGCAGGCGCCACTGGCAGCGCGCACTTCAAGCTCAGGCGGTATACCCTTCAAGGCGCTGGCAGCGCTTGGCCTGATTGGGCTGGGTGTTGCCGTGGCCTGGTACATGGGGGATCGAGCCCCGGTTGAGCCGGAGCGCACGGTGCTGCAGTTGCCGGAGCCGGTCGTTGAGGCGCAAATTGAAGTACCCGAGCCGATTGCGCCGCCGGCGCCGGCCTCGGCTGCTGCTCAGAATGACGGCGGCAACCAAACAGCGCCGTCAGTGGCTGGCCTGGTTGATGCGCCGGTGCTGGTAGAGGGCGATGAAACTGTCCCTGCTCGTGCACCCGAATTGGAGGTTGCGCAATCCGATTCCTCGCCACAGCCTGTTTCAGCTCCAGCTCCAGCTCCAGCTCCAGCTCCAGCTCCAGCTCCAGCTCCAGCTCCAGCTCCAGCTCCAGCTCCAGCTCCAGCTCCAGTCCCGACGCCAGCGCCTGCTCCCGTTACGGCGCCGGTTGTTGCGTCCGCTGCGTCATCGGTTACGCATGACGCGCAGTGGTACCGTCAGCGCGCGGGTTCCGAGTATGTGGTTCAGTTGCTGGGTACGCGCTCAGAGGCGGCGGCCCGCAGTTTTATCGGTAAGCACGCCGGCGTCTCTGATCTGGGCTATTTCGAGACGACGCATCAGGGTGCTGCCTGGTTTGTGGTCACCCAGGGCATTTATCCTTCCCGCCAGGCTGCCCAGGCCGGAATTGCCGAGCTGCCTGCTGTTCTGCGCGACAGCAAGCCCTGGCCGCGCAGCATTGGGGACATTCAGGGCGGTTTGCGCTGAGCCTGAGCCCGTCGGTGCAAGGCTGACGGGTGCGCCGCGCCCTGTGGCAGGATCTGTAAAGCGCCTTCGGGCGCTTGGCAGGGGTGGCAAAAGTTTCCTATTTACGACATTTGGATACGCCCAAGCGGCATTTTTTGCCCAAAAAAAATTGTGGGCGCTGATGCCGCTGTGTACAATTACTCCCCTTTTGTCCGGCGCAGGGCCAGATTTCTCTGTGATCTGGAGTCTAACGCGCCCGAATTTACTAGCTTTTTGAGAGAGTGCCTATGAAAGCAGGTCTATACCAGCCTGATCAGTTCAAGGATAACTGTGGCTTTGGTTTGATTGCCCACATGGAAGGCCAGCCCAGTCATCACCTGCTGCAGACGGCAATTGAAGCGCTGACGTGCATGACCCACCGCGGCGGCATTAACGCCGACGGCAAGACCGGCGATGGTTGCGGCCTGCTCATTCAGAAGCCGGACCGTTTTCTGCGCGAGGTTGCCCGCGAGACGCTGGCGGTCGAACTGCCCGACCAGTACGCCGTGGGCATGGTGTTCATGGGTGCCGACGAGGCTGCCAGCACCGCTGCCAAACAGGCTTTTGCCGACGCCTTGAGTGATCAGGGGCTGACCGGTCTGGGCTGGCGCGAAGTGCCGGTCGATCCGTCGGTTCTCGGCCCGCTGGCCCTGAGCAGCATGCCGCGTATTGAGCAAGTGTTCGTATCAGGCGAGGGCCTGGACGAGCAGCAATTTGCCGTCAAGTTGTTCTACGTGCGCCGCAAGGCCGAAATCGCCATGCAGGCCGACAGCAACTTCTATGTCTGCAGCCTGTCGCACAAGGTCGTGTCCTACAAGGGCCTGATGATGCCGGCCGATCTGGACAAGTTCTATCCGGATCTGGGTGATGCCCGAATGGAAACCGCGATCAGCGTGTTCCACCAGCGCTTCTCAACCAATACCCTGCCGAAGTGGCCGCTGGCGCAGCCGTTCCGTCTGGTTGCCCACAATGGTGAAATCAACACCATCACCGCTAACCGTAACTGGGCCCAGGCGCGCCGTAACAAGTTCACCAACGATCTGATGCCCGATCTGGACAGCCTGGCACCGCTGGTCAACACCACCGGTTCCGACTCCTCGAGCATGGACAACATGCTTGAGCTGCTGATCTGCGGCGGCATGGATCTGTTCCGCGCCATCCGCATGGTCGTGCCGCCGGCGTGGCAAAACGTGGAGACCATGGATGCCGATCTGCGGGCGTTCTACGAATACAACTCCATGCATATGGAAGCCTGGGACGGCCCGGCCGGTATTGTACTGACCGAAGGTCGCTACGCGGTCTGTCTGCTCGACCGCAACGGTCTGCGCCCGGCGCGTTATGTCATCACCAAGAACGGCTATATCACCCTGGCCTCCGAAATCGGCGTGTGGGACTACCAGCCCGAAGACGTCGTCAGCAAGGGCCGTGTTGGTCCGGGTCAGATTCTGGCTGTCGACACTCAGACTGGCGAAGTGCTGCACACCGATGATGTGGCTAATCGCCTGAAGTCCCGTCATCCGTACCGCAAGTGGCTGAAGGAAAATGCCCTGCGCATCCAGGCTACGCTGGATGATCGCGACCACGGCTCCGATTTCCTCTCGTCCGAGCGTCTCAAACAGTACATGAAGATGTTCCAGGTCACCTTCGAAGAGCGTGACCAGGTGCTGCGCCCGCTGGCCGAGAACGGTCAGGAAGCGGTCGGCTCCATGGGCGACGACACGCCGATGGCGGTGCTGTCCGGTCGCGTGCGTTCGGTCTATGACTACTTCCGTCAGCAGTTCGCCCAGGTGACCAATCCGGCGATCGACCCGCTGCGTGAAGCCATCGTCATGTCGCTGGAAACCTGCCTGGGTGCCGAGCGCAACGTCTTTGAAGAGACTGCCGATCACGCCAATCGCGCGATTCTCAGCTCGCCGGTGATCTCTCCGGCCAAGTGGCGCACCATCATGAACCTGGACGAGCGTCCCGGTTTTGCGCGCCACGTCATTGACCTCAACGTCGCTGAAGGCACGCCGCTTGGCGAGGCCGTGCGCGATATCGCCGCCCAGGCCGAGGCCGCCGTGCGTGAAGGCAAGACGCTGATCGTGCTGAGCGACCGGGCTATCGAGCAGGGCAAGCTGCCGGTCCACGCGGCGCTGGCTGTAGGTGCTGTGCATCACCACCTGACCGCGACGGGTCTGCGTTGCGAGTGCAACATCCTGGTTGAAACCGCGACCACCCGTGATCCGCATCACTACGCGGTGCTGATCGGCTTCGGTGCGACCGCAGTCTACCCGTACCTGGCGTATGAAGTGCTGGGTGACCTGATCCGTACCGGCGAAGTCATTGGCGACCTGTACGAAACCTTCAAGTACTACCGCAAGGGTATTTCCAAGGGCCTGCTGAAGATCCTGTCGAAGATGGGTATCTCCACCATCGCGTCCTATCGTGGTGCCCAACTGTTTGAAGCAGTGGGTCTGGCCGACGAAGTCGTTGATGTCTGCTTCAAGGGCGTTGCCAGCCGCATTCAGGGTGCCCGCTTCCAGGACCTGCAGGCCGAACAGGCGCTGCTGGCCAAGGAAGCCTGGAACCCGCGCAAGGCGATCCAGCAGGGCGGTCTGCTCAAGTTCGTGTTTGGTGGCGAATATCATGCCTACAACCCGGACGTGGTCCGCGCGCTGCAGGATGCGGTGCAGGGCGACAGCTACGACAAGTATCAGGAGTACGCCGCGCTGGTGAACAGCCGTCCGGTTGCGGCGCTGCGTGACCTGCTCAAGGTGCGCGACGACCAGCAGGCGATTGCGTTGGATGAGGTCGAGCCGCTGGAGTCGATCTTCAAGCGCTTTGACTCTGCCGGTATCTCGCTGGGTGCACTGTCTCCCGAGGCACATGAGGCCATCGCCGAGGCGATGAACCGTCTGGGCGCACGCTCGAACTCTGGTGAAGGTGGTGAAGACCCCGCTCGCTACGGAACCGAGCGCACCTCCAAGATCAAGCAGATCGCTTCCGGTCGCTTTGGTGTGACCCCGGAATACCTGGTCAACGCCGAGGTGCTGCAGATCAAGGTTGCCCAGGGTGCCAAGCCCGGTGAGGGTGGCCAGCTGCCGGGTGGCAAGGTCAACGAGCTGATTGCCCGTCTGCGTTATGCAGTCCCGGGTGTGACGCTGATTTCACCGCCGCCACACCACGACATCTACTCGATTGAAGATCTGTCGCAGCTGATCTTTGACCTCAAGCAGGTCAACCCGCAGGCGCTGGTGTCGGTCAAACTGGTATCCGAGCCGGGCGTGGGTACCATCGCCGCCGGTGTGGCCAAGGCCTACGCTGACCTGATCACCATCTCCGGGTACGACGGTGGTACCGGCGCCTCGCCGCTGACCTCCATCCGTTATGCCGGCTCGCCCTGGGAGCTGGGCCTGTCCGAAGCCCATCAGACCCTGCGCGGCAATGATCTGCGTGGCAAGGTCCGGGTACAGACCGACGGTGGTCTGAAAACCGGTCTGGACGTGATCAAGGCGGCGATCCTCGGTGCCGAGAGCTTTGGTTTCGGTACCGCGCCGATGATCGCGTTGGGCTGCAAATACCTGCGTATCTGCCACCTGAACAACTGCGCGACCGGTGTTGCGACCCAGAACCAGCACCTGCGTGACAACCACTACATAGGTACCGTGCAGATGGTGATGAACTTCTTCACCTACGTCGCCATGGAAACCCGTGAGTGGCTGGCCAAGCTGGGTGTGCGCAGTCTGCAGGACCTGATCGGCCGTACCGATCTGCTGGAAATCCTGCCCGGCACGACCGCCAAGCAGCAAAACCTGGATCTCGAGCCGTTGCTGTTCAGCAAGGACGTTCCGGCCGACAAGCCGCAGTTCTGCGAGTCGCCGCGTAACCCGCCGTTCGACAAGGGCCTGACTGCCGAGAAGATGGTCGAGATGGCGCGTGCCGCCATCGACGGTCGTACCGGTGGCGAGTTCGAGCTGTCGCTGACCAACTGTGACCGTTCCATCGGTGCCCGTGTGTCCGGCGAGATCGCCAAGGTACACGGCAACCAGGGCATGGCCAGCGCACCGATCACCTTCCGCATGAAGGGCACGGCCGGTCAGAGCTTCGGCGTCTGGAACGCCGGTGGTTTGCACATGTATCTGGAAGGCGATGCCAACGACTACGTCGGCAAGGGCATGACCGGCGGCAAGCTGACCATTGTACCGCCCAAGGGCAGCCCGTTCCGCTCCGAGCAGACCTCGATCATCGGCAACACCTGCCTGTACGGTGCCACCGGTGGCAAGCTGTTCGCAGCCGGCGTGGCCGGCGAGCGCTTCGCGGTGCGTAACTCCGGTGCGCACGCGGTCATCGAAGGCGCTGGCGACCACTGCTGTGAGTACATGACCGGCGGTATGGTCTGCGTACTCGGCAGTACCGGCCACAATTTCGGTGCCGGTATGACCGGTGGCTTTGCCTATGTGCTGGATATGGACAATACCTTCTTCGACAAGCTCAATCATGAGCTGGTCGAGTTGCACCGCATCAGCAACGAGGCGATGGAGATGTACCGCAGCCACCTGACCCAGGTGCTGACCGAGTACGTCACCGAAACCGGCAGTGCATGGGGTGCCGAGGTGCTGGACAACCTGGACGACTACATCCGCCGCTTCTGGCTGGTCAAGCCGAAGGCCGCAAGCCTGCGGGCCCTGCTGACCAGCACGCGAGCGAACCCACAATAAAGCCGCCGCAGGCAGGCTGCCGCGCACCGAGCGCCCCAGCCTGCCGCTGGCCCTGATGAGTCTTGCAGTGGTGTGATGAAGCCGCCGCTGCAGTTTAGAGGTTGAGATATGGCAGACCGTTTGAACAACGACTTCCAGTTTATCGATGTAGGTCGTGAAGATCCCAAGAAGCGCCCGCTGCGCGTGCGCAAGACCCAGTTCGTCGAGATTCACGAGCAGTTCAAGCCGGAAGCGGCGTCCGACCAGGCGCACCGCTGCCTCGGTTGTGGCAACCCCTACTGTGAGTGGAAGTGCCCGGTACACAACTTTATTCCGAACTGGCTGAAGCTGGTCTCCGAGGGCAACATCCTCGAAGCCGCCGAGCTGTCGCACCAGACCAACACCCTGCCGGAAGTCTGCGGCCGCGTGTGCCCGCAGGACCGTCTGTGTGAAGGCGCCTGTACCCTGAACGACGGTTTTGGTGCGGTCACCATCGGCTCGGTCGAGAAGTACATTACCGATACCGCCTTCGCCATGGGCTGGCGCCCGGACATGTCCGGTGTCGTGCCGACGGGCAAGCGCGTTGCCATCATCGGTGCCGGCCCGGCCGGTCTGGGTTGCGCCGACGTGCTGGCGCGTGCCGGTGTCAGCCCGGTGGTATTCGACCGTTACCCGGAAATCGGTGGCCTGCTGACCTTCGGTATCCCCGAGTTCAAACTCGAGAAGAGCGTGCTGTCACGCCGCCGCGAAGTATTCGAAGGCATGGGTATCGAGTTCCGCCTGAACACCGAGATCGGTAAGGACGTCATGATCGACGACCTGCTGGCCGAGTACGATGCCGTGTTCATGGGCATGGGTACCTACACCTACATGAAGGGCGGCTTCCCGGGTGAAGATCTGCCTGGTGTATACGACGCCCTGGACTTCCTGATCGCCAACGTCAACCGCAACCTCGGGTTCGAGAAGTCCGCTGACGACTTTATCGATATGAAGGGCAAGAAGGTGGTTGTGCTCGGCGGTGGTGATACCGCAATGGACTGTAACCGCACGTCCATTCGCCAGGGTGCGACCGCAGTGACCTGCGCCTACCGCCGTGACGAAGCCAACATGCCGGGTTCGCGCAAGGAAGTGAAGAACGCCAAGGACGAGGGCGTGAAGTTCCTGTTCAACCGCCAGCCGATCGCCATTGTTGGCGAAGACAAGGTTGAAGGCGTCAAGGTGGTGGAAACCCGTCTGGGTGAGCCGGACGCCCGCGGTCGCCGCAGTCCCGAGCCGATTCCGGGTTCCGAAGAAGTGCTGCCGGCCGATGCCGTGGTCATCGCCTTCGGTTTCCGTCCGAGCCCGGCCGACTGGTTTGCTGACAAGAACGTTGAGACTGACAGCCAGGGTCGCGTGATTGCGCCTGAGCAAGGTCAGTACAAGTTCCAGACCAGCAACCCGAAGATCTTTGCCGGTGGCGACATGGTGCGCGGCTCCGATCTGGTGGTGACCGCGATCTTCGAAGGTCGCCAGGCTGCCGAGGGTATCCTCGACTTCCTCGGCGTGTGACAACCGGTCACACATACAGGGGCGCCTTCGGGCGCCCTTGTTGTTTCTGGCCCTGATCTTTCCCGCCAATTGCCGCTACAATGGCCGCTGACTTTTTCGACTGGATGTGCCCCCATGACCGAACTCAAGAATGATCGTTTCCTGCGCGCGCTGATGCGTCAGCCGGTGGATGTCACCCCTGTGTGGATGATGCGCCAGGCTGGCCGCTATCTGCCGGAGTATCGCGCCTCGCGTGCACGGGCGGGCGATTTCATGGGGCTGTGCATGAATCCGGAGATGGCCTGCGAAGTAACCCTGCAGCCGCTGGATCGCTACCCGCTGGACGCGGCCATTCTGTTCTCCGATATTTTGACGATTCCGGATGCCATGGGGCAGGGCCTGTACTTTGAGACCGGCGAAGGTCCGCGCTTTCGCAAGGTGATTAACAGTCTGGCCGATATCGAGGCGCTGCCGGTTCCCGATCCGGAGAACGATCTGGGATACGTGATGGATGCGGTGCGCACCATTCGCCGTGAGTTGAACGGCCGGGTGCCGCTGATCGGCTTCTCCGGCAGCCCCTGGACGCTGGCGACCTACATGGTCGAGGGCGGTTCTTCCAAGGACTTCCGCAAGACCAAGGCCATGCTCTACGACCAGCCTGAGGCCATGCACCTGCTGCTCGACAAGCTCGCCCAGTCTGTCACCAGCTACTTGAACGGCCAGATTCTTGCCGGCGCCCAGGCGGTGCAGATTTTTGATACCTGGGGCGGCAACCTCTCCGCCGACGCCTACCAGAAGTTTTCGCTGGCCTACATGCGCAAGATCGTTTCCGGTCTGATTCGCGAGCATGACGGTCGCAAGATTCCGGTCATCCTGTTCACCAAGAACGGCGGCCTGTGGCTGGAAAGCATCGCCGATGCCGGTGCCGACGCGCTGGGTCTGGACTGGACCATGGATATTGGCGTCGCCCGCTCGCGGGTTGGTGCAAAGGTTGCATTGCAGGGCAACATGGACCCGACGGTGCTGTACGCCAAGCCGGCGGCGATTCGTGCCGAGGTGGCACGCATCCTCGCCAGCTACGGCAAGGGCAGCGGCCATGTATTCAACCTGGGCCACGGTATTACACCCGAGGTTGACCCGGCTCACGCCGGTGCCTTTATCGAGGCGGTGCATGAATTGTCAGCGATCTATCACGATCCGAATGCTATCGTGGTCTGACGGTTCCTGCGCCAAGATGGCGCACGACGGAAGCGACTGAACAAGGAGAAGGCGTATGCGCAGGGTAGTGTTCAACCAGAAGGGTGGGGTCGGTAAATCCAGCATCGCCTGCAACCTCGCCGCGGTCAGTGCCGCGGCGGGCTACAAGACCCTGGTGATTGACCTGGACCCGCAGGCCAACTCCAGTCACTACCTGCTGGGCGAGCGCATGGCGGATGTCGATACCACCATCGCCGACTTCTTCGCCCAGACCCTGTCCAGCGGCCTGTTCAGCAAGAAGGCCGAGCACTTCGTCACCGAGACACCGTTCGAGAACCTCTGGCTCATGCCGGCCAGCCCCGAGCTGGCCGAGTTGCAGCACAAGCTGGAGTCGCGCTACAAGATACAGAAGCTGCGCAAGCTGCTGAACGATCTGAAGGACAACTACGAGCGCATCTACATCGACACCGCGCCGGCCTTCAACTTCTATACCATGTCGGCGCTGATTGCCGCCGACCGCGTGCTGATCCCGTTCGACTGCGACAGCTTCTCCCGGCAGGCGCTCTACGGTCTGCTGAGCGAGTTGGAAGACGTGCGTGAAGAGCATAACGAGGATCTGGCGGTTGAAGGTATCGTCGTCAACCAGTTCCAGCCGCGTGCCGCGCTGCCGCAGAAGATGCTTGATGAACTCATTGCCGAGGGGTTGCCGGTGTTGCCGGTTCATCTGAACAGCTCGGTACGCATGCGCGAGTCGCATGAGGCGGCCACTCCGCTGATCTTCCTCGACGGTCGGCACAAGCTGACCCAGCAGTTTATGGCGCTGCACGACCACATCGAGAGTCAATAAGTCACGTCTGTCCGGATTGACCGTCCGGGCTTCCTTCTGCATGCTCGGCGCTGGGCTTGAACAACTCGATAACAAGGACAGCGCAATGAAGCTTGAAACGCTCGCCATTCACGCCGGCTATACCCCAGACCCGAACACCCACGCGGTGGCCGTGCCGATCTATCAGACCACCTCGTACTCCTTTGACAACACCCAGCACGGTGCCGACCTGTTCGACCTGAAGGTGCCTGGCAATATCTACAGCCGCATCATGAACCCGACCAACGATGTGCTGGAGCAGCGGGTTGCCGCGCTCGAGGGCGGCGTGGGTGCGCTGGCGGTGGCCTCCGGTATGGCCGCGATTACCTATGCGATCCAGACGCTGGCCGAAGCCGGCGACAATATCGTGTCGGTGGCCAAGCTGTATGGCGGCACCTACAACCTGTTTGCCCACACTCTGCCGCGTCAGGGCATCGAGACCCGCTTTGCCGCCCACGACGACATCGCCGCGCTGGAAAGCCTGATCGACGCGCGCACCAAGGCGGTGTTCTGCGAATCCATCGGCAACCCGTCCGGTAACGTTATCGACATTCAGGCGCTGGCCGACGCGGCTCACCGCCACGGCGTCCCGCTGATCGTCGATAACACCGTGGCCACACCGGCACTGTGCCGCCCGTTTGAGCACGGCGCGGACATCGTGGTCCACTCGCTGACCAAATACATGGGTGGTCACGGTACCACTCTGGGCGGCATCGTTGTCGATGGTGGCTGTTTCCCGTGGGCCGAGAACGCGGAACGTTTCCCGCTGCTCAATACCGCCGACCCGTCCTATCACGGCGTGGTCTATACCGAGGCCTTCGGCCCGGCCGCCTTCATTGGCCGCTGCCGCGTTGTGCCGCTGCGCAACATGGGCGCGGCGCTGTCGCCGTTCAACGCCTTCATGATCCTGCAGGGGCTGGAAACGCTGGCGCTGCGCATGGAGCGCCACTGCGACAACGCGATGGCGGTGGCGGCGTTCCTGAAGAACCACCCGCAGGTCGCCTGGGTACAGTACGCCGGGCTGGAAGATCACCCCGAGCACGCCCTCGCCAAACGCTATATGGGCGGCAAGCCGGCTTCGGTACTGTCGTTCGGGATCAAGGGCGGCCAGGAAGCCGGTGCGCGCTTTATCGACGCGCTCAACCTGGTGGTGCGACTGGTCAACATCGGCGACGCCAAGTCACTGGCCTGCCACCCGGCCTCGACCACCCACCGTCAGCTGAACGACGAGGAGCTGGCCAAGGCCGGTGTGCCGCGTGACATGGTGCGTCTGTCGATCGGTATCGAGCATATCGACGACATTCTTGCCGACCTGTCGCAGGCGCTCGACGCTTCGCTTTAGTCACCTCCCGCTTTGCGGGAGCTGAGCCGCAAGCGGCAAGCCATAAGCCACAAGCAAAATCCGCGCGGTGTTGAATCGCGCGGGTTTTCTTTTGGCTGGGATAGCACCCTGAATGCTAAAAAGCGTTTGACTGCCTGTAGGCCAATTCATCCTGACTGCGCTTGCAGCTTGCAGCTTGCAGCTTGCAGCTTGCAGCTCGCGCGCGCCTGCGCGCGCTAGGGAAACAGCGGCCAGACGAGCGGAATGATCAGCGAGCCTGCTGCCCACATGATCAGGTTCAGCGGCACACCGATGCGCATAAAGTCGGCGAACCGGTAGCCACCGGCGCTGTAGACAAAGGTATTGGTCTGGTAGCCGATCGGGGTGGCGAAGCTGGCGCTGGCGGCGAACATCACGGCGACAACGAAGGGCGTCGGGTCGGCACCGAGTTGCTGGGCTACACCAATGGCAATCGGGGTAACCAGTACAGCGACCGCGTTGTTGCTGACGACTTCGGTAAGCACCGAGGTCAGCAGGTAGATGAACGACAGCATGAACAGCGGGCCAAGCAGCGGTGCCAGGGTCATGACGTGGCTGACTACGGTGTCGACCAGGCCGACCTTGTTCATTGCGATGCTGATCGCCAGCATACCGAAGATCAGGGTCAGGATGCGCCAGTCGATGGCCTTGTAGGCGTCCTCGGTATCCAGGCAGCCGGTGGCAACTACCAGTGCGGCGGCGATCATTGCCAGCCCCTCGATCGGCATGACCTTGAAGGCGGCCAGCACCATCACGGCCAGCACGGCGGCGATGGCAATCGGCGCCTTGTCGCGGCGGTAGGCGCGTTCCTGTACCGAGTTGAGGCTGATCAGCTCGCCGTTGTCGGCAAACTTCTTGATCTGTGCGGGAGTACCTTCGACCAGCATGACGTCGCCGAATTGCAGCTCGAAGTCGTCCAGGTTGTCCTGGATATTCTCGTTATGGCGATGCACTGCCAGCACGTGAATACCGTAGCGCGCAGTCAGGTTGAGGTCGCGCATCGGACGGTGGCTGTAGCGTGAGTTACGACCGACGATGGCCTCGGCCAGCATCACGTCGCGGGTCGAGATGGTCTCGAAGCTGTCCGGGCGGTTGATCGCCAGCAGGCCGTTCTGGCGCAGTTCGACGAAGTCGCGCATGCCGGCATGCAGCACCAGCCGGTCGCCGGCCAGCAGCCGGGTGTCGTTGAGCGGGGTCGACAGTTCGTCGTCGCCACGGAAGATTTTCAGCACCCGGATACCGCTGTTGCCGTTCAGGTTGGCCTGGCTGATGGTCTGGCCAATCACCGGCGAGTCGTGCGGTACCAGCAGCTCGGTCATGAATGTACGGGACTGATCCGGGCGCAGCTGGCGCGACAGGCTCTCGCGTTCCGGCAGCAGGCGGTGACCAATCAGCAGCACGAAGGCCATACCGATACCGGCCAGAATCAGGCCGGGCAGGGTAATGTCGAACATGCCGAAGGGCTCCATGCCCATTTGCCGGGCTACACCGTCGACCAGAATGTTGGTCGAGGTGCCGATCATGGTCATGGTGCCGCCAAAAATGGTGGCGTAGGACAGCGGGATCAGCATTTTTGAAGGCTTGCTGCCAATTCCGGTGGCCAGCGCGATGGCGACCGGCGTGAGAATCGCGACCACCGGGGTATTGTTGATAAAGGTCGACAGCAGCAGGGCGGTCATCATCAGGCTGAACAGGGTGCGCCACTGGCTGCCCCCGCCCATGCGCGCGAGCCAGTTGCCCAGGGTTTCAACGCAACCGGTGCGCTCCAGCGCGGCAGACAGAATAAACATGCAGGCGATGGTAATGGGCGCGCTGTTCGACAACACACCCATTACCTCGGCCGGGCTCAGCAATTGGCTGACCAGCAGCACGGCAACGGCGATGCCGACGACCACGTCGGGGCTGAACCTTTCCCGTGCGAACGCGTAGAACACCCAGCACAACAGCAGTGCCACGCCAATCAGTGGCAGTGAATCCCAGCTCATCGGTACCGAACTCTCTCGTGAGGTATCGGGTCCATGCTTGGACCCTTGCAGGGCGTCACATTAAGAGGCGGCGCTATATTTGTCCAAGCACAAAAACTGATTTTTATATGCTTGCAAGGAATAAGCGAGGCTCAGGATGAACAGCTGATTTCCAGATGCCTGCCCCAGTCCGGCGGCGTCGCCGCATAGGCATCGGCACCGGGCTGTGGCTCGAACGGCCGGCGCAGGATGTGGTGCAGGCGACGTACTTCATCGAAGTCATCCTGTTCGGCGGCGGCGATGGCGTTCTGCGCCAGATAGTTGCGCAGCACATACAGCGGGTTGGCAGCCTGGCGCGCGGCCGGGCTGGCCTGGCAACGGCGCTGGTGCTCGCGATACCAGTTGTCGAAAGCGCTGCGGTCGATGAACTGATCACGCACCAACGGGTTGTCTTCGGCCAGCTTGCGCAGGGTCAGGTGGTAATCGGCGCCACTGGTTTGCATCAGTTGCAGCAGTGCGTCCAGTTGCTCGACGTCTTCCGGGCGGGCGTCGCCCCAGCCGAGTCGTCGGCGCATCAGCGTCAGATAGTGCTGCTCGAAGGTCGGCATGAACTGCGCCAGCTCGGCTTTCAGCGTATCGACCGCAATAAACGGCGTCAGCGCCTGGGCCAGACAGGCGAGATTCCACTGCGCGATCGTCGGCTGCCGATGGAAGGCATAGCGGCCTTCGTGGTCGGAGTGGTTGCAGACATGCCGTGCATCGAAGGCGTCGAGGAAGGCGTAAGGGCCGAAGTCGAAGGTGATGCCCAGAATCGACATATTGTCGGTGTTCATCACCCCGTGACAGAAACCCCAGGCTTGCCAGTGGGCGATCATCTCGGCAGTGCGCTGGAGCACACTGCGAAACATCGCCAGCTCGGGTTCCGGCTGGTTGCGGCAGTCGGGGTAGCAGGTGTCGAGGGTGAAATCGAGCAACTGGCGCAGCTCGTTGTGTTTGCGGGTGTAATAAAAGTACTCGAAGTGGCCGAAGCGAATATGCGAGCGCGCCAGGCGCAGCAGCATGGCGCCACGCTCTTCCCGTTCGCGGTAGACCGGGTTGTCGCCGACGGTCACACACAGGGCGCGGCTGCTGGGGATGCCAAGTGCATGCAGCGCCTCGCTGGCGAGGAACTCGCGGATCGACGAGCGCAGTACCGCACGGCCGTCGCCCATGCGCGAGTAGGGCGTGCTGCCGGCACCCTTGAGGTGCAGATCCCAATGCTCGCCGGCCTGGTTTACCGCCTCGCCCAGCAGCAGGCCGCGGCCATCGCCAAGCTGCGGGTTGTAGGCGCCGAACTGGTGGCCGGAATAGATCATTGCCCGTGGTTCGGCGCTGCTCCACAGCTTGTGGCCTGAAAACAGCTCGGTGAACAGCGGGTCTGTTGCTTCGGCCGGGTCCAGATCGAGCAGCCGCAGGGCATCCTCGCTGCATACCACCAGTCGCGGGTTGTGCAGCGGGTCGGGCAGGACCTTGCTGGAGAAGGTGTCGCCCAGTGCGGCGAAGCGGTTATCAAAGTGCAGATCGGCCAGAGTGGACACAGCGGGTTCCCGAAGCAATGGATGCAGTGCCTATGCTACAGCAGGATGCTTCCGGTGTTATGGCTCTCCATCAGGCGGGGTAATGGACGAGCCAAAACCTTGACCACAGGGACGGGCATCCCTAGTGTTCAAACACCTGTATGAAACCATGCTGCCAGTTCTGTCTGGCGCCCCCTGGAGAGTCGACATGCCTGAATATAACGCCCCCTTGCGCGATATGCGCTTCGTCATGGATGAACTGCTGGACATGACCGGCAGCTATGCTGCCTATGGTCTGGAAGATGCCACCCCTGATCTGGTCAGCGCGATCCTCGAAGAGGGCGCCAAGTTCACCAACCAGGTACTGTCTCCACTTAACCGCAGCGGTGACGAAGAAGGCTGCCATATCGAAAATGGTGTGGTTACCACTCCGAAGGGCTTCAAGGAAGCCTATCAGGCCTACTGCGAGAACGGCTGGGGCTCGATGACCGCATCGCCGGAATACGGCGGACAGGGCCTGCCGTCTTCGCTGGGGCTGATCATCAGCGAGATGGTTGCCTCTGCAAACTACTCGTTCAGCATGTACCCGGGCCTGTCCCACGGCTGTGCTGCGGCAATTGCAGCGCACGGTACCCAGGCGCAGAAAGACCTTTACCTGAGCAAGCTGACCCCCGGCACCTGGACCGGTACCATGTGTCTGACCGAGCCGCATTGCGGGACCGACCTGGGCCTGATCAAGACCCGCGCCGTACCGCAGGCTGACGGCACCTACAAGGTCACCGGCACCAAGATCTTCATTTCGTGCGGTGAGCACGACATGGCCGAAAACATCGTCCACCTGGTTCTGGCCAAGCTGCCCGACGCGCCAGCTGGCACCAAGGGTATCTCGCTGTTCATCGTGCCCAAGTTCCTGCCCGACGCCAACGGCGAAGTGGGCGAGCGCAACAGCCTGATCTGCGGCTCCATCGAACACAAGATGGGCATCAAGGCCTCCGCTACCTGCGTCATGAACTTTGACGATGCTACCGGCTTTTTGATCGGCGACATCAACAAGGGTCTGAACTGCATGTTCACCATGATGAACCACGCCCGTCTGGGTACCGGCATGCAGGGTCTGTGTCACGGTGAAGCGTCCTATCAGTCGGCGCTGGCCTACGCCAAAGACCGTCTGCAAATGCGTTCGCTCAAAGGCCCGGCTGCCCCGGAAAAAGCGGCTGACCCGATCATCGTTCATCCGGACGTGCGTCGCATGCTGCTGACCATGAAAGCGTTCAACGAAGGTAACCGCGCGCTGGCCTACCACACCGCCAGCCTGCTGGATCAGGCTCACTACGCGGCAGAAGAAGAGGCCCGCGCTGATGCTGAGGCCCAGCTGGCCTTCCTGACGCCGATCTGTAAGGCCTTTATGACCGATACCGGTCTGGAAGCCACCCTGCTGGGTCAGCAGATCTTCGGCGGTCACGGATTCATCCGTGAGTGGGGGCAGGAGCAGCAGGTGCGTGATTGCCGTATCGCCCAGATCTATGAAGGCACCAACGGCATTCAGGCCCTCGACCTGCTCGGTCGCAAGGTGCTGGGTAGCCAGGGCAAGCTGCTGAAAACCTTCACCAAGCAGGTTCACCTGCTGTGCAAGGAAGTGGAAGGCAACGCCACCTTTGGCGAGTACGCCAAGAAGCTGGCCCAGCTCAACACCCAGTGGGGCGAGCTGACTACCGCCGTTGGTATGAAGGCGATGCAGAACCCCGAGGAAGTGGGCGCAGCGTCCGTTGATTACCTGGCGTTCTCCGGCTACGTTGTGCACGCCTACTTCTGGTTGAAGATGGCACTGGTCGCTCAGGCCAAGCTGGATGCCGGCTCCACCGAGGTCGACTTCTACAAGGGCAAGCTGGCGACCCAGGCGTTCTACTACCAGCGTCTGCTGCCGCGCGCCCAGGCGCACGCCGAGGCGCTGAGCGCCGGAGCCTCTACTCTGATGGATATTGCTGTCGAGCAGTTCTGATCCATCCGTTGGTCCAGGACCCCGGCTTGCCGGGGTTTTTTATTGTCTGGCGTGCAGGCTTTGGGTAATGCTTGGCACGTCTGACCCTGATCTGCTGATGTTGCTTATGGTGACCAATCAATAATAAAAAGTCATAAAAAGACGCTACAGGTTTTTTTGTTGTCGATATACAATCTCCCGCCTGCGCCGGTATATCCCGGCACTGAATCATGAGGAGATATCCATGGCCGACTATAAAGCTCCCCTGCGCGACATGCGCTTCGTTCTCAACGAGGTCTTCGAGATCTCCAAGCTCTGGGCCGAGCTGCCCGGTCTTGCCGAGATTGTTGACGAAGACACCGCAGCCGCGATTCTGGAAGAAGCCGGCAAGGTAACCGGTGGTGTGGTCGCACCGCTGAATCGCAGTGGCGACGAGGAAGGATGCTCCTGGAACAATGGCGCCGTAACGACGCCGGCCGGCTTCCGGGAAGCCTACAAGACCTACGCCGAAGGCGGCTGGGTTGGTGTCAGCGGGGCGCCCGAGTTTGGTGGCATGGGCATGCCCAAGGTCATCGGTGCCCAGGTCGAGGAAATGGTCAACTCGGCCAACCTGTCTTTCGGTCTGTATCCGATGCTGACCTCCGGTGCCTGCCTGTCGATCCTCAACCACGCCAGCGAAGAGCTGAAGGAAAAGTACCTGCCGAATATGTATGCCGGTACCTGGGCAGGCTCCATGTGCCTGACCGAGCCGCACTGCGGCACCGACCTCGGCATCATTCGCACCAAGGCCGAGCCGCAGGCTGACGGCAGCTACAAGATTTCCGGTACCAAGATCTTCATCACCGGTGGTGAACACGATCTGACCGAGAACATCATTCACCTGGTACTGGCCAAGCTGCCTGACGCACCGGCTGGCCCGAAGGGTATTTCGCTGTTCCTGGTGCCCAAGGTCATGGTCAATGACGATGGTTCGCTGGGTGAGAGGAACTCCCTGTCCTGCGGCTCCATCGAGCACAAGATGGGCATCAAGGCCTCTGCCACCTGTGTGATGAACTTCGACGGCGCTACCGGCTGGATTGTCGACGAGCCGAACAAGGGCCTCAATGCGATGTTCACCATGATGAACTACGAGCGCCTGGGTGTAGGCATCCAGGGCCTGTCGCTGGGTGAACGCTCCTACCAGAATGCCATCGAGTACGCCCGTGATCGTCTGCAGAGTCGTGCGCCGACCGGCCCGGTCAACAAGGACAAGGCTGCCGACCCGATCATCGTTCACCCGGACGTGCGTCGCATGCTGCTGACCATGAAAGCGCTGAATGAAGGCGGTCGCGCCTTCTCCAGCTACGTTGCCATGCAGCTGGATACCGCCAAGTACAGCGAGGATGCGGCTACCCGCAAGCGCGCCGAGGAACTGGTTGCACTGCTGACGCCGGTTGCCAAGGCATTCCTCACCGACATGGGGCTGGAAACCACAGTGCACGGCCAGCAGATCTTCGGCGGCCACGGCTTTATCCGTGAGTGGGGTCAGGAACAGCTGATCCGCGACTGCCGTATCACCCAGATTTACGAAGGTACCAACGGGATCCAGTCGCTGGACCTGATGGGCCGCAAGATCGTCGGCAGCGGTGGGGCGTTCTACAAGCACTTCAGCGACGAGGTCAAAGCCTTCATTGCCAGTGCAGATGCTTCTCTGTCCGAGTTCACCGGCCCGCTGGAAGCGGCCATCGGCAACCTCGACGAACTCACCGCCTGGGTTATCGAGCAGTCGAAGGGTAACCCGAATGAAATCGGCGCGGCCTCGGTCGAGTATCTGCAGGCCTTCGGTTACACCGCCTATGCCTACATGTGGGCACTGATGGCGCGTACCGCCATGGCCAAGCAGGCGGAAGACGAGTTCTACGTGAGCAAGCTGGGCACTGCGCGTTTCTACTTCGCGCGTCTGTTGCCGCGTATCCACTCACTGACCTCGTCGGTCAAGGCGGGCAGTGATGCACTGTATCTGCTTACAGCGGATCAGTTCTAACTCGGATCGTGCCACGAAAGGCCCCGCTTCGGCGGGGCTTTTTCGTTTCTGCGCGGCATTGTTGCTGTCGTCGGACCTATTCAGGAGGCGAAGCGCTGCCGGAGCGGGTAAACTGTGCGCGATTTTACTTTTCTCTCCCCGGAGCTTGCTCATGTCCCGTGTATCTCTCAGCCGCTACCTGATCGAACAGACGCGCAGTCACAATACCCCCGCCGACCTGCGTTTCCTCATCGAGGTGGTGGCGCGCGCCTGTAAGGAAATCAGCCATGCCGTATCCAAGGGTGCACTTGGTGGTGTGCTGGGCAGCATGGGTACCGAGAACGTCCAGGGTGAAGTGCAGAAAAAGCTTGATGTGATCTCGAATGAAATCCTGCTGGAGGCCAACGAGTGGGGCGGCCACCTGGCCGGCATGGCGTCCGAGGAAATGGACAATGCCTATCAGATTCCGGGGCAGTATCCCAAAGGTGCCTACCTGCTGGTGTTCGATCCGCTGGATGGCTCCAGTAATATCGATGTGAATGTTTCGGTCGGTACCATCTTTTCCGTGCTGCGCTGCCCTGACAAGTATGTCGAGCAGACCGGCAGCCTCGATGAGCACGCCTTCCTGCAGCCGGGTACCGAGCAGGTGGCTGCCGGTTACGCCATCTATGGCCCGCAGACCATGCTGGTGCTGACCCTGGGCGATGGCGTCATGGGCTTTACTCTGGATCGGGAGATGGGCAGCTTCTTCCTGACTCACGAAAATCTCAAGGTGCCGACCAGTACCGCCGAGTTCGCGATCAACATGTCCAATCAGCGTCACTGGGAAGCACCGGTCAAGCGCTATGTTGACGAACTGCTGGCAGGCGTCGAGGGGCCGCTGAACAAGAACTACAACATGCGCTGGATTGCCTCCATGGTCGCCGATGTGCACCGCATTCTTACCCGAGGCGGCGTATTCATGTACCCGCGCGATGGCCGCGAGCCGGAGAAGCCGGGCAAGCTGCGCCTGATGTACGAGGCCAACCCGATGTCGATGCTGATCGAGCAGGCCGGTGGCGCCGCGACTAACGGTACTCAGCGCATTCTCGATATTCAGCCGGAGTCCCTGCACCAGCGGGTTGCCGTGTTCCTCGGCTCGAAGGAAGAAGTCGAGCGGGTTACCGGCTATCACCAGGGCTGAGCCGGGTCAGGCCGCCGGCTTGGTCGGGACCTGATGACCCGATGTAAGCATTTGCTTACGCGTTGTGCTGGCGTTGGCCTATGGGCACACCCTGCGATGCTGCGTAGTATCAAAAGCGCTAGGAGCATCGCAGGAAGCGACCAAAACAACAGGGAACAGGGACGGTGCCTCGGAGGCACAACACATTAGGGATGATCAGGATCCTTTCTGCAAAACCTCGCCTCGGCGGGGTTTTTTCTTGCCTGCGATTTGTCCGGGGATACGTCAGCACGTACCCCCGTTGCACCGCTCAGCCGCTGAAACGACAGCTCAAACTGCCCAGCGTGCCCATCTCTACTTCGGCCAGATCGCCGGCAGCAACCGGCTGCATGCCCGCCAGCGCGCCGGTCATGATGACGTCTCCGCTGCGCAGGTGCTGCCCGGCAGTGACCATTTGATTGATCAGCCACAGGGCTGCATCCAACGGGTTGCCCATGCTGCTGCCGGTGTTTCCGCTGCCCACCTTTTCGCCGTTGAGCTTCAGAGCCACCGGCAGGTCATCCAGCTGCACGCTGTCTGCTGCAACGCACTGGCCCAGCACGTGGGCACCAAAGGACAGGTTGTCGGCTACCGCATCAGCCAGAGACTTCGGCCAGCCCTCATAGGCTGAGTCGCAAACCTCCAGCGCGGGCATCACACCTTCGAGCGCCGCGATCAGTTCGGCGCGATCGGCCAGAGGATCTTCGATATCGCGAGCCAGGCGCATCGCAACCTCAACCTCCAGTCGCGGCGCGATAAAGTCAGCGTGGCGCAGGGTGGCGCCGTCGTTATATTCGTTGGCCGCCAGCAGCACGCCGCGCAGCGGTTCGGCGACGCCGAGTGCCGCTCGGGCCCGGGCGTCGGTCAGCCCCAGCTTGTAACCGGCCGGCCGCGCGCCGTTCAGCTGGCGGGCGATCAGCGCGTGTTGTACCGCGTAGGCGGACGTCAGGTCGGTCAGGGCATACTCGGTGGCGATCGAGCCGCGCGGCATTCCGCTGCTGCGGGCCTCCAGCAGCGCCTCTGCGGCCTGTTCTATATGACTCATGCCGTTTCTCCCCGGCTCGGTTTTTCGCCGACAACCGTGGTGCGGAACATCTCGCGGCGCTTGCCGAAGTAGTCCGAAATGGGCTGATGCCAGACGCAGCGGTTGTCCCAGATCGCCAGTGTGCCCGGCGTCCAGCGCATGCGGCAAGTAAAGGCCGGGGCGGCGGCGACGCTGAACAGGTAGTCGAGCAGCGGGCGTGACTCCTCCGGCTTCATGCCGGCGATGCCGAGGGTATAGGCCGGATTGGCGAACAGTACCTCGCGGCCGGTTTCCGGGTGGCGAATGATCATCGGATGGGTGCGGACATCTTCATCGACGTTTTCGCCGAAGCGGATCTGCATGTTCTCGATGCCGGCGTTGTGTACGGCCTTCGGGCCGTAACCGAACTCGGGGGTGTGGATGCCGTCGAGCTGGCGCAGCAGATTGCGCAGGGTGGGAGACAGCCACTCGCAGGCCAGGTACATGTTGTTGAACAGGGTGTCGCCGCCGCTTTCCGGCACATCGTGGCCGTACAGCAGGGTGAAGGCCGGCGGCCGCTCCTGGAATGACCAGTCGCTGTGCCAGGCGCCGCCGAACACGAATGGGCTGCCTTCGCCGGCTTCCTTGAGCACATGCACCACATGCGGATGATCGGCCATCGGCTGCACATAGGGTTCCTTGCCGAACTTGCCGAAACGCAGCGTCACGGCTTCGAGCTGCTCGACGCTCAGGTTCTGGTCCCGGATGAACAGCACGCCATGGTCCATCAGTGCCTGGCGCAGATCGGCCTGTCCGGCGTCACTGAGGTTGTTGAGGTCGATGTCGTGGATGTCTGCACCCAGTGAGCCTGCCACCGGTACGGTGCGGAAATGGTTGCTGGAGCGGGCCTGATTATTTTTCGCCGTGGTGTAGAAGAACTCGGGCATGGCTGTCACCTGCAGTGGTCTGTCTTGTTGTTGATGTTTTTGTTCTGCCAGGCAAGATTGCGCCTGTGCGCGGTGGCTATCCATGATAATTTCTGCCATGACATGACAATAACTGCCACGAGGTTGTATGAACTGGCGTGAAGTACGTGATGCCACCAACGTGCGCCATCTGCTGAACACCGCGCGCAGTCTTGGCTGTTCCGTCGAGGCGTGTCTGCAGGGCAGCGGGCTGGACGAGGGCGTGCTGAGTGCCGGGGCCAGGATACAGCGCTGGCAGGAACTGGCCGTGATCCGCAATCTGGTGGCGCTGGCGCCGGAACCCGGTCTCGGGCTGCTGGTGGGCAGTCGTTATCAACTGACCAGTCTGGGGCTGCTCGGCTACACCATGCTGGCCTGTCGCAATCTGCATGAGGCACTGTTGGTCAGTACCCAGTTTCGTGAACTGACGCTGTCGATCTGTCCGGTTCAGTTGCAGCCCTTTGACGGTGGCGTGCGCATGAGCCTGGACCACAGGGTACTGCCTCCGGATGCACAGGATATGGTTGCCGAGCGCGGGCTGGCTGTCTGGAAGCGTATCTTCGGTGAGTTGCTGCAGCGCCCCTTTGTGCCGGTTCGGGTGGAGCTGGCGCTGTCGCGCCCTGCCACCGCCGAGTGTTACGAAACCTACTTCGAATGCCCGGTGGTAATGGGTGCTGCCAGTAACGCAGTACTGATTGCGGACGCGGACCTGACCAGCGCCCTGCCGCTCGCCAACGAGCTTACCCGCAATGCCTGTGCGGCCCTGTGCCGGCAACTGTGTGATGGGCTTGAAGACGTGGTGTCGCCGTTCGCGCGGCAGGTTCTTCAGGTGCTGATCAGCCATTCGGGTGAACCTCCCGCCGCCGTCGAGGTGGCGGCGGCACTGGGTATATCCGAGCGTTCGCTGCATCGCCGGCTGGCGGCCGAGGGACAACCTTTTCGTCAGCTCGATGAGCGGGTGCGCGCGCGCCTGGCTGAACGCCTGCTGGGCGACAGTGATCTCGGACTGGATGCCATTGCCGCGCAGTTGGGCTACAGCGAAGCGGCCAGTTTTTCCCGTGCCTTCAAGCGCTGGACCGGCGTCTCGCCGTCGCACTGGCGTGCAGCTCAGCGGGCAGCAGCGCTGGGGCTTGAACCGTCTTCGCCGGCAGTTGTTCCGTCTCGGCAATATTAATAGGTCTCGATTGCGAGACAGTACGTATCTCCTGTCTATACTGACTAGGTCGTCCGCATCCGGGCGGATGCGCAGCTAGTCCACCGACGTTGGATAAGGAGTGCTTCATATGTCTGGTTGGTATGAATTGAGCAACAGCACGGACGGGCAGTTCCGCTTTGTCCTCAAGGCGGGAAACGCTGAAACCATCCTCACCAGTGAGCTGTACAAGACCCGCGCCAGCGCCGAGAACGGCATCGCGTCAGTACAGAAAAATTGCACGGAGGATGGGCGCTATGAGCGCAAGGAGGCAAAGGACGGACGTCATTTCTTCAATCTCAAGGCGGCCAATCATCAGGTGATCGGCACCAGCCAGATGTACTCCGCGGCGGCGAGCTGCGAGAAGGGCATCGAGTCGGTCAAGAGCAACGGCACCAGCGACGTCATCAAGGACAAGACCGGCAGCTGAGCTTGGCCTCGTTTTTGCCCCTGCCTGCTTGACGCGCCCTGTCCGGCAGGCTGGTCCGGTTGTGCCCGCTGTTGTCAGAGTGACTGGCCGGAATGTGCGGCCATCGCTTGTTGCAGACCGCACTGAGGGCGCAATATGGGGGCACGTGAACAACCCAGAGGCACCTCGTGAATCAAGTTTGTCCTGACGATTTTGTAAAGGTCGATTCCGCGGAAGCGGCGGTCGACCGCCTGGCCATGCTTTACCAGCAGGCCACCAATGCGCTGCGCAGCGCTCTCAAGCAGTACCTCAAGGATCGCACTCCGCCAAGTGCCGCGCACTGCGCGTTCCGCTACCCTGAGCTGCGGCTCACCTATCACTGCCAGGGTGAAGTGCCGAGCAGTGTGCGCGCCTACGCCAAGGTACAGGTGCCCGGCACCTACGCGGTAACCGTGACCCAGCCGGACGCCTTCCGTACCTACCTGCTGGATCAGCTGCGGCCACTGATGTCCGACTTTACCGTCACTGTGGAAGTGGGCCCGAGTCAGGCCAATATTCCCTATCCGTATGTGGTCGAACAGGGTGACGAACTGGGCGCCTCGGGCGTGACCGCTGCCGAGCTGGCGCGGGTGTTCCCGAGTACCGACCTGTCCGCCGCCAACGATGGCACCGCTGATGGGCTGTATGACTGGGAGAACCAGGACCCGCTGCCGTTGGCGTTGTTTGACGCCGCCCGCACCGACTTTTCGCTGCGCCGTCTGGTGCATTACACCGGCAGCGACTGGCGGCATGTACAGCCGTGGATTCTGCTGACCAACTATCACCGCTACGTGGATCAGTTCATCCGCCACGGGCTGAACATGCTGCAGGCCGACTCGCGCTTCCAGCGCATGGTGCTGCCCGGTAACGTGGTGGTTGAACGCGGCATGTCCGAAGGTGAGATGCAGGCGATCATCGAGTCGGTGGTCTGGCACCGGTTCCAGATGCCGGCCTATCACCTGCAGGGCAATAGCCCAAGCGAAGGCATCACCCTGGTCAATATCGGCGTGGGCCCGTCCAACGCCAAGAACATCACCGACCATCTGGCCGTGCTGCGGCCGCACTGCTGGCTGATGATCGGCCACTGTGGCGGCCTGCGTCAGTCGCAGACCATCGGCGACTATGTGCTGGCGCATGCCTACATGCGCCGCGACGGTATCCTCGACCGGGTGCTGCCACCGAATATTCCGCTGCCGGCGCTGGCCGAGGTGCAGCAGGCGTTGCAGCAGGCGGCAGCCGACGTGACGGGCGAGCAGGGCGATGACCTCAAGCGCCGTCTGCGCACCGGCACGGTGCTGACCTATGACGATCGCAACTGGGAACTGCGCTGGGCTCAGGAACGGCCGCTGATCAATCTGGCGCGGGCGATTGCGGTCGACATGGAGAGCGGCACCATCGCGGCTCAGGGTTACCGTCTGCGGGTGCCCTACGGCACCTTGCTGTGTGTATCGGACAAGCCACTGCACAGCGAGATCAAGCTGCCGGGCGCGGCGGGCGCCTTTTACGAGCGCGCCGTGACTCAGCATCTGCATATCGGCATTCATGCGCTGGAGCTGATGCGCAGCCAGCTCGATTCGCTGCATTCGCGCAAGCTGCGCAGTTTCGACGAGCCGCCGTTCCGCTAGCCAGCACTGCACTGTCACTGCACTGTCACTGCCCTGTCACCGCTGTCGCCTAGTATCGGCCCGACAGCGAACAGGAGCAGGTTGGATGAAGCGGCATAACAGCAAGGGGCGTCTCCATGTCGGGCACGCTTGAATGGGGCGGGCCGCTCAGGCGCAGACGCTGGCCGCAACGCCTGCTGTTACTGCTGCTTGCCGCGAGTGTGATGGCGGCAGTCTTTGCGTGGCGATACACGCTGGTCGAGTTGACCGGATTCCGCTTCAGCGGTGCGGCGATCAGCGACGGGCGCGGCGTGTTCGGGCTTGCGGATTACCGGGTGAAACATCAGGCACAGGTCATTGCCGGCATCGGCAATGACCTGTCCGGCATCACCCACGATGCCGATAACGACCGGCTGCTGGCGATCACCAACGCGGGCCCTGTTCAGGTACTGGCCCTTGACCGACAGGGCCGGCTGCTTGGCCTCTATCCACTGATCGGCTTCGAGGACCCGGAAGATCTGGCCTGGCTGGGCGACGGGCTGCTGTTGATTGTTGAAGAGCGGGTGCAGCGGTTGAATGTGGTCCGTCTTCCCGCGCATCCTGCCCCGATCAGGCGTGATCAGGCGCGGCAACTGACGCTGGGACTGGCCTTGTCGGATGACAACAAGGGTTTTGAAGGTGCCGCTTACGACCACCGGCGTGATCTGCTTTACGTGGTCAAGGAACGTGACGCCCAGCAGCTCTACCGCATCAGCGGCCTGCGTCCCACCCTGGCTGGAAATCTGCAACTCGATATCCGGGATCTGAGTGACTGGATCGATGCCGCCGGTGTGTCAAAAGACCTTTCCGCCATCACCGTCGAGCCTGACAGCGGCCACCTGTTGCTGCTCAGTGATGAGTCGCAGGTGTTGTTTGAACTGGGCTCTGACGGGGCGCTTCTCGACTGCCGCAGCCTGCGGGCTGGTGGCGGCCTTGATGCCGACATCCCGCAGCCGGAAGGCGTGGTGCTGGATAGCCGCGGCGAGCTGTTTGTCGTCAGCGAGCCCAACCTCTTCTATCGCTTCGTGCGGTAGCTCCGCTGCTCCATGCAACATTCTTGTGATCAGAGTGTAACCGCTCTGTCTCGGGGTTTTCACAGCGCATCGGTAGTCTTTGCGACTCACTCATATGGTTCGTTAAGGATGCGCCATGTTTATTCGTACAGGATTGGTTTGTTTACTGGCGGCAGGTCTGTTGACCGGCTGCCTTTCGTCGGAAAGCAGTAGCAGCAGCGATGCTGGAGGGCCGCCGGTTGCGCCGGAGGCACCGACCCTGCGGGTCGGGATCATTCCCGATACCCAGGGCGGAGGTCAGAATGCGTCGGTGATGCCGATGCGCGCGTTGATGGAGTTTTACCGTGAGCAGGACGTCGACCTGCTGCTGATTGTCGGTGATCTGTCTGAGGAGGCCACTCCTGCCGAATATGCCCAGTGGCGCAGTGTTGTCGACGATTACCGGGATGACTTCGTCATGCTGCCGTTGCAGGGCAACCACGATATCAAGGGCACTGATCAGGACTGGTATGACAACGTCAGTGACCTGATTCCGGACGACGCCATTCAGATGGCCGGTCAGACAGACAAGAACTATGCCCTGGTGCGGGACAACGTGCTTATTGTCACGGTTTCGTACGGACAGATTCCGTTCGCCTACGACTTTGTTCGGGAGATGATCGAAACCTACCGTGATCAGGTTGATCACATCATCGTGTCTTCCCATAACACCATGGTCGGCAGCCGTTACGGCAACATCCGCGAGCGTGCGGTAGAAGCCTATGACACCTCCGCCGGGGATCAGCAGTTTCTGCTGGTGCACGAGGATTATCGCCAGTTGTTTGCCGATAATGACGTCATCTATGTCGCCGGTCATGAGCATCAGTACCTTCGCAGTCTGATTTCGGGCTACTACGGTGGACACTACACCGAACTGGTCAGCGGTAACGCGTCCTACAAGGGCTACGACAGCCGCTATGGCGAGAGCGAACTGATCCAGCAGGTGGTCATGACCAAAATCAACGACGGCAGTGTCGATGGCACTCTCGACGTCAACGCCTCGATTCTGACGTTCAATGGCACACTGGTCGATTATCGCTCCTACTACGAAAGCCACACGATTCGCAGCAACGAAGATGGCATGCGCGAGCTGGCAACGCCGGACTGGAAGCTGATCGACCGCTTTACCCGCTCCGCCGAGCGTTGCGACAAGATCGTGTTTCCGGCGAGCATCCCCGCCGGCAATCAGTTGAACATGACCCATGACAAAAGTTACCGCACCAGTCTGTGTGTGGCCGGATCGGGAGAGGCAGCGCGGATTCTGGATGGCGAGAACCGTATATTCAATCGCTACGACACCCGCACCCGTACCACCAGCGTCGAGCCAGGTGTCTCAACCGCGCAGAGCAACTCTGCACTTGCCGCTCGCTACTACCGCTGGCTGCATATTCCCCATGCCAGCTATAACCCGAACCTGAACAACAGCCAGCGCGTGCGCCTGATCAACGCGGGCACGGAAGACGAAGAGGTGGAAATCCGCCAGACGACCATCGACCTCAAAAAGCAGGTATCGCTCAGCTGGGTAGCCGCGCGTGAGGGAGCAAAAAGTGCGGTTCTGCTGGTCAGCGGAATTCAGGGCCAGGACGGCACCTACAACGGTGCGCGTGGGGCGCAGAAGAGCCTGGCCGTCGACACCGGTTTCGCCGGCAGCTACGGAGATGGCAGCGAGCTGGGCAAACAGCCCTATTTGTTGCCGGAAGGCCGGGTCAACAGCAACTGGACGCTGGATGATGATTCGCGTGGTGATGACTTCGTGCTGCAATTCAACGTGCCGTCCGGCGCGGATGCCAGCAGCCTGCAGTTGGCTCGCTGGAATGATGCAGAGGGCAGCTGGGAGCCGGTGGTAGCAGCCGAGTGCCTCAGTGCACTGGACTACGACAGCAGCTATCTGACCAGCCTGCCGGCTGATGTGGGTGCCGAGTGCAGCACTGCTGCCGGCCTGGTGTCGGTAGGCACGCCGCACTTCTGGGTACGGCTGGATCGTGAGGGCGCCTTTGCCCTGATTGATCGTTGAGTGCAGCGGCTACCTTTGCGATGCAGGTAGCCCCGCTTTTGCCATGCCGCGCCGGATGCCCCTGGTATCCGGCGCGGTGCTTTTACGGGGCAACCGGATCGACCGGCGAAGCTGACCTTGCAGGCATGGCGCTTGTGCCAGTCCTGTTACGGCTGGCGCATCAGGTGTTGTGCCAGCGCGTTGTAGGCCGGTAGCGAGATCGGGTCGTTGGCGCCGTTGGCCGCCACCGGGTTGGAGGCGAAGCGGGCGATCACCATTTCTGCCTTGGGGTCGACGTAGATGGTCTGGCCGTGGATACCGCGCGCCGCAAACACGCCATGGTCGTTGTTCGACACCCACCACATATTGCGGTAGCTCCAGCCGGGCAGGGTGGCGTAACCGGCGGGGGCGAATTTGCCTTGATCGCCGCCTCGGCGGATATCGGCAACCACGGCTTGCGGGACGATCTGCTGGCCGTTGAAGCGACCGTTGTTGCGCAGGGTTTCGCCGAACCTGGCCATGTCACGCAGGCTGGCATTCAGGCCGCCTCCAGCGAACTGGGTGCCGATCTGGTCAACCACGATGTAGGCGTCCTGTTCGGCGCCCAGCTTGCTCCAGATCCGCTGTTGCAACAGGTCGGCGAAGGAACTGCCGGTGGCGCGCTGAACGATCCACGCGAGGACGTCGGAGTTGACCGTCTTGTAGGCGAACACCTCGCCGTGCTGCCCCTCGGGCTGTACCTTCTGCAGAAAACCGTACAGGGATGTGGCGCCGTCATAGTCGGCCGGGCGCGGTATCAGGTTGCCGGCCCTTGAGTATTCCCAGATTTCGGCGCTCGGGTCGGAGTAGGTCTCGGAATAGCGAATGGCCGTGGTCATGTCCATCACCTGACGCACGGTGGCGTCGCCAAAGCCACTGTCTTTCAGCTCGGGAACGTAGTGCGAGACCGGAGCCTGCTCGTCCAGCACACCCTCTTCAACCAGCATCGCCGCCAGGGTGCCGATAAACGATTTGGTCACCGAGAAGGCCATGTGCGGGCGGTCGGCCTGCAGGGCGCCGAAGTACCGCTCATAGACCACCTGGCCGCGGTGCAGCACCACGATGCCGTCGGTGTAATTGGCTGCCAGCGATTGCTCCCAGCTCATCTGCGAGCCGTCGGCCAGCTTGAACTGCACCGCGTCAATGTCATCCCGGCGGGCGTCGGGCAATGGGCTGATGGCACCGGTGCCGCGGCCGACCGTCGCCGTCGGCAGCAGTTGGCGAATATGCGAGAAAGACCAGCGGGTCTGTGGAAACAGCAGGTAGTTGCGGGCGTTGATCTGTTTGTCGGCTGCCGGCGGGAAGCCCTGCATCCAGCCCATGACGTTCGGATCGCTGGCGCGGGCGTCGAGCGGTTGCTGGTCCGCCAGTGCCGGGCCGGCCAGCAGGCCGCCGAGCAGCAGGGACAGGCAGGTGTGCTGCCATCGGGTTGTGCGTTTCATGGGGTCCCCCCTTTTATCTTGTTGTTCTTGGCGGGCTGGCTGGGCAGCAGCCCCTTGGGTGGCAGTATTGGTTAGTGCTATACATCAGGTCCAATGCATATATTGCGAGTTATTGATGCAATGAGTTCATTAATTGATCTGAAGCGTCTCACTCACATGGTTCTGCTCAGTGAGGAGCTGCATTTCTCCCGGGCGGCCAAGCGTGCGCACCTGTCGCAAACCGCTTTCAGCCGCAGCATTCAGTCGCTGGAAAACGACCTGCAGCTGCGCCTGTTCGACCGGGGAACCCGCAGCGTGCAACTGACCGCGGCGGGCAGGCAACTGCTGGAGCAGGCCCGTGACCTGTTGCGACGGGCCGAGAGCCTGAGTGCGTCGGCGCAGTTTCTGGCCGATGCCGAGGGGGGCGAGCTGAACTTCGGCGTTGGTCTGCTGGCAGCGCACAGTTATATGCAGGAGGTGCTGCCGCGGCTGCGGCGTGATTGCCCGGGGCTGCGGCTGAATGTGGAGGTCGACCACTGGCAGAATCTGCTGCGTCTGCTGGAGCAGGAGCGCATCGAGTTTCTGGTCGGAGGTACCGGGCCGTTGCAGCCTCCGCCGGGTCTGGCGGTCACGCCACTGCCGTCTCGGGCCACCGCGATTTATTGTCGTGCGCAGCATCCGCTGCTGTCAGCCGGCCGTCCGGTTCGGGCCGAGCTGCTGGTTGACTACCCCTGGTCTGCCGCCTTGCTGGATGATGCCTCTTTGCCGCAGTTGCTGGCGTTGCTGGGGCTGTCATCCGAGGTCAGGCCACGGGCGTTGATGAGCTGCAACAGCCTGTCCCTGTTGCGCCATACCGTGCTTAACACTGACAGCCTGCTTTTTACCTGGGATGGCTGGCTGCAGGAGGATCTGGCTCAGGAAGCGCTGGTTGACCTGACGGCCTGGCTGCCGCCTGATCTTCCGGCGCTGCAATACCGTCTGCACAGCCACCTGATGCAGCTCGCCGATCGCAGTTTGTCACCACCTGCAAAGCGCGCCATTGCGATGATTCGCGAGGTCGCCGAACGGGAGTGTGGGCAGTAGTGCCAACGGGGCCGGCCGCTGGGCAATAGCGCAAGGCTTTCGGGGTTTTGTGCTATCGGCCCTGCCGTCGTGCTGGTTATCCTCCCTGCATTCTGTCCGTTTTTCACGACATTGGCGGCAGCTGTCCCGGCGTTTGTCATGCGTCTTGTTGAGGGCGTTCTGCGTCGCAACGTCCCATGCCTGCCTCGAATGCTACAGTGAACGGAACTCCAATAACCTGCGTTGCCTGACGAGGTACTTATGATCCAGTTGTCCGTTAACGGCGAGCGGTATGAGCTCGACGTTCCCGCCGACATGCCACTGCTCTGGGTAGTGCGCGATGTGCTCGGTCTGACCGGCACCAAGTTTGGCTGCGGTATCGCCCAATGCGGCGCCTGTACCGTGCATCTGGACGGTGAAGCCGTGCGCTCTTGCGTGCTGCCGGTGGGTGCTGTGGCCGGCCGTGCGGTGACCACCATCGAGGCGGTTGGCGAGTCGGCGCTGGGCAGTCAGGTGCAGCAGGCCTGGCTGGAGCACGAGGTGGTGCAGTGTGGCTACTGCCAGTCCGGTCAGATCATGTCGGCCACCGCGCTGCTGCAGCGCCAACCCAACCCCAGCGATGCGGAGATTGACGCCGGTATGGCGGGCAATATCTGTCGCTGCGCGACCTACACCCGCATTCGTGCGGCCATCAAGGACGTCGGCAAGGGGGATCAGGCATGAGCAGGCAATCACGGCAGGTCTCTCGGCGCGGCTTCCTGAAAGGCTCCGGCGCAGTGATGGGCGGCCTGGTGCTCAGCACTTGGTTGCCGGGATTTATCCCGGACAGCGTCGCGGCCGAAGCGACCGCCGCCGGCCGTCTCGGTGATCAGACGCCGCGCGGCTACGGGGCCTATGTGCGCGTCGGCCACGACGGCAAGGTGACCGTCATATCGCCGAAAATCGAGATGGGGCAGGGGGCGCATACCGGTATCGCCATGATGCTGGCCGAGGAGCTGGAAGTGCGACTGGCTGATGTCAGCGTCGAGGATGCACCACCGGACGCCGAACTCTACACGGACTCGATCATGCAATTTCAGGCTACCGGCGGGTCGACGTCCACACGGCATGCCTGGCAGCCCCTGCGCGAGGCCGGTGCCACCGCGCGGCTGCTGTTGATTCAGGCGGCTGCTCAGCGATGGTCGGTCGACCCTGCCCAGTGCGAGGCGCGCGAGGGCGTGGTCTACGGGCCGGGCGATCGTCAGGCGGGCTATGGCGAGCTGGTCGATCTGGCCAGCACCCTGCCGCTGCCAGCCAGCATTACCCTGAAAACCCCGGATCAGTTCCGCCTGATCGGCACCCCGGCGCGCCGCATTGATACCCCGAACAAGGTCAACGGCAAGGCGAAGTTCACCATCGACCTGCAGGTGCCGGACATGCTGGTTGCCTCCAGCCTGGCCTGTCCGGTTTACGGCGGCACCCTGAAATCGGTTGATGCCAGCGCGGCGCGGCAGGTACCGGGTGTACGCGATGTGGTCACGCTGGATAACGCTGTTGCGGTGACTGCAACCAACTACTGGGCCTGTCAGCAGGGGCTCAAGGCGCTGAAGATCGAATGGGATTTGGGCGAGAACGCCTCGATCAGCTCGCCCGAGCTGGATGCGGCGCTGCAAAAGGCTTCCAGCGCAGACGGCGTGGTTGCTCACAGCAGCGGCGATGTTGCAGCAGCGCTGGAGGCGGCCAGCAGCCGTTTTGAAGCGGTGTACGAACAGGCGTTCCTGTCCCATTCGCCGCTGGAGCCGATGACCTGCGTAGCGCACGTGCGCCCGGATGGCTGTGACCTGTGGGTCGGCACTCAGGTGCCGGTGTTTGCCCAGCAGACTGCCGCCAGCATCACCGGGCTGAAGCCGGAGCAGGTGGTCGTGCACAACCAGCTGATTGGTGGCGCCTTCGGCCGCCGGCTGGATTACGACTTTATCGCCCAGGCGGTGGCGATTGCGCGGCAGGTGAGTTACCCGATCAAGCTGATCTGGAGTCGCGAAGAGGACATGACCCACGATATGTACCGTCCGCACTACGTCGACCGGCTGACCGCCGCACTGGACGCCGACGGCAAGCCGCAGGGCTGGCAGCATCGCATTGCCGGCGCGTCGGTGCTGGCGCGCTATGTCGGCAGCCTGCCGCCGAGCGGCGTGGATGCCGATGCGGTGGAAGTGGCCATTGACCCGCTCTATGCGCTGGACAGTCTGCAGGTCAATTACATCCGCGAGGAGCCCAAGGTGATTCCGGTCTCCTGGTGGCGCGGAGTAGGGCCGCTGCGCAGCACGCTGGCGGTGGAGTGCTTTATCGACGAGCTGGCGCACAACGCCGGCAAGGATCCGGTCGACTACCGGCTGGCGCTGATGGACAAGCATCCGCGGGCCCAGGCGGTGCTCAAGCTGGCTGCCGAGAAGGCCGACTGGCAAACGCCGTTGCCGGCCGGGCAGGGGCGTGGCATTGCGGTCAGCGCGGTGTTCGGCAGCTTCGTCGCGACCGTGGTCGAGCTGGAAATGCAGGCGGACAAGGGCATCCGCATCAAACGTCTGGTCAGTGCCATCGACTGCGGTCTGGTGACCAACCCGACCTCGGTGCTGGCGCAGATTGAAGGCGGCACCCTGTTCGGCCTGTCGGCCTCGCTGTTCAATGAAATCACGATTGAGCAGGGCCAGGTGCAGCAGCGCAATTTCAACACCTACCGGCAGTTGCGCATCGGTGAAGCGCCCGGCGTCGAGGTGCACATTGTGCCCAGCACAGAGTCACCCGGCGGAGTCGGCGAAACCGGGACCGCACTGATTGGTCCGGCGCTGCTCAACGCGTTGGCGGCTGCATCCGGCGAGCGTCTGCGGCGTCTGCCGCTGAGCCGCGCTGGTTACTTCCCGGTTTAAGGAGCTGAACCCATGCATCTGAGCAAATCCGTGATTCTCGGGCTGGGGCTGGCTGCCTCGGCGCTGTCCGTGCAGGCCGCTGACGATGAGCTGATCGCCCGTGGCAAGTATCTGGCCGCCGCGGCCGACTGTGTGGCCTGCCACACTGTCCCGGGCGGCAAGCCGTTCGCCGGGGGTGTCGAATTCAAGCTGCCGTTTGGCTCGCTGTATTCGCCCAATATCACCCCGGACAAGGCGACCGGCATTGGCGACTGGACCGACGCCGACTTCCTCGGCGCCCTGCATGAGGGCGTCGGCAAGGACGGCAAGCGCTACTACCCGGCCTTTCCGTACACCTCCTACACCCTGATGCCGGACGACGAAGTGAAGGCCATCAAGGCCTATCTGTTCAGCCTGGAACCGGTCAGCAATACGGTGCCGGAGAACACCCTGAGTTTCCCCTACAACCAGCGCTGGGGCATGTTCTTCTGGAACCTGGTATTTCACGATAACGAACGCTTCGAGCCTGATCCGAACCAGTCCGAGGAGTGGAATCGTGGCGCCTATCTGGTCGAAGGGCCGGGTCACTGCGGCGAGTGCCATACCCCGCGCAACTTTGCCCAGGCGCTGAGCAGCAGCCAGCCGCTGGCGGGCAACCTGGTGCAGGGCTGGCAGGCCTACAACATCAGTTCGGACGAGACCTATGGCATCGGTGCCTGGTCGCCGGCCGAACTGGTCAGTTATTTCAGCAAGGGGTATGCCCCGGGCAAGGGCGTGGCCAGCGGGCCGATGGGTGATGTGGTCAATCACAGCCTGCGCCATCTGACCCCGGACGACCTGTCTGCCATCGCGACCTACCTGCTCGGCACCCCGGCGCAGGCCACCGGCATCGCCCGGCCCGAGGTGGTGCCGGATGCGACCCCGGTAGCCGATGGTGCGCTCGGCAGCAAGCTGTTTGCCGGCAACTGCGCCGGTTGTCATGCCTGGGACGGCAGCGGCACCCAGTCGCCGATTGCCGCGCTCGGCGGTCTGAAAACCGTCAATGATCCGGCCGGCACCAACCTGCTGGGTATCCTGCTGCGCGGTCACGGCGGCCCGGGCGCACGGGTAGACCAACAGATGCCATCCTTCGCTGCGGGCTATCAGGATGCCGAGCTGGCTGCGGTCGGCAGCTTCGTGCTGCAGCACTTCGGTCAGAGTGGCGGCAGCCTCAGTGCTGAGGATGTTGCGGCCAAGCGCGGTAACACCGGCCACTGAGCCGACAGCGGGAGGTGTGATGTCTGCAGTGGAACAGCTGCTCAAGGCGGTCGATGAGGCCGCCCTGCAAGGCGACGATGCGGTGCTGGCAACGGTGGTCAAGGTCGAGGGCTCGGCCTATCGCCGCCCCGGCGCGCGGATGCTGATCAACCCCCTGGGGCAGACCGAGGGAACAGTCAGCGGCGGCTGCCTGGAAACCGAGGTGGCGCGCACGGCGCGCTGGTTGACCGAACGCGGGCCGGCGCTGCGCAGCTACAGCACCGCCGAAGAGGATGAAGATGGCGATGCGGCAGTGCGTTTTGGCCTCGGCTGCAACGGTACCGTGCACCTGCTGTTCGAGCGTGTCGATTCCGCGGCCTGTCAGCTGTTGCTGGATGGCTGCCGGGCGCTGATCAATGGCGCTGTTGGACTCAGTGTGGCGACCGTCGTCAGCGCATCACAGCCTGATTTGCTCGGGCAGCGACTGCTTCTGACTGCCGATGATCAGCTGCAGGGCTGCCTGCCCGATGCCTGGTCGGCGCCGTTGCTGCCACTGCTGCGCCTGGCGCGCTCTGCCCGGCGTGCTGCGTTGCATCGCTTTCTTCAGCCCGGCGGCGCGGTTGAGGTGCTGATCGAGCACCTGCGCCCGGCGCAGCGGCTGGTGATTTTCGGTGGCGGGCACGATGCCCAGCCGCTGGTGCGGATGGCCAAACTGCAGGGCCTGCATGTGACGGTGATTGACAGTCGGGCGCATTTTGCCCGGGGCAGTCGCTTTCCGGAGGCCGATGCGGTGTTGCTCGGGCAGTTGGACAACAGCTTCGCACTGAAGGATTTGCTGGCCGACGCGGCGGTAGTGGTCATGACCCACAGTCTGCAGCAGGATGCCTGGTGGCTGGCGCAGGCGCTGGCGTCGTCGGCGTGCTACATCGGCCAGCTCGGACCGCGTGAGCGCACCGAGCGGCTGCTGGCCGGCATGGCGCAAGCCAACTTGCCGGGCGTCGAGCGGCTGCATTACCCGGTCGGTCTCGACCTGGGGGGCGATACCCCGGAAGCCGTCGCGCTGGCGGTTCTGGGCGAGATCACAGCCGTACTCAACGAACGCGCCGGTGGCCAGCTGCAGCAGCGGCGGTCTGCCATACACGAACCTTCTGCAATTCATATCCATGACGGGTGCGAGCAGGATTTGCCAGCACCCTCCACTATCGAGAGCAACTAAATGTCCGAAATCATTACCGTCGTAGCGGTGCTGCGCGCCGTTCCTGGCGCAGCCGAACAGGTCGCAGCCATTCTTGCCGACGCGGTCGAGCCGTCGCGCGCCGAGGCCGGTTGCCGGGGTTATTTGCTGCACCACGACCGCAGCGATGCCAGTCGCTTCGTGTTTGTTGAGCAGTGGGCCGGGATGGAGGCCATCGAAGCGCACCGTCAGGCGCCGCACTATCAGGCAATGGGCAAGGCGCTGGCAGGCCTGATTGCCGAGCGCGAAGTGATGCTGCTGGACGCCAAGGCCTGATGCCAGGGGGTGCCGCCCTGATGCTTGGCGCCGGGTCCTCCCGGCGTTTCGGCGGCGACAAACGGCAGGCACGTCTGGCCAGCGGCCAGACGGTACTCAATCGTGCACTGGAGAACGCACTGGCGGCCTTCGGCGCGGTAACTCTGGTGCTGCGCAGCGATGATGACCCGCAGGCGCTGGCGCTGCCGGAGGCGGTCGACGTGCTGTTCAATCCGCGCAGTGCGCAGGGCATGGCCAGTTCGCTGGTACTGGGGGTCGACCATCTGCGGCATGGTGATGCGGATGCCATCGCCGTGCTGCTCGCCGACATGCCGTGTATCCAGCCGACCACCCTGCAAGCGTTGGCGCAGCGGTGTGGTCCGGAGGATATTGTGCTGCCGAGCTGGCAGGGCCAGCGCGGTCATCCGGTGTTGTTCGGGCGGCGCTTCTGGCCGCAGCTGATGACCCTCAGTGGTGATCGCGGCGGACGCGAGATTGTGCGTGCCCATGCCGATTGCGTTAAGGTGCTGGCGGTGGAGGATGCCGGTGTCTGTCTCGATCTGGACCAGGCCGCAGACCTTGCCACGCTGAATCCGCTTGTCTGATCCACGCAGGAGATCCCCGGTGCCATCGGTATATCTGGCCGGTTTTGACGTGTTCTATCCCGACGCCCTGGCGCGTGGCGAGTATCTCAAGGCGCTGTGCGCCACGCATGGGCTGGAAGGGCTCTATCCGCTGGATGCGGCTCTGCCGGAGGGGCTGAGCGATCCGGCTGGCTGGATCTGTCAGGCCAACCTCGACAGCCTGCGCCGCGCCGACGCGGTGCTGGCAAACCTCGGGCACTTTCGCGGTAACGAGCCGGATTCCGGCACCGTCTTCGAAGTGGGCTTTGCCTGTGCGCTGGGCAAACCGGTGTGGGCGTACTTCCCCGATCAACAGCCTATGATCGAGCAACTGCCGCGTGATGAGCAGGGGCTGTGTCCGGACGGCTTTGTGGTCGAGAACTTCGGCCTGCCGCGCAACCTGATGCTGGCCTGCAGCTGGGTCGGTGCCAGCAGAACGGCGCCCCAGGCCGTTGCCGAGTTGGCCGCCTGGCTGCACGCCAACCCGCAAACGCGCTAGCCGTCTCGCAGGGTCAGGAACAGCCGCAGGTCCAGCTCCAGCTGGTGATAGTCCGGCTCCATGTGCCGGCACAGCTGGTAGAACGCCTTGTTGTGTTCCTTCTCGCGCAGGTGCGCCAGTTCGTGCACCACCACCATGCGCAGCAGCGGCTCGGGCAGGCTCTTGAGGATGGCCGAGATCTTGATCGCGTTCTTGCTCTTCAACTTGCCGCCCTGCACCCGGCTGACAAACTGGTGTTGCCCCAGCGCATTGTCGATCACGTGCATGCGGGTATCGAACAACACCTTGCTGATCGGCCCGCTACTGCGCATGTGCTGCTGCTTGAGGCGCTGGGTGTAGTCGTAGAGTGCAGCGTCGGTCTGGATCGAATGCTGCTCGCCGGACGGGTAACGTTGCTCAAGCCAGGCGCCGAGCTGGCCACGATCGATCAACTGCTGGACCTGCTGGCGCAGATCGGGGCTGTAGCCCGCGAGGTATTTCAGGGTTGCCAGGGTGTTGTCCTCCGCGGGTCATCCAGCTGTTGATGTGGATTCTGTTGCGCGCAGTATCGGTGCTCCGGCAGCCGCTGTCACGGGCAGCCTCCGGGCTGCCCGTACATTGAGCCGTTAGCCGGTCAGCCACTGCAGGATGCTAGCGTACAGCTCAATGCCCACCAGCACGTTGAACGGGAAGGTGACGCCCAGCGAGGCTAGCATTACCAGCCCGATGTCGGCCTCTTCAATGGCGTGGCGCACCGCGACCGGAGCGGCGATGTAGGAGGCGCTGGCGGTCAGGGTCGCGAGGATTACCGTCGTGCCCGGAGCCAGCCCCAGCAGCAGCCCGGTCGCCATGCCCGGCAAGCTCAGCAGTGTGGGCATGCACAGGGCAAAGGCGATAACCCGCCAGTGCTGCAGTCGGACCTTGCGCAGGGTTTCTGCGGCTACCAGACCCATTTCCAGGAGGAACAGCGCAAGAATCAGGGAAAACCCGCTGGTCAGTGCGCCGGTAACCTGGCTGCCGCCTTGCTTGCCGTACAGCAGGCCAATCACCACACCGCCCACCAGCAGAATTACGCTGCGGTTGGTCAGCGTCTCCTGCCAGAGCGGCGTACTCGCAACCGTTTGGGCCGGGCCGGATGGGCTACCGAGTCGGCGATACAGCCACAGCCCGGTGATAATTGCGGGCAGCTCCAGCAGCACCAGATACAGCGTGACCTGCCCGCTGACCATCATTCCGCGTGACTCGGTCCAGGCTAGCGCCACCGCAAAGGTACCGGCGCTTACCGAGCCGTAGTGGGCGCAGAAACTGGCCGCATCCGCCCCGTTCAGGCGCACCAGATAGCGCAGCAATGGGTACAGCAGCAAGGGAATCAGAAAGCCCAGCGCGGTAACGGCAAGCACTTCCCCCAGCAGCGACCAGTGCAGGTTGCCGTGCAGGGCCATGCCACCCTTCAGGCCGATGGTCAGCATCAGCAGCAGCGACAGGATGTCGTAGACCGCCTTGGGGATGGCAAGGTCCGAGCGCAGGGAGCCGGCGATCAGACCGAGAATGAAAAACATGACGATGATATCGGGCATGAAGCACGTTCCGCAGGGGCTTGATTAAAAAGCGTAGGCCAAAAAAGAGCCCCTGCGCGGGGCTCTGGTCGGTGAGTTTCAGGCTTCAGGCGCTGAGCCTGAGTGCGCTCTCTGCAGGCGGTCTGTGCACCGAGCGCTCCTCGTCCGTTGCGCTGGCAGCATTGTTCACCACCTGATAGACATGGAAGGCCTCCGGGCCAAAGGGATCAACGGCCGTGTCTACGTAGCAATGGCTAACCGGCACCGGCACACCCGAGCCAACCACCATGAACTGATGCTCGCTTACCGGCAGGTCGATCTTCAGCGGCTCTTCGACCCACAGGTATACGCGTTTCTGGGCAACCACATACTCGCAGCGCACGATCCGGAACCCCTCGCGCAGGGCCAGGCTGGTCACTTGCTTGTCATTGGCCAGTTGATACTGATGGATGGTTTTCATGACCTGTCTCCGAACAGTTTTGACGGATTCAGGGTCAGCTAAATGAGGGTCTTTATAAATCGATCTATTTGGAATTTATAGTTCGATTTTTTCGATGCTGTCGTCCAGCTCGGGCCGAGACTTCAACAGTGCCTCAATGGCCGGGTTGCCGCTGGAGCGCGCGCGGGTGACGGCGTATAGCGTCTCCCTGACCTCGCCAATCGAGCCGATACACTCCACTTCGTATTGGCGACATACCTCATCGTGAATCACCGTCGGGGCGGCAAAGTAGCCCAGCCCCTGACGGCCGAATACCTTGATCAACGCACTGTCGTCGACCTCGGCCACCACATTGATGCGAATCCGCTTGGCTGCAAACCAGTTCATCAGCTCGTTGATATAGGGCGCATTGAGAGAGGTCGTCAGAAAGGGCTGGCGGTCCAGGCTCAAGGGAAAGCCTGGCCTGAGCCGCGCGGCCAGCTCCGGGGTGGCAAACAGGGATATGGACGAGCTGGCCAGCCGCGTGGCGCGAAACTGGCCAGCGTCCTTGAAGTCGGGCTGGCGGTCGGTCAGCAGAATATCCAGCTCCCGTTGGCCGAGCTGGCGCAGCAACTGCCCCGTCTCCCCGGTCTGGCAGACCAGGTGCACCGGCCGCGGCTGCGACAGCGCAGGCTCGGTCAAATGGTAGGCGATCAGTTTGTGGATGGAGGCGGCGATGCCGATAGCCAGCGTCAACGGGCGATTTTCCGGCGGCTGCTGCAGAACCTCGGTCAACGACTGCACAGACTGGAAAATGTCGTCGGCATAGGAAAACACCGTCTTGCCGAAGTCGGTCAGCTGCAGGGAGCGGTTGGCCCGCTTGAACAGTGCACCACCCAGCGACGCCTCCAGCGTTGCCAGCTGGCCGCTCAGGGTCTGCGGTGAAAGGTCGAGACTCTCCGCCGCCCGGACAATCGAGCCTGAGCGAGCGATCATCCAAAAATAGTGCAGGTGGCGAAGGTTGAGGTGTTCCACTGGTCTGCGCTCATCAGCTAGAGGGATGATTTGTTGCAGGCTAGATGTTAACAGTCCCGCGCTTGCAGCGGTCGATTATGCCGGCGCCGCGCTATTCATAGGCGAGGCGAATTTGTTCCAGTTTTCCGCTGCTGCGCAACTGGTCAAGCGCCTCCGCCCAGCGGGTAACGACGGCCTCTGAACTGTCGCGGCTGAAAGCGATGTACAGCGAAGAGCGAAACAGCTCCAGCGGAATCTGTCGCAGGGTGCCAGCGGGTATCTGCAAGAGCCTGCTGTAGTAGGCCACCCCGGCCGGGGTGTCTCCGACAATGATCTGAGTGCGGCCGGCCAGCAGCATTCGATACAGCTGAACGTTCTGATTCGCGCTGCGATCGAGATTTCTAAAGCCAAGCGATTCAAGGGTGTCGGGTACCAGACCGGCATGCCGGGTGGTGATGCGCGGCGCCTGCATCAGCTGTGCCAGCGAGTGTATGGGCGCTTCGCTGCTGGCTAGCTGGTAAGGGTAGATAGCTTCCTCAGCGATGGGGCCAACCCAGCGGTAGCTAGACTCGCGCTCAGGCGTGCGAAACAATGAGTACATGATCGTTTTCGGCTGCTGGCGAAGGTCGTAAGTAGCTCGCATGCTGGGCACCGCCTCAATCGGGAAGTTATCACCGGTAAGCGCCATGATTGCGTTCACTACCTCTGTCGTCAGTCCGGTCAGTTGTCCGTCCTGCAGGTAGTTGTAGGGTGCCCACTCCTCGGTCACGATTCGATACTCATCCGCCTTGGCTCTTGCGCCGAGCAGGATGCATAGCAGTGTGACGAGCAGTACGCTGTTCTTCACGGGACAGTTTTGGGCCTGATGAGGATCGGTGTGTAGCTAGCTGCAGCATAGTCAAACGCGGGCGATAGGTACAAACAGCATGAAGGCGAGATGGCGGCAGGTTTAGTGACGAGACGGTGCGCCGAGTTTTGCCGCAAATTTGTGATGGGTACACGGCATGACACCGTTTAGGCTTCCATACTTTTGTGCTTTACAGCCCCGATTGAGTTGCGCTCGTTGCGGCTGCGCCGAGTGGGCTTGAGTGGCTTTGGCGACGTGAGTGAAATGAATCGGTTTGCGTTGAACCGATAGTTTTGTCTGCTCCATGCATCGCGGTGTTGGTAAAAAGGGTTAGCGGTTTGGCGAAATCAGTCAAACCCGAGTGGGCCGTGTGCGTGAAACCATAGTTTGGCTCTAGATTGTGACCATAGCTTGGCCAAAAGCTACGGGATCTGCGATGGCATCAACGGCTGCACAGGTCGTTACTCACGTTGAACCGAGTTTTTCAACAGAATCGGCCGAAAGCGGAGGCTCTTCAGCAAGCAGTATCTCTGGAGTGTTGGGCTGGCCATCAGTTGAGCGGCGCAAAGCCTTCCCCATGGTGCGAGACGATACCCAGGCAGGGTTTTGATCAGCTTGGTCAGGAAGAAGCGTCTGGTTCGAGCTTTGGAATGGGCAGGCGGCCGCGATAAGCCGGTCTGCCAGTGTCGCTTGTTCTTACTGTCGAGTCAGGCGCACGCAGAGTTGCTCGCGGCCATGGCAGGTAAAATTTTTACCAACGTTTGGCCAAAGTGGACGGACTATGGTCCGAAGAGCATACGGGGTGCAGCGGGGAGGGGAGAGTGGTGGGCCCACCAGGACTTGAACCTGGGACCAAGCGATTATGAGTTTGCAAGCAACGCTGCAAGCCCAGCAAAATCAGGGGTAATCTACCGTAAGCCAGAAAAGCTAAAAGTATTTACGTGACAGTAGGTTAGCGTAATTTTGCGAAGATGGCCAGAACGGGTGAGTGTACTGCTACTGTACCGATTTCACCTGCTTTTCAGTACAGTCAGCCGCGCTTCGCTGTTGGGCATTTTGAGTTGTCAAGGAATCCTTGACAACGTATTTGGGAGGCGGGCGGTTAGAGCTCATTAGCTGTCCACCTTGAATAGTGCCTGTCTGCGCCCTCAGAAAGTCATCGTGCCAGTTCACAAAAAACAGGTCGAAAGCCAAATCCGGTCATAGGACTTGGCTGTTCCGCTATGGAGTCAGTGAGAGCGATTCAAACATCGACAAGTATGAGCTGAGGGCTCTCGGGGGGAATCAGACTCTAGTGATTATTCAGAGATTAAAGCTTCCTGTAACGAGTTATGTCATCGGGGCGAAGTGTTGCCTGGATTTTTGGATGGGGAAAAGCGACAGTAGACAGATGGCGCCGGGCACTAAGGACGTTAGCATAACTATGGCCAGTAGGGCGTTGCTGCTTTGCTCAACCAGCTCTCCTGCACTGGACTCGACAAAGCCGCTGAGCTGCAGTCCTATACCGGCCAGCCCAGCCCCCAGCCCCAGTCCGAGCTTTTGTCCGAGTACCCAGATTCCGGTGAAGGCGCCTTCCTCAGCGAGACCGGAGCGTTGGCGTTCCGCTGCGACAATATCAGGCATGATGGCAAAGCAGAACAGTTGCTGACCGGCATTGGCAATGCCTAGGACGGTAACGGCTAGCCAAAAGCCCCAGGGTCCATCCTTTGCAAACCAGAATAGCGCCATTCCCGCCGCATAGAGGGTGGTGGCCAGATAAAACCCTTGGTACTTCCCACTCCAGCGTGCCAAGCGGGTCCAGAAGATGGTAGTAATCATCGTCAGGGTCATTACGCCGATAAAGATTTTGCTAACGGTCAGCTCCGCGTTACCCAGCCAGTACTTGTTGTAATAGCTGATTAGTGATGAGTTCACGCTGACCGAGACCATCTGGATGATGAAGCCCAGCCAAAGCCAGGCGAACGCCGGCACCCGCAGCGGCTTTAGCAGGTTGCTACTGCTTTGCGGACTGCGCCGCATCACGCGGCCGCTGCCGGTACCAAGGACCGTGGTGGCCATCGCTGCAAAGGACATGAGCCCTATGAGCAGTCCCATGGTGGCGAATGCCGATCGGTCGCCACCTCCACTTTGAACTAGCCAAGGGGCCAGCCCGCCGGCAAGCATGAAGCCGACCGAGAGGAAAACACTACGCCAGCCGGAGATACGGGTTCGCGTTCTGCTATCCTCGGTTACCTCGGCGAGCATAGTGATATAGGGTACTTCGAAGAGAGTATAGGCGGTAGTAGTCAGTGTGTAGAGCAACAGCACCCAGATCAGAGCGCTGCGCCAGTGACTGAAGTCAGGCGGAGAAAACAGAGCGATGAAGCCGATCACGAAGAGCACTGCGCCTACGGCCATGAACGGTCGGCGGCGACCCCAGCGCGTGTCCACCCGATCGGACCAGCGACCGATCAGAGGATCAGTGAAAAGCTCAATCAACTTCGGGAACAGCAGCGCCAATCCAGCTGCGCCCGGTGGAATGGCTAGCGCTTCTGTCATGAAATATAGCAGCAGGATCTGTGGGGCGATGACGAATATCGCGGTGCCGACACTGCCCATGCCGTAGGCAAGCTCAAAGCTCAGCCCTAGTGTGTGCTTGGTTGCAGGCATGGTGAAGCCTCCTTGTCAGGATGTGCCGACTGCCGGGCATGGCGATCATGACCGGGTGTCACAATAAAGATGGGTGAAAACCGGGGCGGTCTGAGGAGGGCGCCCCGGCCGGTTTCAGGCTGTGACCAAAGTCAGGCCAGCGCCCTGGGGACCACAGAAGGGGGCCAGAAGCTCGAAGAAGGTATCCGGGTCGATTACCTGTTCTGGCGCGAAAACGCCGACATCATTAATGTTATCGCCCTGTAGTAGAGGCAGAAAAAGGGCATGGGGAATGCCAGTGATGGTCGCCATGCCGCCGGCTGGCCGGTGGTTGATATAGGCTCCGGCGGTGGCAGGCTGGCCATTGCGGTAGCCGGCGGCGAAGGCCAGCGCACCGGGTACTTCCGTCCGATCCTTCTCTGCCAGTCTGGCCTGGCGGGCTTCGCGGCCGCCTTCTCCAGCCAGCAGGCGAGCGGCATCATCAACGCTCAAATGTTTCATGGCTACGGCACTGGCTACCTGGCGCAGGTCGGCGGCGATATCGTCGATGCCGAGCATGCCGTTGTAGCAGTTCTGCAACTGGGGAAAGCGACGTATCAGCGTGACAGCTTCCGGGTGGCCCAACGACCACACGTCGAGGTTACCGAGACCGGGAAATTCGATCGTCGAATGTTCCAGCGGGTCGGTATCAATGAACCGGCCTTGCCGCAGTACGCGAATCTTTTCGGATAGACAGTGCATCAAATGTACTGCGGCGGCATCCACATGGCCGGTGGCAGGTAGCGGGGTGAAGCCGTCATCGTCATTGATCGCGCCCGAGAGCTTCCAGGCAGAGACCAGCGTATCCACTTGATCCAGGGTCTGGGCGGCCTTGACGCACAGCAGATTGATGATGCCGGGGCTGGCTCCCAGGCCGATGACCGCCTTGACCTGGTTCTGGCGGGCCCGTTCGTGCAGGGCGAGCATGTCCAGGGTCGGCTGCCAGTCATCACAGATGTCGCAGTAGTGTTTGCCCTCGTCGATAGCAGCGCTGAGTACCGGCACGCCAAAGCGGAAAAACGGGCCGGCGGAATTGAGCACGACATCTACATCGCGCATGGCAGCGCGCAGCGCCTGATTGTCGGTGATGTCCAAGTGCAGGTTGCGAACTCGAGGATCTTCGAGTGAAGCGACAAAGCGTTCGGCCAGTTCACCATCAATACCCGCAACGATAACTTCACTGATAAAATCATAAGTCAGCGCGGTGCGCACAGTTGCGCGCCCCATGCTGCCGCTTCCACCTATAGCTAATACTTTCATGTTATTTCCTTTAGATGCTATGACCCGGCTGTTACCGAGTCGGTTACCTGTGGAGGGGAGTGATTTAGCGCACCCCTTCGTTCCTCAGAGCTGCAGGGGTGAAGTCGGAAAACCTTGCGGGTATGCCAAATTCGAAGCTGTTGCGCTCCTCGTTCTTCATACCCAAGGCCAAATAGCGTCCAGCATTCAGGTCATATATGACTTCCAGGGTGTAGGCTGGGGTCTTGACGTGGTAATACTGCTGCATGTGTCCCTCGGCAACGCGCCATAGTTGGCCGCGACCGTCGTAGTGGTCCACATGGGCGAGCTGCCAGGTATCCTCGTCGAAGTACATTTGGCGCTGGGCATAGATGTGGCGTGCTTCGGGCTTGACTGTGGCGACGACTTCCCATACGCGATGCAATTCGTAGCGTACGTTTTCCTGATTCAGATGCCCCGCATGTATGATGTCTTCATACTTAAGGCTGGGAGAGTCCAGTTGGTAGCTGTTGTAGGGAATATACAGTTCACGCTTACCCACCAGCTTCCAGTCATATCGGTCCGGCGCACCACCGAACATATCGAAGTTGTCGGTAGTGCGAAGGCCGTCTGCGGCAGTACCGGGGCCATCGTAATCGACTTGAGGGGCGCGACGTACGCGACGCTGGCCAGCGTTGTATAGCCAGGCCGAGCGAGGCTCTTTCAACTGATCCAATGTCTCGTAAACTAACAAAACGTTGCCGGCCAGTCGGGCTGGAGCGGTAACCTGCTGCTTGAAATACGAGATAATGTTGTCACCTTTGCCTTCTGGCAGATCAGGCAAGTCTTGGGGAGCCGCGACTGTCTCTTCAAAGCGAACTGGAATGAAGGTACCGTTGGTACTTGGCGTTGCCTGCGTGATGATTCGCCGCATATTGCCGCCACGATAGCGGGTGATATGGTTCCACAATACCTGTAGGCCATCCTGGGGGATCGGGAAAGCGTAATATCGGCTGTTCTGAAAGTTGCCTACAGCGTAACCGTTGTTCTCTGCTGTAGTCTCTAGGGCGCTTATTTTAATCCGGTTGTATATATCGTCTGGCAGAGCAGCGCTGCGCCGGCTTGGATAAATCGGCATTGTGAAAGTGGCCGGGTAACGATTGAACATAGCGATTTGTCCGGGCGTCAGCTTGTCACGATATTGCTCCAGGTTGGCAGCGGTGATTATGAATAATGGCTTGTCATCGGCGAAGGGGTTTTCCAGAAAACCCTTGGCATCGACTTGGCCGGCATTGGTTACCAGCCCGCCAGTCCATTCTGGGATGGTGCCCTCAGCATTGCCAGCACGCTCTGCACCGATAGGGGTCAGGTCTTTGCCCAAGCGCTCAGCTTGCTCGCTTGAAACTGCCGATAAAGCATGTGGGGACGCGGCAGCCAACAAGCTCACCGCGACGTAGGTGAAGATAGTCGTTTTCATGGTTATCTCTCGTCTGCGTACAGGAAATCAGAAGCTCACGCCGAGGCTCAGCGCAATAAAATCTCGATCAACTTCGGTGTTGTAACGCCCGCCGAAAAAGTTGGTGTAGTTGAGGCTGGCGCTGTACTTGTTTAGGTAGTTGGCGTCGAGCCCGAGGCTAATAGCTTTGGCCCCTTCGATGAAGTTGTCGTTGGGACCATAGCCGGATACGTCATGTGACCAGGCCAAGTTGGGTTCTAGGTTGATGCCGGCAATGACATCGCTGTACTCAAGGCTGGCGGCCAACTGGTAGCCCCAGGCGTTGGTTGTGGTATAGCCTTTTCTTCGAGTGTCACCGAATACAGTATCTCGGCCGTAGCGGAGCTGGCGTGTGCTTTCCAGGCCGGATGTATGGGTTAGCGCTGCCTCGCCTACCAGTACCATTTGTTCTGCGCCGAGGACCTGATCGAAGGTGTGGATTAGCGTAGATTGCACTTGGCTGACTTCTTTGCGCTTATAACCGCGGACCTGACCGCCGGGTTCAACCCCCAGATTGGATATGGCCGGATCTACTGGAGTCAGTAGACCTAGAGTCATATCCGCGGCGTTAAAGCTAACCGGCGCGTTGGGACGGTAACTGATCTCACCGCTCCACGCTGTGCCACTAGGCAGGGTAGTGGCGAAGCTAACACCGAATAGGCGTATATCCTCGGGATAATCCATGAAGTACCTTGCACTGCCTAACACAGTTGCTGCCGTCAGCCCTTCCAGTGTCGCCGGGTCGGTTACGCCCATACCTATCGCGCTGCCGATGATATCGTTGAGGCTTGCATAGGTGCTCAGTGGTGCGGCTTGGTATGCCAAAAAGGGGACGCGGCTATGGTAGTTCATGGCAAAAAAGCCGAACTCTGTACTGTCAGTTTGCAAACGGAGCGCAAGCCCCCACTGACCACCATCTCGGGCCTCGCGATCTTTGAGGCGGGGAATCAATACCCCTTCTGCACCACCCGGATACGCCTGACCATGGATTGCCGCGATGGGTGATAAAGCCATAAGGTCGCCATCAAGCACAGTGAAGTTATCTGCGCAACCTGGCGCGGCGACATCGGAGCTGAAGAAGGTGCCACAGTTGTCTAAAATGTAGGGCTCCCACTTCAATTGATAGAATGCCTCCAAGTTCACAGTGTTGCTCAACCGTTGCGAGGCAAAGACCATCGGCACTGGTACCAAACCCTCTTTTAGTTCAGCCCCTGGACGGCGCAAAGCAGCGACATCCCAAGGATTCACAGAGTTAATACCTCCGCCTATAAAGGTGCTTTCGCCCCAGCTGACTACCTGCTGGCCAAGCCGCAGGTGGCCTGGCATATTTCCTAGGTAATAGTTGTGATAGACGAACGCGTCTAGCAGGTCATAACCTGAGGATTTGGCGGCTGGTGAGCGTCCTTGGTCGCTTATCTGCTTGAAGGTGCGCGACTCGTCTTTAAGCTCGAAGTCGTACCAGTATTTGCCGCGGAAAAAAGCCCCACTATCCTCGTATCGGAACTCAAGGTCGTGGACCCCTTTAAAGATTTTGGAGAAGGTTTCACCGCGCTTGAAGTTCATGCGGCCATCATCCCCGGTGGAAGATGCGCCATGACCGCCGTTGTTGGTGTCGATTAGTCTGCTGCTGGGCTTGCTGGTACTCCAGCTGGCACCAATCGATAGCTGTGAGTCCAGGCTACCTTGGACCTGACCTATATCGAAGTCCACCGCCTGGGCTGCGGTGGCAACACCAATCGCCGCCGTAAGCACACCCAAACGGGATACTGAGCGTAGATTATTGTTCATTGTCGTGAGCTCCATTCAAGCTGTTTAAGCAGAGTGATTGAAGCGCGTTGGAGAAGGGGTGATTAGTCCCCGAAAGAGCTCATTTGCGTACTAGTTCTTTAGGATTAATGCACTGTGCTATGGTGCTTTTCTTCTGTGTGGTCGCAGTCCCGCCAGGCGATGCCCTATGGAAGAGCGCTTTCAGCGGTAGCCGATCATCCCGGTAGGTTAGAACATTCGACTGTGCTTCTAGATGGGCCGTTTTGTACGGCATCAGACGTTTTATGGTAAGAATGTGTTCCGCCTTTGTTTGTGCTGGAACATTCTCGATATGGACTTTTCCGCGAACTTGCCCCCTCGGCTACCGCGCCCACACATTCCGCGCCCCCGCCTAAGCAGACCGATATTGCAGGCTCATGCTCGTGTATTGCTCTTCTGCGCACCGGCCGGTACCGGCAAAACGGTATTGCTGCTGGAATGTCTGCAGCAGTTGCCAACAGAGGCCACGGTGCACTGGGTGCCGCAGTTGGCTAGTCTGAGTGATCCAGAGACCTTGATGCAGCAGCTGGGGAGTGTCTTTGGGGTAGATGTGAGGTCATTTTCAAGCTTGGCTCGGCTGCTGAGTAATCAGGATGAAGCCGTGCACCTAGTGCTGGATGACTATTGTAGGAAACCCGTTGCTGGGGTGGATGACCTGCTAGTGCAGTTGATTCAAGCAAGTTCTCCGTCTATTACCTGGTGGGTGAGTTGCCGCCGCCCCTTGTCTGAAGTCTTCAGTCGTCTCGCCGTGCAGGGTGATGTATTCCAGACGGGTGGTTGGTCGACCATGGCGTTCACCTCTGTGGAGAGGCAGGCTTTGCTGGATTGTGGCGCTTTAGACTTGCCAAGCAGACAGCAACTGGCCATTGCCCGGCAGACCGAGGGTTGGTGCATTGCCGTACGGAGTTTTCTGACTGCGGACCGCGCGGACCTGCAACCGCACTGGCCGGCCTCGCTGCGGCAGTATCTTGAGAGTGAGCTGTTGGTACAGCTGAGCGATGAAGAGCGTGATTTGTGGTTGCTGCTGGCACAACTTGGTCGGTTTTGCGCGGCGTTAGTAGCTTACGTTACCGGGGGGCGTGAGTTTGATTGCGCGCTCCGGTTGCAGGGGCTGGTGGAGTTGGGTGCTTACATTGAACCTTTAGGTGAAAGCGGTTTTTGGTACTGCATGCATGAGCCAGTGCGCCAGATGGTCAATTGCTGGGCTGGTGTCCCGGCGTCAGGACACCAGCGTGCCAGCCAATGGTATGCAGGCCAGGGCCATTGGCAGCTAGCTGTGGAGCATGCGTTACATGCCGGCCGGGAGGCGGAGGCGCTCAGCATGGTGCAGCGGGTTTCTGATGAGCAGTCCATGAGCGGCGATAACGTTACTGTGCTTAGACGTCTGCAGGAGATGGTGCCCGAGGACATCCTGCCGAGCTCGCCGCGATTGGTGGCGCTGCTGGCCGGTGCTCAGATTTTCACTGGGCAGTTACGAGAAGCGGCTATGACCATGGAGCACTTTGCCAAGTTCATGCCCCAGCCTAGTGCCGAGCTGGAGGCCGCCATCGTCACCCAGTGGCAGGTGTTCTGTGGTTGGAGTCATCACCTCGAGGGGCGGCGCGAGCAAGCTCTTCCTCTGCTTGAACAGGGCTTGCAACAGACCGGGGAAGCCTTCTGGGAGCTGGGACTGACCTGCTACAGCGCTTTAACCCAGCAGGCTCTCTTGATTGCCGATCTGGAACTTGCGCAGCGCTTGAGCCGGACCGGCCTGCGCCAGGCCAGGCAGCGGAGAAGCGTGGTGCTGGAAGCCTATCTGGAGCTGGACCATGCGCAGCTGCTGGAGCACCGTGGTGCATTGCTTGAAGCCGAACGGGTGTTGCAGCAAGCATGTCTGCTGCTCAATGAGGATGATATCAATCAGAGTCCAGTGCTGGGCCGTATCCATCTGCGGCTGGGGCAGCTCATGTTGCGCCAGGGCAAGCTGGCTGCTGCGCACCGCTATTTCACCTGCGGCCTGCAGGAGACCCTGCGCTGGGGCGACCATCGCGCATTCTACGGGTATTGCGGTCTGGCTTTCATCGCCTTGGGGGCGCATAACGATGCCGCTGCTCTGGATTACTTACAGGATGCCGAGCGCTGCATGCAGCGCAATCATATTCCAGATGAGGTCTATCGCCCGTACCTGTCGTTTGCCAGCAGCATAGTTCGTTTGTATCAGGGGCGCTTCCAGCTTGCGCAAGAAGCGCTTGGCGAGTTGCTGCGCGACTACGCAGACCAGCCAAGCCTGACGCCACCACCGGCTTCATTCGAGATGCTCCAGCGCTGCCAGCTATACCAATCCATCGCGTGGATGCTGCTGGGGCAGTATCAGAAGGCTATTACCCAGATACAGGATGTGCTGGCCTACGCGCTGCAGCGCGGCCTGATCACCCTCAGCGCGGAAAGCCAGGCGTTGTTGAAGCTGGCTCAATACGGGGCGGCCTGTCACATGCCGAGCCTGTCGCAGATAGAAGCTCTGTTCAAGCCTTGCCATGACCTGGGATTGTTTGGCATCTCCGATGAAATGTGCCGGCTGTTTCCTGAGTTGTTGGGTAGATATACCGAGCGTGGAATTGAAGCTCAGGAAGAGCTGCTGAGCGCACGCGAGGTGGAAGTGCTGAGGTTGGTGGCTGCCGGGTTGGCCAGCAAGCAGATCGCCGACCAGTTGTTTATTTCGTTGCATACGGTCAAGGCGCATTTGCAACGGATATACAAGAAGCTTGGTGTGGTTAGGCGCACACAGGCGATTGCCAAGGCAAAACAGCTCGGTATTGTTCTAGGATAGGTTTTATAGAGAAAATGCCTGTACTCGGGGATTTTTGTACAGGTGCTAGGGCCTGTTTCTGTTTCATTGCCCGTCGCGCCTGACCTGTTCTTGCTCGGCTAGACCTTCCCCCGATGACGGTTAATTCCCATCGCAATGAAGAGGTTCCTTGGGTATAACTAAGGTTTTCCATTTGTGAGTTTGCACGCAACGCTGCAAGCCCAGCAAAATCAGGGGTAATCTACCGTAAGTCAGAAAAGCTAAAAGTATTTACGTGACAGTAGGTTAGCGTAATTTTGCGAAGGTGGCCAGAACGGGTGAGTGTACCGCTACTGTACCGATAGCCTTATCAGATCTCGGGCGTCATGTAGGTCATGGCTCCAGCCCCCATTTAGTTGCGTAAATATCCAGGGTTTAGTGGATTATCATTCCCACTCAATTGTAAATAGACCATTAAAACCCATTAAAAACAATTGATTAAATATTAATATTCAAAAAATACCATGAAAAGTACCATATACCTTCAGTTCCCCGCCTTGGACAAGTCACGCCCGGAAAAATGACGGGCAATGGCTTCGTCCAGAGTCTCCCCAGGCTGCCATCCATACAGCTCTCGGATGTTGGTGGTTGTACAGATCAGTGGAAGGTCGTCACTGGGGCCGTCATCATCAAGAAATGCCGGCTCTTCTGGCTCAAACTTGCTCATCTTCGGTCCTTGTGCAGTCCACTGACGCAGCGTCTCAGAATTCATACTTTTCCTTGCGCTGGATGAAGGCATCGCGTCCTCCTTCCAGAATGCTAGCAACTTGATCCCGAATCACCGGCACGTCAATCGACCCTTGTGCCTCTAGACCAAGGCTCCCCTGATTCTCAGCCGCGGTAAAGACGCCAATCCACTCAGCGTCGCCAAACACAGGGATGTTCGCGTTGTGCGTCGCAAACAGGAATTGCCGACTAGTTTTGGCATCCCTCAGCTCGGTGACGATTCGTTCCGCGATGAAGGCGTTGTCTAGGTTGTCCTCCGGCTGATCCATGAGCAGCGGGTCGGCGTTCTCCAGAAGTAGCATGTGCAATATCGCCGTGCATTGCTGCCCAGTCGATAGTTTGCTCAACGGGCGAAACACCGGTTCAGCCTGACCGTGAGCGACGTTCAGGGAAATGTCTACCCGATGATCCAGCTCCAGTGCTTCTAGCTCCATGAGCTGCGATGGCTGGAGCTTTGTCAGCGCCTCGGCCACCATCTGAGTGACACCCCAGTCCAGTTGAACATCGGCCGAACCATTCTGGATCGACTGAGCCAAAGACAACGGACTGATTGTCTCAGCCTCTTCGATCCACGCCAATCGTTTTTCCCCAACGCCTTCCAGCTTGCACCCCAGCAGGAAGTTCAGCAGCGGAGAACGATCTGCCTCCGGCACTATCTCAACCCTGAGTTTGCCTTCAAGTCGCCTGTTTAGGCGCTTTGCGGCCCTCTGCAGGGCCTGAATGCGCTGCCCTCGTAGATCGGACAGCTCGGCCAACAGGTTGCGCCGCTCTTGCTTCAAGGTGTTGCCTTGGCTCTCGTGCGTTGGCAACTTTGCCTTCATTGGCTTGATGCGCTCGATGTCGCCCATAAGCCGTTGATAGGCAGTGCCGACTTCCTGCCCACTTTTACCCGCCGCCGAAGGAAGCGTCCGAAGCGCCCTCTCCAGTTCCGCCTCATGCCCTTGGATGGCCTGCTGCCAAGCCTCTTGCTGAGCAGTGAGCTGGCCTGACGCCTCATCCAGCATAGCCCTCATGGCTTTCAGATGGACGATGAAGCCTTGGCTGACCCCCTCCAAAGTCGTGCGCACCGCAATCAACTGGGCTACATCGGGCAGCCCTTCGAGGGCTTCATCGTTGATGAAGGCGAGGTCGGGCAGGCTGTCGTAAAAGTCGGCAAGGGCATCCCGCAGAGACTGCACGCTCTCCGTGGCACTCTTGGCAATCTCCCGCTCTCTGGCAAGCAGAGAGGTCTTTGCCAGCTTCTCCTTGATGCCCAGTTCTTCAAACCCACGTAGCTGTTCTTCCAACTTCGGCAGGCGATCCACCTGCGCTTTCACGTCATCGAGGTCGGACAAGGACTTCACGAGCTTCCGCTGGTTTTCGGTCAAGCGCCGGTGAACATCAGCGTTCTTCGTCTCATAGTCCCCGTCTTGTGGAAGGAAGCGATCCAGCAACTGCACCCGGCTGGTTTCGTCCTGAGCCAGCTCGTAAATCTCGTTCTGCCCATAAATGTCGATGCTGGGCAGCAAGTCTCTCGGGAGAAGAGTGGAAACGTTGCCGTCCAAGTCACGAACAATCGGCGGTTCACCATAACGCCGTGAGACTGTGTACTGCTTGCCGTTCTGAGCTGACGATACCACCACCAGCTCCAATCGGCCCGCCGCGCGGCCAAGATTTTCCTTGATGATCTCCTGATGGAGCTTCAAGGCTTGCTTGCCCTTGGGTGGAAAGTCCAAGGCGTAGCGTAGGCATTCGAGCAAGGTTGATTTGCCTGTCCCTCGACCGCCGATAACGGTGTTGAGGTGATCGGAGAAGTCCACCCGGACGCCATCCAGGTAGCCACCCGTGACGGTCATGCGGAGCACCTTGCCAATCGGACTTTCGGCCTGGTGCGAGTTCAAGCGGATGCGCGACCCTGGGTCAAGGAAGGCCACTTTGAACGCCGCAAAATTGGGCCGCGTCATCTTGATGAGGCAAGTGGCTCCCGGCTGCTCCAAGTCTTCCGGCTTAGCGACATCTTTGGCATTGATGACAGCTATGGGCCGCTCGCGGCGGTAGGCCTCGTCCTTGTTCAGCAGCACCTTGCGGTAGAAATCGCTTTCCACCCCTGCCAAATCATCTACCGGCCCCGGAATCTGTGCCGAGCGCAGCTTGGGTAGCTTCCATACATGATTGAGCCGATTCTTCAGAAGGCCACTGTCCTGTGTGCAATGCGCAGCGTAGATGAAACCGCCGAGCTGATCGACCTTCTCGATCAACTGCTCGGAACTCAATCGAGACGGGCGGACACCATCGGCAGGGTCAAGCAGGTCGAGATTGCCAAGATAGCGTTCGAGCTGCTGTCCCGTCGTTTCCTCGGAAAACAGACAGACATAATGGGTCTTGTCGTTCGAAGCGATCTCAAAGCCAGGGAACACCACAATCCCGTGCGGTTGAAGCACCTCACGCAACGCATCGACGCTGGCCACGCTGCCGTGGTCGGCCAGGCCGACTACCGTAATGCCCAGCTCAAGGCACTTCTGGAGAAGTGATTGGTTGTACTCCGCCTCATCCAGTCCGTGATCGGCTCCCCGATAGGTACCGTTGTAACCGACGGGATTGACCTGGAGCGCACAGCGCCAGAATTTCGCATAGGTGTACTGATCGCGCATGCGCCCCCCCTAATTCACTTGATTTCGGCGGCTATCAACCCAGCCGCGCTGCCTCTGCCGCGATATGACCTGCCAGAGCAGATACGAATGTCCTGAGGCTGCTCATCGACGACAGCTCCGTAAAATCGCCCGTATCCAGCGCACTCCGCTCCGCTGTTAAAACGGCTGCTGTTGTGTAAAGCTGCTCTTGGACCAGCCGCTGACACAGCAGATCATAACGCTTGAGATAAGACGCACCCTTGAACTCCTCGAACACAGGGAAATGTGGTGATGCATCGCGTACAGGCTTGCGCGACCCCGGCGCATCCTCGACCATCATCAGCCAGCCAACGAACGGTCGCGGCTGCTTACCAAAAGCCTCTTCACGATAAGCTGTCCAAAGATCGTGAGCTGTTCCGATGGCTTCTTCGGTTCTGTTGTTGAAATTGTTTCCGAACGATGGGCCAACCTGACTTTTCAGCTCGATAGCGGCAATCAGCTCACCCTTGTAGAGCACCAGCAGATCCCACAATTTCGTCGGGCGGAAATAACCAGGCAATGTCAACATTGCTCTATTCTGGTGTATCTCAGCATGGGAGAGTCCGTTGGCCCTGATGATGTCGAGAATCAAGGCCAAGAACCCATCCATGTTTTTTCCGGCTGTTACGCCCGCCCGTTCTCCTTGGTCGGCATTGCCTGACTCAATCTGTTTCTGCCTTGCTGCCTCACGGTTGCCCCAAAATGCTTTCACTGCCTCTCGGGCTTTTTCTTCGTAATTGACGAGATCAAGTGCCATTTATTCTCCATTGCCCCCAAGGGCAGATCGTTCTTCGTGGCTCAGGTCGTAAAGGTTAAATACAGCCCGGTTGCATGCTTGCACGTCCCGTTTGATGGCAGCCTCGGCCAGCTCACGGCGCAGTGGTTCAGACACATCCGACCAGCGCGGAATGCGGATTCGGCGCAGATACTGCGCCTGGAAGCGCAGAAACCCTCCGCGCATTTTCGTTGAATAGGTCGCCACGAACAGACGGGTAACGGCGGAAAGCAGTACAGCCTGCAAGGCTCTAAGTTCCCAATCATCTGACGTCACGTAGTAGAGATTATGATGTGGATACAGCTTCCCACCTTCAAAGACAATGTGCGCCTCACCCTTAATGTCTGGAATCAGCAGCTTAGGCCTTGTGGCTAGCGCCGGATTAATGCGGTCAATCGTGCGATACCAGTTAGCTGGAGCCTTCTGCGCACAGTGACGTCTCGCAATCACCTCCCGCCTAGCCTCAAGGTAGCGCCGTAGGCGCGGGTATTCGTCGAGATCGACCAGTCCAGCTGATTCGGCAAAAGGGTTGATGACACCCAGTCCTCGCCACTGCACCTCGCCCGTTATGATGTCCTTGGTAGTAACCAGCGGTAGCTTCCGGTCTGGCTCGACATCAAGCGCTTCGAAATCCCCTGTGAATGCTTTGTCAGCGCCGGTCGCGACACCGATTCCAACCTTGCAACCGGCGTCTTCTAACTGCGGGAAAGTACTCTCCAAGCGGCGAATGAGCGCCATTTGGTCCGAGGACTCCAACAGCCAAGGCTCCGCACCATTAGGCACGCAAGCAAGTTCGCGCACCGGACCTGGTTCTTTCGGCAGCGTTTTGGCTGTAAGCAAGCTTGCAAGCTTGGACAGCGCCGCCCGGTCAATGTCTGGACGGTGAGCAATGCGTGTTGCTCCCGGCAATTCACGACTGATAACAGTGATGGCTGGGTAGGCAATCACATCAGAGTGGAAAGCTGGCGTATCCACCATATCGACATAGAGTTTCAGATGGAACCGTTCAGCCACGAGGCTGCGCAGCGGCCCACCATAGCGGTTCTTCATCCACCGATCCGCGCAGATGAAGCCCAAGCTGCCACCGTTCGACAAGACCGACAGCGACCGCTCAATGAAGGGTATGTAGATATCAGCTCGGTCAAACATGGTCTGGTAACGATTGCGGTATTCGGCGAGCAAGGGCGAAGGGATCAACTCCTGACGCACATAGGGCGGGTTGCCGACTACAAAATCGAATTGCCCTTCAAGCGGTGCAAGCAGGAAATCGCCCTGAGACAGCCAGCAGTCAGCCAAGGCGGCTGCGCTATCCGCAGTGATCCCCCACTGATTGAGAAGTGCGACAACTGCAGCATGAGTGCTGCGGAAGGTATCGCGGTGCAGCTCCACCGCCCGGATCGCATCGGCCAGGTCGTCGAGTGCGGAACCGTTTGGGCTAACTGCCCGCCATGCGCTCAAAAGTCGTCCAATAATCGGTAGTAGAAAGTCTCCACCGCCGAACGACGGCTCCAAGAGCCGCATTTCATGAAGCGGTTGATCTTCCGTGTATCCAGTCAGGTCCAAGATAAAGTCAACCACCTCTGAGCGCGTGAAAATTGCTCCACGAGCCTCTATCCCCCCACCTGCCGCCATTGCTTCAGTCGCAGCCATAACGGGACAATTAGGCAAAGCTTCAGACTCCTGAATAGACTGTCGCACTCCGTTAGTAGTGCCAACGTCTAGCGATTGTTGGAACATCAAAATTCCTCATTGACGCGGCACGACTACGCCGACGTGCTTGTAAAGTGTGGTGCGCGATACGCCATACCGACGGGCAACCTCAGCCACCTGAATGGCTGGATCACGTAACAGTGCTTTGATCTCGCGCACCTGCTTATCGTCCAACTTCGGTTTCCGACCACCGGCCCGGCCACGGGCGCGAACGGCAGCAAGCCCAGCCTGCGTCCGTTCCCGAATCAAGGCGCGCTCGAACTCTGCCAAGGCTGCGAAAACGTGAAATTGCAGCTTTCCCGCCGCGCTTCCCGTCTCGATCTTCTCGGTCAAGCTTTCAAAATGCACACCGCGCTGCTCCAACTCAGCTACGATCTTCACCAGATCACTCAAGCTGCGCCCAAGCCGATCCAGTCGCCACACTACAAGAGTGTCCCCTGAACGTAGTGCCTTGAGGCATTGCACAAGCTCTGGACGTACCGCATTCTTACCGCTGAACGCTTCTTCGTAGATCAAGCTACACGCGGCCTGAGTGAGCGCGTCGCGTTGCAGGTCTAGGTGCTGGTCGTCCGTCGAAACGCGGGCGTATCCTATACGTTGATTCATGTACAGAACCAGAACATTGATAAATTAACGGGTATCCTAACGGTTTCACACCTGATCTGCCAGGCGAAACCGAAGCCCTTCGGATTGTTCAGAAAACCACCGTTTTCTGGACGCGGGTGCTTATCAAGTGGCAATCCATCCCGCCCATGTCGTGGGTAGGCGATCATGGCTACTCAGCCATTGCCCGAGTTGGGGATCAATCCAGTTGATGACTGTCACGCCGACAGCGTGCTGATCGAGCAGCGTTGGTGTCAGCCACAACAACGGCTCGTGATGAAAGACACGGTTTCGTAGGTCACGAATCTGGTTCAGTGCTGCCGAGATGTTATGCCGTTGCCGTTGTGGTTTCGGGCAACGGGCAAACACAAGGCGAAGGTCTTTCCAGAGGGCCGCCTGAAACTGCGTATTGAAAAGTGAACTCCAGAAGCCGAATGTCAACTCTGCCAGCACCTTGTCCGGGGTCTGTGCTTCATGCCTTCGGGCCAGTTTCGCTTTGGCGTTGGCTACTTCCTTGTTCTGCCAGCTAAAGGCCGGATCACCCACCCAGGACTCCCACCAATCTGTCCGGCCATAGAGCCTGCTCAGGCGGGCATGAATGCCGTTTCGCAAGGCAATTTCCAAGACATTTAGTAGCGGCACCATCGCTTCAGACAGCAGAACGTTGCTGGAATAGTCAGCCGCCGCCCTGGCGACATCGCCACTTCTTTCGGCCCGATAGCGCCCCAGTCGGGCAGGAGAAAAGTGCTTCTCTAGTTCGTTCCAGTTCATTCTTCGTCACTTTGACTCATCGCGTAGTGCTGCTATACTGTGTGTGCAGCCCTAGGCTCAGTCCTCTCCCAGCCACCATACTGGTGATGACACTAGGTTCGTTCTGGCCCTGTTTGTGCAGGGCCACTCCTATTCCTCGACAGACCCGCCTCCTGGCGGGTCTGTCGTTTCTGGTCCATCCCCAGCAAAGCCAGCTAGATAGCTAGCTATCACAGCAGCGCCGTCAGGTACGGTAGCGCCTGCGCCGCCAGCACGCCACCTGCCGCGTTTTCCAACACGGCTTTGATGCTCCCTGCGGTCGCCTTGATGATGGCCCACTTGGGCTTCGGCGATGCAGCCTGAGCCTGCAATGTCGCCAGCTCTGCCTGCAATTCATCGCGCGCCTCGGCTTCGATGCGTCCCTGCTGGATAGCATCGCGCAGCAGCTCAATCAAGGCTGACAGCGCAGCCATGTCACCATCTGTTTGAGTCTGGGTCTGGTTAGAGCTATTCGATCCGATCTGGATTTGGGAGCCGCTTACGTCTCTGAAGTGGTAATGCTGCTGCACAGTCTGCTTCTCCTGCTGAGTGAACGTCATGCCTTCCCCGAGCACGCCTTTGGCCTCCAGATCAAGCGCCCATTCCAGCACCCGACTCCGCACCTTCTCGATGACACCCTGCACCTGGACGGTGGAAAACCTAAGCACCGGGCGCATCGTCACACCGTTCGCCTCGTGCATCATTTGCATCAGCGTGTGCTCGATGTTGGCCGGAAAGTGGCTGTAAATTCCAGTTGTGCTCTGAGCAAGCTGCATCAGCTCCGGCACCGACTGTCTTACAGCGAAGTCCGACAGCAGCTCGGCCATGTCTGGCGGTGCAAAAAACGGGATCGGGCCATGAATCGGGTTCTCGGCCATCAACTGCCCCTGTACCCGACGATAGTCCGGCACTTCCCCTGAGTAGTAGCCGTTCAGCTCGCTGCTGATCCAATCGACCAACTCAGGCACGGCCAGACGCCGCGCAACAACCAGCGCCCGGCCTAACAAATCGCCGGGCGAGACTGAGGCATCAATTGCCGCATTTACCAGTTCCGGGACAAGAGCGGGCATCCTTCCTCCAAACTCTATCTATATGGCTAGATCATTATATTCCGTTATTTTGGGAGTGGCCGCACCGTTTGATGAACACTCTTTTAGCGGCTAAAGAAAAGGGCGCCAACAAGCCACCCTTTTGATCTCTGTGTGCGCCTCGAAAAATGCCCACCAATCCGGCGCAAAGTTTTTCCTCTATTGGTCGCTGGAATCGATATGCTTTCATCGACCGAGGTTTAGAAAGCCCGCAGCCTCAGCATACGCAGTATTGCCCGTACTTCCTCCAGCGAAAGACTCCATCACTCGGGCTACTTCTCGTTCAGTTTGAACGCCAGGCGGATAAGCAGACCGGTGCACAAAAGCGGCCACTTCCGAAGTGGCGTCCAACTCTGTTTACAGATCACCGACCGGCTTAAATCGGTGTGATGGCTCTTCCGGGCCGTTTTCATCGAACCTGTCAAAAATGCTGCGCGCCATAGTCACACCTCCCGCTTAGAGTTGCCGTCGCTTTCACCGCCCAAGCTGTTACCGCTAAAGGAATGTGAGCTTTCACGGATCGAGGATCCCAAACGACCGCCTGCTGTATCCGCAACGCGGTCTTTGATCTTCTCGGCGGCCATCGAGCCGATGCCCTTGGCCAGGTTGCCCGCAGTGCCGGTCACCAGGCTGACAGCACGCGTTGCGCCGCTTTCCGAATTGCCACCAAAGCCTGCTGCCTGCGCGAACGGGGTGCTACCGGTACAGCTGTTATCGTCGGCGTTGATGCCTGTGACGGCAGGGCTACTGCTCGGCATTCCTCCCATGCTGGGCATGTCGCTCCCGCTCGACATCGAGGCTTGTGCCTTGTCGAACGCCGCCTTGATGGCTGAACCGCCACCGGCCAGGTTTGCAGCACCACCCATGACGGCAGAGCCCGCGATGCTTGCCGCACCCGCTGCTACTCCAGCGGCGCCCATAACGGCACCTACCGCTGCACCAGTTCCGAAGTTGCCGATGCCGCTAGCAGCCCCGATGCTTGACCCTGTGATGATTCCTGCCACCATCGGTGGAACTCGGTTTACAAGTAACAACAACGCCATACAGAACACCAACATGACGCCCAGCTCTTCGAAGTTGAGTACGTTCTGGTTCATCCTGGCGTAGAAGGTCGACAGCATGTCGTTACCAATGCCGACCAGTAGCACCATGGTCATGATCTGCACGGCCACGCCAAGAACGGTTTTGTAGTAGTTGATCGCCATGTCCGAGGTCCAACGCGATCCGCCGAACCCCAGGAAGAAAATGCCGGCATAGGCCAGCAGCCAGGCTGCGATCAGCATCAGCAGCATGTTGATGGCGACCAGGGCCAGAAGCAGCATGATTGCGGCACTCAATACGGCGCCCACCAGACTATCGACGGGCGACCAGGCCGATAGGTTATTGATGGCCTGCTTCCAGATCATAAAGCCCACATCGACGATGCCGGACGGCGTGACAGAGGAGACTCCAGCCGCCTGCTCACCGATTCTGGCCAATGACTGGATGATCGAGTTGGCAAACGCCGGACCATTGACCAGCAGCCACCAGAAGAAGCCAGTGAAGATGATGAAACGGACCAGCTCGGCGAAGAACTCGCCGATGTCCGCTTTGCGCAGGGCCATCATCCCGAACGTCCAGACCATCGAAATCACCACTAGCGTCCAGAACAGCCACGACGCAGCATCGACAATCACATGCTGCCAACTCGCTGCACGGGTGGCGAAACCAGTTACCACCTGATCGAGCATTCCCTGGTTGGTCAGGTCAGCTTTGGCTAGGCCAGAATGCAGCAACAAGATTCCACCGCCCAGGATTGCTTTGGTTTTGGTGTTCATCAGTTGCCCTCCTGGTCTTGCGGCCCGGTCAACTCCAGCCAGTTAAGCGGCTGCTCGGTGGGTGCAATGCCGCTGCCGGTCGGCCTACGGGAGCACAACCCGGTAAAGGTCTCCCGTGTTGCCTTGTCCTGGATCTTCATGATTTCTGCCATCTGGCAGTTGGTATCGTTGGCCTCCAGCATGGTCGGTGCGGGTGGGGTGTTGTCGCAGCCTGCGATGGCAAGGGTGAAGCCTGCCAGCGCCCAAATAGTGAATCTGTTCATGGGTTCCTCTCCTTGTCAGCGGGCCAGTTCGAGCCAGTTCTTGGGGCTGCTGGTAGGCGCTATCCGCGACTCGGTGGAAGCGGCATGGGCGGCCTGTTGCTTGGCATCAAGATCGGCCTCGGCTTGCATCCGCGTTGCGATGACCTGGTGCTGCGCAAGCAACATGGCGCGCATCTGCAAAAGCTGATTCGCCTGCTGGCTGGCAAGCTGGTTGGCATAGCCCAGGGCCTGCATTTGCCCGTCCGCACCCTGTGCGCTGTGCTGGAGCTGTTCCAGTGTGCGGGCATCGGCCTGCAAGGCGTCCTGCTGCTGTTTCAGGGTATGAAACAGGTCATCATTGGCGCGCTTCTGGCTTTCGCTCGCCAGACGGCGGTTCTCGTTCATGGCTGCCCATTCGGCATCTGTACAACCGCCAGTGGCGTTAAAGCACGGCGAACCACGGTAGTAGGCCACATCCTGGAACTTGCCGAGGTACGCATCCAGGCTGCCGAGCTGGGTCTGGTAGTAATCCAGGGTGTTCATTGCCGAACGCAGGTTGTCCATCGTGCGGGTAGCCTGATCCCAGATATACGCGGCCGGGGCCATGGTGTTCTGGAGCTGGTTTTCGTACTGCTGGAGCTGGGTTTGATACTGCTCGATCTGCTTGAGTGTTTGCGCCACCGACTCAATGGCGGTCATGACGTTTTGCGTCAGGTTGCCCCCGTCGATGACTGGAATCCCGGCCTGAACCGGTAGCGTGCCGCCGCCGATGCCGAGCGAGATCAGGAGCGCGGTTTTAGCCGCTAAAATTTTGCGAGTTCTCATGGTCGATAACCTTTGCTGAAAGTGGCTAGCGCCATCGAGTAGCTGCGCCACGGAGCTATTCGGTAATTGACCAGAGCGACACCGAAGCCCGGCCGTTTTTGTTTGAATCACGGTGTCAATTTTTAGCGGCTAAAATCACTAATCAGCCTGAGGCCGAACAATGGTCCTCATTACCAGGGTCATCTGGTCCTGGGTGGCCTCGATCCTTGCCAGGAGGCGGTGGATCGTTTCCGGACCGAAAGCTGCGGTTCTCACATCGTCGGTTAGCCATAGCTTGAGCAGCCCTCCCAGACGACCGAGGTCACCATTTATGCGGGCAAGCTCTCGCACCCGCTGGTAATCCGTGACGCCCTTGATTTGGTAGCCCTGACCAACCTCCCGCAGATAATGGGCAACACTCATTCCGGCCTGCTTGGCCTGCTGTTCGATATGGATTTTCTCTTCAGGCAGTACCGGAACCCGAAGATGATGTCGGCGTTTGCGGCTCGTCTCTTTCATCATTGCCTGTCTCTCTTTAACCCTTTCGGCGGCAGCCGATGCCTCGCAGAGCAGGATGAGCGTTGAACACCCTTGGGTGTGAATAAGATCCGGTGAAGATAGATAACCGGCTTGACGGTTAGCTAACTTCACACATCCTGCCCTGTGCTCAGCATCCAATCTTTCACATACACGCCAGGCAATTCATCGCTATTTCATTGCGGCTGGATCGCAACTCCAGTTGCCTCATGCAAATAAGCGATAAAACAGCGGTGTAGTTGCGTTTAACAGCACTGCAACAGCGATTCGACAGCGAGGTAACAGCGATCTTGCAGCGATCTTTATTTTCTGTTGATTTTGAGATGCGTCGTATGCGCGAAATCGTTGGTTTAGTTTCAACTCCAGGTGAGTGCGACATGTCGAAGGGTGTTTCATTTCGAAGCAGGTAAACGATCCTGGTTTATCTTCATCACGTGTTTCGAATGCAGGGTCATCACTTTCTCCTGGCGTTCACGTCACGGCGCAAGCCGTTTTATTAATCTGAGTCTTTACTAACATCAGTTCTTTTTACCCTTAGTATTTATTAGTGTCGGGTTTTCCGAATGCGGATTATCCGTAGTTGGATTTACCGTAGTTGGAAAATCCGAACGTGGTGAATCATGATCCCGGTACTCGGGCTGGTCTGACACGAGCCAGGTCGTGTGGCTGAACTTGCCTCGTTCTCCACGCTCTCGCTTGATTCGCAGATATCCTGCTTGTTGCAGCTCCTGGAGCCCTGTTCGCGTCGCGTCTCGCCCCGACTTTTTCTGCTTCGAAAGGTGCGATAGTCGAAGCCTGAAGTTATCGGGAAATGACAGCACGAACACCAGGATACCCAGCGCTTTCCAGGACAGGCTTGGGTCCCGAATAAGCTCATTGGGTAGCGTGGTAAAATTCGACCGGACTTTGCGGCGAACAATAACGGTATCATCCACATCATCGCCCTCATGCCTCGTCAATGAGTTCGGCAACATCACTTGCACGGAAATAGACGCGCCGGCCTACTTTGCGTTTCGCAGCGTTCCATTTCTGCGCAAACTCGGTTTGACTTCGCAACGCTATGCGAAGACCATCTGGACTACGCTTGAGTAACTCTGAAAGTTCTGTCAGTGACAGCAGCGGCCCATAACGGTTAAGAAGTTGTTCTTCGGTAGTCATCGTTTGGCTCCTTGTGAATACGCCCAACAAGTTCAATGTTCGCAGGGCTTCGGTAACCACCATTAGAAGGAAGGCATGATCATGAATACAGGCGCGGAAATGCCGAATATCACGCAAAAGAAAGAAAAGTCGAATCGCTCCCGTGGAAGGCCAGCCAGGCATGAAAGTGAACGCATGAAAACAATCGCCTGGTATCACTTCTTGGCAGGGGAAAGAGCGCCCGCTGAAATGTGTGACTGGATGCCTTTTGATGATATTGATCAGGCAACCATATATCGCTATCGACGGGGAGATATTTCTCCGAGAGCGGATATACTCTGCGCAAATTGTGAGGTTTTTCAGGCTGCCCGCACTGTTTTCGAAGTCGGCCCGCTGATGGTGCCCTTGTGGGATGCTTTGTGGGGAAGCATAACGCCCCACGATTTCCGGATGGCTGATTGTTTGATGCCAGGGGGCGAATGGCCCGAAGGTGGATTGAGTCAGTTTTTCTTCGAGGATGTGATCCTGGCTAGGGTCTTTGCGTTTCAGACCAAGTGTCTTCGGGGTAGGCCAGACTCTGTCGTTGCTGAGCTGGGGTGTTTTGTCACTGCAATTCGGGTGGTTCGTGCCTGGGATGTGCTTGGGCAGATAAAATCAACTGCTTTGCGGGTCTTGCTTGAAGGCCTCATGTCGATGCCAGGCACCCGGGAAATACTTTCTCGGCACGGGTTGGTCACTCCGCTCAAGGATTGGATTTCTGAGTATTTCGGCAGCGGATCGGCAGCACCTGCGAATACGGTTTATTGGGCACCCTGGATGACAGACCAAAATGAACTGCTGAAGCAGCAGTTGTGCGCAGAACAGCAACGCATGGTGGTGGCGAAGAGTTTACGCGCACAGCTGTTTCAAGGTGACGCCGCAGACCCCGACGATTTTTCGGTAGCCGGTGCAGGTGACGATAGCACCTGGCATTGATATCCGCAGGGTGGCTGGATTTTAGCGGCTAAATTCGAGGGCATCGGCCAAGGTCATGTATGTAGTATGTTGTACGCTACTACAACATACTACATACATAGCGCAGCGCTCTGCGCTTAGCTGGCTGTAATGATGACCCGTCAGTTTGGCTTTTTGGCGTCTTGTTGCTTGCCTGCTCTGCGCGTCGAGATGGCATCCAGCTCATCTACCAGGTCCTCCGCTCGCAGGTGGGTGTATCGCCGAAGCATCTGCATGGACTTGTGGCCGCTGATTGCCGCTACCTGTTGGTCGCTCAGACCGCCTTCGACAAAGCGGCTGACCGCTTCATGGCGAAGGTCGTGGAATCGTAGGTCCTTCAGCCCGACACTTTCCTTGGTGTTCAACCAGACCTTGTTGAAATTGTAGGGCCGACGCTGCCCATCTTTTCCAGGCTCCCCGAAGAAGATCAGATCGGTATCAATGGGTCGAACCGGGTTGGCCAGGGCCTGACGGAATGTGTCCACGGCGGCACTGGTCAGAGGAACCGTGCGGGGCAGGGTGTTCTTCGTCTCCAGAAGGCGCACGATGCGCCGTTTCAGATCGACCTGGCTCCGGCGAAGGGTGGTGATCTCCGACGAGCGCATGCCTGTTTCCAGGGCGATACGCACGATCCAACCGAGCATTGGGTTGCTGTGCGCATCGACTGCTTGCATCAGCCGTGTTTCCTCGTCCAGGCTGAGGCGCCGTTCGCGACCGGGTGGCGGTGCGGGGCGGCGGATGTTCTGTACCGGATTGCTTGGCAGGCCAATGCCCCATTCCTTGATCGCAGTGCTGAACATGTGCCCCAGCAGTGCCAGATCGAGGCGGACCGTGTTCGGGGAGCGTGGTTTGGGGGCGGGTCTCCCCTTGGCGTCCTTTCTGTCCACTCCTGCTAGGCGGTCATCACGATACTTGGCGATGATTTCAGGGGTGAGGGCGGCCAAGGAGTACTTACCGAGGTGCTGGATCAACGGCTTGGAATGACGGTTGTCGCATGCCGCTGAAGACGGCCTTTTGGTGGGCGAGACTTCTGCCAGGTAGCGCTTGAGGGCATCGGCGACGGTCATCCGTTCAGCCGGAGCGCGCTGGATGTAAACGCCGCGCACCATTTCATCTTCCGTGCGACGCGCCCAATCTTCGGCATCTCGTTTGGTGCGAAAGGTCTTAGTCGCTGTCGGAAAGCCGACCTTGCGGATGACGGCTTTCCAGGTGCCAGAGGGGGTCTTTACTAAGGTAGCCATGGTCAGTTCCTTTGTATCCACGTGTTGGCAGTGTACCGAAAATGTACCTTTCGGTGGTGCTAACAGATAGTGGTGGAATCTGACTTGCGGGAGCTTGATTGCATTGCCATTTTAAATTCCTGATTTAAAAGGCTTTTTAATTGCAATCCCTGAGTTTTGAATGGTGGGCCCAGTAGGACTTGAACCTACGACCAAGCGATTATGAGTCGCCTGCTCTGACCAACTGAGCTATAGGCCCACGCTGTTATAGCGTCGAGGATTATACGGGCTGTGATGGCTGGTGACTAGGCGCTCGGCGGAGGAAGGCGTTGGCAAATTCGTCGGCGGGAAGCGGGCGGCTTACCAGGTAGCCCTGGATGCTGTCGCAGCCCTGTTCAAGCAGCAGTTCGCGCTGCAGTTCGTTCTCCACGCCTTCGGCGATCACGGCCATGCCAAGATTGTGCGCCAGTACGATGATGGTCTGGCTGATGGCGGCATCGTGGTGGTTGCCGGGCAAGCCGGCAACAAAGCTGCGGTCAATCTTGAGGGTATCCAGCGGCAGTTCCTTCAGGTACGCCAGTGAGGAGTAGCCTGTGCCGAAGTCGTCGATGGACAGGTGGATGCCCATGCTGCTGAACAGATCGAGCAGGACGATGGCTTCGCGGTTCTGGTTCATCACGAAGTCTTCGGTAATCTCCAGTTCAAGCTGGCTGGCGGACAGGCTGTGTTTGGCCAGGGCGCGTCGAATATCGTTTACCAGGTGGTCCCCGATCAGTTGGGCGCCGGAGACGTTGATGGCCATGCGCGGTGCGGTGAGGCCCTGGTCGTGCCATTGGGCGAGCTGGGCGCAGGCGATGTTGAGGATGGTGCGGCCCAGATCCACGATCAGGCCGGTTTCTTCGGCCAGAGGGATGAATTGGTCGGGTTCGACCATGCCCCGCTGGGGGTGGTTCCAGCGTACCAGTGCTTCGGCGCCGTCCAGCTTGCCGCTGCTCAGGTCCAGTTTGGGCTGGTAGTGAAGCACAAACTCGTTGCGTTCCAGGCCGCGGCGCATGTCGTTTTCCATCTCCAGGCGCTGGTGGGCGCTGGCCGTCAGGTCGCTGGTATAGAACGCGTAGCGGTTGCGCCCCTGGTTCTTGGCCCGGTACATGGCGGCATCGGCATGCTTGATCAGGCTGTTGACGTCGTCGGCGTCGGTTGGGAACAGGCTGATGCCGATGCTGGCGCTGACGAAGAGTTCGTGGCCGGCGCAGATGAACGGGGCGCGGAAGACGGCAAGTAGCTTGTCGGCAATGGCGGCGGCGTCGGTGTCGGTACGCAGATTGGGAAGCAGGACGATGAACTCGTCGCCGCCGTGCCGGGCGACCGTGTCGATGTCACGCAGGACCGAGCACAGGCGCTGGCTGACCAGTTGCAGCAGGCTATCGCCAACCGGGTGGCCCAGGCTGTCGTTGATTTGCTTGAAACGGTCAAGGTCGATAAACAGCAGGGCGCCGATGTGTTCCTCGTGATTGAGTGCCTGGCTGTGCAGCGACTCTCGCAGTCGTGCCTCGAACAGGGTGCGATTGGGCAGACCGGTCAACGGGTCATGGTGGGCCTGATGGTCGAGTCGCGCCTGGGTGTGCTTGAGCGGTGTGATGTCGCTGAACACCGCAACCAGATGGCTCAGGCTGCCGTCGACGTTAAGCACCTGGCTGACGTTGGACCAGGAGGCGTAGAGTTCGCCGTTGGGGCGGCGGTTCCAGGACTCTCCCTGCCAGTGCCCCTGTTCCCGGATGGCGCGAGATGCCTGTGCGACTACCTCCTGATCTTCAACGTTGGCTGACAGCATCCGCAGTGGTTGGCCAATGGCGTCGGCGGCGTCGACACCTGTAATCTGGCTGAAGGCGCGATTGACTGCGGCGATATTGCCGGAGGAATCGGTGATGATCACCCCTTCGGTGGTGTTCTCGAAGACGGTTGCGGCCTGGCGTAACGAGTTCTCCATTTCCAGACGCTCGGTTACGTCACGGGCGATGCTGAGCATGCACTCCTGATCGTTGATGGTGAGCGCCTCGGTACAGATTTCGACCCAGCGTACCTGGTCGGTTGCCGTCGTGATCTGCGAGAGCATGTCGCGCACCCGTCCATCGCGTCGCAGGGTCTCCACCATGCGTGTTCGGTCAGCGTCATCACGCCAGATTCGCAGGGCGAGCGTGCTGCTGCCGATGGCCTGGGCTCGGGTGTAGCCGGTGATGCGGGTGAAGCCCTCGTTGACGTCGAGCAGCATGCCGTCGCTGGCCTTGGTGATCAGCAGGCCGTCCGGTGAAGCGTGGAAGGCGCGGGAAAATTTCTGCTCGGACAGGCGCAGTTGTTCCTGGGTGAGCTTCAGGGCCGAGATGTCTCGAATCACGGTAACCAGGACCGGCTGGCCGTCGATGCTCACCGGTCGGGCCGAGAGCAGACCGGTAAAGCGGCTGCCGTCAGCCCGCCGGAACTCCAGTTCAACGTTGCTCTTGGTTCGGGTCAGCAGGAGCGCGAGCAGCCTGGGCCCTGTGCCCGGTTCGTTCCACAGGTTCAGCTCCGTTGCGGTATGGCCGACGGCGTCGCTCATGCTGATGCCGAACTGCTCCTCGAAGGTCTGGTTGACGGCCATCAACCGGCCCTCTTCGGCGTCAGCCAGAACGATGGTGTCCGGGCAGTTGTGAAAGACCGACGAGAATTTCTGTTCCGAGCTGCGCAGGGCCTGTTCGGCGAGCTTCTGTTCCTGAATGTCGATCAGCAGGCCGTGCAGTGAGGCTGCCTCGTATTCCTGGCTGGTGACGCGGTTGATGATGGCGCGCACCCATACATAATCACCACACTCGCGGTACAGGCGGAAATCGAAGCTTTGCTGCTGATGGGTCAGTGCATGGTCGCGCAGGCTGTCCAGAACGCGGCGATGATCCTCCGGGTGCAGGTGGTCGGCCAGAAAGTCGGGGCTTAGCCAGTTGCTGGCGGGGTAGCCAAGCAGGTCGGCTGCGTGGGGCGAGGTATAAATGAAACGCAGTGAGGGGTAGGACATTTCCCATGTGACGACGTGCAGCTTCTCAACCAGGGTGCGGTAGCGGTGTTCCTGCTGTCTGAGCAGCTCCAGTGCTTCCTGGCGCTGCATCACGGCGCGCCTGCGCAGCTGATTAAGGCCGTGCGCCGCCAGCAGAAGTATGCAGGACAGCAGCAGCACGCCAGCCTGCGTGATCTGCAGGTCGGGTGCCATGGGGATATTGATGGCACTGCATCCTGCGCCGGCCATTGCCAGCCCTGCGGCAACCAATCCCTTTGCGGCGACGTTCATTCGACGGGAAACCTGTATCCATGGCTACTCGATATTGTTTCGCCAGTTTAGCCCCAGGATGCGGTGCATGCCCACCCCCCGCTGGCGCAGGGCCACAAACAACAACGCCCGGCACAGGCCGGGCGTTGCTATTGACTGCATGCAGGTGACTCAGTCGTCGAGGAAGCTGCGCAGGTGATCGCTGCGGGTCGGGTGACGCAGCTTGCGCAGTGCCTTGGCTTCGATCTGACGAATCCGCTCACGGGTAACATCGAACTGCTTGCCGACTTCCTCGAGGGTATGGTCGGTGTTCATGTCGATGCCGAAGCGCATGCGCAGGACCTTGGCTTCACGGGCAGTGAGGCCGGACAGTACGTCGCGGGTCGCTTCCTTGAGGTTCTCCACGGTCGCCGAATCGATCGGTGATTCCATGGTGCCGTCCTCGATGAAATCGCCCAGATGCGAATCTTCGTCATCACCGATGGGGGTTTCCATCGAGATCGGTTCCTTGGCGATCTTCAGGACCTTGCGGATCTTGTCCTCGGGCATCTCCATGCGCTCGCCCAGCTCTTCCGGGGTCGGCTCGCGACCCATCTCCTGCAGCATCTGGCGGGAGATTCGGTTGAGCTTGTTGATGGTCTCGATCATGTGTACCGGAATACGGATGGTACGGGCCTGATCCGCGATGGAGCGGGTGATAGCCTGACGAATCCACCAGGTGGCGTAGGTCGAGAACTTGTAGCCGCGACGGTATTCGAACTTGTCTACCGCTTTCATCAGGCCGATGTTGCCTTCCTGAATCAGGTCAAGGAACTGCAGGCCGCGGTTGGTGTACTTCTTGGCGATCGAGATCACCAGACGCAGGTTGGCCTCAACCATCTCTTTCTTGGCACGACGCGCACGCGCCTCGCCGATGGACATGCGGCGGTTGATGTCCTTGATCTCGGAGATGGTCAGGCTGGCGTTCTCTTCCAGCTCGGCCAGCTTCTTCTGGGCGCGCAGGATGTCACCCTTGAGGGCTTCCAGGCCTTCGCTGTAGCGCGGGCTGTCAGCCAGCAGGGAGTCGACCCAGCCTTCATTGACTTCGTTGCCGGGGAAGCTGCGCAGGAAGTCGGCGCGCGGCATGCGTGCGTCGCGGACACACAATTGCATGATGGCGCGTTCCTGCTTGCGGATCTGGTCCTGGGCATCACGGACACGGTTGACCAGCGCTTCATACTGTTTCGGGATCAGCTTGATCGGCATGAACAGGGTGGCCAGGGCCTCCTGCTCGGCAACGGCTTTGGGGCTGTTGCGCGGGTGCTTCTTCAGCACCTTCTGCAGTTTTTCCAGCTGTTCCTTGATGGCGGTAAAGCGCAGGCGGGCCACTTCCGGATCGGGGCCACCATCGCCTTCGTTGTCATCGCTATCGTCGTCCGAGTCTTCCTCGTCGTCTTCCTCGTCGTCGTCCTTCTTGGTTTCCTTGGAGGCGACCGCGGGTATGTCGTCGCTGTTGACGCCGGACATGCCGTCGTCATCGGGATCGATATAGCCGCTGAAAATGTCGGACAGGCGACCGCCTTCCTCAACCACGCGAGCGTAGTCGGCAAGGATGCCGTCGACGGTGCCGGGGAACATGGAGATGGCCGCCATGACTTCACGGATGCCTTCCTCGATGCGCTTGGCGATTTCGATTTCGCCTTCGCGAGTCAGCAGCTCGACCGTACCCATTTCGCGCATGTACATGCGGACCGGGTCGGTGGTGCGACCGATATCGGTTTCCACGGCAGCCAGGGCAGCGGCAGCTTCTTCGGCGGCAGCTTCGTCGGCATCATTATCGGCCAGCAACAGCGCATCGGCATCGGGTGCGGTTTCAAAAACCGTGATGCCCATGTCGTTGATCATGCGGATAATGTCTTCCACCTGTTCCGGATCGGAGATATCCTCGGGCAGGTGATCGTTGACCTCCGCATAGGTCAGATAGCCCTGCTCGCGACCGCGGGCGATGAGCTCTTTAAGACGGGATTGCTGTTGCGCTTTTCCGGACATAACAACCCTTGTGGATGCCTAGGTGTGCAAAAAATAAGCTGCGGATTATACCCTGATTTCGCCTGCTGACGCCACTTGAGGCGCGGTCAGCCGTCGTTTTTCCGGGTGTTTCGTGAGCCCAGCAGGTCTCGCAGCTGTTGCTTTTCCTCGGCAGAGAGCGGTTCGGTGACCGATTTGTCGAGGAGGTGCTGAAGTCGTCGCTCGTTTTGTTGAGCGGTTAGTCTGTTAATGGTGTCGAAAAACTGTTGTTCAAGGTTCACGCCGGGACTGGTCAGCAGCCACTCCTGTTCTGCCAGGCGATTCAACTGCTCCCCCATCGCCGTGCCGTGCCAGCGCGCCAGCAGTTCAATTGTAGTCAGCCCGGGCTGTTTCTGCGCAGCGTCAACCAGCGCTACCAGCAGCCTTGCCTCGTCGTCGTCCTCGTCGGCCATTTGATTGGCCTGTTGGGCATGTGCGGCCAGGTGCGGGTGGTGCAGCAGGGTTCGCACGGCTTGCAGTAACGGGCTGTCTACTTCCCTGCGCAGCGCCTTTTTGCCGCCGCTGCGACCTTTGCGTTCGCTGTCGCGCGGAGTGAAACGGCGGCTCTCCGATGTGGCCGGCGGTTTGCTGTCCATACCTTCCGGCAGGTAGTAGTCGCCGTCGGAGTCATCCCTTTCCGACCAGTCGCCCCAGGCGTCCATTGGTACGGCTTCGTCATGGCGCGGGTACGCATGGTTGCCTGCGTCGTTGCCCGCAGGCTGCTCTGTCGCCGTCGGCATCGCTGCCGGTTCAATGCTGTCCAGGTCAAGCCCGGTCTGTTGTTGCAGCGACTGCCTCAGCAGGCGGCGCAACATGCTGCCGGGGATCTGGTCAATCAGCGGCAGGGCCAGTGAGGCCATGTGCGCCTTGCCTTCCAGGCTGTCGGCGCCGGTTTCTTCGGCAAGGTGCCGGAACAGATAGTCGGTAAGCGGCAGCGCTTCACGTTCCAGTCGACGACGGAAGGCGTCGGTGCCTTCTTCGCGCACCATGGTGTCCGGGTCCTGGCCATCCGGCAGGAACAGAAAGCGCACATGGCGACCATCTTCCAGCACCGGGAGCGCCGAATTGAGTGCGCGCCAGGCGGCTTGCCGTCCGGCGCGGTCGCCGTCGAAACAGAAAATCACATTGTGCACCAGTCGGAACAGGCGCTTGAGGTGCTCTTCGCTGGTGGCGGTGCCCAGTGTGGCAACGGCATTGGTGATGCCGTGCTGCGCCAGTGCGATCACGTCCATGTAGCCTTCGACGACCAGAATCTCGTTCAGTTGCCGATTCTGTTGCTTGGCTTCATAAAGCCCGTACAGCTCCTGTCCCTTGTGGAAGACCGTGGTCTCCGGGGAGTTCAGGTACTTGGGCTTCTCGTCGCCCAGTACGCGGCCGCCAAAGCCGATGGTGCGGCCGCGGCTGTCGCGAATCGGAAACATGATGCGGTCGCGGAAGCGATCGTACCGGCCGCCGCTGTCCGGGTTTTCCACTACCAGGCCGGCATCGATCAGGGCTTTTTGTTCGCTGGTGTCGCGGGCCAGGTGCGACATCAGGTTGTCCCAGCCGGGCGGGGCGAGGCCCAGGTCGTACACTTTTGCGATCTGCCCCGACAGGCCGCGTCCTTTCAGGTAGCTGACCGCCCGCTGGCGCGCCGGATGCTGACGCAGTTGCTGCCGATAGTAGGCGGCAGCCTGCTCCAGCAGGGCGTATAGCGGGTTGTCCTTGCGCGGTGTTCGGTTGTTGCTCTTGCGGCCGTCGCTGCGTTCTTCGTGCGGCACCTCGACGCCGGCCTGGCGTGCGAGTTCTTCAACCGCCTGGGGGAAATCCAGGCGATCGAAATCCATCACGAAACTCAGTGCGCTGCCGCCGGCGCCGCAGCCGAAACAGTAGTAGAACTGCTTGTCCGGGCTGACGCTGAACGACGGTGACTTCTCGTTGTGGAACGGGCAGAGTGCAGAGTAGTTCTTGCCGGTCTTCTTCAGCTTCAGCCGCGCCCCGACGACTTCGACAATGTCGATGCGTCCGAGCAGGTCATCAATGAAGCCCTGAGGAATAAGTCCGGCCATGCTGTCTGCGGTGCCCCTGCGAGAGTACGTCGTTGCCGGCGTGCTGTACTGTTCGTGGCTTTATGCGCTGGCAAATGCACAAAGACGCAAAAATCCAGCCAATTCCTTTCGGAAGGCCGGAAAGATGCGTGTTCCAGTGCTGTTCAGTCTGGTGATGCGAGCGCGGTGCGCTGCATCGGTGGGCCTGTGGTCAGGCCCGATCAGAGCTGAGTATTGGAACTCAGTACAGGCGCTCGCGACGACGCTGTTCGCGCTGAACTTTCTTGGCGTGACGCTTTACAGCAGCAGCTGCCTTGCGCTTGCGCTCGGTAGTGGGCTTCTCGTAAAACTCGCGACGACGCACTTCAGCCAGAACACCGGCTTTTTCGCAGGAGCGTTTGAAACGACGCAGGGCCACGTCGAAGGGTTCGTTCTCTTTAACTTTGACGGCAGGCATTTCGTACCTTTCTCAAACGTTGGTAGTCATGGCCGTAGGCAATATTGCCTGCGGCGATTGCATTTCAAGGGACGCGGATGTTACCGCCTTCATCTGTAAAAAGCAAAGCCTATGACGTCCATCAGGGTAAAAAACTGGCCTGTGGGCGTCTGGCTGATTATGATGCGCGGCAGATGACATTCATGTAATTCGAGGCACAGGGCCAAGCATGCGCGTTCTGGGTATTGAGACTTCCTGCGACGAAACCGGCATCGCGCTGTACGACAGTGAGCGAGGCCTGCTGGCGGACGCGTTGTTCAGCCAGATCGACCTGCACCGGGTGTACGGTGGCGTGGTGCCTGAGTTGGCCTCGCGCGATCACGTCAAGCGCATGGTACCACTGATGCGCGAGGTGTTTGCCAAGGCCGGTTTGCAGCCGGGTGAGGTTGATGCGGTGGCCTACACGGCCGGTCCCGGTCTGGTGGGGGCCCTGCTGGTTGGCGGTGCCTTTGCGCGGGCGCTGGCCTTTGCCTGGGGCGTGCCGGCGTTGGGTGTTCACCATATGGAGGGGCATCTGCTGGCGCCCTGTCTGGAGGAGCATCCGCCCGAGTTTCCGTTCGTCGCCTTGCTGGTGTCCGGCGGCCACACGCAACTTGTCCGGGTAGACGGTATCGGCCAATACCAGTTGCTGGGGGAGTCGCTGGACGACGCCGCCGGGGAAGCCTTCGACAAAACCGCCAAGCTGATGGGGCTGCCGTATCCGGGCGGCCCCGAGATTGCACGGCTGGCCGAGCAGGGGCGCCCCGGTGCCTTTGTATTTCCCCGTCCGATGACTGACCGCCCCGGCCTGACCTTTAGTTTCAGTGGCCTGAAAACCGCCGTGCTGACGGCATGGCAGGCGTGTTCGCAGCAGGGGCAGCCGGATCAGCAGACGCTGGCCGATATCGCGCTCGGCTTTGAAACGGCGGTAGTCGAGACGCTGACCATCAAGTGCCGCCGGGCACTCAAACAGACCGGGCTCAAGCGCCTGGTCATTGCCGGCGGCGTCAGCGCCAACCGCCGCCTGCGACAGCAGCTGGAGAGCATGACCGCCGAGTTGAAGGGCAACGTGTTTTATGCACGCCCGGCGTATTGCACCGATAATGGCGCAATGATCGCCTATGCCGGATGCCAGCGGCTGCTGGCCGGCCAGCAGGATGAGGGCGGTATCGAAACGCGGGCGCGTTGGCCGATGGAGCAGTTGCCGCCGATTGCGGTCAAGGCCTAAAGCGGTTTTCTACTCCTGCCAGCAGCCGGCCGATGTTGAGGCGGTGGCGCAGCAGAATAAGCAGCACTATCAGTGTGACCGGCAGCAGCAGTGCCGGGGCCAGCCAGGCGAGGGCTGGTGGCAGCGTCAGGCTGGCCAGCAGCGATGCCAGTGAGGCGATCCGCTGCCAGTAAAAGGTCAGGCCCCAGGCCAGCGCTGCGATCAGGGCCGCAGGCCAGCAGAGCATCAGCATAACGCCGGCAGCGGTGGCAACACCCTTGCCACCCTGCAGGCGATGAAAGATAGGCAGGATATGGCCGCACACGGCGGCCAGACCGACCCAGCCCTGTTGCAGCAGAGAAAGGTCGGCGTAGCGTGCCAGCGCCACGGCCAGTGCGCCCTTGCCGAGATCGCCGGCCAGGGTGGCCAGCGCCAGAGAGCGGTTGCCAAGGCGCAGCATGTTGCTGGCGCCGGGGTTGCCGGAGCCCAGTTTGCGCGGGTCCGGCAGGTGACGCAGGTGGCTGATCAGCACGGCAAAGGAGACCGAGCCGAGCAGATAGGCGATGACCAGCCAGAACAGAAACTGGGTATGCATGCAGCGGATCCCGGGCAAAATGACGTTTGATTGTAGTCGACACGGGAGCAACCTGTGGATCAGGTTTTTATCAAAGGGTTAGCGGTAGATGCCGTCATTGGCGTCTATGACTGGGAGCGCACCATCCGCCAGCGGCTGGTGTTCGATCTCGATATGGGCTGGGACATCCGTCCGGCTGCCGCGGGCGACACGCTTGAGCACACCCTCAACTACGCGGCAATCAGCGAGCGCGTGCAGGGCTTTGTCGAGCAGAGCAGCTTCCTGCTGGTCGAGACGCTGGCCGAGCAGCTGGCTGCGCTGCTCATGAACGAATTCTCCATTCCCTGGCTGCGTCTGCAGGTCACCAAGCCGGGCGCGGTGCCGGCGGCATCCGGCGGCGTCGGGGTGTTGATCGAGCGGGGAGTCAAACCCGCGTGACCATCGTCTATCTGGGTGTGGGCACCAACACTGAACGCGAATATCACCTGCAGCGCGGGCTGGATGCGCTGGCCGAGTTGTGCGGCGAGTTGCAGTTGTCGCCGGTGTTTGAAAGCGACGCGGTCGGGGTGCTCGGCAAGCGCTTCTACAACATGGTGGTCGCCGTCGAAACGCGGCTGGCGCTGGCGGATCTGAATGCGGCGCTGAAGGCGATCGAGGCCGCCTGCGGCCGGCGTGAGTCGCCGCAACCCGGGCGCATCACGCTGGATATCGACGTGCTTTGTTATGGCGATCTGGCCGGTGTGCATGACGGCATTACCCTGCCGCGCCCGGAAGTCACCCGCAACGCCTTTGTGCTCTGGCCGTTGGCATTGGTCGCGCCGCACAGCAACCTGCCCGGCAGCGGGCAGACATTCGGTCAGCTCTGGGAGGGCTGGCAGGGGAACCAGGCGCTGTGGCCGGTCGCCTTCTCATGGCGTGGTCGGTCACTGACGCCGGTCGAACTGCTGGCGGGGTATCAGCCGCGCGAGGCCTTGTAGTCGCTTAACGCTTCCAGCCGCGCCTGCTCCAGGGCGCGGCCCATCTCGGCGCCCTGCAGGCCCTTATCCAGTAACGGCTGAATATCCACTGCGCGCGCGGCCAGTGCCGCGCCGCGCAGGTACTCGGCCTGCGGGTAGGGGCGTTGTTCAAACCCGGTGCGACCCTGGGCGTCGGCCACGCATACCGCCAGAAACTGCTCGAAGCGCTCGCCGCGGCGGTAGATATCCAGCGCCTTGAACAGCTTGAGCAATGTCTGCGGGCGCAGCTCCAGTGCTCTGTGACAGTGGGTGTGGTACTCACAGGCCAGCAGTGCCAGTTCCTGACACTCACGCGGTGCCTTGCAGCGCTGGTTGACGGCTTTGACGGCCTTCAGGCCGCTGGTCTCGTGGCCGTGATGCTTTGGCCAGTGCTCCGGGCGCGTCAGTCCCTTGCCAAGGTCATGCAGCAGGCAGGCCCAGCGGGCCGGCAGTGGCAGCTGGTCTCTGGCGGCGATCTTCAGTACCTGCAGGACGTGGACGCCGGTGTCGATTTCCGGGTGATGCGCTTCCGGCTGCGGCACGCCAAACAGGGCGTCGACTTCCGGCAGCAGTTCGGCCAGTGCGCCACAGTCGCGCAGTACCTGAATGAACACATCCGGGCTGGGTTCCATCAGGGCGCGGCTGATTTCCATCCAGCTGCGCTCGGCAGTCAGACTCTGCAGCTCGCCCGACTCGCTCAGCTGGTGCATCAGCGCCATGGTCTCGTCGGCCACGCGAAAGCCGAGGCTGGCGTAACGGGCTGCGAAGCGCGCAACCCGCAGCACCCGCAGTGGATCTTCTGCAAAGGCGGGGGAGACGTGGCGCAATATCTTCGCCTGCAGGTCGCGCTGGCCGCCGTAGGGGTCGATGATCCGGCCGTCCTCGGCCCGGGCCATGGCGTTGACTGTCAGGTCCCGGCGGATCAGATCCTCTTCCAGGGTGACGTCCGGGCTGGTGTGGAAGACAAACCCGCCGTAGCCGACGCCGCTTTTGCGCTCGGTGCGGGCGAGTGCGTACTCCTCGCCCGAGGTCGGATGCAGAAACACCGGAAAGTCCTGGCCGACCGGACGGAAACCCTCCTGCTGCAACTGCTCCGGCGTCGCGCCAACCACAACCCAGTCGCGGTCTGTTACCGGCAAACCAAGCAGTTGGTCGCGGACGGCGCCGCCGACCAGGTAGGTGTAGTAACTCTCAGGCATCGACACGGACTCTGGCTAAAGGGGAGTAGCTTCAAGCTTCAAGCTGCAAGCTGCAAGCAAAACCCGCGCGGTGTCTAGTCGCGCGGGTTTTCTTTTGGCTGCACATGACCGCAGAAACTTGAGCAACACTTGACGGCATAGCCGCCGAACTCACCCTGATTAAGCTTGCAGCTTGCAGCTTGCAGCTTGCAGCTTGCAGCTTGCAGCTTGCAGCTTGCAGCTTGCAGCTTGCAGCTTGCAGCTTGCAGCTTGCAGCTTCCAGCTGGCGCACCGCGCCCCTATATGGGCGGAATATTCAGGTCGAAGCGCGGCAGGCGTTCTTCCTCCGGTTTGGGGCGGGGCGGGATGTGGGCTTCGGCCACGATTCGTTCTCCGTCGACGCTTTCCAGGTGAATGTCGAACCCCCACAGGCGATGCAGGTGGCGGAGCATTTCGTCGGTGGATTCGCCGAGCGGTTTGCCCTGATGGCGCTGGTGGCGCAGGGTCAGGGAGCGGTCGCCGCGGCGGTCCACCGACCAGATCTGGATGTTCGGTTCGCGGTTGCCAAGGTTGTACTGCGCTGCCAGCAGTTCGCGTACCGCGCGGTAGCCGCTGTCGTCGTGAATGGCGGCGACTTCCAGGTGGTCGTCGGCTTCGTCGTCGACGATGGCAAACAGCTTGAAGTCGCGGATCACCTTGGGCGACAGGTACTGCAGGATAAAACTTTCGTCCTTGAAGGTGCGCATGGCGAACTTGAGGGTTTCCAGCCAGTCACTGCCGGCAATGTCGGGGAACCAGCGGCGATCTTCGTCGGTCGGGTGTTCGCAGATGCGGCGAATGTCCTGCATCATCGCAAACCCCAGCGCGTAGGGGTTGATGCCGCTGTACCAGTTGCTGTCGAACGGTGGCTGGTAGACCACGCTGGTGTGGGACTGCAGAAACTCCATCATGAAGCCGTCGGTGACCTTGCCTTCGTCATACAGGTGGTTGAGCAGGGTGTAGTGCCAGAAGGTGGCCCAGCCCTCGTTCATCACCTGGGTCTGGCGCTGGGGGTAGAAGTACTGCGCGACCTTGCGCACGATGCGGACGACTTCGCGCTGCCATGGCTCCAGTAGCGGTGCGTTCTTCTCGATGAAATACAGCAGGTTTTCCTGGGGTTCGCTCGGGTAGCGGGGGTGTACCTGCTCATCCTGCGCGTGGTGCGGGTTGACCGGGATGGTGCGCCACAGCTCGTTGACCTGGCGCTGCAGGTGCTCCTCGCGCTCCTGCTGGCGCTGCCGTTCTTCCGCGGCAGAGATCGGGTAGGGCCGCTTGTAGCGGTCGACGCCATAGTTCATCAGGGCGTGGCAGGAGTCGAGCAGTTCTTCCACTGCGTCGATTCCATAGCGCTCCTCGCATTCGCTGATGTACTGCTTGGCAAACACCAGGTAGTCGATGATGGCGCTGGCGTCGGTCCAGCTGCGGAACAGGTAGTTGCCCTTGAAGAACGAGTTGTGGCCGTAGCAGGCGTGGGCAATCACCAGTGCCTGCATGCACATGGTGTTCTCTTCCATCAGGTAGGCAATGCAGGGGTCGGAGTTGATGACGATTTCGTAGGCCAGCCCCATGTGGCCTCGGCGGTAGCCTTTTTCGGTGGCGAGAAAATGCTTGCCGTAGGACCAGTGGTGATAGCCCAGCGGCATGCCTACCGAGGCGTAGGCGTCCATCATCTGCTCTGCAGTGATGACCTCGATCTGGTTGGGATAGGTATCCAGTCCGTAGACCTCGTGGGCGATACGGCCGATCTCCTGGTCGTACTCGCGGATCAGCTCGAAGGTCCACTCCGAGCCGGTGGATATGGGGTTCCGGCTCATGTCGCCATCCTCTTCTGGAACAGCTTGCGAAACACCGGGTAGATGTCCCCGGCATCGACAATCTGCTGCTGGGCGAAACTGTCGGCAAAGTGCTCGGCGACCGCTTCATACTCGTGCCACAGGGTCTGATGCTCGCGTGGGGTGATTTCCACGTAGCAGTAGTACTGCATCGCCGGCATGATCTGGCGCACCAGCAGGTCGCGGCAGATCGGCGAGTCGTCGTTCCAGTTGTCGCCGTCGGATGCCTGGGCGCAGTACAGATTCCACTCGCCGGGCGGGTAGCGCTGTTCAATGATCTGCTGCATCAGCCGCAGGGCGCTGGACACGATGGTGCCGCCGGTTTCGCGCGAGTAGAAGAATTCTTCCTCGTCGACCTCCTTGGCGCTGGTGTGGTGACGGATGAACACCACTTCGATGCGTTCGTAGTTACGGCGCAGGAACAGGTAGAGCAGAATGTAGAAGCGCTTGGCCAGATCCTTGGTGGCCTGGGTCATGGAGCCGGAGACATCCATCAGGCAGAACATCACTGCCTTGGACGACGGCGTTGGCTGCTTGACGATCAGGTTGTAGCGCAGGTCGAAGGTGTCGAGAAAGGGAACGCGTTCGATGCGTGCCTCGAGGCTGGCAATTTCCTCCTGCAGCTGCGCAATACCGGTAATGTCATCCGGATGCTCACGCTTGAGTTGCTCCAGCTCGGCGCGTGCCTCGCGCAGCCGCTTGCGGCTGCCGCCCGAGAGTGCGATGCGCCGTGCCTGCGCCGCGCGCATGGACCGTACGATATTGATCCGCGAGGGGTTGCCCTGCTGGCTGATGCCGGCGCGGACCGGCTTGAAGGTGTCTGTGCCGGTCAACTGGCGCTTGACCAGGTTTGGCAGGGCGAGATCCTCGAACATGAAGTCGAGGAATTCGTCCTGGGTTATCTGAAAGACGAACTCATCCATGCCTTCGCCGCTGTCGCCCGCCTGACTGCCGCCCTGGCCCCCACCGCCACCCTGCGGGCGGGCGATGCGGTCGCCGGTGGCGAACTCGCGGTTACCGGGGTGCACCTGGGTCTGGCGACCGCCCTTGCCATGGTGAAAAATCGGCTCGTCGATGTCGCGGTTGGGGATGCTGATGCTTTCGCCGTGCTCTATATCGGTGATCGAACGACGCCCCACGGCCTCTTCAACCGCCTTCTTGATGTGTGATTTGTAGCGCCGCAGGAACCGCTGGCGGTTCACGGTGCTCTTGTTCTTGCCGTTCAGACGACGGTCAATCACGTAGCTCATTCAGGGCCCTCCGGGCCAGCCGCAAGCCATAAGCTGCAAGCTTGAAGCTGGCCGTGCTGCTTTGAGGCGCAGCGCATGGTCTCAGGCGGCGCCGCGCTGCTTGCCGCTTGTCGCTTGCGGCTTGAAGCTGCCCAGCGACGGCGCAGCCGTCACTGCGCCTTACGCACCCGCAGGTACCATTCCGACAGCAGCCGCACCTGCTTTTCGGTGTAGCCGCGCTCGACCATCCGGTGGACGAAGTCGTTGTGCTTCTTCTGATCTTCGGTCGAGGCCTTGGCGTTGAAGCTGATGACCGGCAGCAGGTCTTCGGTGTTGGAGAACATTTTTTTCTCGATCACCACGCGCAGCTTCTCGTAGGACAGCCAGCTCGGATTCTTGCCGTTGTTCTGCGCGCGGGCACGCAGCACGAAGTTGACGATTTCGTTGCGGAAGTCCTTCGGGTTGCTGATGCCGGCCGGCTTCTCGATCTTCTCCAGCTCCTCGTTGAGCGACGCGCGGTTGAGGATCTCGCCGGTTTCCGGGTCGCGGTACTCCTGATCCTGAATCCAGAAGTCGGCGTACAGGACGTAGCGGTCGAAGATGTTCTGGCCGTACTCGCTGTAGGACTCCAGATAGGCGGTCTGGATTTCCTTGCCGATGAATTCGACGTAGCGCGGTGCCAGGTACTCCTTGAGGAAACGCAGGTAGCGCTCGCTCACGTCATTGGGAAACTGCTCCTGCTCGATCTGCTGCTCCAGCACGTAGAGCAGGTGCACCGGGTTGGCGGCCACTTCGGTGGTGTCGAAGTTGAAGACCTTGGAGAGGATCTTAAAGGCAAAACGGGTCGACAGGCCGTTCATGCCCTCGTCGACGCCCGCCGCGTCGCGGTATTCCTGAATCGACTTGGCCTTGGGGTCGGTGTCCTTCAGGTTCTCGCCGTCGTAGATGCGCATCTTCGAGTAGACATTGGAGTTTTCCGGCTCTTTCAGCCGCGAGAGTACGGTGAACTGGGCGAGCATCTTCAGGGTGTCAGGTGCGCAGTGGGCATTGGCCAGCGAGCTGTTGGTCAGCAGTTTTTCGTAGATCTGAATCTCGTCGCTGACGCGCAGGCAGTAAGGCACCTTGACGATGTAGATGCGGTCGATGAACGCTTCGTTGTTCTTGTTGTTGCGGAAGCTGTGCCACTCGGACTCGTTGGAGTGGGCCAGAATTACGCCATTGAACGGAATCGCGCCCATGCCTTCGGTGCTGTTGTAGTTGCCTTCCTGGGTGGCGGTCAGCAGTGGGTGCAGTACCTTGATCGGTGCCTTGAACATCTCGACGAACTCGAGCAGGCCCTGGTTGGCACGGCACAAGCCGCCCGAGTAGCTGTAGGCGTCCGGGTCGTTCTGCGGAAACTCTTCCAGCTTGCGGATATCAACCTTGCCGACCAGTGAAGATATGTCCTGATTGTTCTCGTCACCGGGCTCGGTCTTGGCGACAGCAATCTGCTGCAGCACCGAGGGGTAGAGTTTGACCACGCGGAATTGGGAAATATCGCCGTTGTATTCGTGCAGGCGTTTCACCGCCCAGGGCGAGATGATGCTGTTGAGGTAGCGCCGCGGGATGCCGAAGTCCTCTTCGAGGATGGCCCCATCCTCGGTGGCATTGAACAGGCCGAGTGGCGACTCGAACACCGGCGAGCCCTTGATCGCATAGAACGGTACCTGCTGCATCAGCTCTTTGAGCTTCTCCGCCAGCGAGGACTTGCCGCCGCCAACCGGGCCGAGCAGGTAGAGAATCTGCTTGCGTTCTTCGAGCCCCTGGGCGGCGTGCTTGAAGAAGGAGACGATGTGCTCGATGGCGTCTTCCATGCCGTGGAAGTCGGCGAACGCCGGATAACGCTTGATGACCTTGTTGGAAAAGATGCGTGACAGGCGTGGGTCGAGGGAGGTGTCGACCAGTTCGGGCTTGCCGATGGCCATCAGCAGGCGCTCGGCGGCGGTCGCGTAGGCGGTAGGGTCAGTCTTGCAGAGTTCCAGGTATTCCTGAAGGCTGTACTCCTCTTGCCGGGTGGCTTCAAAGCGGTTCTGGAAATGGCTGAATATGCTCATGACACGACCTCGCTGTTACCAGATAAGAGGTCTGGCGCTTCCGGGCAGCAGCCCGCATGACGCGCTTTACCGGGCGACGGCATTTCCTGATGCGTGAATCCCCCAAGGCGCAACTGCGAGCACGGTCAGGAGTCTGTCGGAGGCGCCGGGCGGCCAATCGATGACTGGTCGTACGGTGGATCCGGCAGGCTCCCGTGTTTATCGGAAGCCGGCAGACCGACGTTCTCTTTCTTGATTCGCCTGACCTCAGGATAGTTGCAAATACGCAGTGCAACAGAAGATTTCTCAGGAAATTTTGTTGCAGGAGTGTGAAGGCACGGCTGGCGTGGCTTGCGGGCTATTCGTATAGTGTGGGTTGGGTGAGGAGCGCGGGGCTGTAGGGTGGAGAAAGCGCAGCGTCTCCACCGGATAGGCGTAGCCCCAGCAGTGCCTGTGAGTAACGGCTGGTGTGATAACGCCGGCGGACACGCTGCGCTTAGTCCGCCCTACTGGGCGGTCAAGCGGCCGAGCCTCAGTCGCAGCTTACCTGCTCCGGATAGGTCTGGCGCCATAGGTCAAAGCCGCCATCCAGGCTGTATGTCTCGGCAAAGCCGATGCTGGCCAGATAGGCCGCTGCGCCCTGGCTGGAGTTGCCGTGGTAGCAGCAAACGATCAGGGGCGCCTGCTGGTCGGCGTTGGCGACGAAGTCGGCAAGGTTGTCGTTGTCCAGGCGGATGGCGCCGGGGATGTGGCCAAAGTCGAAACTTTGCGGGTCGCGGATGTCGACCAGTTGGGCGTTGCTGGCGATCAACTGGCTGGCGGTTTGCGGGTTGATGCGTTTGAAATCGCTCATGCTGGTTCCTCTCAGGTCGCGCAGTCGCAGTGATGCAGTTCGTGGGTATCCAGGTTCATCAGGGTCATGCGGCCACCCCATACGCAGCCGGTGTCCAGCGCATGTACGCCCTGCACTCCGGTGCGGCCTTCGATCGCTGCCCAGTGGCCGAAGATGACCTGAATGTCAGGGTCGCGGCGCGGGTAACGAAACCACGGCGCAAAGCCCTTGGGCGTGGTATCCAGGCCTTCCTTGGATTTGAACTCCAGCGTCCCGTCCGGCTTGCAGAAGCGCATGCGGGTCAGGTAGTTGGTAATCGCACGCAGCCGGTCGATGCCCTTGAGGCCGGGCTTCCAGCGCGCCGGTTCGTTACCGTACATCTCGTCCAGATAGTCTGGCAGACGCTTGTCGCAGCGCAGGATGGTTTCCACCTCGGCGGCCAGCTCCATTGTCTGCTGGACGGTCCAGATTGGCGGGATGCCGGCGTGGGTCATCACATAGCCCAGCTCGGCGTCGAGGTGGGCAAGCGGCCGCTCGCGCAGCCAGTCGAGCAGGGCGACACGGTCGTCGGCCTTGAGCAGGGGTTTGAGGGTGTCTGACTTGCGCAAGCGACTGCCAGCTCGGCTGGCGGCCAGCAGGTGCAGGTCGTGATTGCCCAGAACCGCAACGCAGGCGTTGTCGAGCTGCTTGAGAAAGCGCAGGGTGCCAAGCGAGTCGGGACCGCGGTTGACCATGTCACCAACGGACCAGAGCACGTCCCTGGACGGGTTGAAGCCTACCTCGCTGAGCAGGCATTGGAGCGGCTTGAGGCAGCCCTGGATGTCGCCAACGGCGTAGATGGTCATGGGCGTACGAGTCGATCAGTTCAGTGCGTTGGGTTGGGCCAGACGAAAGCGCGGAATGCTGGCGCTGAACGTGTGGCCATCGCTGGCGCGCATGTCGTAGCTGCCTTCCATGGTGCCAACCGGGGTCTCAAGCATGCAGCCGCTGGTATAGGTGTGCTCGTTACCGGGCTCGATCAGCGGTTGCTCGCCGACCACGCCGGGGCCATCAACACGCTGCTGCTTGTTGTTGCCGTCGGTGATCAGCCAGTGACGATGCAGCAGCTGCGCGGCCACCGAGCCCTGATTGCGGATGCTGATGGTATAGGCAAAGGCAAAGCGCTTCTTCTGCGAATCGGACTGCTCCGGCAGGTAGCGGGTCTGCACCGTCACCTCGACGGCATATTGCGGCTCGCCGCTCATGCGTCGCCTGCCCGCTTGCGAGTCAGGCGGTTGGCCAGACGCACGAAGCCGGCCAGGTCGACCTGTTCCGGGCGGGTGCCCGGGTCGATGCCTTCGGCTTCGATCTCTTCTGCGCTGAGCAGCGACTTGAGTGTGTTGCGCAGGGTCTTGCGGCGCTGGTTGAAGGCGTCACGCACCAGGATTTCGAGCACTTCCACGTCGTCGGCCGGATGCGGCAGGGTGGCGTGCGGAATCAGCCGGACGATCGCTGAATCCACCTTGGGCGCCGGGTTGAAGGCGCCGGGGCCGACGTCAAACAGGTGCTCCACCCGGCAGTGGTACTGCACCATGATGCCGAGGCGGCCGTAGTGGTTCATGCCGGCGGTCGCAGCCAGCCGTTGCACCACTTCCTTCTGCAGCATGAAGTGCATGTCTTCGACGCAGTCCGACTGCTCCAGCAGGTGGAACATCAGCGGCGTTGAGATGTTGTAGGGCAGGTTGCCGACGATGCGCAGCTTCTCGCCGTCGGCGGCCAGCTCGCGGAAGTTGAACTTGAGGGCATCGCCCTTGTGCAGGCGGAAGCGATCGAGAAAACCGAACTGGCCCATCAGGATCGGGTGCAGATCCTTGTCCAGCTCGACCACGTCAAGGCGCGCGCCGCTGGCCAGCAGGCCCGAGGTGATGGCGCCCTGACCGGGACCGATCTCGACCAGATGATCGGTTTCACGCGGACGGATCGAGCGAATGATGCGGTCGATCACGCCGGCGTCGTGCAGGAAGTTCTGACCAAAGCGCTTGCGCGCCTTGTGTTGGGGAAATTGACTCATACAGCCCTCCGGGCGTTGATCATCTGGATGGCGGTATCGAGGGCAACCTGCAGGCTGCCCGGGTTGGCCTGGCCGGTCCCGGCCAGGTCCAGAGCGGTGCCGTGATCAACCGAGGTGCGGATGATCGGCATGCCCAGGGTAATGTTGACGGCGTTGCCGAAGCCCTTGTGCTTGAGTGCCGGGAGGCCCTGATCGTGATACATCGCGAGCACCGCATCGGCCTGATCAAGATGCTTGGGGGTGAACAGGGTATCCGCCGGCAGGGGGCCGACCAGCTCAATGCCCTCGTTGCGCAGGCGCTCGAGCGCCGGAATGATGATATCCAGTTCCTCGCGCCCCAGGTGGCCGTCTTCGCCGGCATGCGGATTGAGGCCGCAGACCAGGATACGCGGGGCGCTCAGGCCGAATTTGTTGACCAGATCGCTGTGCAGGATGCGCACCACGCGTTCGATCAGCGGCCCGGTAATGGCATCGGCGACCTGCCGCAGCGGCAGGTGCGTGGTTGCCAGGGCAACGCGCAGGCCGGGGCAGGCGAGCATCATCACCACCTGGTCGGTCGCGGTCTGCTCGGCAAAGAACTCGGTGTGGCCGGAAAACGGCACGCCAGCCTCATTGATGATGCCCTTGTGTACCGGTGCGGTCACGATCGCGTCAAACAGGCCGCTCAGGGCGCCTTCGCCAGCGAGGCGCAGGGTTTTCAGCACGTAGGCCGAGTTGCCTGCGTCGAGCTGGCCCGGGGTGCAGGCTGTGCCGAGGGTGACCGGTAAAACGTGAAGCTGGCCTGCGGCCTGGGCAACGGGCAGCGCGTCGGGATCAAACGGCAACAGCTCGACCGGGAGGCCGAGCTGTTGGGCGCGATCACGCAGCAGTTGCGGGTCGGCGATGATGACCCGTTCGCAGGGCGATGGGTGCTGCGCCAGCATCATGCATAGATCGGGGCCAATACCCGCCGGCTCGCCGGCGGTTATGGCAAGGCGCGCTGTGCTCACCCGTTCTTGATCTCGACGTAGGCCTCGTCGCGAATCTGCAGCAACCAGGTCTGCAGTTCTTCCTCGTACTTGCGGCTGCGGATCAGGTTGATCGCCTGCTGCTCGCGCATGTCGTCGGTCATGTCGACGCTGCGGGTGCCAAGCACTTCCAGAATGTGCCAGCCGTATTGGGTCTGGAACGGACGGGACAGGGTGTTTTCCGGGGTGGTGGTCATGACTTCGCCGAACTCGGGGGTCATGGCATCCGGGGTAACCCAGTCGAGGTCGCCGCCATTGAGCGCGGTGCCCGGATCTTCCGAGTAGGCCTTGGCCAGCGCGGCAAAGGACTCGCCAGCCCTGATGCGATCATAGAGGCGCTGGGTCAACTGCGCAGCCTCGCCTTCGCTGCGGATTTCGCTCGGCTTGATCAGGATATGACGGACGTGGAATTCCTCGACCATCTGACCTTCGCCACCACGGCGGTCCAGCAGCTTGAGGATGTGGATGCCGGCCGGGGAGCGCATCGGCTGGGTCACGCCACCAACCTCCAGCGCATCGACTGCACGGGCGAATGCGGGCGGCAGCTGCGCTGCCTTGCGCCATCCCAGTTCGCCGCCTTCCAGTGCGGTGTCACCGGCGGAGCGGCTGGCAGCGAGGGTGTTGAAGTCGGTACCGCTCTGCAGTTGGCGGTAGATATCGTTGGCCGCACGACCAACCTTTTCCACTTCGCCCGGGCTGGCGCTTTCGGCCAGCGGCAGAACGATCATCGCCAGGCGGTAATCCGCCGAGGTCTGGTACTTGCCGACTTCGGAATTGAGGAAGTTGCGCACTTCCTGATCGGTCACCTGGATGTTGTCCCGTACCCGACGCTGGCGAACCCGGTTGATGATCATCTCGCGGCGGATCTGCTCGCGGACCTGATTGAAGTTGACGCCGTCACGGGTCAGGGCTTCACGGAACTGCTCCAGTGTCACGCCGTTGCGGGCGGCAATCTGCTGCACCGCCTGGTCGAGCGAGGCATCATCGATGGAAATGCCGGCACGTTCGCCCATCTGCAGCTGGATGCTCTCCAGAATCAGGCGGTCAAGCACCTGCGAGCGCAGCTCGCTCTCGGTTGGTGCCGGGGTATTGTTCTGGGCGAACTGCTGGCGCACGGTGGCCATGCGTTCTTCAACCTGGCTGGCCATGACCACGTCGTTATCGACGATCGCGGCAACGCGATCCAGCGGTTCTACGGCGGCCTGGGCTGTGCTGCTGAGGAAAATGCCCGCGCACAGGCTAAGGGCCGTCATCAACTTAAAATGCATTATCTTCACGCTCTCTGTAACCGGGGATACCATCGTCAAGGAGGCTGTCCACCTCATTGCCGCTCACACTGCCAAGCCCCTTGAGGACGAGCTGCAGGAAGATGCCGCGGTTGGCATCGTCAGTGGCGACGGATTCAAACTCGTTGTAATCAACCCAGTAGCGGTTGATGACACGCAGCTTCCAGCAGCAGCTGTCGTACTCCAGACCGCCAAACGCTTCGAGGGTTCGATCCTGGTCGAAGTCATGCTGCCAGCGACCGATCAGACTCCACTGCGGGTTCAGCGGCCACATGAACGACAGATCGGACTGATCGATACGGCTGTCCGGATCGCGCTGGAAGGCGCCGGTCAGTGCGTTGTAGGTGTTGATGTTGTTGCGGTAGCGATAGCCCATGTTCAGCACCTTGCGGGGCTCTGGCTGATAGTGGGCAAATACGCTTCCCGCATCGCTGGTGCTGTCGTCCGGATCCCAGATGACGTCGGCGTTCACGCGCCAGGCGTCACTGACCTGGTACATGGCTTCAGCCGCGTAGGCTGAGGACGAGGATTTGTCTGCGTCACGCGCTACGCCGTCGGTATCAAGCAGCTGCACGTTGCGGTCGCGGAAATAGAACACCTGACCGAAACTGGCTCGGGCGCGCTCGGTGCCGTTGGCCTCCAGGGCGCGGCTGGTCAGGCCCAGAGACAGCTGATTGGCGTCGGCGACCCGGTCGTTGCCGCTGAAGCGGTTGTCGCGGAACAGCGAGCTGTAACTGAAGGTGTTCTGGTTGGTGTCGAACAGCGGCTGGTCGTCCTGATCCTCGTCTGCTGCGTACAGGTAGAAAGCGCGCGGTTCCAGCGTCTGGCGCAGGTTGCGGCCGAACCAGCTGGTGGCGCGATCAAAGTACAGCCCGGTATCCAGGCTGGCGACAGGGATGGTGCTGGACGGGGTGTTATTGGCACCGTCGTAGTCGAAGCCGTCGGCCCGCGAGTCGAAGTTCAGATCGTAATAGGTGCTCTGGGTGCGCAGCTTCGGTGTGATGAAGGCCCAGCTGTTGCGCCAGGGGTAGCTGATGCTGGGGCTGACTACCACACGGTGGCCGGTCGCCCGCTGCAGACCGACCAGGTTCTCGTCCGGAGTCAGGATCGGCTGGCCGGCGCTGTCGAGCTGGATGCCATCCTTGCCGGTCAGCAGGCCGCTGCCGAGATTGCGATCAAAGTAGGCGTATTCGGCGTTATAGCCAAAGCGCAGGCCGGTATCACCCAGCCAGTTGGCACCGTCGAGGCGCAGTTGCGGCAGGCGCTCATACGGGGTAACCGAGGTGATGGTGGCCAGCTCGTAACTGTGAACGGCAGCCTGGAAGCGCCAGCCGTCACCGCGATAGGTCAGGCCTGCCCGCTGATTGACGTAGGTGTCGGAGCGGGCGTCCAGCGCGGTGTTCAGGTCCTGGAAGTAGAACGGGTCGCTGATGTCGGTGTAATCGACCTCGGTACTCCAGCGGCTCTGCAGCCCGCCTTCGTGCTGCCAGCCGTACAGCCAGCGATTCTCGCCATAGTCACTGTCGTTGAGGAAGGCGGCTGTCAGGGTGCCTTCGTTGTCGTCGTGCAGATAGCGGAAGTCGCCTTCCATCTGCAAGCCGCGCTCGGACAGATAGCGCGGATACAGGGTGGCGTCGTAGTTGGGTGCGATGTTGATGTAGTACGGCGTCTCGATCTCGGTGCCGTTGTCGGACGAGTAGCTGAACGAGGGCACCAGCAGACCGGTCTGACGGCGGTCGTCGATCGGGAAGTACATGTACGGGGTATAGAACACCGGTACGTCCTTGACCCGCAGGGTAACGTGCTTGGCTTCACCCCAGCCGGTTTCGCGGTCCAGCTCGATGTCCTTGCCGTGCAGGGACCAGGTGTTCTGTCCCGGCTCGCAGGTGGTATAGCTGCCGTCGCTGATGACGATGACGGCATCATCGCGGCGACGCAGGGTGTCGGCGGTGCCGCGGGCGCGGGCGTCGTGAACCACGTATTCGACGCCGTCAATGCGGGTTTCGCCATTGTCGATGCGCATCGATGCGCTGTCGCCGAGAACCAGTACGCCCTGGTCACGCAGGCGGACGTTGCCCTCGAGCACGGCCTGGGCATTGGCCTGGTCAAAGCTGGCCTGATCTGCGCGGGCCTGCAGGCGGCCCTGGCGCAGCAGCACATCGCCCTGCAGTACGCCGGTCTGATTACCCTGTTCAAAGCGGCTGGAATCGGCGGAGGCGTAGACCGGAAGCTGGTCGAACGGCGTAGAGTCGTCCCGGCCGCTGCGTTCCGGCTCCACATAGGTGCCGCCACAGTAGGGGGCGATGGCGGCCAGCTGCTCGCTGCTCAACTGCTCACGGGGTACCCAGTCAAGGCGACTGAAGTCCGTACTCGGGGTGGCCGGGCCGCCACTCAGCGTCGCTGCCGGTTCAGCTGCCTTGACCACGCTGTCGGTGACCGGGGCCGGCGCAGGTGCCGGTCTGGGCGGCCTTGGGGGTAGGTTGCCCGGTGCCTGCAGCGGCTCGCAGGCCCAGCTGTTGCCGGCTGGCCGGCATTGAACCTGGTTGGCTGCTACAGAGCTCAGCGGCTGCAACAGCAGCAACGAGCTGGCCAGCAACATCGGAAAGGAGGAGCGAAAGGGAGGAGTACGGTAGGCCATTATGTAATTGTCCGGGCTTCCAGTCGGTGCGTGCTCGCGACGCCTTGTGCGAGGAGAATGCAATCTGCATGCTGTGTCAGTCGAGCAAGATAACGGATAATAAAGCATCAAGCGATGCCTGATCTAGGAATGGACTGAATTAATGATGCTGCTTTCCGGCTTCGCCGGCGGTGGCGAAGACGCAGAAGTGGGAGAGCGATGGATTCACGACAGCAACAGATGCAACTTTGGCTGGATCAGGTATTGCCGCAGGCTGCCGCTGCACTTGGATGGACAGACCTGCCCGCCGGCGTGCTGTCTGCGGCCAGTGCCGATGCCAGTTTTCGCCGCTACTTTCGCTGGCAGGCCGGTGAGCGCAGCCTGATTGTCATGGATGCGCCGCCCGAGCACGAGAATACCGAGCCCTTTGTGCGCATTACCCGGCTGTTGCAGGACGCGGGCGTGCGGGTGCCGCGGTTGTTCGCCGAGGACCTGCCGCAGGGCTTTCTGCTGTTGGAGGACATGGGCGCCAAAACCTACCTGCAGACCATCGAGCAGGGCGTTGCGCCGGCAGAGCTTGAGCGGATGTTTGCCGCAGCGATCACCAGCCTGATTCGCTGGCAGCTCGCCAGCCGCCCCGGTGTGTTGCCCGACTACGACGAAGCGGTGCTGCGCCGTGAGCTGGCCCTGTTTCCGGACTGGTACGTCGGGCGCGAACGGGGGCGAAGTCTGTCTGCCGAAGAGCAATCGTTGTGGGATCAGGTACAGGCGCTGCTGCTCGACAGCAATCTTGGCGAGTCCAGGGTCTACGTTCACCGCGACTATATGCCGCGCAACCTGATGACCGCCGAGGGTGAGCCGGGTGTGCTCGACTTTCAGGACGCGCTTTACGGCCCGGTCAGTTACGACGCTACCTCGCTGTTTGCCGATGCCTTTTTCAGTTGGCCCGCGGCGGAGCGCAGCCAATGGCTATCGCGCTACTGGCAGCAGGCTCGGGCCGCCGGGGTGCCGGTGCCGGATGAGCTGGATACGTTCCTGGCCCAGGCGCGCCTGATGGGCGTGCAGCGTCACCTGAAGGTATTGGGTATCTTTGCCCGGATCTGCCACCGCGACGGCAAGCCGCATTACCTGCAGGATGCACCGCGCTTTGTCCGTTACCTGCGTGATGCCTGTGCCGCCGACACTCGGCTGGCCCCGCTGGCTGCGCTGCTCGACAGTCTTGGGCTGGAGCCATGATGAGAGCCATGGTGCTGGCGGCCGGCAAGGGCGAACGGATGCGGCCGCTGACCTTGCATACGCCCAAGCCGCTGCTGCCGGTAGCCGGTAAGCCGCTGTTGCAGTGGCACCTTGAGGCCTTGCGCGCGGCCGGGGTGAGTGAGCTGGTGATCAATCACGCCTGGCTGGGCGAGCAGATCGAGCGTTATTTCGAGGATGGCAAGCGCCTTGGCGTGAATATTCGCTGGTCTGCCGAGGGTGAGCCGCTGGAGACCGGAGGGGGGATTCGCAAGGCGCTCCCGCTGCTGGGTGATGCACCCTTTATTCTGGTCAATGGCGATGTCTGGACCCGCTATGACTTCGCGCAGCTGGCGCTGTCCGAAGGCATGTTGGCGCATCTGGTGCTGATCGATAATCCCGTGCATAACCCGAGTGGCGACTTTTTGCTTACCGATGGCATGGTCGGCAACCCGGCTGCCGGGCAGGCGGGCCTGACCTACAGCGGCATTGCGGTATTGCACCCCGAGTTGCTGGCGGGGCATCCGGAAGGGGCCTTTGCGCTGGCGCCACTGCTGCGTGCGGCAGCGGCGCAGGGGCGGGTCAGTGGCGAGCATTTTCGTGGTGCCTGGATTGATGTCGGCACGCCGGAGCGGCTGGCCGATGCTGAGCGTGTGGCGAGGGGCTGAGCGATGCTGTGGCCGGTAACCGTATTGGGTGCGCTGGTGGGCGGTCTCGGCGGCGCTGTGCCCGGCGCTGTCCTTGGCGCGGTAGTCGGGCACGCGCTGGATCGTCATTGGCAGCTGCGTCACTGGCGCGATCTGCCGGAGCGTCTGGCTCAGGTACGTGGCGCCGGTAACAGTTTCGAGCGTGTGCTGTTTCTGTGCGTGGGGCGGCTGGCCAAGGCCAGTGGCCGTGTGACCCAGGCCCATCTGCAGCTGGCGCGGGATCTTATGCAGCAGTATCGGCTGGACGGTGACGCCAGGCTGCGAGCCATGCACGACTTCAACGAAGGCAAGCGTAGCGATGATCTGGTCAAACTGGTACGCGCCCTGTGTCGCCGTGAGCCGGGGCGCGCGGCGGAACTGATGGATTGTTGCTGGCGGATGGCGGTGCTGCCGGGCCGCCTGAACGACGAGGTTCAGGGGCTGCTGGCAGGGTGGTCAAAGGTTGCCGGGCTGGGGCAGGCCGAGCAGCAGCGCATGCATCAGCGTCATCAATACAGCCGCCAGACTCAGGGCGGTCGTGCAGCGGTTGCGCAGGAGGACCGCCTTCAGCAGGCGGCCAGCATACTCAAGGTCAGTCCCGATGACTCACCGGAGGCGATCAAGCGCGCCTATCGTCGTCAGCTCAGCTTGCACCATCCGGACAAGCTGGCCGCCCGTGGGGGCAGCGCCGCCCAGCAGCGCGGGGCGGGTGAAAAAATACGACAGATTCAGCAGGCCTACGAGACATTGCGTCGTCATCGCGGCTTTCGCTGAGCGCTCAGGGAGCGGCCACTGGCGGTGGCGGCGGCTGATAGTGGCTGGTGAGCCAGGTGCGCAGGTGCTTGTCCAGCATGTCGGCGGCAAAGGCGGATCGCTCCAGTGGCGCGAGATCCATTTGCTGATAGGTCTGCTGCCCCTTGCGGCGGGCGATACGCAGATGCTCACCTGCCATCAGCCGGTCGGGTGTGATTTCCAGATTCAGCATGTCCAATAGCGGGCGCGTATTCGTTTCCAGCAAGCTGTCGAGGGTCGGCTCCGGGACTGATGCCGGCTGCCGGGTCTGATACAGCATCAGGGTCGCTGGTGGCTGATCGGCAGCGCCGGTGCTGGCGGTCAGCAGCGCCCAGTAGGCTGATTCGCTGCGGGCAATGAGGTGTACCTGATGGGCGCCTTCACCCTCAAGCACTTGCAGGCCGGCGCGGATGAGCGCTGTGACCCGTTCGCTGTAGCGCGCCTCGGGCGGCGGCTCTGGTGCGGCATCGACCTGATCGCTGGCGGCCAGCATGGCATCGGCCGGCACGATCTCCGGCGTCGCCTCCTCGCTCGGTGCGGCCGACTCGACCGGTTCCGGCGGGAGGTCAACAACGGGCTCGCGCGGCGCTTCGGGCAGGCTGATGGCCAGGGTGTGCCAGCCGGCGTCGCTGAGACTGATGCGGGCGGGGGCGATCAGCTCGGGCCAGTTGGCGTGCTCTCCAGCCCCGGCAATCAGCAAAATGCCGCCGAGTGGCTCGGGGCGTGCGGCAGGCAGAAACAATCCCAGCCGTGACTCGCCGGCGAACTCGAGCTGCCGTTGTTCGCTGATTGGCGTTTCGCGCTTGAGTGTCTGCTGGTACTGAAGGTCGCGGGACAACGCGTGCGATCGCTCGGGGGCAGTTGCCTCCGGTGGCGGCGTTGCTGGCTCCTGGGCCTGGGCGATACCGGCAAGGCAGAGCAGGGCAATGAGGATTGGCGCGCGCATGGGGTCCGTCTCTGTCCGAAGTCCTGATGAGTATAACCACGACGGATAGGGTAAACTGGCCGGCATTTCCGTGTCTGCCCCTGCCGAGGTTCTCCCATGCTCGATTACGCCATTGCGCCGTCCATTCTGTCCGCCGACTTTGCCCGCCTGGGTGAGGATGTTGATCGGGTGCTGGCCGCCGGTGCCGACATCGTCCACTTCGATGTGATGGACAACCACTACGTGCCGAACCTGACAATCGGGCCGATGGTCTGCTCGGCGCTGCGTAAGTATGGCGTCACCGCGCCGATCGATGTGCATCTGATGGTCAAGCCGGTCGATCGCATCATTGGTGATTTCCTGGAGGCGGGTGCCAGCTACATCACGTTCCACCCGGAAGCCTCCGAACACATCGACCGCTCCCTGCAGCTGATCAAGGACGGCGGCGCCAAGGCCGGTCTGGTATTCAATCCTGCGACCTCGCTGGATGCGCTCAAGTACGTGATGGACAAGGTCGACATGGTGCTGCTGATGAGCGTCAACCCGGGCTTTGGTGGCCAGAAGTTCATCCCGGGCACCCTGGACAAGCTGCGTGAGGCGCGTGCGCTGATCGATGCCAGTGGTCGCGAAATTCGTCTGGAGATCGACGGTGGCGTCAACGAGCAGAACATCCGCGCCATCGCCGAAGCCGGTGCCGATACCTTCGTCGCCGGTTCGGCGATCTTCAACAAGCCGGATTACAAGGCGGTCATCGACAGCATGCGTGCGGAGCTGGCACAGGCCAAGCGCTGAGATGTCGTTGCTGCGCGAGCTGTTCGGTGGCGAGCTGCCGAACCTGGTGATGTTTGATCTGGACGGTACTCTGATTGACTCGGTGCCGGATCTGGCGGCGGCGGTGGATGTGATGCTGGGTCAGCTTGGTCGTGACGCCGCGGGCGTCGAGCAGGTCCGTCACTGGGTCGGCAACGGTGCGCGAGTATTGGTGCGTCGGGCGCTGGCCGGCGATATCGAGCACGCGCACATCGGCGAGGCTGAGACCGAGCAGGCGCTGGCGCTGTTTCTCGAGGCTTACGCCGGCGATCACTCGCGCAGCACGGTTTACCCGGGCGTTCGCGCGTTGCTTGACCGGCTGCAGGGTGAGCAGGTGCCACTGGCACTGATCACCAACAAGCCGAGTCGCTTCGTGCCGGAGCTGCTGGCGGACAAGCAACTGGACGGTTATTTCCGCTGGCTGGTTGGCGGCGACACCCTGCCGGTGCAGAAGCCCGACCCGGCTGCGCTTCATTGGGTCATGCAGCAGGCTGGTGTTGAGGCTGGGCAGGCGCTGTTTGTCGGCGATTCCCGCAGTGACGTACTGGCGGCGAAGGCGGCCGGGGTGCCGGTGGTGGCGGTCAGCTACGGCTACAATCACGGCCGGCCGATTGCCTCGGAGAACCCGGATTTGCTGGTTGATTCGCTTGACGCGCTCATATAGGCTTGCTCGGGTGTCCCGACCAGTGATGGATCAGCCGTGTTTGTCAGCAATCGCAAACTGATGAGAGTTATCAAGGCGCTCGCCCGCTGGCGTTGGCGTACCTGAACTGTCCTCGCTCGCTCCCGAGTGCGAGCACCCCTGTTTGCGTATGACTTACCCTGCCTTTGAGGCTGATCATGACCCGAGACGAATTCCTTCGCCTGGCTGCCCAGGATTGCAACCGTGTACCCGTTGTACGCGAGGTGCTGGCAGATCTTGAAACCCCGCTGTCCACCTATCTGAAACTGGCCGACGGTGCCTACTCCTACCTGCTGGAGTCGGTGCAGGGCGGCGAGAAATGGGGGCGTTATTCCATTATCGGCCTGCCGGCGCGTACCGTGCTGCGCGTCGATGGCCATACCGCAACCGTGCTGGTCGACGGCGTCGAGCAGGAGCGCCACGAGTGCGCCGATCCGCTGGATTTCGTCGAGACCTTCAAGGCCCGTTACCGGGTGCCGAGCATTCCGGGTCTGCCGCGCTTCAATGGCGGGCTGGTTGGTTATTTTGGCTACGACTGTGTGCGCTATGTTGAGCCGCGTCTGGCCGCGACCGTTAACCCGGATGTGCTGGGTACCCCGGACATCCTGCTGATGGTGTCCGATGAGGTTGTCGTATTCGACAACCTGGCCGGCAAGCTGCACGCTATCGTACTGGCCGACCCAAGCGCCGATGATGCCTTCGAACAGGCCAATGCCCGGCTCGATCAACTGCTTGAGCAGCTGCGCCTGCCGACCCCGGCGCGCAAGCTGATTGATTTGGCTGCGCCGGTCGATACCGACCTGGAATACCGCGCCAGCTTCACCCGTGAGGATTACGAGCGGGCGGTCGACACCATCAAGGAATACATCCTTGCCGGTGACTGCATGCAGGTGGTGCCGTCCCAGCGCATGAGCATCGACTTCAAGGCCGAGCCGATTGATCTGTACCGGGCGCTGCGCAGCCAGAATCCGACGCCTTACATGTACTTCTTCAACTTCGGCGACTTCCACGTGGTTGGCAGCTCTCCCGAAGTGCTGGTCCGTGTCGAAGAGGGTGAAGTAACGGTACGTCCGATCGCCGGTACCCGCCCGCGCGGCGCGACCGAAGAAGCCGATCTGGCGCTGGAGCAGGACTTGCTGTCCGACGCCAAGGAAATCGCCGAGCACCTGATGCTGATCGATCTGGGCCGCAACGACGTTGGCCGCGTGGCGCAAATCGGCAAGGTCAAGGTGACCGAGAAGATGGTCATCGAGCGCTACTCCAACGTGATGCACATCGTCTCCAACGTGCAGGGCCAGCTCAAGCCGGAACTGACCGCGATGGACGCGCTGCGCGCCATTCTGCCGGCGGGCACCCTGTCCGGCGCGCCGAAGATTCGCGCGATGGAAATCATCGACGAGCTGGAGCCGGTCAAACGCGGCGTCTACGGCGGCGCGGTCGGCTACTGGGCGTGGAACGGCAATATGGACACGGCCATCGCGATTCGTACCGCGGTGATCAAGGATGGCGAGCTGCACGTACAGGCTGGTGGCGGCATTGTGGCTGACTCGGTGCCCGCGCTGGAGTGGGAAGAGACCATCAACAAGCGTCGCGCCATGTTCCGTGCGATTGCCCTCGCTGAACAATCGGCCCGGTAAAGGAGAAACGCCATGCTGCTGATGATCGATAACTACGACTCCTTTACCTACAACGTGGTGCAGTACCTCGGCGAGTTGGGTGCCGACGTCAAGGTTGTGCGCAACGACGAACTGACCGTCGCCGAGATCGAAGCCCTCAATCCCGAGCGCATTGTCGTCTCGCCCGGTCCGTGCACGCCCAACGAAGCGGGAGTCTCGGTGCCGGTGCTCAAGCACTTTGCCGGCAAGCTGCCGATTCTCGGCATTTGCCTCGGCCACCAGAGTATCGGCCAGGCCTTTGGCGGTGATGTGGTGCGCGCCCGTCAGGTCATGCACGGCAAGACCAGTCCGGTCTACCATGAAGGCTTGGGCGTGTTTGCCGGCCTCAATAATCCGCTGACGGTGACCCGTTATCACTCTCTGGTAATCAGCCGCGACACGCTGCCCGACTGCCTGGAGCTGACGGCCTGGACCCAGCATGAAGACGGCAGCGTTGACGAAATCATGGGCGTGCGCCACCGCGAATACATGATCGAGGGCGTGCAGTTTCATCCCGAGTCGATCCTGTCCGAGCAGGGGCACGAGATGCTCGCCAACTTCCTCAAGCAGCAGGGCGGCATGCGCCGCTGACCAGCAAGGAGAGACGGTATGGATATCAAGACAGCCCTCGGCAAGGTGGTCGATCAACTGGATCTGTCCACCGAGGAAATGCAGGACGTCATGCGCCAGATCATGACCGGCCAGTGCACCGACGCACAGATCGGCGGCTTTCTGGTTGCCCTGCGCATGAAGAGCGAGACCCTCGACGAGATTACCGGCGCAGCCAAGGTCATGCGCGAGCTGGCCTCCGGGGTGAAGATCAACGCCGAGCGCCTGGTCGACACCTGCGGCACCGGCGGTGACGGCGCCAACATCTTCAACGTGTCGACCGCCGCCGCGCTGGTGGTAGCCGCTGCTGGCGGCAAGGTCGCCAAGCACGGTAACCGTGCGGTATCCGGCAAGAGCGGCAGCGCCGACCTGCTGGAGGCGGCAGGCGTGAACCTCAATCTGACGCCCGAGCAGGTTGCGCGCTGTGTCGAAAGCGTCGGTGTCGGCTTCATGTTTGCGCCAGCCCATCACGGCGCGATGAAGCATGCCATCGGCCCGCGCCGCGAACTGGGCATGCGCACCATCTTCAACATGCTCGGCCCGATGACCAATCCTGCCGGGGTCAAGCATCAGGTCATCGGTGTATTTACCCAGGCGTTGTGCCGGCCGATTGCCGAGGTGCTCAAGCGCCTCGGCAGCGAGCACGTGCTGGTGGTGCACTCCAAGGATGGGCTGGACGAGCTGAGTCTGGCGGCGACCAGTCATATCGCCGAGCTGAAAGACGGTGAAATCCGCGAGTACGACGTCAGCCCGGAAGAACTCGGCATCAAGAGCCGCTCGCTGATCGGTCTGACGGTCGATGACGCGACGGCCTCGCTCAAGCTGATCCGCGATGCGCTCGGCAAGCGCGAAACCGAGGCCGGTGAAAAAGCGGCCGATATCATCATTCTCAATGCCGGTGCGGCGCTGTACGCGGCAGATCATGCGACCAGTCTGCTCGAAGGCGTAAAGCTCGCCTCCGATGCGCTTTATTCAGGTCTGGCGCGGGAAAAACTCAACGAACTTATCGCCTTCACCGAAGTATTCCGGGAGGAAGCAGCACAATGAGCGTGCCGACCATCTTGCAGAACATCGTCGCGCGCAAGCACGAGGAAGTGGCAGAGCGTCTTCAGCAGCGTAGCATGGCCGAGCTGGAGCAGCTGGCTGCTGCAGCCTCGCCTGCCCGAGGCTTCGCCAAGGCCATTCAGGACGCCGCTGCGGCGCAGCGTCCGGGTGTGATTGCCGAGATCAAGAAAGCGTCACCGAGCAAGGGCGTGCTGCGCGAGGATTTCCAGCCCGCCGAGATCGCTGCCAGCTACGAAGCAGGTGGTGCGGTCTGCCTGTCGGTGCTGACCGATGTCGACTTCTTCCAGGGCCATGACGATTACCTGCAGCAGGCCCGTGCCGCCTGTTCGCTGCCGGTGATCCGCAAGGACTTTATGGTCGATCCGTATCAGATCGTCGAAGCCCGTGCGCTGGGTGCCGACTGTGTGCTGCTGATCGCTGCCTGTCTGGACGACGTGCAGATGGGCGAGCTGGCAGCGACCGCAAGGCAGTACGGTCTGGATGTGCTGGTCGAGGTGCACGATGCCGCCGAACTGGAGCGCGGCCTCAAGCTGGATACCCCGCTGATCGGCATCAACAACCGTAACCTGCATACCTTCGAGGTGACGCTCGACACCACTCTGGAGCTGATCCCGCAGATTCCACGCAACAAGACGCTGGTCACCGAAAGTGGCATCCTGCATCGCACCGATGTGGAGCTGATGCTCGCACATGAGGTCTACGGCTTTCTGGTTGGTGAGGCCTTTATGCGCGCGGCCAATCCGGGGCAGGAGCTCAAGCGACTGTTTTTCTGATCTGCGACGTCAGCATTGAAAGAACCTCCTTCGGGAGGTTTTTTTGTGGTTTGGCGCTTCAGTTCGGGGAAGATAGATAGGATCTTAGACTACTGCGTTTATCCGCCTGCTCGGATGGTGGAGTGTGCACTGTGGTTCGTCCCGTTTACGCGGGCGAGTAGCGGAGGGTTGGCGGGAAAAAGAGCGGCAGCCTGTTTGAGGCTCGCAGAGCCGAGTTCTGCCGATCCCCGCCAAGCCGAGCAACGCAGCGAACCCGAAGGGCCGCGTAGCCGGGTGCCCGGGGGGATCGCCAAGGGGGCTGGGCAAGCAGCCCCCCTTGGCTCGCCGTGAAGGCGAAAGGCGGATTTAGCTGCCGCGCGATGTCGAAAACGTCCAACTGATTGTGTTCTTCTTCACGTTGGCCCATCACAAAAACATCGAAAAGCGTCCTCCCTGAGTGATCCTTTCAGGGATGCGTCTTTCGGTGCCCTCAACAAAGCATACTGCCAGGCTGAAATATCGAGAAACCTGTTTGGTGGGAACCAATTTTTGCGCTTTTTATCTTATTCAGTCGATGGGATTATCTCGCCCATCGCAGGTGAGGTGACTATGCAGTGGCGTAACAGCAAGGACAGATTCGGCTGGCTGGCAATGAGCCTGCACTGGGTCATGGCGGTGATGGTCCCAGGGCTTGCAGCTGTCGGTCTGTGGATGACCAGCCTCAACTATTACAGCCCCTGGTATACCAGTGCGCCGTTCTGGCACAAAAGCGTAGGGCTGGTGTTTGCGGCTCTGTTGCTGGTTCGTCTGCTTTGGCGCTGGTTGTCTCCGGCGCCGGCAGCGTTGCCCACTCACTCGCGCGTCGAGCGAATGGCAGCAGGCACTGCGCAGTGGCTGATGTACGCCGCTATGCTGATCATTGTGATCAGCGGCTATCTGATTTCGACCGCCAAGGGTAGCGGCGTTAGCCTGTTTGGCTGGTTCGACGTGCCGGCGCTGATCAGCGGCTTGCCGGAGCAGGCCGATCGGGCGGGTGCCGTGCACTACTGGCTGGCGCTCGGGTTGCTGGGGCTCGCCGGGCTGCATGCGCTGGGCGCGCTCAAGCATCACCTGATCGACAAGGATAATACTCTGCGGCGCATGCTCGGCATGCGGCTGCGCAACTCGACGGAGAATGGCAAATGAAGAAACTGATGGTTGCAGCCACCCTCGGTGGTTTGATGATGGCAGGTGGCCTGGCGCAGGCCGCGGACTACCAGATCGACAAGCAGGGGCAGCACGCCTCGGTCAACTTCAAGATCAGCCACCTGGGCTACAGCTGGATCTACGGCCGCTTCAACGACTTCGACGGCACCTTCAGCTGGGACGCTGCCAAGCCTGAGGCCAGCAGCGTCAACGTCACCCTGAACACCGCCAGCGTCGACACCAACCACGCCGAGCGTGACAAGCATATCCGCAGCGCCGACTTCCTCAATGTCGAAGAACACGGCACTGCCACCTTTGCTTCCACTGCCATCGAGATGACTGGCGAAGATACCGCCAAGGTCACCGGTGATCTGACCCTGAACGGTGTCACCAAACCGGTGGTGCTGGACGCGCGCTTCATCGGCGAAGGTGACGACCCATGGGGTGGCTACCGCGCCGGCTTTGATGCGACCACGACGCTGAAGCTGGCCGATTTCGGTATCACGTACAACCTCGGGCCGGCGTCTGAAACCGTCGACCTGATCATTACTGTCGAAGGTATTCGCCAGTAATCGCGGTAACTAGTTCATGTGTGCTTCAGGGGCCTTCGGGCCCCTTTTTTTGAGCTGCAAGCGGCAAGCTGCAAGCAGCAAGCCAAACCCGCGCGGTGTCGAATCGTGCGGGTTTTCTTTGGGCTGAGATAGCCACTGGTCGCCTCCAGAAACGCCTGAGGACGCCGTCGCCCATCCGGTTCTGCTTGCGGCTTGCGGCTAATAACGTGCAGCTTGATAAGCCTGCGCCTGCTGCAGAATCCAGTCGCGGAACGCCAGCAGCGCAGCCGATTCGGCCTTGCGCTCGGGGATCACCAGGTAGTAACCGTTGTCGGTCTCGAAGCTGCGTGGGCAGGGGCTGATCAGGCGGCCGTCTGCCAGTTCCTGGCGGATCAGAAATGGCGGGATCAGGGCGATGCCCATGCCGTGCATCGCGGCTTGCGCGAGCATCGAGAACAGTTCCAGCCGGGTACCGTTGAGGTCGTGTTCGACGCGCATGTCAGCGGCGGCGAACCACTGGCGCCAGGCATAGGGGCGGGTGGTCTGCTGCAGCAGTGGCAGTTGGGCGATGTCCTCGGGCGTCAGCTCGCGCGCAGGGTCGATCAGCGCCGGGCTGCACACCGGAATCGGCGCTTCGGGCATCAGGTAGTGGGTTTGCGTACCGGACCAGTCGCCATCACCGAAATAGATGGCGGCATCGAATTCGGTATCGGCGAACAGGAACGGCCGCGTACGGTTGGTCATATTGACGGTGATCTGCGGATGCTGGTGCAGGAAGTGACTGAGCCGCGGCAGCAGCCACTGGGTACCGAAGGTGGGGACCAGGGCCAACTCCAGGGTGGCGGTGCCCTGATTACCCATCACCGACAGGGTGTCGCGCTCGACAGCATCCAGCCGGCTGGCGATTCGACGGCTGTATATCTGTCCGGCGTCAGTCAGTTTCACACCGCGGCGGGTACGGCGAAACAGTTGAATATCAAGGAATGCTTCGAGGTTGGCGATCTGGCGACACACCGCGCTCTGGGTCAGCGAGAGTTCCTCGGCAGCCTTGGTGAAGCTCTCATGGCGAGCGGACGACTCGAAGCAGATCAGGGCCTGGGTCGGAGGGATCTTGCGGCGCATGGGGCGGGCTCCTTCGGAGCAGTTATAAGCTATAAGTATCAAGCGGCAAGCTGTCCGTGCGCTGAGCCGGGGTTGCTTGCAGCTTGAAGCTTGCGGCTTGTCGCTATGCAATTGGTCGGAGTTCCAATTTAGCACAGGTGTCTGCATAAAAGACGCTTGTTTGCTGGTTTCTCTGTGCGTAGAGTCACTGACACATTATGGTTCCCCAGTGGAACCCCATCACCCGTAAAACGAATATCGGAGAGCTCATGGCCGCATCCAAGGCAAGTTTCAACTGGGAAGATCCGCTGCTGCTGGATCAGCAACTGACTGAAGAAGAGCGCATGGTGCGTGACAGTGCACGCCAGTACTGCCAGGACAAACTCATGCCGCGGGTGCTGAACTCGTTCCGTAACGAGCAGACCGACGTGGAAATCTTCCGCGAAATGGGCGAGCTGGGCCTGCTGGGTGCAACCATTCCGACCGAGTACGGCGGAAGCGGCTTGAACTATGTCTGCTACGGTCTTATCGCCCGTGAAGTCGAGCGCGTTGATTCCGGTTACCGTTCGATGATGAGTGTGCAGTCCTCGCTGGTGATGGTGCCGATCAACGAATTTGGCAGTGAAGAGCAGAAGCAGAAGTATCTGCCCAAGCTGGCCAGTGGTGAGTTCATCGGCTGCTTTGGTCTGACCGAGCCGAACCATGGCTCCGATCCGGGCTCCATGGTCACCCGTGCACGCAAGACCGAGGGCGGTTACCTGCTCAAGGGTGCCAAGATGTGGATCACCAACAGCCCCATTGCTGACGTGTTCGTGGTCTGGGCAAAAACCGACGACGACGTCATCCGTGGCTTCATTCTGGAGAAAGGCTGGAAAGGTCTGAGCGCGCCGGCGATCAAGGGCAAGGTTGGCCTGCGTACCTCCATCACTGGTGAGATCGTGATGGAAGACGTGTTCGTTCCGGAAGAAAACATGCTGCCGCACGTGACCGGTCTGAAAGGTCCGTTCACCTGCCTGAACTCCGCCCGTTACGGTATCTCCTGGGGCGCGCTGGGTGCCGCCGAGTTCTGCTGGCACACCGCCCGTCAGTACACCCTGGACCGTCTGCAGTTTGGTCGTCCGCTGGCGCAGACTCAGCTGGTACAGAAGAAGCTGGCTGACATGCAGACCGAAATCACCCTGGCTCTGCAAGGCTGCCTGCGTCTGGGCCGCATGAAGGACGAAGGTACTGCTGCGGTGGAAATCACCTCGATCATGAAGCGCAACTCCTGCGGCAAGTCGCTGGACATCGCCCGCGTTGCCCGCGACATGCTGGGTGGCAACGGTATCTCCGACGAATACGGTGTGATCCGTCACGTGGTCAACCTGGAAGTGGTTAACACCTATGAAGGTACCCACGACGTACACGCGCTGATCCTCGGCCGTGCGCAGACTGGCCTGCAAGCCTTCTTCTGAAGGCGGGCAGGCAGCTGCAAGCTTTAAGCTGCAAGCGACAAGCCGTTCTGAGTTGGTTCGGCTTGTCGCGTTCTCCTCACGCTGCATTGGCCTACCGCTAGTACCCTTATCTTCGTATCCCGCACGGCCAGCTTGTGGCTTGAAGCTTGCCGCTTGAAGCTTGGAGCTAAAGACATGAGTGCATTATCCGGTTTGCGCGTCCTCGACCTGTCCCGCGTGCTGGCTGGCCCATGGGCCGGGCAGATGCTGGCTGATCTGGGGGCGGATGTGGTCAAGGTGGAACGGCCGGGGGCGGGTGACGATACCCGTGCCTGGGGGCCGCCGTATCTGCGTGATGCCGATGGTCGCGATACCTCCGAGGCGGCGTACTTTCTGTCGGCCAACCGCAACAAGCGCTCGATCACCATCGACTTTACCCAGCCCGAGGGGCAGCAGCAGGTGCGTGAGCTGGTGCAGCGCGCAGATGTGCTGATCGAGAACTTCAAGGTGGGCGGGCTGGCAGTCTATGGGCTGGATTACCAGAGCCTGCAGGCGCTCAATCCGCGCCTTATCTACTGCTCGGTGACCGGCTTCGGCCAGCAGGGGCCGTATGCCAAACGCGCAGGCTATGACTTCATGATTCAGGCCATGGGTGGCCTGATGAGCATCACCGGCAAGGCAGACGGGGAGGATGGTGCCGGGCCGGTCAAGGTCGGCGTGGCGCTGACCGATATTCTCACCGGGCTCTACGCCAGCAATGCCATTCTCGCCGCACTGGCTGAGCGTGAGCGCAGCGGTCAGGGCCAGTACATCGATCTGGCGCTGCTGGATGTGCAGATCGCCTGCCTCGGTAACCAGGCGCTGAACTATCTCACCACGGGCGTGCCGCCCAGGCGGCTGGGCAACGCTCATCCGAACATCGTCCCGTATCAGGATTTCCCGACCGCCGATGGTGACTTCATCCTGACGGTGGGTAACGACGGCCAGTTCCGCAAGTTCTGCGAGGTGGCGGGGCACCCGGAGTGGGCGACTGATCCGCGCTTTGTCAGCAACGCTGCTCGGGTTGCCAACCGCGCCGAGCTGATTCCGTTGATCCGCCAGGTGACGGTATTTCGCACCACCGCCGAATGGATTGCGGCGCTGGAGCAGGCGGGTGTGCCCTGCGGGCCGATCAATGATCTGGCGCAGGTGTTTGCCGATCCGCAGGTGCAGGCGCGGGGTACGCGCATTCGCATGGCCCACCCGCTGGCCGGTGAGGTGGACCTGGTCGCCAACCCGATCAGACTGTCGCGCACGCCGGTTGACTACCGGCGCCCGCCGCCGCTGCTGGGTGAGCACAACAGCGAGGTGTTCGCTGACTGGCTCAGCGACTGATCGGCCGCTCGCGTCTCTGCGCGCGGGCCAGCCGTCTGCTTTCCTCCTCCCGCTCTTCCAGCACGTCCTGCACGTAGCTGATGTGCTCGCTGGCGATGCGTCTGGCATCGTCGGCGCGGCCCTGCATGATGGCGTCGAACAGCGCCTGATGCTGCCCGACCAGCATCCGCCGAGTTTCGCTGCGCAGCGCATACATGCCGCCGATATTGGTTACCACATTGCGTTTGAGCAGGTCGAACAGGCCGCGAATGGTGTGCAGCAGCACCAGGTTGTGGCTGGCTTCGGCAATTGCCAGGTGAAAGCGCGCGTCGGCGGCGCCTTCCTCGGCGCGTGACGCCTTGCCCTCGCGGGCGTAGCAGGCCTGCAGGGCGTCAAAGGCGCTCTGCAGGTGCTGACGGTCCAGATCGGTAGCGCGCAGCGCGGCGTAATAGGCGCAGTCGGCTTCCAGCGTGTGGCGGAACTCCAGCAGGTCTCGGTGCGCTTCCGGATGACCTTCGAGCAGGCTGAGCAGGGGATCGCTGAAGCTTGAACCGAGTGAATCGCTGACATAGTTGCCGCCGCCCTGGCGGCTGATCAGCAAGCCCTTGGCGACCAGTTTCTGTACTGCCTCGCGCAGCGACGGGCGGGACACGCCGAACTGCTCGGCCAGCGCGCGCTCGGCCGGCAGGCGCTGCCCCGGCTGCAGCGTGCCCTCAAGAATCATGGTTTCCAGTTGCTCGACGATGTTGTCCGGCAGTCTGCGCTGTCGAATCTGACCTACTTCCATTGTTGTTCCTTTGGTCTGACCAATCGCCTGTAGAGGGTAACCAGCATGACCTTTACAGGCAACCCGTCAGGATTGATCTATACCAAAGTCTAGCGTTATGGGTTTGACATGGCTCTGGTGCTTTTTTAATCTGGTCATCCATTTTTGTAAATTGGTCTTACCAATTGGTGCTCGACCGCCAATAACAACTACAGGAGCGCTCCATGTCTTCCGGTTTCCTTGCCCTCATGGCTTTTGCCCCGATCCTGCTTGCAGGTGTATTGCTGATCGGTCTGCGCTGGCCGGCGCGTCGCGCCATGCCGCTGGTGTATCTGCTCAGCGCCGGGATCGCGCTGTTTGTCTGGGATATGAGTTTCAACCGGGTGCTGGCGTCGACCCTGCAGGGCCTGGTCGTCACCGTGGGGGTGCTGTGGATCATTTTTGGCGCGATTCTGCTGCTGAACACCCTCAAGCATTCGGGCGGTATCACCGCGATTCGTGCCGGGTTTACTACCATCAGCCCTGACCGCCGCATTCAGGCGATCATCATCGCCTGGCTGTTTGGCTGCTTTATCGAAGGTGCGTCCGGCTTCGGCACCCCGGCGGCGATTGCCGCGCCGCTGCTGGTGGCGATCGGTTTCCCGGCGATGGCTGCGGTGCTGATGGGCATGCTGGTGCAAAGCACGCCGGTGTCCTTTGGTGCGGTCGGTACGCCGATCATTGTCGGGGTCAACACCGGGCTGGATCACGCCGCGATCGGCGAGCAGCTGGCCGCCAACGGCTCAAGCTGGGACGCCTACCTGCAGCTGATCACCAGCCAGGTAGCCATCGTGCATGCGCTGGTCGGTACGGTCATGCCGCTGGTTATGGTCATCATGCTGGTGCGCTTCTTCGGCAAGGACAAAAGCTGGCGCGCGGTATTCGAGGTGCTGCCGTTTGCTCTGTTTGCCGGCCTGTCGATGACCATTCCCTATCTCATCAGCGGCCTGCTGCTCGGCCCCGAGTTTCCGTCGTTGATCGGTGGTCTGGTCGGTCTGGCAGTGGTGACCAGCGCCGCGCGTTTCGGTTTTTTGGTACCCAAGCGTCAGTGGGACTTTGCGCCCCGCGACAGCTGGCCGGAGGCCTGGATGGGCACGGTCGAGATGAAGCTGGAAGAGCTGACTGCGCGCCCCATGAGCAGCTTCCGTGCCTGGCTGCCCTACCTGCTGGTCGGTGTGCTGCTGGTGATCAGCCGGGTGTTCCCCGAGGTCAGCACCGCGTTCAAGTCGGTGGCCATCAACTTTACCGATATTCTTGGTGAGACCGGTGTCAGCGGTGGGGTTCAGCCGCTCTATCTGCCTGGCGGCATCCTGGTCATGGTGGTGATCGCGACCTTCTTCCTGCATCGCATGAAGGTCCGTGAGCTGGGCAAGGCGCTTGGCGAGTCCGGTGGCGTGCTGCTGAGTGCCGGTTTTGTGCTGCTGTTTACCGTGCCGATGGTGCGTATCCTGATCAACTCCGGAGTGAACGCGGCTGACCTGCCAAGCATGCCGATTCTGATGGCCCGTTATGTGGCCGACAGCGTCGGTGGCATCTACCCGTTGCTGGCGCCGACCATCGGTGCGTTGGGCGCGTTCCTCGCGGGCTCCAATACCGTCTCGAACATGATGTTCAGCCAGTTTCAGTTTGGCGTGGCCAGCAACCTTGGCCTGTCGACCGCGTTGATCGTGGCGGTGCAGGCCGTGGGGGCCGCTGCCGGCAACATGGTGGCGATCCACAACGTGGTGGCTGCCTCGGCAACTGTGGGCCTGCTCGGCCGTGAGGGCACCACCCTGCGCCGGACTGTCTGGCCGACTCTGTACTATGTGCTGATGACTGGTGTGATTGCGCTGTTTGCTGCCTATTTGCTGGGTGTCAGCGATCCGCTGATGGCTGGTTGATGTGTTGACTGCTCGCGCCCCGGCCCTGGCTGCCGGGGCGTTGCCCGTTGAAGAACCGATGAGAGTTTGCTGATGATCATTTCTGCCTCGACCGATTACCGCGCCGCCGCTCAGCGCCGACTGCCTCCCTTTCTGTTTCACTATATCGACGGTGGGGCCTATGCCGAGCACACGTTGAAGAAGAACGTCGAGGATCTGGCCGGTATTGCTCTGCGGCAGCGGGTGCTGAAGAACATGTCGGAGCTGAGCCTGGAAACCCGTCTGTTCGATGAAGCCCTGAGCATGCCGGTGGCGCTGTCACCGGTCGGCCTGACCGGCATGTACGCCCGTCGCGGTGAAGTGCAGGCGGCGCGCGCAGCAGCTGACAAGGGCATTCCCTTTACCCTGTCGACCGTCTCGGTCTGTCCGATTGAAGAAGTTGCACCGGCGATCAGTCGCCCGATGTGGTTTCAGCTCTATGTGTTGAAGGATCGCGGATTCATGAAGAATGCGCTGGAGCGCGCCAAGGCCGCCGGCGTGACCACCCTGGTGTTCACCGTCGACATGCCGGTGCCCGGTGCGCGCTATCGTGACGCGCACTCGGGCATGAGCGGCCCGAACGCCGCGATGCGTCGTTACCTTCAAGCTGTGACCCATCCGCGCTGGGCCTTTGATGTGGGGCTGCTCGGCAAACCGCACGACCTGGGCAATATCTCCGCCTACCGGGGCAATCCGACAGGCCTGGAAGACTACATGGGCTGGTTGGGTGCCAACTTCGATGCGTCCATCTCCTGGAAAGATCTGCAGTGGATTCGTGACTTCTGGGACGGCCCGATGGTGATCAAGGGCATTCTCGATCCGGAAGACGCCCGCGATGCGGTGCGCTTTGGTGCCGACGGTATAGTGGTATCCAACCACGGCGGCCGTCAGCTCGATGGCGTACTGTCCAGCGCGCGAGCGCTGCCGGCGATTGCCGATGCGGTTAAAGGTGACCTGAAGATTCTGGTCGACTCGGGTATTCGCACAGGTCTGGACGTCGTCCGTATGCTGGCGCTCGGCGCCGACTGCGCCATGCTCGGCCGCGCCTTTATCTACGCGCTGGCGGCTGATGGTGAGGCGGGCGTGAGCAATCTGCTGGAGCTGATCGAAAAAGAGATGCGGGTGGCAATGGTACTGACCGGTGCCAAATCCATCAGTGAGATCAACGCCGATCTGCTGGTGCGTGAACTGCAGCATCTGAGCAAGTAATACGGAGATAGCATGAGCCTGCCTGCCGACTTTCTGACCGGCGCCCGTCGCCTGATTCCGCCCGAGCGTCTGTTCGACGATCCGCTGTCGACCCTGGCGTTTGGCACCGACGCCAGCTTTTATCGGCTGATTCCCAAGCTGGTGGTGCGGGTCGAGTCGGAGGCAGAGGTGGTGCGTCTGTTGCATCTGGCCACCCGGCATAAGGTGCCGGTCACTTTCCGTGCGGCGGGCACCAGTCTGTCCGGACAGGCGATCAGTGACTCGGTACTGATCGTGCTGGGCGATTACTGGAACGGTCGGGAGATTCGCGACGGTGGTAATCAGATTCGCCTTCAGCCTGGCGTAATCGGCGCGCAGGCCAACGCTGTACTGGCGCCGCTGGGGCGCAAGATCGGGCCGGACCCGGCCTCGATCAACGCGTGCAAGATCGGCGGCATTGTTGCCAACAACGCCAGCGGCATGTGCTGTGGCACGGCGCAGAACAGCTACCAGACGCTGGCTGGTATGCGTCTGGTGCTGGCCGATGGCACCGTGCTGGACAGTGAGGACGAACGCGGTGTGGCGGCCTTCCGCCAAAGTCACGGCGCGCTGCTTGAGCAACTGGCCGAGCTGGGCCGCGAAACCCGCGCCAATACCGCGCTGGCCGAGCGGATTCGCCACAAGTATCGGCTGAAGAACACCACCGGTTTGTCGCTTAACGCGCTGGTCGATTTTGACGATCCGCTGGATATCCTCACCCACCTGATGGTCGGCTCTGAAGGCACCCTCGGATTTATCAGCTCGGTGACCTACAACACCGTTCCCGAATACCCGCACAAGGCCAGTGCGCTGATCGTGTTTCCGGATGTGGACACCTGCTGCCGCGCAGTACCGGTGCTCAAGCAGCAGCCGGTGGCAGCGGTGGAGCTGCTGGATCGCCGCAGTCTGCGCTCGGTGCAGGATCAGCCGGGGCTGCCGGGTTGGGTGGCTGCGCTGTCGGATGGCGCCTGTGCACTGCTGATCGAGTCGCGCGCCGCCAGTCAGTCGCTGCTGCACGAGCAACTGGCGCAGATCCGCGCGGCGCTGGCCCCGTTCCCGGTCGAGCAGCAGGTGGATTTTACCGAAGATCCGGCGGTCTCCGGACAGCTGTGGGCGATTCGCAAGGGCACCTTCCCGGCGGTTGGTGCAGTGCGCGCGACCGGAACCACCGTGATCATCGAAGACGTCACCTTCCCGGTCGAGCAACTGGCAGCCGGTGTACACCGGCTGATCGAATTGTTCGAGAAGCACGGGTACGACGAGGCGATCATCTTTGGCCACGCGCTGGAGGGCAACCTGCACTTCGTGTTTACCCAGGGCTTCGAGGACCCGGCGCAGGTCGCCCGTTACGAAGCGTTCATGGGCGATGTGGCCGAACTGGTCGCGATCGAGTTCGGTGGTTCGCTCAAGGCCGAGCACGGCACCGGCCGCAATATGGCGCCATTCGTTGAAAAGGAGTGGGGCAGCGACGCCTATCAGTTGATGTGGCGCATCAAGCGGCTGCTTGACCCGCAGGGCATCCTGAACCCGGATGTGGTGCTGTCCGATGACCCGCAGATTCACCTGAAAAACCTCAAGCCGCTGCCGGCCGCGAACGACATCGTCGACAAGTGCATCGAGTGCGGCTTCTGTGAGCCAGTCTGCCCGAGCAACGGCCTGACCCTGACGCCGCGCCAGCGCATCGTCATCTGGCGCGATATTCAGGCAAAAAAGCGCGCGGGTATCGATACCCGTGAGCTGGAAGCCGCCTACCAATATCAGGGCATCGACAGCTGCGCCGCGACCGGCCTGTGCGCCGAGCGCTGCCCGGTGGGCATCAATACCGGCGATCTGGTGCGTGAGCTGCGCGCCTCGCAAGCGGCTTACCCGGATCGCGCCAACTGGCTGGCCAAGCACTTTGCCGGTGCACTCAAGGGCGTGCGGTTTACCCTGCGCGCCGCAGATCTGGCCCACCGCCTGCTCGGCGCACCGCGTCTGCAGCGCTGGAGCGAGGGCGCGCGCAAGCTGTCTGGTGCGAGCCTGCCGAGCTGGACGCCGGCAATGCCGCAGCCGGTCAAACTGATTCCGCCGCTCGATCAATGGCAAAGCGGCAAGCCGCGGGTGGTTTACCTGCCGGCCTGTATCTCGCGCAGCATGGGGCCGGCGCGCAGCGACAGCGAGCAGATGCCGCTGATCGACAAGACCCGGGCGCTGCTGGAAAAGGCGGGCTATGAAGTCGTACTGCCGGCGCAGCTCGATGGCTTGTGCTGCGGCCAGCCGTTTGCCTCCAAGGGCTATCCCGAGCAGGCCGAGGCCAAGCGCAACGAGCTGCTTGCAGCGCTGCGCGAGGCTAGCCGCAACGGTCAGGATCCGATCTACTGCGACACCAGCCCCTGTACGCTGAGTCTGATCAATGGCGAGGCCGATGGGTTGGATATCTTTGATCCGGTGCGCTTTATCCGCACCCATCTGTTCCAGCGGCTGGAGTTCACTCCCCAGGCCGGGGCGGTCGCGGTGCACGTAACCTGCAGTACCCAGCATCTGGGCGAGGGGCAGGCGCTGATCGAGATCGCCCGGCGCTGCAGTACCAACGTCGTGGTGCCGGAAGGGATTCACTGCTGCGGCTTTGCCGGCGACAAGGGCTTCAACCTGCCCGAGCTGAATGATCATGCACTGCGCACGCTCAAGCCGGTGGTGCAGCATTGCAGCGAGGGGGTATCAACCAGCCGTACCTGCGAGATCGGGCTGTCCAGCCATAGCGGCGTGGACTATCACAGTCTGGTCTATCTGGTGGATCGGGTTACCTGTCCGAAGAGTGACTGAGGTCATTAAGTGTTTTGGTGGAATGCTTCCGTCACCGAGGGTGACGGAAGCGCTTATGACTAGAGGCTATCAATTTGAAGATTCATGCGCGCTAGCATCCGACTGCTGGTCCTTGAGTCGTCGAGTTTGCTCAGGTCACGAAGCCGAACGGTCTCCTTCGGCTCGATGCTGAGCTCAAAACCATCCTCCTTGCCCAGCAAAATGTCGCTAATCAATTCGCATACATCTTCCAGGTCTCTGGCCAGGTCTCCGCGCTCGCATTGCTTTACCTGTTGCTCGACCTGCCGTTCGTAGTGCTCGCTGCGTTGCTTATCCGCGTCGCCGCGTGTTGGGTCAAGTGGTGTGTTATAGCGCTGTTGTAAGGCGATGCTGCGGGAGACAAGCCCTCTGTCCTTCATGGTAAAACGGATCGCTTCAATCTCAATCCTGTCAATGGTCTGTCCAAGCTCTTCAAGGCTCTGCAGTATCTGGTAGCCATTTTCTGCAGATGTCAGTGTGCGCTGCAAGCCTCGCAGCTGGCGATTCAAGCCCCGCTGGCCTGCCAGCCGGTAGCTGATTTGGCTGTCAAAAAGTTCTGGCAGAGCAACGTTGATTGCGGTTTCCACGACGCCCGCATCATCATCGACATCGACAAACAGGTCCACGTCGAACGGTGGGACGAAAGTCAGTCCACTATTGAGCGCAGGTTGGAATCCGCCTACTGCGTTAGCGAAACCGCGGTCGATATTTCGCCCGGCTATCGCGCTGAACTGCCTGAAGTCAGAGAAGGCCTCTTGCTCGGCGTTGACACCACGGAATTGTAGGCGAATTCGGGTGCGTTCATCCTCGTCGAGCAGGTCGCTAACAATGATTTCCTTTGCTCGGATGGCGGCGTTACTGTCGCCGATGTCCAATTCCACGTCGAATATACTGACGCGCCCGCCAAATGGGCTGGAGGATACTTTGGACCAGTGCAGCCTATTTTCTATTTGTGCATCATAGGCCCAGTCTTCCAGTTTCTTTTCTGCCTTATTGCCGGCGTATACGGATAGCCCGGCGTAGGTGGCGGCAATCAGAGCAGCGGCTCCTCCGGCAATCAGAAAGATCTTTTTGTTCATCGTGCTGCTCCTGTGGTCGCGGCTTGATCCGGTCTTGCGCGCTTGATCAGCTCCTCCGCTTCTTCGGGAGTCCAGTCAGGGTTCCCGATCCGGTAGCGGGTGAGTGCCAATGGGTCTTTCAAGTCTGCACATTGTTCTTCTGAGCAAGATTGGATGCTGTCAGCTGTAATCAGGGTCAGCGGTAGGTTTTGGTCGTCTTTGCGCTCGGGATCCAGCTGGGCGCTGCCCTTGATCAGATGCCATCCTTGTTCGATCTGGTCGGTATGCTCATTGCTCAATAGCACCGCTTGATAGGGATACCCAATTAGCCAGCCATCATCCTGTTCCTTGCCGATCTCTACTATCTGGCTATAGGTGGCTGTTCCGCCGCGCATCATCCGCAGGTAGCTGCCAGACCCGGTTGGGCTGTAGCTGGCGTCCTCGGTCATGCTTGCGTACAGTTCTTCGGGCCGGCGAACGTCGTTTCGCAGCTGACTGTACAGGCGAAGTTGTTGCTCTGCCTGCTGGGCCATCAGTTCACGCTGGCGCTGCTCCTCGCGCAAGCGTTCTGCCTCGGCTCTGCGTTGTTCTTCCGATTCCTTACGTTCGAAAGCAAACAAGTGGTTGTTGGCACGCTGCGGGTTGTATTCCCACTTTTTGCTGCGGTAGTGGCGCGACAGGCTGATATCGTAAAGCCAGAAGTCCCTGTTTCTTTCCATTAGCCCTTTGTTCAGGTCGCGCATGGCGTACAGGTGGGTGTTTCGAATGCCTGGTGCGACCTGGTCAAGGCGAGTGGCGGCTAGATCGACCGTGGTCTTGATCGAGTCCAGTTCGCGGAAAAGGTCGCGGTTTTCCGTCAAAGCAATCACAGTGGCGTTGTTGGATTGCCATTGACCGTTGTAGCTGCGGTTCAGTCGGAGCAGGTAGTAGGTCTGGCTGGCGGGCTCGCTGTGCAGTAGCTGCAGCAGGTTCCTATCCTGATCGAAGCCGACGATGGGTAGAGCCGGTGGGGGAGCATCGAACGCCAGACCAGCCAAGAAATGAGCGTCACCAGTTCTACTGAGCAGCACACCGTCGCTGCGGGTCAGCGTCAGCGAACCGGGGCCTGAGGCATAACCATCAGCGTCGCAGGTGACGCCGGAAGACACCGCCCTGACGTTCTCGGTGCCATCTTCAAGCTTATCGGCAAGGCGGAAGCGGCAGCCGTTCTGATCGCGCACCTCGGTCAGGAAATCGACCTGAGCAAACGCGTCCTTCTGCAGTGGCGGCGTCCAGCCTGCCACGCTGAAAACAGTCGGTGGCGCGGCAACTGCGGTGGCTGTTGCTGGTTCGGTGGGCGACTCAGGTGCTGGCTCAGTGGCGGACGCCGCTTCTGCGACCGGACTCGGTGTCGGTTCGGCAACCGGTGCCGCGACAGGAACAATAGGAGCCTTGGATACTGGTGGCGGACTGGCGGTGGCCGTGGTTGCACTTTCAACGGCTGGAGTGGCCGCAGAGGCGACCGGGTCCGGCGCGGGTGCGGTGGTTTGCGCGATCCAGCCTCCGGCCTGCGATGCGCTGCCGTTGTTTAATGTACTGCCGCTGCTGTCGGTGCTGACCCAGCTGAGTTGGCTCGCAGCCGGACACTGGCTTGCCAGCAGCCCGCCAAGTTTAGGCAGCAGGCGGCCTACTGCGCTGGGGTCGGTTACGTCGCTGGTAAAGGCAAAGCGCAGTTGCAGTGCGTCGCTGCACCATTGCGCGTTGTCAGCATGTACCACGAATACTTCAAGGTTTTCTGCCTTCGAGTATGCCAGGCGGTAGTCCGCGGCATGGGCTGTTGACGCCAGTGCCAACAGACTCGGGATAACGATGCGTCTCATGCGGCCTTCCTTTTAGATCAGTTCCCAAGCGCCATCATCGGCCTGGCACGCTTTTACGGTCTGAGAGTCAGTGCTTTCGGCTGTTCGAATGTTGTAGTTGAGAGTTCGGCAGGTAGTTTGTGCTGCGACTTGTTGCTCAACTGGCACGGCGTCCAGGTCGAAAGCGTCAAGATCGATGCCTTTGCTTGCTGCGGTAGCAACATCGAGGCTGTCCAGATCGGTGGCTGTGTCGGCGACCGATGGGTTGGTGCTGTCGGTCGTTGTGGCGGGCACCTGCTCAACAAGTGGTGCATAGACGTAGCCTACGGTGACACCGCGGCGGCCAACCATGATCCAGTTATTATCGGTCCTGCCTATCGCGGTAAATGTAGTGCCTGTGGGCAAACTGGCGACGCGCTCCGCATTAATGTCCGGTGCGTTGCGAACATTAGCCGATTTGGTGGAGCGATACGGCTGATTGATCAGCGACATGTTTGGTACGGCCGCTACGCTGGGCGCCCGTTTCACTGCAACTTGGCGCTCGACAGTCTCGCTACTGACGGCAGTAATAGTTGCGCTAGCACCACTGTGGCTGGAGGTCCACTGACGGCTTTGGCCATCAGCTGAATATTGGAGGGCTTGCTGGGTCTGTTGCGCGAGTGCCTGACGATCCCGCTCGTCCAGCTTGGAGCCAATTGTTTTGCCAAGATAGCCACCGGCAAGTGCGCCCGCAATGATGGCGGCGGTGCGACCGTTGCCATCGCCCACTTGGCTGCCAAGCAGCGCTCCGGCGGTTACGCCAATGAGTGTTCCAATGTTTTCCTTGTTGGCCCACTGATTTTCAGACAGGTTTGCGCAGCCTGCGCTGGTGGCGATTGCAGTGCCGAGGGTGATGGCGAGGGAAATCCGATTTGCTTTCAAAGGCCTGGTCCTGTGCGTATGTATGATCAATGCGAACAGGGGAAGGATAGGCAGGCTCCTGCTGCCGGCGATCATCCCTGAGCGCGGCATTATTATCTATAAAATGTAGTGGCAAAACAATGGCGTCAACACTATGGCGTCCCCGGCTGAAGTCGCTTGTTTATTGACGGCCGCGCCTCGCGCAGTCGCTATCGGCGCGCGAGGCTTACTCATCCTCCCAGCGCGCATCCCGTTTGGTGATGCACTGGGCCAGCAGAGTTTCCAGCGAGGTCTGCAGGTCCTGCATGAAGGCGTTGCTGTCTTCACCCGGCAGCAGTGCTTCACCAATCACCACATCGGCATTGAACGGCACGATCATCGAGCCGCCCTTGGGCAGGGCGCGCCCGAGGCCGTGCATGGCAATCGGCACCACCTCAGTGCCGGCGTGGCTGCGGGCGAGGTGGTAGACACCCTTGCGCAACGGCTGCAGCTGCTCCGGGTCGCCGCGACTGCCCTCGGGGAACAGCAGCAGAATCTGACCATCGGCCAGCGCCTGCTGGCACTGTTCGAAGACCTGATCCTTGTCGACCTGACCCTGCCGGTCGAGCGGGATGATGCCGATCAGGTTCAGCGACAGCCAACTGGTGAAGCGGTTGCGCAGGAAGTAATCCGCTGCCGCCACCGGGCGTACCCGGTGCAACTCGCCGAGCGGATACAGGGCCATCAATACAAGGGTGTCCAGGTGGCTGTTGTGGTTGGCGGCCAGAATCGCCGGGCCGTGGCTCGGCAGGCGTTGCTTGTTGTAGATGTTCAGGCCAAGCAGCAGGTACACCACGGGCTTGACGATCAGCAGAAAGAACAGCTGTTTGGGCAGGCGCTTGATCACGGACATGGCGGCCTCAGTAGGTGGTGTAAACGAGGAAGTGGAAGAACAGCGGCGCGGTATACATCAGGCTGTCGATACGGTCGAGGATGCCGCCGTGGCCCGGAATCAGCTGGCTGGTGTCCTTGATGCGCAGGTCACGCTTGACCGCCGATACGGTCAGGTCGCCGATGAAGCCGGCCAGACCGATCAGCAGGCCTGCGGCCAGTCCGAGACCCCAGCCGATTGGCGTCAGCCAGGGAGCCAGCACGGCGCCGAGCAGGGTGGTGGTGGCGACGCCGCCGAGAAAACCGGCCCAGGTCTTGTTCGGGCTGATTGCCGGGACAATCTTGCGGTTGCCGAACTTCTTGCCCCAGATGTACTGGGCCACGTCGTTGAACTGGGTCAGGAACACCAGATACAGCACCAGACCTACACCACCGCCCGCCGGGTTTTCATCGGCGGGCAGCATCAGCAGATAGGCGACATGGCTGATGGCGAACACCGTGGTCATGGTTGCCCACTGATAGGAGCCGACCGCGCGAATGAAGCCCTTGGTTTCACCCAGCATCAAGAGGCCGAAGGGAATGAGCAGGAACAGGTAGACGGGAATGAAGACGATAAACATCCCGTACCAGCCAAGGCCAACCCAGTAGTACTGCAGCGGTACGGCCAGATACAGCGCGAGGATCAGGCGGCGGTCGGTGACGCGGACCGGCAGGATCGAGAAGAATTCACGCAGGGCGATAAAGCTCAGGATGGTGAAGAAGACCAGCGAGGCGGTGGGGCCAATCATCAGTGCGGTAAACACCACGCCGACCATTACCCACCAGGAGTTGATGCGCTGTTTCAGCTCCAGATAGCCGTCGTCGCTCAGGCGCGGGCGCAGGATCAGTTGGGTGATGCTGGCGATCACCAGCATGGCGACCACCACCAGCATGGCGTTCAGGGTATTGGGTGTGAGGTCGAGCATAAAGGGCAGGCCGATATCCATTATTCAATCCCCCGGCGTTCCAGTCGCAGATAGGCGCCGATCAGACGGCGCAGCACCGTCAGGCCACTGCCAACGGCGATGATGATCAAGCTGACCCACAGAATCAGCCCCGGGTGCTGCCACAGCGGATCGAATACCGACAGTACGCAGGCGCCGGTCAGCAGGGCCATGCGTTGCTGCTTGGCCATCGGCCCGCGAAAGTCGGCTGGCAGCCCGAGCGAGACACCGAGTACGCGTACATAGGCGGTCATCACGGCCAGCAGTGCGCCAAGCCAGGCCAGCCACTGGGCCGACTCGAAACCGGGCAGGGCAAAGCCGCAGGCAACGATCAGCAGCGGATCGGCAATGCGATCCGGGACATCGTTGAACAGCTCGCCCGCCGGCGTCTGCTTGCCGCCCTCCATCGCCACCATGCCGTCGAACAGGTTGCACAACAGGCGCAGCTGGATGCACAGGGCGGCGACGATCAGCCAGATCGAGCGCTCGCCGCCCGCCTGCTGACCGGACCAGACGAGCGCAGCCGCACCGGCCAGTGCGCAGATCACACTGAGCACGGAAATCTGATTGGGGGTAACGCTGCGCTGGCTGAGCCAGGCGGCGAAGCGGGTCATGATCCGCTGATCGCGGATCTTCAGTGGGCGGCGATTGCTGGTCATGGTGTCTCGTTGTTGAGGGTGAGGGCGCGGGCCTGGTGATGCAGGCGCACGCTCAGAAACAGGCAGTAGGCAAAGGCCATGCTGCTCGGAGGAATGATGGTTTGCCAGAGCGCGGGCGTTTGATGCCAGCGGTGCAGCAGGAAGAGCAGGGCAAAGCTGGCGCTGACGATGATCAGCGCCGGCAGCAGTACGCGCAGTGGATTATCCGGCAGACGGCGAAACAGTGTAGTGACGGCCATGGCCATCAGCAGGGTGAGGATGCCGCTGAAGGTACCTTGCAGCAGGCCGGCCATCAGCGCATGTGACGTATCGTTGTGCCAATTGGCAAACAGGGCCCAGGCGCCCCAGATCAGGAAGGCGAGCAGCGCTGCGACCAGACGGCCGCGCCAGCTGTTGGCGTTATCCGGGGTTGTTGCAGACATGTACGCTCCCTGTCACTGCACGACGCCGGCACAGGCCGGGTGGGGGAGAATAACCCGATGACGTCAGGCAGGCGAGCCCTGCTCTGCACTGATGTGAAGCAGCGCAAGACTCTTTGTGGTGGGCACGGTTGACGCAGCTCAGTAGGGCGGGGCGTTGCCGCAATCGCTGGATTGCCAGCGGCTGATCTGCCGATGAGACAGGGTTACCTCGCCATCGCCGGGGCCGGCATCCGGGCCGAGTAAGCCGGCCGGCAGCGCATAGGCGCCCTGGCCATTGAAAGTAGAGCGCATTTCAGTGCTGGAGAGCATTTCAATTGTGCCGCTCATGTCGCCGGTGAACCCGTCAGGATCGTTGCAGCGACCGGTGAACTCCAGGGCGTCAGCGCTGGACTGGCTGATCTTGAAGTCGCATTTGGGCATATTCTCCCGTGCATCGCGCAGCAGGGCTTGCGGGTCGGTCAGGGTTTTTGCAATGTCGGCTGTAATGCATTGGCGCTCCCCAACCTGTTCTTCAGTACCGAGCATTTCCTCGGCCATGGCCCGTTGCTCCGGAGGGAGGCTGTTGAGCATGTTGGTGCGCATCTCGCGCATACGCGCCTGCATATCGACACCGTTGATCAGGGTGGTACTTTCGCTGATCCACAGGCCCGGTTTTGGCGAGGTGTCGAGCTGCTGGGCGCAGAGCAGGGCAGGAGCAAGGGCGAGGGTGGAGAGCAGTGCAAGCCGTGGCAGAGTCATGAAACGGTCCTTGTGACGTAAATACCTTCAAGGACTATAGCCGCTGATGAAGCTGCTGTGCAGCGTTGATGATGCGGGGCGTGATCGTTGCACAAAAAAACGGGGGCGCATGGCCCCCGTTTCGTTTTCGACCTCAGCGTGGGCCGAGCAGTGCCGGCTTTTCGCGCTGCGGGCGGCCACCCGATTTGCGATTGCTTGGCTTGCGCTCTTCAACCTCCGGCTCGATGCGATTGCCGAGTGCCTGACGACGGCGTTCAATCGCAACCGGATCTTCCGGAGCATGAATGCCGGGCATGACGCGTGGCTGGCCGGCTGCGCGCTGTCGTTGCTGATGCGGACGTTGCTCGCCGCGCTGGCGGTCGTCGCGACGCTGGCCGCGTGGCTGGCCGTTTCCGCCGTTACCCTTGCCGCCGTTGCCGACATTCCCGCCGTTCGCGCGGGCGCCCTGGCCTTGGCCTTGCGATTGGCCGTGGCCTTGGCTGGTGCGTTTGGCGGTCTGGCCACCCTGGCCGCGGTTGTTGCGCGCACCGCCATTGCTGTTGCTGCGCGCGTTCTGGCCACGCGGGCGCTCGCTGCGTTCGCCACGCTCACGCTCCGGGCGATCACTGTTCAGTTCGGCTTGGGCCGGCGGCTCGAAGCCCTCCAGTGAGCCCTCCTCGATGCGCTGCCTGGTCATGCGCTCAATCGAACGCAGCAGCTTGTCCTCGTCCGGGCTGACCAGCGACACCGCTTCGCCGCTGCGACCGGCACGGCCGGTGCGGCCGATGCGGTGGACGTAGTCTTCCGAGACGTTGGGCAGTTCGAAGTTGATCACGTGAGGCAGCTGATCAATGTCCAGGCCGCGGGCGGCGATATCGGTAGCTACCAGAATGCGCAGGGTGTTGGCCTTGAAGTCGGCCAGTGCCTTGGTGCGTGCGCTCTGGCTCTTGTTGCCATGAATCGCCGCCGCCGGCAGACCGTTCTTGACCAGGTACTCGGCCAGGCGGTTGGCTCCGTGTTTGGTGCGGGTAAAGATCAGCACCTGTTCCCAGGCGCCCTGGGTGATCAGATGGGCGACCAGCGCACGCTTGTGGCCGGCAGCAACGCGGTAGACCTTTTGATTGATGCGCTCGACGGTGGTATTCGGCGGCGTGACTTCGATACGCGCCGGGTTGTCGAGCAGCTTGTTGGCCAGATCGGTGATGTCTTTCGAGAAGGTCGCGGAGAACAGCAGGTTCTGACGCTTGGCCGGCAGTTTGGCGATGACCTTCTTCACGTCATGGACAAAGCCCATGTCGAGCATGCGGTCGGCTTCGTCCAGCACCAGTACCTCTACCTGCGACAGATCGACAGCCTTCTGACCGACCAGGTCAAGAAGGCGGCCCGGGCAGGCAACCAGAATATCGAGGCCGGGAGCGATGGCTTTCATCTGCGGGTTGGCGCCAACGCCACCAAAGATGCAGGTGGACTTGAGTGGCAGCTCGGTAGCATAGGCGCGAATGCTGTCGTGCACCTGAGCTGCCAGCTCACGGGTCGGGGTAAGTACCAGCACGCGAACCTGTTTGGCGCCCGGGCGCTTGCCGGCGGGCTCGCCAGCGGGGAATAGACGTTCGATAACCGGAAGTGCAAAACCGGCGGTCTTGCCGGTACCGGTCTGTGCCGCAACCATCAGGTCGCGGCCTTCGAGAACAGCCGGAATCGCTTGCAGCTGAACCGGGGTGGGCGTGGTGTAACCAGTGGCTGCCACGGCGCGTACCAACGCGTCCGACAGGCCCAAGGAGGCAAAGGACATTCAGAATAACCCTGTGATGGCCGTTGCGAACGTGCAGAGGGCAGCGGGCAGGTGTCTGGCACCGTGCGGCTGCCGCGTGTCCGTGCGGCCTGGAATGAAAGAAAGCAGTGTGTGACGTCGCACGCGCGCTACAAGGGCTCAGCGACACCGGCGCTTGGCAATGGCGTACGGGAAATGCCCCGGACAGACCGTGCCGAACAGTCGATTGGTGCTTGAGCGCTCGCCCTGAGTGACTGTCGCGGTCAACCGCTCTCTGCGTGGCGGTGGTGCGACGGGTCCTGGCATGTCTTCGATAGTGCGCCTGATGCGCAGTTGATCGGAAGGCCAGAGAGCATGCGGAGTTGTTCAGTGCTTCCTGAAGCCCGGCGAGTATAACAGAAAGGGAGCCGCCGCATAGTGCCGACTGGCAGGCGCTGCCTGACTATTGCAGACCATAGCGATACAGCAGGTGCAGGTAGTCGTCCGACTGCTTGAATTGCTGCAATGCCTCGCTGAAGCGCTTTGCGAGGTCGGCCAGCGCCGGCGTTCGCGCGAATGCAAGGTAGAGCTCGCCGCTGCTCAGTTGAGTGTCATGGTGGGCGATCCGATCATTCAGTCCGAGTTGTCTGATGGTGTACAGGCCGACCCTGCGGTTGATCGGCAGCATATCGATGCGACCATGCTCCAGCATCAGCAGACAGGCTTCGATTGCAGGACAGGGCCAGCGCTCGAAGTAGTTGGCGGCCTTGAACTCATCGTTTCCGTAACTGTAACCGGCGGAGATACCGATACGCAGACCGCGCAGGTCTTCGATTCGGGTGAACGGAAATGGCTGGCTCTTGCGATAGAACAGCACTGTCTCGCTGTGGGAAAGCGGCTCGCTGGGATAGTGGTACGTCTGGCGGCGCTGGTCGTTGATGCCTATATCGAGAATGGCGTCGGCATTGCCCTCGCGCACCTCATGCTGGGCCCGCTTCCAGGGCATCATTCGCCATTTGGGGTCATAGCCCAGCTCACGCAGCAGCCTGTCGCTGACCTCGTAGTCGATGCCACGGATAGTGTTGTTCTCTTCGAACACGTAGGGTGGCCACGGCTCGCTGACAATGGTCAGCTGTCCGGCTTTGAGTGGGCTGGCTAGTATTGCCAGAGTGACGGCTAGAAGGCCATGAAATCGGTTCATGGCCGCAGTCTAGCGTGCTTTTGCGGTGCTCGCATGTGCGGGCTGCCGGGGGGGGGCGGTAGCCCGTCCGGCTCAGCGATCGCCCTGCAGATTGCGCACGACGGCCAGGCTGGGCTCGGCCTGGTTGAGGGTGTAGAAGTGCAGGCCCGGTGCGCCGCCGTCGAGCAGGCGTTCGCACAGCTGGCTGATCACCTCGGTGCCAAAGGCGCTGATGCTGTCGCTGTCGTCACCGTAGGCTTCCAGTTGCTTGCGAATCCAGCGCGGAATCTCGGCGCCACAGGCGTCGGAGAACCGCGCCAGTTTGGTGTAGTTGGTGATCGGCATGATGCCCGGAATGATCGGGATGTCGACACCCGCCTGACGCACCCGGTCCACGAAGTGGAAGTAGCAGTCGGCGTTGAAGAAGTACTGGGTGATCGCGCTGTCGGCACCGGCGTGGGCCTTGCGGATAAAGTTCTGCAGATCGGTTTCAAAGTTCGGCGCCTGCGGGTGCGATTCCGGGTAGGCGGCGACTTCGATGGTGAAGTGATCGCCGGTCTCGGCGCGGATGAACTCGACCAGCTCGTTGGCGTAGCGCAGCTCGCCGCTGGCGTGACCCATGCCGGAGGGCAGGTCGCCGCGCAGGGCGACGATGCGCTGGATGCCGTTGGCACGGTAGTCGTTGATCAGGTTGCGCAGGTCTTCGCGCGAGTCGCCGACGCAGGACAGGTGCGGTGCGGTCGGAACCTTCACCTCGCCGTCCAGCTGCAGCACGGTGCGGCGGGTGCCGTCACGGGTGGAGCCGCCGGCACCGTAGGTGACGGAAAAGAATTCAGGGCCTGCCGCAGCCAGGGTCCGGGCGGTGGCGAGCAGTTTTTCGTGGCCGGCTTCGGTCTTGGTCGGGAAGAACTCGAAGCTGATGGGGGCGTTGGTCGTCATTATCTCTCTACTCTTGGAAGGGCGTCAGCTTCAAGCCTCAAGCTGCAAGCGGCAAGCAACCCCCCGGAAACCCGTGCCCGCCAGCGGGGCGGGCAGGGCTCTTGAGGCTTGCAGCTTGCGGCTGACAGCTATCAATAGCGATAGCTGTCGGGCTTGAACGGGCCTTCGACGGTGACGCCGATGTAGTCGGCCTGGGTCTTGGTCAGCTGGGTGACGACGCCACCGAAGCCCTTGACCATTTCCAGTGCGACTTCTTCGTCCAGCTTCTTCGGCAGCACTTCAACGGTCAGCGCGGCGGCCTTGTCGGCTGCAGACAGATCGGCGAACTTGCGCTCGAACAGGTGGATCTGTGCCAGCACCTGATTGGCGAAGGAGCCGTCCATGATCCGCGAGGGGTGGCCGGTGGCGTTACCCAGGTTCACCAGGCGGCCTTCGGCCAGCAGGATCAGGTAGTCGTCGTTGGTGGCGTCAATGGTCTTGCCGGTGCGGTGGATCTTGTGCACCTGCGGCTTGACCTCTTCCCAGCCCCAGTTGGCGCGCATGAAGGCGGTATCGATCTCGTTGTCGAAGTGACCGATGTTGCAGACCACCGCGCGTTTCTTCAGTGCTTTCAGCATGCCGGCGTCACAGACGTTGGCGTTACCGGTGGTGGTGACGATCAGGTCAATCTTGCCCAGCAGCGCGGCGTCGATGCAGGCGTCGGTGCCGTCGTTGATGCCGTTGTGGTACGGGGAGACGACTTCGAAACCGTCCATGCAGGCCTGCATGGCGCAGATCGGGTCGATTTCGGTGACCTTGACGATCATGCCTTCCTGGCGCAGCGACTGTGCAGAACCCTTGCCCACGTCACCGTAACCGATGACCAGCGCCTGCTTGCCGGACAGCAGGTGGTCGGTACCGCGCTTGATCGCGTCGTTCAGGCTGTGGCGGCAGCCGTACTTGTTGTCGTTCTTGCTCTTGGTGACCGAGTCGTTGACGTTGATTGCCGGGACCTTCAGGGTGCCCGCTTTCAGCATGTCGAGCAGGCGGTGCACGCCGGTGGTGGTTTCTTCGGTGATGCCGTGGATCTTGTCCAGCATCGCCGGGTATTTCTTGTGCAGGATTTCGGTCAGGTCGCCGCCGTCGTCCAGCACCATGTTGGCGTCCCACGGCTGACCGTCCTTGAGGATGGTCTGCTCGATGCACCATTCGTACTCTTCTTCGGTCTCACCCTTCCAGGCAAATACCGGGATGCCGGCGGCAGCGATCGCAGCGGCGGCCTGATCCTGGGTTGAGAAGATGTTGCAGGAAGACCAGCGTACTTCGGCGCCCAGGGCAGTCAGGGTTTCGATCAGTACGGCGGTCTGGATGGTCATGTGGATACAGCCCAGAATCTTGGCACCCTTGAGCGGCTGCTCGCCGGCGTACTTGCGGCGCAGGCCCATCAGCGCGGGCATTTCCGACTCGGCGATGATGATCTCGCGGCGGCCCCAGTCGGCCAGGCTGATGTCGGCGACCTTGTAGTCGGTAAAGGCGTTATTGATCACGGCACTCATCTGATTTCTCCATTCGTGGTTGCGAATGGGCGCGGTTAAATGTCGCACGCCCCGGACGAGCCTGGCAGCGGCTGGAGCCGCTGCTGCAGCGCCCCTCGTCCGGGGCTGAAGTTACCCGGTCAGGCTGTTCGCACAGGAACACGCCTTGGCCGGAATCGGTTCAGAGGCGATACTGTCGCCCCTCCTGTATGTCGTCTGGATGAAACATGATCGCTGTTCCATACCGAAAACTCGTTGTCGCCCTGTTGCTCGGCGCGGCTTTGGCCGGCTGCAACAATGAACCTGACCCCAACTCGCACGAAGGCAAGCGCCAGGCGCTGTTCAAACAGATGCTGCGCCAGACCGAGCCGATGAGCGGCATGCTGACCGGGCGCGTTACCCCCAGCATGGGCGAGTTCATGAACAAGGCCGATACCCTGGCCCAGCTCGCCGATCAGCCCTGGGAGCACTTCCCGACCCCGGGCGATGACCCCGAGCCGAACCGCACCAAGGACACCGTCTGGTCCGATCCCGAAGGCTTTGCCCTGGCCATTGATGACTTCAAGGCCAAGGTCGCCGACCTGCATGCCGTTACCTCTGTCGGCATCAAATCCCTGGACCAGGCAGCTGATGAGCTGCGTGCGGTCCAGCAGTCCTGCAAAAGCTGTCATGACAGCTATCGCCGCTGAGCGGCGATAGCTGCAGCTGCAAGCCTCAAGCTGCAAGTAAAACCCGCGCGGTTGCGAATCGTGCGGGTTTTCTTTTGGCTGAGAGAGTAACTGGATCTCAGCAGAAACACCTGGGGACATCGCTCAACCGAGCCTGCTTGTAGCTTGTAGCTTGTAGCTTGTAGCTTGCCGCTACGCCGTCAGGCGTCCGCGCGCAGCGCGTCGGCCTTGTCTGTTTTCTCCCACGGGAAGGCGGTGAAGGTGTCACCCTTGACGGTCATCTCGAACGGGTTGCGGCCGAAGTGGCCGTACGCGGCGGTCGCGCGGTACATCGGGTGCAGCAGGTCGAGCATGCGGGTGATCGCATACGGGCGCAGATCGAAGTGCTGACGCACCAGCTGGATGATCTTCTCGTCGCTGATCTTGCCGGTGCCGAAGGTATTGATCGATACCGAGGTCGGCTGCGCCACGCCGATGGCGTAGGAAACCTGAATCTCGCACTTGTCGGCCAGGCCGGCAGCGACGATGTTCTTGGCGACGTAGCGGCCGGCGTAGGCGGCGCTGCGGTCAACCTTGGACGGATCCTTGCCGGAGAACGCGCCGCCACCGTGGCGAGCCATGCCGCCGTAGGTGTCGACGATGATCTTGCGACCGGTCAGACCGCAGTCGCCCACCGGGCCGCCGATGACGAACTTGCCGGTCGGGTTGATGTGGTACTGGGTGGCGGCGTGCAGCAGTTCGGCCGGGATCACCTTTTTGACGATCTCTTCCATCACCGCTTCGCGCAGGTCCGCCTGGCTGATGTCCGGGTTGTGCTGGGTCGACAGCACGATGGCGTCGATACCGGTGACGATGCCGTTCTCGTAGCGGCAGGTGACCTGCGACTTGGCGTCCGGGCGCAGCCAGCCGAGGCTGCCGTCCTTGCGCGCTTCAGCCTGACGCTCGACCAGACGGTGAGCGAAGGTAATCGGGGCCGGCATCAGCACGTCGGTTTCGTTGCTGGCGTAGCCGAACATCAGGCCCTGGTCACCGGCGCCCTGATCTTCCGGCTTCTGGCGGTCAACGCCCTGGGCGATGTCCGGCGACTGCTTGCCGATGATGTTGATCACGCCGCAGGTGGCGCCGTCGTAGCCGACGTCCGAGGAGGTGTAGCCGATGTCGCAGATGACGCCGCGCACCAGGTCTTCGAGGTCGACCCAGGCGCTGGTGGTGATTTCACCGCCGACGATGGCAACACCGGTCTTGACCATGGTTTCACAGGCGACCCGGGCAAATTTGTCTTCGCTCAGGATGGCGTCCAGAACGGCGTCGGAAATCTGGTCAGCCAGTTTGTCCGGATGGCCTTCGGACACGGATTCGGAGGTGAAAATCGAGTAATCGCTCATGGGTCTTTCCTGTCCTCGGGAGAAGGGGATTCGGGTTTGGCCAGCTGCAGCAGTTGCAGCTGAAAGCCGTTACGCAGGCCGATGTACTGGCTGTTGCCCGGACGCAGTCCGGCAGCCTCGGCCCAGCGCGCAATATCATCCTGGTCAAAGCCTAGCCACAGATCGCCGCAGCTGTCGCGCACCCAGCTCTGGTCGTGGCTGCACAGCTCGGTCAGCACCAGGCTGCCACCGGGTTTGAGCAGTGCGGCAAAGCGCTTGAGCGCTTCAGCCGGCGCCGGCATGTGGTGCAGCACCATGTTGCAGACCACGCAGTCAGCCAGCGGCAATTGCTGCGGCAGCAGGGCGTCGGCGAGCAGGCAGTCCACGTTGTCGAGGCCCGCGTCCTGACACTGCTGGCGCGCGCGCTCAAGCATGGCCTCGGCGTTGTCGAGTCCGACCACGCGCTCGAAGCGGCTGGCCAGGCTGGGCAGAAAGCCGCCTTCGCCCGGACCAATCTCGATGGCCAGTTGCCGGGCCGGCAGCGGCAGGGCGTCGATCAGGGTCAGCAGCGGCTCGCGGTAGATGCCAAAGTGGGCGATCAGGTCCTGCTGCGCCGGGGTGCCATCGGCAAAACGGGCAAAGAACTGGCGTGACAGCTCGGCACGCTGGGCGTGCACTGCAGCAATGGCTTGCTGCAGTTGGGCGTCATCCGGCTGGCTGTCGAGTTCGTTCAGCAGTTGGCTGTGCAGCCGATGCCAGGGCTGTTCAGTGACCGGCAGGCTGCGGCGGTAGAAGATCGAGTTGCCTTCGCGGCGCGTGCTCACCAGCCCTGCGTTTGCCAGCACCTTGAGGTGGTGGCTCATGCCGGACTGGCGCATGCCGAAGATCTGCGCCAGTTCCAGCACGCCGAACGAGTCGCTGCGCAGCACCCGCAGGATATCCAGCCGCAACACATCGCCAGCGGCCTTGCAAAAGGCGGCGAGGTCGTCGGTCTGACTGGGGGTGGCGGGAAGGTGCGCAATCTGGTTCATGTGGCGCAGTTTAGTTTTGATCGGGCGTCGCCGCAACGGCTATATCAAAAAACTTTGATATAGACCCCTCCGTTCGTCCGGCGAGCGAACGATAACCGCACTCGGAACGGTGTTTTCATTGCCCGAGACGGCCGTTTGCGCGAAAATGCCCGCCTTCTTTTCCCGGCCAGCCGCGTGTTGCGGCAAACGCCCCATGCCTTGCCAACCACAGGAGTTGTTCATGCCCAGTCGTCGTGACCGTGCCAATGCCATTCGTGCCCTCAGCATGGATGCAGTGCAGAAAGCCAACAGCGGCCACCCCGGTGCGCCCATGGGTATGGCGGATATCGCCGAAGTGCTGTGGCGCGACTACCTGAAGCACAACCCGGCCAACCCGAATTTCGCCGACCGCGACCGCTTCGTGCTGTCCAACGGTCACGGCTCGATGCTGATCTACTCGCTGCTGCACCTGACTGGCTATGACGTCAGCATTGACGACATCAAGAACTTCCGTCAGCTGCACAGCAAAACGCCGGGCCACCCGGAATACGGCTACACCCCGGGCGTTGAAACCACCACCGGCCCGCTGGGGCAGGGCCTTGCCAATGCCGTGGGCATGGCGATTGCCGAGAAGGTGCTGGCCGCTCAGTTCAACCGTGAAGGCCATGTCGTCGTCGACCACAACACCTACGTGTTCCTCGGCGACGGCTGCATGATGGAAGGCATCTCCCACGAAGTCTGCTCACTGGCCGGCACTCTGGGTTTGGGCAAGCTGGTTGCCTTCTACGACGACAACGGCATCTCCATCGACGGTGAAGTCGAAGGCTGGTTTACCGACGACACGCCCAAGCGCTTCGAGTCCTACGGCTGGCAGGTTATCCGCAATGTCGACGGCCACGATGCCGACGAGATCAAGACCGCCATTGAGACCGCACGCAAGAATACCGAGCAGCCGACCCTGATCTGCTGCAAGACCATCATCGGTTTCGGTTCGCCGAACAAGCAGGGCAAGGAAGAGTGCCACGGCGCAGCACTGGGCGAGGCGGAAATCGCCGCTACCCGTGAAGCGCTGAACTGGCCGCACGCCCCGTTCGAAATCCCGGCTGACATCAAGGCCGAGTGGGACGCCCACGAGGCCGGCGCCAAGGCCGAAGCCGCCTGGAACGACAAGTTTGCCGCCTATCAGGCTGCCTTCCCGGAACTGGCTGCCGAGCTGCAGCGTCGTCTGGCTGGCGATCTGCCGGCTGACTTCAGCGCCAAGGCTGATGCCTACATCGCCGAAGTGGTTGCCAAGGGTGAAACCATCGCCAGCCGCAAGGCCAGCCAGAACACCCTGAACGCCTTTGGCCCGCTGCTGCCGGAAATGCTCGGCGGCTCCGCCGACCTGGCCGGCTCCAACCTGACCCTGTGGAAGGGCTGCAAGGGCGTGGAGTCTGCAGACGCGTCCGGTAACTACCTGTTCTACGGTGTGCGCGAGTTCGGCATGACCGCGATCATGAACGGTATCGCCCTGCACGGCGGCTTCGTGCCCTACGGCGCGACCTTCCTGATCTTCATGGAATACGCCCGCAACGCGGTGCGCATGTCGGCGCTGATGAAACAGCGTGTAATCCACGTCTACACCCACGACTCCATCGGTCTCGGTGAAGACGGCCCGACCCACCAGCCGATCGAACAGCTGGCCAGCCTGCGCGGTACGCCGAATCTGGACACCTGGCGCCCGGCTGACGCGGTTGAGTCGGCGATTGCCTGGAAGTACGCGCTGGAGCGTGCCGACGGCCCGAGCGCATTGATCTTCTCGCGTCAGAATCTGCCGCACCAGGAGCGCGATGCCGAGCAACTGGCCAACGTTACCCGCGGCGGTTACGTGCTGAAGGACTGCGACGGCGAGCCTGAACTGATCCTGATCTCGACCGGTTCCGAAGTCGGTCTGGCGGTCAACGCCTGGACCGCCCTCACCGAACAGGGCCGCAAGGTTCGCGTGGTGTCCATGCCGTCGACCAGCGTGTTCGACCAGCAGGACGCCGCCTACAAGCAGTCGGTGTTGCCGCTGGAAGTGGGTGCTCGTATCGCCATCGAAGCCTCCCACGCCGACTTCTGGTACAAGTACGTCGGCCTCGACGGCCGCATCATCGGCATGCAGAGCTTCGGCGAATCCGCTCCGGCTGCGGCGCTGTTCGAGGAGTTCGGTTTCACCCTCGACAACGTGCTGGCAGCGGCTGAAGAGCTGTTGGAAGACTAAACCAGCGGCAAGCCTCAAGCCTCAAGCTGCAAGTGGCGCTCTGCCTGCTTGCAGCTTGCAGCTTGCAGCTTGCAGCCAGGCGGAGCCTGCTGTTATGTCCCACCCGCGTCCCTATAAAATCGCTCTGAACGGCTACGGCCGGATCGGTCGCTGCGTGCTGCGCGCGCTGCACGAGCGCGGTGATCTGGATGTGCAGGTGGTGGCGCTGAATGATCTGGCCGACCGTGACAGTATTGAATACCTGACCCGCTTTGACTCCACCCACGGCCGCTTTCCGGGCGAGGTGCGGGTCAGCGGTGACTGCTTGCAGATCAACGGGCAGGCGATTCAGGTATTGCGCGAGGCGGAGCCGGAAGGGGTTGACTGGCGCGGGCTGGATATCGATCTGCTGCTGGAATGTTCCGGCCAGTACACCACCCGTGAACAGGGGCTGCGCTTTGTTCACGCCGGGGTGCCGCGGGTGCTGTTTTCGCAGCCGATGGCAAGCGAAGAGGCGGTCGATGCAACGCTGGTGTATGGCGTCAATCACGCCAGCCTGCCGCGCGACGCTCGTCTGGTGTCCAACGCCTCCTGCACCACCAATTGCAGCGTGCCGCTGCTCAAGTTGCTGAACGAAGTGATCGGGCTGGAGTACGTTTCCATCACCACCATTCATTCGGCAATGAACGATCAGCCGGTGATCGACGCTTACCATCACGCTGACCTGCGCCGCACCCGTTCGGCATTCCAGTCGGTTATTCCGGTCTCGACTGGTTTGGCACGCGGCATCGAGCGGCTGCTGCCGGAGCTGGCCGGGCGCATTCAGGCCAAGGCGATTCGGGTACCGACGGTAAATGTGTCGGCGCTGGATATCACCCTGCAGACCGCGCGCGACACCAGCGCTGCTGAAGTCAATGCGCTGCTGCGGGCCGCCGCCGAAGGCGACTATGCGGGACTGCTCGATTACACCGAGCTGCCCCACGCCAGCTGCGACTTCAACCACGACCCGCACTCGGCGATTGTCGATGGCAGCCAGACCCGCGTTTCCGGCCCGCGGTTGGTGAATCTGCTGGTCTGGTTTGATAACGAATGGGGTTTTGCCAACCGCATGCTGGATGTTGCCCAGTACTGGCTGGCGCAACCTGTCGAATGACTTGAGCGCGGCCAACGGCGGCGCAACTGATTAACCCTTATTGAACGAAGGAGCGGGCTATGACCGTACTGACCATGAATGAGCTGGACCTGAACGGCCAGCGTGTACTGATTCGTGAAGACCTCAACGTGCCGGTCAAGAACGGCAAGGTCGCCAGCGACGCGCGTATCGTTGCCTCGCTGCCTACCATCAAGCTGGCGCTGGAGAAAGGCGCTGCAGTCATGGTCTGCTCACACCTGGGCCGCCCGGAAGAGGGCGTGTTCAGCGAAGAGAACAGCCTGGCACCGGTTGCTGCTTACCTGAGCGAAGCGCTGGGTCGTGAAGTGCCGCTGGTGCGCGACTATCTCGGCGGTGTCGAGGTCCAGCCGGGCGAGCTGGTGCTGCTGGAAAACGTCCGCTTCAACAAGGGCGAGAAGAAGAACACCGACGAGCTGGCTCAGCAGTACGCGGCGCTGTGCGATGTGTTCGTGATGGATGCCTTCGGCACCGCCCACCGCGCCCAGGGTTCGACCCACGGCGTTGCCAAGTTTGCCAAGGTCGCCTGCGCCGGTCCGCTGCTGGCCGCCGAGCTGGACGCGCTGGCCAAGGCGCTGGACAAGCCGGCCCGCCCGATGGTGGCCATTGTTGCCGGCTCCAAGGTTTCGACCAAACTGGACGTACTGACAGCGCTGTCGGACAAGTGCGACCAGCTGATCGTTGGTGGCGGTATTGCCAACACCTTCCTCGCGGCCGCCGGTTACAAGGTTGGCAAGTCGCTGTACGAAGCCGACCTCGTTGATACCGCCAAGTCCATTGCCGCCAAGGTCAGTGTGCCGCTGCCGGTTGACGTGGTGGTTGCCAAGGAATTTGCCGAGTCCGCCACTGCCACTGTCAAGGCCGTCGCTGACGTGGCTGACGATGACATGATTCTCGACATCGGCCCGCAGACTGCAGCGCAGTTTGGCGAGATGCTCAAAGCCTCCGGCACCATCCTCTGGAACGGCCCGGTTGGTGTCTTCGAGTTCGACCAGTTCGGCGAAGGCACCAAGGCGCTGGCGCACGCCATCGCTGCCAGTGAGGGCTTCTCGATCGCCGGTGGTGGTGACACCCTGGCTGCCATCGACAAGTACGGTGTTGCCGAACAGATTTCCTACATCTCCACCGGTGGTGGCGCCTTCCTCGAGTTCGTCGAGGGCAAGGTACTGCCGGCTGTCGAGATTCTGGAGCAGCGTGCGCGCTAAGCACAGCTGCAAGCCTCAAGCTGCAAGCGGCAAGGGGTGACCAGCCTCAGGTCAGGCGGGTAGACTGTCGGGATCGCCCGGACAGCTTGCCGCTTGGGGCTTGTCGCTTGCCGCAACGACTTTTTTAACGGAGAGATTGATTATGGCTCTTATCAGCCTGCGCCAGATGCTCGACCACGCCGCCGAATACGGTTACGGCGTGCCCGCTTTCAACGTCAACAACCTGGAGCAGATGCGCGCCATTATGGAAGCGGCCGACAAGACCGATTCCCCGGTGATCGTGCAGGCCTCTGCCGGCGCCCGCAAGTACGCTGGTGCGCCCTTCCTGCGTCACCTGATCCTGGCTGCCATCGAGGAGTTTCCGCATATTCCGGTGTGCATGCACCAGGATCACGGTACCAGCCCGGACGTGTGTCAGCGCTCGATTCAACTGGGCTTCAGCTCGGTCATGATGGACGGCTCGTTGAAGGAAGACGGCAAGACCCCGGCCGACTACGACTACAACGTCCGCGTTACCCAGCAGACTGTGGCGTTCGCCCACGCATGCGGTGTGTCCGTGGAAGGCGAGCTGGGCTGCCTGGGCAGCCTGGAAACCGGTATGGCCGGTGAGGAAGACGGCGTAGGCGCCGAAGGCGTGCTGGATCACAGCCAGTTGCTGACCGATCCGGAAGAAGCCGCGGCCTTCGTCAAGGCCACTCAGGTTGATGCGCTGGCGATTGCCATTGGCACCAGCCACGGCGCCTACAAGTTCACCAAGCCGCCGACGGGCGATGTGCTGTCAATCGAGCGCATCAAGGAAATCCACAAGCGCATCCCCAACACCCACCTGGTAATGCACGGTTCCTCCTCGGTTCCGCAGGAGTGGCTGAAGGTGATCAACGAGTTCGGCGGCGACATCAAGGAAACCTATGGCGTGCCGGTCGAAGAGATCGTTGAGGGCATCAAGCACGGCGTGCGCAAGGTCAACATCGATACCGACCTGCGTCTGGCGTCCACCGGTGCCATGCGCCGCATGATGGCCGAGCACCCGAGCGAGTTCGACCCGCGCAAGTTCTTCGCCAAGACCATCGACGCCATGCGCGACATCTGTATCGCCCGCTACGAAGCCTTTGGCACCGCCGGCAATGCCTCGAAGATCAAGCCGATCTCCCTGGAAGGCATGTTCCAGCGTTACGCCAGTGGCGAGCTGGAAGCCAAGGTTAACTGAGCACTGAAGGGGCGGCGCAAGCCGCCCTTTTTGCAACAGGACAGAGATATGAGCAATCAGGACGAACAGGACGACGAGTCCTTCGCCGAGGCCCGCCTGATCGAAGCGATCGAGAATCAGCTGGCTGCCGGTGAGCCACCTGCTGCGCAGGCGACCATGAACAAGCTGACGCTGGTCGGTTATGCGCGCGAGGATATTCTCGAGCTGATGGCGCAGGTTCTGGCCCACAGCATCAACCAGATGCTGGAGCAGGACGCTGCCTTTGATACTCCCGCCTACGAGCAGGCCTTGCGCAATCTGCCGACCCTGCCCGATGGAACTGACGCGAGCTGAGTGCTCGCACTGCGTAACAGGATAACGACAATGAAATTGATGACCGTACTGCGGATCGTCTTCCTCTATCTGCTGGCCGTGCTGGTGGCGACCCTGCTGGGCTCGCTGGTCCAGACCCAGTTCAATCTGGCCGCACTGCAGGCCATGGACGTGCCGGTTGATCTGGCGACCCGTGCGCAGAGCAGTCTGCATGACCTGCTGACCTTTACCCCGATTTTCGTCGTCATGGTTGCGGCGACCCTGCTGCTGGCGCTGCCGCTGGCCGAGGCACTGGGGCGCATCTTCAAGCCTTGGCGCTGGCTGCTGTATTTTCTGGGTGGGTTTGTCGGCATCTGGGCGGCCTTCACCCTGGCAAACACGCTGCTGCCGATGCCGACCTTTATCGCGGCGACTCGCGAAACATCCGGCCTGTTGAGCATGATGGCGGCAGTCGGTCTGGGCAGCGCGCTGTTCGGCCGTTTGACCAAACCCAAGGCGCGGCGCGGGCTGCGTGTGCTTGGTTAATCCTGCAAGGAGACAGTTAATGAACAGGTTCACTCTGGTCGGCGCCGCCCTGGCGCTCTGTGCAGGCCCGGTTGCGGCGGCGGACTATCAGATCGAAACGGTCGCCGAGGGACTGAGCAATCCGTGGTCACTGGCGTTTCTGCCGGATGGCGGCATGCTGGTCACCGAGCGTGCCGGCCACCTGCGCCTGATTGGCGCTAACGGAACGCTGCGTGCCGAACCGGTAGCCGGTGTGCCCGAGGCCTTCGTCAACAGTCAGGCGGGTCTGATGGATGTGGCGCTGGCGCCTGATTTCGCTGAATCTGGCGAGCTGTTCCTCAGCTACAGCTGCGGCACGCTGGAAGCCAACCATACTTGTCTGGCGGCGGCGACCTTCAATGGTACGGCGCTGGAGAATACCCACGAGATCTTTCGTGTTCAGCCAGCCAAGCGCGGCAGCGCGCATTATGGTGGGCGCATCGCCTTTCTGCCGGACAATACCCTGCTGCTGACGCTTGGGGATGGCTTTGATTACCGCGAGCAGGCGCAGAACACTGGCAATCATCTGGGCAGCATCGTGCGCCTCAATCGTGATGGCTCGGCGCCGGCTGACAATCCCTTCGTTGCCCAACAGGGGGCGCTGCCGGAGCTCTACAGCATCGGCCACCGTAATGTGCAGGGGATCGTGGTAGACGGCGCAGGTCGCGTGTTCAGCCACGAACACGGCCCGCGCGGTGGCGACGAGCTGAACCTGATTCAGGCCGGTCACAACTACGGTTGGCCGAAGATCACCTACGGTGTCGACTATAACGGCTCGCAGATCTCGCCCTACACCGAATTGCCCGGGCTGGAGCAGCCGCTGACCTACTGGGTGCCGTCGATTGCGCCGTCCGGGATGGCGCTGTATCAGGGGGATCTGTTCCCTGAATGGCAGGGCAACCTGCTGATCTCGGCGCTGGCGGGCAGGGAAGTCCGCCGCGTGGCATTGGATGGCGATACGGTCAGCGCGCAGGAGTCCCTGTTCACCGAGCTGGGCCAGCGCTTTCGTGATGTGCGCAGCGGTCCGGACGGTGCTGTCTATCTGCTGACCGACAGCCCCGCTGGCAAGGTGCTGCGGGTAGTGCCGGCCAACTGACGCCCTAGCGGGTTGCCTGGCTGTGCTGCCGGTAGGCGCGCGGCGGGCAACCCAGCCAGCGCCGGAAGGTGCGGCTGAAATTGCTGGTGTCCTGATAGCCGAGCCGCTCGGCAATCAGCTCCACGCTCAAGTCCGTGTGTTCCAGCAGCCAGCAGGCCTGCTCGCTGCGTACCTCATCCAATAGTTGCTGATAACGCACGCCCTCGTTGCCCAGGTGGCGAATCAGGGTGCGCGCAGTCATATGCTCCTGCGCAGCCATTTGGGCCAGGGTTGGGTAGTGGTACTCGCAACCGAGCAGGCGTTTCTTGATCCTCTCACTCAGGTCGCCGCCCCGGAGCTGGTGCTGCAGTTGGTGTTCGCAGTCGCGCAGAGCCTGACGATGGGCATCCGGATCGGCTCCAAGGCACGCCTGGGCAAACAATCCTGCCGGCAGATGGAGGCGCAACGCATCGCTGCCGAATATCCATTTCCCGGCATGGCCGGCCACCTGATCGGCCCAGTCCGGCCGCGGTAGCGGCCATTCAAGGGTAACCTCCTGATGGAGTGGCAAGCCGCTGACCGTTTCCAGCAGTCGCAGCATGCCGGTTGCAAAGTGACCCAGCAGGTATTCGCGAACCTGCGACGGGGTCTGCTCTTCATCAAGGCGCAGCACTGGCGGCTCGACCTGTTCGATGACGAAATGGCCCAGATGCTGGCGCAGACTGGAGTAGTGTTCAACCACTTCGACGGCGGCCCTGATGGTCGGTGCGGTGACGGCGGCATAGCCACCGGGACCATGGGCCGAGACGTCGGTGTGCATGCCGACCGCGAATCCCAGGCCGGGATGGCCGGTCAGGGCGATGGCGCTATCAAGCAGTTTGGTCAGGGTTTCCAGGCTGAGGAACTGACTGTCCTGCTGGAGGATGTCCCAGTCGACGTCGCTGGCACTGCGAATGGCGTCGGGGCTGAAGCCGAGGCGACGCAGCTCGGCATGGACCAGACGGGCGTAGACGGTATGTGCTGCTGGACTCAGCCAGGACTGATCGGGGGGCATGGTCGGCCTTGCTGTTGTTGTTGGTAGGGTCGCGTCCAATGGCTGTCACAATATGACGGTTTATTGCCGCTTGCAACGGGTGGCCGTCGATGACCGCAGGCGCATGATGTGTCGAGGTATTTGCCGGTTGCCGTTGCCTGTGCCGCAATCCATGCCGGTGCCGTATCCCTGAAAACACAACAACAAGAGGGTAAAAGCATGACGTCTACCGCTGCTGCTCCAAGCGGCCTGGCTGGCTATGTTGATCGCAAGCGCCGGCTCTGGCTGTTTTCCCTGGGGGTGCCGATGCTGGCACTCGTTGGGCCGCTGCTTTATGTGCTGGTTTCGCCGCAGGTCATCTGGCTGTGGGTTTCGACCATCTTTGCCTACGTTGTCATTCCCGCGCTGGACGCTGTGCTCGGTGAAGACCTGAGCAATCCGCCGGAAGAGGCGGTACCCGCGCTGGAAGCCGACCCCTACTACCGTTACGTAACCTATGCGCTGGTGCCGATTCTGTGGGTCAGCTTTCTGGTCAACATCATCTTTCTCGGCTATTACGAGCTGCCCTGGTACGGCACGCTGGCGGTGATCATTTCAACCGGCGGCAGTCTGGGGTTTGGCCTTAATCTCGGCCATGAAATGGGCCACAAGAAGACCGGGCTGGAGCGCTGGCTGGCCAAGATTACCCTGGCTCTGGGTTTTTACGGTCACTTCTTTGTCGAGCACAACCGCGGCCACCACCGTGATGTGGCAACCCCGGAAGACCCTGCCTCATCGCGCATGGGCGAGAGCATCTATCGCTTTGTCTTCCGTGAGATGCCCGGTGCCTTCTTTCGTGCCTGGGATCTGGAGGCGCAGCGGCTGGAGCGCTGCGGCAAATCGGTCTGGAGCCTGGACAACGAGGTGCTGCAGCCGGCGCTGATCAGCGCGGTGCTGTATGGCGGCCTGATTGCCTGGCTGGGTATCGAGATCCTGCCGGTGATGTTGCTGATCGCCTTCTGGGGGGCGTTCCAGCTGACGCTCGCCAATTACATCGAGCATTACGGTCTGCTGCGGCGCAAGGAGCCCAGCGGGCGTTACGAGCGCTGCCAGCCGCACCATTCGTGGAACAGCAATCATCTGTTCTCGAACTGGGCGCTGTTTCATCTGCAGCGCCACTCCGATCACCACGCCCATCCGACCCGGCGCTATCAGTCGCTGCGCGACTTTCCGGATCTGCCGCGGCTGCCAAGCGGCTACTTTGGTATGTATCTGCTGACCTATTTCCCGCCGCTGTGGTTCAAGGTGATGGACAAGCGCCTGCTGGATGCAGTCGGCCGTGACCCTTCGCGCATCAACTTTCTGCCGGCCAAGCGCGAGATGCTGATGCGTCGTTACGGGCTGGTCGATGCGGCAGCGCCGGAGGGTGCGGAGGTGGCCGCATGAGCCGCTATCAATGTCCGGAGTGTGGTTACGAGTACGACGAGGCGGCGGGTGACCCGCATCAGGGTTATCCGGCCGGCACGCGCTGGGAGGCGTTGCCGGACAGTTTTACCTGCCCGGATTGTGCCGTGCGTTACAAGGAAGACTTCAAGCCGGTTGAAGAGTGATGCCGCGGCCGCCTACAGCGGCCATACCCACAGCAGCATGGGAATGCCGATGGCGACTACCAGCAGTTCCATCGGCAGCCCCAGCCGCCAGTAATCGCCAAAGCGGAAACCGCCGGGGCCAAGAATCAGAGTGTTGTTCTGATGACCGATCGGCGTCAGGAAGGCGCAGGAGGCGCCGATGGCGACCGCCATCAGAAAGCTGTCCGGATTGACCCCCAGCTGACTGGCAATGCTGAGCGCAATCGGACACATCACTGCCGCGGTGGCGGCGTTGTTCATGAAGTCGGACAGCGTCATGGTGACCACCAGCATCAACGTCAGCGCAATGACCGGATTGCCCTGGGCAACATGCTCCAGCAGGGTGCGAGCCAGTACGTCGGCGGCGCCGGTGTCGGCCATCGCCGCCGCCAGCGGCATCAACGCGCCGAGCAGAATGATGATAGGCCAGTCGATCGCCTCGTAGATGCGCCGCAGCGGAATCACGCGGGTCAGCATGTAACCCAGGACGCCAGCGGTAAACGCCACGGCGGCGGGCAGCACGCCGAAGGCGGCGAGTGCCACGGCGGCAATCATTATCGCGACTGCGGTGATTGCCCGGCGACGGTCGGGAATCAGGATGCTGCGCTGGGCCAGCGGTACGCAACCGTACTCGGCGGCAAAGCCGGCAATGGATTCGGCGTCGCCCTGCATCAGCAGCACGTCGCCGGCTTCGATTTCCGTCCAGCGCAGGCGGCGAATGGAACGGTGGCCCTGGCGCGAAATCGCCAGCAGGTTGATGCCGAAGCGGGTGCGCAGGGCGATGTCCGATGCGCTACGCCCCAGAATCGCGGCGCCGGGCTGGGCAACCAGTTCCTGCAGAGCGATATCGTCGCTGTGGCGGGCTGCCGGTTTCTCCTGCTCCTTATCCCGCTCTGGCTCCGACGGCGCCGCAGTGTCGGCGGCGCGGTCCGCCTCGGCTTCGTCTGCTTCATCCTTGCTGTCCTTGTCTGGCTCGACCGCCTCTTCGAGTTTCAGCCCCAGGCGGGTCAGCGAGGCGCCCAGCGCGTCGGGCTCGGCCTCAATGACCAAGATGTCGCCGGCGTGCAGTCTGCGGCCGGGTTGCGGCGCGATGACGCGAAAATCGTTGCGTACCATGCCGACGATCTGGGCGTCGCCGTCGTCCAGCATCTGTTCGACTTCGCGCAGCTGTTTGCCGTCGGCCTTGCTGTCGGCATCAATGTGGACCTCGGTGAGATAGGTGCCGGTGTCGAAGTTGCCGGCATCCGTCTGCGGGCGGTTCGGCACCAGCCAGCGTCCGGCGATGACCGCAAGCAGCACGCCGCCGATGGCGATGGCGAGGCCCACCGGCGTGAAGTCGAACATGCCGTAGGCACCCAGCTCGGTCTGCGCGCGGAAGCCGGATACGATCAGGTTGGGCGGTGTGCCGATCAGGGTCGTCATGCCGCCAAGAATGGTGCCGAAGGCCAGCGGCATCAGCACTTTGCCGGGCGGAATATTGTTACGACCGGCCAGCTGCAGGGCGATCGGCATCAGCAGTGCCATGGCGCCAACGTTGTTCATAAAGGCGGAGAGGGTGGCGCCCAGCAGGGTCAGCACGCCGAGGCCGAGCAACATGCCGCCGCGCTGGGGCAGCGCGCGCTGTGCCAGCGCTTCGACGGCGCCGGTGGTCTGCAGCCCCTTGCTGAGGATCAATACCGCGGCCACGGTGATGACCGCCGGATGACCGAAACCGACAAAGGCCTCGGTGGCCGGTGTCAGGCCGCACACCACGCAGGCCATCAGCGCCGCCAGCGCGACCACATCGTGGCGCCAGCGGCCCCAAAGGAACAGCCCGACGGTACAGGCGAGGATCAGCAGAATCAGTTGCTGGCTGGCGTCCATGCGTGGGCAGGCCTCCCGGGTTGGTTGTTCAGATCAGCCGCACCTTGAAGCGGCGCCCCTTGATCTTGCCGTCTTCCAGGCGCTGCAGCGCGAGTTTGGCCTGATCACGGCGGATGGCGACGAGGGCCTGATAGTCGCTGATGCTGATCTTGCCGATCGCATCACCAGTCAGGCCGGCCTCGCCGGTAAGGGCGCCGAGCAGATCGCCGGGGCGCAGTTTGTCCTTGCGGCCACCGGCTACTGCCAGTGTACGCATGGGGGCAATCAGCGGGCGGTCCGGGCGCTCCGGCAGGCGTTCGATATCCTGCCAGTTCAGCTCGCCGTAGGCTTCCTCAATCGGCTTCAGACGCTTGAGTTCGCGCGGGGCGACCAGACTCAACGCCAGACCGGACTGGCCGGCACGACCGCTGCGACCGATGCGGTGAACATGGGCGGCCGGGTCGGCAGCCAGCTCGACATTGATGACTGCCGCGACGCCGGCGATGTCGATGCCGCGTGCGGCGACGTCGGTGGCGGTCAGCACGCTGCAGCTCTGGTTGGCGAACAGCGCCAGTACCTGATCGCGCTCGCGCTGCTCCATGTCGCCGTGCAGGGCCTGGGCGCTGATACCTTCCTTGTTCAGATAATCGGCCAGTTCCTGACACTGCTGGCGCGTATGACAGAAGGCGATGCAGGGTTGCGGGCGGTTGGCTGCGAGCAGGCGCAAGACGGATGCGAAGCGCTGCTCCGGCTGAATTTCATAGAAGCGCTGTTCGATCGGGTTTTCCGGCGCGGACTGCGCAATCCGCACCTGCGCCGGATTGCGCTGAAACTCGCCGGTCAACTGCTCCAGACTCTCGGGGTAGGTAGCCGAAAACAGCAGGGTCTGGCGGCGGCTCGGGGTCTGCTGGATGATCTCGCGAATGGCGTCGACAAAGCCCATGTCGAGCATCCGGTCGGCCTCATCCAGCACCAGGCAGTTCAGCTTGTCGAGGCTCAGGGTGCCGCGCTTGAGGTGATCCTGAACCCGGCCCGGCGTACCGACGATGACGTGGGCGCCCTGCTCCAGCGACGCTGCCTGCGGGCCGAAGGGAACGCCACCGCTGAGTGTCACGATCTTGATATTGCCCATGCCGCGGGCCAGCTTGCGCAGCTCATCGGTGATCTGGCCCGCCAGTTCGCGGGTCGGGCTGAGTACCAGTGCCTGACAGCCGAAAAAGCGCGGGTTCAGCGGCGTCAGCAGGCCGATGCCGAAGGCGGCGGTCTTGCCGCTGCCGGTAGGCGACTGGGCGATCAGGTCCTGACCGGCCAGAATCGGTGGCAGTGCCTGTGCCTGAATCGGCGTCATGCGCTCGTAGCCAAGCTGGGTAAGTGTCGCCAGCATGCTTTGCGGCAGTGGCAGAGTATTGAACTGATCGGAAGTCACGGCAGGCGCCCTTTGGACCGGGCGCTGCAGTGTAGCAGAGATGACTGGTACTCAGCGACGGATGCGGGTCTTGCGAAAACCGCCGTGGCTGGGAAAGGTGCCGGTGTCGCCGGTCAGCCAGAATCGCGTCGCCCGGTAGGCCGCTTGCAGTTTGCCGGTGTGATAGCTGCGGGCCTTGGCATAGGCCCAGCGCCAGCCGCGTTTTCGATCGTCCATGGTCGTTTGCCAGTATCGTACGGTGCAAAACGGAGCTGTTTTGCAGGATTAATGGTAATCAGGCCCGGCTCTGTCGTGCCCGGGCTGCCGGAGAATAACGGTATTTTGATATCACTGACAACCGCTGTTGTCAGTGATCGCCTGCTATGCCTGAGGAGCCAGTGTGACCCGGTTTCGTCCTTGCTCCTTGGAGGCATACAGGGCTTTGTCTGCGCGCTCCAGCAGTATCTGGTAGTTGGCCATGTCATCGCTGATAGTGGCTACACCGAGGCTGATGGTGTAGCTCAGCGGTGAGCCCTGATAGTCGAGTACCTGCTGCTCAACCGCCTGACGCAAGCGTTCGGCGAACTGGGCTGCGCCTTCCAGATGGGTGCCCGGCAGCAAGACGACAAACTCCTCGCCGCCGTAGCGTCCGGCGAAGTCGGTTTCGCGGGCCAGCCGGGAAGTGATTTCGGCCACCGAGCGGATGACTTCGTCGCCGGTCTGATGGCCATAGGTATCGTTGACCCGTTTGAAGTGATCGATATCGAAGATGACCAGGCTCACCGGGTTGTCGTAACGCTGGTGACGGGCGAACTCCCGCTCCAGGCAGCTCTCCCAGTAGCGTCGGTTGAGCAGTCCGGTCAGTCCGTCGCGCAACGCCAGCTCCTGCAGCTTGGTATTGGCGGACTCGAGTTGACGCTTGTTCACGGCAACGCCGGTTACATCGTAGATGATCAGACAGACATGGTCGGTTTTGCCGGTGGCACTGCGCAGTGGCAGGATGGTGACGTTCTGGTACATCTCGTCGGCCAGGCCGGTGATTGGCTGGTAGCTCTTGAAATGAACCAGATTGGGGCGTTGCTCCCAGATAGTGAAGGCGCGGGTGCCTAGCATCACGGCCGTTTCGACCTTGTGGGTGAACCAGCTCTGGTCGATCTCCGGAAACAGTTCGAACAGCGAGTGGCGCGAAGCCTGCTCGGCGCTGACACCGGAGTGGTTCTCCATGAAGCTGTTCCAGACTTCGACGTTGTAGTCGCGGTCGAGTACGACCACGCCGACGTCGATGCTCTGGACGATATCGAGCAGCCAGTGAAGTTCATTGATATCGAAAGTGTCGGCCATGTGCTGCGTCTTCTTCCTTGATCAGTCGATCATGTAGTCGAGCCGCTCCCGCAACTTGGGTACCGAATCTTCGGTAAACAGCAGCAGCAGATCGAAATGAATGTCCAGGTTCTCGAGACCGTAGCTGATTTCGACAGCCAGCGTGCGTTTCCAGCGCCGCTGATTGATACGAATCAGGTCTTCGATCGGGCAGTGCTGGCCGAGCACCAGTGGATGCCCCTGCGACAGCGTAATGTTGAGCTGTTCGGACAGACCGTTGAGGCAGGCGCCGATGATGATACTGGCCAGGTCCAGCAGCATTTCAAGCTGGGCACCCTCATCGCGCTGGGTGTTCAGCAGTCGGGCAACATCATCGATCTCCGAGTCGTGGAAGATCAGCAGTGCCTCGCCTGCAATACCTCCACCAATATAGCCTTGGCAGATGGCGGACAGCCGGGCGTCGCGCTGGGCGTCTGCCAGGGCCATGTGCAACTCGCCCACCTCGAGAATGTTGACGTTGGGGATCGGCAGTTTGATGAATACACCCAGCACGCGTGCGAGCAACTCGGCGGCGCGGCCCATGGCGACGTTGGACACCTCGCGGAAGGCGTCGCGGAACGAGACATTGGGCAGCGTGCGGTAGACGTCTTCTTCTGCCGTCGCTGCTGTCGCCATCGGGACATCAACGCCGAGTGTGTTCAATGCCTCGGCCAGTTGCATCGGGTCAGCCGGCTTTTTGATGAAAGCGCGTGCACCGAGTGCCTTGGCTCGGCGTACTGCTTCATCCTGTACGTCGCCGGAAACCACGATGACTTCAGGCGTCAGGCCTTCCTCGCGTAATGCCGCCAGCACGCCAAAGCCATCCAGCTCCGGCATGGTCAGGTCAAGCAGCACGATCTGTCCGTTGCCCTGGCGGATGGCCTCAAGGCCCTCGACACCGTTGGCGGCCTGGCTGATGCGGAACGGCCAGTTGGCCGGCAGCGCACGGATAAGCTGCTTCCGAGCCATGTTCGAGTCGTCGCATACAAGCAGAGGAATGGCACTCACGGCATGATCCTTGTTGCTAAGCTGTCCGGCAGAGTTCAGTTGAGGGCAGGGTGGCCGATAGAAGGCAGATAGCCATCAATAAGTCTATTGGCCAAGCATGACAACTTATTGACCTGTTGAGAAGGGATATCAGGGTATATGTTTCGGGTTTTTCCGCGAGAATTCGGGTATTTTGCTGACCATGTCCGGCAAACAGGGATTAAAGGATGATCCACTACCAGGAGTGGTCCGTTGGCTGTGGTGTTCAAACGGTGATCTGGCATGACTGACAGTCTCGAGCGCAACCTGCAGCATCGGCGGCGGGTGCTGCGGGCGCTGTTGTGGATGACCCTGATCGCGGGTGCCAGCTTTGCCCTGATCAACATCAAGCGCGAGCTTTATCTGCTGGCGTCGCTGGAGCTGATCTACGCCGCCTTCGCCGCTTTCATGCTGCGCTTTGTTGATACTACGCCGCATCTCAAAGCCTGGACCCTGGCTTTTCTTGTGCCGTTTTTCTGCATCATGGTAATTGCCCTGTTGTTGCCGCAAAGCTCGTTTACGGTCTTTGCCTGGATTCAGTCCATCCCGATCATTTCCTACCTGCTGCTGGGTAAGCGCGGAGGCTTCTGGATGGCGTTGATCTTCATCAGCCTCGGTGTACTGGCCTTCAACGTGCGCTATGTGACCGAGTTGAGCCTGGTCAATATGGCGGTGATGGCAAACGTGGGCTTCAGCGCTCTGGCGGTGATGCTGTTTTCGCATATCTACGAGCGCAGCCGTGACGATAACGAGCAGCGGCTGATCGAACTGGCCGGCACTGACAGCCTGACAGGATTGGCCAATCGCATGCGTTTGTCGGAGGCCTTTCGTGCGATGCGCAGTCAGGCGGACCGAAGCAATACCCCGTTGTCGCTGGTGGTGCTGGATCTGGATCATTTCAAGCAGGTCAATGACCGCTATGGCCATGAGGTTGGCGATAGCGTCTTGCTGCACACCGCGCAGTTGCTCAAGCGCCGGCTGCGAGACTCTGATCTGCCCTGTCGGCTGGGGGGAGAGGAGTTCGCCATGCTGCTGCCGGGTGCAACGCTGGAGCAGGCCGCTGATCTGGCCGACGCTGTCCGTGTGCTGCTGGCTCAGAGCCCGGTTGCAGTCGGCCGGGAAAGACTGAATGTAACCTTCAGTGCCGGGGTTGCCACCCTCGGTGAGGACGGAGACAGCCTGAGCGAGCTGCTCAGGATCGCTGACCGACGAATGTACGAGGCCAAGGGCGGTGGACGTAATCAGGTGGTGGCGGCCGGGCAGCGCTATGCGCTGGCAAAGCCGGACTGCGCCTCTGATGCGTGTTCTGAATAAAGAACGAGTCGTTCAGATTAATTGCCGATGACGTGGGCTCTTCTACACTGTTCACAGAAGTTGATTAACGGACGGGAGAGCGAGCCATGCGTATCGGCGTACCACGAGAAATCAAGAATCATGAATACCGGGTCGGACTGACTCCTGCATCGGTGCAGGAGCTGGTCGGCCACGGTCACGTGGTGCTGGTCGAGTCAGGTGCCGGTGACGCGATTGGTTACGATGACGCGTCATACCGGCAGGCTGGCGCCCAACTGGTTGCCTGTGAGCAGGTTTTCAGTGACAGCGACCTGATCGTCAAGGTCAAGGAGCCGCAGGCCGAGGAGCGGCAACGCCTGCGTCCAGGGCAGACGCTGTTTACCTATCTGCATCTGGCGCCGGATCCGGCCCAGACCCGGGACCTGCTTGCATCCGGGGCAACCTGCATCGCCTATGAAACCGTGACGGACGCGGCCGGCCGTTTGCCGCTGCTGGCGCCCATGTCTGAGGTTGCCGGCCGTATGGCCATTCAGGCCGGTGCCAGCTGCCTGGAAAAGGCCCATGGCGGCCGCGGCGTTCTGCTGGGTGGTGTTCCGGGCGTGCCACAGGGGCGAGTAGTCATCCTCGGAGGTGGCGTTGTTGGCAGTAATGCGCTGGCGATGGCGGTCGGACTGGGAGCGCAGGTCCAGGTTCTCGACAAGAGTGCTGACGTGCTGCGTCGTCTTGATGACCGGTATGGCAACCGGATTCAAACCCTGTATGCGACCAATAGCGCTATCGAAGAAGCGCTGCTGCAGGCAGATCTGGTGGTGGGGGCGGTGCTGGTACCGGGTGCGGCTGCGCCAAAGCTGATCACTGCCGAGATGGTTGCCAGGATGCCGTCGGGCAGTGTGCTGGTGGATGTTGCCATCGATCAGGGCGGCTGCGCCGAGACCTCCCATGCCACGACCCATGCAGATCCGACCTATATTGTTGATGGCGTGGTGCATTACTGCGTTGCCAACATGCCGGGCGCGGTCGCCCGCACGGCGACGCAGGCGCTGAATAATGCGACATTGCCCTTTGTGCTGGCACTGGCGGAGCAGGGTGTGGCGGCTGCGTTGCGCTCCAATCAGCACCTGGCCAACGGCCTGAATGTCAGTCGGGGGGCGTTGTGCAATCGCGAAGTCGGTGCGGCGCTCGGCCTGCCGGTGCAGTCTCTGCAGGAGGCCTTGAGCGCGATGGCCTAGCCTGGCTGGCCGCCAAGGGGTAACGACAACAACGCTTGTAAACCGATGGGGGCTCTATAACGTGGACAACCAGACTGCCGCGGCAAACCTGCGGACCCTGTTCGACGAATATGCCCGGCGCCTTGATGCGCTGGAGCGGGACCTGCGTAGCAGCCATTCTACCGACTGGGCCGAGCAGGCCCAGGAGCGCGAGAATGACGATGTGATGCGGGGGCTCAAGCTGGAGGCCGAAGCGGCGCTGCGTGAGGTGGAGGCAGCGCTGCAACGTCTGCGTGAAGGGCATTACGGTCAATGTCAGCGCTGCGGCGAGCAGATCGCGTCTGCGCGTCTTGAAGCCTTGCCGGCGACGCCCTGGTGTGCCGGCTGCGCCGATCAGGCCTGATCGCTCTCGCTGCGCAACTGGTCGATACGCTGATCCTTGCGTTGCCACAGATCTGAGACCCAGCGCTGGAAGCGCTCCCGGTAATGCGGATCGCCGCTGTAGTCGCCTTCCAGCAGGGCTTCTGGCAGCTCGCATTCGTGAATGTCGACGATTACATGCGGGACCTGACCGCTGACCAGCGCCCAGAATCCCGGAGGTCGTGCACCGGGGTAGACGATGGTGACATCCAGAACGGTGTGCATCTGTTTGCCCAGCGCGGCGATGACGAAGGCGATACCACCGGATTTGGGTTTCAGCAGGTTACGGTAGGGCGACTGCTGCTGAGCGTGTTTGGCCGGGGTGAAGCGCGTGCCTTCCAGATAGTTGACCACGGTAACCGGCAGCCCCTGGAACTTCTCGCAGGCACGCTGGGTGATTTCCAGATCCTTGCCCTGATCTTCGGGGTGTTTTGCCAGGTGGGCCTTGCTGTAGCGCTTCATGAAGGGGTAGTCGAGCGCCCAGAAGGCGAGGCCGAGAAACGGCACCCAGATCAGCTCGCGTTTGAGGAAAAACTTGAAGTAGGGTGTCTTGCGGTTGAAGGCCTTGACCAGCGCGGGGATGTCGACCCAGGACTGATGATTGCTGATGACCAGATAGGAGTGCTGCTGGCTGAGATTGGCATCGCAACGGATGTCCCAACGGGTCGGCGTCAGCAGTGCGAAGATCGCCTTGTTGCCCTCTGCCCAGGTTTCGGCGATCCACATGACGGCGGCGGAGCACAGTCGTTGCAACGGGGGCCATGGCAGCAGCTTGACGATGCCGATCAGCAGCATCGGGCCGATTCCTGTCAGCGTGTTGAGCAATATGAGCAGGCAGGTAAGGATACCTGTGATCCAGTGCGGCATGGCATGTCCCTTGGGTAATTCAGTTCCAAGCATAGCGAGTTTTCTGCGGCCGCGACCAGTCTGTGTTCACCCGTAAGGGTGATGTGCAGGCGCCCGGGGCGCTTCTATCGTCGGGGGCCTGACGGGTTTACGTTGCAGCCTTGGAGTGGGCATGGGTTCTGCCGGCAAGCTGGATATCTGTTTTCTCTACCGTCGGGCAGCGGGGGTGCCGATAGTGCGTCGACGTGGTCAGCAGGTTTTGCTTGCCATGCTGTCCGGCGTACTGCTGTGCCTGCCCTGGGTCGATGGCAGTCTGTACTGGACCGCCTGGTTTGGCTGGCTTCCGCTGCTCTGTGTCCTGCAGGGCGTGTCGCCGCTTCGTGCGGCGCTGCTGGGATGGCTGACCGGCAGCCTGTTCTATCTGGGCACAGCCTATTGGATGGTCCACTTTGCCATTCACCTCAAGGGCTTGTCACTGCCGCTCAGCGTGCTTCTGGCAGCGCTGTTCTGGATCTATTGCGGGGCTGCTATCGGCCTCGGTTGCCTGCTCTATCGCTGGTTGGCTCGGCGTCTGCCGCAACTGGTACTGCTAAGCTTTCCGCTGTCCATCGTCGGCGTCTGCGCCCTGTTTCCCGGGTTGTTCGATATTCGTTTCAGTGAGACCCAGGCAGCGTTCCTGATCGCGATTCAGGGCGCTGATGTGGTCGGCGCTCAGGGCATGGACTTGCTGATCCTGCTGGTCAACGGACTGCTGTTTCAGCTGCTTGCGGGTGTGCGCGGTCGGGTGGCGTCGGCACTGGCGGCAACGGGCGCGGTGCTGGTGCTGGTCTGGTTTGTTTACGGTTGGCAGGCGCTGGCCCACTGGGATGCCGAGGTTGCCAACTGGCAGCGTATGCGTGTCGGGCTGGTGCAGCCCAATGACGCGCCGACCCGGCGGATTCCCGCGCCGCCCGTCGGATATTCCCGGCAATATCCCGAGGAGATGGAAGCAAGCCGTCGCCTGGCCGCCGCCGGCGCGCGCTGGGTTGTCTGGCCGGAGGCCCGTTACAAGGGTTACTTTGATCACCAGAGTGTCCGTCAGGCCTACGCCGACCAGGTGCTGGCGATGGGCGCCGATCTGCTGTTCCATGATGTGGAGACCCGCAATCGCCACGCCGAGCCGATCAGTTACAACACGATGGGCTGGCTGCGCCGCGACGGCGAACTGGCAGAGCGATACCGCAAGATGCTGCGCGTGCCCTTTGGTGAGTACCTGCCGGCGTTCTGGCAACTGCCCGGCATCAGCACCTTGACCCACGCCGTGCTGGGGGACTATCTCCGGCCCGTAGGGGCGGGGGACGTGCATACCCGTTTTGCGATCGACGGGATGCAGGTGGTACCGAAAATTTGCTACGAGACCGCCTTCCCCGAGTTTATTGCCGACGCGATCGGGGATGAGGTGAGCGGCGCTGTGCTGCTGTTTGTCTCCCAGGACAACTGGTTTGGCGAGACCTCGCAACCCTTTCAGCACCGGGCCATATCGATCATGCGAGCGGTTGAAAATCGGGTTCCCATGGTGCACCTGATCAACAATGGCCCTTCGGTTGCGGCGGCACCCAGTGGTCGGCCGCTGGCGGGTACGCCGGCCTTTTCGCGGGCCGAGTTGCTGGTTGATCTGCCCTATTCCGTCAGTGCGCAGGCCAGCTTCTATGGCCGTCATGCACATCTGCTGGGGCGGCTGTGGCTGGCGATGCTGGCCGCGCTGATACTGCTGGCAATCCTGCTGGTCCGGCGGCAGGGGCGTGACGCCGGCACGGCAGAGGTTCACGGCACTCGCTAACCTGCACGCGGAGTATGCAGCTCAGCGTGTCAGCTACCTGGCAGCTTCTCGCTGCGGTAGAGGGGTTGTCCTTCCTTGATGGTTTCCAGCACCCGGAGCGAGAGCAGGTCCTCTTTAGCCACGGTGGTCGGGTCACGATCCAGGATGATCAGGTCTGCCAGCTTGCCGCTGCTGATCGAGCCCTTGCTGTCCCCTTCAGAATGCTGCCAGGCGGGCCAGAGAGTCATTGCCTTGAGGGCAGTTTCCACATCCAGCCGCTGGTCCGGGCCAAGCACATAGCCGCTGCGGGTAACGCGGTTGACCGCGCTGTGCAGCAAACGCATCGAGTCGGGGAAGATAACCGGCGCATCGGAGTGGATGCTGAAGGTCATCCCAGCCTGCTGAACCGCGCGGGTGGGAGAGATGAAAGCGGCCCGCTCCGGTCCGGCAACCGAGGTGCGGTGCCAGTCGCCCCAGTAGAATGTATGCATCGGATACAGTGAGGGGAAGATACCCAGCGCCTTGAGCGGCGGTATCTGGTCGGCTCGCAGATACTGTCCGTGGATCATCACCGTATGCGGTCCGGACGAGGGCGGGTTGCCGGGCTGAGCCATGCGCACCAGCCGGATCATCTGATCGATGGCGGCGTCACCGTTGGTGTGAATCAGCAACTGCCAGCCGTGGGCGTAGGCCTTGCGCATCATCGCCAGCGGTACGGCGTCGTCGGCAAAAATCGGACGGCCGCGGTAACCGGCCTGTTCATGTTCAGGGGGCTGGGCGTAGGGCTGGGTGAACCAGGCAGTCTTGCCCTGCGGAGAGCCGTCAAAGGTGAGCTTTACACCGCCCAGACGCAGGTGACTCCGATAGTCGTGGGACATCAGCGGGCCGGTGAGTACCGGGCTGTCGAGGGTTTGCTCCAGGTCCGGATAGATCACCAGGTCCAGCTTGAGCAGACCGGCGTCGGCGGCCTGTTGCATGCCGACCACGGTATCGGCGGAGGCGCGGCCTTCCTGCACTGTAGTGAAGCCGTTGGCCAGATAAACCTGTTGGGCCCGGTTGAGCATGTCGGCGTGCTGAGCCGCAGTGAAACGGGGTATCAGCCTGATCAGGGTGGCGATATGCGCGTTCTCTTCCATGACGCCATTGGGCGTGACACCGTCCGCCTCCCGGATAATGACGCCGCCTTCGGGATTGACGGTGGTCGCGTCGATACCGGCCTGCTTCAGCGCCAGGCTGTTGTAGACCCCCAGGTGCCCCGACTGGTGGATGGCAACAATCGGAATGTCGGTGGCAACTGCATCGAGCTCCTGGCGAGTTGGGTGGCGTTTTTCCGCCAGTTGCGAGTCGTCGTAATTGAAGCCGATCAACAGGTTCATCTCGCGCGCCTCGGGATGGGCTACGAGGTGCTCCCGAAGCGCAGTCTGCAGCTCGGCGATTGAGCTTCCCGGACCATCGGGCGGCGGCAGCAGGTTGGCCGAGATGGCCTGCAGGCCAACCATGCTGAAATGGCTGTGCGCATCGAAGAACGCGGGCAGCAACGCGTGACCTTGCAGGTCATGCAATGCAGTCTGTGCCGTCCGGTGGGCACGTTCGATCTCGGCACGCGAGCCGACGCCGATAATTTTTCCATCGGCAACGGCAACCGCTTCGGCGCGCGGTTGCTGGTCATCCATGGTCAGAATCGGACCGCCCAGGTAAATGCTGTCGGCGACTTGCCCAGTGGCAGCGGTTGTCGGGATGCTGGCAAAAAGCGTCAGGGCAAGGGCTGTGTAACGTGCGCTCATGGCGTGTCTCGCTCCATTTGGTTAGCCGTCTCAATGGGGCGGCACCGAGGGTGATCAGTTGGAGTGTAGACGGCTCTGTGGCAAGGATACCGGAACGGGTTAGGTTTGCCGTGGCCACTGGGCCATGGACCGATTCAGGCGAATTGACCCGCGGTGTAGCCGGATGACCAGGCCCACTGGAAGTTGAAGCCGCCGAGATGGCCGCTGACGTCGATCACCTCGCCTATGAAGAACAGCCCGGGACAGTGTTTGGCTTCCATGGTCTTGGAACTGACGTCGTCGGTGCTGACGCCACCGAGGGTAACCTCGGCGGTGCGATAGCCTTCTGTGCCGGAGGGCTTGAGCTGCCAGCTGTTGAGCTTCGCCCCGATCTCGCGCAGCTGTCGATCCGGCATTTCGGCCAGCGCTGTATCGTCGTCGGCCGGCCACCAGAGCGCCTGCAATTCGGCTACCAGCGACTTGGCCAGATGGATGGCCAGGCGGGTTTTCAGCCGGCTGCGTGGTTGCTGCTGTTTTTCCTCGAGCAGCCAGGCTGTGGCATCGAGGCCGGGCAGCAGGTCGACACTGAGGGGGTCGCCCGCCTGCCAGTAGTTGGATATCTGCAGCATGGCCGGGCCGCTCAGACCGCGATGGGTAAACAGCATGGCCTCACTGAAGTGCTGGCCGTTGCAGCTGACCTCGACATCCAGCGCCAGGCCGGCCAGCCGCTCGCAGATCGGCTTGAGCTGGTCGCTGAAGGTGAAGGGCACCAGCCCGGCGTGGCGCGGGACCAGTTTGAGGCCGAACTGCTCGGCCAGCTGATAGCCAATGCCGCTGCCGCCGAGTGTCGGGATCGACAGACCACCGGTGGCCACCACCAGCGACTGGCAGCGCAGTGTGCCGGGGGGGCCCTGCTGTTCGACGCTGAGGACGAAGCCGCCATCCTCTGCCCGGGCTACGGTGCTCAACTCGCAGTGGGTACGAATTTCCACGCCGGCCTGCAGACATTCGTTCTCCAGCATGTCGAGGATCGGCTTGGCCGAGTCACGGCAGAACAACTGCTGGTGTTTGCGCTCTTCATAGTCGATGGCGTAGCGGCCGACCATGGAGATGAAGTCCCACTGGTTGTAGCGCTTGAGGGCTGATTTACAGAAGTGCGGGTTGGCGGAGATGAAGTTGTCTGCCTCGACACTGTAGTTGGTGAAGTTGCAGCGCCCGCCACCGGACATCAGGATTTTCTTGCCGATGCGGTTGGCGCGCTCGAGTACCAGCACCCGGCGGCCACGCTGGCCTGCGGTGGCGGCGCACATCAGGCCCGAGGCGCCGGCGCCGAGTACGATTACGTCAAAGTCGAAAGCGGGCTGGGGCACGTTGAACTATCCGCAAGGGCAGGGTGGCTGGAAACGGCGAATTCTAGCATTGTTGGGGTGTCTGCGCCGGGCTGGCGTAGAATGGCGGTTTATCCCGTTATCGAGGCTTGTCGCATGTCTTCCAGTGTCCCGCCGGACCACCGCAATGCTGATCCGCTGCACGGCGTTACTCTCAAGGTGCTGCTGCAGTGGCTGGTTGATCGCTATGGCTGGGACGAGTTGGGGCGGCGGATACCGATCAACTGCTTTGTGCACGAGCCCAGTCTGAACTCCAGTCTGAAATTCCTGCGGCGCACCCCGTGGGCGCGCGAGAAGGTAGAGGCGCTGTATATTGCTAGTCTGCCAGCCAGCCGAGAGTAACGCCTGCCAGAATCAGGTAACGCCCGCCCTTGGCGACCAGTACGATCAGGGTGAAGCGCCAGAGCGGTTCGCGCATGACCCCGGCGACGATGGTCAAAGGGTCGCCGATGAAGGGCGCCCAGCTCAGCAGCAGTGACCAGAAGCCCCAGCGATGATAGGCCTGCTGGGTGCGATGCAGACGCTCGGGTGTCAGCGGGAACCAGCGCCGTTTCTGGAAGTGTTCGATATAGCGCCCCATCCACCAGTTGATCATGGCGCCCAGCAGGTTGCCGGCGGTCGCCACCATCAGCGTCAGGGTCAGGTCGTAGCGCTCGGTCAGCAGCATGCCGACCAGCACCACCTCGGACTGCAACGGCAGCAGGGTGGCGGCACCCAGTGCGGCCAGGAACAGCCCTGCATACCCGCTAAGTTCCCACATCTATTCGTCTCGACTGCGGTGTTGGCCTGCATGATAACCCGCGTAGCCGATATTGCCTGAGTTGACCTGAATTTCAGCGCTTTGTTCTGAATTTCCAGAAAAGCCGAAGTATGCCTTCACGCGCCTGGGCAAAACGTGAATAATTCCCCGCCCCGATCTTCTACCCTGCCGGAGTTTCCTTGTCAGAGCTGTCTGCCGACCTGTCGTCGGCGTCTTCAGATACCCCCCATCGTTCCCTTTCCTGGCTGGTACTGCTTGCCCTGGCTGTCGGAGGCTTCGGTATCGGTACCGGTGAATTTGTGATCATGGGCCTGATGCCGACCATGGCCGCGGATCTGGGTGTCAGCGAGCCGCAGGTCGGGCACGTCATCAGTGCCTACGCTCTGGGCGTGGTCGTCGGTGCGCCTATTCTGGCTGTGCTGGGTGCTCGCCTGTACCGGCGACACCTGCTTTTGCTGCTCATGGGGTTCTTTGCCCTTGGTAATGCTGCGACGGCGCTGGCGCCGGGGTATCACTCGCTGATACTTGCCCGTTTCGTTACCGGCCTTCCGCACGGCGCCTATTTCGGAGTTGCGGCGCTGGTGGCCGCGTCAATGGTGCCATCGCACAAGCGTGCGGCGGCGGTCAGCCAGGTAATGCTCGGGCTGACCATCGCGATTCTGATCGGCAATCCTCTGGCAACCCTGATGGGCCAGTCGATTGACTGGCGTTATGCCTTTGTCGCTGTGTCGCTCATTGCGCTGCTGACCATGCTGCTGGTTGCCTGGGTTCTGCCGCTGGATCGCAGCGAGCATCGCAGCAACCCATTGACCGAACTGCAGGCGTTTCGGCGCATTCAGGTCTGGTACGCGCTGGGTATCGGTGCAATCGGTTTTGCCGGCATGTTCTGCGTGTTCAGTTATCTTGCGGTAACCCTGCTGGAGGTCACCCGGGTATCGCCGCTGGTGGTACCGGTAGCGGTGGCGACCTTCGGTGCAGGCACCCTTGCCGGCAATCTGCTGGGCGGCTGGCTGTTCGAGCGTCTGCAGTTCAGGGCCGTTGCTGTGGTGCTGATCTGGAGTGTGCTGGTGCTGCTGTTCTTTCCGTTTGCCGTACAGACGCTGTGGAGCGCGCTGCTGGCAGCCTTTCTGGTCGGCACCATGGTTGCCCTGTCGCCGCCCCTGCAGACCCGCTTGATGGATGTGGCGGCCGATGCCCAGACCCTGGCAGCGGCCTCGCACCATGCGGCGTTCAATGTGGCCAATGCCCTTGGCCCCTGGCTGGGCGGAGTGGCGATCAGCGCCGGTCTGGGCTGGACGGTGACCGGCTATGTCGGTGCCGTCACGGCAGCACTGGGCATGCTGCTGTTTTTGCTCGCCTGGCGGCACCAGCGCCAGCACCCGGAGGACATGCGTCCCGGGAGCTGATCTCAGGCCTCGCCGATGTTTGCGTCGTTGAAGGCGTTGGCGCGCTCTGCTGCCGGGCGCGCGAAGGCGGCGGCAACGTAGTCGGCAAAGCCGGGGCGTTCGGGGACGATCCCCTCCTGCATGGCCCAGCCCAGCTGGGATGACAGATACAGATCGGCGGCGGTAAAGTTGTCGCCGCACAGCCAGGGGCCGCCGAGCATCGCCTGTTGCAGGGTATCGAGGGTGTCTTCGAAGCTGCCGAAGCCGACCATGCGCGCGCGCTCCGGTGGAACTTCCCAACCCAGCTTGCGGGCGGTAATGGCCTGTTCCAGCGGGCCGGCTGCAAAAAAGAACCAGCGCAGATAGGCGGCACGGCGCGGATCGTCGACCGGCGGTGCCAGCCGGTGCCGCGGGAAACGGTCGGCAAGGTAGGCGCAGATGGCCGGGCACTCGGTAATCAGCAGGTCTCCGTGCATCAGGGCGGGTACCTTGCCCATCGGGTTAATCACACGATAGGCGTCGCCTTTCATCTCATCGCCGTAACGAATCCAGACCGTTTCGTAGGAAACCTGCAGCTCCTCGAGCATCCAGTGCACCATCCGGCCGCGCGACTGCGGATTGCTGTAAAGGGTGAGTCCATGCATGGGTGGTTCTCCATTACCGCTCATTCAGTGTCTTGCAAGCATAGTCGCTGTTTGTCGGGTCACCAGTCCAGCACTACCTTGAGCAGGCCGATGCTGCTGACGGCCAGCAGAGTCAGGCCCAGTACGCGGAAGAAGCGGCCGCCGCTGTCTGCCAGCATGCGGTTGTGGAAGCGCAGGCCAATCAGGTGGCCGACTGTTACACAGGGCAGCAGCCAGAGATGATGAATCAGTTGCAGGTCTACTCCGGCCCAGACGAAGGCGGCCATCTTGATGGCAACCAGCACGAACCAGAGTACGAACAGGGTGTCGCGCAGCTTTTCCCGGGCAACATGCTGCGCCGCAACGGCGATGATCAGGGGCGCGCCGATCAGCGATGTGCCGCTGATATAGCCGCCCAGCATCAGAAACAGGGTATCAACCAATCGGCTGTTACTGCGAAACGGCCGGTTGAGAATGTAGGAGATCGCGTAGCCGGAGACGATGACGAAGATGATCATGCTCATCACGTCGGCCGGCAGGGTCAGCAGGCCGAACACGCCGATCAGCTTGGGCACCATCATCACTGTCAGCATGTGGCCGAGATAGCGCCAGTCGACCGTGCCGTCGCCAGCCGGGCGCGACGCCGCGCGGTTGTTGAGAAAGACCGTGAGCGACGAGAACAGCAGCAGATGTGCGGCGATCAGCGGCAGGAATACCAGCGGATCGTCATGTACCAGCAGCAGAAACGGCAGTGACAGTACGGCCCCGCCGAAGCCCAGCCCGGACCGGACAAAGCCACTCCAGACGAAGATCAGGCCGATCAGCAGATACTGCGTCAGGGTCAGATCAGTCATGGCAGCGTCTCCGGGTCAGTGTGGCGCGATAGTGTACCCGAGCGCGCTGGCGCGGTGGTTCAGCGATTGCGGTCGAGCGTCAGATCGGTGTGGCTGTAGAGGCGGAAATCGCCGCTGGTTTCGGCATAGTCCCAGCGTTCGACAGCGCAGTGGTGAAACAGGCCGTCGGTGCTGTGTTCGATCAGGTTGACCGAGTTGGGTATGTTGCCCCGCACCCGAGACGACAGGGCGGTGCCGGCCTGGGCGGTCCAGGCTTGCCGTTGACCATGGCCGTTCAGCGGTCGCACATAGGGCAGGTGGATGTGGCCGGCCAGCAGCAGGTCCATCCCGGCATCAATCCAGCGCGGCACGATCCGCTCGTGATTGATCAGCAGATTGGCCTTGTCCGACGCTTCAATGGCTCGTACCGGATGGTGCTGGATAACGATGCGTAACTGGTCTCTGCGCGCACTTCGCAGCAGGCGTGAGACCCGCTCGATCTGACGCTCGCTGAGTTCACCGTTCTTGTGGCGCTGCGGGCGGGTGGAGTTGACGCCGATGACCAGCAGTCGACTGCTCTCGTACACCGGCTCCAGTTCGTTGCTGATGTGGTTGCGGTAGTGACCGTAGGGGTTGAACAGTCGGCCGACCAGATTGAACAGCGGCAGATCATGGTTGCCCGGCACCGAGAGTACCGGGGCCGGCAGTTGATCGGCAAAGGCCCTGGCGCGGCGGAACTGCTCGGCGCGCGCGCGCTGGGTGATGTCGCCGGTGAGCAGCGTGAGGTCCGGCCGTCGTTCCGCCGCGAAGGCGAGCAGGGCGGCCATGACCTCTGGCTGCTCGGTGCCGAAATGCGGGTCGGACAGGTGCAGTAACCGGATCATGCGTACTCCCGCAGATGCTGATCGCGGGGCACCAGCAGCGGCAGTCGATGGCCTGCTACCTGGAATAACAGCGGCGAATGCATCCAGCTGATCTCGCCGTCCATGGCTACCTTGACCCGACGACCCCGCTTGCCAAGGCGCACGCGCATCTGCCGGAAGCCGAAGCTGCTGACTTGCTCTGCATCACCGAGCCGGCTTAGCAGACCACGCAACAGCAGGCCGTAAAGTGCCAGCGTCCCCATTGGTCTGGCGGTCATGGCGACCAGATTGCCGTTGTCAAGCGCTTCACGCTGGGCAATGCCCACGTGCTCAAGCTGCAGCGCGTTGTTGCCGACCACGATGGTCTGGGTGCGGAAGCGTTTCAGCTGGCCCGCAGTCTCCAGTTGTACGCTGAACTGGCGATGAGCCCTGAGCAGGGTTGCCAGAGCGGCCCAGAATGCGACCAGGCGGCTGCGACCGTAGCGTTGCTTCCAGGCCTCGCGATCCTCGAGTAATGCGGGGTAGAGGCCAAGGCTGGCATTGACCAAAAATACCTGGCCGTTGAGCAGGCCGACCTGGACCGGCTCGATTATCGCGTCCAGCAGGCAGCGGCAGGCCTGCTCGGTATTCTGTGGAATGCCATAGCGGCGACCGAAATAGTTGAATGTGCCTTGCGGCAGGATGCCGAACGGGACATCGCTGCCCAGCACCGCGTTGCTGACGGCATTGAGTGTGCCATCGCCTCCTGCGGCGATCACCGCGCCCTGGTGCCGGCGTGCCTGTTCCAGTGCGATTCGGGTCTTGTCGGCCAGCTCGCTGCCTTTGCCCGCCTCGAGCAGGGTATAGGTGCGGCCTGCCTGAGTAAGGACGCGTTCTATGGTCTGACGCACGGTCTCGCCGTCGTGGCGACCGGAGCTGGCGTTGAGCACGATGAACAGCGGGGCCTCGGCGGGTAAGGGCTGTCCGGCGGATAGGGGCATGCGGTACCTCGCGGCTGCGTGTGTATCGGATACGGGTGACGCAGATCCTGGCTGGTTTCGGTTTTAGTCAGGCGGTTGTCGCCGAAGGTTCCATCCGTGTTGTTCGCGCCGAGCGCTGTGTCGCGGCTCTTAAGGCTGGATTAAGACTCGCTCCCTAAACTACAGCCACTCTCCACTTCTGCTCAGGGATTTGTGATCATGTCGGCGTCTACCCAGCGGTACCACTCACTCAACGTATCATTGCACTGGCTCATGCTGCTGCTGATTGCAGCGGTGTATGCATGCATTGAACTTCGTACCAATTTTCCCAAGGGCAGCGATCCGCGCGAGCTGCTCAAGCACTGGCACTTCGCTCTCGGCATGGCGGTGTTTGTGCTGGTCTGGTTGCGCCTGATCGGGCGGTGGCTGTTTCCTGCCCCGACCATTACGCCAACGCCGCCGGCCTGGCAGCGTGCGCTGGCGAGCGCCATGCACTGGGCGTTGTACGGTTTGATGATCGGCCTGCCGTTGATTGGCTGGCTTATTCTCAGTGCCGGCGACAAGACCCGGATTTTCAGTTGGTTGACCTTGCCGTCACTGGTCGCGCCTGACCGTGCGCTGGCAGGGCAGCTGAAGGAGGTGCATGAATGGCTGGGCATCGCCGGCTACTGGCTGATCGGTCTGCACGCCGCCGCTGGGATTGCCCATCACTACGTGCTGCGCGACAACACGCTGGTGCGCATGCTGCCGGGGCGCCGCGCCAACTGAGTGCCGCAACTGGTTGTTGAAAGGGTGTCAGGCGCCGGGGCTCGCGAGCTCCGGCGTCGGTGTTCATGCCGGCTGGCGACAGCCTGGCAGCCGGCTCAACAGCAGCGGTAACGCCAGCCCGGCGCAGGCTCCGGCCAAGACGTCGCTTGGCCAGTGCACGCCCAGTGTCAGCCGCGACAGCCCGACCAGCAGCAGCCAGCTCAGGCCGAGCGTCACCCATAGCGAGCGCTGTCGGGGGTGCCGACGGGCCAGCACAATGACCAGCGCACCGGCGCAGGCGGCGGTGCCCAGTGTATGGCCGCTGGGAAAGCTGTAGGTGCTTAATGCTGCGGTGTCCCACAGCTCCGGCCGCGGGCGGGCAATCAGCAGCTTGCTGATGACCACCAGCAGGGCGCCGCCCAGTCCGGACAGCGCCAGCAGCAGGGCATTGGCAAGGTCGCGCCGGACCAGCATGCCGATCACCCAGCAGCTGATCAGTATCGTCAGGAACAGTGCCGAACCGGTGTGCGTTGCAAACGCTAGTAACTGCGACAGCGCGGAGGGAGTGTGTTGACCGACCTGAAGTAGCAGGGCCCGGTCGGCACCTGCTGTTGCGTCGTTGCTCACCAGAGCGGTCAGCGTGGCTGCAATCATCAACAGGGCGAGCGGGCCCAGCAGCAGGTGGCGTGGCGGTGGAGCGCTGGCCGTCGACATCCGGCTGGCGTACAGCAAGCCGAGCGCGACTGCGGTGCTCAACAAAAGCAGCGGCAGCGGCTGCATGGCAACGTCCTCAGAACGTATAAGTGCCGGGCTGCGGCTCCAGAGCCGGCGGTACCGGCGGCTTGACTGTCGGTTCCGGTACGGGGCTGGGGGCGGGTGGTGTCAGCGGCCTGGGAGCCTCGACCTTGACGTGCTCGGCCAGCGTTGCCTGCCAAAGGGTCTCAAACTTGCCGACAAAGTCTCTGAAGCTGTTGCGCTCTGCCAGTTGGCGAGCGTTATCGATAGCCGCCTCGGAATTCCACATGCTGGCGCGTTGGGATTCGCGCGCAGTGGATTCGGCGGTGCCGTAGATGAAGCCGGTTCTCACATCAACCAGCAGTGCGGACGTGGTTGCGCTGACGAACGCTTCCTTGTTCGGCAGAAAACCCAGGGTCACCGCCGACAGCGGACCGAGCGAGGTGCTTTCGACATTGAAGCGTGTATCCAGAGTGTAGATCAGCAACATATCGGCCTTCAGGCGGGCGGCCCCCAGGCGCAGATCCTTGATGGTATTGAGCTCCTGCGGCAGGATCAGGCGGGTGATTGGCGCCACTGCGGCAACATTGTCCAAGGCGGCGATGCGCTGCACATCTTCTTCGCTCTCGACGTCGCGGGTGGTCACCACACTGAAGCTGCCGGTGCCGTAGCTGTCGGCGGTCAGCGAGCGGTAGCCGGAAGATTGCACGCGGACCATGGCCAGTCGTGCGGGGAATTGCGCTGCGGGCTCCAGCGCCATCAGCTCGACGATATCGTCATCGCCAAGCGTAGACATGTTTACCCCGGCCGCCGGTGTGGTGTAGGTGGCGCAGCCTTGCACAATGGCGAGGCCAAGGGCGAGCAGGGACACAAGAATACGTCGATTCATCGGCGTAGCGGTTCCTCGGAATAAGGGTGGGCGGTCCCGCGCGGCAGCCTTGTGGCAGCGGGGCCTGCGAACCGCGCATGGTATCGCGTTGAGCGCAGGGCAACAATCGGCGACAGAATCTTTCTCGGCTTTGCGGCCGCCTGCTGCGCGATGCCGGGGCGAGCACGTACACTGTGGGTCTTTGCATGCATCAGGGGTGGTAACCAGTGAGCGAGCTTTTCCGTATCGAACAGCGTGATCCCGAAACTTTCAGAAGGCAGACCCGGCGCAGCACGCTGATTGTCGTGGTGCTCTTTGCTCTGCTCGGCATGGCACTGCCGGCGCTGCTGATCGGCCTGTTCGGCAGCGCCGATGGCAGCAACTTTGGCCTGAATCTGACCGGTGTGCTGCTGGCGGCAGCGATCACCGCGACCCTGGTCCGTACCGTGTTTCTCAAACAATCCTGGATGGACGCTGCGGCTTACGGCTGGCGCCTGAAGCGCGCACTGATGCGGGTAACCAACCAGATGCATCAGGTCAAGGACGCGGTGAAAGCGGGTGACGAGCAGGCGATGCTGCTGCTGCGCTTCTACCACCTTGGTCTGCAGCAGATGCACCACCTTGATGGCAACACCAGCGACATGCTGGAGCTGGTGGCCGAGCGGGAGCTGTTGCGTGAGGCGCTGGTCGAGCGTGGTCTCGCGGAGGATCAGATGGTGCTGCGCAGTGAATGGCTGGAGCATCTTGCCGGCCGCACCAAGGGCTAGCCGGCTTTCGGCGGCATAACTACCCATTCGGGTTCGTCAAACTCCCCGACGAAGCGAATCTCGCAGCAGTCTGCAGCGCTGCGGATAATTTCCGCGACGGCCGGGTCAGGCGTGCCTTCCATCGCATCCCGCGCGGCCTTGCTCTCCCAGTGGGCTATGGCAATCAGCTTGGCCGGGTCGCTCAGGCTGCGATGCAGTTCGGTGCCCAGGGCGCCGGGAGCCTGCTGAATCAGGCTGCTGGCGCGCACCCAGGCATCGGCGTAGTCCTCGGGCTGAAAGCCCGGCTTTATCGTCACCTCGAAGATGTATTTCATCGCTGGCTCCCGGAGTCAGTGCCGGCTGCTGTCGATATTCACCAGCCGCCCATCAATAAAGCGCAAGCGCCGGACCATGCCGTTGTCGGGGCCATAGGTCCAGAGGTCGATCGTGACGCTGCCTTCGGTCGGATAGCCATCCGGATCGATCAGGCGGGGTGTGTGCTCACGCTGATCTGGCTCGCCGCACAGTGCCAATATGTCATCCTGCGAGTCACCGGTCTCGACGATGCCCTTATCGCAACGCAGTGAGGCGGCCTGTGCGGTGGAGGTGGCGCTGACCACGGTCAGCAGGGCCAGTAGTAGCAGTCGGCCGTGCATTGGTTGCCCTCCCTTGGAGCAGGACGCTTGATGTTTACATCATGCCTGTGTCATTTGCACAGGTCGAACGTCAGGCACAAAAAAGCCCGGCGCGATGGCCGGGCTTCTTGCTTGCTGCGGGTCTTACAGGCCGAACTTGGCCTTGAACTCACGGCGACGGCGGTGCAGGACCGGCTCGGTGTAGCCGTTCGGCTGCTTGGTGCCTTCAACGCACAGTTCAACGGCGGCCTGGAAGGCAACGCTGTCGTCAAAGTTCGGCGCCATCGGCTTGTAGGCCGGGTCGCTTTCGTTCTGACGGTCAACCACTGCAGCCATGCGCTTCATGGTTTCCATGACCTGCTCTTCGGTGCAGATGCCGTGGCGCAGCCAGTTGGCGATGTGCTGGCTGGAGATACGCAGGGTTGCGCGGTCTTCCATCAGGCCCACGTCGTTGATGTCCGGTACCTTGGAGCAGCCGACGCCCTGATCGATCCAGCGTACAACGTAGCCGAGGATGCCCTGGGCGTTGTTGTCCAGTTCCTGCTGGATTTCCTCGGCGGACCAGTTGGTGTTCGGCGCCAGCGGAATGGTCAGAATGTCGTCAACGGAGGCCGGAGTGCGCTTGGCCAGCTCTTCCTGGCGCTCGGCGACGTTCACCTTGTGGTAGTGCAGGGCATGCAGGGTAGCGGCGGTCGGGGACGGAACCCAGGCGGTGTTGGCGCCGGCCATCGGGTGACCGATCTTCTGCTCCAGCATGGCAGCCATCAGGTCGGGCATGGCCCACATGCCTTTACCGATTTGCGCACGACCTTTCAGGCCGGTGGCCAGACCGATGTCGACGTTGTTGTTCTCGTAGGCACCGATCCAGACTGCGCCCTTGATTTCGCCCTTGCGGATGAACGCGCCGGCTTCCATGGAAGTGTGGATCTCGTCACCGGTGCGGTCGAGGAAGCCGGTGTTGATGAACACAACGCGCTCGCTGGCGGCCTTGATGCAGGCTTTCAGGTTGACGGTGGTGCGACGCTCTTCGTCCATGATGCCGACTTTCAGGGTGTTGCGCGGCAGGCCCAGCATGTCCTCAACGCGGCCGAACAGCTCGGTGGTGAACGCCACCTCTTCCGGACCGTGCATCTTCGGCTTAACGATGTAGACCGAACCGGTGCGGGTGTTCTTGCGGCTGGTGTTGCCGTTCAGGTTGTGCATGGCGATCAGGCTGGTGACCGCTGCGTCCATGATGCCTTCCGGCACTTCGTTGCCGTCCTGGTCCAGGATCGCGTCGTTGGTCATCAGGTGGCCGACGTTGCGAACGAACAGCAGGGAGCGACCGTGCAGGGTCAGGGTGGTGCCGTCGGCCTTGGTGTATTCGCGGTCCGGGTTCATGGTGCGGGTGAAGGTGCTGCCGCCCTTGTTGACGGACTCGGCCAGGTCACCTTTCATCAGGCCCAGCCAGTTGCTGTAGACAACGGTCTTGTCGTCGGCATCAACGGCGGCGACGGAGTCTTCGCAGTCCATGATGGTGGTCAGCGCAGATTCCATCAGCACGTCTTTGACGCCGGCAGCGTCGGTCTGGCCGACGTTGCTGGTCGCATCGATCTGGATTTCGAAGTGCAGGCCGTTGTGCTTGAGCAGGACGGCAGTCGGCGCCGCAGCGTCGCCCTGGAAGGCGATAAACTGGGCGGCGTCTTTCAGGCCGGTGGTGCTGCCGTCTTTCAGGCTAACGCTCAGCTGGCCGTCCTTGACGGTGTAGCTTGTGGAGTCAACGTGGGAACCATTGGCCAGCGGTGCTGCCTCATCAAGGAAGGCGCGGGCGAAGGCGATAACCTTGTTGCCACGGATTTCGTTGTAACCCGGGCCCTTGGTGGCGCCGCCTTCTTCAGAGATCGCGTCGGTACCGTACAATGCATCGTACAGCGAGCCCCAGCGTGCGTTGGCAGCGTTCAGGGCGAAACGGGCGTTCATCACCGGCACAACCAGCTGCGGGCCGGCCATGGTGGCGATTTCCTCGTCAACGTTCTGGGTGGTGGCCTGGAAGTCAGCGGGTTCGGGCAGCAGGTAGCCGATCTCCTGCAGGAAGGCTTTGTATTCGGCAGCATTGTGGGGCTGACCGGCGCGTGCCTGGTGCCATGCATCGATCTTCGCCTGGAAGTCGTCGCGCTTGGCCAGCAGTGCCTTGTTCTTGGGAGCCAGGTCCTTGATCAGCGCTTCGACACCGGCCCAGAAGGCGTTGGCCTCGACACCGGTACCGGGAATGGCACGCTCGTTGATAAAGTCGTGGAGAACCTTGGCTACTTGCAAACTGCCAACTTGGACGCGATCTGTCATGTTACACCCTCACTGTGCTGACAACCTGCGCGCTACGCGCATCAGGACGTGGAAATTGGAGACGCGGTATGTTACACGATGATGTGTTGCAAAGCATGCCCGACAGGCGCAAATGTCCCGGGTCTGCGGCAGATCAGGGCGTGACCCGCGGATCTGCTTCCCCCCAGCTGACTGGATACCGAATGGATCAGGCTTTTTTCTCATCCCTCGCTGAACGCCTCCCGGCACTTGACCCGGGGTTGGCGACGGACGAGGCGGCCCGCCGTTACGCTGGCTATTACGGCATCGATTTTCGTGACCGGGCTGAACAACACCTGGGCCGAATCGATGTCGATGGCTTCAGCGTGGCCACTCAGATATGGAAGCCGCCTGTGGCGCGCGGCACCTTGCTGATCCTGCATGGCTACTACGATCACATGGGGCTTTACCGCCATCTGATTGAGTGGGCACTGGAGCAGCATTACGCGGTGCTGGCGTTCGATTTGCCGGGGCATGGCCTGTCCAGTGGCGAACGGGCCAGTATCGACTGTTTTTTGCGTTACCAGAAAGTGCTTGATGGCGTACTGGAGCAGGCGCTGCGCTGGAAGCTGCCGGCGCCCTGGCACATGCTCGGGCAAAGCACCGGTGGCGCGATTCTGATCGACCGCCTGCTGCATGGACCGCTGCCGGCGGAGCTGGGGCAGACGGTGCTGATGGCGCCGCTGGTCCGTCCGAAACAGTGGGCCTTTTCGCAAATGGGGTTGAAGCTGTTTGGCGGTTTTGTCCAGCAGCTCAGTCGGCGTTTCACAGACAACTCCACCGATCAGGCGTTTCTCGATTTCATTCGCAGCCAGGACCCGTTGCAGCCGCAGGTGTTGCCGGTAGCCTGGGTGCAGGCTCTGGAGCGCTGGATTCCGCGCATCGAGTCAGCGGCCTCGGTCGCCCATCGGCCGCTGATCATTCAGGGCCAGGAAGACGGCACGGTCGACTGGCAGCACAATCTGCAGGTGCTGGAGAGCAAGTTCACCCGCCCGGACACCTTCTACTTGCCGACGGCGCGCCACCACCTGGCCAACGAGCACCAGACGTTGCGCCAGCAGTACCTGGACTGGCTGGCGCCGCGGCTGGCAGGTTAAGTCGCCTGGCTTAGGGGTTCAGTGCATCGCGCGCGGCGGCGCTGGCGGCCTGGAAAAAGGCGCGGCCCGCATCGGACTCGCTCCAGTCGGCGTAGCGCCCCAGTTGCTGATCCGTCAGGTCACGGTAGACGTAGGCCAGGGTCTGCGGCAGGTTGGGTTCCATCTGGGCGCGCAGTGTGCCGCGGCGCTGGTCCGCCAGCCCGTCGGGAATGGTCAGCAGGCCGCCCAGCATATCGTTCGCACTTTGGGTCGCCAGACTGGCGAGCGCGAGCGATACTTCCTCGCCCATGTCCAGTGCCGGAAGCTGTTTGCCAAGCCGATTCAGCAGTGCTGCCCGCTGTGCGCTCGGGTTCTGCGCAGGCAAGCCGGCCTGCATCCGGCTGACCTCGGCGGGGGAGGTGGCGCGGGTTTCGGCGGCAGTGATCAACCGGCCAAGATCGCTGCGGTAGAACCGCAGGGCTTCGCTCAGCTGCTGGTCTGACAGATTGACGGATAGGCTCGCCATGGCGCGCGCTTCCATGCGGTCCGGTGCAAAACGTTCGCTGCTTTTGCGCATCAGGCTGTCGGCCAGTGCTGCGGGCAGCTGGGCAGCGTACCGGCTGCTAGCCTTGCTCAAGGCCTGCTGGAAGTGTTCCTGATGTGTTTTCATGCCGGAAGCCTGGTACAACTGGTGGGTTTCTGCCTGAACCGAGAGGCCAAGGCAGACAAGTCCGGCGAAGAGTGCGCCCTGTGCGGCGCGGAGCAATGTTTGGGGCATGATTTTCTCTGGATTGGCGGTGCGCAAAATTGCTTGCCTGTTGGGGGTGATCACCTAATAATGCGGGTCTCGTTGCTGCGCACGGTAGCAGATGTTCTTCTCCTGCCGCGTACCAGCCCTCCGCCAACAGCGACGAGTAGACGTCCCTCCCTTTGAGTAGTGTCACTATGTCCGAGTTCCCGTTGGTACCGGCCTCACGTTATGCGTGCGTGGCTGATGAGTTGGCCGAGCGTGGCTGGTCCGTGCAGGAGCAGTTTCTGCCCGAATCGCTGGCGCAGGCGCTGGAGCGAGATTGCCGAAGTCTCTGGCAGCAGGATGACCTCACGCCCGCAGCCATCGGCCGCGGTGACAGTCAGTTGGTCGTGCCAGGTATTCGCGGTGACTACACCCGTTGGCTGGATGAGTGCCCGCCAACGGCAGCCGGTCGAGCGTACATGGCGCTGATGGACGGGCTGCGTGAAGCGCTCAACCGCAGCCTGTTTCTCGGGCTCGATACCTTTGAAACCCACTATGCGCTATATCCGCCCGGGGCCGGCTATCAGCGCCATCTCGATCGTTTTCAGGACAGCCCGCTGCGCACCATATCGGTGGTAGCCTATCTGAACTCGGTATGGCAGCCGGGCGATGGCGGTGAGCTGCGGCTGTTTCTGGCGGATGGCGAGCGCGATGTTGCCCCGCGGGCCGGCACCGTGGTGATTTTTACCAGTGCCGATGTCGAGCATGAAGTGCTGGCGTCGCGCTTTGAGCGCGCCAGCCTGACCGGCTGGTTCCGCCGTCGGCCGGATAACCCGCTGCTGCGCTGATCGCTCCATCGCGTAGCCACTCTGGGAGTACGCATGGAGAGGATTCTGGTCAGTGCCTGCCTGCTGGGTCAGCGGGTACGTTATGACGGTGGCGGTTTTGATCCGTTGCAGCAATTGCTGGAGTGGCAGGCGCAGGGCCGACTGGTTGTGGTGTGCCCGGAAGTCGCCGGAGGCCTGCCGACGCCACGCCCGCCTGCCGAAATTCCCGGAGGGCAGGGCGCAGAGGTGCTGGCCGGACGGTTGCCGGTGCATACCGATCAGGGCGAGGATGTCACTGCGCCCTTTGTTCGCGGCGCCGAGCAGGCGCTGGCGCTGGTGCGCAGGCACGGTATCCGTTACGCGCTGCTCAAGGCACGGAGCCCGTCCTGCGGTAATGTCGAAACCTATGATGGCAGCTTCAGCGGCGTGCGCGTGTCGGGTGAGGGCGTGGCCGCGGCGGCGTTGCGACAGGCGGGTGTGCGGGTTTTCAACGAAGAGCAGCTTGCTGATCTGGCTGCGCTGCTTCAGAGCTAGAGGGCGCGCATAAAACGAAAAAGGCGCAACCGAGGTTGCGCCTTTTGGCGTTGCAGCGAGCTGCTTAGAACAGCACGCGAACGCGGATGGTGCCCTTGACCTGCTGGATCTTCTCAAGAGCCAGATCGGAGTACTCGGCATCGACGTCGATGACGACGTAGCCAACCTTCTCGTTGGTCTGCAGGAACTGACCGCAGATGTTGATGCCGTTGGCAGCGAACACCTGGTTGATCTCGCTCATGACGCCCGGCACGTTCTCGTGGATGTGCAGCAGGCGGTGTTTGCCCGGATGTGACGGCAGAGCGACTTCCGGGAAGTTGACCGAGGTAATGGAGGTACCGTTGTCGCTGTAGCGAACCAGCTTCTCGGCGACTTCCAGACCGATGTTGGCCTGAGCTTCCATGGTCGAGCCACCGATGTGCGGGGTCAGGATGCAGTTCTGGAACTCGCGCAGCGGGCTGACGAACTCTTCACCATTGGCACGCGGCTCAACCGGGAATACGTCGATGGCAGCGCCGTTCAGGTGCTTGTCGCGCAGCGCTGCAGCCAGTGCGTCGATATCGACCACGGTGCCGCGAGCGGCGTTGATCAGAATGCCGCCCTTCTTCATGGTGCGGATTTCCTTCTCGCCGATCATCCACTTGGTGGCAGCGGTTTCCGGCACGTGCAGGGTGACGATGTCGGCCTCTGCCAGCAGCTCGTTCAGCGAACCTACCTGGGTGGCGTTGCCCAGCGGCAGCTTGGTGACGACGTCGTAGAACAGCACCTGCATGCCAAGGCTTTCTGCCAGAACCGACAGCTGGGTACCGATCGAGCCGTAACCGATGATACCGAGCTTCTTGCCGCGGATCTCATAGGAGCCGGTAGCGCTCTTGATCCAGCCGCCTTCGTGGCAGGAGGCATTTTTCTCGGGAATCCCGCGCAGCAGCAGAATGGCTTCGGCCAGCACCAGTTCGGCAACCGAACGGGTGTTGGAGTACGGCGCGTTGAATACCGCTACGCCCTGACGCATGGCGGCGTCGAGATCAACCTGGTTGGTACCGATGCAGAAGCAGCCGACCGCGACCAGCTTGTTGGCGTGGCTGAAGATCTCTTCAGTCAGCTGGGTGCGGGAACGGATGCCGATGAAGTGAGCGTCGGCAATGGATTCTTTCAGCTGCTCTTCCGGCAGCGAACCCGTGTGGTACTCGATGTTGGTATAGCCAGCGGCGTTCAGAGTATCGACCGCAGTCTGGTGTACGCCCTCGAGGAGCAGAAACTTGATCTTGCTTTTGTCCAGCGAGGTTTTGGCCATGGTCATGGTGCAGTTACCCAAAATGCTGATGAAGGAAGGCCGAGCAACCCGTCTGCCCCGGAATGCGACGGAGGGGTCCTGTTTCGGAAGTCGCGTATGCTAGCATAATCTGCCTTTTTTGATGCCTGGCTGCGCATGAAATGTGTTCAGGCGTTGCATGAATTCCCTTTGAGAGCTCGCCATGACCCCAGACGCTGTGATTGCAACCCTCAAGACGCTGGTTGATCCGGACAAGGTGCGGACCGACGCCGAATCCCTCGACAACTGGGGTAAGGACTGGACCAAGCACTTTGCTCCGGCTCCGCTGGCGATTGTGTTTCCAAAGACCGTTGAGCAGGTGCAGGCGATTGTGCGCTTTGCCAACGAACAGAAGCTGGCGCTGGTGCCCTCCGGTGGCCGTACCGGCCTGTCGGCGGCGGCGGTGGCTGCCAACGGCGAGATCGTGGTGTCGTTTGACTACATGAATCAGATTGGCGAGTTCAACGCTTACGACCGCACCGTGGTCTGCCAGCCGGGCGTGGTGACCGCGCAGCTGCAGCAGTTTGCCGAGGAAAAGGGGCTGTACTACCCGGTGGACTTCGCCTCCGCCGGGTCCAGCCAGATTGGCGGCAATATCGGCACCAATGCCGGCGGTATCAAGGTAATTCGCTATGGTATGACCCGCAACTGGGTGGCCGGCCTGAAGGTCGTCACCGGTACCGGCGAGCTGCTGGAGCTGAACCGTGACCTGATCAAGAACGCCACCGGCTACGATCTGCGTCAGCTGTTTATCGGCGCTGAAGGTACGCTGGGCTTTGTGGTTGAGGCGACCATGCGTCTGGAACGTGCGCCGAAGAATCTGACTGCGATGGTACTGGGTACGCCGGATTTCGATTCCATCATGCCGGTGCTGCACGCGTTTCAGGACAAGCTGGATCTGACGGCCTTCGAGTTCTTCTCCGACAAGGCGATGGCCAAGATCATGGGCCGTGGCGATGTGCCCGCGCCGTTCGAAACCGAGTGCCCGTTCTACGCGCTGCTGGAGTTCGAAGCGATCAGCGAGGACATTGCCAACGACGCGCTGGCGACCTTCGAGCACTGTGTGGAGCAGGGCTGGGTGCTCGATGGCGTGATGAGCCAGAGCCAGCAGCAGCTGGAAAATCTGTGGAAGCTGCGCGAGTTCATCTCGGAAACCATCTCCCACTGGACGCCTTACAAGAACGACATCTCGGTGACCGTCGGCAAGGTGCCGGCCTTCCTGCATGACATCGACAATATCGTTGGCGAGCATTACCCGGATTTCGAGATCGTCTGGTTCGGCCACATCGGTGACGGCAACCTGCACCTGAATATCCTCAAGCCCGAGAATCTGTCCAAGGACGAGTTCTTCGCCAAGTGTGCGACGGTTAACAAGTGGGTGTTCGAGATCGTCGAGAAGTACAACGGCTCGATCTCTGCCGAGCACGGCGTCGGCATGACCAAGCGCGACTATCTGACCTACAGCCGCAGCCCGGAGGAAATCGCAGTGATGAAAGCAATCAAGGCCGCGTTCGACCCCAACGGCATCATGAACCCCGGCAAGATATTCAACTGACAGCTTCAAGCTTCAAGCTTCAAGCTTCAAGCGGCAAGCGGCAAGCGGCAAGCAAAGGCAAAGGCAAAGGCAAAAGCGGGAGCAGGGTATATGACCTACCAGCATCAGTATGTAGACGGCAGTGTGATTGATCTGCCAATGGGCAAGGTGGTGTGTGTCGGTCGCAACTACGCCGAGCATGCCCGCGAGCTGAACAACCCGGTACCGACCGAGCCGCTGCTGTTCATCAAGCCGGCGACCTCGGTGGTGCCGATGGCTCCGTCGATCAAGCTGGTGCAGGGGCGCGGCCCGGTGCATTACGAGACGGAGATTGCGCTGCTGATCGGTGCGCCGCTGAGCGGTATGGTCAGCGAGGAAGAAGCCGAGGCGGCGATCATTGGCGTGGGCCTGGCACTGGATCTGACTCTGCGTGAGCTGCAGGATCAGCTGAAGGCCAAGAGTCATCCCTGGGAGCGCGCCAAGGCGTTTGACGGCGCCTGCCCGCTGTCGCCATTCGTGCCCAAGGCCCAGGCGGGTGATCTGCACGCGCTGTCTCTGCAGCTGGACATTAATGGCGAGCGCCGGCAACAGGGTAGCGCAGCGGAAATGATTACGCCGATTGTGGCGCTGGTGCGGCATATCGCGAACGAGTTCAGTCTGCTGCCGGGCGACGTTGTTATCACCGGTACCCCGGCTGGTGTTGGCGTACTCAACCCCGGTGATGAGCTGACCCTGGCCATAGCGGGTAAGCTGCAGGTGCAGACACGCATCGCCGAATGAACCTATGGCACCGGCAGCGGTCTGACGCTGCGCCGTTCCGCTGTCGGAAGCCAAATATGAAGAAGTTTTTGCTTGCCGTGGTCCTTTTGCTGCTGGGTGCTGCAGCGGGTATTCGTTATCTGCATCTTGATGCCATCTGGTGGCATAGCTGGCGGATGCATCAGGCTCCTCCTCATGTCGATTCGCTGGAGCTCGATCACTACCGGGCCGATATCCAGGCTCAGCCTATTCAAGGGCTGGACGACGATGTCTCTGCGCTGACCTTCAATTCTGAAACGGGAACGCTGTTTGCGGTGCTTAATGGCGAGCCGCTGCTGGTCGAGTTGTCGACGGACGGTCAGTTGCTGCGCAAGGTGCGGATCAACGGGGTGGTGGACATGGAGGGGTTGACCCATGTCGTCGATGACCGCTTTGTGATTGCTGAAGAGCGGACCCAGCGTCTGATCGAGATCGAGGTGCCCAGCGGAGCTGAGCAGATTGATGTGGCTGGCGCACCCAGCCTGGTGATCGGTCTCGACCTTAACGGCAACAAGGGGTTTGAGGGCCTGTCCTGGGATGCGCGTCAACGCCGCCTGCTGGTGGTCAAGGAGCGTGATCCGCTAAGGGTGTTGGCGGTAACCGGCTTCGTTGGAGCCGAGCCTGGAGCGGTCATCAGCGTGCACATCACCGAGTTGAAACCCCCGGGCTCGCCGCGGCTGTTTATGCGTGATCTGTCTTCGCTGAGTCTGCATGATGAAACCGGCCATCTGCTGTTGCTGAGCGATCAGTCCAACATGGTGGTTGAGTATGACGAAGAGGGGCATCCGCGCAGCCTGCTTGGCCTCTGGAGAGGTATGGGCGGCCTGCAGCAAACGGTGCCGCAGGCGGAGGGGCTGGCGATAGATCGGCAGCGGCGGCTGTATATGGTCAGCGAGCCGAATCTGTTCTATCGCTTCGTACCCGGCCAGTAGCGCAGCGGTTCAGCTGCGCTCGATAGTACGCACGCCCTGTGGTGTCCCCAGCAGCAGCACGTCAGCCGGACGGGCGGCGAACAGGCCGTTGCAGACCACCCCGACGATGGCGTTGAGGTCGGCCTCCAGCTGCTTCGGATTGACGATCGACATGTTGTAGACGTCGAGGATGACGTTGCCGTTGTCGGTCACGCAGCCTTCACGGTAGACCGGATCGCCGCCGAGCTTGACGATTTCGCGGGCCACGTGGCTGCGCGCCATCGGGATGACTTCGACCGGCAGCGGGAACTCGCCCAGCACCGGCACCAGTTTGCTTTCGTCAGCGATGCAGATAAAGGTTTTGGCTACGGCGGCGACAATTTTTTCACGGGTCAGGGCGGCGCCACCGCCCTTGATCAGTTCGAGGTTTTCGTTGCTTTCGTCGGCGCCGTCAACATAGAAGTCCAGCTGCGGCACGCTGTTCAGATCGTAGACTGCGATGCCGTGGCCTTTCAGACGCTCGGCGGTGGCTTCGGAGCTGGCGACGGCGCCGTCAAACGCCAGTTTGTGCTTGGCCAGGGCGTCGATGAAGCAGTTGGCGGTGGAGCCGGTACCCACCCCGACGATGCTGTTGGCATCCAGATGTGGCAGCAGGCGCTCAACGGCGGCCTGTCCTACCGCCTGTTTCATTTCGTCCTGGGTCATCTCGGCTCCTCATCGTTGGCTGGGCAAAGAGTGCGATTATACGGGGTTGCAGGGGCGCGCGTGTAGTCGCGCGGGCTGTGATTCGCTAGACTGGCGCCTTTCCCATCCCCTGCGATCAGTTGACCTCACCCATGCTGGAAACCTACGTCAAGAAGATTCTCTGCTCCCCGGTTTACGATGTGGCGGTGGAAACCCCGGTGCACGCCGCACCCTTTCTGTCCGAGCGGCTGGGCAATACCGTGCTGCTCAAGCGTGAAGACCTGCAGCCGGTGTTCTCGTTCAAGATTCGCGGCGCCTACAACAAGTTGGCCCAGCTGACCGACGAGCAGCGCGCCTGTGGCGTGGTCGCGGCCTCAGCCGGCAACCATGCCCAGGGCCTGGCCTATGCTGCGCGTCATATGGGCGTGAAGGCGACCATCGTGATGCCGCGCACCACGCCCGAGATCAAGGTCAAGGCGGTGCGGGCCCGAGGCGGCAAGGTGGTTCTGCACGGCGATGCCTTTGATGAAGCGCTGGCCTATTCGCAGAAGCTGGTTAAGGAAAAGGGCTTCGTCTATATCCACCCTTACGACGACCCGGACACCATTGCCGGTCAGGGTACCGTGGCAATGGAAATTCTGCGTCAGGTGCAGGGTCCGCTGAATGCGATCTTCGTCCCGGTCGGTGGGGGCGGCCTGATCGCCGGTATCGCCGCCTACGTAAAGTATCTGCGCCCGGACATCAAGGTGATCGGCGTCGAACCGCAGGATTCAGCCTGTCTGCAGGCCGCCATGGCCGCCGATGAGCGGGTGGTGCTCGGCCAGGTTGGTCTGTTTGCCGACGGCGTGGCGGTGGCGCAGATCGGTGAGCACACCTTCGAGGTCTGTCGCCGGTATGTTGATGAAGTGATTACCGTCACCACCGACGAGATGTGTGCAGCGATCAAGGATATCTACGACGACACCCGCTCGATCTGCGAGCCGGCCGGCTGTCTGGGTGTTGCCGGCATCAAGAAATATGTGGAGCGCGAAGGGTGCAGCGGCCAGGTGCTGGTGGCCATCGACTCGGGCGCCAATATCAACTTCGATCGTCTGCGCCACGTTGCCGAGCGTGCGGAAATCGGCGAGAAGCGCGAGGCGCTGCTGGCGGTGACCATCCCGGAAAAGCCCGGCAGCTTCAAGCAGTTCTGCGAGGCCATCGGTAAACGGGCGATCACCGAGTTCAACTACCGCTATCACACTGGCAGCGAGGCGCACATCTTCGTCGGGGTGCAGACCCATCCGGAGCTCGATCCGCGCGACAAGCTGGTCAGCCAACTGGCTGCGGACGGCTTCCCGGTGCTGGATCTGACCGACAACGAGCTGGCCAAGTTGCATGTGCGTCACATGGTCGGCGGTCATGCCGAACACGTGACTGACGAGCAGGTGTTCCGTTTCGAGTTTCCGGAGCGCCCCGGTGCCTTGTTCAACTTCCTCAACAAGTTGGGCGGACGCTGGAATATCTCCATGTTCCATTACCGTAACCACGGCGCGGCCTATGGCCGTGTGGTTGCCGGACTGCAGGTGCCCGAGTCTGAGCGGCATCTGATCCCTGCGGCGCTGGAAGCCATTGGTTATCCGTACTGGGACGAGACCGACAATCCGGCCTATCGTCTCTATCTGGGCTGAGTGTTACAAGGTGGTTGTCTCATCACCCAGTTCGGTGCGGTTGCGGCCGTTGGTCTTGGCCTGATAGAGCGCCAGGTCGGCCTGGCGGATCAGGTCATCCGGTGTTTTGTCGGAGGCCGGAATCAGGCTGGCGGCGCCTATGCTGACTGTCAGCAGGCCGGATGCCACTGAGGTTTTCGGGTGGTGAATGGCGATTTTGGCCACGGCTTCGTGTACCCGTCCGGCTGCCTGCAGGCACTGGCTGGCGTCGGCACCGGGCAGGATGACCGCGAACTCCTCGCCGCCGTAACGGCAAATGCAGTCTCCCTCACGGGTCAGGGCTCTATTCAGGGCGGCTGCCAGCTGTCGCAAGGCGTCGTCGCCAGCCTGGTGACCCAGTTCGTCGTTGAATCGCTTGAAATAATCAACATCCAGCATCAGCAGTCCCAGTGGAGCCTGCTCGCGGCGCAGTCGGCGCCATTCTCTGAGCATGGTGTCGTCGAAGTGGCGGCGGTTGAACAACCCTGTCAGGCCGTCCTGGTGAGACAGGCGTTGCAGTTGCTCTGCAATCTGCAGTTGCTCGCTGTTGTTGCGGCCGACGCAGATCAGGTAGTCCCTGCCCATGCGGCGGATGTGGCGAACGCTGACCTCAAGCGGTACGCTGTGTCCGTCACGATGCATAACCCGCCTCTGGAAGATCGCATCACCCTCGCGCTCGAGCATCTTGCGCAGGTCTGCCAGCCACTGTGCTGCGTCGGGTATCACGTCTGTGGGGGAAACCTGCACCAGATTACGAAGCTCCTGTTCGGTGTAGCCGAGCCCCTGCCAACAGGTGCGGTTCAGATAGACAATTTCCAGAGGCGCCAGGCTGATAATGAAAAGTGCATCGTGGCTGTTGTCGGTCATGTCATTGACCAGCCTCATGTGCGCCTGGCTTTGCTTCAGGGTCTCCTCGGTTTTCTGTCGCCGGGTGATCTCGGCTTGCAACCTGCGGTTGCTTTCGTTTACCAGGCGGTTGCGCTGCGCGCCGCGCACCGCCAGCCAGAGCGAGCAGCAGAGCAAGATGGCAATCAGTGTGCTGGTGCCGGTTACCAGTGCCGGCAGGGAGGTGGTGGTGCGTTCAAGCAATTGCTGGCTTGGGTAGATCAGCAGCCGGAAATCGTTGTTGCCGCCCAGGCGAACCGGGCTGCCGACGTTCCAGTTCGCGCCGGGCAGGTTGGTTGCGCCGGTGCTGAACAGCATCTTTTCGTTCTCGAGTAGCCGCAGGTTCATCGGTTCGGTGTGCAGGTGCTGCACCAGGTCGTTCAGCAGCACCTCGACACGGAAGATGCCGATCAGAAAGCCGTCGAACTCCCCATCCTTCAGATAAAGCGGCACATAATAGGCCAGGCCGAGACCACCCTGAGCGAGAGTGAAGGCGTTGCTCAGCTGTGGCCGGCCGCTGCTACCTGAGCTGAGCAGAACCGGGTAATTGGGATGGGTCGGCTGATACACCAGATTGGCGGCGGCTTCATTGCCTGCCAGTGGCTCGACCCATTGCATCCGGTAGTTACGATCCAGCCACTCGATGGCCTGAAAGCTCGGAAAGTCGTGCAGCAACTGCTCGACATCGCTATTCCACAGATCTCGGCGGCTGCTGTGCAGTGGCCATCGCTTGGCGAGCCGAAGCAGGGCCTCGGTTTGATTGCCGAAATGGGCCTCAATCTGGTGCGCCAGTGCGTCAGACTCAAGTTGAAGGCGTGCGCGGGCCTGCTCCTGTTCAGCAAGATAAAGTGCGCGCCAGACAACGAACAGCGCGATCGCCAGGGCGCAACAAAGAACGACGATCAGCGCAGGAAGCTTCTTTGCATGGCGGTCTATAACGGGTACTGGCATAGATATTCCCGAGGCCGATGCCTACTGATAGCACATTGCCGGGTTGCCGGCCAGAGGGCGTCAGTTATGCTGCTCCCAGCACAATCTGCCACTGCTGCTCCGTGACCGGCATCACCGACAGCCGACTGCCTCGCTGTAATAATGCCAGCGCCTCCAGCCCGTTCAGCGAGCGCAGCCTGGTGAGTGTCAACAGGGTCGGGAACTTTCTCTCGAATGCCACGTCCACTGCCGTCCATGGCAGATTTTCAGTGCTGGCTTTCGGGTCGTAGTAAGGGCTGTCGGGATCGATGGCGGTGCGGTCCGGGTAGGGTTCGCCAATGATGCGACCGATACCGGCAATGCCGGGTGGCTGGCAGCTGGAGTGGTAAAACAGAAACTGGTCACCCGGCTGCATGTTGCGCATGAAGTTGCGCGCCTGATAGTTGCGTACGCCATCCCAGGGAGCCTGCCCCAGGCGCTCCAGGTCGGAAATGGAAAAGGTATCGGGCTCGGATTTCATCAGCCAATAGGCCATGACACTCTCCTGGGTGAGTTGACACAATTTTTGCATGAGTGTAAGACAGCGTGTGATACACGGATATGACTTGTCTCATCGGGGGATGGGAAAGGCGTATATCCGTCTCGCACTGATTATTAGATTGCCGTAGCAATTAGGAGGCAACTCGTGAGACGCAAACCGGATTTGCTGTGGGTACTGGTCATTGTGTTTGGTTTGGGGGTGGTCACTACGGGGTATACCCAGAGCTACCTGGATCGTAACGCAGAGCCTGTTGTTGAACAGGTGCCCTGATCAGTAGCGTCTGCAGTCCGTAATCACGCCATCAAGCGGGATATCCCATCCTGCGCACGGCAGTTGCTCGACCCGCTGACATTCGTGTGCCAGTCCGATCAGGCAGGGACGGCTGGTGTGCTTCCGACGTCCGCGGTAGGCGAAGGTGCGGTCATAGAATCCTCCGCCCATGCCGAGGCGGTTACCCTGCGGGTCAAATCCGACCAGTGGCACCAACACCAGATCCAGGCGCCAGGCCTTGACCTGTTGTTTGCGGCTGCGTAGTGGCTCGCGAATACCGAATCTATTGCGCTGCCAGCGTTGGCCCCTGGTCAGTTTCTGAAACACCATCGCCGTGGCTGGCCAGCGCTGCAGCACAGGCAGGTAACAGTGCTTGCGATGGCGGCGGGCAAGGAGCATGAGTGGGGTTGGGTCAATCTCGCCGTCATTCGCCAGGTAAAAGGCGATATGCCGGGCGCGCAGAAAGCGCTTGTCCTGGGCCAGGTTGGCCGCCAGTCGTATGGCTGCCCTGCGCTGCTGGGCGGGGCTGAGTGCCCGGCGAGCCTGGCGCAGCTGCTTGCGAAGGGTGGTGCGTGACGCAGTGAGAGTCATATCAAAGAAGGTCCCCAGAGTGCCGCTGCCGGGTTAGCCCTTGAACCCGAAAGTTCAAGGCGGAGATTACGGCGATACCTCAGGCTTTCCGTCATGCGGACATGCACACTGGTATCAGCGCGTCCTCTCCTGGTACAGGAGTATCGGCTCAGGGACATCTCCGGCTGGCCAACACCCCAGGGATGGTCTCACTATACAGAAAAGCGGCAGGGACTTCGATGCCTGAATGGGCTGATGTCAGGCCTTGTGGCTTTCCAGTGCCTGATCCAGCCGTTTGACCAGCTCGCTGATCTGCGCCTGCTGTGCGCTGAGCGTGCTGTCCTGCTGGTGACTGCCGGTCAGCATTTCGTGGGTGATATTCAGTGCCGCCATGACGGCGATGCGCTCAACGCCAATCACCTTGCCGCTGTTGCGGATGTCGCGCATCGTGGTGTCGAGGTGGCGTGCGGCCTGCTCCAGATTGCTGCGCTCTTCCGGCGGGCAGGCAACGCGGTATTCCTTGTCCAGAATGTGCAGGGTGACTGTCAGGGGTTGGCTCATGAGTCGTGCTCCAGGGATTTGAGTCGCAAAATCATGGCTTCGACCTTCTGACGGGCCAAATCGTTCTTTTCGATTAGCTGAACACGCTCGTCGCGCCAGAGGCGCTCCTGTGCCTGCAAGTGCTGGTTCTGCAATTTCAGCTGGTCGCACAGGTCGATCAGCTGGCTGATGCGCTGAGTCAGTGCGTTGATATCGGATTGGTCCATTGCCGCCATTCTGTCGTCCCGGGGGTTGAGCCACTATAGAGGCGGCCCGCAGGGCGGTCAAACCCCTCGCCGCTGGCCTGTCGGGCGGGCCGATTGGCGGTCCCGGCGGTAGATTTAACCGGGTCCGGGCAGGCACAATAGAGTCCATTGGGTTTACCCGCTGCGCGGGTCGCTTTGTCGGGCGCAGGATACCGGTATTTGCGAGTTTGCGGCAGCCTCAGTCAGCAGTCTGGAGTATGTTTATGGCCTTGATGCCGGCAGTGTTTGATTTTGATCGTTATGCGCAGATCTGCAGCGACGTGGGCGCGGTGGGTCAGCCGGCCGAGCTGCATGGCCATCTGGTCGGTCGTCTGAGTGCGGGTGCGCGGCTGGACCATACCACCTGGCTGAGTGTGGCGCAGGAGTTGCTGGATGGTCGCGGTGCTCTGACCGAGGCCGGCAAGGTGGCGCTGATCCAGTTGTACGACGCCAGTCTGGCCGAGTTGTCGGGTAGCGGGTTCGATCTGACGTTGGTGTTGCCCGATGACAGCGCCGCCATCGATCACCGGACTGCCGCGCTGGGGCAGTGGTGCGAGGGTTTTCTGGCCGGTTTCGGCATGGTCGAGCGCAGCGCCCAGCTGAGCGAGGAGGCCGATGGCGTCCTGCGTGACTTCGCTGCCATCTCGCAGGTTCAGACCGACCTCGACGAGTCCGAGGCCAACGAAGTGGACTTTATGGAAGTGATGGAATACGTGCGCATGGCAACCCTGATGCTGTTCAGCGAGTGCCAGAGCGCCGACCCGAAACAGGATACGCCCCCCGCTGCTCTGCATTGAAGAGGTAAGCATGCGAATCACCAAGGCCGAATATGCGCGCCGCCGCAAGGCGCTGATGAGTCAGATGGAACCCAACAGCATCGCCATTTTGCCGGCGGCGCAGGTCTTTATCCGTAATCGTGATGTTGAACACAATTATCGCCAGGACAGTGATTTTCAGTACCTGACCGGTTTTCCCGAACCGGAGGCGGTGGCCGTGCTGGTGCCCGGGCGTGAGCACGGCGAGTACGTGCTGTTCTGCCGCGAACGCGACAAGGAACGCGAGTTGTGGGATGGCTATCGCGCCGGGCAGGAAGGCGCTGTTGTCGAATACGGTGCCAATGATGCGTTCCCGATCAATGATATCGACGACATCCTGCCGGGTCTGATTGAAGGGCGGGAGCGTGTCTACTACGCCATGGGCGCCAATGCCGACTTTGACCGTCGGCTGACCAACTGGATCAACCTGATTCGCAGCAAGGCGCGTCTCGGTGCCCAGCCGCCGAAGGAGTTTCTGGCGCTGGACCATCTGCTGCACGACATGCGACTGTACAAGAGTGCGGGTGAGCTGAAAGTCATGCAGGCCGCCGCCGATATTTCCTGTCAGGCCCATGTGCGTGCCATGCAGTTCTGCCGACCCGGCGTATACGAGTATCAGATCGAGGCCGAGCTGCAGCATTGCTTCATGCACCACGGCAGCCGCTCACCGGCGTACTCGTCGATCGTGGCGGCCGGCGTCAACGGCTGCATCCTGCATTACACCGAGAATACGGCACAGGTCCGCGATGGCGATCTGGTGCTGATCGACGCCGGCTGCGAGCTCGATTGCTACGCCAGCGATATCACCCGTACCTTCCCTGCCAATGGCAAGTTCAGCCCGGAGCAGCGGGCGATCTACGAGATCGTGCTGGCCGCGCAGGAAGCCGCCATGGCGGTAATTGGTCCCGGGCACAGCTGGAATGAGTCCCATGATGCCAGCGTGCGGACGATCACCGCAGGGCTGGTCGATCTGGGGCTGCTCAAGGGCGATGTCGACGAGCTGATTGCCAGCGAAGCCTACCGCCGTTTCTATATGCACCGTCTCGGTCATTGGCTGGGTATGGATGTACACGATGTGGGCGAATACCGGGTGGGCGGTGTCTGGCGCGAGCTGGAACCGGGCATGGTGATGACCGTGGAACCCGGCATCTATATTGCGCCGGATGACGAGACGGTGCCACGCAAGTGGCGCGGTATCGGCATTCGTATTGAAGATGATGTGGTTGTTACCAAGACCGGTTATCAGGTGCTGACTGGCAAGGTGCCGAAAGATCCGGATGAAATCGAGGCGCTGATGGCTGCCGCGCGTCAGCCCGAGGCCGAGCCGGCGTGAGCCAGCACATCAGTATCGTCGGTGGCGGGATGGTGGGTGCCAGCCTGGCGCTGGCCCTGCAACCGCATGCAGCCCGTCGCGGCTGGCGGATCAATCTGATTGAAGCGCAGCCGCCGGCCAGCGGACAGGCGCAACCGAGCTTTGACGCGCGCTCGACCGCGCTGTCGCACGGCAGTTACCTGCTGTTTGAGCAGCTCGGTATATGGGCCGAACTGGCCGGACAGGCAGAGCCCATCCGCCAGATTCATGTATCCGATCGCGGCCATCCCGGGGTTACCCGGTTGTTTGCCGAAAAAGAGCGGGTGCCCGCGCTTGGCTATGTGGTCGAAAATGCCGCGCTTGGGAAGGTGCTGCTGGCTGCACTGGACCCTGCGGTAGTGCGCTGGCAGGCGCCGGCCCGGGTGGTGCGCGCCGAGCCTGCCCGCAGTGGCTGGCTGATGCAGGTTGAGGAGCATGAGCAGTTGCACGAGCAGGCCACTGATCTGCTGATAGTCGCTGACGGCGGCCGCTCGGGCCTGCTGGAGCAACTGGGCATTCATCGTCAGGTGCGCCCCTATGGGCAGACCGCGATTATCGCCAATATCACCAGCTCGCAGGGCCATGATGGCGTCGCCTACGAGCGCTTTACCCCCAACGGCCCGCTGGCGCTGTTGCCGATGTCCGCCGGGCGCAGTGCGCTGGTGTGGACGCAGCCTGACGCGCAGGTGGACGAGGTCATGACACTCTCCGATGCGGCGTTTCTTGAGGCGTTGCAGGATGCCTTTGGCTTTCGTATGGGTGCACTGACCCGCGTGGGGCAAAGGCATGCCTATCCGCTCAGCCTGATCGAGGCTGAAGAGCAGGTGCGAACCGGCCTGGTTGTGCTGGGTAATGCCGCACACAGCCTGCACCCTATCGCCGGTCAGGGCTTCAATCTCAGCCTGCGCGATGCCATGGCACTGGCTGATACCCTGATTGATGCCCCGGCGCACGGCGCGCCTGGTGATCTGCGCCTGCTTGAGGGGTACCTTGATCGCCAGCGCCGGGACCAGCAGCAGACCATTGCGTTCAGTGACGGATTGACCCGGCTGTTCAGTAACCGTCGTCCGGTGCTGGCGGCAGGGCGTAATCTGGGCCTGCTGGGGATGGATATCGTGGCACCGCTCAAGTCGGTGTTTGCCCGGCAGGCAATGGGCCTTAAGGGATAACTCTGGAGCGCACAGATGCAACAGCGTTTTGATCTGATTGTGGTGGGGGCCGGCATGGTCGGCTCGGCGCTGGCCTGTGCGCTGGCCGATAGTGGCCTGAAGCTGGCGCTGCTGGATGCGCAGTCCCTGCAGCCGGTGCCAGAGCCGCTCAGTGGCTCCGGGTACGATCCGCGGGTCAGTGCGCTGAGCGCAGCGTCCGAGCAGATTCTGCGCCGCCTCGGCGCCTGGCAGCAGATTCCCTCGTCGCGGCGCTGCGCCTATCGTCATATGTGCGTCTGGGATGCCGAAGGTACCGGTGAGGTGCGGTTTGACGCCCGTTCACTGAATGAGTTGCGCCTGGGGCATATTGTCGAGAACTGGCAGGTTCAGAATGCGCTGCTGGCGGTTCTGCAGGGGCACCCGGTCGAGCTGCTCGGTGACAGTCGCGTGCAAGGACTGGTGCAGGAGGACGACGGCTGGCGACTCAATCTCGATGACGGCCGTCAGTTGCACGCGCCGCTGATTCTCGCCGCGGATGGTGCCCGTTCTCAGCTGCGTGACCTGGCCGGTTTTGCCATGCGCGAGTGGGATTACCTGCATCACGCGGTGGTCACCACGGTGGAGTTGTCCGAGCCGCACCAGGAGACCGCCTGGCAACGGTTTTTGCCGTCCGGCCCGCTGGCCTTTCTGCCATTGCCGTCGCGCGACGGCAAACACTACTGTTCGATTGTCTGGTCGCTGCTGCCCGAGGCTGCCGAGCAGGTCATGGCGCTGGATGACAAGGGTTTCTGCATTGCGCTTGCCGAAGCGCTGGAATGCCGTCTGGGGCCTGTTCTGGCGGCGGATCGGCGGGTCTGTATTCCGCTGCGCCAACGACATGCCAAACGCTACGTGATGCCGGGCCTGGCGTTGCTGGGCGACGCCGCCCACAGCATTCACCCGCTGGCGGGGCAGGGCGTCAATCTTGGTTTTCTCGATGCTGCCCAGCTGGCCGATGTGTTGCTGGCCGCCCGCGAGCGTGGCGAGAATATCGCGGATCTGACGGTGTTGGAGCGCTACGAGCGTGCGCGCATGGGCAACAATCTGGCCGTGATGGCGGCAATGGAAGGCTTCGAACGTCTGTTCCATGCCGACGCCTTGCCACTGCGCTGGCTGCGTAATACCGGTATGGCGCTGTTTGATCGCGCTCCGCTACTTAAAAGCGGCGTCATGCGTCAGGCCATGGGGCTGAGCGGAGAACTGCCCAGTCTTGCGCGCGGCTGATCGGTAACATCTCGCGACGGACTGGGGCAGTACGCCGCATTGCCAGTGCAATGGGGAATGATTATCATCTCCTCTCATTTTTTCAACGGAGAGGCGTTTTCATGTCTGTGATCCGCAAGCTGGCAGTCTTTGGCCTGGCCATCAGTACCCTGAGTGGTGTCGCTCAGGCCAAGGAACTGGTTGTTTATTCGGCACGTCAGGACCACCTGATCAAGCCTGTATTCGACCTCTACACCGAGAAGACCGGTACCACCTTTCAGTTCATCACCGACAGCGAGGCGCCGCTGCTGGCGCGTCTGAAGGCCGAAGGTGCCAATACGCCGGCTGATCTGCTGATCACCGTGGACGCCGGTAACCTCTGGCAGGCCGAACAGCAGGGTGTGCTGCGCCCGGTCGAGTCCGACATCATCAATGCCAACATTCCGGCCAAGTACCGTTCCGCCAACGGTTACTGGACCGGTCTGTCGCTGCGCGCCCGCACCATTGCCTATTCCACCGAGCGGGTTGATCCGGCCGAACTTAGCACCTATGAAGCGTTGGCGGATGAGGCCTGGGCCGGCCGTCTGTGTCTGCGTACTGCCAAGAAGGTGTACAACCAGTCCCTGACCGCCACCATGATGGAAACTATCGGTGTCGAGCGCACCACTGAAGTCCTGCAGGGCTGGGTCAGCAACCTGGCAACGCCGGTGTTCCCGGATGATACCGCGCTGCTGAACGCCATCGAGGCCGGGCAGTGCGATGTCGGTATCGTCAACAGCTACTACTTCGGTCGCCTGGAAGCAGCCAATCCCGACCTGCCGATCAAGCTGTTCTGGCCGAATCAGGATGACCGTGGCGTTCACGTCAACATCTCCGGCGCCGGTGTGACCCATTACGCCAAGCACCGTCGCGGCGCGATCGCCTTCCTTGAGTGGCTGACCACCGAAGAAGCCCAGCGCGTGTTTGCCGACGTCAACCAGGAATTTCCGGCCAACGAATCGGTTGCGCCGTCCGAAGAGGTTGCCTCCTGGGGCTCGTTCAAACGTGACGACGTCAATGTGGAAGTGGCCGGTCGCCGTCAGGCCGAGGCCATCATGTTGATGGATCGCGTTGGCTGGAACTGATCCGGCGCGATTTTGCCGATATACTGCACGCCCGGCCGGGGTCATATGCCCCGGCCGGGCGTTGTTGTTTTTGCTCCACTGGTTGAGCTCGCAGGAGTCTGAGTGCCGCTTCCGTCCGTTGTGTCCAAGCCCCACTGGCGCGCCGTAGCCTACACAGGTGCCGCGCTGGTACTGATGCCGTTGCTGGTACTGGCGCTGAGCTGGAGCAGTCTGGATACCAGTATCTGGCGCCACCTGCTGGAAACCCAGATGCTGCGCCTGCTCGGTAACACTCTGGTGCTGTCGGTTGGCGTGGTCGCGGGTGTGGTGCTGCTCGGCGTCAGCCTGGCGTGGCTGACCAGTCTGTGCGAGTTTCCGGGGCGACGATGGCTGGATTGGGCGTTGATGCTGCCGTTTGCGGTACCCGCCTACGTGCTCGCCTTTGTGATGATCGGCCTGCTGGACTTTGCCGGGCCGCTGCAAAGCCTGTTGCGCAGCTGGCTGGGCAACGATTTTCGGATGTTTTCGATTCGCTCCACCGGCGGTGTGATCTTTGTACTGGTGCTGGTGTTTTATCCCTACGTCTACATGCTGGCGCGCGGTGCCTTTCTGGCGCAGGGGCGCGGGCTGATGGAGGCGGCGCGCATTCTGGGTCACAGCCCATGGCATGCGTTCTGGCGGGTTGCACTGCCAATGGCGCGGCCGGCGATCGGCGCTGGTGCCGCGCTGGCAGTGATGGAGACGCTGGCGGATTTCGGCGCGGTCTCGGTATTCAATTACGACACCTTCACCACCGCTATTTACAAGACCTGGTACGGGTTTTACAGCCTGCAGACAGCCACCCAGCTAGCCAGTCTGCTGCTGCTGTTCGTTCTGCTGGCGCTCTATGCCGAGCGCCGGGCGCAGGGTAGTCGGCGTTTCCCCGGCGTTGACAAGCCGCGCCAGGGGGCACTGTTTCGTCTGCGGGGGGCGCGTGGCTGGCTGGCGACCGGTTACTGTCTGCTGGTACTGGCAATCGCGTTCGTGATCCCGCTGTTACAGCTGTTCTACTGGCTGTTGACCAGTGATCGCAATGACTTCGATGACCGCTACTGGTCGCTGATTCGCAATACCCTGAGCCTGGGTGCCATCGCTGCGTTCCTGACGGTGTCTGTTGCGCTGCTGATGGTGCTGGCTCGGCGTCTGCAACCTATGCGTCGGGTGCGCTCGGCGGTCGCGCTGGCCAATCTGGGGTATGCCCTGCCCGGATCTGTGCTGGCGGTCGGCATCATGTTTGCGTTCAGTTTTGCCGATAATCAGTTGCTGGTTCCGCTACAGGGCTGGTTCGGCGTTGAGGAGCCACGGCCCTGGTTGCTGGGCAGTCTGTTTGCGCTGCTGCTGGCCTACCTGATTCGCTTCATGGCGGTTGCCAGCGGTCCGATCGATACGTCGCTCGCGCGCATTCGGCCGGCCCTGCCCGAAGCCGCACATAGCCTGGGACATTCCGGCTTCAGCGTATTCTGGCGCGTCTATTTGCCGCTGCTGGTGCCCGGATTGCTCAGCGCCGGTCTGCTGGTGTTTGTCGATGTGCTCAAGGAAATGCCAGCAACCCTGCTGATGCGGCCTTTTGGCTGGGATACCCTGGCCGTGCGCATCCACAGCCTGACCGCAGAGGGCGACTGGCCCCGGGCGGCGCTGCCGGCGATTACACTGGTGGCGACCGGCTTGCTGCCGGTGATCATCTTGATACGTCGCTCCGCGCAGCCGGTCAGTCGCGGCATGCGCTGATCGACGGGCTGCACAGAGCGCAGGTTTGCGGCTACAATTCGCCCTTTGCAACCCCCTGATTGAAGGACGGCGCAATGGCCTTGCGGACCCCTCTGTACGACCAGCACCTTGCTGCTGGTGCCAAGATGGTCGATTTTGGCGGCTGGGAAATGCCGATCAACTACGGCTCCCAACTCGAAGAACACCATCAGGTACGCCGTGCTGTCGGCATGTTTGATGTGTCCCACATGACCGTCGTCGATGTGGCTGGCAGCGAGGCTCAGGCCTATCTGCAGTACCTGCTGGCCAACGACGTTGCCCGCCTGAAGACGCCCGGCAAGGCGCTTTACAGCGGTATGCTGAACGAGGCGGGCGGGGTGATTGACGATCTGATCGTCTATCTGGCAAGCGACGGTTACCGGGTCGTGGTTAACGCGGCAACCCGCGAGAAGGATCTGGCCTGGATGAACACTCAGGCCGAGTCTTTTGCCGTGAAGCTGACCGAGCGCGCCGACCTGGCAATGATCGCGGTACAGGGCCCGCAGGCCCTGGAGCTGGTCAAATCGGTGGTCAACGATGATCGCGCGGCGTTGATCAGTGACCTCAAGCCGTTCCAGGGCCTGGCCTCGGGTGACTGGTTTATCGGTCGTACCGGTTACACCGGTGAAGACGGTCTGGAAATCATGCTGCCCGCCGAGCAATCAGCCGAATTCTGGCAAACGCTGCTGGCCGCCGGCTGCAAACCCTGTGGTTTGGGTGCGCGTGACACCCTGCGCCTGGAAGCCGGCATGAACCTGTACGGCTCGGATATGGATGAAAGCATCTCGCCGCTGGCCGCCAACATGGCCTGGACTATCGCCTGGGAGCCGGCTGAGCGCGACTTTATCGGCCGTCAGGCGCTCGAAGCTCAGAAAGCCGCCGGCGATCAGCCCAAGCTGGTGGGTCTGGTGCTGGAAGAACGCGCGGTGCTGCGTGGCCACCAGAAGGTTATCGTCGACGGTGTCGGCGAGGGCGAAATCACCAGCGGTACCTTTTCCCCGACCCTGGGTTACTCCATCGCGCTGGCCCGTGTGCCACGTGCGACCGGCAGCAGCGCCAAGGTCGAGATTCGCGGCAAGCTGCTGGACGTGCGCGTGGTCAAGCCCTGCTTCGTTCGCAACGGCCAGTCGGTCATCGAATAAGTATCAAGTTCAACCCCCGAGGATATTCCCATGAGCAACATTCCCGCCGATCTGCGTTACGCCGCCAGCCACGAGTGGACCCGTCTGGAAGCCGATGGCACCGTGACCGTTGGTATCACCGACCATGCGCAGGACCTGCTGGGCGACGTGGTTTTTGTCGAGTGCCCCGAGGTAGGTCGCGAAGTCGCTGCCGGTGAAGAGTGCGCGGTGGTCGAGTCGGTCAAGGCCGCTTCCGACATCTACGCGCCGATCAGTGGCGAAATCATCGCCGTCAATGACGCCCTGGCCGACTCCCCCGAGCTGGTCAACAGCGCACCGTACGGTGAGGCCTGGTTCTTCAAGATCAAGCCGAGTGACGCTGCCGAACTGGACAAGCTGATGGACGCCGCAGCCTACGGCGCCTCCATCTGACCGGTTTTTTTGCTGTAGTGCTGAAGCCCTGATTCGCGTCGGGGCTTTTTGCTTTCACACTTTGCACAGGTACACCCCATGAGCCACACCCCGAGCCTCGTCGAGCTGGAACAGACCGACGCCTTCATTCGTCGTCACATCGGCCCGGACGCCGCAGAGCAGCAAGCCATGCTGTCGACCCTGGGCGCCTCCTCGCTGGAAGCGCTGGTTGCCGAGACCGTGCCGCAGAGCATTCTGCGCACTGATCTGCTGGCGCTGGACGGCCCGCGCAGCGAGGCCGAGGTGCTGGACTATCTGAAGCAGGTTGCCAGCCGCAACCAGATATTCACCTCCTGCATCGGCATGGGTTACCACGGCACGTTGACGCCGACCGTGATCCTGCGCAACGTGCTGGAAAACCCGGGCTGGTACACCGCCTACACCCCGTATCAGCCGGAGATTGCCCAGGGTCGCCTGGAGTCGCTGCTGAACTTCCAGCAATTGACCATCGACCTGACCGGCATGGAGCTGGCCAGCGCTTCGCTGCTGGACGAAGCCACCGCTGCGGCCGAAGCGATGGCGCTGGCCAAGCGGGTTGCCAAGAGTAAGAGCAACCTGTTCTTTGTTGATCAGGATTGCCATCCGCAGACCATCTCCGTGGTGCTGACCCGCGCCGAGGCCTTCGGCTTCGACGTGGTGGTCGATGACGTCAGCACGCTGGGCGACTACGAGGTGTTCGGGGCGCTGTTCCAGTACCCGACAACCTGGGGTGAGATCCGCGACCTCAAGCCGCTGATCGAACAGGTTCAGGCGCAGAAAGGTCTGGCCTGCGTGGGCGCCGACCTGCTCGGCCTGACCCTGCTGACCCCGCCGGGTGAGCTGGGCGCCGACGTAGTCTTCGGCTCGGCGCAGCGCTTTGGCGTGCCGATGGGCTACGGCGGACCGCACGCGGCGTTCTTTGCCACCCGCGACGCGTACAAGCGTGCGATGCCGGGTCGCATCATCGGTGTGTCTGTCGATACCCGTGGCAACCGCGCCCTGCGTATGGCGCTGCAGACCCGTGAGCAGCACATTCGCCGCGAGAAGGCCAACTCGAACATCTGTACCGCACAGGTGCTGCTGGCCAATATCGCCAGCTTCTACGCGGTCTACCACGGCCCGCAGGGTCTCAAGCAGATCGCCGAGCGGGTGCAGCGCTTTACCGCGATTCTGGCTGAAGGCCTGAGTGCGCAGGGTGTCGAGCGTCGCAACGCGACCTTCTTCGACACCCTGACCCTGAAGGTGCCGGGCAAGGCCCGCGAGATTCTGGAACGCGCCCGCGCCGCCCGTATCAACCTGCGCGTGATCGATGCCGATCACCTGGGCGTCAGCCTGGATGAAACCACCACCCGCGCCACCATCGACCAGTTGCTGGCCGCTTTTGCCGGTGCCGCGCACGGTCAGGATGTCGCCGCGCTGGACGCCAAGGTCAGCGCTACCGAGATGGGTATTCCGGCGGCTCTGCGTCGCACGTCCGCGTTCCTGACGCACCCGGTGTTCAACAGCTATCACTCGGAAACCGAGATGCTGCGCTACATCAAGTCGCTGGAGAACAAGGATCTGGCGCTCAACCACGCGATGATCCCGCTCGGCTCCTGCACCATGAAGCTGAACGCCACCACCGAGATGATTCCGATCACCTGGCCGGAATTCGGTCAGTTGCACCCGTTTGCCCCGCTGGCGCAGGCCGAGGGCTACAAGCAGATGATCGACGAGCTGGAAGCGATGCTGCGCACCATCACCGGCTTTGACGCCATCTGCATGCAGCCGAACTCCGGCGCGCAGGGCGAGTACGCCGGTTTGCTGGCGATCCGCAAGTTCCATGAAAGCAACGACGAAGGTCACCGCAACGTCTGTCTGATCCCGACTTCGGCGCACGGCACCAACCCGGCTTCGGCGATGATGGCAAGCATGCGCGTGGTGCTGGTCAACTGTGACGATCAGGGCAACGTGGATGTGGCTGACCTGCGTCAGAAGGCTGCAGACAACGCCGACAACCTGTCCTGCCTAATGATCACCTACCCGTCGACCCACGGTGTCTACGAGGAAGGTATCCGCGAGATCTGCGAGATCATCCACCAGCACGGTGGTCAGGTGTACATGGATGGCGCCAACCTGAACGCACAGGTGGGCCTGACCCGTCCGGCCGACATCGGCGCCGACGTATCGCACATGAACCTGCACAAGACCTTCTGCATTCCGCATGGCGGCGGCGGCCCGGGCATGGGCCCGATCGGCGTCAAGGCGCATCTGGCGCCGTTCGTTGCCAACCACCCGGTGGTACCGCTGGATGGCCCGAACCCGGAAAACGGCGCAGTCAGCGCGGCGCCGTGGGGCAGCGCGAGCATTCTGCCGATCAGCTGGACCTACATCGCCCTGATGGGTGCCATCGGTCTGCGTCAGGCCACCTCGGTCGCGATCCTCAACGCCAACTATCTGGCCAAGCGTCTGGGTGATGCCTATCCGGTGCTGTACAGCGGTCGCAACGGCCGGGTGGCGCACGAATGCATCATCGACATCCGTCCGCTCAAGGCAGCCTCGGGTATCAGCGAAGAAGATGTGGCCAAGCGCCTGATGGACTTTGGTTTCCATGCGCCGACCATGTCGTTCCCGGTAGCCGGCACCTTGATGATCGAGCCGACCGAGAGTGAGTCCAAGGCCGAGCTGGATCGCTTTATCGACGCGATGCTGACCATTCGCGCCGAGATCCACAAGGTCGAGCAGGGCGAGTGGACGGCAGAGGACAACCCGCTGCACAACGCGCCGCACACCCTGGCTGATATCACCGGCGACTGGCAGCGTGCCTACAGCCGTGAAGAAGCGGTATTCCCGCAGCCCTGGGTCGCGGCCAACAAGTTCTGGCCGAGCGTGAACCGGATCGACAACGTGTACGGTGACCGCAACCTGTTCTGCGCCTGCCCGCCGATCGAGGCCTACGAAGGCTAAGATCGACCCAGTCAGGAGAGAGAGGCAGCGTCCTCTCTCTCCTGGTGGTTTCTGTTCAGCATCATCTCCACTTCCACGCCGCCTTCCGCGCGGTTATACAGGCTCACCCGGCCGCGGTGCAGTCTGGCGATTTCCCTGACAAAACTCAGCCCCAGCCCGGTGCTCTTGCGCTGGCCGTCTGGCCGCGGCAGGGAATAGAAGCGTTCAAACACCCGTCCCAATGCATAGTCCGGCACCGCCGGCCCGTCGTTGCGCACGCGCAGACTCAGGGTCGAGCCGCTGCCGGTGATCTGCAGCGCAACGGCACCATCGGGCAGGCTGAACTCGATGGCGTTGTCGAGCAGATTGCTGATCGCCTGCTCCAGCAGGAAGCGATCCCCCATCAGTGTGCTGTCAGCGTCGCATTCCTGCGTGAGCGTCAGGCCCTTGCGCTCAGCTAGTGGGCGCTTGGCTTCCAGCTCTATGGCGGCAATCTCTGCTAGATCAACTCGCTCGGTTTGCTCCAGTTGCTGGCGCTTTTCGACCCCCGCCAGTGACAACAGACGATCCACCAGCCGCTGCAGACGCAGCGACTCGCCGTCGATATTGGCCAGAAAACGCGCGCGCATGGGCTCGGGGACGTCGGCTTCCTGCAGCAGTTCGGCCGCGCCGCGGATCGCCGACAGCGGCGACTTCATCTCGTGGGTCAGGGTATGCACGTACTGCTCGACGTAGGCCTTGCCGTCGATCTCGCGGCGCATCGCCTCGGTGGCAGCGGCCAGGCGAGCCAGTTCCTTGTCGGCCAGTTGCGGCGGGCTGACCCGCTCACCGTGGCGCACCCGCTCGACGTAATCGACCAGCCGCCGAACCGAGCGGTTCAGCCAGAAGGCCATGCCGGCACCGAGCAGCAGGGCGCCGAACAGAATGACGCCGCCGCGCTGCCAGAAGTAGCCGTGGGCCAGGGTGATGAATGGATGCAGGCTGGCGTTGGGCTTGGCGAGCGTCAGAACGCCGGCTAGTTGATCGCCCTGATAGACCGGCGCGGCGATGTACATCAGGCTGCTGGTGTCGTCTTCGGGGTCGATGCGTGTGGTACGCGCACCGTACTCGCCACGCAGGGTCAGCGATACATCCCGCCAGCGCGAGTAGTCGGCGCCGATCTGGCTTGGGTCGGTGTGATAGAGCACGGTGCCATTGAGGTCGGTCAGGTAGATCACCAGTTCGGTACCGGTCTTGTGGCGTGACCAGATTTGCGCGTCCAACTGGCGGGCCAGGTAACGGTTGATGGCAGTGGCGAAGGCACTGTCTGGCGCAAAGCCCTGTTGCCAGTGCTGCTCGGCGATCTCGGCGAGCAGGTTGGCACTCTCGACCATCACCTCCTCGCTGGCCTGGCGCACCGACGAGGGCACCTGATTGAGGATGCTGTTGAGAAACAGCACGGTGGCAAGGCCGGCGATAACAAACCAGCCAAGCAGCAGCCGGGTACTCAGGCTCATGCGCCGGTGCTCGGTAGCTGCGGGTTGATGCTGTAGCCCAGCCCGCGATGAGTCACGATCGGGTCGTGGCTGGGCAGGATGCGTTTGAGTTTGGTGCGAATGCCCTTGATATGGGTGTCGATGACCCGGTCGAGACTGGCGCCGGGGTCGGCCCAGACCGCCTCCATCAGCTGATCACGGCTAAGTACGTGCTCGGGGCGGCGCAGCAGGGTGCTGAGAATCAGGTACTCGTAGCGGGTCAGCTCCAGCCACTGCTGGTGGTAGCGAATGCGCCGGCGCTCGGCGTCGTGCAGAAACAGCTCGGCCGGCGCTGACGGCTCGCTGGCGACAGGCTCGGCTCGGGTGCGGCGCAGGATGGCGCGCACCCGGGCGGAGATTTCCCGCGGGCTGAAGGGTTTGACCACGTAGTCGTCGGCGCCGATTTCCAGCCCGACGATGCGGTCGACCTCTTCCTTGCGCGCGGTCAGAAACATGATCGGCAGGGCGGAAAACTGGCGGATGCGGCGACAGACTTCAAAGCCGCTTTCGTCGGGCAGACCGACATCCAGCACCAGCAGGTCGACCGGGTTGTCGCGCAGCCACTGCATGCCATCACCAGCCAGAGCGCACCAGTGCACGTCGAAGCCCTCGGTGCCCAGTGCGTAGACCAGCGCATCGGCGATGGCGGGCTCGTCCTCGATAATCAGAATCCTATCCGGCATGGTCTGCTCTGTCCGTGAATCGTCCGCCGATTGTGGCGGTTTCGCCGGGGGCAGTGCAATCATGCAGGGGCCTGCGGCAATCACGAGGCAGGCTCCTCCAGCCAGGCGGTGACGACATAGCGCAGGGGACCGCCGCTGGTCAGCGCGCGGAACGGATAGCAGGTGACCAGCCGCAGTTCGGCGCGGTCGTACTGCAGCACCATCGGCTCCTTGCGACTGTCGACGATACGCTGGGTCGCCACGCGATAGCGGTACTCGCGGCCGCTGGCGTCCTGCAGGGTGAGAACCTGGCCGGTCTGCAGGTGTTCGACGAAGGCGAAGTGGCTGTCCTGGTGGCCGGCCAGCAGCAGGGTGCCGGTCTGCCCGGGCGCCACACCGTTATCGAGTTGCCCCGGGCCGAAGGCCAGGGCCTGGCCGCTGACACTGTCCAGCACGTAGCGGGCTTCGCCGTCGGGCGTGGTCAGTTTGGCAACCGGCCAGGTATCGGCCCAGGGCCAGGGCTTGCTCGGGGTCCCAGCCTGCAGTTGCTCGGCCCAGGCGTCGGCAATCAACCATTGGGCAAGCCACGCCTTGGCCTGCAGCCAGCTGCCCTGGGCTGCGACGGTCGCGGCACCCAGTAGCAGGGCAGCGGCAATCAGCTTACGCATGGCGCGGTTTCCAGTTCAGGATCAGCAGGCCAGCCAGCAACAGCGCGAGTGCCAGCGCCCAGAGGCCATTGAGGCCGAGCGAGGTCTGCGGGTACAGGCGGTGGTCGACCGGGTTCAGGTTGGGCACCAGTTGGCTGTCGAGCGGCTCGTCAGCGGCGCGTACCGGTTGCTCCTCGACGGCGACGAAGCTGGTGAAGCGGCTCATCAACTGGTGCTCCAGCGCCACCGGCAGGACCAGATCGCGCACTTCGTCCTCGCCAGCGCCCTCGTTCAGGCGATCCATGGCGGCTTCGATCTTGCGGCGTGCCCAGATCCGGGCGATGCCGTTGCCCTGCTGTGGTTCGGGAATTTGCAGGTGCTGCTCCCATAGCGCCGGTTGGCGGCCGTGCAGGGCTACTTTCTCTGGCAGTTGGTTCAGTTTCATGGCGATCAGCAACGGCTGGTCCGAGTACAGGTCGGGCAGCTTTTGCGGCCAGATTTCGGCATCGATGCCTTCTGGCAGTTCCAGCTGCAGGTGGGTCAGTACCGGTGACTCCAGTTTCTCGAACAGCCGCTCCATGGATTGTTCAATGCCGCTGCGATCATCAATCGAGGTGAACTGGCCGCGGCCGACTTCGGCTGCCTTGCGCAGCAGGAAACTGTTCGGGGAGGCGCCAATGCCGACGGTGAAGATCCGCGCCTGACGCAGTCGCTGCTGGATCATCTGCAGAACCTCGCGCTCGTTGCTGACCGAACCGTCGGTGATGAAGATCAGCTGGCGCAAGTAGCCTGCCTCATTGGGCTGGGTCAGTGCAGCACGCAGCACCGGCAACATCTCGGTGCCGCCACCGGCCGGCAGCCCGGTGACCCAACTGCGGGCCTCACTCAGGTTCTCTTCGCTGGCCGGCACCGGTTCGCGATAGAGCATGCTGTACTCGCTGTTGAATTCGAGCACATTGAAACGGTCTTCGGGCTGCAGGCGGCTCAGTGCGTGAATCAGACTGCTGCGCGCCTGGCGAATGCGCTCACCCTGCATCGAGCCGGAGGTGTCGAGAATCAGAAAGACTTCGCGCGGCTGGCGCTGGCGACTGACCGGTTCGGCTGCAGGCGACAGCATCATCAGCGCGTAGTGATCTTCGCCCACCTGCTCGGTGAACACGGCGACCTGATTGCCGGCCTCGCTCGGCAGTTGCCAGTTGAGGACGAAGTCGCGATCCATAACCACCGGATTTTCCAGCAGTTGAACGCGGTAGCGGCGGCCGTCAAAGTGGCTGCTGATGGCGTGGCTGGGGCTGCTCACCTCGTGCAGGGCAAAGCCGCTGTCCAGCGTGATCTGGATGTCGGCCTGATGGGATGGGCCGTCGCGCCAGAGGCTGGCGACAATCGGGCCTTCCGGGCTGGCAGAGCTGGCGTTCGGTTTGCGTTGCTGCCCGTCGACCGGCTGCGGGCGGGCGTTGTAGCGCGGCGTCATGGTCAGCGGCAGGCGCAGGCTGTAGCGTCCTGCATCCGGCTGCAGCAGTTCGGTGTAGCTGAGGATGACGCTGATGGTTTCACCTGCGCCGATATTGGCGACCGAGGTGCTGAACAGGTTGGGACGCTGCTGTTCGACCAGGCCGGTCTGCTGGCCGTTGTCACGGGCTTGCTGATAGGTCTTGCGGGCCTGCTCGCGCTCCTGAATCTGGCCGTTGATCCGGCGCTCACCGATTTCCAGGGTCATGGCATGAATGGCGGCGCTCTCGCTGGTCGGCAGCACGTAGCGACCCTCGGCAAAGGCGCCACCGGGGTTGCTGAAGGATTGGCGAATCTGCACCTCGGCTACCGGGCCGCTGATCTGCACCTGCATGTCGGTATTGAGCAGCAGCGCCGGTTGCCAGCTGCCGTCGTCCGAGCGAAGCAGGAACATGCCTGTCTCGGGGGGTTCTGTTGATGCCTGAGTGGCGTTGCTGAACAGGCTGATACACAGCAGCAGCCAGGTGATTGCGGTTTTCATGTCGGGCCTCCCTGATGGACGATGCCGGCAGTGTGGCGACCCTGTTTGTGCTGATTATGTGGTTTGTGTGTGGTTTGGGGCGTCTCTGAACGGTACATTAATGATCACGTTAAACGCTGCTGGAGCATGCCTGCCTATGACCGACACCGACAGCCAGACCACCCGCACCGAGCTGGACGCCATTATCGAGGCGTTGCATCGGGACAAGCGCAAGCGGGTGCGCAAGCTGTTGCGTGGCATGCATCCCGGTAAGGTCGCCAGTCTGCTGGAGGCGCTTGATGGCGCCGAGCGCCTGGCCCTTTGGCAGCATATTGATGATGACCGCGAAGAGCAGGTGCTGAAGCATCTGACGCCACTGCTCGGCGCCCAGCTGCGCCGTGAGCCCGATACCTCCGACCTGACCGACGAAGATGAGGAAGGCGAGGGTGCTGCTACCCAGATCGCTCGGGTCCGTGACGCGCTGGAGGCCGGCAAGTTCAAACGGGTCGGCAAGGCGTTCCGGCAGATGCACCCGGCCAAGGCTGCCGGCCTGCTCGAAGCCTTGCCGCCGGCCGAGCGCAGCACCGTGTGGGAGATGCTCGATGCCGAGCGTGCTGGCAAGATCCTGGTCCACCTGCATGATGAGGTCCGCGCCCGGCTGGCGCTGGAAATGGACGAGGACGAGCTGGTCGCCGCCGCCCGCAAGCTCGACCTGGATGATCTGGTTGACCTGATTCAGGCGCTGCCCAGTGACAGCGGCCGGCAGCTGTTGCAGGCGATGGATGTGCGCAAGCGCCAGCAGTTGCTGTCGATGCTCTCCTACCCCGAGGACTCGGCCGGTGGCCTGATGAACACCGACCATATTTCGGTGCGCGCCGATGTTCGGGTGGGGTCGGTATTGCGTTATCTGCGTCTGCTTGAAGATCTGCCGGACCACACCGACAAGGTGATGGTGGTAGACCGCAAAAATCGTTATCAGGGCGTTCTGCGTCTGAGCCGACTGGTCACCAGCGCCCCCGAACTGGCTGTCAGCGAGGTGATGGACAGCGACTTTCAACCGCTGGATGTGATGTTGCCAAGCCACGATGTGGCTCGCCGGTTTGAGGACCTGGATATTCTCTCCGCTGCGGTGGTCGATGAAGACGGCCTGTTGCTCGGGCGCATCACTGTGGACGACGTAATGGACCTGATCCGCGAAGACTCCGAGCGCACCATGATGAACATGGCGGGTCTGGACGACGAGGCCGACATGTTTGCGCCGGTCCTGACCAGCAGCCGGCGACGGGCGGTGTGGCTGGGGATCAATCTGGTTACTGCGTTTCTGGCGGCCTGGGTTATCGGCCTGTTTCAGGGCACGCTGGAGCAGCTGGTGGCGTTGGCGGTATTGATGCCGATTGTCGCCAGTATGGGTGGCATTGCCGGCAGTCAGACGCTGACGCTGGTGGTGCGCGGCATGGCGCTGGGTCAGGTTGAGGGTGGTAACGCGCGGCTGCTGCTGGGTAAGGAGATCGGCATTGCCTGCCTCAATGGGGTGCTCTGGGCGATGGTGGTCGCCGCCTTGGCCGTGGCCTGGTTTGGCAGCTGGCAACTTGGAGCAGTGATTGCCGCCGCCATTTTGCTCAACCTGCTGTGCGCGGCGGTATCAGGACTGCTTATCCCGCTGCTGTTGCGCCGTGTTGGTGTCGACCCGGCGCTGGCCGGCAGTGTCATCCTGACCACGGTGACCGACGTGGTGGGCTTTCTGGCCTTCCTTGGCCTGGCAACGCTGTTTCTGCTCTGAGTCTGAGGTGGCGATCAGTCGATCGGGTTGCTGACGCTCTCGATCTCGCGTTTGACGTACATCGGATCGTCAATGTTGCGAAACTTCACGTCGCTGATGCCGCGGCCGGTCAGCTTGACCGTGCCGTAGCCGAACATCCGTCCCCAGATGCTTTGCTCGATCTCGACGGTCTCGATCGAGCTGAGCTTCATCTCTTCGGTATGCCGGCTGATGATGCCGGTCTTGAGGATCACCCGCTTGTTGGTCACGCCCTGCTCGATGGAGCGCAAGCGAAAGTATTCATACAGCGCAAGCAGCCAGGTCAGGCCGAAGGTCACCAGACCGAGTACCAGCCAGCAGTACATCGGTACCTTGGCGAACCAGTGCAGTTGAAAAACCTTGTGAATGACCTCGCCGCTGGACAGCGACTCTTCGATGTATGACATCTGTGCATTTCCTTCAAATGTGTGCTGCCGGGCACTCTAGCGAATTAGCCGCTGCTGGGACAGTGCCGCCGAGTTGGTGGTTCCGGTTAACGGTGTTGAATATATATGTAGCTTGCTAAATAAGTTTATCGGAGTAAACTTTATGGTTAGCAGGCTAACTATATTCGAGGTTATCCATGAGTCAGGATCAAGCGGCTTTGGCGTTGCACGAAACGTTGAAGCCTTCCATGGGCGCAGCGATGGGGCGAGTGCATCGGCTCTGGCGTGCCGCAATCAATCAGGCCGTTGGTGAACTGGGTATTACCGAGGCGCGCTGGAGTGTGATGCTGCATCTGGCCAAGGTGGGCGAGGGGTGTACCCAGCAGATGTTGGCAGATGAGCTGGCGATCGAGATGCCGTCATTGACGCGGACGCTTAATCAGTTGCAGGAGCAGGGTCTGATCGAGCGCCGGCGCGACCCCGGTGACCGCCGGGTTCACGCGCTCTGGTTTACCGAGGCAGGCCATCAGCGTATTGCCGACATGGGCGTGCATATCGAGAGGGTGCGCAAGCAGATTTATGCCGGTTTGAGTGACACCCAGCTGGATGCCTTTGCCGAAGTGCTGCTGGCGATGGAGGCGAATGTGCGCTCCCTGCTGGGCGGGGAGCGGGAGGCTGGCGAATGACGCCCGATCAGGTTTTTGCGCGCTGGGTGCGCGCGTCGCTATTGCTGTTTGCAGTAGTGTTTTGCTACTTCCTGGCGGCGGATCTGTGGATGCCGGTGACGCCGCAGTCGCGGGTCATCCACCCGGTTATTCGGGTTGCCCCGCAGGTGGCCGGCCAAGTGGTCGAGGTCGCGGTGGAAGATAACCAGCATGTCGTTGCCGGCGATCTTCTGCTGAGTATCGATCCACGGCCTTATGCGCTGGCTGTTCAGCAGGCCCAATTAGTACTGGAGGCCGCCGAGCGAGACAATTCGGGTATCGATGCCTCAATCGCGGCTGCGCAGGCGCGGGTGCGGTCGGCACAGGTGCGCAGCGCGGAGCTGGCCCGCGAGCGTGATCGGCTGCAGCGGCTGCTGGCCAGTCATAACGTGTCTCGGCAAAGCTACGAGCAGGTTGTTGCCAGCTCTCAGTCTGCTCAGGCGGAGCTGGCCAGCCTGCAGGCGCAGGTCCGGCAGTTGCAGGTGCAGCGTGGCGAAGGGGATCAGGGCAATCTGCGCCTGCGTCAGGCGCAAAATGCGCTGGAACAGGCCATGTTGAATCTGAGCTTTACCGAGGTGCGCGCCCAGAGCGACGGTGTGGTCTCCAACCTGCAGGTGCGCCCTGGTACCTATGCGGTCGCCGGGGCTGCGCTGATGGCTCTGGTTGCCGATGATGCCGATGTGGTAGCCGATTTTCGCGAGAAGTCGCTGTCGCACATGGACGTGGGCGAGTCCGCTGCGGTTGTATTTGATGCCATTCCCGGGCGGGTATTCGAGGCTCACGTAGCGGGTGTTGCAGCCGGTACTCGGGCCGGACAGTTGCTGCCTGACGGTTCGCTGGCTGCACCGGAAACATCCGATCGCTGGGTGCGTGACGCCCAGCGTCAGCGCGTCCATCTGGTGCTGGACGAAGAGCCCGGGCTGCTGTCGCAGTTGCCGACAGGCGCTCGCGCCACCGTGCAATTGTTTCCGGTCGGCGGCCCTGCCCGGTGGCTTGGCCGGGCACAGGTAGGTCTGCTCAGCCTGATGCACTACATCTACTGAGGTTGCCGATGAAGCCCATCCTGCTTACCAGCAAACGGCATCTGGACGACAACGATGTGCGCCAGTGCCTGCGTATCGCCTTTGGCGGCATGCTCGGTTTTATCCTGTGCAAGCTGATGGGCTGGAACTATGGCGCCTTTTTCGTCGTACAGCCGATTCTGTTGCTGGGCATTGTTCCGGTGATTAACGCCCATATCCTGCGCCAGTTTGTCGCCAACATGCTGGTGGTTTCGCTCGCCGTGCTGGTGGTGCAGGGGCTGTTTGGTGACAAACCGGTGCCAATGACATTGCTGGTCATGGGCATGTTCGCGCTGCTGTTCGGGCAGATGAGCGGTGGCGCCAACTTCCTGTTTGGTGCCATGTCGGTGGTCAACATGTCGATGCAGCTCCATTTTGCCAGCTATCCTCATGCCGATATCGGCGACATTGTTGCCAGCAACATCGTCTCGGTTTTCAGCACCCTGTTCATCGCCCTGCTGATGCAGCAGCTATTCCCCGATGTTGCGCCGCGCGCGCCGCGTCCATTGATGCGCAAATCCGCCAGCACCCGACGTCACGAAGTGATACTGGCCACCACGGTCGCCACTGCCTCGTTCATTGTATTTCAGGTATTCAATTTACAGAGCGGGCTGTCGGCGCAGGTCGCCAGTATTCTGGTGCTGTTCCCGCTGAACTGGCGCGGGGCCGGACCTGCGGGCTGGAACCGTGCGCTGGGAACGCTGGTGGGCTGCAATCTTGGGCTGGTTGTTCAATTGGTGCTGATGGACCACTTTGATGTGTTGCCGTTCGTGGCGGCCGGCCTGTGGATTTGCCTGATGCTGTTTGCCCGCATTCACATGCTGGAGGGTGGATCCGGCGCTGGTTTTGCTGCCTTGACCACCATGGCGATTCTGTTCGGTCAGTACCTCACGCCCCGTCAGGACCTGTTCTACAGTGATCTGTATCGATTCTGGTCACTGTCGCTGTCAGTGTTGTTGTCGCTGTCGGCGATTTATCTGTTGCATCTGCTGCTTGATCGATTTGCTGCCACGCGCTGGGCCGCGCCGAAGGCGGTTTCGGTCTGACCGTAGTGCCCGGCGCGGGCGACGAGTATGATGTGCCGATCTTCCTGGCTGGGGACCCTCTGCATGTTGCGGTTTTTGCGTCCGGTGCTGTTTGTTTGCGGCATTCTGGTACTGATCATGGCTGGTCTGATGCTCAGTGTCGCGGTGTTTGCCTGGTGGCGACAGGACCCGGAAATGCAGGTATTTCTGACATCGTTCGCGGTCACACTCGGCTGCGGCCTCGCGATGGTGCTGGGCTGCCGGGATAAGGGCTTTCATCTGGTTTCGCGTCAGCTCTATCTGCTCACCAGTCTGAGCTGGGTGCTGCTCTCGCTGTTTGGCGCATTGCCGCTGTTCTTCAGTCATTTTCAGCTCAGCGCCGAAGATGCGGTGTTCGAGGCGGTGTCCGGGATCACCACCACAGGCTCGACCATTCTCAGCGGTATCGAACACCTCGCGCCCAGTCTGCTGCTCTGGCGCTCGCTGCTGCAGTGGATTGGTGGTCTGGGGGTGATCGGTATGGCGGTATCGATTCTGCCGTTTCTGCGCGTCGGCGGCATGCGCCTGTTCCACACCGAGTCCTCCGACTGGTCGGACAAGTCCATCCCGCGGGTCCAGTCGCTTGCTCGCATGCTGGTGGCGACCTACCTGGGCCTGACCGTCAGCTGTGTGTTCAGTTACTGGTTGGCCGGCATGAACCTGTTTGATGCGATCAATCATGCCATGGCGACGGTATCGACCGGCGGGTTTGCGACCGATGATCGCTCCATGGGCCGCTTCCCGCTGGAGGTGCTGTGGGTGTCGATTCTGTTCATGACCCTCAGCGCGTTGCCGTTTACCTTGCTGATTGCCTTCTTTAGGCGACCCTCGCTGCATGTGCTCAACAACCAGCAGGTAATCGGCTTCCTCTGCATTATCGGCGCGGTATCGCTGCTACTGACGGCTGATCTGATCGATCTGCATCTGGCCGAGCCCTTCGTGGCCTTCACCCAGGCGACTTTCAACCTGGTCTCGGTTATTACGACCACCGGCTTCGCCTCGGCCGACTACACCCAGTGGGGCACTTTCAGCATCGCCCTGTTTTTTGTGGTGATGTTTATCGGTGGTTGCTCGGGGTCCACCAGCGGCGGCATGAAGGTGTTTCGCTTTCAGCTCAGTTATCTGTTTCTGCGTACCCAGGTTCGCAAGCTGATTCACCCCAACGGGGTATTTGTCACCCAGTACAACGGCAGGCCGGTGCAGGATGACATTATTCTCTCGGCCGTCGCGTTCTCCTTCCTGTTTTTCATGACGCTGGGCGTGGTGACGCTGCTGCTGGCGCTGATGGGCCTGGATTTGATCACCAGCCTGACTGCGGCGGCTACCGCGCTGACCAACGTCGGGCCCGGGCTGGGTGATGTCATTGGCCCGGCGGGTAATTTTGCTACCCTGCCAGTGGCGGCCAAATGGCTGTTGTCGTTCGCCATGTTGATGGGGCGGCTGGAGTTGCTGACCCTGATGGTGCTTTTTACGCCGGTGTTCTGGCGTGGCTAACGCGGAATTTAAAGAGGATAGGGCATGATGCGCATCATCGTGCTGGGGGCGGGCCAGGTTGGTCGCAGCCTGGTGGAGCAACTGGTCGGCGAGAAAAATCACATTACCGTGGTGGATCGTGATGCCGGGCGGCTGCAGCTGTTGCAGGAGCTGTATGGTGCGCAGGGCGTGCAGACGATCTGCGCCCATGGCGCCCATCCGGTGACCCTGTCCAAGGCGGGGGCGGAGGACGCCGACATGCTGGTGGCGGTTACCAATAGCGATGAAGTCAACATGATTGCCTGTCAGGTCGCTCAGTCACTGTTCAATGTGCCGAACAAGATCGCCCGGGTGCGCGAGCAGGGCTACCTGACCCAGAACCGGGCGCTGTTTGCCAAGGGTGCAGTACCGGTTGACGTGCTGATCAATCCCGAGGCGCTGGTCACCCAGCACCTTAAAAAGCTGATTCGCTATCCGGGCGCTTTGCAGGTCATCAATTTCGCCGATGGCCTGGCCCAGCTGGTTGCCGTGCGCGCCTCCAACGGTGGCGCGCTGGTCGGTCAGCGCATTGCCACATTGCGCGAGCGGCTGCCCGCGGTGGAGATTCGGGTGGCGGCCATTTTTCGCCGAAATCATTCCGTGATCCCCGACGGCGATACCCTGATCCAGGACGGAGACGAGGTTTTTTTCGTTGCGGCAAGACCGGATATCCGACTGGTGCTGAACGAACTGCGACGCCGGGCAAAACCCTACAAGCGCATCGTCATTGCCGGCGGCGGCAATATCGGCGCGCGTCTGGCCAGCGTGCTGGAGAACGATTATCGGGTGAAGGTGATCGAGCAGGACATGGCGCGGTGCCAGTTTCTCTCCCAGTACCTGCGTCGAGCCACCGTACTCAATGGCAGCGCGTCAGACCGGGAGCTGCTGCTGGAGGAAAGTATCGAATCAGCAGATGTGTATCTGGCGCTGACCAATGATGACGAAGCCAACATCATGTCGTCGATGCTGGCCAAGCGCATGGGTGCCCGCACGGTTATCACGCTGATCAGTAATCCGGCCTATGCCGACCTGGTGCAGGGCGGCAGTATCGACATCGCCATCTCGCCGCAGCAGGCCACCATTGGCGCGTTGCTGACTCACGTGCGTCGCGGTGATGTGGTTGCCGTACACTCGCTGCGCCGGGGCACGGCCGAGGCCATGGAGGCGATTGCCCACGGCGATGCGCAGAGTTCGCAAGTGGTGGGCAAGCGGATTGACGAGCTGCCGTTGCCCCCCGGTGCGATGGTCGGCGCGCTGGTGCGTGGCGAGGATGTGATCATCGCGCATGACAGCACCCAGATCGAAGAGGGTGACCACGTCATCGTGATCGTGCCGGACAAGCGGGACATGCAGGCGGTAGAGCGGCTGTTCCAGGTCGGTCTTACCTTCCTGCTTTGAGGTGGACCGGGGCCGCGTGCAGCAACCCCGGGCACAGTCGGTTCAGTCTGCGTCCTGCAGCTCGACCATCAGGTCGTCGGTCAGATTTTCCAGAGCGTCACGCAGGGCATCGAGATCGGTCTGCGGGTACACACCCAGCAGCGCCCGCGCCTTGAACAGCAGGTCGGCACTCATCGGTGCCGGAGTGCATTCGGTTTCCAGCGATTCGACGTTGACGCCATGGCTGGCCAGTACGCGCGAGACCTCGTGGACGATACCGGCGCGGTCGTTGGCCACCAGGGTCAGTTGCAGGGTGCGCTGCTGCGGCTCGTCTGCCTGGCCACTGATAGCCACCTGGACATTGATGCCCTGGGCGCTGAGCCCGTCCAGGTCAATACGCAGTGCTTCGAGCTGGTCGTTGGCGACATCTACCCGCAGAATGCCGGCAAATTGTCCGGCCATGCGGGCCATGCGGCTTTCCAGCCAATTGCCGCCGTGCCGGTTGATGACCTGAGCCAGGCTTTCCACCAGACCGGGCTTGTCGGCGGATATGACGGTAATTACGAGCGGGGTGGTCATGCGTGATCTCCTTGGGAGCTGGCCTTGGTCAGTCCTGATAGTAGCTGCCGCCGCCGGTCGCCGTCATCTCCTGGCAGTTGGCCTCCAGCGTCTCGAAGTCGTACTCGGACAGGCCCACATACTCCAGGATGGCGCTGCCGACGGCGTTCCATTCGTGATCGACGTTGTGGTTGCCCAGCACCTTGTAGGCCCGGCAGATGTGTTCGGCCATCTTTAGAATGGCCAGCAGGTTCTTCTGCACCGGGTCATTGCCCAGCGGGGAAAGGAACACCTGCTCGGCATTGTGGTGACTGGCGATGGCGTCGCACAGGTGGCGCGGCAGCAGCCATGACTTGGCCGTGTAGTAGCCGATCACCGCGTGATTGGTGTTCATGCGCTGGTTTTCCACATCGACCAGTCGCATCTGGTCCTGCGCGTAGGACTCTTCCATGACTTCGATGTAGTAGGGGAAGCGACTGAGCATCAGCGGGATGCCGCAGTTGTGGAACAACCCCAGCGCATAGGCTTCATCCGGCTCGACGCAGCCAATGCGCTTGGCCAGCGTCATGCAGGTCATGGCGACGTCCTGCGCGCTGTCCCAGAAGCGGTTGAGATTGACGATGTTCTCGTCGGTCAGCTCGCCGCGAATCGATTGCGCATTGACGATGTTGACCACCCTGCTGACGCCCAGCAGGTTGACGGCTTGCTGGATGGAACTGATCCGGTTGGCCAGTCCAAAGAAGGGCGAATTGACGACCTTGAGCAGGCTGCCGGAGAGACCCGGGTCCTGGCTGATCAGCCGGGCAATGACCTTGGGATCCGGATCCGGCATCAACTGTTCCATCTGCAGGTCGACCATGATCTGCGGCTGCGGTGGTACGCTGATGCCTTGCAGGGCGCTGCTGATCTGTTGGTCGGTGAGCTCCGATGTCATGGCCTGGGTCCACTGATGACTTGAGCTGCCGAGTTTAGCCGGAGACCGGGGAGCTTGGCACCCTGTATAATGGCCAACTGCATACATTTTTCTTGCCTGCCTCAGGAGTTCCCCATGTCATTGCCCAGCCTGCGTCTCAACGCCAATGCCGACCGGCGTATTCGTGGAGGCCACCTGTGGGTCTTCAGTAACGAGGTGGATACCGCGCTGACGCCGCTGACGGCCTTTGAACCGGGTCAGCAGGCGCAGCTGGAAGCCGCTGGCGGCAAGCCTCTCGGGCTGGTCTGTGTCAGCCCCAATAACCTGATCTGTGCACGTTTGTTCAGCCGCGATACCCGTCATCCGCTGGACAAGTCACTGCTGGTGCATCGTTTCAAGGTGGCCCTGAGTTTGCGTGAGCGGCTGTTCGACAAACCCTTCTATCGTCTGGTCTACGGCGAGTCGGATTTTCTGCCGGGGCTGGTGATCGACCGTTTTGGCGACTACTTCGTCGTGCAGATCGCCAATCCCGGCATGGAGCAGGTGCGTGGCGACATCGTTGATGCGCTGGTGCAGGTGTTCAAGCCGCAGGCCGTGCTGTTCAAGAACGACAGTGGCGCGCGCAAGCTGGAAGGGTTGGAGTCCTATGTTGAGGATGCGTTCGGCGAGATGCCTGACCTGGTGGCGCTGGAAGAGAACGGCGTGCGTTTTGAAGCCCCGGTGCGCGAGGGTCAGAAAACCGGCTGGTTCTACGATCACCGCGCCAACCGCGCCCGTCTGGCGCCCTACGTGGCCGGCAAGCGGGTGCTGGACCTGTACAGCTATGTCGGCGGCTGGGGTGTGCAGGCAGCGGCCTTTGGTGCCAGTGAAGTCATGTGCGTTGACAGCTCTGCTCCAGCGCTGGACCGGGTCGAAGCCAATGCAGAGCTCAATGGCGTCGCCGAAAAGATGCTGGTGGTCGAGGGCGATGTGATGGTGGCACTGAAGGAGCTGAAAAACGCCGGCGAGCGCTTCGACGTGGTCATTGCCGATCCGCCGGCCTTTATCAAGAAGCGCAAGGATATCCGCAACGGCGAAGCTGCGTACCGACGCCTCAACGAGCAGGCCATGCGGCTGCTGAACAAGGACGGGATTCTGGTCTCGGCATCCTGTTCCATGCATCTGGAAGAGGATCGTCTGCGCGATGCTCTGCTGGGCTCCAGCCGTCACCTGGACCGTAACCTGATCATCACCGAACGCGGCTTCCAGGGCGCCGATCATCCGCTGCATCCGGCGATCCCGGAAACCGGTTATATCAAGGCGCTGTTTTGTCGGGTGACGCCGGCCTGACGCCGGCTTTGTGCCGGCGAGCTGCGAGCCACAAGCTACAAGCTGTAAGAAAAAACCGCGCGGAGTTGAATCGCGCGGTTTTTTTATGCTGACTCTAGATGCAGCTTCTTATTTAAACCCTTGAGGGTCTCGCTGCAGGTGCGAATCCGGTTTTGCTTGCCGCTTGCCGCTTAGCGCTGCTGCGCCTCAGCGCAGACTGATGACCGGCCAGCCCTGGGCTTCGGCGTGGGCGCGGAGGGTGTCGTCGGGATCGACGGCTACCGGGTTGTCGACCATGCCCAGCAGCGGCAGGTCGTTGTGCGAGTCGCTGTAGAAGTAGCTGCCTTCAAGGGTGCGGTTGTTCTCCAGCAGCCAGCGTTCCAGGCGAGTTACCTTGCCCTCACGGAAACACGGGATGTCCGTGGTTTGGCCCGTGTAGCGGCCATCCTGGCGTTCGCATTCGGTCGCCAGCAGCAGGTCGATGCCGAGATGGCGGGCTATCGGGCCGGTGATGAAGCGGTTGGTCGCGGTGATGATCATCAGGGTGTCGCCGGCCTGACGGTGACGCTCGATCAGGGCCAGCGCCTTGGGCAGCACGATGGGCAGGATTTTCTCCTGCATGAATTGCTGGTGCCAGGCGTCAAGCTGTTCGGTCGGATGCTCGCCGAGCAGTTGCAGGCAGAAATTCAGGTAGACCCGGATATCCAGTCGCCCGGCCAGATAGTCGTTGAAAAACTGGTCGTTACGCGCCTTGTACTCGTCCGGATCAACAATCCGATGGGCAACGATAAACTCGCCCCAGGCGTGATCGCTGTCCCCGCCCAGCAGGGTGTTGTCGAGGTCGAAGATGGCGAGTGACACGGGTGTTCTCCTGAGCGGGTTGACGGCCCGCTAGAATAATCGAGTCAGCCGGTAAATGCCCGTAATCACTGACATCAATCGGTGGCATTTCCGTAATTGCTGCTGCAGCGTGCTTTGTGGAACAATGCTGTGATTATTGATTAAGGGATAGTGGCTGTGATTGACCCCGATGGTTTCAGACCCAACGTCGGCATCATCCTGACCAATGAGTTGGGTCAGGTGCTCTGGGCCAGGCGCATCGGCCAGGACTCGTGGCAGTTCCCGCAGGGGGGGATTCAGCGTAACGAAAGCCCCGAGCAGGCGCTGTACCGCGAGTTGCATGAAGAAGTCGGTCTGCTGCCTGAAGATGTCGAAATTCTTGCCTGCACCCGTGGCTGGCTGCGCTATCGTTTGCCGCAGCGGCTGATCCGCAGCCATTCGCAGCCGGTCTGCGTGGGTCAGAAGCAGAAGTGGTTTTTGCTGCGGTTGACTTCGGAAGACCAGCGGGTGTGCATGACGCGCAGCGCAAAGCCGGAATTTGATGGCTGGCGCTGGGTCAGTTACTGGTATCCTCTGGGGCAGGTTGTGCCCTTCAAACGCGATGTCTATCGGCGTGCCATGAAAGAACTAGCGCCGAGACTGCTCTCCAGTCTTCCGGGTAGTTGAATATGCTCAATACGCTGCGCCGCATTGTTCAGGAGGTCAACTCTGCCAGAGATCTGGCAGCGGCTCTGGACATCATCGTGCAGCGTGTGCGTGAGGCAATGGGCACAGAGGTGTGCTCGGTTTATCTGCTAAATCCCGAAATCGGTCGCTACGTGCTGATGGCGACCGAAGGTCTGAACAAGGATGCCGTCGGTGCCGTTACCCTGGGCACCAGCGAGGGTCTGATCGGTTACGTCGGTACCCGTGAGGAGCCTGTCAACCTCGAAGATGCGGCATCTCACCCCCGTTTCCGCTACTTTGCCGAGACTGGCGAAGAGCGCTATGCCTCCTTCCTGGGTGTGCCGATTATTCACCACCGCCGGGTGATGGGCGTACTGGTGGTCCAGCAGAAGGAGCGCCGCCAGTTCGATGAGGGCGAAGAGGCCTTCCTGGTTACCATGAGTGCGCAGCTGGCCGGAGTCATTGCCCACGCGGAAGCCACCGGCGCCATCGGCGGGCTGGGGTGGGGCGGCGAGGTGGTCCAGGACACCCGCTTTGATGGTGTAGCCGGCGCGCCGGGCATAGCCATCGGTCATGCCGTAGTGATTCTGCCTCCGGCTGATCTGAAATCGGTCCCGGACAAGCAGATTCAGGATATCGATGCCGAGATTGCGCTGTTCCGCCGCGCCAAGGACAGCGTGCGTGATGACATGCAGCAGCTGTCCAGCAAGCTGTCGACGCAGCTGAGGCCGGAAGAACTGGCGCTGTTTGATGTCTACCTGATGATGCTCGATGATGCCGCGCTGGGTAACGAGGTGACCAACATCATCCGCACTGGCCAGTGGGCTCAGGGGGCGTTGCGTGAGGTGGTCAGCTCGCATGTCACCCGCTTCGAGCTGATGGACGACCCTTACTTGCGTGAGCGGGCGGCAGATGTGAAGGATATTGGCCGCCGCATCCTGGCCTACCTGCAGGAGGTCGGTCGGCAGGAGCTGGTGTTCCCCGACAATACCATTCTGGTCAGCGAGGAACTGTCGCCGGTGATGCTGGGGCAGGTACCGAAGGAGAAGCTGGCCGGTCTGGTCTCGGTCCTCGGTTCGGGCAGCTCGCATGTCGCCATTCTGGCCCGGGCGATGGGTATTCCGACGGTAATGGGGGCGCTGGATCTGCCCTATACCCGCCTCGACGGCATGGAGCTGATCGTCGACGGCAACCGTGGCGAAGTGTATTCCAACCCGTCGCAGGAGCTGCATCGCCAGTATCTTGATCTGGTTCGCGAAGAGCGTGAGCTGGTGCAGGGGCTGGAAAAGCTGCGCGATGTGCCCTGTGTGACGCTGGACGGTCATCGCATGCCGCTGCTGGTCAACACCGGTTTGCAGGCAGATGTGGCGCGCTCACTGGATCGCGGTGCCGAAGGCGTTGGTCTTTATCGCACTGAAGTGCCGTTCATGATCAAGGATCGCTTCCCCAGCGAAAAGGAGCAGCAGGCGATCTATCGCGAGCAGCTGGAAGCCTTTTACCCGCTGCCGGTTACCATGCGCTCGCTCGATATTGGCGGCGACAAGGCGCTGACCTATTTTCCGATCAAGGAAGACAACCCCTTCCTTGGCTGGCGCGGTATTCGCGTTACCCTGGATCACCCGGAAATCTTCCTGGTCCAGACCCGGGCCATGCTCAAGGCCAGCCTGGGCTTGAACAACCTGCGCATCATGTTGCCCATGGTCAGCAGCGTATTTGAGGTGGAAGAGGCGCTGCATCTTATCCACCGGGCCTACAGCGAGGTACTGGACGAGGGCGTCGACGTGCCCATGCCGCCGGTCGGGGTGATGATCGAGGTGCCCGCCGCGGTCTATCAGGCGCGCGAACTGATTCAGCTGGTCGATTTTCTTTCGGTTGGCACCAACGACCTGACCCAGTATCTGCTGGCGGTTGACCGCAACAACCCCCGGGTTGCGGATCTGTATCACTCGCTGCACCCGGCGGTGCTGCAGGCGTTGATCAAGATCGCCACGGCCTGCCGCGAAGCGGGCAAGCCGATGAGCGTGTGTGGTGAAATGGCCGGCGATCCGGCAGCGGCGGTATTGTTGATGGCGATGGGGTGTGACGCGCTGTCGATGAACGCGACCAACCTGCCCAAGGTGAAGTGGCTGCTGCGTCAGATCAAACTGTCCGATGCCAAGGCCCTGCTGGATGAGGTAATCGAGCTGGATAACCCCCATCTGGTGCTCAGCACCCTGCATCTGGCACTGCGTGGTATGGGCCTGGGCAAGGTCCTGTCACAACCCCGCTGAAGCTCAGCGCCATTCCCTGCAGGTTTCTCCCTGCGGCTCCCCAAGTGCTCCGAAGCGCCGCTCCGTCAGGCGGATGCGGTTGTTTGCCTGCAGGCGCAGAATGCTGCTGGCGCGGGTACCGTACTCCGGCAGTCCGACGATAAAGGTAGCCGAGAGCATGCGCTCCCACTCCAGGCTGATGCCGGTGTCGGGTAGCTGTTCATCAGCATAGATGTGATCGTTGGCGAGCAGTGAAAACAGTGTCTCGTCGTCGGCATCCAGGTTGTTTGCCAGTGCGCTGCGCAGGCAGTCCGTTTTTGGCCATGGGCTGTCCAGATCGGCATTGGATACAGCGTAAATGCCGGGTTCGAGCTGTCGCGCCTGGCCATGCTCGCTATTGAGAAACCACAGTTGCTCGCGGTCTCCGACCAGCAGATTGAAGCCGGTATAGTTTGCCAACTGCCCCTGCAGTGCGTGCACGAAGGCCGCCGGTGACCGGTTGCCCTGCAGATAGTCCAGCGGCAGCTGCCCGCGCGACAGTGGCGCTTTGGGAACGCCCGGGCGGCGAATATTGGTAACCGCGGCAAAACGGCCGTCGCGGGTGACTCCCAGCCAGGTGCCACCGGCTTCAATATCCTTGCCGGCCAGTAGCTCGGGATGACCTTCCCGGGTCCAGAGGTCCAGCGCCCGGGTGGGGCGGTGATGGAATTCGTCCCGGTTGCCGATCAGTAACAAGGGTTGCTGCGGGGATTGCTGCCAGGCAAAGGCAATCAGACACATAGAGGCTCCTTGGTTGCGGCCCAGTCTACCATCCGTAGCCTGGAATCGGGCCTGTGTGCGCTGCCGCAAGCGTTTTGCAAATGGGATTCGCGGTTTTCCGGGGGCATGCTGGCAGCGTATGCGGGACGGGTCAGAATCACAAAAAAGGGCCAGGCGATGCTGGCCCCTTTTCCGCCTGTATCCTGTCAGGGATCAACCACCAGCAGCGGCTCGATGGAAGCTACTTCATTGACTGCGATGGCGGTGTAGATAGAGCCGGCTGCCAGCGCGGTGGCGGGCAGGTCGATGACGGTCGTTGTGGTGTCGGCCACATTGATGCTGATGTCATAACTGCCCGCGGGGACCTCGACGTAGTCGGAGGCGGTGAAGTAGGGCACGTCGGCAAGCCCGGCGAAAATATCGCCGTTGACCAGAACGTCTACCGCGGGTGCATCCGGTGAGGCGTGAATAACCCGGATCTTGGCTCCAGCGGCTGGTGTCAGGTCGTCGACCAGCGGACGCAGGGTGAAGCCCTGAACACCGGTGACATTAACAAACCCGGTGGCCAGTACGCTGTAGGCCTGACCTGCTTCAACGGTAACGGTAAGGCTGGCCACTTCGTTTCCGCCGGCTTCCACGCCAATGGTGTAGTCACCGGCCAGTACCTGCAGGTAGTCACTCACATCCTTGAAAGACACGTCACTCAGAACGACGTCGCCGTCGACGGTGACATCCACTGCGGGTGCGTCAGGTGACAGGTGCAGGGCCCGGACTTGCGCGCGCTGGTCTTCCAGAACGACAAAGGGCGGCGAGTCCAGCAGCGCGATAACGGACGCGGGGGAGAAGCCTGATGCCCGGGGAATGGCTGCCAGGAAGTAGGATGGGCCGCTTTCCAGCTCGACGAATCCCGAGTCGTAGGCGATCGTTGCCGGGTCTCCTGCAGGGGTGATGCGGATGCGGTATTCCCCGGCGGGTACTTCCACGTAAGCGCCGCTGTCGGCAGCAGGTGCAAAGTCGGCAAGCAGCGGAGTGTCACCCAGTGCGTCTGTGGTGTCGACATAGACATCGACATTGCCGACCTGGGGCGCGGCATGCAGAACAAAGGCCCGCGCGGTTGCTGCTGCGGGTGTCTGGATGTCGTCGGTAATAACCAGCAGGTCAAAGCTGTCATCGCCCAGCAAGCCGTAGGCTACCAGGGTGTAGTCCTCGCCGCGAACGGGGGTTACCTCGGTGCTGAAGACGGGCTCGGAGTCGGCAGCAGCGCCTGCCGCTCGCACATCTATGGTGAGCGGTTCGGCCGGTACCCGGGTAAATGCGGTGGCGGTAAAGGTGTCCAGGTCCTCGATGGCGAGATCGCCATTGATGTAAATATCCACAGCCGGGGCGTCTGCTGCCGCATGTAAAACGCGTACTTCCGCCGACGGGCCGGCAGAAGAGCTGCTGCCACCACCACCGCCGAGACAGCCGCTCAACGCGACGGATATGGCGACCAGAATAAGAGTCAGGGCTTTCACTGTCAGTTCCTCTTGATCAGGATGAAGGTTATTTACTGCCCTGTTAACCTAGATGGTTTTCTTGTACATGGTGAAAAATAACTTATACAAAGATTACACAAAATGTGTCCTGATAATGGCTTAATGCCGCTATTTGGGTGCCTTTGCAGGAAAATGATGGCGGAAGGAGTACACTATCGGGCTGTCTGGTTTCCGGCTGTTTGCCGCCGGTTTATCGAGGTGTCTGTGGAATTTTTGCTGTATCTGGTTTTGGGTGGTTTTGCCGGTACGCTGGCTGGCCTGTTCGGTGTTGGCGGCGGCATGATCATTGTGCCGGTGCTGGTCTACAGTTTTGCCCTGCAGGGCATTGCTCCGGACGTGCTGACCCATATGGCGGTCGGTACCTCGCTGGCAACCATCGTGTTCACCTCGATCAATGCGATTCGTGCGCACCATGCAAAGGGTGCTGTGCGCTGGCGTTTGTTTGTCTGGCTGACGGCCGGGATTGTGCTCGGCACCGTGCTGGGTGCGCTCACCGCGGCGCAGATCAGCGGACCCATGCTGCAGAAGATCATTGGTGTCTTTGCCATTTGTGTGGCCATTCAGATGGCCTTCAAGCTTCAGCCAAAGGCGGCGCTGACTGAGCCGGGCAAGCCGTCGCTGGGTATTGCTGGCGGTGTCATCGGCTGGGCATCGGCCATCTTTGGTATTGGCGGCGGGTCGCTGACAGTGCCGTTTCTGGTCTGGCGCAGCGTGCCGATGCAGCAGGCGGTGGCCACCTCATCGGCCTGCGGACTGCCGATTGCGCTGGCGGGCGCAATATCCTTTGTTTTTACCGGCTGGGATGAAACCGGGCTGCCGTCCTGGAGTCTGGGATATGTATATTTACCGGCGCTGATCGGTATTGCTTCTACCAGTATGCTGTTCGCGGGGTTCGGCGCGCGTCTGGCGCACCGGCTGTCCCAGGATCTGCTCAAGCGCCTGTTTGCCCTGCTGCTGCTTTGTGTTGGAATCAACTTTCTTGTCTAGGGATATCGCATGTTGACCTACCCTCAGATTGATCCGGTGGCATTGGCCATTGGTCCGCTGAAGATTCACTGGTACGGCCTGATGTACCTGATCGGTATCGGCGGTGCCTGGTGGCTGGCCCGCCGCAGGCTGGCCGATTTTGACCCGACCTGGAACAAGGAGACGCTGTCCGATCTGGTGTTCTGGGTGGCGCTGGGCGTGATTGCCGGCGGACGTCTGGGTTATGTGCTGTTTTACGATCTGGCGTCCTATATCAGCAACCCGCTGCTGGTGCTGGAGATCTGGAAGGGTGGCATGTCGTTCCACGGCGGCTTGCTCGGCGTGCTGCTGGCGCTGCTGTGGTTCTCGCGCAAGCACAACAAGCGCTTTTTCGAACTGGTCGATTTTGTTGCACCACTGGTGCCTATCGGTCTGGGGGCCGGCCGCATCGGCAACTTTATCAATGCCGAGTTGTGGGGCAAGGCGACCGACGTGCCATGGGCAATGGTCTTCCCGACCGATCCCGAGCAGTTGGCGCGCCATCCGTCGCAGCTGTATCAGTTTGCGCTGGAAGGCGTCGCGCTGTTTACCATCCTCTGGTTCTACTCGCGCAAGCCGCGCCCGACCATGGCCGTTAGCGGCCTGTTTGCCATCTGCTATGGCTGCTTCCGTTTTGCCGTCGAGTTTGTCCGTGTGCCGGACGCCCAACTCGGCTATCTTGCTTTCGGGTGGCTGACCATGGGCCAGCTGCTGTGTATTCCCATGATTTTACTTGGCGCCCTGTTGATGGGGCTGGCCTACCGGCGTGAGGGGCGCACCGCATGAAACAGTATCTCGACCTGATGCGCCACGTGCGCGAGAACGGCACCTTCAAGAGTGATCGTACCGGCACCGGCACCTACAGCGTGTTCGGCCACCAGATGCGCTTTGATCTGGCTGAGGGCTTTCCGCTGGTGACGACCAAAAAATGTCATCTCAAGTCCATCATCCATGAGCTGTTGTGGTTTCTGCAGGGTGACACCAATATCCGTTACCTGAAGGAAAACGGCGTCTCGATCTGGGATGAATGGGCTGACGAGAATGGCGATCTGGGGCCGGTGTACGGCTACCAGTGGCGCAGCTGGCCGGCGCCAAACGGCGAATCCATCGATCAGATCAGCAAGCTGATTGCGATGATCAAGAGCAATCCGGACTCGCGCCGCCTGATCGTGTCGGCCTGGAACCCGGCGCTGGTTGATCAGATGGCGCTGCCGCCGTGTCATGCGCTGTTCCAGTTCTATGTTGCCGACGGCAAGCTGAGTTGCCAGCTGTATCAGCGCTCGGCGGATATCTTCCTGGGTGTACCGTTCAATATCGCCAGCTACGCGCTGCTGACACTGATGGTGGCGCAGGTCTGTGATCTGCAGCCAGGCGAGTTCATCTGGACCGGCGGCGACTGTCACCTGTACGCCAACCATATCGAGCAGACCGATCTGCAGCTGACCCGCGAGCCGCTGCCGCTCCCGACCATGAAGTTGAACCCCGAGGTGACCGATTTGCTGGCGTTTCGTTTCGAGGATTTCGAGCTGGTGGGCTACCAGTCGCATCCGCACATCAAGGCGCCGGTGGCGGTATGAGTGATGTCAAAATTGCCATGATTGCCGCCATGGCCAGTAACCGGGTGATCGGTCTGGATAACGCCATGCCCTGGCATCTGCCGGAGGACCTGCGTTACTTCAAGGCGACCACCCTGGGCAAGCCGATCATCATGGGCCGCAAGACCTTTGACTCGCTGGGTCGAGCGCTACCGGGTCGCACCAATATTGTGGTTAGCCGCCAGTCGGGCCTGCAGCTGCCGGGTGCCGAGGTGTTCGACTCCATAGAAGCTGCACTCGACTTCGCCGAGCAGCAAGCGGCGATTGATGGCGTCGACGAGGTGATGGTGATTGGTGGCGAGACCTTGTATCGCCAGTGCCTGGAAGATGCCGACCGGTTGTATCTGACCCGTATCGAATCGGCGCCGGACGGGGATGCATGGTTCCCGGAACTGGATGCTGCCCAGTGGCTGTTGGTCAGTGAGCGGGCAGTGGCTGCCGGTGACGGCTACCCCGCCCACGCCTACCAGGTGCTTGAGCGCCGGCGCTGAGGGTCAGTTGAGGACAGGCGATGACGCGGGCTGCCCGATCAGTTCCTCAAGGGGCCGCGGTTTGCCGATCCAGTATCCCTGAAGCAGGTTTCCGCCCCAGCGCGAGAGCTGGTCGGCAACGCGCGCGTCCTCGACATAGTTGGCCGCGACTTGCTTGTTCATGCCCCGTGACAGGGTGATGAGGTTATGCAGGTAGTCGCCCTGCTCGGGGGACGGGTTTTCACTGAGCGCGCGGCAGTCCACCTTTACGCCCTTGATTGGCAGACGGTTAAGGTAGCCCAGCGCACCGTATTCCGAGCCAAAGTGATCCAGCCAGATTTCTACGCCCAGGTCGTGCAGCGCAGTGCACAGTGCCGTTGCCTGGCTGGCGTGCTGCAGCAGCGTGTCTTCGCGCAGCTCCAGCTGAATCATGTGCGGCGGCACCTTGCTTCGCAGCAGGAGCTGGCGCAACTGGTCCACAAAGCGCGGCTGCTTGAGCTCGCGATCGCTGATGTTGATCGACAGTCGGCAATGTATGCCGGCATCCAGCCACTGTTTTACCGCCTGTAGCGCCTGGCCGATAACCCAGTGGCCCATCGGCAGGATCAGCCCGCTGTGCTCGGCCAGCTTGAGGAAGGCATCGGGTGTCAGCAGGCCGAGTTGCGGGTGCTGCCAGCGCAGCAGCGCCTCCCAGGCCACGGTGTCGCCGTGGTTGGTATCGACGATGGGTTGATAGTGAAGGCGGAACTGGCCCTCGAGCAACCCGTGTCGCAGACCCTGCTCGATGTCCAGATTGTGGCGGGTTTCGGCATCGCGCTGCGGGTTGAAAAAGGCATATCCGTTACGACCGTTGGCTTTTGCGCGATACAGCGCCTGATCGGCGTGTTGCAGCAGTTCGGCAGCGGTGGCGCCGTGGCCGGGGAAGGTGGCAATGCCGACACTGGCTGACACCAGCAGATGATGACCGCTGAGGGTAATAGGCTCGCTCAGCGTATGAATGATCTTGCTGGCGATCAGGGCGGCATCGTTCGGGTCGTGCAGGTCGTTGAGCAGGGCAACAAACTCGTCGCCGCCTATCCGTGCGATCAGGTCATCCTGACGCATGGTTCGGCGCAGCCGGTTGGCGATCACGGCGAGCAGCAGATCACCCAGGCCATGGCCGAAGGTGTCGTTGATCTGCTTGAAGTAGTCCAAGTCGATATAGAGCAGGGCGAATCCGGTCGGGCTGCGTTGCCCGCGCAGGATCATGCGGTCCAGCTCGGACTCGAGCAGGGCCCGATTGCCAAGGCCGGTCAGCGGATCCTGGCGTGCCATCTGGTGCAGTTTCTCGCCACTGCTTCGACGACGCTCCGCGTTGATCAGTGCGCGTGTGAGTGCGTCGGCGTTGAGGCTTTCCCGCGGCAGGATGTCGTCCGCACCGCCGTCTATGGCGGCGCTATCACGCTCGGGGCTGTCGTCGTCGCTTATCAGCAGCAACAGGGTTTCGGTGCTGGCTCGGCGAGCGTCCTGCAGCAGGCTGGGTTCATTGGGCAGGAGGCAGGCGTCGTAGTCGCTGGCACTCAGACGGGTGGCTGCGTCGCGTACGCTGGTGCAGATATCGACTTCAAATGGGCCGGCCGAAGGGGCGCGGCACAGATCGAGCAGGTGTGCCCGCTTTGCCGGATTTGATTCAACCACCAATATCTTGCGTGCTGCGCGTTCCATGAGTGCGGGCCCAGTCAGCTGGTGTTATTCGTCCATGCACGGTTTTGTCACCGCTGTATGTTAACGCCGTCACGCTTTGACAGCCCATTCATTCGTGTCAAACAGCGCAAAATCTCCGACAGGCGGTATGGCTAATGGCCTGTAATGCCGGATTTTTGTCTTTGCTTTTGCCTGTTTGTTTGCTATGGCGGGAAGTTGGCGCAGGGGCGGGGGCCCTGCGCGCGAGGGAGTGGTGTATCAGTCGTCGAGCAGCGCCTTGTTGCGTACTGCGCCCTTGTCGGCGCTGGTAGCCAGCAGGGCGTAAGCTTTCAGCGCGGTGCTGACCTTACGCGGGCGTGGTGCGGCTGGTTTCCAGCCTTTGGCGTCCTGCGCGGCGCGGCGTTTGGCCAGTTCTTCATCCGACACCAGCAGGTTGATGCTGCGGTTGGGGATGTCGATCAGAATGCGATCGCCGTCCTCAACCAGGCCGATGGCACCCCCAGCGGCGGCCTCGGGTGAGGCGTGGCCGATTGACAGGCCACTGGTGCCGCCAGAGAAGCGACCATCTGTCAGCAGGGCGCAGTCTTTGCCCAGGCCCTTGGACTTAAGGTAGCTGGTGGGGTAGAGCATTTCCTGCATGCCCGGGCCGCCTTTCGGACCTTCGTAACGAATGATCACGATGTCGCCCGGCTTCACTTCGTCGGCCAGGATGCCTTTGACGGCGCTGTCCTGGCTCTCGAAGATTTTGGCGTTGCCTTCAAACACGTGGATGGATTCGTCTACACCTGCGGTCTTGACCACACAGCCATCGAGCGCGATGTTGCCGTACAGCACAGCCAGGCCGCCTTCCTGCGAGTAGGCGTGCTCGACCGAGCGAATACAGCCCTCGGCGCGGTCATCGTCCAGGCTGTCCCAGCGGGTGCTCTGGCTGAACGCGGTTTGCGTCGGAATGCCAGCCGGGCCGGCGCGGAAGAAGGTGTGTACCGCTTCGTCGCTGGTCTGGGTGATATCCCACTGGGCGATGGCGTCGGCCATGGTCCGGCTGTGTACGGTGCTGACGTCGGTGTGCAGCAGGCCACCACGGGCCAGTTCGCCAAGGATGGAGAAGATGCCGCCAGCGCGGTGCACGTCTTCCATGTGGTATTTCTGAATGTTCGGCGCCACCTTGCACAACTGCGGTACCTTGCGCGACAAGCGGTCGATGTCGCGCAGGTCGAAGTCGATTTCGGCTTCCTGGGCGGCAGCCAGCAGGTGCAGGATGGTGTTGGTCGAACCGCCCATGGCGATGTCCAGCGTCATGGCGTTCTCGAACGCCTTGAAGCTGGCTACGTTGCGCGGCAGAACCGACTCGTCACCTTCGCCGTAGTAGCGCTGGCACAACTCGACCGCCAGACGACCGGCGCGCAGGAACAGTTGCTCACGGTCGCTGTGGGTCGCCAGCGTCGAGCCGTTGCCCGGTAGTGACAGCCCCAGTGCTTCGGTCAGACAGTTCATCGAGTTGGCGGTAAACATGCCGGAGCAGCTGCCGCAGGTCGGGCAGGCGCTGCGCTCGTACTCTTCGACCTTCTCGTCGGAGCAGGAATCGTCGGCAGCGACGACCATGGCGTCAACCAGATCCAGACCGTGGCTGGCCAGTTTGGTCTTGCCGGCTTCCATCGGGCCGCCGGAGACGAACACCACCGGGATATTCAGGCGCAGGGCAGCCATCAGCATGCCGGGGGTGATCTTGTCGCAGTTGGAGATGCAGACAATGGCGTCGGCGCAGTGGGCATTGACCATGTACTCGACCGAGTCGGCGATGATTTCGCGGCTGGGCAGCGAATAGAGCATGCCGTCGTGACCCATGGCGATACCGTCGTCGACTGCGATGGTGTTGAATTCCTTGGCGACACCGCCGGCCTTCTCGATTTCCCGTGCGACCAGCTGGCCCAGATCCTTCAGGTGAACGTGTCCGGGCACGAACTGGGTGAAGGAGTTGGCGATGGCGATGATCGGCTTCTTGAAGTCTTCGTCCTTCATGCCGGTAGCGCGCCACAGGGCGCGGGCGCCGGCCATGTTGCGGCCGAAGGTGGATGTTTTCGAGCGGTAATCAGGCATGACGGAATTCTCGTGGTGTAGTGCAGTCGGGCAAGCATACCAATTCACGGGGCGGCATGCAGCCGTGTCGCGGGCGTCGGCATGTAGTCTTTTTGAGTTACAGAGCATTGCGGCGAGATGTTGTATTGATGTCGAGCGCGCTTTTTCGGTCTCTGGATCGGCATGGCGCTGCGGTAAACAGGAAGCGCTCCGGCAGCCCCGTTTGATTGTGGGCGGCTGCCGTCGGGCAGATAAAAAAGTAAATGGAGACGACGCCTGTGCAGACATTGCTTTCGAATTTTCCCGCCGTGCGGCTGGCACTGGCAGCGGTGGTGACGACGTCCCTTTCCCTGACCGGCTGCCTGTCCGGTGGCGGTGGCTCATCATCTGATGGTGCCGCAACGGTGGAAGAGCCAACCGATTTGCGCACCACCCTCTCTGGTGATGTGCGCGGGGTTGAGCAAGAGGGCTATTTCGAGTTCTTGGGCATTCCGTACGCTGCAGCACCGGTCGGGGATTTGCGCTTCGCTGCGCCACAGGCAGCAGCTGGCTGGGACGAGGAGCGCGCTGCAGATGCCTACGGCAGTGCCTGTCCGCAGGCGGGGCTGACCTTCGACGAGGCCGAGGACTGTCTGTACCTGAACGTGTTTACCCCCAAAACTCGGGGCCCGCATCCGGTGATGGTGTGGTTCCATGGTGGCGCCTTTGTGTTTGGTTCAGGTGGTGGCACCTATGTACCCCCGCGGCTGGTTGCGGAGGATATTGTTGTCGTGACGGTAAATTACCGCCTGGGCAAGCTGGGTTTTACCGCTCATCCGGGTTTGACTGAGGAGCAGGGCGCGTCCGGTAGTTACGGTATTCTGGATCAGCAGATGGCGCTTCAGTGGGTGCAGGACAATATCGAAGCCTTTGCTGGTGACCCTGCCAATGTCACCATTTTTGGTGAGTCTGCGGGAGGTTTGAGTGTGCTGAGTCATCTGGTGTCGCCAGCATCCAGCGGACTGTTTGCCAAGGCGATCGTGCAAAGTGGCTCCTACAGCAGGGTGCAGGCGTCAATGGCGGTGGCCGAAAGTGCCGGAGAGGGCTTCGCTACCCTTCTCGGCTGTGATGCAGCGACAGCTGCGCAAGAAGTTGAGTGCATGCGCAGCAAAAGTGTTGCGCATATTATGGCTATCGCACCCGGGACGGTGACACCGACATTGCGGCCTGATGTATTGCCCGCCTCGGTCAATCAAGGCCTGGCAGCTGGCGAATTTAATGATGTGCCGTTGCTGATGGGAACCAACTCGGATGAATGGAGTTATTTTCTGGCCAGCCGCGGGGAGTTGAATCCGATCACTCAGGCGAATTACCAGTTTCTGCTCAACAATAGCGTTGGACCGGTGGAAACGCCGAATGTTGTCGCGCTCTATCCGGCGTCTGACTTCAGCGATGATTACGCGGCGTTGATGACTGCGGTGGGCACTGATGGCAATTTTGCCTGTAATGCCAGCGTGCAGGCAGCCAGCGTTGCGGAGAACGGTAGCCAGCCGCTATTCGTCTACGAGTTTGCCGATCGCGACGCGCCGTCGCCAGGTATTGTCGCTCCGAGTTGGCTGACGCTGGGGGCAACGCACGCCTCTGAGCTGGCCTACATCTTCGGTACCGACGACTCGTTCCGAGTGCGCGGCGCAACCGACGATCAGGTCGCTCTGGCCGATATCATGAGCCGTGCCTGGACGACCTTCGCCCGTTCGGGTAGTCCAGGTCACGAAGACCTGAACTGGGTGGATTACGGTGATAGTGCCGGTGGCATGGTCTCGTTCGAGACGCCTGAGGTACAGCCTCTTTCCCGTTCGGTGTTTCGCAGCGTGCATCGCTGTGACTACTGGACTCCCGAGGTCTGATACGACCTGTCTTGTTCTCGGAGGTGGGCCGGAGACGGTGTTCCGGCCCACCTCTGGCGTTACCGCAGTACGAAGCTGTAGCTGAGGATGGCGCGTACCTCGTCGACATCGCGCTGGCCGGGGACTGCGCTGCGCAGGCTGGCGTGGCGCAGGGAGATGCCAAGGTCTTTCAGGTAGCCACTCTGCACCTTGTAATCCACACGCAGGTCGCGTTCCCATTCGCTGTCAGCCCCGGCAACGGCGCTGTCCACATCGGTGCCGCGCAGGTAGCTGGCGGTCGCCTTCAGGCCGGGCACGCCGGCGGCGGCAAAGTCGTAACCGTAGCGTGCCAGCCAGGTACGTTCACCGGCACGCTGGAACTTGCCGATCTGCGAGTCGGTGATCAGGTAGGCGGTAGCACCGTCGCCGTTGTTGATGAACGGGAAGTTGCTGTTGCCGCTCAGGTGCTGGTAGCCCAGGCCCAGGCTGTGGCCGCTCTGGCTGAAAGTGAACAGCGCACTGGCCGCCTGGTTGTCAACTTCACCGTTGTTGTTGAAACCGCTGGCGCCGTAGCCCGCACGCCGGTCGTCGTTGGCGCCGTGGGCATTGCTGTCGAAGTAGCGCAGGTCGGTGGTCAGCTTGCCGTCGCCCAGGGCGAGGTTATGCACTGCTCCGAGGTAGTGCTGGCGATAGTAGTCCTTCAGCTCGGCGAAGTAGTAGGACGTGGTCAGGTTCTCGGTCAGGACGTAGTCGCCGCCGGCGTAGCGGAAGCGGTCGACCCGTTCGCTACCGCCGGCAATGCGCAGGTCATCGTAGTCACTGGACGCGCGGCCGCTGGCCTGACGAATCTCGCCGACGGTCAGCTTGAGTTTGTCGATATCGCCGGAACTTATCTGTGCGCCGCGGAAGGTTTGCGGCAGCAGGCGACCGTCGTTGTACGTCAGAACCGGCAGCTTGGGCTGCAGTGCACCATAGCGCAGTTCAGTGTTGGCGATGCGCGCCTTGGCGGCAAAATCGATGCGGCTGAACTCGTCTGCGGCGCGGCCATTGCTGTCGAGCGGGAACAGATTGCCGGGGTTGCGGCTGCGGTCGGCCTTGCTGGTGCGTCCGCCCGAGTCCAGGCGAATGCCCAGCTGCGCTATCGCATCAAAGCCGAGGCCGACAGCCCCCTCGGTGTAGCCCGATTGGAAGTTGAGGACAAAACCCTGGCCCCATTCCTCACCATAGGACGGAGCGGCGTCGCCGCTGCGGTTGTCCTGGTTGAAATAGAAATTGCGGGTATCCAGGGTGGCCTTGCTGTTTTCGATCAGCGCGCTGGCGGCGGCAGAGTGGGACAGGCCGAAAAGGCTTGCGGCGATGGCGCTGGCAAGGGTGTGGCGTTTCATTGGAAGCTCCGAAGTAGAGTGGGCGTGCCGCGCTTGGGCTGTCGGCATTTGCACTCTGGAGGTAGGCTTCAGGGCTCGGGCGGAACAGAAGTTGCGGCATCGCTGTTCAGGCGACGCCGTAACATAAGTGAAATATTTATGTTCTATAAGGAATAAAAAGTTATTTTTTTATAGCTTTTTTTCAAATACCTTTGAGTTGCGCTGCAAGTTGTACAGTGCCGCCCGTTTGGCAGGCAGCCGCTCTACGCTGCTGGGTTCGAAGCCGCGTTCGCGGAACCAGTGAGCTGTACGGGTCGTCAGCACGAACAAGGTATCGATCTTCAGGCTGCGTGCCTGACGCTCAATGTGTTGCAGCAACTGATCGCCCCGGCCGCCCTGGCGGTAGGCCGGGTCGATCGCGACACAGGCCAGTTCTGCAGCGCTGGAGCCTTCCAGCGGGTACAGCGCGGCGCAGCCGATAATGCGACCGTCCCGTTCGATCAGGGTGAACTGGCCGATTTCGGTCTCCAGGACTTCGCGTGAGCGGCGCACCAGAATACCGGCCTCTTCCAGCGGGCGCAGCAGCTCCAGCAGCCCGCCGACATCGTCGATGCTGGCGCCGCGAATCTGTTCAAAGGCTTCCTGACTGACCAGTGTGCCGCCGCCGTCACGGGTGAACAGCTCGGTCAGCAGAGCGCCGTCCTCGGCAAAACTGACAATATGGCTGCGCCGCAGACCGGCGTTACAGGCCTTGCAGGCCGCCTGCAGCAGGGTGCCGGGCTGGCTGTTGCCGAGCTTGGCCAGCAGTGGCGCGGCGCGGGTGGGCTTCAGTTCACGCAGCAGTTCGCCATCCTCGTCCCGGATGCCGGTATCCTCGCCAAACAGAATCAGCTTGTCGGCGCCCAGGGCAACGGCCACGCTGGTGGCGACATCTTCGCAGGCCAGATTGAATGCCTCGCCGGTTGGTGAGTAACCGAGGCTGGAGAGCAGCACGATATTTTGCTCGTCGAGATGGCGGGTGATGGCCTTGCGATCGATCCTGCGCACTTCGCCGGTATGGTGGAAGTCGACCCCGTCTACCACGCCAATGGGCTTGGCGGTAACCAGATTGCCGCTGACTACCCGCAACCGGCTACCCGATTGGTGGGCGCACAGGCGCGCTTCTATGGCGATGCGCAGACTGCCGACAGCATCAATCACGCAGCTGAGGGTATCAATGTCGGTAACACGCAGGTCATTGTGATACTGCGAGCGAATGCCGCGCAGGGCCAGTCGTTCCTCAATCTGCGGGCGTGAACCATGCACCAGCACCAGACGCACGCCAAGGCTGTTGAGCAGCATGATGTCGTGGATGATGTTGTTGAAGTTGGCGTGGATCATGGCTTCGCCCGGCAGCAGCAGCACGAAGGTGCAGTCCCGGTGCTGGTTGATGTAGGGCGTCGAGTGACGGAACCAGTTGACGTAGTCGAGCATGCGCGGTGTTCCAGACAAAAGAGCTATTAAAGGGGTTTGCGGGTGAGGCTTCAAGCGGCCCTGTTACTGCAGGCAAAAGCGTCGGATCAGCCCTTGCAGCAGATCGATGGTGGGCTGCAGGCGGTCCAGGGCGAGAAACTCGTCCGGCTGGTGCGCCTGATCGATATCCCCGGGCCCCAGAATCAGTGTCTGCATACCGAGCTGGTTGAGATATGGCCCCTCGGTGGCGAAGGCGACAGCACCGGCGCTTTGCCCGGTCAGCTCTTCGCAGGCCCGGACGATCGGCGCATCAGCGGGGGTCTCGAAGGCCGGCACGCCGGGAAACAGCGGCTTATAGTCGATCTGTACCTGGTGTTCGGCCGCGATCGGCAAAAGCCGTTCGCGGATCGCCGCGCGCAGTTCGTCGCCGTTCATGCCGGGTAGCGGGCGGATATCGAACTCCAGCGCGCACTTGGCACAGATCCGGTTCGGATTGTCACCGCCATGAATGCAGCCCAGATTCAGCGTCGGGGTGGGCACGCCGAACAGCGGGTTGCTCCAGCGCTTTTGCCAGTCTCCGCGCAGTTGCAGCAGGTCGCCGATCACCGCATGCATGGCCTCCATGGCGTTGTGGCCAAGGCTCGGGTCGGACGAGTGACCAGCCTGCCCGATGATGTCGATGCGCTCCATCATGATGCCCTTGTGCAGGCGAATTGGCCGCATGCCGGTGGGCTCGCCGATGATCGCGTGGCGTGCCTGGCTGAAGTCGGCTGCCACCAGTGCCCGGGCGCCGCTCATGGAGCTTTCCTCGTCGGCAGTGGCGAGGATGATCAGCGGGTGTTTGAACGGCTGGTTCAGGTAGCTGCGCACCGCTTCGATGATCAGCGGGAAGAAGCCCTTCATGTCGCAGCTGCCCAGTCCATACCAGCGGTTGTTTGCTTCGGTCAGGGCGAAGGGATCGTGCTGCCAGCGCTCCGGATTGCAGGGAACGGTGTCGGTATGGCCGGCCATGACCAGGCCGCCGGGGCCGCTGCCAAAACTGGCGAGCAGGTTGGCCTTGCCGGGCTGATTGGCAATCGGCAGGATGCGGCATTCAAAACCCAGATCGTTCAGCCAACTGGCCAGCAGTTCTACTACGGGTAGATTGCTCTGATCCAGGTCTGCCTGGGTGCAGCTGATCGAAGGGAGCCTCAGCAGGGCGTCGAACTGATCCTTCAGTGGCGGCAAGGGCATGGGCAACTCCGGTTGAGGCGGGTGTTCTGCCTGTCAGAACACCCGACGCACGTGTTGCTTCAGCTTACGCCGCCGCTGGCGGATAGTCAGCTGAAAATCCCGGTGAGGATATAGAAATAGATGATGGAGAGAATGGCGCCGGCTGGCAGGGTAACGACCCAGGAGCTGAAGATGGTGCCGATCACGCGCAGGTTCAGCGCGCCAATGCCGCGGGCCAGGCCGACCCCGAGGACCGCCCCTACCAGGGTGTGGGTGGTAGAGATCGGCAGGCCGATGCTAGACGCTCCGACGACCGTGGTGGCAGTAGCGAGTTCGGCTGCAAAGCCGCGGCTCGGCGTCAGTTCAGTAATGTGTTTGCCGATGGTGGCGATGACGCGGTAGCCATAGGTAGCCAGACCAACAACGATACCGATTGCGCCAAGCAGCAGAACCCAGCCGGGTACCAGCGACTTGCTTGCCACTTCGCCGCCGGAGTGCAGTACTCCCACGATGGCGGCCAGCGGGCCAACGGCATTGGCGACGTCATTGGAACCGTGGGCGAAGGCCATGGCGCAGGCGGTGAAGATCATCAATACCGCAAACACCTTTTCCACACTGGCGAAGTGGAAGGTTTTGTCCGCTTCCGGGTCGGCCTTGATGCGGCTCAGCAGGGTCACACCCAGCCCTGCAACCAGTATGCCGGCAATCACGGCCAGCCCAAGGCTTTGCCAGCCGCTGAGGTTGAGGCCGATGTGCTTGAGGCCCTTGGTCAGGGTCAGGATGGTGACGACAAAGCCAACCGCAAACATATAGAAGGGAACGTAGCGCTTGGCGTTGCTGAAGGGGTTTTCGGTATCGAGAATCAGCCGGTGCACGCTGATGAAGATCATGAAGGCAACGATGCCTGACAGTAGCGGCGAGATTACCCAGCTGGCGACGATCGGAGTGACGCCTTCCCAGTGCACGGCTTCCATCGAGACGCCGACGGCACCAAAACCGATGACTGCGCCAATGATCGAGTGGGTGGTCGATACCGGCCAGCCCTTGATCGAGGCGACCAGCAGCCAGGTGCCGGCGGCCAGCAGTGAAGCCATCATGCCGAACACCATCTGATCGGGGCTGATCGCCTCTGCATCAATGATGCCGCTGCGGATGGTTTGGGTTACCGATCCGCCGGCCAGGTAGGCGCCGAGAAACTCGAAGACGATGGCAATGAAGATTGCCTGCTTGATGGTCAGCGCGCGGGAGCCGACCGAAGTACCCATGGCATTGGCAACATCGTTGGCGCCGACGCCCCAGGCCATGAAGAAGCCGAAAAGACAGGCAAGGATCAGCAGGATGGAGCCGTACTCTGCAATCAGGGTCATATCTCTAATACTCTAAAACGGGTGCATGGGCTGGCGGCTTTCCGTCAGGGCGGAAAGTCCGTCATGGTGCTGCTGGCCGTTCGGTCGCTTCCTAGCGGGCCATCAGCAGTTCCAGGCGGTTACCAACGCGCTGGGCGCGGTCGGCGACATCACCAATCCATTCAATGATCTGGTACAGAAACATCACATCAACCGGTGGCCAGTCCTTCTCGAGCTTGAACAGCTGCGCACGCAGACCGATCTGCATGTTGTCGGTGTCATGCTCGATGCGGTCCAGTTCCTCGATCAGACGCTCGACCAGGGTGACCTCACGGCCGGCAAATCCGGTTTCCAGCAGCTCGTCCAGCTCGTTCATGGCCTTCAGTGCCTGAGCCGCGGCATCGATCGAGCGCTGTACAAACGCGCGGAAGTCGGGGAACAGGCTTGGCGGAATCACCATACGGCGGCCGAACATCAGGCCGGCGATATCCTTGGCACGGTTGGCGACTTTGTCCTGTACACTGAGCAGCTCCAGCAGATCGGAGCGCGGTACGGGCAGGAACAGGCTCTTGGGCAGGTGAACACGGACATCCTTCTTCAGTTTGTCCGCTTCGCGTTCAAGCTGGGCCACCTGCTTTTGCAGGCGCTCTGCTTCGGTCCAGTCCTCGGCCTGCAGTGCGTCGATGAAGGGCAGCAACTGGGCCGCGCATTCGTGGGCCTTGGCAATGTGCTGCTGCATTGGGCCGATCGGTGAACGACCGAACAGAGTGAGGAACGGATTGTGTGGCATGACGCCTCCCGCTGGAATTGAGGCCGCAAAGTATAGGTGTTGAGCTTGCAGCCGTCATCAAATTGAAAACAATTGAACACTTTTCATCGTTGGCATCGACTGCCGACGGTGTTGCCGAGAATGTCCCATGGTCAAAGAAACCGAAATCAAGCTGCGCGCCAGTGCCGATGTACTGGCAGCGCTGCGCGCCCATCCGTTGCTCAATGAGCGCCGTCAGGGCGACTGGCAAAGCGGCCCGCTGTACAACCAGTACTTTGATACAGCCAACCGTGATCTCGCCGCCGCCAGGGTGGCGCTGCGGTTGCGCCGCGATGGCGACACCTTTATCCAGACGCTCAAGAGCCGGGGACAAAGTGTCGCAGGTCTGTCCGAGCGCAACGAGTGGGACTGGTATCTCAAGAAAGGTGAGCTGGATCTGGGTCTGCTGGACGACAGCTGCTGGCCGGCCGAGTTGGCCGAGCTGGACAAGACCAGCCTGCAGCCGGTGTTTACCACCGATTTTCAGCGTACCCGCGCGCAGCTTTGCTGGGAGCGCGATGGCGAGAGGGTCGAGGTCGAGGCGGCGCTGGACGAAGGCGAGGTGCGAACCGACAGCGGCAGCGAGCCGATCAGCGAGCTGGAGCTGGAGGTGCGTCAGGGGCCGGCGGTTGCACTGCTGGAGCTGGCACATGCGCTGGCCCGCGAACTGCCTCTGATGCCATGTGATATCAGCAAGGCCGAGCGTGGTTATCGGCTGTTTGACGCGCGCAGTTTCAGTCTGCGGCTGGAGCCGCCGCGCTGGCAGGCGGATACCGTCGTCGACGAGGTTATCGCCGAGCTTTTCAGTCAGTTGCTGGGCCGCGTTCAGCGTCTGGCGGAACAGTATCGCCATGCCCGTCAGTGGAAGCTGTTCCGTGAACTGACCGATGCGCTGGCACAACTGCGTGCGGCCTTTGCCGTGTTCGATCTTGCGTTGCCGCGCTCTGCTGCAAGCCCCTTTGTCGGCCCGCTGGATGCCCTGTTGGCCCTGTTTCAGCCGCTGGTACTGGCGGGCTGGGCCGATGATGCCGAAGGTGAAGCGGCTCGCCGTGCGGCGGAAGCCGAGTTTGATCGTCAGCTCGAGCAACCGGGCTGGGGCGCCCTGTTCGTTGAGCTGGCGCTCTGGCTGCAGCAACGCAGCTGGACGCAGGATCGCCCGCCGCGCGGTGATCGGGTGGCAGGCCTGGCGCTGGAGCGTTGGCTGCTGGCAGCGGTCGGTAAGGAAATCCAGGAGCTGCGTGTGCCGCACAATAACGACTCCGAGCATATGGCTAGCGAGTGGCTGGATCAACTGCCTCGGCTGGGCCGTCTGCACATGTTGCTGGCCCAGTTTCGGCAGTGGCTCGATGTATCCGAACCGGACCGCCTGTTCGGTGAGCTGAACAAGCTGCAGGCGCTGCTTGAACAGTATCCGCAGGTCGCTGACGAGCAGCGTGACCTGCTGTTGGCCGCGCTGCGCAAACAGGGTGTGCGCCTGCGCAGACTCAACGCCTGGCGTGAACTGAACAACTGACAGCTGGCTGAAAGGCGGCTGCCGGATCGCAGCCGTGAAACAAGCGAACGGACGGGTAGGGGAGCAGGGTATGAAGAGGTTGGCGGATCTGGCAATACCGGGTACTGATCGGCCGCTGGATCTGGGTGATTTTCTTAACGCGCTGGTCGCGCAGGGGCGTATCAGTCAGGACAGCGCCGACCACCTGGTTACGCTGCGCCGGGCGGCCGTAGGTGATACCGCTAAGTTGCATCCGCTGGAATTTATCGCCGGTCAGAACGTTGACGACCTGGGCCGACCCGGAAAAAAGCTGGACCTGGACAGCCTCAGTCGCTGGCTGGCCAGCGAGAGTGATCAGCCCTGGTACCGGATCGACCCGTTGAAGATCAATGTCTCGGCGGTGACGCCGTTGATGTCGTTCGCCTTTGCTCAGCGCCATCGGATCTTGGCGGTTGAGGTGAATGATCGTGAGGTCACGATTGCCAGTGCCCAGCCCTTTGTCCAGAGTTGGGAAGATAACCTGCGGCACGTGCTCAAGCGCGATATCCGCCGGGTCATTGCCAATCCGGAAGACCTGCAGCGCTATTCGGTGGAGTTCTATCGACTCGCTCGCTCCGTGACCGGCGCCAATGCGACCGATCAGAAGGCCAGCGGTGTCGGCAACTTCGAGCAGTTGCTGAATCTTGGCAGCATGAGCCAGGAGCCGGACGCCAACGATGCCCATGTGGTCAACATCGTCGACTGGCTGTTCCAGTACGCCTTCGAGCAGCGTGCCAGCGATATTCATATCGAGCCGCGGCGCGATTCCGGTTGCGTGCGTCTGCGTATCGATGGCGTGCTGCACACCGTTTATCAATTTCCGATTCAGGTCACCATGGCGGTGGTCAGCCGGCTGAAAACCCTTGGCCGGATGAATGTGGCGGAGAAGCGCAAGCCGCAGGACGGCCGGATCAAGACTCGGGCGCCGAAGGGCAATGAAGTCGAGCTGCGGCTCTCGACCCTGCCGACCGCCTTTGGCGAAAAAATGGTGATGCGGATCTTCGATCCGGATGTGCTGCTGCGCAGTTTTGATCAGCTGGGCTTTTCCGCTGAGGATCAGCGCCGCTGGCAGCAGATGGTCAGCCAGCCCAACGGTATTGTGCTGGTCACCGGGCCGACCGGCTCCGGCAAGACCACCACGCTGTACACCACCCTCAAGCAATTGGCCACGCCGCAGGTCAACGTCTGCACCATCGAAGATCCCATCGAGATGGTTGAAGACAGCTTTAACCAGATGCAGGTGCAGCACAACATCGACCTCAACTTTGCCAGCGGCGTGCGCGCGCTGATGCGGCAGGACCCGGACATCATCATGGTGGGCGAGATTCGAGACCTGGAGACCGCCGAGATGGCGATTCAGGCCGCGTTGACCGGCCACCTGGTGTTGTCGACCCTGCACACCAACGACGCCCCCAGCGCGGTTAGCCGCTTGATTGAACTGGGTGTTGCGCCTTATTTAATCAAGGCAACCGTCTTGGGCGTGATGGCCCAGCGGCTGGTGCGCACGCTGTGCCCGCACTGCAAGGCCCCGACATCGGTGGACGAGGAGGCCTGGGCGGATCTGACCCAGCCCTGGAACGCACCACTACCGACCCGTTCGCACTCCGCTGCGGGCTGCCTGGAATGCCGTGAGACCGGCTATCGCGGCCGCGCGGGTGTGTATGAGCTGATGATGCTGAGCGATGGCATCAAGTCGCTGATACATAACGACACCGACATCGCACAGCTACGGCGCCAGGCCTACAAGGAAGGGATGCACAGTCTGCGGCTGTCGGGCGCGCAGAAGGTCGGCGCCGGGCTTACTACGATCGAGGAAGTGTTGCGGGTGACGCCGAACAGTCAGCAAAGCTGAGCTCGCCGAGCCCGATCAGGCTCGGCGAGGTATCACTCAGAACGAACCGACCACGTGCATGGCCAGCCAGGTGTCCGGCTCCTGGCCTTCGCTGGTGGCGTTGGCACTGACGATCAGCTTGAACGGCGAGAGCCTCCAGATGCCGCCGACCGAGGCGCGTAGCCAGCTGTCTTTGGCGCTGCTGATGTCAATTGCAAAAGTGTCTATTCCGCCCAGCGTGCCGCGCACGTCGGAACTCGACTCATCGAAACGGTGTACCGCTTCCAGGCCCGAGGTCAGGCTGAAGGTGGGGGTCAGTGGTTTCAATGCATTGACACCGGCACGGGCCTCCGAGGTCGACAGGTCGCTGTCGGCGAAGACCGCCGGGGCCTGACCTGCGCGTTCGCTGTACCCGTCAAGCTCGGCCTTGCTATGGGACAGTTCGACGAAGGGTGACAAGCCGGCGCCGGCCAGCGAGCCGGCGTTTTCCCAGTCGGTGCGCAGGCGCAGCGCCCAGGTGCTGGCGTCGGTCTTGCCGACCGAGCTGTCCGCCGCATCATTGTTTAGATAGCCGCGTCGAAGATCCAAGGCGGCCTCGCTGTAGTAGGCGCTTAAGGTGCCCCATGCATTGCTGCCGAGCAGGCTGACCGGGCTGATCAGCTCCACGACCAGATACTCGCCGCGCTGATCCTGCGTGCCGCCGAACGACGTGTCTTGCTGGCTCCAGGATTTGCCCAGGCCGACGCCGATCTGGGCCCGGCTGTCATTGATTACCCAGCAGCCCCCCAGCTCTGCCAGCTTGAGTGAACCGTCGCTCTGCGCACGGTTATCCGTGCCCCAGTCGCCCGACGCCCACAGGCAGCTTTGGGTGCCGGGTTCGGCGCGCATCTCCAGCGGAGTGCCGTGACTGCCATGCAGCACCAGTGACGACTGGGCGATGGCTCCCTGCAGCAGCTGTGGTTGCTCTGAGAGGCTTTGCAGGCGCGATGGCGTCAGCAGTGAACGCAGCACCAGGTGCAGAGTCGACTCTTTCTGGATGTTGTAGTCGCCGAGTGTGCGGCCTTCCTCTAGTTGCTTGCCGGCAAAAATCAGGCGCTGATTCTCGGGAGCGATGCCTGTCTTGTCCTGAACCTTGGCTTTGACGTTTTCGATGGTGTCGTTTGACTCTACCTCCAGCGCGATCTTCTGGCCGGTCAGGGTTGTGACGAAAATCTGCATGGCAAAGCTGGGCAGGGAGGCGCACAGCAGCAGTGCGGCGAGAAGGGTATTGAGGATCGGCTTCACGTGGACGTCCGTGTGTGGTTGTTTGATGGCAAAGTGCCAAATGTACGCCTTGTCGGTCGCGGTTGCACGCGCTGGTGCACGGTCGCGCGATGCCATCGCTAGATGCCTGCTAGAATGCGCGCTTTCGCTCACGTATCTCCGCGGGACCGCCCATGAACTACCGCCACAGCTATCACGCCGGCAATCACGCCGACGTTCTCAAACATGCGCTGCTGCGCCGCCTACTGGAGCTGATGCAGCGCAAGGAGACGCCGCTGTGCTGTTTCGATAGCCATGCGGGTACGGCGCTGTACGATCTGCAGGGCGAGGCCGCGGGCAAGACCGGCGAGTACGTCGACGGCATTGGCCGGCTTTGGCAGCGTGACGATCTGCCGCTATGGCTGGCTGATTACCGCGACGCAGTCGCCCGCCACAACCCCGATGGCGCGCTGCGCTGGTATCCGGGCTCACCGCAGATCATGGCCGAACTGCTGCGCGAGCAGGACCGTATGATCGTCAGCGAGCTGCACCCGGAGGACGCGGAAACCCTGCGTGCACACTTCGCCGGACAGCCGGATATCGCGGTACATCAGCGCAACGGGTACGAATTGCCCAAAGCCTTTTTGCCGGTGCCGGAGAAACGCGCGCTCTGGTTGCTGGACCCACCGTTCGAGAAGACCGACGACCTGGAGCGCTGCGTTGCCGGTGTCGCGCAGGCGATCAGTCGCATGCGGCAAACGGTCATTGCGATCTGGTATCCGATCAAGGATCAGCGTCTGCTCAAGGACTTCTATCAGGGTATCGCGGACAGCGGCGCGCCCAAGGCGTTGCGAGTCGAGTTGAATGTGCGTCCGGTCGACAACCAGCTGGGCCTGAACGGTTCCGGCATGATGCTGATCAATCCGCCGTGGCCGATCTGGGAGGAGCTGGAACAGGTGCTGCCGTGGCTCAGCCGCGAACTGGCGCAGGCCGGTGGCGGCAGCTGGCGGATGGATTGGCTCGCCGGCGCGCCCTGATATCAGAGTGCACCGGGGCGCATTGGCGTAGGGGCGCGGCATGCCGCGCCCGCCTGGATTATCGCGCGATGAGTCAGGTAGGGCGGAGAACGCCGCAGGCTTCTCCGCCGTTGGACTCAACTCTCCAGCTTGAACGTCAGCCCTGCGTGCTCCTGCAGGCGCTTGATCAGTTTGTCGCCCATCGCCGGAGCGGTCGTCCAGATACCGCCCTGGGTCTCGGTGGCGTCGCGCACCAGACAGATCGCGCTCTCGGCGATCATGCGTGAGGTCGAGCCGTAGCCGGGGTCACGCTTGCCGGCAACGCTGGCTTTGAGGGTGCGGCCGTCGGCAGCCTCGCCGATAAACAGCACATCGTAGAAGCCGGTTTCGCGCTCTTCCTTGCTTGGGCCTTCGCCCGGCTTTGGCGCATCATCGCTGGCCAGTGACTTATCGCCTGCAACCGCCTTGGCGATGACTTCGCCCTGCTCTCCGGGCCCGGTCAGCAGCATTTCGTCGTAGACGAAGTCCTCGCCGTAGGCATGGCCCAACAGCGCATTGGAGCGATGGACGTTACGGGTGTTGATGGCAGCCATGATGAACGGGGCTGCCCAGCTGCCCAGTGACTCGTCGTACTCGGGCTTCATTGCCGGGGGCTGCGCCGGGCCAGTAAAGCCGGGTGTCAGGGCAAACGGGTTGGCCAACAGCTTGAATATCTCGGGGTTGGCCTTGGCCGCTGCCATGGTTGCCTTCAGGCTGGCGGCGGTACCGCCGGAGAAGGTGCCCTTCATCTTGCGTACCCGACCCTTGACGCGCGGCAGCGCACAGCCGAGTTGCTCCTTCGCGGCCTGCTGCAGGAAGTAGACCCCCAGATCAAAGGGAATGGAGTCGAAACCGCAGGAGAAGACGATACGTGCGCCGCTCTGCTTCGCCGTCTCGCCGTGGGCGTCGATCATCTGTCGCATCCAGGCCGGCTCGCCGCACAGGTCCACGTAATCGGTGCCGGTTTCCGCGCAGATGCGTACCAGTTCCGGACCATAGAGCTGGTACGGGCCAACAGTGGTCAGCACGACTTTGGTGCGCTCAACCATCGCTTTCAGGCTCGCCAGGTCCTCGGTATCGGCAACGACCAGCGGCGTGCTGGACGGCGCGCCGATTTCATCGCGTACGGCTTCCAGCTTGCTCTGGCTGCGGCCGGCCATGGCCCAGCGCAGGTTGCTGTCGTTGCCGTACTCCTGGCACAGATACTCGGCTACCAGGCGGCCGGTATAGCCGGTCGCGCCGTAAACGATGACGTCGAACTCACGGGTGTTGCTCATCAAAGGGTCCTCATGGTTTGCAGGGTCGGGTGCGCAGTCGATCTGAACTTGCCGTGTCTGAGCCAGTCCCAAATGCTGAGGGCTCTGCCGACGCTGGCATTGAGTCTGGCACAGATCGGGCGTTCGTCGAGCGTTGTTGCTGCTCAGCGTCGCCTGCCTGCCAGGCAGAGTAAATGCGCCGAAGCGGATTTCGGCAGGGCGAATGATCACGAATAAACCGGACCGATGACGCGACTGGCCCCCGGCGCCTATAGTAGTGGAGCCGTTGGCGACGCCGAGCGGTACCAGCAAACAGGTCAAGGAGATCGAAATGGCAGCAGAAAAGACAACCCAACCCGCAGCCAAAGACGCCGAACTTGCGGCCAGCAAAGCGGCTGTCGGGGAGGCCTACGAGAAGCTGCTGGAGGCGCGAGATCACTTCAAGGCGGCGGCCCAGGCAGCCGGCATGGATGTCAGGCAGGATGCGCTCGAGCAATTGCTCAAGGGCCGGGAAAAGGCCGAGGCGCTCGGTGATCAGGCAACCAGCTATGTGCGTGAAAAACCGCTGGCGACCCTGGGTATCGCATTCGCAGCCGGATTCGTGCTGGCTCAGCTGTTTTCGCGCAAATGAGCGACGAGCGTGAATCGCCGCAGGAATCTGATGAGCAACAAGCCGACTCCCGTTCAGCCGCGCAGGATGCCGACACGCTCAAGGCGGTAAGCGAGCTGGTAGACCACACTGCGGCCTGGTTGCGCCAGTTGAGTGCTGCGGGTGGTGAACTGGCTACCCTGCTGCGCCTTGAGTGGCAGCTGACGCTGGGCGATGCCCGGCGGATGCTGCTGCTCTCGCTGCTGCTTGTGCCGCTAGTGCTGTTCACCTGGCTGCTGTTCAGTCTGCTGCTGGGCTGGCTGATCTGGCAGTCGAGTGGCCAGGTTGCCGTCGCGCTGCTGTGCGTGCTGGCGCTGCATGTGCTCGGAATCGCGCTGTTGCTGCGGCAACTTAAGCGTTACCGGGAGTCGCTCGGCTTTCGCCGCACCCAAGCCCACCTGAAACGCCTGATGCAGGGAGACGCACATGAAGCGAGCACAGCTGATAGCCGAGATTGAGCAACTGGACCACCAGCTGGCGTTGCGCATCGATATTGTTCACTTGAGCGGTGCGCTGGTGCAGCATCAGCTGGGCAGGATTCCCCCGGCGCTGCTGGTTGGCAGCGGTGCGCTGGCCGGGGCACTGAGCCAGCGTCTGGGTGCCGGGCGTTCACGCTCGCTCGGGATGCTCGGTGTTCGCTTGTTGCCGATGGCCGAGAGCCTGTTGCGCATGGTTCGGCAGTTGTGGAGCCCGCTGTGAGCGATCACTGCGAGATATCCGGGCAGGGCGAATCCGGTCAGTCCAGTGAACTGCCACGCGGTGATCAGTCCAGCCGGCAGGTATTGATCTGGCTGCTGGCACTGGCCTGTCTCTATACCCTGTATTTTGCCAAGACGTTGTTGCTGCCGGTGGTGGTGGCCGCGCTGTTTGCATTGCTGCTGAGTCCGCTGGTTGCCCTGTTCAAGCGCTTCCATGTGCCGCGTACCTTTTCTGCCCTGCTGTTGCTGACGGCGATCGGCGGGCCTTTTACCCTGCTGGGTACGCAGCTGGCCGAGCCGGCGGAGAAATGGATCAAGCGCCTGCCCGAGCTGTCGGCGCAGTTGTCGCAGGAGCTGGACGCCTTTGGTCGGCGGCTGGCGCCGACGCAGGCTCCAGCGCCTCAGGAAGCGGAGGAATCTGATGGGCTCCGTCTGTTTGGCTGGTTCCGGGAGGAGAAGGCTGCTCCTGCGCCGGCTTCTGCGTCCGCTTCCGGTAACGATCCGGCGTTGTCGGACCGGGTCATGCAGGGCGGTATGGAGGTGATGGTCAAGGCGCTGGGGGCGACGCCTGCGGTCCTTGCGCAGTTTTTCACCTTTCTGGTGCTGGTGCTGTTCATGTTGATCTTCGGTCCGTCACTCTACAGCACCTTTATCCGGGTGCTGCCGCAGGTCCGTGACAAGCACGCGGCTACCGAGTTGCTGGAGCAGGTTCAGCGTGAGCTGTCGCGCTACATCCTGACCGTCAGTCTGATCAACACACTGCTGGGAGCTGTTACCGCCGGGGTCCTCATGCTGATGGGTGTAGAGGACGCGCTGCTTTGGGGGGTGATGGTCGGCTTGCTCAATTTTGCGCCCTATGTCGGCCCGGTCATCGGCATGCTGGTGCTCTGTCTGGCCGGTGTGTTGCAGTACGGCCCAAGCCTGGGGGCGTTGTTGCCCGCGCTGGTGTTCTTCTGTATCAACCTGGTTGAAGCGCAGTTTATTACCCCAACCGTGCTGGGGCAGCGGATGCGGCTGCATCCGCTGGTGCTGATGCTGTGGCTCATTCTGTGGGGCTGGTTGTGGGGTGTAGTCGGCGTGCTGATCGCTGTGCCGTTGCTGGTCTGCCTGAAGCTGGCCGCCGACCGCCTTAACCTGCTGCCGCATTGGGTGAAACTGATCGAAAGCCCGATCTGAGGTTCAGGCGGGCGTGGGTGCGCGGCGTACCATCAGTACCGCGCTGATGATCAGCAGCCCGCCAATCAGCATGCGCAGGGTGGGCTGCTCGGCGAACAGCCACCAGGCAATCAGAATGCCGTATACCGGTTCCAGCGCGAAGAACAGCGAGGCAGTGCGCGCGTTCAGCACGCGCAGGCTGGAGACAAACAGCACCTGCGCCAGCCCGGTGCAGAATACGCCCAGCAAGCCGATCCACAGCCAGTCCAGTGCCGGCATCTGCGCCAGCGCCAGGGTGCCGGTGGGCAATGCGATCAGCGCTACCACCAGACTTTGCCAGCAGGCGATCTGTACCGGGTGCAGGTGCCCGCTGGTCAACCGGTTGCCGACCGATACGGCGGCGAAACAGAAACCCGAGAGGATCGCCCACAGCAAGCCTTCCGTATTTTCGGCCTGCAGGCTGAACTCGGCGGGGATCAGCAGCAGCCCGGCGCAGACCAGTCCTACCTTGACCAGATCCTGTCGGCTTGGGTGTTCGCGCCAGAACACCGCCTCCAGCAGCACCACGAACGCCGGGAAGCTGGCAAAGCCGAGTGTGGCGATGCCGACGCCGGACAGCTTGATGGCATGAAAGAAGGTCAGCCAGTGGATCGCCAGAAATACACCGCACAGCACCAGGCTGGCCAGGTGACGGCGTGTCAGCTGGCGGACCAGCGGCAAACTGCCCAGTTGAGCGAAGAGCACCAGCGCAACCACAGCAAACAGCGCTCTGCCAAGCACGATTGCGTCCGGAGTGGTACTGGCCAGCTTGCCGAACACCCCGGTCAGGCCGAACAGCAAGGCGGCAACGTGCATGAAAAGCAGGGCACGATTGTGTGTCAGGTTGGTCATGGCGGTCTCAAACACGGGTAACAGGGCGCGATGGTAGCGTGCCCGCCCATACGCTGCTGTTGCGAGGCTGCTGAAATTTGTCGTGCTAGTGCTGCTTGCGCAGGCTGCTGGGTGACTGCTGCCAGTGTTTGCGGAAGGCCTGGGTGAAGGCGCTCTGGTTGCCATAGCCGCAACGCGCAGCAATCTCGCTGACAGGCAGGCGGCTGTGCTCAAGCAACTGACGTGCGCGTAGCAGGCGTCGACGACGCAGGTACTCCAGCGGTGTGCAGCCCAGATCCTGCAGGCACCAGTGATTGAAGCGCGAGGACGACAGGCCACTCAGACGTGCCAGGTCAGCCACCTCAAGCGGGTACGCCATGTGAGCCTCGATGAACGCATTGAGCTTTTCCAGTGGCAGGCGCCGGGCTGGTGCCGGCTGGCCCAGCAGGGAGCCTAGCAGCAGGGCGGCACTTTGCTCGGCCAGCCAGGGTTGCTGGTCAATCAGGCCGGCCAGGCTGCTGACCAGCCGGGTCTGGGCTGGCGTCAACGGGCTCAGGCGGCTGTGCTCGAGCAGCTGAAGCTGGCTGTCACGTTGCGGTTCCAGCCCGGGTAGCGGCGCATCAGGATCGACGTCGAGGACCAGGCAGCGGCCCTGATCAGGGCTGAAGAACGCGTGACGGTCGCTGGCGGCGATGATCGCTACGCGGCCGGCCTGCACCGGACCACCATCGTTGTTGAAGGCCAACTCAAGGGTGCCTTGCAGCCCAAACACCAGTTGTGCCTGTTCTTCATGGGTGTGCGCGGCAGCGTCACCGGAGTAGTGATGAATATCAAGGCGGGTCGTCGACATCGGGCTATTCTATGCAAGCGTGGGCTGCTTGCACAGCGGTCGGCGACAGGGGCACGGAAGCTGCCATGGTTGATATCACAATGGTATCATTTGAGTTCGCTTCACTCTTTGCCCGGATGACCGATTTGAATAACGAGACTCATGGCCTGCGTTCCTGGCTGGAGCGTCTGAACCGCGCCGAGCTGCCGGCCATGGCCGTGGTAGTTCACGATCTGCTGCGGTTGTCGCAGTCTGAAACCGCCTCGGTCGCCCAATTGACCGAGGTGCTGATGCGCGATGCAGCGTTGGCCTCCAAGGTGCTGCGTGTCAGCAACAGTGTCTACTGCAACCCCGGCCGCGAGGTGATCAAGACGCTTTCTCGCGCGGTTGTGGTGGTGGGTTTTGATCAGGTGCGGATGATCGGTCTGTCGGTCAGCCTGCTTGATGGTCTGTTGAAAAACTCCCCACGTGAACAGCTACAGGCGTTGCTTGCTCGCTCCTTTCACGGAGCTGTGCAGGCGCGCAACATGGCGCAGTATCTGAACCAGCGCCAGCAGGAAGAGGTGTTTATCGCCACCCTGCTGAGCCATATCGGTGAACTGGCGTTCTGGAGCCATGCGGGCAAGACCGCCGACCGTCTGGTTGCCAGCCTCAATGAACCGGGAGTGGACCCGGACAAGGTGCTCAAGCGTGAAATCGGCGTGACCTTCGACCAGTTGACCGTCGGCCTGCTGAAGACCTGGAATATGGGTGAGATCGGTCAGCTGATCCAGGCCAGTCGCAACAGCGACGGACCCGCCGCCCGCGCGGTGGCTCTGGGCAGCACACTGGCCGAGCGGGTAGCCGGCAAGGGCTGGACCCATGAGTCGGTTCAGGCGCTGATTGAGCCGGTTGCCGAGTTGATCGGTACCGATGCCGAGCATGCCTGGCAGCAACTGGTGGGCAGTGGGCAGGAGGCGGTGCGCATCGCCGGCAACTGCTCCAACGCCGATCTGCAGCAATGGATTCCGCGCGCGGATGATCTGCCTCTGGATCTGTCCGCCTTGTTGCAGATGGAGGTGGTACCCGGCACGCCTTCGGTCGATGAAGTACCGGCAGAGCGCAAACCCGAGGTGGAGGCGGACCCGCTGCTGCAGCCCAATCTGGAAATGCTCAAGCTGTCGGTTGACCATCTCAAGCTGATGGCCCGTGCGCCGATGGATGTGGACACCATTCTGCACACCGTCATGCAGGGTTTGCATCGTGGCGCCGGGATTGAGCGTATTGCCCTGATGGTGCTGGCGGAGCAGCAGACCCAGTTCAGGGTACGTACGGCCATCGGCAAGGGCACGCAGCGCTGGCGGGAAACCTTTGTTCTGCCCTGTAGCGATGGGTGGAAGCATATTTTCGGTCATGCACTGGCACAGCGCGACTGCCTCTGGCTCGGCGGTCCGAAGAGTCAGGAGCTGCAATCACTGGTAACCCCGGCGGTGGTCGAACTGGTGGGTAGCGGTCCGTTTGCGATCGCGCCCGTTATCGCCGGCAGCCGCCGGGTGGGTGTGCTCTATGGCGATATGCGGCTGTCGGGTCGAGAGCTGAGTGCCAGTCAGCTGGCGGCCTTCAAGCGCGTCGCCGAGCTGACCGGGCTTTGCCTGCAGCGGCTCAGTCAGCGCTGAGCCGTTTGTTCAACCCGGAAGACACACTCCGGTGCCGCCCAGACCGCAGTAGCCGCCGGGGTTCTTGGCCAGATACTGCTGGTGGTAGTCCTCGGCGTAGTAGAAGGTTGGCGCGGGCAGGATCTCGGTAGTGATCTCGCCCAGGCCGGCCTCCTGCAGCGCATTGGCATAGTTGGCCTTGCTGGCCTCGGCGATGGCGCGCTGGGCCATGTCGCTGACGTAGATGCCGGATCGGTATTGGGTGCCCTGGTCATTGCCCTGGCGCATGCCCTGGGTCGGGTTGTGCGATTCCCAGAACACCTTGAGCAGGTGCTGCAGTGACACCGCCTCCGGATCGAACGCCACCAGCACCACCTCGTTATGGCCGGTCATTTCGGAGCAGACTTCCTCGTAGGTCGGGTTGGGCGTCAGGCCGCCGGCGTAGCCAACTGCAGTGCTGTATACGCCGGGCACCTGCCAGAAGCGTCGCTCGGCACCCCAGAAGCAGCCAAGGCCGACGATCAGCGTCTGCATCTGCTCGGGGAAGGGGGGGTGCAGTGGCGTACCCAGGACGCTATGGGTGGTCTGGCTGGTCTGAATCGGAGTGTCGCGACCGGGTAAGGCCTCTTCGGCCGTGGGCAGGCGCAGCTTGTGTTCAGGTAGGCGTTGGAAGAACATTTTTCGGCTCCTTCAGCGCTGCAGTTCGCCGCGCTGTTCCAGCAGGTCACGCACCAGATACAGGGCAGCCAGGGCGCGGCCTTCGGTAAAGTTGCTGCGGGCATTCAGTTCGCTAAGTTCGTACAGATCGACCTGGTCCACCCGGATCGGCTCCGGCTCGTCGCCCGGCAGGCGTTTTTCGTACAGGTTGCGGGCCAGCACCACCGCGATCTTCTGGCTCATGTAACCTGGCGAGAGCGATAAATGGGTCAGAAATTCCAGTTGTTCGGCGCCAAAACCGGCTTCTTCCATGAGTTCGCGGTTGGCGGCCTCCAGCACGTCCTCGCCCGGTTCAACCAGCCCCTTGGGCAGTGACAGCTGATAGTCGTCCGTGCCGCCGCAATATTCCTCGATCAGCACCGCGGTGCGGTTGTCGCGCAGGGCAACCACCATTACGGCACCGTAACCCTGACCCTTGTTGACCAGCCGTTCATAGGTCCGCTCCACCCCGTTGCTGAAGCGCAACTGGACTTGCTCAACGGTAAACAGGCGGCTCTTGGCGACAATCTTTGCTTCCAGCGTTTCCGGCTTCTGCGGCATGGGGGCTCCGTGGTGATCGACCGATTGCGTGGGACGTGCTGAGCATCGCCGCCTGAGCTTTGGTGTTCAGGGTGGGTTGAGTCAACCAGCGCGTCCGCTGGTATCATAGCCGCACCTCAAGCCCAAGCCCAACCGCCAATGCTCAACTGGAATGCAATTGATACCGTGCTGCTCGATATGGACGGCACACTGCTCGATCTGCACTTTGATAACCACTTCTGGCTGGAGCACATGCCGGCCTGCTATGCCCGTCATCACGGCCAGTCGATTGAATGGGCCAAGACGGAATTGTACGCCATGATGAATGCCATTCAGGGCCAGCTGGACTGGTACTGTCTGGACTACTGGACCCGTGAGCTGGGGCTGCCGATTGTCGAATTGAAGCGCGAGATTGCGCATCTCATCAGCCTGCGTCCGGACGCCGACAACTTCCTGCGGGCACTGCAACGCAGTGGCCGGCAGGTGGTGCTGATCACCAACGCTCATCGGGATTCACTGTCGCTGAAGATGGAGCGGGTGGAGTTGCGTACCTGGTTTCAGCGGCTGATCAGCTCCCACGATTACGGCTACCCCAAGGAAACCCAGGCGTTCTGGCACGCCCTGCAGGCCGACCTGCCGTTCGACCCCGAGCGTACGCTGTTTATCGACGACAGCCTCAGTGTGCTGCGTTCAGCGCGCGAATATGGCATTGCCCACCTGCTGGCCGTGCGCGAGCCCGACAGCCGAGGCGCGCGGCGAGATACCGAAGAGTTTGAGGCGGTGGAGGATTACGCGGAGCTGGCTGCCGCCATCACCCGCGCCAGCGCGGGCTGAGTCGGCAGCTCCAAGCCGCAAGCTTCAAGACGACCCTGTGAGGCGTCGTGTCGCGCGGGTTTTCTTTTGACTGCGCGTCGCCGCAAATAGCGCTTGGAAATACTTGATGGCCGCGGCGCCGAACCCATCCTGATTTGGCTTGTGGCTTGTGGCTTGTGGCTTGTGGCTTGTGGCTTGCCCTAGCCCTTCCCCTTGGTGCGCGTCTGGTTGGGTCGGGCGGTTTTCTCGATGTAGTCAATGATCAGGCCGGCGACGTCCTTGCCGGTGGTGGTCTCGATGCCTTCCAGACCTGGGGAGGAGTTCACTTCCATGACTACAGGGCCGTGGTTGGAACGCAGGATGTCGACCCCGGCCACGCTCAGGCCCATGACCTTGGCGGCCCGTACGGCGGTCATCCGCTCTTCCGGGGTGATCTTGATCAGGCTGGCGCTGCCACCGCGGTGCAGGTTGGAACGGAATTCGCCGGGCTTGGCCTGGCGCTTCATGGCGGCGATCACCTTGTCGCCTACTACCAGGCAGCGAATGTCGGCGCCGCCGGCTTCGCGAATGTATTCCTGCACCATGATGTTGGCTTTCAGGCCCATAAAGGCTTCGAGCACCGACTCGGCGGCCTTTTCGGTTTCACACAGCACCACACCGATACCCTGGGTGCCTTCCAGCAGTTTGATTACCAGCGGCGCGCCGCCAACCATGCTGATCAGGTCCGGAATGTCGTCGGGGGAGTGGGCGAAGCCGGTTACCGGCAGGCCCACGCCCTTGCGGGCCAGCAGTTGCAGCGAGCGCAGCTTGTCGCGCGAGCGGCTGATGGCTACCGACTCGTTGAGCGGGAACACGCCCATCATCTCGAATTGGCGCAGTACTGCAGTGCCGTAGAAGGTGATAGAGGCGCCGATACGCGGAATCACCGCATCGAAGCCTTCCAGCTCTTCGCCCTTGTAGTGAATCGACGGCTTGTGGCTGGCGATGTTCATGTAGGCGCGCAGGGTGTCGATTACCCGCACCTCGTGGCCACGTTCTGTCGCCGCCTCGATTAACCGGCGGGTGGAGTACAAATTGGCGTTACGCGACAGAATCGCAATCTTCATTCTGGGTCCCTTGACGCTGCAATGCGCTGTAGTGGGGGTATGTAAGGGTATGGTCTATCAGCGAGGCGTTTCGAGCAGGGGCTTTTCCTGCACGAAACGGAGTCCCGGATTGATTACCAGCTGGGCATCCTGCATCGCCGTGCAGCCGATCAGCATGCGATAGCGCATGGCTTTTCGGCAGGTCAGGGTTATCTCAACGTCCCAGCGTCGATCACCCAGTACCATCGGTGTGCGGATGACGTGACGCTCCTGCATCTGACCGTTGGAACTCTTGATTCGTTTCAAGTCGACCAGGCGGGCTTCACAGCTCCGGGTGTATTGACGGGTACGGCTACCAATGTGCGCATCAAAGCGAACCCAGGTCTGGTCGTCACGCTCGAAGGTGCGGATGTTACTGGCATGCAGGGCAGAGGTTTTGGCGCCGCTGTCGATCTTGGCGATCATCTGGCTTATGCCGAGTTCGGGCAGCGCGACCCACTCTCGCAGGCCGATCACGCTCAGATGATCAAAGGTTTTCACAGCGGTATCTCCAGGCCCGGGGCCATTGGGCGCGCATCATGCTGCAAGTCTCCGGTTTCGACAAGCCTGTTATAGTGCGCCTGCGAGAGGAGTACAAACCCGATGCAGCAAGAAGGCAAAGTCCGCCTGGATAAATGGCTCTGGGCGGCCCGTTTTTTCAAGACCCGTTCGCTGGCCAAGGCGGCCATCGAAGGCGGGAAGGTGCAGTGCGCAGGCGAGCGCTGCAAGGCCAGCAAGGAGATCCGTGTCGGCGATGTGTTGAGCATTCGTCAGGGGCTGGATCAGAAGACGGTAGAGGTGCTGGTGCTGTCCGAGCAGCGCCGTGGCGCGCCTGAAGCGCAGTTGCTCTATCGCGAGAGCGAGGGCAGCATTGCCGCACGCGAGGCGGCAGCGGCGCAACGCAAGGCGCTGGGCGCCGGCGGGCAGATCAGTGACGGCCGGCCGAGCAAGAAGCAGCGCCGGCAGATCTTCCGTTTTCGCGATGAACGTAATACACCGGCCGAGGACTGATTGGGTATAATCGCGCCTTTTGAAGGTGCATCATGGCCGCTCAGGACATTACCCAACGCTTTCTGTTTGAAAACGCCGACGTGCGCGGCGAGCTGGTGTCCGCCGATCAGAGCTACCGCGAAATCCTCGCCAAGCACCCCTATCCGCAGCCGGTTCAGGCGCTGCTGGGTGAAATGCTGGCAGCTGCGGTGCTGCTCTCGACCACCATCAAATTCGACGGGCTGCTGATTCTGCAGGCCCGTTCCAGCGGTCCGCTGTCGACCCTGATGGTCGAGTGTTCCAGCAAACAGGGGGTGCGCGGCATCGCCCGGTATGCCGACGATCTCAGCGGTGAAACCCTCGGTGAGTTGATGCCCGACGGCGTGCTGGCGATCACCATCGATCCGGACAAGGGGCAGCGCTACCAGGGCATCGTGTCGCTGGAAGGCGGCTCGCTGGCCGAATCGCTGGGCAGCTACTTCGCCAACTCCGAGCAGCTGCCGACCCGTTTCCGGCTGCATGCCGATGGTCGCGTAGCCCGCGGCTTCCTGCTGCAGGCGCTGCCGGCCGACCGTCAGAAGGACGAGCAGGAGCGCGCCGATACCTGGGCACACCTGAACGTGCTGGCCGATACCATTACCGCCGAAGAGCTGATTGGTCTGGATAACGAAACCCTGCTGCATCGCCTCTATCACCAGGAAGAGGTGCGACTGTTTGACGCGCAGCCGGTGCATTTCGAATGCAGCTGCTCGATGGAGCGTTCCGGCAATGCGCTGGTCAGCCTCGGGCAGGACGATGTCCTCGCGCTGCTAGAAGAACAGGGCGGTGAGATCACGGTCGACTGTCAGTTCTGCAATAGCCGTTACCGTTTTGATGAGCCCGCGGTGCAGGCGCTTTTTGCCGCTGCAGCCGAGCACGCGAAGGGTTTGCATTAAACGACAACGGCGCGGGCTTAGCGACTTTGTCTTTTTTTTGGCATAATGGCGCGCCTGCGCGCTGAGTCCGCGCTGAGTCAATGGACGAAAACCAACCTGAACCCCCACGGACTTAGGCCGAATCGGTCGGTCTTTAGATAGATACAATCGGTCAAAGTCGAAGAGGACCCTGTTTGATGACGCAAGCTACCAATACCGTGTACACCGACCTGAGCGTGGCACACCTGATCGAGCTGGCCATTCAGCGCAACGAAGGCCAACTGGCAGATACTGGCGCTCTGGTAGTCAAGACCGGTGCACGTACCGGCCGCTCGCCGATGGACCGTTTTATCGTTGACGAGCCGTCCACCAGCTCTGCGATTGCCTGGGGCGCGGTAAACCGTCCGTTCCCGGCTGACAAGTTTGACGCCCTGTGGGCCCGCGTTGCCGACTATCTGGGCGCGCGCGAAAGCTTCGTATCCCACGTCCACGTTGGTGCCGATCCGGCCCACTACCTGCCGGTCGTGATGGAAACCGAGACGGCATGGCACAACGTGTTCGGTCGCACCCTGTTCATCAATCCGGAAGCCTACAACCCGGCTTCTCGCGACGAGTGGCAGATCATGAACGCCCCGTACTTCGTCTGCGAGCCTGAGCGTGACGGTACCAACAGCGAAGGCTGCGTGATCATCAACTTCGCCCAGCGCAAGGTCCTGCTGGCCGGCATGCAATACGCCGGTGAAATGAAGAAAGCCATGTTCTCCGTGCAGAACTTCCTGTTGCCGGCCAAGGACGTGCTGCCGATGCACTGTGCCGCCAACGTCGGCGACAACGGTGACACCACCCTGTTCTTCGGTCTGTCCGGCACCGGCAAGACCACCCTGTCTGCCGACGAGTCCCGTAACCTGATCGGTGACGACGAGCACGGCTGGGCAGAAGGCTCCGTGTTCAACATCGAAGGTGGCTGCTACGCCAAGTGCATCGACCTGTCGCAGAAGAACGAGCCGGTCATCTGGAATGCCATCAAGTTCGGCTCCATCGTCGAGAACGTGGTTATCGACCCGGTTACCCGTCATGCCGACTACACCGATGTCAGTCTGACCCAGAACACCCGTGCCGCCTACCCGCTGGAGCACGTCGAGAAGCGCGTTGTTGCCAATATGGCCGGTGAGCCGAACGCGATCATCTTCCTGACCTGTGACCTGACTGGTGTGCTGCCGCCGGTGTCCATCCTGAACAACGAGCAGGCCGCCTACCACTTCCTGTCCGGTTACACCGCGCTGGTCGGTTCGACCGAAATGGGTTCGGGCGGCGGTATCAAGTCGACCTTCTCTACCTGCTTCGGTGCGCCGTTCTTCCCGCGTCCTGCCGGCGAGTACGCCGAGCTGCTGATCAAGCGCATCAATGCGTTCGGCAGCAAGGTCTACCTGGTCAACACCGGCTGGACCGGTGGCCCGTACGGTACCGGTAGCCGCTTCAGTATCCCGACTACCCGCGCGATCATTGCGGCAATTCAGTCTGGCGCGCTGGTCGGTGTCGAGACCGAGCACCTGCCGGTTATCAACCTGGACGTTCCGGTTGCTGTGCCTGGCGTTGAAACCAAGCTCTTGAACCCGCGTAACACCTGGGCGAGCAGTGCAGACTATGACAAGGCGGCGCAGGATCTGGCCAAGCTGTTCGTCGACAACTTCACCAAGTTCGATGTGTCTGACGCCATCGTCGCTGCTGGTCCACAGCTGGGCTAAGCCGCAGACAAGCCGCGTTAACGGAACCCGCCTGATGGCGGGTTTCGTGTTTTCAGGGTTGCCGTTTGGCGATGTGCGATGCTGGTTCGCCAATGTCGCGTCTGCGTCCGGGCCGGTGCCTTTGCGGCGCGAAAACATGGCAGATGTACACCCCTCCCGGTGGTGACCATACGGAAGGGGGATCGATTGCCACGGCTTTCGATAGAACATTGAAATAAAAGAGATAAAAAGGGTTGACACTCCTGCGCTGGTCGGTAAAATGGCGCGCCTCAGCAGGGGATATGTGTTACCAACCACTGCCGCTGTTGAGATGTTTCAAGGCCGGTCCGCGATAGCTCAGTCGGTAGAGCAAATGACTGTTAATCATTGGGTCCCTGGTTCGAGTCCAGGTCGCGGAGCCAACTTGAGATAAACGGGGTATAGCGCAGCCTGGTAGCGCGCCTGCTTTGGGAGCAGGATGTCGAGAGTTCGAATCCCTCTACCCCGACCAGTTTTTTTGAGCATGGGTCGTTAGCTCAGTTGGTAGAGCAGTTGGCTTTTAACCAATTGGTCGTAGGTTCGAATCCTACACGACCCACCACTCAAAACCTTCCTTGCAGTACCTTTTCTTTCTATCTGAATCAGTTCTCCTGGCCTGCCTTGTGCAGGTTTTTTCGCGTTTGTGGTTGGCGTCTGGGTATGCCATGGCTGCGTCTGTAGTCTCGTTTGTTAACAAGCGTGTGCCCCGGCATCCACCTCGAGCGCGCCGTTTAAGCATGGAAAGACAAGTAGCGCGGTTAGTTCCTGTATTGCGCTGCCACTGAATCCGCTTTTCGCCTTCGCGGCGAGCCAAGGGGGGCCGCTTGCCCGGCCCCCCCTTGGCTCGCCGCGGGCACCCGGCTACGCGGCCCTTCGGGTTCGCTGCGTTGCTCTGGCCGACGGGGAGTCGCAGAACTCGGGGCTGCGCCCCTCAAACATGCTGCGACTCTTTTTCCCGCCGGCCCTGCGCTACTCGCCCGCGTAAACGGGACGAACCCCGGTGCCCACTCCATCATTCGGCTATTTGGTTAACGGCTTTGGTCTCTTGCCTGTCGCGCCACCCAGTCGATAGTTCGCGACGCACCAAAACAAAACCCCGCACGTGGCGGGGTTTGTTGGTGGCCTCAGAGGCGCTCAGTGCAGCTTCAGGCGCGGTTCGGTCGGTCGGCCGAACTGGTCGCTCAACATCAGCATCAACGTACGTGGAACGCCGTACAGGGCCATCTGGTGCATGCGATAGAGGGACACGTAGAACATCCTTGCCAGACGCCCCTCCAGCATCACGTTACCGGTCAGGTTGCCCATCAGGTTGCCGACGGCGCTGAAGCTCGACAGCGAGATCAGCGAGCCGTAGTCGCGGTAGGTGTATTCGCTCTGCGGCTTGCCTTCCAGCAGGCGGCAGAGGTTTTTTGCCAGCAGGCTGGCCTGCTGGTGGGCGGCCTGCGCGCGTGGTGGAACAAACTTGCCGGGCTCGTCAGTGGGGCAGGCGGCGCAGTCGCCGAAGGCATAGATGCGCTCTTCGCCGTTGACCTTGAGGGTGCGGTCCACTTCCAGCTGGTTGATCCGGTTGGTCGGCATGCCGAGGGTTGCCAGAAATGCCGGCGCACGAATGCCGGCAGCCCAGACCTTCAGGCTGGCGGGAATCTCTTCGCCGTTACCGAGTACCAGTCGGTCTGCCTTGACCTCCTTGACCGGTGATCCGGTGTGCAGGTGCACGCCGAGGTCGCGCAGGATTTCGGTCACCGGGCCGCTGATGCGTTCCGGCAGTGCCGGCAGCAGGCGCGGGCTGGCCTCGATGATGTTGATATTGAGGTCTTCCGGGCTGATCCGGTTGAAGCCGTAGGCCCGCAGCATCTGCGCTGCGTGGTGCAGTTCCGCAGACAGTTCAACCCCGGTGGCCCCGGCGCCAATGATGGCAACGTTGATGGGCTCTCGGGTGGTGCCACGTTCGCTTGCCTGCGCTTTCATGTACTGATTGAGCAGGCTGCGATGAAAGCGCTCGGCCTGGGCGCGGGTGTCGAGGAACAGGCAGTGCTCGGCTGCACCCGGGGTATTGAAGTCATTGGTGGTGCTGCCGACGGAGATCACCAGGTAGTCGTAGTCCAGCTCGCGTGGGGCGATCAGCTCGTCGCCGTTCTCGTCATGGATGGCGGCCAGCTGGATGGTCCGACGCTCGCGATCCAGACTCGTCATGGCGCCCAACTGAAAGTTGAAGTGGTTCCACTTGCCCTGGGCGACGTAATTCAGCTCATCTTCGGTCGAATTGAGCGAGCCGGCGGCGACTTCGTGCAGCAGCGGCTTCCAGATGTGGGTCATGTTGGCGTCGACCAGGGTAATTCTGGCCTTGCCCTTGCGGCCCAGTTTGCGCCCCAGTCGGGTGGCTAGCTCAAGCCCGCCGGCGCCGCCGCCGACAACGACAATGCGCGGTGGTACTGCGGGAGATGCGTTGGAGTCTGACATCTTGGTTTCTCACGGATAATGGAAACGGGCGTCAGTCAACGGCCGAAAGCGGGCACGCTGGGCGTCAGGGCTGGGGTGGCGGGCAGTGACCGGTTGGCCGAATGATCAGGCAACCGCAAACTGGGCCAGCAGGCGTGACAGCAGGCCCAGACCAATGACCGAGCCCGCCACCAGGGCGATCAGGATCCATACGCGAAAAGGGCGGCGCTCGACCCGGTGAACCGGGGAGGACAGGTATTCGTCAACGCGCTTCTGGTCTTCGGGGTGGAGTCGGCTGGGCATTGGGATGGCCTTCTTGTGTCGTTGCAGTACGTTGCTGCGGCTAAGGCTTGACTGACTTTGCGGTCATTCTAGACCCTTGCCGGGGCGATTGCATTACTCCTTTGGATCAGCCTGCTATCATCGCTGCCACCGGCTCTGGAGGTCGCCATGCTGTCCGATGCACTACTGACACCCCTGCAGTTGACGCTTTGTCTGCTGATTTACGGCGCGGCCACGCTGTGGGCTCTGGCGCGGGTCAGCTGGGTTGAGCTGATCGCCGACAGCCGTCGTCAGCATCTGTTTTACGGCAGCGCGTTTGCGTTGGCCGTACTCTGGCTGGTTCGCCGCGAGTTCGATAGCGGTCTGACCATGCATTTCATCGGTGTAACCGCAGTGACTCTGATTCTCGACTGGCCGCTGGCACTGGTGGCCGGTGCGCTGGCGCAATTGGCGCTGGTGCTGCTGGGTCAGGACGACGTTGCTGCTCTGGGAGCCAACGGTCTGCTGCGGTTGCTGGTGCCGGTGCTGATCACGGTGGCGATAGCCCGGGCGCTGGAGTCGAGGCAGCCCCGAAATCTGTTTCTGTATATCTTCATCAGTGGCTTCTTTGCCGCCGGTCTCAGCGCTGTGGGTACGGTGCTCAGTGGCATGGGGTTGCTGCATTGGTCCGGCCAGTTGCAGGCGCCGGACAGCCTGGTCGAGCTGTTTGGGTATCTGCTGCTGGTCATGTTTCCCGAGGCCTTTATCAATGGCACGGTAATCGCCGCGCTGATTGTCTTTCATCCGGACTGGGTTGAGACGTTCAATACCGATCGTTACCTGCAGGCGCCATTGGACGATGACAAATCCTGAGGCAGATCAATGTCGTGCGCCGTGCCGGGTGTTCAAATGAGCTACCACAGAGGAGAGAAGACATGTCTGCTTACACAATTGCCAAACAGGTCATGGCTGAGGCCATCGAAAAGGCCGCCGCTGCCGGCCATGACGAGCAGGCGCTGGCCCGCGCGCTGATGAGTGAAGTCATTGCGGTCTACAAAAAGGCGCGCACGCAGCAGGATATTGCCAGTGAACTGAACTTTCTCGCCAACAACCTGGATGACGATGAAGAGTACGCCTTCATGCGCCCCTGAGCAGGGCGCATGAACGGTTGTTGCTGCCAGGTCAGTCGCGCACTTCGATCACGCCGTCGGCGCTGACAGTGACGTCGGATTGGCCGCCTTCCACCTCAGGCGCGCTGCCTGACATGTCGGCAGCCATCATGACCTTTTCGGCGCGGTAGCGCATTGGCTGCATGTACTGGGTATTGAGGTTCAGGTTGACAATCTTGTAGTCGCTGCCGCCAAGGCTGCGGGTAGCGATATCGGCGCGGGCCTTGAACGCCTCGATGGCCTTGGCGATAAGCTGGTCCTCGGTCTGTCTGCGGCTGTCGGCCGACAGGCTGAACTGCATGCTGCCGAGGCTGAGTTCGCCGAGCATTTGGCCGGTCAGCGCCGAGATGGCCGCGAAGTCACTGCCCTCGATGCTGATCTCACCGCGCTCACGCCAGCCCACGATATTCTCGCCCTTTTCGTCATAGACCGGGTGGCTGCTGCGGTTACCGCTGCTGACGCGGATGCCGCTGGCCTTGCGTGCGGTCTCCAGACCGGCATTGAGGCGGCGGGTAATGGTTTCGGCCAGCTTGGCCGGGTCGCGGTCCTGGGCTTCGGTGTAGAAGGTCACCTGCATGGTGTCATGATTGACCGCCTGCTCGACCTGGGTGCGCAGCGATATCTGGTTGTAGCGGATGTCTTCCGCCTGGGCGCCGCCGGCAAGCAGCGATCCGGCGAGCAGCAGGCCAGTCATTGGCAGAGGTGGTTTACCCATGGTGTTCTCCTTGTTCAGTGCACAGTCAGACCCATGCAAACGCTGCTGGTTCCCGATTCCCGGCTGCGCCTGATTGTGCGACCCTGTGTCACCTCGGCTCCATTCGTCGAGCTTCCTATACTGGAGTTTTTTGCGTGCCGCACCGAACCCTTATGAGCCTCAATACGCTGGCCCTCTCGCCGTCGAGTCAGAATCTCTGGCGGGTAGTACTGATTCGTCTGCTGGTCCTGCTGGCCCAAAGCATATCGGTGATGGCGGCCTATCTCAGCGGCTGGTTTCCATTACCCTGGACGCCGCTGCTGATCACCCTGAGTGTCTCGGCGGGAGTAAGCATTCTGACGCTGCTGCGGCTGCGCAGCAGCTGGCCGGTCACCAGTGTCGAGTACGCCCTGCAGCTGCTGTTCGATATGGCGATCCACAGCGTCCTGCTTTATTACTCGGGCGGCCCGACCAACCCTTTCGTGTCTTACTATCTTGTGCCGCTGACTATTGCCGCCGCGACGCTCCCCTGGTTCTTCACCGCCATCCTGGCGATCGTTGCGGTGACGTCCTACAGTGCGCTGCTGGTCTGGTATATGCCGCTCAACGCCTTCGAGATTCCACTCGCCGGCGGCCTGATCAATCTGCACGTCATCGGCATGTGGCTCAACTTCGCCATGAGTGCCGGCCTGATCAGCCTGTTTGTCGTGCGGATGGCCGACGCGCTGCGTCTGCACGCCGATCGGCTGGCCGAGCGCCGCGAGCAGAGCGCGCGAGATGCTCAACTGCTGGGGATTGCGAGCGTGGCCGCCGGCGCCGCCCATGAGCTGTCTACGCCGCTGTCGACCATGAGTGTGCTGCTCAAGGAAATCAGCAAGGATTACAGTGATCCGCAGTTGCAGGAGGACCTTACCGTTCTGCAGGAGCAGGTTAAGCTATGCAAGGAGAGCCTGCAGCACATGGTGCGCAGTGCGGAAGACAGTCGCCGTCAACCGGAGAAGGTACAGGCGGGTGACGAGTGGCTGCGTGCGATGCTGGCGCGCTGGCAACTGATGCGCCCCGAGGCGTCCTGGCAACTGCAACCCCTGCCGCAGGAGCCTGCGCCTCTGTTGCGGGCGACGCCTGAGCTGGGTCAGGGTATTCTCAACTTGTTGAACAATGCCGCTGATGCCTGTCCGGACAACATTCAGATCAGTCTGCACTGGAACAGCGGCCAGATTATTCTGCGTATTCGGGATCATGGTCCGGGTGTGCCGTTGCATATTGCCGAACAGCTGGGTACCGCGTTTGTCACGACCAAGGGCAAGAAGGGGTTCGGGCTTGGGCTGTTCCTCAGTCAGGCCGCCGTTTCGCGATTGGGCGGCAGTGTAAAGCTGTTTAATCAGGATGGTGGTGGTACCCTCACCGAAGTACGGTTGCCGGTGGTGACAGGAGAAAATTGATGACTGAAGAGACGATTCAGGAAGATCAGCCGCTGCTGCTGATGGTGGATGACGATCCGACCTTTACCCGGGTCATGGCGCGGGCATTGAGTCGCCGTGGCTTGCAGGTAGAAACCGCAGGCGGAGCAGACGAAGCCATGCGCATCGCGCGTGAGCGTCGGCCCGATTACGCGGTGCTGGACCTGAAGATGGAAGGAGACTCCGGGCTGGTGCTGATGCCGAAGCTGCTGGAGCTGTACCCTGATCTGCGTATCGTGATCCTGACCGGTTACTCAAGCATTGCCACCGCCGTAGAGGCGATCAAGCGCGGCGCCTGCAACTACCTGTGCAAACCCGCCGATGCCGACGACGTTCTGACTGCCCTGCTGTCGGAACAGGCCGATCCCGAGTCGCTGGTGCCCGAACACCCGATGTCGGTCGACCGGCTGCAGTGGGAGCATATCCAGCGCGTACTGGCCGAACATGACGGCAATATCTCTGCCACCGCCCGGGCGCTGGGCATGCACCGGCGGACTCTGCAGCGCAAACTGCAGAAGAGGCCGGTGCGCCGCTAGCGCTTCGCGCCAGCTGCAAGCGGCAAGCTACAAGAAAAAACCGCGCTGATGCTAATCGCGCGGTTTTTTCTTGAGGCGGGCAATGGCGTCAAAGTTTTTTAGGAAACATTTGACGGTCCTGAGCCGAAGCGCATGTTTAGCACGCTTGCCGCTTGCCGCTTGCCGCTTGCCGCTTGCCGCTTGCCGCTGACGGCTAAGTGCGCGCCTGCGGCGCGCTCAGCCGTTCTGCCGAATTCCCGTGATAATCCACGGCTGATTGTCGCCATCGGCGCGTTCCAGCGCCCAGCTTTCATCGAACCACTGGCCTGCGTCTTCGGCGCTGTCTCGGTCCAGGCCATTGAAGCTGACGGTTACCAGTGTGCGTCCGTTGGCCTGGCTGACGCCGTCCAGACGCGCGGTCAGCTCGTCGACGAAGCCATTGGCGGTTGGCGGCGATTCCTCGCGTGCGGCCAGCAGTTGCTGCAGCAGCTCGGGGCTCAGGTACTCGGCCATGCCGGCGCTGTCGCCGTCACGCCAGTGGCGTTGCAAGGTATAGAAATGCTCCTTGGCACCACGCAGGAATACCTCGGCGTCGAACCAGGCCGGGGCGTCAATCGGCGCAGCGGCAGCGGGCTGTGCGGTATGCGCTGGCTCCCAGTTATGCACCGGCTCGCGCTGCATGGGCGCTCCGCCGGCCGGCTGCCATTGCGGCTGGCGCTGCTGCGCGGCCTGCGGGCGGCGGCTGAACAGCTTGAACAGAACAAAGGCGATCAGGCCGAACAGCAGAATGTCGAACAGCTGAATGCCCTCGAAGCCGTCACCGAACAGCATGGACGCCAGCAGGCCACCTGCGGCGATACCGGCCAGCGGGCCCAGCCAGCGGCTGGCGCCAGAGGTGGCTGCTCCCGCAGCGGTTTGCTGACGGTTGGGAGCCGCTTGCTGATCGCGCGGTGCAGCCTGACGCTGAACGGGTGCGCTCTGGTGGGTCGGCGCGCTGCCGAAACTCTTGCCACCGCCCATGCGGCGGGCTTCGGCATCAGGTGTGCTGACAACAACCATCAGCATCACGGTAAAAAACGGCAACAACCAACGCATGTAATAACCTCCGAATACAGGGGATGCCAAGTTTGCCAAAGAGGCGCAGGCAAGGAACGGGTTTAGTGTGTATGGTTGTTTCAGACAACCGAAGAAAGCGGGAGAGCGTACATGTTTACAGCGATGCGTGCCGAACGTATGGAAGGGTTGCACTTCTTTTCCGACCAGGCGACCGGACTCGAAGCCATTGTTGCGATCCACAATACGCGTCTGGGCCCGGCGCTTGGCGGGTGCCGGTATCTCGCCTACAACAGTGTCGACGACGCTATGGCTGACGCCATGCGTCTGGCCCGCGGTATGAGCTATAAGGCAGCGCTGGCGGGGCTGGACCAGGGCGGCGGCAAGGCGGTGATTCTGCGTCAGCCGCACATTGCCGATCGGGCCGCGCTGTTCGAGGCCTTTGGCCGCTGTATTGAATCGCTGCGTGGGGGTTACATCACGGCGATGGACAGCGGCACCAGCAGTGCCGATATGGACTGCATTGCCCAGCAAACCGCCCACGTGACCAGCACTACGCATGCCGGTGACCCCTCGCCGCACACGGCGCTCGGCGTATTGGCCGGGATACGTTCGGCGGTGCGGGCGCGGCTCGGTCAGGAATCGCTCGACGGGGTGCGCGTCACCCTGCAGGGGCTGGGCAATGTGGGATATGCGCTGGCGCAGCTGATGCAGGCCGAGGGCGCCGAGCTGCTGGTGGCCGATCTGGATCAGGGCAGGGTGCGGCTGGCTGAAGAGGAACTCGGCGCCCAGCCACTGGCCCCGGATGCCGTCTACGAGGCGCCCTGTGATGTGTTTGCACCCTGCGGCCTGGGCGGCGTCATCAATCAGCGCAGCATCACCCGGCTGCGCTGCGCGGTGGTGGCCGGCGCCGCCAATAACCAGCTGGTCGAGCCAGCGTTGGGCGAACAGTTGCGGATGCGCGAGATTCTGTATGCGCCCGACTACGTCATCAATGCGGGTGGTCTGTTGCATGTCGCGCTGACGCACCGGGGCGTTGCGGCCGGCGACATTGCGGGGCGGATCAGGAATATCGGCAGCCGGCTCGATGCGATCTTTGAACAGAGCCTTGCGCAGGGGCGCTCGCCTGCCGAAGTGGCCGACCGGCAGGCGGAGCAGTTGCTCTATGACGAGGACGCGCTCTGATTACTCCAGCTTGAAGCGCTGGCGCATCCGCTTGTCGAGGATCGATGTCGGCAGCCAGCGCTTGAGGCGCACCATGCTGCGCGCGCCGGAGCCGATCAGCACGTTCTCCGGCCGCACCGGGTTGCCGATGTAGCCGAGCAGCTCGCGGGCAAAGTCCTTCGCGCTGGTTGAGCGGGCGTTTTGCGAGGCCTTGGCGCGGGCCTGTACCGCTTTTTCCCAGGGCTTGAACCAGGAACTGTCGGCCATGGTGATCGCCGCGGTGGCGTTATTGCCGAAGTCCGAGGCAATGGCCCCCGGCATGACCGTCATGACCTGGATGCCGAACGGATGCAGCTCCATGCGCAGGGCGTCGGAAATCGCATGCAGCGCCGCCTTGGAGGCACAGTACACGCCGGAGAACGGCGTGGTGGTGACGCCGGACACACTGCCGATATTGACGATCAGGCCCTTGGCGGTGCGCAGCAGCTCGGCGCTGTCGCGAACCAGTTGCAGCGGGGCAAAGACGTTGGTGTCGAACTGGCGCAGCAGGGTCTCGCGATCGGCATCCATGATTGGCCCCATGGCACCGTACCCGGCGTTGTTGACCAAAAGGTCCAGGCGACCGGTCTGCTCGCGAATCTGCTCGACACACTGTCTGCGCTGGGCGGCGTCATTCACATCGAGTTCGATGGCGATGGCGCCCTTGTCAGTCAGCGGGGTCAGGGTGTCGACACGGCGCGCGGCGGCGAATACCTGATAGCCGGCGTCCAGGCAGGCCAGCGCCAAAGCCTGACCAATGCCGGACGAACAGCCGGTGATCAGGGCGACGGGTTGGGTCATGGGTGGGGCTCCTTATTGTTCTTCGATAAAGTCGGCTCGCACCGCATCAGCGCGGTATTGCAGCTCGGATTCGCGGTAACCGCGGCGCAGCCGCGGCAGACTGTAACAGACCAGGGTATCGGCGCCGGGCAGCAGATCGGAACCGAGGGTAAAGCGTTGATCGCTGCTGGCAACGTCGACCAGGTTGGAGTTGTAGCCGGGCTGGTTAACCCACAGCAGCCAGCTGATATTGCGTGCGGTCAGCTCACCGCCGTTATGAATGCGGACCGCCAGCGGCTGGCCGAACGGGCAGCTGTCGGGCTGATAGCGGAGGTCGAAGGCGAGATGGTCGATGCGCTGGCTTTGCTGCCACTGCAGCACACCCATGATCGCACCAAGCAGCAGGGCAAGGCCTGCAACGACGGCACTGACCGGCAGCATCACCCGCGGGAAGCGCAACAGCAGTACCAGCCAGATCAGAAACAGGGCTATGCCGTAGGGCATGGGTTGGTCCTCCTTGGAACAGGCTATAACTCTATCAAGCCGGGAGGGCTGGCGGCGACCACTGAAACAGCTCGCAACTGTTCTGCCAGCACCGGGCGCTGAACTCGTCGAGTGATTCGCCACGCAGGGCGGCCAGCTCTTTGGCTATCTGTGGCAGCAGTGCGGGGCTGTTGCGCTGGTGGGCGTGGAAGGCCGGCGCCATGTCGGGCGAGTCGGTTTCCAGCACCAGTTGCTCACCGGGCAGCAGCGCGATGGTCTGACGCAACCGGGTTGCCTGCGGCCAGGTGGCGGCGCCGCCCAGGCCCAGCTTGAAGCCCAGCTTGTGGTACTCGCGGGCCTCTTCCGGGCTGCCGCTGAAAGCATGGATAATGCCGCCGCGCGCCGGGCGGTAGCGCTTGAGTGTGGCGATCACATCGGCGTGGGCGCGGCGCACGTGCAGCAAACTGGGCAGACGGCAATCGACCGCCAGCTGCAACTGCGCCTCGAACAACTGCTGCTGGGCGTTGCGGTCTGCGTTCTTGCCCCAGTAGTCCAACCCGTATTCGCCAACGGCGCAGCAGCGCGGATCGTCCAGCCGCTCTGCCAGTATTTGCTGCAATGCGCCAATGTGCCCGTCACGGTGCTCGTCCATAAACATCGGGTGTAATCCAAAGGCGGCGAACAGATTGTCGTGCTGCCGGCACAGCTGCCAGATTCGATCCCAGTTGCGCTGCGTGACACCCAGCAGCACCAGCCGCTCGACACCCAGGCGCGCGCAGTCGCTCAACACCTGATCGCGATCAGGGTCGAAGGCAGCGAAGTCGAGATGGGTGTGGGTGTCGATATAGGGCATGGGGGAACGCTACGCTTACGCGTAGCGAGCTGCAAGCCGGAAGCCGCTGCGCGGCTCAAGCTACAAGCTACAAGCTACAAGCTACAAGCGAAAAGCTACAAGCGAAAAGCGAAAAGCGAAAAGCGAAAAGCGAGGACAGACTGTGGGCCTTGCGGGAGTGCGGTGGAAGTTATCGCGGTCGTTTGCAGTTGCAGTGCCCTCAAACCACCCGCGCAGCTGGTGACCGCACGGGTGTTACTTGCAGCTTGAGGCTTGAGGCTTGCAGCTGAGCCACGTAGCGGCTCAGTGATGCTCTCGCGTCGCGCGGAAGTCGATTTCCGGCCAGCGTTCTTCGGTCAGGCTGAGGTTGACTCGGGTCGGCGCCAGGTAGGTCAGGTGACCGCCGCCATCGACCGCGAGGTTCTCGGTGGCCTTCTTGCTGAATTCGTCAAGTTTCTTGCGATCACCGGATTCGACCCAGCGGGCGGACCAGACGTTGACCGGTTCGTACATGCACTCGACCTTGTATTCCTGCTTCAGGCGCTCGGCTACGACGTCGAACTGCAGTACACCGACTGCGCCGAGGATGATGTCGTTGTTGCGCTCGGGGAAGAACACCTGGGTCGCGCCTTCCTCGGCCAGTTCCTGCAGGCCCTGGCGCAGCTGCTTGGATTTCAGCGGGTCTTTCAGGCGCACGCGGCGGAACAGTTCCGGGGCAAAGTGCGGGATGCCGGTGAAACCGATCTTCTCGCCTTCGGTAAAGGTATCGCCGATCTGGATGGTGCCGTGGTTGTGCAGACCGATGATGTCGCCGGCCCAGGCTTCTTCCAGATGCTCACGCTCGGCGGCGAAGAAGGTCAGCGCATCGGCGATGCGCACTTCCTTGCCGGTGCGCACGTGGAACAGCTTCATGCCCTTTTCGTAACGGCCGGAGCAGATACGCACGAAGGCGATGCGGTCGCGGTGTTTGGGGTCCATGTTCGCCTGGATCTTGAACACGAAACCGGTGAACGGCGCTTCGGTCGGCTGCACCTCACGCTCGTGGCTGGCGCGCGGTTGCGGGCGCGGGGCCCAGTCGACGATGGCGTCCAGCACCTGATCAACACCGAAGTTGCCCAGCGCCGTACCGAAGAATACCGGAGTCAGTTCGCCCTTGAGGAAGGCGTCCTGATCGAACTCGTGGCAGGCACCCTGTACCAGTTCGAGTTGCTCGACGAAGTCGTCGTACAGATCGCCCAGATGGGCGCGGGCGGCATCGGAGTCCAGCCCATCGATGACCTGCTGTTCGGTGCGCTCGTGACCGTGGCCCGGGACGTAGACAATGATCTTGTCGTCGGCCAGGTGGTAGACGCCCTTGAAGTCGCGGTAGCAGCCAATCGGCCAGGTGATCGGGGCGGCCTTGATGTTCAGGACCGCCTCGATTTCATCGAGCAGTTCGATCGGGTCGCGGATGTCGCGGTCGAGTTTGTTGACGAAGCTGACGATGGGCGTGTCGCGCAGGCGGCAGACGTCCATCAGCGCAATGGTGCGCGGCTCGACACCCTTACCGCCGTCGAGCACCATCAGCGCCGAGTCCACCGCGGTCAGGGTGCGGTAGGTATCTTCCGAGAAGTCTTCGTGGCCGGGGGTGTCGAGCAGGTTGACCATCGCGTCGCGATAGGGGAACTGCATCACCGAGGTGGTCACCGAAATGCCCCGCTCCTTTTCCATCGCCATCCAGTCGGAGGTGGCGTGGCGGTCGGATTTGCGCGACTTGACCGTACCGGCCACGCTGATCGCCTGCCCCATGAGCAGCAGACGTTCGGTGATGGTGGTCTTACCCGCATCCGGGTGAGAGATGATGGCGAAGGTGCGCCGTTTGGCGACTTCTTTTTCGATGGCGTTGGACATGTCGGCTACTGAGTAGTGGCGGGACGCGGTCGCTGCACTGTGCAGGCCGGGTCCGGACGAGGCTTGAAAAATAGCTGCGTATTGTCGCTGATCGGGCGGGGGATGACAAAGGCTAAAACGTGTACAGCGCCCGGTGTCGCCTGCCGGCAGTTTGAACTACCATTGCGGTCACGAGTGAGGGCGACCATGCACGACGATTTTGGCGACAACCTGCGGCTGCTGTGCAGCTACTACAAGTCCACCGCCGAGGTGTGCCGCCGGCTGGGCATCAACCGCCCTCAGTTCAATCGCTATCTCAACGGCATCAATCGACCGTCCGACAGCACCATGCGCCGACTGTGCGACTTTTTCGGCGTTGAAGTTCACGAGATGCTGTTGCCCCACGGCCAGTTCCAGCGGTTGATTCAGGTGCGCCCGCAGCAGGGCGAGCGAACGGCGTTGCTGCCGTTACAGCCCGACTCGCTGGAGCAGCAATACCTGCAGCGGCTGAACCGTGCCGGCCAGAGTGGCCTCGACAAGTATCTGGGCTACTACTTCGAGTACTACCTGTCGATGGCCTATCCCGGCAGCATCCTGCGTACCCTGGTGTGTCTGGAAGAGCACGACGGCAAGACCTACTACCAGCGCACCGAGCGGATTCGCGAGCGGACGGGCAGCAAGCCGTTTCACGGGGTGTATCGCGGCATGGTGCAGTTTCTGTCGGATCGCATCTTTCTCGCCGACTACGAGACCCTCACCAATTTTGAAATGACCCAGACGGTGCTCTATCCCTCCTTCCGCAACCGGGTGGACCGGCTGACCGGTCTGCGCATCGGCGTATCCGGCAGTGGCGAGCGGGTGCCGTGCTGTACACGGGTGCTGTACGAGTACCTCGGGCGTGAGGTGGATCGGCAGCGGGTGCTGGCGCTGTGCGGGCTGTACGCCTGTGATGATCCGGCGCTGGACGCGGATATCCGCGCGGCGATCCGCAACGACATTGGCCCGGGAGAGTGGCACTTCCGGGCGCGGTTTTAGATCGTCCGTTCGTCGCTCAGGTTCAGCGCCCAGTCGCGGGCCACGGCTGCGGCGTCGCGGCCACCCGCCAGCAACCAGTGCAGTTTGCAGAACGCCGCTTCCGGCGTCATGTCACCGCCACTCAGCACACCCTGATCCTGCAGGCCCGCGCTCGCGGCGTAGGTGCCGGGGCTGATGCCGCCCTGCAGACACTGGGTTACGTTGACCACGACCTTGCCACGTGCGCCGGCGCGCTTGATAAAGGCGTCGAACGCCGGATCGCGGCTGGGCACGTTGCCCGCGCCGAAACTCTGCAACACCACCGCCTTGCAGTTACTGTCGGCCAGAATCGCGTCGTACAGGGCTGGCGGCATCGATGGATGCAGGCAGAGCATGGCAACCGCACCCGGCTGGAAGTCGAGGGCGGCGGCTTCGCGCGGATGACGGCTGGCGATAGCTTCGCCAAGCAATCGCTCGGTATACAGCTGCGGGCGGATATTGAGTTCGGCCAGCGGCGCCGCGTTGGGGGTGTCGAAGGCGTGAAACTGCTGGCTGCTGACTTTGCGCAGGCGGCTGCCGTTGAGCAGCCGGTTGTTGAACACCAGGCCGACATTGCGCAAGCGCGGCCCGGCTGCCAATTGCAGCGCTGCCTGCAGGTGCGCTACCGCGTCGCTGCGCGGCAGCCCGAGCGGGACCTGCGAGCCGGTGAACAGCGCGTTGCGTTCGCTGGCGCCGAGCATGAACGATAGCGCCGCAGCGCTGTAGGCCATGGTGTCGGTGCCGTGCAGAATGATGAAGCCGCGATAGCGGTCCCAGTGTTCGGCCAGCAGCGCGGCGAGCTGCTGCCAGTGCGCCGGGGTGATATTGGCGCTGTCGATCAGCGGGTCGATCTCCAGCAGATCGAAGCTGGGCAACTGCTGCAGACTGCTGCCCAGCTGTTGCTCGATCCGCTGGCGCAAACCGGGGGCCGGTGCCAGCCCATGCGGGCCGGGCACCATGCCGATAGTGCCGCCGGTGTGCAGGATCAGCACCTCGGCGGTCATGAGGCGGCCTTTTGCGGAGCCAGCATGGACTGCGGGCTCAGCAGGCGGTTGAGTTCCGATTCGCTCATCAGGTTCTCCTCGATGATCAGCGCCTTGACCGTGCTGCCGGTCATCAGCGCCGTATGGGCGATGCGCGAGGCATTGCTGTAGCCGATGTGTGGCACCAGCGCGGTGATGATACCGATGCTGTTGTCGACGTGGGCAGCGCAGGCCTGTTCGTTGGCGATGATGCCACGAATGCAGCGATGTTCCAGCATCTGGCAGGCTTCCTTGAGCATCTTCAGCGAGTTCAGCAGGTTGTAGATGATCATCGGCTCCATCGCGTTGAGCTGCAGCTGCCCGGCCTCGGCGGCCAGGGTCACCGCCAGATCGGCAGCGATGACCTGATACGCAGTCTGGTTCATCGCCTCGGGAATCACCGGGTTGACCTTGCCCGGCATGATCGAGGAACCGGGCTGCATCGGCGGCAGCTGGATTTCACCGAGCCCTGTGCGCGGGCCGCTGGAGAGCAGGCGCAGGTCGTTGCTCATCTTGCTCAGCTTGATCGCCAGGCGCTTGAGGATGCCGGAGAAGAATACGAAGGCGCCCATGTCGGACGTCGCTTCGACCAGGTTGCAGGCCGGTACCAGCGGCTTGCCCGACACCTCGGCCAGCCGTGCGACTACCTTGGCGGAATAACCGTCCGGGGTGTTGATGCCGGTACCGATGGCGGTGCCGCCGAGATTCACCTCACACAGCAGCGCGCAGGCTTCGCGGATGCGGTCGATGTCTTCGCCGAGGTTGACGGCAAAGGCGTCGAATTCCTGACCCAGCGTCATCGGAACGGCGTCCTGCAGTTGGGTGCGGCCCATCTTCAGGATATGCGCGAACTCGCGGCCCTTGTCTTCCAGTGCGGCCTTCAGCGAGGCCAGCGCGGGGACGAAATTGTCGGCGGCAAACTGAATGCCGAGGCACGCGGCGGTCGGGTAGGCGTCGTTGGTCGACTGCGAGCGGTTGACGTCGTCATTCGGATGCAGATAGCGGTACTCGCCACGACCGTGCCCGAGCTTGGCCAGTGCGACGTTGGCGATCACCTCGTTGGCGTTCATGTTGGTCGAGGTGCCGGCGCCGCCCTGAATGACGTCGACGATGAACTGGTCGTGATACAGACCGCTGGCGATGTCTTCGCAGGCGGAGACGATGGCGTCGGTCTTTTCCTGACTGAGCAGGCCGAAGTCGCGGTTGGTCAGCGCCGAGGCCTGTTTTACCTGCGCCAGTGCCTGAATCAGTTCCGGGAAGTGGGAAATCGGCACCCCGGTAATGGCAAAGTTGGCCGCCGCACGCAGGGTCTGGATGCCGTACCAGGCATCTTCGGGTACATCGAGATCACCAAGCAGATCGTGTTCTGAACGGGTATTCATGGGTGTGCTTCCAGAGGAAACGGAGCGCCGGGGATCCGGCGCTCGGGGCAGGGGTCAGTGGTTGTCTTTGCGCTGGCTGGCCGGCCAGGACTCGTGGTCCAGATCCAGGTCGGCGTACTCTTCAGCGTGGAAGGTCGGCGTCTTGTTGCCGCTCTTGAGCTGTCGGTCGTAGTCGGCGAGCACGCGCTTGCCGGTCTTGAACAGCAGGGTCAGGGCAACCAGGTTGACCAGTGCCAGCAGGCCCATGGTCAGGTCGGCGAAGCCGAATACGGTACCCAGATCCATGATCGCGCCCAGACAGCACAGGCAGATCACCACCACCCGGAAGCCGTTCATGACGAACTCGTTGCTGCGGCCGGAAGTCAGGTAGCTGACGCTGTTCTCACCGAGGTAGTAGTTGTAGAGCACGGTGCTGAAGCCGAACAGCAGCATGGCAATGCTGACGAACACACGGCCCCATTCGCCGATATGGGTTGCCAGCGAGGCCTGGGTCAAGGCCACGCCCTGACTGGCGTCGCCCAGCGTCGGGTCATAGGCGGTGCCCATCAGAATGATCAGCGCGGTGCAGGTGCACAGCACGATGGTGTCGATGAAGACCGAGAACGACTGCACCACACCCTGATTGGCCGGGTGCGGGACGAAGGCCACCGCCGCCACGTTGGGCGCGCTGCCGAGACCCGCTTCGTTGGAGAACAGGCCGCGCTTGACGCCCATCAAGATTGCCGCGCCGATACCGCCGCCGACCACCGGGCCAATGCCGAAGGCGCTTTCCACAATCAGCTTGAGGGTCGCGGGAATCTCGCTGAAGTTCAGACCCAGTACCACCACCGCGATCAGCAGGTAACCGCCCGCCATGATCGGCACCAGCACCTCAGCGACCTGAGCGATACGTTTGACGCCGCCGAAGATGATCAGGCCGACCACCAGTGCCAGACCGATACCGCTGTAGTACAGCGGAATGCTGAACGCATCCTGCAGCGAGGTGGCGACTGCGTAGGACTGCAGGGCGATAAAGCCGATACCGAAGGTCACCAGCAGCAGCACCGAGTAAACCATCGCCAGCCACTTCCAGTTACGGCCTAGACCGCGTTCGATGTAGTGGGCCGGGCCGCCACGGTAGGCACCATCCGGTTCGGCGGTCTTGTACAGCTGGGCGAGGGTACATTCGATGAAGCTGGTTGCCATGCCCATCAGGCCGACAACCCACATCCAGAAGATGGCGCCGGGGCCACCGAGGGTAATGGCCACCGCAACGCCGGCGATATTGCCGCCGCCAACCCGGCCGGCAACCGACAGGATCAGGGCTTGAAAGGAACTGAGGTGGCGTCCGTCTGCCTCGTGATGGTTGGCGGTCAGGATGCCGAACATCTTGCCGAAGTAACGAAACTGAACGAAGCGGGTGGCGATGGTGAACCAGACTCCGATGCCGACCAGCATGGCAATCAGAACCTTGCTCCACAGCAGGTCGCTGAGGGCGGATAGCATGATCTACTCCTTTCGGTGAGCCGAATTTTATTGTCGGTTGGGGAGGCTCATTGAAACGCGCGAGTACGCGCTTGGGGAGTTTGTAAACTGATACGAAAAGACGCTATCTGATGCGTTTAGAGCATCAGATAGCGTCTGTTTTCCTGCGTCAGGCGATCTGTTCCAATGCCTCGTCGCGCAGCACCACCAGCGGTTGACCGGCCTGTACCCGGCCACCGGGCTGCTGCAGCACGTGGGTTACCACGCCGTCGCACGGCGCCTGCAGCGGAATCTCCATCTTCATCGATTCGAGAATCAGTAGCGTTTGCCCGGCCTTGACCGTGTCGCCCACCTTGACCTCGGCCTGCCACAGGCTGCCGGATACCGGGCTGTCGACGCCGACGCTGTCTTCCGGCCAGCTGATGTCCTCGTCGCTGCTTTCCAGCTCCTCGCTTTCGAAGTTGAACTGGCCGTTGGCGTGCCACTGGCGCAGCTCTTCGGCGAAGGCCGCGTTGCGCTGCTGCTTGAAGGCGTCGATGTCGTCGGCGTTGTCGTTGATGAAGGCTTCGTGCTCGGCGAGGCTGAACTGGCTTTCCTCGATGCGCAGCGGATAGCGGCCCTGCGGAAAGTCGCGGCGAATCTGCTGCAGCTCCTCGTGGCTGACCTCATAAAAGCGGATCTGGTCAAAGAAGCGCAGCAGCCACGGCTTGCTGAACTCGCGGGTCTGGCGGTAGCGGTTCCACATTTGCAGGGTACGGCCAACGAACTGATAACCGCCGGGGCCTTCCATGCCGTAGACGCAGAGGTAGGAGCCGCCGATGCCGACCGAGTTTTCGGCGGTCCAGGTGCGCGCCGGGTTGTACTTGGTGGTGACCAGACGGTGGCGCGGATCGGTCGGTGTGGCCACCGGCGCGCCGAGGTAGACGTCGCCGAGGCCCATGACCAGATACGACGCCTCGAACAGCACCTTCTTGACGTCGTCGATGCTGTCGAGCCCGTTGATGCGGCGGATGAACTCCAGATTGCTCGGGCACCAGGGCGCATTCTTGCGCACCGACTGGGTGTATTTTTCGATCGCCAGCTGGCAGGCCTGGTCATCCCACGACAGCGGGATGTGCACGATGCGCGAGGGTACGGCCAGCTCGTTGAGGCGCTCCGACAGTGCCTGTTCTGCCTTGAACAGATGCTCGAGCAGCGCGTCATGGCTCAATTGCTGGCTGTCGAAATGCACCTGCAGTGAGCGGATACCCGGGGTCAGCTCACGCAGGCCGGCCGCCGGGTTCTGTTGCAGCCACTGCATCAGCGCGTGAGCGCGGAAGCGCAGGCGGATATCGAGCATCTGCTCACCGTACTCGACCAGCAGGAAGTGGTCACCGGCGGCGCGGTAGACGATTTCGTCACCGAACTGCTCGGCGGGCAGGCGCTTGAGGATCGGGCTGTCGACCGCCACCGGCTGCCATTCGACCGGCGTGGCGGCCAGTGCGTCGATCTGCTGGATCTGCGCCGCTTCCAGCGCGACCGCCTGCTCGATGCTGACCGGTACAAAGCGCACTTTGTCGCCGGCGCGCAGCTGGCCGAGTTTCCACAGGTCGGCGGTGATGACGGTGGCCGGGCAGACGAAGCCACCCAGTGACGGGCCGTCCGGGCCGAGGATCACCGGCATGTCGCCGGTGAAATCGACGGTGCCGAAGGCGTAGGCGTTGTCGTGAATGTTGGAGGGGTGCAGACCGGCTTCGCCGCCGTCCTTGCGCGCCCATTCCGGTTTTGGACCGATCAGACGCACGCCGGTGCGGCTGGAGTTGTAGTGAATCTCCCAGTCGGTGGCGAAGAAGCTGTCGATGTCCTTGCCGGTAAAGAAGTCCGGCGCGCCATGCGGGCCGTAGATCACCCGCAGCTCCCACTGGTTGCTGATCGCCGGGCGCAGCTCGCCGGGTACTTCGGCAGGCGCAACCGGGCTGACATCTGTGCTCAGGTGCAGCACGTCACCGGTGCGCAGCGCGCGGCCGTTGTGGCCACCGAACTGACCGAGGGTGAAGGTGGATTTGGAACCCAGATAATCCGGGCACTGCAGGCCGCCGAGCACCGCCAGATAGGCGCGGGCGCCGGCGTCCTTGATGCGGCCGAGGGTCAGGGTCTGACCGGCGGCGACTTCGATCACCTGCCAAGCGGCAATCGGCTGATCATCCAGTTTGGCGTCGATTTCCGCACCGCTCAGCACGATCTGGCTGGCGCTGGCAAAGCGCAGGGTCGGACCCTGCAGGGTGATTTCCAGCCCGGCGGCGTCGGCCGGGTTGTTCAGCAGGCGGTTGCCGAGGCGGAAGGCGTAGCTGTCGAACGGGCCGGACGGCGGCACGCCAACATCCCAGCTGCCGGTGCGGCCCGGAAAGTCCTGAATGGTGGTCTGGGTGCCGCCGGCCAGCACGTCGATGCGCGCCGGCTGGAAGCGGAAGCTGTTGAGGTAGCGGGTGGTGACCTCGCCTGCCAGCAGCGCCGGGTCGCGGGTCAGCGCGCGCAGGTAGTCGAGGTTGGTTTCGCTGCCGTACAGGCGGGTCGCGTCCAGCGTGTTCTGCAGTTTGCTCAGCGCGGCGGCGCGGTCTTCAGCATGGACGATGACCTTGGCCAGCATCGGGTCGAAGTAGGGCGGCACTTCCAGACCGGATTCGATCCAGTGGTCGATGCGGATGCCGTCACCGGAGGGGAAAGCCACTTCGCTGAGCAGGCCTGCACAGGGCTGAAAGTCGCGGAACGGGTCTTCGGCGTACAGACGCACCTGAATGGAATGGCCTTTGGGCGCAAGGTCGGCGCGGCGCGCGTTCAGCTCCAGCTCCTCGCCAGCGGCCAGACGCACCATCCACTCGACCAGATCGACGCCGAACACCTCTTCGGTCACGCCGTGCTCCACCTGCAGGCGGGTGTTTACTTCAAGGAAGTAGAACTGGTGACTGTCGGCGTCGTAAATGAATTCGACGGTGCCAGCGTTGCGGTAGCTGACGCTGGACAGCAGCTTTTCAGCGGTGGCGTGCAGCTCGCTGCGTACCGCGTCGCTCAGGTTCGGCGCCGGGCACTCTTCAACCACCTTCTGATTACGGCGCTGGCTGGAGCAGTCGCGCTCACCCAGTGCCAGCGCGTTGCCCTTGCCGTCGGCAAACACCTGCACCTCAATGTGGCGGGCGCGGGCGATGAATTTCTCCAGGAACACGCCGTCGTCGGCAAAGTTGCTGGCGCCGAGGCGTTTGACGCTGTCGAAGGCACCGGCTAGTTCGTCTTCGCTGTGGCAAAGCTGCATGCCGATACCGCCGCCACCAGCGGTGCTCTTGAGCATGACCGGATAGCCGATACGCGCGGCTGCTGCCTTGGCGGCAGCCAGATCGGTCAGCAGGTCGGTGCCCGGCAGCAGCGGCACATTGGCCTGCTCGGCCAGCTCGCGGGCGCGGTGCTTGAGACCAAAGGCCAGCATCTGTTCGGGCGTCGGGCCGATGAAGGCGACACCGGCGGCCTCGCAGCGGCGCACGAAGTTGGCGTTCTCGCTGAGGAAGCCGTAACCGGGGTGGATGGCCTGGGCGCCGGTGTCGGCGGCGATGGCCAGCAGTTTGTCGACCTGCAGGTAGGTGTCGGCGGCGGCGCCTTCGCCGAGGCTGTAGGCCTCGTCGGCCAGCCGCACGTGCAGGCTGTCGGCGTCGCATTCGGCGTAGACGGCAACGGAGCCGACGCCGAGCTTGCGCAGGGTGCGGATGATACGGGTGGCGATGGCGCCACGGTTGGCGATCAGAACCTTGTTGAACATGTCGCTAGCCTTTGCCGGGCCGTCCCAGGCTGCTTCTTACGACAGTGGTCGTCCACTGAAGATGTTGTGTCACGTTTCACGGGGACCGCAGAGAAGCGTTGGCGAGGCAGCTGATGCGAGGCGAAACAGGCGAAAAAAGCGCAGTTTACAAGTGGGTAAATGAGCATTTTTGAGCCTGTTTCAACGCTGCAGCAGCAACGCAGGCAGCTTCTCCGTGGTTCCCTCAGTTCCAGACGAGGAGCTCAACCGGCGTCGGGTTGTAGCCGTTGCACGGGTTGTTCAGCTGCGGACAGTTGGAGATCAGGATCACCACGTCCATCAGCGCGGTCAGTTCGACATACTTGCCGGCGCCGGAGATGCCGTCTTCAAAGGTCAGGCCGCCCTCGGCGGTGACCGGCACGTTCATAAAGAAGTTGATGTTGTGGGTGATGTCGCGCTTGCTGATGCCGTACTGCGGGTTCTCCGCTACGGCCAGCATCCAGCTGTCACGGCACGAGTGCATGCAGCGCTTTTCCAGGTCGTAGCGCACGGTGTTGCTTTCGCTGGCGCAGGCACCGCCGAGGGTGTCGTGACGGCCGCAGGTATCGGCGACGATTTCCAGCATCGGGTTGTTTTCATTCGAGCGGATTACCGAACCGGCGGTCAGGTAGACGTTGCCCTGTTCGCGGATGGTGTCGGTGGCGCTGTAGCGCTCGACCGGATTGGCGGCGCTGAAGAACAGGGTGTCGGCGGCCTGATTGCCTTCCAGGTCCAGCAGGCGCAGGGTCTGACCGGCCTTGACGATGCCGATGTAGTAATCGCCGGCGCCGATGGTGGTGCGCGAGGTGGCGTTCTCGGGGAGCAGGGAGCTGTGCTTGATCATGGTGTCCTCGCTTACTTGCCCAGGTGGTACAGGGCGTTGTTCTGGAAGCCGCGCTGGTTTTCCGGGCGGAAGTTGCGGCAGAAGTCGTCATCACTGACCGGCGCAGCCTGGCTCAGCTCGATGCGCACCGGCGTGTAGGGATAGCTTTCAGCGCTGCTGAGCGGGTGCGGGCAGGTATGCAGCAGCACCAGCGTGTCCATTTCGAAGCGCAGGGCGACCTGGCTGCCCGCTTTGCTGTGGCCGGAGACCAGTTGCATGCGGCCTTCGTCGTCGGTGGCGATCTTGCTGAACAGGTTAAGGTTGGCGGCCATATCGGCGCGGCCCAGTCCGTACTTGGCCAGCTCGACCAGGAAGGCGTCGTAGCCGTTCTGGTGCCATTCGTTGCGGGCGTTCTGGTAGTCACGCGCGCCCCAGCGCTCGGCCACCTGCGCGGCGTTGCTGTTGCCGCAGACGCTTTCGTGCCAGCCCAGATCGTCTTCGACGATGGAGGCGAAGATGCGGCCCATGTCGGAGTACAGGCAATTGCCGCGGGTCAGTTTGAAGGTGTGTTGGCACTTGAGGGTGTCTGGCGCGTTGTAACGCTCCAGCAGGTTTTCCGGGTTGTAGAACAGCATGCCGACGTTGGCATCGCCAGAGAGGTCGGTCAGGCGCATCAGGGTGCCCTTGCGCACGCGCAGGGACCAGTGGCTGGCGCCAGCGATTTCAGTGGTGTAGGTGTTCAGCGTCATCTGCCTTGTCTCCATGATTCGGTGGCTCAGCTGGCGGCTTCGGCCAGCAGCGGGGCAATGGTTTGTTCGGTGGTCTGCGGCGCTGGCTGCCGGGCGCTATGGTCGATCGGCAGGTCGTAGGTAATGGTGGCGCCGTAGGCTTGCGGTGCGTGCGGGTCATGTCGCAGCTTGTCGAACACCCACAGGCGGGTGCCGAGGTGGAAGCCTTCCTTGATGTCGTGGGTGACCATGAAGATGGTCAGCTTGTGTTCCTGCCAGAGGCGCAGCACCAGTTCATGCATGTCGGCGCGGATGCCCGGATCGAGTGCGCCAAAGGGTTCGTCCAGCAGCAGGATGCGCGGCTTGCCGAGCAGCGCCTGGGCAATCGCCAGACGCTGTTTCATGCCGCCAGACAGCTCATGCGGGTACTTCTTCAGCGCGTGGCCAAGGCCGACTTCGGTGAGGATGGCTTCGGCATCAAGGCGGGCCTGCTTGCGCTTGCTGCCGAACAGGTAACCGGTCAGCCCGCGCTGGGCAAAGCCGACGGCAGCCATAACGTTCTCCAGCACGGTCATGTGCGGGAAGACCGAGTACTGCTGGAAGACGATGCCGCGGTCCGGGCCGGGTTCGGAGGCAATCGGCTTGCCGTCGAGCAGCAGCTCACCGCTGGTCGGGGATTCGGTGCCCAGCAGCATTTTCAGAAAGGTGCTCTTGCCGCAGCCGGAGGCGCCGACCAGGGTGACGAACTCGCCCTCTTGAACGGTGACGTTCAGGCGTTCGAGCACCGGGTTGCCGTCGTAGCTCTTGCCGACGTTCTTCACTTCAATCATCAGTGGGCTCCTTGGGCGTTCCACGGGAACAGGCGGCGCGACAGGGTCGCCAGCAGCCAGTCGAAGAGGAAAGCCAGCAGGGTGATCCAGGCGACATACGGCAGGATCACGTCCATCGACATGTAGCGCCTGACCAGGAAGATGCGATAACCCAGACCGTCGGTGGCGGCGATGGCCTCGGCGGCGATCAGGAATAGCCAGCCCGCGCCCAGCGACAGACGCACGGCGTCGATCAGTTTCGGCATCAGTTGCGGCAGCAGCACGCGGACCATGATCTGGCTGGTGTTGGCGCCCAGAGTCTGCGCCTTGACCAGTTGCTCGCTGGGGATTTCCTGGGTGCGGCGCTGAAGGTCGCGGGCGATGAACGGGGTGATACCGATGGCGATCAGGATCACCTTGGAGGCTTCACCGAGGCCGAACAGAATGAACAGCACCGGCAGAATCGCCAGCGGCGGTATCAGTGACACCACCGTCAGCAGCGGGCTGACCCCGGCGTGTACCAGCGGCAGGGCGCCGGTAAACAGCCCCAGCGCCAGGCCGATGGCGGCGGCGATCAGCACGCCCAGACCGAGGCGCTTGAGGCTGCTGGCGGTGTCCTGCCAGAACAGGTATTCACCGGTGCGCTTGCTCGGCTCCAGCGCCATGCGGTCAATGGCTTCCCCCATCTGGCTGAACGCCGGCAGCAGCTTGTCGTTGGCGTTCTCGGCCAGCCGTGCGTCCGATGCAATCACATACAGCAGCAACAGCAGCGCGAACGGCAGCAGGCCAAGGAACAGCCGGCTGGCCGGTGGTGGTGTGAGATTGATCAGTCGCTTCATATGCATCCCGCTGGGGCGCGCAGCCGCGCCCGGTGTGTTTCAGGGCTCAGAGCGCGCCATCGGCAGCCATCTGCATGTAGGTCGGGTCAAAGCGCAGCTTCAGGTTGCTGTTGTCGCCGTAGTCGCCGGCGGGCATCTGCACGCCGATGAAACCGGCATCCGGTGCGCCTTCACCCAGCAGGCCGTGGTCGAAGGAGAACTCGGCGACGTACTGCATGGTTTGTTTGAGCTGCGCACTGTTGGTCAGCTCCAGTGCGGCGGCCGGGGTGTAGAACATCTTGGTCGCGGCGAGCTGGGCTTCGTAACCGGCCAGATCGGTGCCGGAGGCTTCAGCCATGTAGCTGCGGGCGGCAACACCCTGTTCGCTGTCGCTGCTCATGGTCGCCATGATTTCGTACCAGGCACCGGTCAGGGCCTTGCCCAGTTCCGGATGGGCATTCAATGTCTCGGTATTGATTACCAGCAGGTCGATGATTTCGCCCGGAATCTGCGCCGAGTTGAACACCACGGTGCTGCCGGGTTGCTCGCTGATTTCGCTCAGCAGCGGGTTCCAGGTCGCGACCGAGGTGACATCGTCGGTGCCGTAGATCGCGACCATGTCGGCGTCCGAGGTGTTGACCACCTGCACATCGGCTTCGCTGAGACCTACCGAGTCCAGTGCGCGGGCCAGCAGGTAGTGGGACACGCTCAGCTCGACCAGATTGACGTTCTGGCCCTTGATGGCGGCCAGTTCGCTTTCGCCCTTGAGGATGATGCCGTCGTTGCCGTTGGAGAAGTCGCCGACGATCAGTGCAGTGCTGTCGACGCCGCCGGCGGCCGGAATGGTCAGTGCATCCATGTTGGTCATGGTGCAGGCGTCGAACTCGCCCACGGTGTACTGGTTGATGGACTCGATGTAATCGTTGATCTGCACCACATCAATGTTGATGTCGTACTTGTCGGCCCATTTCTTGACGATGCCGCTTTCGGCGCCGTAGGCCCAGGGCATCCAGCCGGCGTAGATCGACCAGCAGACCTTGAAGCTATCCTGGGCCTGGGCTGTGGTCGACAGCAGCAGGGAGCTGAGCAGCAGGGCGGAGAATCTTTTCATCGGAAACCTCTCAGTCAATGTCACGTAGAGCACTCCTGGCACTGGTGCCAATCGTCTCCCGGGCTTTTATCCCGCCGTGTAACCTTTGTCTGAAAGGTCGAGTGCTCTCGGACCAGTCACCGCTACAGCGGCCGGAACCCTAGCGCTCTATTTGCAAATTGTGTGTCGCGCGGTCGTGCGGAGTGCGAACGCTCAGTTCAAAGCAATATGCAGACCAGAATGGGCAAAGCCCCGGAATACGGGCACTTGGGGCTGGGCACCAGGACGGTGCATGAAGAGGGGTGCGCACTCGTGGTGCGCCGCTCTGTTTTGGTGCGCAACGGCAGTGCGTAATGCGGGTCGGCAGGAGAGGGCACAGCAATGGGGCATGCCCTGCTCTGGCTGGCGTCCTAGATCAGGGCGTCAGGGGTAATATCGGCAATAGTCGGTGTGCCTGCCAATGCCATGGTCACTTCCAGCTCCTCACGCAGCACCCGCAGCATGTGCGCTACGCCAAGCGGGCCGGCGACGGCCAGCGCGTAGAGTTGCGGACGACCGATCAGCACGGCGTTGGCGCCCAGCGCTATGGCCTTGAAGACATCCGTGCCGCGTTCGATGGCGCCGTCCAGCAGCAGGCAGAAGTCCGGACCGACCGCCTCACGGATGCGCGGCAGCATCTCGATAGCGCTGGGCACGCAGTCCAGCGTGCGGCCGCCGTGGTTGGAGATCACCGCACCGGCCAGTCCCATGTCCTGCGCGCGCCTCACATCAGCCGGGTGCAGCAGGCCCTTGAGGGTGATCGGCAGACGCGTTTGCTGCTGCAGCCAGGCAATGTCGTCCCAGGTTGGTACCTCACTCATCATGCCTTGGAAGACAATGCTCTGGCTGGGATCGAAGCTGGCGCTCGGCAGCGGTGGGCGGTCTTTCAGGTTGACCGCCTCGATGTCTGCGGGCAGCTGGTAGCCGGCCCGTTGGGCGCGGTTGCGGATGCCGTGCAGCGGTGCATCGACGGTGACCATCAGTTGAGTGAAACCGGCCGTCTCGGCGCGGCGGACCAGACTCAGGGTGAAGTCGCGGCTCTGCTGCATGTACAGCTGAAACCAGCGCGGGCTTTCAAGGCGCGCGGCGATGCCTTCCAGCGGCTGGCTGGCGAGCGTACTGACGACCATGCCGGTTTCCAGCACGCTGGCAGCGGTGGCGGTAGCCAGTTCGCCATCCGGGTGCACCAGTTGCTGGAAGGCAACCGGTGCCAGCAGCAGCGGGTGACGCAGGTGTTCACCCAGCACTGTGGTGTGCGTGCCGCCGCGGGTGCAGTCGACCAGCGGCCGCGGCAGGATCATCAGCTCATCCAGCTTCTGACGGTTACGTTTGAGCGTGACTTCATCCGCGCCACCGCCGGCGATGTACTCAAGCACGGGCGGAGCGATGAACCCGGGCGCGTAGCGGGCGTAGTCGGCGACGCTGACCAGGTCACGCGGAATTGCTGCAAGGGGTGCGCGCAGCGGGGTGTGGTCTGGCAGGCTCATCAGGGCATCTCGCTCAGGTGTCCGCCCACTGGCGAATCAGGTTGTGATAGACGCCGGACAGGCGCACGACCTCGGCGTGGCTGGGGCCCAGCTCGGCGGTCAGCGCCTGAACGCTTTGGTCCAGTTCGAACAGGGTTTCGCGCTGCTGATTGCTGCGCACCATGCTCTGCAGCCAGAACACCGCGCAAGTGCGCGCCCCGGAGCTTACCGGAGTCACTGTATGCAGGCTGGTGGACGGGTACAGCACCAGATCGCCGGCCTCCAGCTTGATGCGCTGGCTGCCGAAGTTGTCCTCGATGACCAGTTCGCCGCCTGCGTACTCCTGCGGGCTGCAGAGGAACAGGGTGGCCGACAGGTCGGTGCGGATCGGAGTCGGGCTGCCGGGTGCGTAGCGGATCGCGTTGTCCACATGCAGGCCGTAGGTTTCGCCGGTGCGGTAACGATTGAACATCGGCGGGAAAATCTTCAGCGGCAATGCCGCAGATATAAAGGTCGGGTGTTTGCCGAGCGTGGACAGGATGATCTCGCCCAGTTGGCGGGTCAGCTGGCTGTCGAGTGGCAGCTGCTGGTTTTGCTTGACCTGTTGCGCCTGAGCACCGGCTGTGGCGTTGCCATCCTGCCAGTCGGCGGCGTCCAGATGGCCGCGTATGCGCTCCACTTCGGTCGGGCTGAAAACACCGGGAATGACGATGATCATAAAAGTCTCCCTCGGAAACGGAACAGCGGCGGGGGTAACCCCGCCGCTGTCGTCGTGCTCAACGTTGCCGCATCAGAACTTGTAGCGGGCAGTCAGCTGAGCGTTGCGTGCGTCACCCTTGTACACGATGCTGCCACCACGGTACACCGCAGTGTAATAGTCTTCGTTGAACAGGTTCTGCAGGTTGGCGCGCAGGTCCAGATTTTCGTTGACCTTGTAGCTGGCAAACAGGTCGTAGACGGTATAGCCGTCCAGCACGATGTTGCCGTTGGCGCCGGTGTCCGGCTGGCCACCAAAGATTTCGCTGGAGTAGGTCATGGTGCCGCCGAAGGCGAAGGCCGGCGTCAGCTGATAGCGCAGCTGGGCGTTGGCACTCTTCTCGGCGAAGTTGGCCTTGGGCAGACCTTCGTTGGCCGGGTCAAATGACTCCAGGGTCTCGGAGTTCATCACGGCTGCACCGATCTGGCCGCTCAGGCGGTCGGTGATGTTGCCGGCCAGACCCAGCTCGATACCGTGCACACGGTTTTCGCCGGTATTCAGGCTGCCGCCGCTCTGATAGGAGTCGTTGCCGCCTTCGATGACGTCTTCCTTGGTGGTCTGGAATACTGCTGCAGTCAGCAACAGACGGTGATCCAGCAGGTTCCACTTGGTGCCCAGTTCCCAGTTGGTGGACTGCTCCGGCTCGGCATTGGCGTAGTTGCCGGCGTCGTCGGTGCAGATGCCGCCGTAACCGCAGTTGGTGCCGGCATCGGCCTCACCGCCGTTGATGTTGGAGGAGGTGCTCCAGCTCAGGTAGACGTTACCGTGCTCCCAGGGCGAGTACACCACGCCCATGTGGCCGTTCCAGAATGCGTCGTTGTACTTGTAGGTAGCAGCAGGAATGATCACGCCGCCGCGGCCGGTGCTCTCGGCCTTGTCCATGAAGTAGTCGAAGCGGTCATAGCGCACGCCACCGAAGATCTCCCAATCCTCGTTCAGCGTGATGGTATCCATCACATAGGCCGAGACGGTTTCCAGTTCCAGCTTGGTGACCGCATCTCCGCGGCTGGTGGTGCCGCTCCAGGCGCTGTTATCCGGGTTGTAGGGGTTAACCGGTACGCTGCTCGGGGTGACACTGTAGCCGCCTGCATCGGTCTGCTCGTTGGCAAACTCCATGCCGGTAACCAGGGTATGACGCACCTCGCCCCACATCTTGTCGATGGTGAGGTTGGTCTGGTTGCCGATGTAGTCGTTTTCCTGCCAGCCGGTAAAGGCGCGGGTGCCGCCGCTGCGCGAACTGTAGGCGGAAATGATGTAGCTGTTCTCGGTCGAACCGATACGGCTCTTGTTCTCCAGCTTGAGGCCGTCACCCAGCTCCCATTCGAAGCCCAGAGTGAAAATGTCCGCACCGGTGCGCTGGAAGTCCAGACCGCTCTGGCCGACATACTTGCCATCATCGTCCGGCTTGCCATTGGTCATGAAGGTGCCCGGATCGGTACGGTCATCGCTGCGCGCGTAGTAGTAGTCAGCCAGGACCTTGAACTCGTCGAGCGGCTGATAGATACCGGAGATCAGCGCGCCGGTGCGACGCTTTTCAGCCGGGCCGCGGTCAGGCACTTCGGCTTCGGTGTACAGGCCGTTGAAGCGGATGGCCAGGTCGTCGGTCAGGACGCGGTTGGTATCCAGGGTATAACGCTCGAAGTCGTCGGTACCCAGGCCACCTTCAACGGTGGTGAAGTCATCCCACAGGTTGGCTTTCTTGGTTACGCTGTTGACCGCGCCGCCGGTGGAGCCCCGACCAGCGAAGGTCGAGCTCGGGCCCTTGGCGATTTCGACCTGCTCCAGCGCGAAGGTCTCGCGGGTAATCAGGCCCGGGTCACGCAGACCGTCGGTGTAGATGTCGCTGCGGGCTTCGTAGCCGCGGATGATGTAGCGGTCGCCGAAGGAGTTGCCGCCTTCACCTGTGCCCAGGGTAATGCCGGGCTGGGCGCTGAGAATGTCTTTGAGTTCGGTCTTGCCCGAGTCTTCGATGGCGCTGCGGGTGATCACGGTCATGGTCTGCGGCGTGTCTGCGATGTCGCGGGTGCGACGGCTGTCAGACAGGGTGCGGGCCTTGTACGGTGCAGCCTCTTCAGCGTAGGGGTTGGCGTCGGCCTGAATGCCGGTGTCTTCAACGTGCAGCGTGTCGAGGTTGATTTCTTCAGCATACAGCGGGTTGGCGATGCCGCCAGAGATGGCCAGTGCCAGCGAGGTGGCGACCAGACTGTGGGGGGAAGCAATCTTGCGCATGCTGAGGTCGCTACCCGGCAGGGCAGCAGCGTTGGTGGTTTTGTTGCTCATGCTCTCTTTTTCCTGGTTCCAATGGTGTTTTCACGTTGGCGACGTCGCGTTCTTCTCTGGAATGCGTCCGTTGACTGAAAACACCGGGTTTAACGCCGCGTTGCGGTTTTTCCTTTCAGGCACTGCTGTTGCTCTTTGGTGCGCGCTTCAGCGGCTGTTCACCACCTTGAAGTCGACCGGAATACGCAGGGTCATCTGCTCTTCGGTCATGTCCTCGCTGAATGGCGGGAACGGTGAGGCGTCTTCCAGCATCTTCAGTACCGCCTGATCCAGCCGCGCAAAGCCGGAGCTTTCGCGGATCTGGGCCCCTGTCACAGAACCATTGCGATGAATGGTGAAGCTCAGAATCGCGATACCTTCCTCGCGGCGACGGCGCGACGCATGGGGGTAACGCTTGTTGCGGGCCAGACTCGCTGCCACCTTGGCCTTGTAGTCGGTTGACGCGCCGCCCATGCCGCCGGCCGTGGCTGCATTACCCACTCCCGTAGACTGTTTGAGCTGCGCTTGATTGGCGTCGCTCTGACCGGTCTCGACGGCAGGCGCAGCCGGTGCAGGCTCAGGGGTGGGCTGGGGCGCTTCGACCTGCTCGCGCGGCGGCTCAGGGCGCGGCTTGGGCTTGGCTTGCACCCGCGCCTGGGCCTGCTGGCGCGGCGGTTCCGGGCTTGGTTCCGGCGGCGGTGGCGGTGGTGTTGGCTTGGGTGGCGCGACTTCCTTGGGCTGCTGTGTTTCCTGAGCTTGGCCCAGGTCGCCGAGCATGCCCAGGTCAATCTCGATACCCATCTCGCCCTGCGCTGCGGCGGTGCCCTTGGGCGGGTTGAAGGCCAGCAGGGCGAATACGGCAATGTGCGCGAGAGCGGCGAGCAGAACGGCGCCAATCCAGTGATGTGCACGGATCATGGCAACGCCTCGCCGGGTTGGGTCAGCAGGGTGACGCGGCGGAAACCGGCAGCCTTGATACGCTGCAGCAGCGCCTGCAGGTTCTCGACCGGGACCTCGCCATCGGCCTTGACGGCCAGGGTGAAGCTTTCCGGGTCTTCCACCTGCTCAAAGGCGGTAACCAGCGGCGCTTCCAGCTCCTCCAGCGTGATCGGCTGGTCGTTGAGCCAGATGGTCAACTCGGCGTCGATCAGAATCTGCAGCGCGTTATCGTCAATCGGCGCTTCGGCAATGGATTCGGGGGGCGACACAAAGGTGGCGTCGGACTGGCTGATCTGGCCGGCAACCATGAAGAAGATCAGCATCAGGAACACGATATTGATCAGCGGGATCAGCTGATCGTCACCGTTGTCCTTGCGGGTGCTGTTTTCGGCAACCAGCTTCATGGCAGCACTCCGGTCATGGAAACTTTCTGGGCACCGGCGCGGTGCAGTTGGTCGAGTAGCGACACCAGCGTCTGAGTCTTGACCTCGGGCGCGGCTTCAACAGCGAAGACCGCCTCGGGGTTTGCTGCCACCAGGGCGCTCAGCGCAGTCAGATCCTGCAGCTGATAGCTTTTGCCGGCATGGGTAACACGGCCCGCGTCGGACTCCACGCGCACCACTTCAATCTTGTCCGGCGTCTGCTCGGACTGCTCCGCTGACGACAGGGTGATTTGCCGCCAGTGCATGAAGTTGGAGGAGAGCATGAAGAACAGCAGCAGGATGAACACCACATCAATCAATGGTGTCAGGCTGATGCCGCGACGTTTCTTGCCCGGGAAGGCTTCAAGCTGCATTGGCGACTTTTCCGCTGCTGACCGGGGGCTTGGGCTGGTGGGTGAACACCTGGGTGACGGCATCGTTCAGGCTGGCGGCGATGCGTTCTACGCGGCGCTCCAGCCAGCTGTGCACCGCAACCACCGGAATGGCGACCGCCAGACCCACCGCCGTGGTCAGCAGCGCCTGCCAGATACCGCCGGACAGCACGGACGGATCAACGCGGCTGCCAGCCGCTTCCATGTTCTGGAACGCGACGATCATGCCCAGAACGGTACCCAGCAGGCCGAGCAGCGGCGCCAGGTTGGCGATCACTTCGAGCGGGCGCAGCAGCATTTTCAACTGGTTCAGGCGGAAGCTGGCAACGCGCTCCAGCTCTTCGCGCAGCAGTTCCTGGTCGGTGCCGCTGCGCTTGCCGCGCATGGCCAGCAGCAGAACCGCCGGCACGGCCTGACGGGTATTGAGCTGGGCAATGGCATCGTCGGCCTTGCCCTGGTGCCAGAGCGCCAGGCTGCGACGCACGGCGCGGGTACCCTCTGGCGCTGGCATATAGAACTGCCACAGTTTGATCAGCAGGATGCTCAGGGCAGCAACCGACATGCCCAGCAGAATCCAGACCACAGGGCCACCGACGATCAACCAATCGCGCAGGGTGTCCAGCAGGGTCGTAGCTGTCTCAACATTGTCAACAGCCGCGTTCAGACTGGCATCCAGGGGGGCGGAGGTCAGAGCGGGATCAGCAGCGACGGTAGCCGCTGATGCGTCGATGGCAGCATCGGGAACGGCGGTGCCAAGAGGGGCAGCGGCGGGTTCGATTGCGGTTGGCGTGGTGGCTTCTACTGTCACTGGAGGTCTCCGGAGAGAAAATTGAGGCGCAAATGATAGGTGTTCTCATTACTTCTTGCAACAAATTCAACGCGAGCAGGATGTGCCCGGGAGCATCCGGGCAATAGCGTTGTCCCAGATAAATGGTCGCCTGCTATTGACCGCCGGGTCGCTTGGTTTTAAGGTTCGCTCCGAACGTTGAGGCTGGCACGATCCATACGGCTCAAGTACTGACGACGAGACAGCAAGACCGCGGAACAGAGCGGGCTTATTGCTTTCGGCGCACGCCTTGGGAAGTAGGCGAACCAAAGTGGGGATACTGATCAGACGTTCGCACCCCCGGGTTGTGTGTTGGCTGAAAGCGTTCAGAGTCGCTTCCGTCGGAAGGCGTACCTCAGGCTCCTGCTCATCGAGCGGGGCGTGCGTGTGCACCTCTGCCCTGCATATCTGATCCTGTTTTCGTCCCCACGCGGTCCGTCACCCGAACTTAATGCTTTGGAGCCGACGCCATGTCCATCAAACTTGACGACTACTTCGATCGTGACACCTTCAGCCGTCTGAAGGCCGCCGCTGACCAGCGTGAAACCCCCTTCCTGGTCGTTGATCTGAAAACCATTGACCGTGCCTACGACGAGCTGGTCGACGGCTTTCCGTTCGCCAAGGTCTACTACGCCGTAAAAGCCAACCCCGCCAACGAAGTGCTCTCGCTGCTGCGCGACAAGGGCTCGAACTTCGACATCGCCTCCATCTATGAGCTGGAGAAGGTGCTGGCGCTGGGCGTCAAGCCGGAGCAGATCAGCTTTGGCAACACCATCAAGAAAGCGCGTCACATCCGCGCCTTCTACGAAAAGGGCGTGCGCCTGTACGCCACCGACTCCGAAGCCGATCTGCGCAACATCGCCAAGGCCGCGCCGGGCTCGAAAATTTATGTACGCATCCTGACCGAAGGCTCCACCACCGCCGACTGGCCGCTGTCGCGCAAGTTCGGTTGCCAGACCGACATGGCGATGGACCTGCTGGTACTGGCCAAGGAGCTGGGCCTGGAGCCCTATGGCATCTCCTTCCACGTGGGTTCCCAGCAGCGCGATATCGGCGCATGGGATGCTGCCATCGCCAAGGTCAAGGTGATCTTTGAGCGCCTGAAGGAAGAAGACAACATTGTCCTGAAGATGATCAACATGGGTGGTGGCTTCCCGGCCAACTACATCACCAAGACCAACACCCTGCAGACCTACGCGGAAGAAATCACCCGCTTCCTGCAGGAAGACTTTGGTGACGAGCTGCCGGAAATTATCCTCGAACCGGGCCGTTCGCTGATCGCCAACGCCGGTATTCTGGTCAGCGAAGTGGTGCTGGTGTCACGCAAGTCGCATACCGCGCTGGAGCGCTGGGTGTACACCGACGTGGGCAAGTTCTCCGGCCTGATCGAAACCATGGACGAATCCATCAAGTTCCCGCTGTGGACCGAAAAGCAGGGCGAGCTGGAAGAAGCCGTGATCGCCGGCCCGACCTGCGACAGTGCCGACATCATGTACGAGCACTACAAATACGGCCTGCCGCTGAACCTGGCCATTGGCGACCGCCTGTACTGGCTGTCTACCGGCGCCTACACCACCAGCTACAGCGCCATCGAATTCAACGGCTTCCCGCCGCTGGAAGCGATCTATGTCTGAAGCGCGCAGCGCTTCAGACAGCGGCAAGCTGTAAGCTTCAAGCTGCAAGTGAAAACCCCGCGTCGGCAACGGCGCGGGTTTTTTGTTTATGGGGCACAGGTCGCAGTTTCAATGTGCCAGTAACGGGATCGGCCGGTAGCGGGTAACTGGCGGCGCCTGGGTTTGCTAGAGTTCGGGCAGGTCGAACACACTGCGTATAGGGATTTGTATGCTGGAAATCGCTTTTTGGGGGCTGCTCGGTTTGCTGCTGATTGGGCCGCTGTTCATGAACATCATCGGACCCTTCATCGTCTGGCGCACCCAGAAAATCCCCACCATCGTCCAGTTTGAATTGGTCGGCGACGACGACTTTTTCGAGCGTTGCACCGAGGGCGTTCCCTATTTTGACGAGCAGATGATAGATGCCGGATTCGTTGTGGTAGGTAACTCGTCGCTGCACGATAGCCATACCGATACCTGGTTTCGCGTCTACTGGCACGCGCAATTGAAGCTGGCCGGGACTGTGGTCGGCATCAGCGCAACCAATCAGCCGGATCTCACCTACTGTGAGTTCTCGCAGAAATTCTCCGACGGCCGCTGGCTGAACGTCTCCAACAGCAGCCGCCCGGAAGCCTATCCGGCGCTACCGATCAAGCAGAGTTTTCAGTTCCCGGAGGTGCAGGTCGTTGAGCAATTGCTGTCGTTGCACGCGCAGCTGCGGCAGCGCCTCAAGGGTGGCCTGCAGCCAGTCGACTACCAGGCGGAGCAAGGCTTCGCTGAAATCACCGCCTTTCTGCGCGAAGAGTCTGATGCGCTGTTGGATAAGGGCCTGGTCAAACCCGAAATCGATGCCGACGGCAAGCGGTCACTCACCTTGTACGGGGCCTTTGTGATGACGTGGCGCTCGGTGTGGCCGGGGAGGGCGATTGTGGCAGCGTTGAAGCGGCGAGGTGCCAGGCGGGCTGTAGCGCGTGGCTAAGGCTTGCCTCATCTGGCAATCAAGGCCTGCCGCTCCAGACAAACCTTTTCCCTGTGCTGGAAGCGGTCATGTCTGACTCGCGCAGCGCCGAAGACAGCGGCAAGCTGCAAGTGAAACCCCCGCGTTGGTAACTGCGCGGGGTTTTTGTTTATGGACATGCTAGGGAGCAATGTCGTGTGTACTTGAACGAGTTGGATTAGCGGGGCAGTATTGGGTCTAGAACGACCTGATAGCACATGGCTTGCTAGGGTATAGACGGATTTTGGGTGACGCGATATGGACGTGTGTGTACGAGTCATTTCCGAAGGCGTGGAAGTAGACAGTATTACTCGACCGTTGAGAACGGATGATGGAGTTCCTACGGTAACTTATCGCAGGCGGCAGTGGCCTGTGGTTAATGGTTGTATCAATCTGGATGACCCGGATGCACAGGTCGGAGACGGGGAGCTAAAGTGGGCTTGCCTAGTTGCCAGCATCCTTCCCGAAGGATTGCCCAGCGAGCAGTCGACTTGCTCTGAGCTTGTTAAGCACCTCTTCAGTGGTGCGATTCCTGACGGTGTGGCAAATGCTGTAGGGCATCTTTGTGAGATGGGACTAGAGCCGGCCGCCCGACTGTTGCTGACGGACTTTCTCAAGGAAAAGCACGACAGCTCACGGTTGTACAAGGTCCTGAAAATGCGGCTTTTGTTTCGTGACCGTATCTCTCGACGGCGCAATTACAACTCCGTTGCTCAAGCTACAGAACATACCTATGACAAGGCTCCTGCAGCTTCTCCCGAGACTTCTCTCAAGATAGAAGATGATTTTGGCTGGCTTCCTGCTTCAGATGATGCTTTAAACGTTCCAGCCATAGACGACTCGGATCTTAGACGAACCGCCAAAAGTGTTCAGTCTGGTATTGGTGCGTACATCGCATCAGACCATGATGCAGAGCCTTTAGATCTTGGAGATCTTGGAGATCTTGAGGATCTGGACTGGCAGGTGGGGGCGGATGCTGGGCAAGCTTCCGGCCAATCTATTAAAGCTGAAAATGTTGTCGCCGATAGGCTTGCTGCATTGGGTGATATGGCTGTTGAGTTGCTGATCTACTTCGCCGATAACCCGGGCGATAAGGCTATTCATGCCGAGTACGTGCTTGGGTACCCTCTCGTTGAGATAAACAAGCTGTTAAATGGTTCATTGGGGTTCTATGTTCGGCGAGTATCCTCGGGTGGCTGGGAGTGCCACAGGTGGGCGCTGGACGTGCTTGCTGCCTTGGCTAAACGGTCGGCATGAGACCGTTCTATTTAGTTTCTGGAGGCCTCTTTCAGTGCATCCAGCAGGCGCGAGAGTCCTTGTGCGCGACCCTTCAGTTCGCATTCCCAAACTATCAGAACAGTCCATCCCAACCGACAGAGGGCGTCGCTTGCTTTTTTGTCTCTGTCTTTGTTTTCTCTGAACTTGGTTTCCCAGAACTCAGGCCGGGTCTTTGGGATGGTGGCATATTTGCAAGCCTCATGTTGATGCCAAAAACAGCCGTGGACAAAGATACACACCTTGAGCTTCGGCAGTACAATATCGGGCTTGCCCGGCAGCTCCTTGCGGTGGAGTCTGTAGCGATAACCCTGAGCATGGAGGAACTTCCGAACAAGCAGCTCAGGCCTAGTGTTTTTCCCTTTGATACCAGACATCATTTTCGATCGTCGGGGTGGATCAACAATGTCCATTCCAATACATTCCTGCACAGCGTGGTTTCATGAGCGTCACCCATCCCATTCAGATTGTCGACCTTTTTGCGGGGCCTGGTGGCCTCGGAGAGGGATTTTCCGCCCATCGTTTTACTTCATCTTCCTTTGATACTTTTGAAATCAAGGTCTCTGCCGAAATGGAAGCGTCGGCGCGATCTACCTTGCGTCTTAGGGCTTTTTATCGGCTTTTGAGGCGAAAAATGCCGGAACGACTTGATGAGTACTACAAGATCTGTTGCCAAGGAGGGGCTATCGATAGCCTATCTCCAAGCGTTAGGGATTTGTGGTTGCACTCGGGCGAAGAGGCTCTCCAGCTTGAGTTGGGCAAGCCTGAGGACAACGCTAAACTTGACGAGGTTCTCGAGAAAAATCTCGATGCGAAGAGACCATGGGTTTTGATTGGCGGGCCTCCTTGCCAAGCGTATTCCTTAGTTGGCAGGGCTCGGAATCGCGGAATTGCGGGATACCAGGCAGAGAACGATCATCGACATTTTCTCTATCGAGAGTACTTGCGCATCATCCAGCAAAATCGGCCGGCTGTTTTCGTAATGGAAAACGTAAAGGGGATTCTCTCCTCCGAGGTCGGTGGGGAAAAAATATTTCCGAAGATACTTCAAGACCTGAGCGATCCTGATCGAGCTCTCGCCGAGCCGGCCAGTGGGAAACGGTACAAAATCTTCTCGCTGGTTTCAGATGACGTTTACGAAAGCGAAGCTTCTCCAAGCAGTGTAAAACCAGCAAATTACGTTATTCGAGCTGAGGAGTATGGGGTTCCTCAAGCTAGGCACAGGGTTATTCTTCTGGGCGTACGGGAAGATTTTGCTTCCACCGCGGGTGCATACAAGCTGCAGCCATTTCCCGGTCCGGGTATAGAGCAAATTATTGATGGTCTGCCCAAACTTCGTAGTGGATTGACCAAAGAGCCCGACTCTTCCGAGGCATGGCAAAGCGCAGTGCGTGAAAACCTTGATCGTCTTGCGAAGGAGTGCCTTGAGTTCAATAGTGACAAGCCGAGAAGGATAGCACTGGCTTCCAAGCTAGAGGCTGATCATGGCAGTTTCTCCGTCGAGGGACTGACTCGTGGGGGGCTGAAGGTGAGTAAGTCGATAGGAGCTGATGGTCGGACTGGCACTCATCTTGATTCTTGGCTACTCGATGACCAGCTGTCGCTTTGGTTGAATCACGAAGCGCGCGGTCACATGAGAGCTGATCTGCGACGCTATGCGTTTGCAGCTGCTTTTGCCGAAGTGTACCAACGCTCGCCGAAGGGACATCAAGATTTCGATCTGCCGAGTCTCGAGCCTGACCACAAGAACTGGAAGTCCGGCAAGTTCAGTGATCGCTTCCGTGTTCAACTCCGTGGTGCTCCATCGACTACGATAACCAGCCATATAGCTAAAGATGGTCACTACTTTATTCACTACGATGTTGAGCAGTGTCGCAGCCTTACGGTTAGAGAAGCTGCACGATTACAAACATTCCCGGACAACTATTTCTTTTTGGGTAACCGTACACAGCAGTTTCATCAAGTTGGAAACGCGGTTCCCCCATATTTGGCTTGCCAGATAGCAGATGTAGTCGCAAATATCATCAGTAAGGGTGCATCCGTTAGTTAGCAGCCCACAGACCGACAGGGAGTCGTGCTTTGACAGCGAAGTACATAAGCCGCAGTGCCCCCCCAAAGGCTAGCGCGATGGTTGAAGCTCTCAGAGGGCTAGGTTACAACGCTGCGACCGCGCTTGCTGATATCGTGGACAATAGCGTCGCCGCCGGTGCCACTGAGGTGAAAATCACCTTTTTTTGGGACGGCGAGAACAGTCATGTCAGTTGCTTGGATAACGGTGTTGGCATGAATGCAAACGCGTTGGATCGTGCGATGAGACTTGGCGAACGCAGTCCCCTTGAAGAGCGAGATGTAGGCGATCTCGGACGTTTTGGCTTGGGTTTGAAGACAGCGTCCTTCTCTCAGTGCAGGCGATTGACTGTTGCGTCAACGCGTGACTCTGAAACCAATGCTTTGCGCTGGGATCTGGACTATCTCGCCAACAGCTCCGACGATGGATGGCATCTGCTTGAGGGGTGTCATCCGGGCTCGGAGCGCATCCTGGATAGCGTCGCTAATGTGGAGCGAGGCACTCTCGTTCTTTGGGAAGTGCTGGATCGTGTGGTCACTGCCGGGAGTACTGTCCAGGACTTTCTGGATCTGGTTGACCGCGTTGAGCTGCATTTGGGCATGGTTTTCCATCGTTATCTTGAAGGCACACATCCGCGGCTTTGTATCCTGATCAATGGTCAACGCGTAAAGCCTTGGGACCCCTTTATGAGTGGGCACCCGGGCAAGCCTTACAATCCTCCGGTTTTTTCCTTCCCGGGTCATCCGGATATTCAGGCAGAGTGTCATGTACTTCCACATAAAGACATGCTGTCACCCAAGGAGTACGACTTGCTGGCCGGCCCTGAGGGCTGGACAGCTCAGCAGGGCTTCTATGTTTATCGAAATGAACGCCTGCTTGTCTCCGGCAGTTGGCTCGGGCTTGGGTCTGGCCGCTCTTGGACGAAGGACGAGGCGCATCGGCTAGCGAGAATCCGTCTTGATATTCCAAACTCAGCCGACGCGGATTGGAAAATCGATATCAGAAAATCGACTGCAAGGCCTCCTGTATATCTTCGGAAGTGGCTAACTCGGCTTGCTGAAGAGACGCGAGCCCGTGCCCGGCGGGCCTTTGCTCACAGGGGAAGACCCGCTCTGAGTGGGAGTAAGCAGGTTGCTGAAGCGTGGAAAGTGGAGAAGTTGGCACATGGTATCCGCTATCGAATCGATTCGGAGCACCCGGCAGTGCGAGCGGTTCTTGATGAGGCTGGGTCGTTGTTTCCGCAACTTAAGGTGATGCTTCGGGTGATCGAGGAGACTGTTCCTGTTCAACGTATCTGGATTGATACGGCCGAGAACAAGGACACCCCATACACCGGTTTTGACAAGTCTCCCTCAGAGGAAGTGAGAGAGACGCTTTTGATCTTGTATCGCAACATGCTGGAGAAGAAGGGGTACTCTCCTGCTTCGGCCAAGGAGCAGTTGCGTTTGACTGAGCCGTTCCATTCTTTCCCTGCGTTAATCGAAGCCTTGCCGGATGTTTTATAAGGATGTGATTCATGAATGAGAATAATTGGAGTGTCATCAAGTTTGCTCAGGAGTTGCTTTCTTCAAGTGGTGGAGCAAATGCGATTACACCGCAAGCTATCTCTGAGGCGATCAACCGGGTTCTGAGCATCATGCCTGGGAAGGCAGAAGGCCTAGATAGAGATTTCGTCATTGACGAACTGATTAGGCGCTCGAGCGTATGGGTTGGTAACGACAGTTCTATTGTTGATAACGTTGGTCATGAGCCGTGGTTCAGTCCAGAGCTAAAGAAGGACTGGCGCTATTGGCGGCGTTATCGTGAATGGCAGGAGGTGAAACTTCCTTCTGTGGCCGTCGAAGCGCTGGATAAGACCACAGACAATGTTCTTTCCATGCTGGAAGACCCCAAGCGCGAAGGCTACTGGGATCGTCGGGGCATGGTGGTAGGGCATGTGCAGTCAGGGAAAACGGGAAGCTACACCGGGCTAATATGTAAAGCGGCTGATGCGGGATACAAAATAATTATTGTGTTGGCAGGTCTTCACAATAACCTGCGTGCTCAGACCCAGATGCGTTTGGACGAGGGATTTCTCGGATATGAGACAAGTGCGGTAGAGGGTGAGGGGAGCAGGTTGATCGGTGTGGGGAGGATTGACTCTTCTCCCGCTCTCAGGCCGCAATATGTCACAAACCGATCTGAAACGGGCGACTTCAATACAAAGTTTGCGAAGAACCTGGGGGTTTCGCCCGAACAAAGACCCTGGTTGTTTGTGGTCAAGAAAAACAAGACCGTTCTTACGCGCCTGCTGAAATGGATACAAACACACGTGGCGCAATCAATGTCCCCTGATGGGGACAGGCCGCTAGTGACGCACCTTCCGTTGTTAATGATTGATGACGAAGCGGATCATGCTTCGGTGGATACTGGAGAAAGGGTTGTTGATGAAAATGACAATCCCGATCTCGAGCATGAGCCTAAGGCGATAAATAGCTTGATACGGCAGATCCTGCACGCGTTTTCAAGAAAGGCTTACGTGGGCTACACCGCTACGCCATTTGCCAATATCTATATCCATGAGCATGGTGAGACCAACAAGGAGGGGCCAGACCTTTTTCCGGCAGCGTTTATCACCAATATTTCCGCACCCTCCAGTTATGTAGGCCCCTCTCGTGTATTTGGGTTGGCGGCGGAGAGTGGGCGTGTTGGTGCATTGAACCTGGTAAGGCTCGTCGATGATCAGTGCTCAGAGGATGGCAAGCAGGGGTGGATGCCTGTTGGTCACAAGAGTTCGCACTCACCCTTGATCGATGGTCGGGATGCAATGCCTGTGTCCTTGGTTGAAGCGGTGCATTCGTTCATCTTGGCCTGCTGTGTTAGGGCTCTGCGTGGTCAGGGTGGTGAGCACATGTCGATGCTTATACATGTCACACGTTTTAATGCGGTACAGCAGCATGTGCATAGGCAGGTGGAAAGCTATGTACACGGCCTGAAACAGCGGATGCGGCGGCGAACGGACTTTGAAGGTTTTCTCGCGGAAATGCGTGATTTGTGGGAACGTGATTTTCTGGCAACCAGTCATGAGATCGAGTTGCAGGATAGTGAGCTGGGTGGGCACGTCGGCTTTTCTTGGCCCGTGATTGAAGAACTGTTAGTCGATGTCCTTGAGCAAATTGATGTGCGCATGATCAATGGCAAGGCTGGCGATGTTCTTGATTATGCAGACAGCCCCACCGGCCTGAAGGTTATCGCAATCGGTGGGGACAAGCTTGCGCGAGGCTTGACGCTGGAAGGGCTGTGTACCAGCTATTTTCTGCGAGCCTCGAAGATGTATGACACGCTTATGCAAATGGGGCGTTGGTTCGGTTACAGGCCCGGGTACCTTGATCTTTGCAGGCTCTACACAACGCAGGATCTGGTTGAGTGGTTTGAGCATATTGCCGACGCAGCGGAGGAGTTGCGAGCGGAGTTTGATTACATGACAGATAGCCGGCTTACACCCCGAGAGTATGGATTGAAGGTGAAGTCGCACCCTGTTCTTCTGGTTACATCCCCTCTCAAGATGCGCACAGCCACGACCCTGCACCTTTCTTTTAGTGGTGACCTTGTTGAGACAGTCAGCTTTTACACCAGTCAGGAGAAGCTACAGGCCAATCTTGACGCGTTCAATTCACTGTGCTGCCGTTTGGGTGGATCTAAAGCGATTCCACCTCAAGTGCGCGCTGGCCGAAAATATAACTGGAACGGTTTGCAATGGACCAGCGTAGGCTCGCACGAAGTTGTTGAGTTTTTGCGTTCATACCAGGTTCATCCGGATTCTCGCAAGGTGAGAAGTGACTTGCTGGCCAATTTTGTTGAGCAGATGAGCTATTCCGGGGAGCTTACCTCATGGACCGTTGTTGTGCTTGGCGGTGAGGGCGCGCCCACGCCTGTCGGAGATGGCTCTGTAACGCTGATGACGCGCGCCGACAAAGCTGTCGATAACGCTGAAAAATACTCAATTGGTCGGTTGCTATCACCGAAGGACGAAATGTTGGATCTTGACGAATCTGGGTGGAACGCTGCTTTGGAGATAACTAGGCAAAGGTGGAGAAAAGATCCCGGACGATCAGCTAGAAAGACTCCTCCGGATGAGCCTGCCGGACCTGTGATTCGACTTGTAAAGGGTTTGGGGGCGGACAATGTGGCTCCGCAACCGCAGAAGGGACTCTTGATAATTTCCTTGCTCGACCCGGAGGCAGCTGGATCTTCAGTTCCAGTAGTCGCATTTGCTATCAGCTTTCCGTCAAGCAAGTCCGGTAAGTCCGTGCCTTACGTAACCAATTCGCTTTGGGAGAGGCAATATGGCGCCAGTGAGTGAGGTCGAGATTCTCAGAGTCTGGCGGGCATTGGTCGGGCACTCAAGCGGTCGCGGCTGGAGAGCTCTGGATCTTGTTGCGGTAGCCACTTCATGCAGAGTGAAGGCGGCTCGACTATCTCCGGGCAATGAGGAAGCAGTTCTTGTGGGGTTCCCGAGCTTGAAGGCTGGTTCTGCAACCAAGCTGCCTCAAGGGCAAGGTTTCAGAATGGAGCGCGCCGTACTGGGCGAAGTGGGTGATGGATGGCAATGGTTGGCGTTAATCAGGCAGCCTTCAGGTAGTCTTGAGCTATTCGCGAAGGTCGCGGCCGATGTCGCTGCTGTTCTGCAGTCATCCAGCGATTTACCTGAAGAACATCTTTACCAGCGATTTCTCGGCCGAGTACGTGGCTGGCAAGAGTTTATGCGCCGAGGTCGCGAGGGGCTGACAGAAGAGAAAGAGCTGGGTTTGGTCGGCGAGTTGTCGATCATTCATATGCTGGTTGACTGCAAAGTAGCGCTGTTTACAGCCATTGACGGGTGGAAGGGGCCTCACAACGGCCTGCATGACTTTCAGTTGGGCATTGGTAGTCTTGAGGTGAAATCTACACTTGCAACGGAAGGTTTTCCTGTAAGGATTGCCTCCTTGTCGCAGCTTGACGAGACAAATTGCCCTCCGCTGTTCCTGGCAGGACTGCGATTTATTTTGCACGACACAGGACGCACGCTTGCGGAGATGGTTGAAGCCACTAGGGAGCGAGTGGCGGTAGATTCGGCTGCAAGCCGTTTGCTGGAACAGGGGCTGCTGAGTATTGGATATCTTGATATCCACGCTGAACTCTACACGAGGCGTTTTGCTTTCAACGAGGGGCGTTTTCATCTGGTGGACGCGGCCTACCCGCGATTGGCCCCTTTCAATGTTCATCCTGCAGTTCGTCGAGCCGCTTATGATCTGGATCTGGCATTGGTCGAAGCAGACAAGTATTCATTGGATGAAGTACTCGAACAGTTGGGAGTCGTTTGATGGAGTTGATTGATTTTTTACTTGAGACTCAGGTAGCTATAAGGGACGAGGTAGAGAAAGACGTTGGACCGGGAGAGGTTCCGGTTCCTCCTGAGGTGGTTTTCACCGAACGCCTTATGGCTCACATGGCAGATGAAGGAATAACCTTTGATCCTGTGGTCTGCCACTTCGAGGCTAAGGTTTCCAATCACAATCTCAAAATAAGTGGGTATGCGGTTTCAGACACAACAGATGAGTCGGGAAACCCGGATCGTTTGGACTTATTCGTAAGTTTGTACAAGAACGCCTCTGAGTTGTTATCAGTTCCTGACGCCGAGATTCGAACTGCTGCAAAAGAAGGAGTCCAGTTCCTGAGATTCTGCGCGGCAGGTAGGCTTTCGGGAAAAATAGATGAAACCAATGATGTTTACTCGCTTGTCGTGGACGTTGAACGTATCTTCAGCGGGCTCGATAGCATTCGAATCTTTGTGATCACAGACGGGGTTGTGAAAACCCGTAGCTATGAGCCCCTTGATGTCGCAGGCAAGCAAGTCCGCTTGGAAATCATGGATATCCAACGACTGTTCAACCACGTACAGCAGGGGCGTCCGAGAGACGAGCTGGTGGTCAACTTCGAACAGATTTGCGGGACCGCGTTGCCCAGCGTATGGGTACCTGGCAGCGGGGATGATGAGTACGACTACGCCTTGACAGCTATTCCGGGTGAGGTACTGAGATTCCTCTACGACAAATATGGCCCACGAATTCTCGAGGCGAATGTGCGGTCTTTTCTTGGCGTCAGCAGCAAGGGAGTTAATAAGGGGATTCGTGATAGCTTGCGGGACCACCCGGATAGATTCATGGCTTACAACAACGGCATTGTTGTAGTTGCGGATGAGGCGAGGCTTGCCAAAGCTGCAGATGGCTCAACCGGTGTCTTGTGGTTGCAGGGTATGCAGATTGTAAATGGCGGACAAACTACCGCATCTATCTATTTCGCCAAAAAGAAACATCCGGAAATTAGCTTGGCGAATGTCCGAGTGCCGGCAAAAATCATCGTTCTGCGCTCGGGGCAGGATGACGACGAGGAGCTGATCGCTAACATTTCCAAGTATGCGAACAGTCAAAATGTTGTAAAACAGTCCGACCTATCAGCGAATAAACCTTTCCATCGTGAAGTTGAAAAGCTGTCCATGCGTACCTACTGCCCTGATGGCGTTGGTCGGTGGTTCTACGAAAGGTCTGCTGGCAGTTATAAGGTCATGTTGGAAAAAGAGGCCACGACACCAACCCAGAAGAAAAAATTGCAGCAGGCGATTCCTCCCTATCGAAAATTGACCAAACCGGATTTGGCGAGGTTTATCAATGCTTGGGATCAGAAGCCGCACATTGTCAGCTTGGGTAGCCAGAAAAACTTTCAGGCATTTATGGATGAATTACAGAGCCTGGAAGAGTCGGGGCAGGAGATTACTCCCAGCCAAAGCGATTTTAAACAAATGATTGCGAAGGCAATTCTGTTCAAAGCCGCTCACAAGGTTATTCGGCCCAAGTTTCCTGCCTTTCAGGCAAACATCACGTCGTATACCGTATCTGTTCTCGCAATGTTGCTCGGTGAACGCCTCGATCTGAAACGTGTCTGGGATCGTCAAGCTATCTCAACTGAGTTGCAGCAGCAGATAGCCATCTGGGCAGAAGAGGTAAACGAAGCTCTGCATTTTGGAGCCGGGGGGCGAATGGTATCCGAATGGGCTAAAAAGCCGGAGTGCTGGATGAGGGTCAAGACAACTCAGTACTCGCCGCCGCTCCGAGGAATACCTGAAGTGGTGTGAGTTGCATCATCATGGGCTTGTTTTTGATGCTGCAAGGATGTCTCGCATGGCTTTGGCACCAGCCGTATAGGTGAGCGTGCCGTGAGTGTTTTCCATCATTGAGTAAATGTCGTGGAGCTTGTCGCAGGCCTTTGAGTCAAAGAACCGTTTGTTGTTCTCGACGTACACAATGGTGGCGGGGTCGTCGTCCGGGTGATGGATGAGTCCGTTTTTCGCCATATCTTGCCACCATTTAAACAAGCCTGAGCGAGATGTGTCGTCCCATGAAGGTATTTCGCTGGCCGTGTGCATGCTTTAGTTCCGTTAGTCGATATATTTTAACCTTATGCGCATACACCCATATTGCAAGCCGGGATCGAGCTTTTTGCTAAGTGGTCGCTCTTTCGTTTTGATGGCAGTCCGTTACATTCAGGGGAGGGGCGGCGGCGACCGGTAAACAAAAAGCCCGCCCCTGAACCTAGGGGCGGGCTTTTTAACATCGGGCAGCGCTGTTGCTTCTAGCTTGCAGCTTGAGGCTTAAAGCTTGCCGCTCCAGAAGTGGCCGTCAGGCAAACTTCTGGATATTGGCCATCAGCTCGCGCAGGGCTTCGATGTTGTCTTTCGGGTGAACGGCGCCTTCGAAGCTGCACAGCTGTTCGAAGTTGGCGGCAACGTCTTCCGGGGTGAAGCCTTCGTCGGGGTTGAAGCCGATACCCAGGGAGCGCTCCCAGCGTACCTTGCCCATCCAGCCGCCGCCGACTTCGAACAGGCTGCCGGTTTCCTTGCACTCTTCGGAGCACAGGTAGGCAACCAGCGGGCTGACCAGTTCAGGCTTCAGCTTTTCGAATGCGCCTTCCGGGAACAGACCTTCGGTCATGCGAGTGCCGCCAGTCGGGGCAATGGCGTTGACGAAGATGTTGTTCTTGCGGCCTTCGATAGCCAGGGTACGGGTGAAGCCGTACAGACCCAGCTTGGCCATGCCGTAGTTGGCCTGACCGAAGTTGCCGTAGATGCCGGAGGTGGACGAGGTGAAGATGATGCGACCGAAGTTGTTGTTCTTCATGTGGTCCCAGGCGGCCTTGGTAGTCTTGTAGGCGCCTTCGACGTGGACTTTGTAGATCAGGTCCCAGTCGGCATCGGTCATCTTGGCGAAGCTCTTGTCGCGCAGGATACCGGCGTTGTTGACGACGATATCGATGCGACCGAAGTTGTCCATCGCGCACTCGACGATGCGATCACCGTTGATGACGTTGTCCGGGTTGGCGATGGCGGTACCGCCAGCGGCTTTGATTTCTTCGACAACCTTGAGCGCGGCTTCGCTGTTGGCGCCTTCGCCGTTGGTGCTGCCACCGAGGTCGTTGACGACGACTTTGGCGCCGTGTTTCGCGAACAGCAGGGCGTGGGCGCGGCCAATACCGCCGCCGGCACCGGTTACGATGACGACTTTGTCGTCAAAACGGATATCGCTCATGGGTTGTCCCCTTGGTTTGTGCGGGTTGAAAAAGGCAGCCAGTGTCGAACACTTGTTTGAACATGGCAAGGGGAGGCGGGCCGGTGAATAGTGGCCCATAAATACTGCAGAGCGGAATAGATGAATTCAGGGCCTGCGCTATCTATGCCTTAACGAGCGCACTGCGCCGCCGCGATCCTCTGCGGCGGGCAGCGTTGGGTAAGGTCAGACGGTCAGATAGCGCTGGATCAGATCGTCGTTCAGCTCAGTCATCGGGCCGTTGGCGACCATGCGCCCGCGTTCCATGATGAAGAAACTTTCCGCCGCCCGGCGGGCGAACGGCAGCTTCTGCTCGACCAGCAGCACGGTCAGCCCCAGCTCGGTGTTGAGCTTGCGGATCACGTCGCTGATGTCGCGCACGATGTTGGGCTGAATGCCCTCGGTCGGCTCATCGAGAATCAGCAGCTTGGGGTCGAGCACCAGCGCGCGGCCAATCGCCAGTTGCTGCTGCTGACCACCGGACAGGTCGCCGCCGCGGCGGTGTTTCATTTCCTTGAGCACCGGGAACAGCTCGTAGATGTGCGCGGGAATCTGCCGGGCGCGGTCGGGGCGGGCGCCGAGGGAGATTTTCAGGTTCTCTTCCACCGTCAGCAGCGGAAAGATTTCGCGTCCCTGCGGCACGTAGCCGATCCCGGAGCGGGCGCGGTTTTCAGTCGAGAGCTTGGTGATGTCGCGGCCCATCAGGCTGATCTGCCCGCTTTTCACCGGCAGCAGGCCGGTGATGCATTTGAGCAGGGTGGTCTTGCCGACGCCGTTGCGGCCGAGCAGGCAGCTGCAGCTGCCTTCTTTCAGCTCCAGGTCGAGATCCCAGAGGATGTGGCTCTGGTTGTAGAACTGGTTGATGCCTTGAATGCTGAGCATGGTCATTCCCCCAAATAGACTTCGACCACACGCGGGTCATTCTGCACCTGATCCATGGTGCCTTCGGCCAGCACCGAGCCCTGGTGCAGCACGGTGACCTTGCGGGCGATGGAGCGCACGAACGCCATGTCGTGCTCGACCACGATCACCGAGTGACGGCCAGCCAGCGAGGTCAGCAGCTCGGCGGTGTGTTCAACCTCTTCGCCGGTCATGCCGGCGACCGGTTCGTCGACCAGCAGCACCCGCGGGTTCTGCATCAGCAACATGCCGATCTCCAGCCATTGCTTTTGGCCGTGGGAGAGGGCGCCGGCTTCCATGCGGAACTGTTCCTTCAGGCCGATCAGCTTGAGCACCTCGTCGATGCGGTCGAGCTGTTCGCCGGTCAGGCTTTTATTCAGCGTGTACCAGACGTGCTTGTTGGAGGCGGTGGCCAGTTCCAGATTCTCGAACACCGAGAGCGCCTCGAAGATGGTCGGCTTCTGGAACTTGCGGCCGATGCCGCCGCGGGCGATCTCGTGCTCGGACAGTTTCAGCAGGTTCATGCGCTGGCCGAACCAGACGCTGCCGGTGTCGGGGCGGGTCTTGCCGGTGATGACGTCCATCATGGTGGTCTTGCCGGCGCCGTTGGGGCCGATGATGCAGCGCAGTTCGCCGTCATCGATGTACAGGTTCAGATTGTTCAGCGCCTTGAAGCCGTCAAAGCTGACGCTGACGTCCTCTACATACAGGATCGGGCCGTGGGTGGTGTCGACCTTGGCGGAGAAGTCCGGCGCGGGCTGGACGAAGTCAAAGACCTGATCGCGGCGCCAGGTTTCGCGCAGTTGTTCAAGCGGGTTCATTGTTTGTCTCCCTTGCGGCTGAAGCGGTCGAACAGACCCACGATGCCCTTGGGCAGCAGCAGGGTTACCAGTACGAACAGACCGCCGAGGATGAACAGCCAGGTTTCCGGTGAGAAGGTGGTGAAGAAGGTCTTGGCGTAGTTGACGCTGAACGCGCCGACGATGGCGCCGAACAGGGTGCCACGGCCGCCGGTTGCGACCCAGACCACCATTTCGATGGAGTTGAGCGGGGAGAATTCGCCCGGGTTGATGATGCCGACCTGCGGCACATAGAGCGCGCCGGCCACCGCCGCCAGCATGGCGGAGAACACGAACAGCCAGAGTTTGTAGCTTTCGACCTGATAGCCGCTGAAGCGGGTGCGGCTTTCGGCATCACGGATGGCGATGATGACCCGGCCCATGCGTGAGGTAACGATGTAGCGGCAGGCCATGTAGCCGAGGATCAGGGCAATCGAGGAGGCGACGAACAGCCCGACCCGGGTGGTCTTGGCCGCCAGATCAAAGCCGAGGATTTCCTTGAAGTCGTTCAGGCCGTTGTTGCCGCCAAAGCCCATCTCGTTGCGGAAGAAGGCGAGCATCAGCGCATAGGTCAGCGCCTGGGTGATGATGGCGAAGTAGACGCCGGTCACCCGTGAGCGGAACGCCAGCCAGCCGAATACCAGAGCCAGCAGGCCCGGCACCAGCAGCACCATCAGCATGGCGAACCAGAACATGTCGAAGCCCTGCCAGTACCAGGGCAGCTTGTCCCAGTTGAGCACCACCATGAAGTCCATCAGCTCGGGGTGGCCGTAGACACCGCGATCGCCGATCTGACGCATCAGGTACATGCCCATGGCGTAGCCGCCCAGGCTGAAGAAGGCGCCGTGGCCGAGCGACAGGATGCCGGCGTAGCCCCAGATCAGGTCGACCGAGAGGGCCAGCAGGGCAAAGCACAGGAACTTGCCGAGCAGGCCGACGGTAAAGTTGGAAACGTACAGCGGTGAGTCGGTCGGCACCGCCAGGTTGAGAATCGGCACGATGATGGTGGTGAGCAGCACCAGGCCCAGCACCAGCATTCCGCCCCGATCACTGAGTAACAGTCGTTGGGTAAGCATACTTCCCTCGTTCAATTCGGTTGTAAAAAGGAAACGGCGGCGGCGATCAGTCAGCCGCGGCGCGCCCTTTCTGCGGGAAGAGTCCCTTGGGTTTCTTCTGGATAAACAGGATCAGCATGATCAGCACCAGCACCTTGGCGAGCATGGCGCCAGCCCAGGGCTCGAGGAAGTTGTTGATCAGGCCGAGGCTCATGGCGCTGACCAGCGTGCCCCAGAGGTTACCCACGCCGCCGAATACCACCACCATGAACGAGTCGATGATGTAGGCCTGGCCGAGGTTGGGGCCGACGTTGGTGATCTGCGACAGCGCGACCCCGGCGACCCCGGCGATACCGGAACCCAGCCCGAAGGTCAGGGCGTCGATCCAGTTGGAACGCACACCCACTGCGCGGGCCATGGCGCGGTTCTGCGAGACGGCGCGGACCTTGAGACCGAGGGTGGTGCGTTTCATCACCAGCAGCAGGGCGAAGAACACCGCCAGCCCGAACAGCAGGATGTACAGACGGGTATAGGTGATCGACAGCACCGGGTTGATGCTCAGGGTGCCGCTGATCCACTCGGGTGAGGTGACCGAACGGTTGAGCGGGCTGAACAGGGTGCGTACCGCCTGCTGCAGCACCAGGCTGAGGCCAAAGGTCGCCAGCAGGGTTTCCAGCGGGCGGCCGTAGAGGAAGCGGATCACGCCGCGTTCGATGGCGATGCCGACCAGCGCGGTGATCAGAAACGCTGCCGGAATGGCGATTAGCAGGCTCCATTCGATCAGGTTGGGGAACAGCACCTGAATACCCCAGGTGGTGTAGGCGCCGATCATGATCAGCTCGCCGTGGGCCATGTTGATCACGCCCATCACGCCGAAGGTGATGGCCAGGCCGATGGCGGCCAGCAGCAGGATCGAGCCCAGGCTGAGGCCAAAGAATACGTTCTCGATGAAACGGTAGAACTCGATGCGGCCCTGAATGGATTCAATCGCCTTGGCGGCAGCGCTGCGCAACTCGGCGTCTTCATCGTTCTCGGCGACGCTGCGCAGGGCGTTGCGGGCTTCCTGCTCGAGGGAGCCGCTGAGGGTATCGATGGCGGCCATGCGTTGATCGCGGTCGCCGGTTTGCAGGTCGAACAGGGCCAGTGCTGCGTCGATCGCGTCGCTGACGCGGCCGGATTCTTCGGTTGGCTGGTGCTCGCGCAGCAGGGCGGCGGTCTCGCCGTCTACACCGTCACGGATAAAGCGCTGTACGGCGTCATAGCGTTTGTCGCTATCGGGGTGGCTGAGGTTGAGCTGGGCAACCATGCCGCGCAGCTGGGTGCGCAGGCTGTTGTTCACCGGGATGCGGCGCAGCCCGGCAGCGCCGGTCAGGTCTGAGCCATCCAGGGCGTTGGTCAGTTGGTCACCGCTGCGAATGGCGATGACCGGTGGCTTGTCCTTGCTGGCCAGCAGGTCGCCGGCAACAAGGGCGTTGAGAATATCGGCCAGACGTTCGTCTTGATGGGTGGCCAGTTGCTCGACGGTGGCTGCGCGCTGGCGCAGGTTTCCGGTCGCCAGTTGGCTGACCAGTTCGTCGAAGGTGGGTTGGGCAGGGGCTGGTTCAGCCTCCTGGGCGCTGGCGTGCAGGGGCAGACTGCACACACACAGCAGCAGCAAACGGGTAAGCCATTGCTGCACGGCATGCCGGGGTGTCAGACGGCAGATGGAGTTCATGGCATCGTCCTGATTGAGGTTCACGCTGAACATGCAACCGGGGCGTGATGGGCGCCCCGGATACAGGGGCGGGCGCTGGGCCCGCCGTCAGATGGCGGCTGATTACTCGGCGGTGGCGCCGACGCAGCTCTTGGTCTGGGTGTTGTAGTTGCCGCAGCTGATCGGCGCGGTCCAGTCGGAGATCAGGTCCTTGCTGCCTTCCAGGTAGTCGGACCAGGCGTCGCCCGGGACCAGCTCTTCGGTGCGGGAAACGGTCAGGAACTGGCCATCGTCCTGGATTTCACCGATCAGGACCGGCTTGGTGATGTGGTGGTTCGGCAGCATTTTGCTGGTACCGCCAGTCAGGTTCGGAACTTCCACGCCAACCATGGCATCGATGACCTTGTCGGTATCGGTAGTGCCGGCTGCTTCAACCGCTTTGACCCACATGTTGAAGCCGATGTAGTGCGCTTCCATCGGGTCATTGGTGACGCGCTTGGTGTCGCCGATATAGTCGTGCCAGGCCTTGATGAAGGCTTCGTTTTCCGGGGTCTCCTCGCTCATGAAGTAGTTCCAGGCAGCCATGTGGCCGACCAGCGGAGCGGTGTCGATACCGGACAGCTCTTCTTCACCAACGGAGAAGGCTACAACCGGGATGTCTTCGGCGGACACGCCCTGGTTACCCAGTTCGCGGTAGAAGGGCACGTTGGCGTCGCCGTTGATGGTGGAGACCACGGCAGTCTTCTTGCCAGCGCTGCCGAAACGCTTGATCTCGGCAACGATGTTCTGCCAGTCAGCGTGGCCGAACGGGGTGTAGTTGATCATGATGTCTTCTTCAGCCACACCGTTGGCCTTCAGATAGGCCTCCAGAATGCGGTTGGTGGTGCGCGGGTAGACGTAGTCGGTACCGGCCAGAACCCAGCGCTCGACGCCGACTTCATCCTTCAGGTAGTCAACCGCCGGAATGGCTTGCTGGTTCGGCGCAGCGCCGGTGTAGAACACGTTGCGGGAAGACTCTTCGCCTTCGTACTGAACCGGGTAGAACAGGATGCCGTTCAGCTCTTCAACGACGGGCAGAACCGATTTACGCGAAACGGAAGTCCAGCAGCCGAAGATGGCGTCCACGCCGTGCTGTTCCAGCAGTTCACGGGTACGTTCGGCGAACAGCGGCCAGTTGGAGGCCGGGTCAACGACAACGGGTTCGAGCTGTTTGCCGAGCAGGCCACCTTTCTTGTTCTGCTCTTCGATCAGCATCAGCATGGTGTCTTTCAGGGTGGTTTCCGAGATGGCCATGGTGCCGGACAGCGAATGCAGCACGCCGACCTTGATGGTTTCCTCGGCCTGTGCGCTGAGTGCGCCAAGGGCCATGCTGCAGGCGACGCCGAGTGCGCCGACCTGTTTGACGATCTTCTTCAGAGTCATGTTCCTTTCCTTTCTCTGTTGTTGTCTGAAATTCTGGCTGTTGCGTGATGCTGCTGGTCTGGCCGTGGGCGCTTGACCATGCAGGCCGTCGTTGGCGAGGCAGCCTGTGAACAGGACAGAGCAGAGAACGTGCCAGCTTTGCCATTGGCTGACATTGTTCAGGACAAAGAGCGCTGGAATGGGGGCTGTGGACAGCTCGGTCGAGAATGGGAGCGGTTTGCGCGGTGGTGGTCTGCCGTGCCGTGCCGTGGTGCAGTGCACGAATTTGGTGCGAAAGGGTGGTGCGTGGTCAGGATTTTGTGCGGGAAGGGCTCAGGGAATGCCGATAACCCGGGCCGCCTTGCGCGGCCCGGGCCTGTTGCGTCAGATCAGCTCGATGGCGACTGCGGTAGCTTCACCACCACCAATGCACAGCGAGGCGACACCACGCTTGCCGCCGGTCTGCTGCAGGGCGTTGATCAGGGTGACGATCAGGCGTGAACCGGTAGAGCCTACCGGGTGACCCTGGGCGCAGGCGCCGCCGTAGATGTTGACCTTGGCGTGGTCGAGGCCGTGCTCGCGCATCGCCAGCATGGTGACCATGGCAAAGGCTTCGTTGATTTCGAACAGATCAACATCCGCCGCAGTCCAGCCGGTCTTGTTGAACAGGTTGGTCATGGCGCCAATCGGAGCCAGGGTGAACTCGCTCGGATCCTGGCTCTGGGTCGCATGGCCGACGATACGGGCCAGCGGCTTCAGGCCGCGGCGCTCGGCTTCAGCGGCGGTCATCAGCACCAGCGCGCTGGCGCCGTCGGAGATGGAGCTGGCGTTGGCGGCGGTGACGGTGCCGTCTTTCTTGAACGCAGGCTTGAGCGTCGGAATCTTGTCCAGATTGGCGTTCAGCGGTTGCTCGTCGTCTTTGACCACGACCTCGCCCTTGCGGGTCTTGACGGTGACCGGGATGATTTCGTTGGCCAGCACGCCGCTTTCGATGGCGGCCTGGGCGCGCTTGAGCGACTCAATCGCGTAGGCGTCCATGTCCTCACGGGTCAGACCGTTCTGGTCGGCGGTGTCCTGGGCGAAGGAGCCCATCAGGCGGCCGGTACGAGCGTCTTCCAGACCGTCAAAGAACATGTGGTCCTTGATTTCGCCATGGCCCATGCGCAGGCCGCTGCGGGCTTTTTCTATGATATAGGGCGCGTTGGACATGCTTTCCATGCCACCGGCAACCATGATGCTGGCGCTGCCGGCCTTGAGGGCGTCGTGCGCCTGCATCACGGCCTTCATGCCGGAGCCGCACAGTTTGTTGATGGTGGTGCAGCCGGTAGCCGCGGGCAGGCCGGCGTTCAGACTGGCCTGGCGGGCCGGGCCCTGCTTGAGGCCGGCGGGCAGAACGCAGCCCATGATCACTTCTTCGACCGCTTCGGCAGGAATGCCGGCACGGCTGACGGCTTCGCGAATGCTGATGGCGCCCAGGTCGACTGCGCTGATGCTGGACAGGCTACCCTGAAAACCACCCATGGGGGTGCGAACGCCACTGACGATTACGATGCTTTGGTCCGACATTACCGGCTCCTGAATAAATGGATGAGACAACGACAAGAGGGTGATCTGAAACTATGAATCCAGGTTCAGTCACAAAACGACTTTGTTTACAATTATACGCATGATGGGTTTAAAGAAAATCCGTATGATGATTTTCGCTTTCTACGGCTTGGCCAATGCAGCTACTCTCGCAAGGCCACGCTAACGTTTTTCAACTTATGCCATGCCCTGACAATCCTAAAAATAGTAGGTCATTCAATGCTCAATACTCGTATCCTCAAGCCGGCCGACGAGGCACGCTCCACTCCGCTGCTGATCAAAAACCTGCTGCTGACCGGGCAGCGTTATGAGCGCACGCAGGAAATCATCTATCGCGATCTGGTTCGCTACGACTACCGCACCTTCAACGAGCGCATCTGTCGTCTGGCCAACGCCCTGACCAAGGCCGGCGTCAAGGCCGGGGATACCGTTGCGATGATGGACTGGGATAGCCATCGCTATCTGGAGTGCATGTTCGCAGTGCCGATGTTGGGTGCTGTCATGCATACCATCAACGTCCGTTTGTCACCGGATCAGATTCTCTACACCATGAACCACGCTGAAGACGTGGTGGTGCTGATCAACAGTGAGTTCGTGCCGATCTACAAGGCCATTGAAAATGACCTGACCACGGTCACCACGACTATCCTGCTGACCGACGAAGACGATAAAACCGCCGACCTCCCAGGCTTTGCAGGAGAGTATGAGCAACTGCTGGCCGCGGCTGAACCAACCTACGAGTTCGCCGATTTCGATGAGAACTCGGTTGCTACGACCTTCTATACAACGGGCACCACCGGTAACCCCAAGGGTGTGTACTTCACCCATCGTCAGCTGGTTCTGCACACGTTGGGGCAGGCGGCTTCACTGTCTGCGCTCGACAGCATTCGCCAGCTCGGCAACCGTGATGTGTACATGCCGATCACGCCGATGTTCCACGTTCATGCCTGGGGCATCCCGTATACCGCCACCATGCTGGGGATCAAGCAGGTCTATCCGGGCCGTTACGAGCCCGAACGTCTGGTGCAGATGATCAAGGATCACAAGGTGACGTTCTCGCACTGTGTTCCGACCATTCTGCAGATGGTTCTGAACGCCGAAGGTGCGAAGGACTTCGACTTTGGCGGCATGCGCGTGATCATCGGTGGCAGCGCACTGAATCGTTCGCTGTATCTGGCGGCCAAGGCCAAGGGCATGCAGCTGGGCGCCGCATACGGTATGTCGGAAACCTGCCCGATGATCTCTGCCGGCTACCTTAACCTGGAGCTGGAGCAGGCATCGGAAGACGAGCAGATCGCTCATCGCATCAAGGCTGGTGTGCCCGGTCCGCTGGTCGAGGCGCAGATCATGGCACCGGATGGCACTCTGCTGCCGCAGGACGGTGAGACCCAGGGCGAGCTGGTGCTGCGCGCACCCTGGCTGACCCAGGGCTATTTCCGCGAGCCGGAGAAGAGTCAGGAACTGTGGGCCGGCGGCTGGATGCACACCGGTGACGTGGCAACCATCAGCCCGATGGGCTTTATCGAGATTCGCGACCGCATCAAGGACGTGATCAAGACCGGCGGTGAGTGGCTGTCGTCCCTCGAGCTTGAGGACCTGATCAGCCGCAGTCCGTTGGTTGCTGAAGTAGCGGTGGTGGGCGTGCCTGACCCGCGCTGGGACGAGCGTCCGTTCGCATTGATTGTCCCCGCCGCCGGTCAGACAGTCACCGCAGACGCGATGGCCGAGCACCTGATGCCCTTTGTTGAAGAGGGGCATATCAACAAGTGGGCGATTCCGCGTCAGATTGCGGTGGTGACGGAAATCCCCAAGACCAGCGTCGGCAAGCTCGACAAGAAGCGCATTCGCACTGAAATCGCCGGCTGGCTGGACGCCGGTGCGGAGTGCATTTCCTCGCTCACCTGATTCGTCTGCCAGTGAATGACCGCATCGTTTTTACGATGCGGTTTTTTTTGCCTGTTCGCTACCCATGGCAAGGTGAATCATAACGGGTGTTTTGTCTCGCCATTGTGGCGGTGTGACCGTTCGGTCTGTTTCTGTATGGCCCGTTCTAGGTGGGTTTTATGGGTTTTGTGCGGGTTCTTTATATTTGCCCTATGGGACGAACGGGCTTGCTTAGCTCGTAGTCAATCAGTAGAGTCTCTGGCCTCTCAAGTCGTATAAGAATCCTAATAAAACCCGTCGCTGCGTTGCCCCTGTGTCTATCATTTCGGGTAATGCGGGCGATGTTGCGCGTCTGAAAGTCTGACGGCAGGCACCGTGTGTGCTCCTTGAGGGATAAACACCGGTCATGGTTGTGGCAATGCGCATGCTGATGGCCGGTTACCCCAAACAACTCCAAGCAAAACAGGGCGAACCCATGAAACCCATCACTATTGCTTCTTTGACTCTGGCCACTGCGCTTGCTGCGCCGACGGCGTTTGCTGCGGTCAGCGCGCAGGACGCCGCCAAGCTGGGCAGCAGCCTGACCCCGGTTGGCGCAGAGGTTGCCGGCAACGCAGCCGGCACCATTCCCGAGTGGACCGGCGGCCTGGCAGCCGATGCCGCGCCGGTCGATGCCAACGGCTTCCTGGCCAATCCCTACGCCGGTGAGCAGCCGCTGTTTGTCATCACCGCAGCCAACTATGAACAGTATGCCGAGAACCTGGCGCCGGGCCAGATTGCCATGTTCAAGCGCTACCCCGACACCTTCAAGATGCGCGTATTTGCCAGCCATCGCTCTGCTGCCTTTCCGCAGGCGGTATACGACGCTGCGGCTGCCAACGCGACCAGCACCAAGCTGGTTCAGGGCGGTAATGGTCTGACCGACTATCGCCTGGCCTATGCCTTCCCGATTCCGGCCGATGGGCTGGAAGTCGTCTGGAACCACATTACCCGCTACCGCGGCAACGCGTTCCAGCGCACCGTAGTGCAGGCTACCCCGCAGACCAATGGCAACTTCAACGTGGTGCGTTTTGTCGAGGAGTACGCCGTACCGGCCGGTCTGGAGGATTACGACGCCAGCGCGCCGACCGACATGCTCTATTACTTCAAGCAGCAGGTAACCGATCCGGCGCGTCTGGCGGGTAACGTTCTGCTGGTTCACGAGACCATCAACCAGGTAGCGACGCCGCGTATGGCGTGGTTGTACAACGCAGGCCAGCGTCGCGTGCGCCGCGCTCCCCAGGTGTCCTACGATGGTCCGGGTACTGCGGCCGACGGCATGCGTACCTCCGACAACCTGGACATGTACAACGGCGCCCCCGATCGCTACGACTGGGAGCTGGTTGGCAAGCGCGAAATGTTCATCTCCTACAACAACTTCGAGCTGGGCTCGCCGCAACTCAAATATGACCAGATCTTCCAGGCCGGCCATATCAACCAGGACCTGACGCGTTATGAGCTGCACCGCGTCTGGGAAGTGGTTGCCAACGTCAAGCCGAGTGAGCGTCATATCTATGCCAAGCGTCATCTGTTCCTTGATGAGGACTCCTGGCAGGCTGCTCACATCGATCATTACGATGGTCGCGGCGAGCTGTGGCGTGTAGCCGAGGCGCACTCGGTTCAGCGTTATGCCGACAAGGTGCTGGGCTACACCATGGAAACCCTGTACGACCTGGTCGCCGGCCGTTACCTGGTGATGGGCGCAAACAACGAAGAGCGTGCCAACTACAACTACGGTTACAAGACCTCCAGTGTCGAGTTCACTCCGACTGCCCTGCGTCAGTCCGGCGTGCGCTAAGCGTTCGTTGCAGTAAACACAACGCCCGGCTCTGTCGGGCGTTGTGCATTCTACCGGCGGCGTTGGGCATCGGCGGCTGGCCGCCGGGCGTCAGTCTCCCTATACTCCGGAACAGGATAGTCTCCGTCGTGCCAGTTGCGCGGCGTATGCCCATTGCCATTTTCCGGACGCAAGATGACCCCAGTACCTGCCCTGATTCGTGAAACCTTTCCCGTTGGCCCGCTGCAGTGCAACTGCACCCTGATTGGTGATCCGATCAGCAAGAAGGCGATTGTGGTTGATCCGGGCGGAGACCATGAATTTATCGTCAAGCGTCTGAACGAGCTGGGGCTCAAGCTGGCCAGCATCATTCACACCCATGCCCACCTCGACCACTTTCTCGCCTCCGGTGAGCTGAAAAAGCTGACCGGCGCGACCCTGCATCTGCACAAGGAAGATCAGTTTCTCTGGGATAGTCTGGAAATGCAGTGCAAGATGTTCGGCATTCCCTACAAACCGGCGCCGTCGCCGGACCAGTGGCTTCAGGATGACGAGGAGCTGGCCTGTGGCTGCGGTGTTGCCCTGCATACGCCAGGGCATACCCCGGGCTCGATGAGTTTCTGGTTCCCGGAGGGCAAGTTGCTTATTGCCGGTGATACGCTGTTTCGCCGCGGCATCGGTCGTACCGATCTGTGGGGCGGAGACTATCGTCAGATTGAACGATCGATTCGCGAAAGACTCTATACGCTTGATGAAGATGCGGTTGTGGTGACCGGGCACGGGCCCGACACCCGCATTGGTGACGAGATTCGCGAGAATCCGTTTATTCGCGGCTGATGTCCGCGCGTTTTCCGTTCCAGTCTGTGCGGGCTGGACACAGAACCAACCAGAACAAGGGAATTACCATGAAAAGCCAAGGTTTGATTATTGCGGGTGCCTGCGCACTGATGATTGCCGGGTGCACCAACAACCCCTACACCGGTGAGCAGCAGGCAGGTAAGTCGGCTGTTTACGGCGGGATTGGCGCGCTGACCGGTGCAGCCATCGGCGCGGCGACCTCCAGCAGCGATGATCGTGCCAAGGGCGCTCTGATCGGCGCGGCCGTGGGTGGCGCTGCTGGCGGTGGCTATGGCTACTACGTCGACAAGCAGGAACAGCGCCTGCGTCAGGAGCTGACCGGCACCGGCGTGCAGGTCATCCGTAACGGCGACACCCTGCAGCTGGTCATGCCGGGCAACATTACCTTCGCCTCGGGCTCCTCCGACATCTCCAGCAGCTTCTATCCGACGCTGAATTCGCTGGTCAAGGTGTTCCAGGAGTTCGACAAGAACGGCATCAACATCGTTGGTCACACCGACAGCACCGGCTCCATGGAGCTGAACATGCGCCTGTCGCGTGAGCGTGCCGCCAGTGTTGCATCCTATATCGCCGGCCAGGGCGTCAGCGGTGCGCGTATCAGCAGCGCCGGTGTTGGTCCGAGCCAGCCGATCGCCAGCAACGATACCGAGGCCGGTCGCGCGCAGAACCGTCGCGTCGAGATCACCCTGCGCCAGCTCTGATCACGGCATGCAAGCCAAAAGGCCAACCGGGAAACCGGTTGGCCTTTTTTGGATTCGTCGCGGGTTAATGGGGGAATTACTTCCTTATTGAGCTGGGGCTGATTCAGCCTTTCGCCTTTACGGCGAGCCAAAGGGGGCCGCTTGCCCGGCCCCCCTTGGCGATCCCCCCGGGCACCCGGCTACGCGGCCCTTCGGGTTCGCTGCGTTGCTCGGGCCGACGGGGAGTCGCAGAACTCGGGGCTGCGCCCCTCAAACATGCTGCGACTCTTTTTCCCGCCAGCCCTGCGCTACTCGCCCGCGTAAACGGGACGAACCCCGGTGCGCACTCCACCATCAGAGCATTCGGTTTATCGCGCTGGAAAAGCGGATCGCATCACACCCGGACTCGCGCGATGAACCATCTTATTGCCGTGAGAACTCAATGGGTCGAGCGATCCATCGGCGTCGGGTACTGCTGGTGCAGGCGCGCCAGGTGGGCGTCCTTGTCGGTCCACAGCTGGTTGACCCAGGCTTGAAACTCGGCACGGAAGGCTTCGTCTTCCTGGTAGTTGCGGCCGAGAAATGCTGCCGGAATCGGCTTGAGTTCAAGGTGCATGACCACGTGCCTGACCTTGCCGCACAGCAGGTCCCAGAAGCTCGGGTTGCCGTCGGGGTAGTGGATGGTGATATCCAGCAGCGAGCGCAGCTGCTCGCCCATGGCATCAAGCACAAAGGCGACACCGCCGGACTTGGGTTTGAGCAGGTAGGTGAAAGGGGACTGTTGTTGCTGGTGCTTGGCCGGTGTCAGGCGGGTGCCCTCAAGGAAGTTGAACACCGCAACCGGGGTGGTCTTGAATTTTTCGCAGGCCTTGCGGGTCGTTGCCAGGTCCTGGCCGGCCTTTTCCGGGTGCTTGGCCAGGTAGGCCTTGGTGTAGCGTTTCATGAACGGGAAATCGAGCGCCCACCAGCACAGGCCGATGATGGGGACCCAGATCAATTCCTGTTTGAGGAAGAACTTGAGCATCGGCATGTGGCGGTTGAGTACATGCTGCAGAGCCAGAATATCCACCCAGCTCTGGTGGTTGCTGGTGACCAGATACCAGCCGTTGTAGTCGAGCCGCTCCAGCCCTTCGATATCCCAGCGGGTGCGCCCGCTGAGCGCCATCCAGCCGCTGTTGCAGCTGATCCAGAACTCGGCGATGCGGATCATTACCCGGGTGCACCAGGTGCGCAGGGGCGGTATCGGCACCAGTTTGATCAGCGCGAATACGAAGAGAATCGGTGCATGAAACAGGGTGTTCAGCACCAGCAGCAGGGCAGCAATAATGCCACGCACGGGGGCAGGCAGAAACGACAGCATGGGTTGGCTCGTCCAGGGGCCGCCGGCGGGCGGCCGTGTTATGGGTTACTCGTTGTTGTAGGCCTGGATCGCGGTTAATGCAATGGTGTAGACGATATCGTCGACCAGCGCGCCGCGTGACAGGTCGTTCACCGGCTTGCGCAGGCCCTGCAGCATGGGGCCGACGCTTACCACGTTGGCGCTGCGCTGCACTGCCTTGTAGGTGGTGTTGCCGGTGTTCAGGTCAGGGAACACGAATACCGTTGCCTGTCCGGCCACCGGGCTGTCCGGCGCCTTCTGGCGGCCGACGCTGGCGATGGCGGCGGCATCATACTGGAGTGGGCCGTCCAGCAACAGTCCGGGCTCCCGCTCGCGGGCCAGGCGGGTCGCCTCGCGGACCTTTTCTACCTCGCTGCCACTGCCGGAGCTGCCGGTCGAGTAGCTGATCATGGCGACCCGTGCGGGGATGCCAAAGGCTTCTGCCGACCGGGCACTCTGAATGGCGATTTCGGCCAGTTCCTTGGCATTGGGCTCGGGGTTGACCGCGCAGTCGCCGTAGACCAGCACCTGCTCGGGCAGCAGCATGAAAAAGATCGACGACACCAGGTTGTAACCGGGGGCGGTCTTGATCAACTGAAAGGCCGGGCGAATGGTGTTGGCGGTGGTGTGGATGGCGCCGGACACCAGTCCGTCGACCTCGTCCAGTGCCAGCATCATGGTGCCCAGCACCACGTTGTCTTCCAGCTGTTGCAGCGCCATGGGCTCGTTTAGGCCCTTGCCTTCGCGCAGCTTGACCATGGGCGCCACGTAGCGCTCGCGCACCTGGTCGGGGTCGACGATCTGCAGGCCCTCCGGCAGGCTGATGTGCTGGGCGCGGGCAACGGCTTCAACCGACTCGCGCTTGGCCAGCAGAATGCAGTTGGCGATGCCGCGGCGCTGGCAGATGGCAGCGGCCTGTACGGTACGCGGCTCGTCGCCCTCGGGCAGCACGATGGTCTTGGCTGCATGCTGGGCCTGGCGCACCAGCTCATAGCGGAACGCCGGTGGTGACATGCGCTTTTCACGTGGCGTATCGCAGCGCTTGGCCAGCCAGACGTGGTCGATATGGCTGGCAACAAAATCGGTCACCTTATTGGCGCGCTCGCGATCATCAATCGGAATCTCGCGGTTCATGCGGTCGAGCTGGGTCGCGGTGGCAAAGGTGTCGGTCGGCACGCCCAGAATCGGCAGGCCCTGATCCAGAGCCGGCTGGCACAGTTGGATGACGCGCGGGTTGGGTTCAAAGCCGCCGGTCAGCAGCAGGCCGGCCAGCGGTGTGCCGGACAGTGCCGCCAGCGAGCTGGCAATGATGATGTCGTCGCGATCACCGGGGGTGACGATCAATGCACCCGGGCGCAGCAGATGAATGATGTTGGGAACGGTGCGCGAGCACAGTGCCATTTCCATCACCCGCCGTTGCTGCATCTCGCCGGCGTGGAAGGTGGTCGCCTTGAGCAGCTCGGCAATATCGGCGGTGCGCGGCGCGTTCAGCTCGTCCTGCCAGGGCACGCAACCGATCAGGCGGAAGTCGTCGGTATCCAGTCGGCTGGAGGCGTCGCGCAGACTCTGGGCGAAGTCCTTGAGTGTGCTTTTGAGTGTCGGCCGGTCGGGAATGTCGGTCGCGGTATCGGTCGCCAGTGCCCGTACCTTGTTGATGATGACGCCAAGCACCTTGGGGTGTTTGGGGCCGCCGAAGGTTTGGGCATTGATCTCGATTCGGTCTGCCAGGGTGGTGAAGTCGTCGCCGTCAGGGGCGGTCACCAGAATCACGTCGGCGTCCAGGCTCTTGGCCAGTTGCTGATTGATCTGCGCGGCGTAGTTGCTCTGGCGGGTAGGGACCATTCCTTCAACCACCACCACATCGGCACCGTCGGCTGCCTGCTGGTAGCGGCTGACAATCTCCTCCAGTACCTCGTCCAGCTCGCCCATGGCCAACTGGTGCTCAACCTGCGCCAGCGGCATGGCCGGCGGCGGCGACAACCCCAGGGTGCGGCTGATCAGTTCGCTGGAGCGCTCCGGGCCGTCGTCCCCGGGGTGCGGCTGGGCGATGGGCTTGAGAAAGTGCACCTTGAGGCCGGTCCGTTCCAGCGCCCGGATCAGGCCGAGGCTGGTGGAGGTCAGGCCGACACCGAAGCCGGTCGGCGCGACGAAAAACGTGTGCAGGCTCATGCCGTTTGGCTCCTTGGCTGGGTATCGAGCAGATCCAGGCTTTCCTCGGCTATCTGGCGTTCCTCATCGGTAGGAATTACCAGAATGGCCGGTGACCCTTTTGCCTCGATGCGACCTGCCTGGCCGCGCGGCAGTGCGCTGTTGTTGTCCGGGTCGATGCGCAGGCCCAGCACTGCCAGGTGCTTGAGGGTCAGTGCGCGGGTCAGTGCTGAGTTCTCGCCGATGCCGCCGGTAAAGATCAGGCCGTCGATACGCGGCAGGGCAACCGACAGACCGGCCAGCGAGCGAGCCAGGCGGTAGCAGAATACTTCGATCGCCAGCTGCGCGCCGCTATGGCCGTCGGCGCGGGCCTGCTCCAGCTCACGCATGTCGTTGGACAGCCCGGACAGGCCGAGCAGTCCGCTCTCGCGGTTGAGCAACTGCTCGATACGGTTCAGGTCCCAGCCCAGGGTGCGGGCCAGATGGGCGTGCAGGTTGGGGTCAACGTCGCCGCTGCGAGTACCCATGACCAGGCCCTCAAGGGGCGTCAGCCCCATGCTGGTGTCCATGCTGCGTCCGTCCAGCACGGCGCAGCTGGAGCAGCCGTTGCCAAGATGGGCAGTCAGCCAGGCACCGTTGCCCTTGCCGAGACCGGTCAGCAGACCGGCCTGATCGCTGACGTATTTGTGGCTGGTGCCGTGAAAGCCGTAACGGCGTACGCCGTGCACGGCGTACAGCTCGTCGGGCAGCGCGTAGCGGAAGGCGTGCGGCGGCATGGTTTGGTGAAATGCCGTATCGAACACCGCAACCTGTGGCGTCTGCGGCAGCAGCTGCATGGCGGCGCGGATACCGGTCAGGTTGGCCGGATTATGCAATGGTGCCAGCGGGACGTTGGCTTCGATGCCGGCGATGATGTCGTCGTTGAGCAGTTGCGCGCTGGTAAAGCGCTCTCCGCCATGGACCACCCGGTGGCCGACCGCACTGAGCGGTCGATCAAGATGGCGCTCAACCATTGGTAACAGGGCGTTCAGTGCATCCAAATGGGTCGCGTTGGCGAGCTCGCCGCGCTCACCGTCAGAGGTGGTGTAGCAGGCCTGCGAGGTGTTCAGTCGCTCGGCGATGGCGTCGAACAGGGCGCCCGGTGTGTCTTCGCGGCGCAGCGCCATCTTGATGGAGGAGCTGCCTCCGTTAATGACCAGGACCAGTCTGTTTGTCATGGGATTGTGCGAGTTCCTTTCAGCCGGATGTCATCTATGGACCGCCGGATATCGATTGCGTTCGGCTATCTTCCGGTGACCCACTGGTCGGGTCAAGCCGTGCGTTTCGGTGCCATAACGCGTACACTCGGGCCTCTTATACCCTCAATCACAGGAAAGAGATTATGCAGATTGCCGCCAACAAGGCCGTGTCCATCGACTACACCCTGACCAATGACGATGGCGAAGTGCTGGATTCGTCCGTCGGTGGTGCGCCGCTGGTTTACCTGCACGGTGCCGGCAATATCATTCCGGGCCTGGAGAAGGCTCTGGAAGGCAAGGCGGCCGGTGACGACGTCAAAGTAACCGTCGAGCCGGAAGAGGCCTATGGCGAGTTCAACGCCGAGCTGATCGCCGTGCTGGGTCGCAACATGTTTGAAGGTGTCGACGAGCTGGAAGTCGGCATGCAGTTCCACGCCTCCGGTCCGGATGGCAGCATGCAGATCGTCACCATCAAGGCACTGGAAGGTGATGAAGTCACCGTCGACGGCAACCATCCGCTGGCTGGCGAGCGTCTGACCTTTGAAGTGAAGGTTGTCGCGGTGCGTGACGCCAACGAAGAAGAAATCGCCCACGGTCATATCCACGGCGAAGGCGGTCATCACCACTAAGTGGTAATGGCAGCATGAGAACCGGGCCCTGGCCCGGTTTTTTTATGCCTGCCGGAACGCGCTGCTGCTTTCTGCTGATTTAGTATTATCAGCGGTTTTTATATTGGTGATTTCGCTCTATCAGGTGAAGTTGACCGGTCGTATAGTGCTCGGCATGAACACGATTCAAGATAAACGCGCGCGCATTCTCGCCTCGGGTACCAGCGTCATGCTGCGCAAGGGCTATAACGGCACTGGCGTGCAGGAGATTACCCAGGGCGCTGGTGTGCCCAAGGGGTCTTTCTATCATTACTTCGAGAGTAAGGAAGACTTCGCCATTCAGGCGCTGCACTACTACTACACGCCGCGTATCGAGCGTTTTGCCGATGCCCTGAGTGTGCCCGAGCTGTCGCCGCGCGAACGCGTTCTGCGTTGCTATCGTGATCTGGTTGGGTATTTCGCCAACCAGGAACAGCCCAGTCATCAGTGTTTCATTGGCAGCCTGTGTCATGAAATGGCGGAGGAAAGCCAGCCTATAGGCTATGCCGCCAGTGCCATCCTGCAGCGTTCCAATCAGGTGCTGGCTGACTGTCTGGCCGAAGCGCAGTCCGCAGGCGAGATTGCGGCTGATCAGAATCCGGCGGAACTGGCCGGTTTTATCAGCGCCGCCTGGGAGGGTGCCCTGTTGCGCATGAAGGCGGATCGTCAGATTGGTCCCTTGCGCGTGTTCATTCAGCAGCTGGAGCGTCTGCTTCAGCCCTGAAAGCTATTTCATCAAGACAAGACGACTGGTCAGCTCGCCTGCTGGCAGGCGCTCTGGTCTGTCCCCCGTTCAGGAGATTATGCATGTCCACAGCCGTAACCCCGCTGTTCAAGCCCTTCACTCTGGGCAATCTGGAGCTGTCCAACCGCATCGTGATGGCGCCGATGACCCGTAACTTCTCGCCCAAGGGCGTGCCGAATCAGGCGGTGGTCGACTACTACCGCCGCCGCGCCGAGTCCGGTGTCGGTCTGATCATCACCGAAGGCACCGTGGTGGATCACGTCGCGGCCAACGGCTACCCGAATGTGCCCCACTTCTATGGTGACGAGGCGCTGGCCGGCTGGAAGCAGGTTGTTGATGCCGTGCACGCCGCCGGCGGCAAGATTGCGCCGCAGTTGTGGCACGTCGGCAACGTCCGTCGCCTCGGCACCGAGCCGGATGGGGATGTGCCGGGTTATGGTCCGATGGAAAAGCAGAAGGATGGCAAGGTGCTGGTCAAGGGTATGACCCAGCAGGACATCGACGACGTGGTTGCGGCGTTTGCCAAGGCAGCCAGGGACGCCAAGGATGTTGGCTTTGACGCCATCGAGCTGCACGGCGCACATGGTTACCTGATCGACCAGTTCTTCTGGGAAGGTACCAACCAGCGTGATGACCAGTACGGCGGCAGCATGGAGAACCGTGGTCGCTTCGCCGTCGAGATCATCATGGCAGTTCGCGCCGCTGTCGGCCCTGACTATCCGATCATCTTCCGTTTCTCCCAGTGGAAACAGCAGGACTACACCGCGCGCCTGGCCCCGACCCCCGAGCTGCTGGAGCAGTTCCTGGCGCCGCTGTCTGACGCTGGCGTGGATATCTTCCACTGCTCGCAGCGCCGCTTCTGGGAGCCGGAGTTCGAAAGCTCCGAGCTGAACCTGGCTGGCTGGACCCGCAAGATCACCGGCAAGCCGTGCATTACCGTCGGCAGCGTTGGTCTGGACGGTGAGTTCCTGCAGTTCATGGTCAACACCGACAAGGTTGCCCAGACCGCCAATATCGACGGTCTGCTGGAACGTCTGGATGCGGACGAGTTTGATCTGGTTGCGGTTGGCCGCGCGCTGCTGGTTGATCCGCAGTGGGCCGACAAGGTGCGCGAAGGTCGCTTCGAAGACATCGCGCCCTTCAGCCGCGACGCGCTCAAGACTCTGGTCTGATTCGCAATGGCAGGCACCCGGGCTATTTGCTCGGGAATGCCTGTGTCAGCGCAGGCTGCCGTTCGGCGGCCTGCACAAGATAGCGCTCGAAACGCGTTACCACCGCACTCCAGTCCAGCTGGCAGGCCTTATGACGGGCATGCAGGCGGATGCTGCGACGTCCTTCCTGATCCGCCGTCAGCCAGCGCAGATTGTCGATGAATACCCGGTCGTGTGCGGGCGGCGCCAGGCTGCCGCTGTAGCGGTCCTGAATGTGCTGATGGGCTGCGGCGGTATCAAATGCGCAGACCGCCAGCCCCGACGCCATGGCCTCGGTAACAACATTGCCGAAGGTTTCGGTCAGGCTGGGAAAGACAAAAATATCGGCGCTGGCATAGATTCGGGCCAACTCGTCACCCGTTCTGGCGCCGGTGAAGATCGCCTCCGGCAGCTGTTTCTGCAGATCGGCAAGGGAGGGGCCATCGCCAACGACGACCAGCTTCAGGTGGCTGTCTCGGGTACTCTTCCCGGCTTCTTTCCATGCGCTTACGAGCAGCTCGGGGTTCTTTTCCGGTGACAGGCGGCCGACATGCAGCAGTACCAGATCATCCGGGCCAACACCCCAGTTGGCGCGCAGAGTGGCGTCTCGGCGGGCCGGATGAAAGCGCTCGCAGTCGACGCCGCGACCCAGCAGTCCCAGGTGATTCAGGCCCAACCGGCTCAGCTCGCGCTGCTGGGTTGAGCTGGCAACCAGGGTGGTCTGGCTCTGGTTGTGAAACCAGCGCAGATAGCGCATGGCGGGCTCGTGCAGCAGGCCGAGGTGAAAGTGGTCACTGTATTGCTGGAAATTGGTATGAAAACCGCTGACTACCGCAATGCCGAGCCGTCGGGCGGTGCGCAGGGCAGACCAGCCCAGTGGGCCTTCGGTTGCAATGTAGACGGCGTCCGGTCGGGCCTGGCGCCAGAGTCGGGTGAGCAGGCGTCCGGCTGGCAGGCCCCATTGCAGGGATGGGTAGCCGGGAATCGGCAAGCCGCGGACCCGGTGTTCCTCCAGACTGCCCTGTGCGGAGCAGCCCGGTTGCTCGCCGCGCTGTGCCGGACGGATCAGCTGCAACTGGTGCTGGCGGCCGAGCAGGCCGCTGCATAGCTGGCCAAGGGTGTTGGCCACACCATTGATCTGGGGTGGGTAGGTTTCGGTTACCAGCGCGAAGCGCCGGGCAGGGTCGAGGAATGTTGTCATGCTCCGAGTATGGTGAGCGGGCATGATCGCCGTGTTACATCGGTGTGACCATTTTATGTATCGCGTTGCTGGCGCTCACGTACCCACAGCAGCGTGGAGCCAGCGACGGCTGCGGGCATTATCAGCAGGTTCACCAGCGGGATCAGCATGCCAACGTAGACCGGCAGGCCGAAGCCGAGTGACAGGCTGCGGCGGGTCTGCATCCAGCGCAGCATGTCGGGGAAGCCGACCTTGTCGTTATCGGCCTGGTAGTCGACGTATTGCACGGCCATCATCCAGACCCCGAAGGCCAGCAACAGCGGCGATGCAATCAGGTTGACTACCGGTATCAGTGACAGCAGCAAAAGAGCGGCCATGCGTGGCAGGTAATAGGCCAGTTTGCGCAGTTCGCGACCGACGCTGTGCGGAATCACGGTGATGACGTCTTTCCAGCCTGTCTGCGGGCTGACTTCATTGCGCTCCTGCTCGGCAATTTTTTCCGCAAGAAAGCCGTAGAAGGGGGACGCAATGATATTGGCCAGCACACTGAAGCCGAAAAACAGCAGTAGCAGGACCACCAGCGCAAACATCGGCCACAGCAGCCATTCGACAAAGGCGGCCCAGTCCGGGAGCTGTGGCATGAGTCTGGCCATCAGCAGGTTGAACTGCTGGATTCCCCAGCCGATGAGCGCGGCAAACAGCAGCAGGTTGGCTATCAGCGGGATGATCACAAAGCGCCGCAGCCCGGGTTGCCTGATGACCTGCCAGCCTTCCTTGAGGTAATCGGGGCCACGTAGTACATCCGTTACTTGCTTCATTGGTGCGGGTCCTGATGGAAACGTGTCTTGCAGAAATGTGCAGTGCTTCGCCGGGTACTATAGGGGTAAACTATTTGGCTGATACAGTCTTTGCAATTTCCACTTGTTTCAGGTCGCTATAAGCTGCGGCCTGTATTGCTCTGGAGGGTTGGATGAGCGTTCTGGTCAATCGTTCCGCGCCGGATTTCGTTGCTCCGGCGGTATTGGCTGATGGCAGCATTGTCGAGCACTTTGATTTCTCAACGCTGCGCGGCAAGTACGTGGTGATGTTCTTCTGGCCGCTGGATTTCACCTTCGTCTGCCCCTCGGAGATCATTGCCCATAACAACCGTATGGACAAATTCCGTGCGCTGGGCGCAGAGGTTGTCGGTGTTTCCGTGGACTCTCAGTTCACCCATTACGCCTGGCGTAATACCCCGGTGGAGAAGGGCGGCATTGGCCCGGTCGAGTTCACCATGGTCGCCGACGTCAAGCACGAGATTACCCGTGCCTACGGGGTGGAGCATGAAGATGGCGTTGCCCTGCGGGCGTCGTTTCTGATCGACCGCGACGGCATCGTCCAGCATCAGGTGGTGAATAATCTGGCGCTGGGCCGTGAAGTGGATGAAATGATTCGCCTGATCGAGGCGCTGCAATTTACCGAAGAGCACGGTGAAGTGTGCCCGGCCGGCTGGCGCAAGGGCCAGAAAGGTATGCAGGAGAGCGCCGAAGGCGTTGCCCGCTATCTGGCCGAGCACGCTGCCGAGCTTTGATCAACTGACTGGTTTTGGGGCAGTCGCTGCTGTTCAGGGTTCCCCTTACCCTCGGCTGCCCGTTTTATTCTTGCCGCCAGCGTGCTGGCGAAACTGGAGGTTTACATGTCTGAAGTGCGTCACACTCGCCTGATCATCCTGGGCTCCGGCCCGGCGGGCTACAGCGCTGCCGTTTACGCTGCGCGCGCCAACCTCAATCCGGTGCTGATCACCGGCATGCAGATGGGCGGGCAACTGACCACCACGACAGAAGTGGATAACTGGCCGGGCGACGTTGCCGGTGTGCAGGGGCCGGAGCTGATGGAGCGCATGCGTCAGCATGCCGAACGCTTCGAGACCGAGATCGTGTTCGATCACATCAACAAGGTGAACCTGACCCAGCGTCCGTTCACCCTGTGGGGTGACAGCGGTGAGTACAAGTGTGATGCGCTGATCATCGCCACCGGCGCGTCGGCCCGTTACATCGGCCTGCCGTCGGAAGAGGCGTTCATGGGCAAGGGCGTGTCTGCCTGCGCTACCTGTGACGGCTTCTTTTACCGCAATCAGGATGTCGCCGTGATCGGTGGTGGTAATACTGCCGTGGAAGAGGCGCTGTATCTGGCCAATATCGCCAAAAAGGTCACCCTGGTACATCGCCGTGATACCTTCCGCGCCGAGAAGATTCTGATCGACAAGCTGATGGCCCGTGTTGCTGAAGGCAAGATCGAGCTCAAGCTCAACGCCACGCTGGACGAAGTGCTGGGTGACGACAGCGGTGTGACCGGCATGCGCATCGCGCTTAACGCCGGCGGCACCGAAGATATCGCCCTGGCTGGCGTGTTTGTCGCCATCGGCCATACCCCCAACACCGGTCTGTTCGAAGGTCAGTTGGAGATGAAAGACGGCTACCTGAAGATCAAGAGCGGTACCGAAGGCAACGCCACCCAGACCAACATCCCGGGCGTCTTCGCCGCCGGTGACGTGGCTGACCACATCTACCGCCAGGCCATCACTTCGGCCGGCGCCGGCTGTATGGCGGCGCTGGATGCAGAGCGCTTCCTCGACGCGATGTAACCGCTGGTTCACAATGAAAGCCCCGCGTCAGCGGGGTTTTTTATTGAGCGACAGGTACCCTGCAGGGAGGCGCATTTGACAGATTGGCTAGTGGTAAGCGGACTGACCCTGATGGCCGGCATGGCAATGCCCGCCGGGGCCCTGCTGGCCGGGGTGGAGCGGGTGCGGCCCAAGTGGCTGGACCAGGAACTGCGCCACGGCATCATCGCCTTTGGCGGTGGTGCATTGCTGTCTGCGGTCGCGCTGGTGCTGGTGCCCGAGGGTATTGCCAAGGTTGATGCACTGGCTTCGGCCAGCTGTTTTATCGTTGGTGGGCTGGCGTTCATGTGGCTGGATATCGCGCTGTACCGCAATAAGACCCCGGCCAGCCAGATGGCCGCAATGCTGTCCGACTTTGTGCCCGAGTCGATTGCCCTCGGTGCGGCGTTTGCGGTGGGTGGTCACAGTGGCCTGCTGCTGGCGTGTCTGATGGCGCTGCAGAATCTGCCCGAGGGCTTCAACGCCTGCCGAGAACTGCGGGCCAGCACCCATTACCCAATACGCCGCATTGCCAAGGGCTTTACCCTGATGGCGCTGCTGGGCCCGTTGTTCGGATTGCTTGGGTTTGGCTGGCTGGCGGCCTATCCTGAGGCGGTGGCGGCGGTCATGCTGTTTGCCGCCGGCGGCATCTGTTATTCAGTGTTCCAGGACATCGCCCCGCAGGCGAAGCTGGAACGCAAGTGGGCCCCGCCAATGGGCGCGGTGCTCGGGTTTGTATTGGGCATGGTCGGGCACCAGTTGACGATGGGGTGAGCGCGGCTACCAGTACCAGCCGAAGCCCATGCTCAGCTCCTGGCCACGATTGCGCGCGTAGGTCAGGCGTACGTCCTGGGTTGGTGAAAGCCGGTTTCTCAGCTCCAGTCGTCCGGTAGTGTAGGTCCCGCTGCCATTGATGAGATATCGCTGTTCCAGTCGCATCAGTGCGGACAGGTTGTCTCGATGGTATGTGAGACGGCCTGCCAATCTGGCGAAAGCGGGGCCTTCACCTTGCACGCTTTCCTGTAGCGCACCACCTGCGTGAAGCGTGGCTGCAGTGTTCCTGCTCAGCGGAAAGTTCAATCCACGGTCTGCCTGCAGCCTTGTGGTCAGGCAGTTGTCGCAGTCCAGTCGATTCTGTTCCCAGCCAAACTTGAGGTTCCAGGCAACCCCCCTGTCTCCGGGTAAGCCCGTCAGCCCCGGACTGATGCTCTCGATGCTGATGGCATCGAGTTGCTGCAGTCTTACTTCGTCATTGCTTGCCGTAAGTTGCAAGTCGAACATGCTCAGCCCGCCACCGCGCACATGGCCTGCTTCATTGTCGAGTGGGTCGTAGTAGGCAGGGCGAATTCGGATCCCCGCCTGGGCATCCTGTCGAGTGCTGTGCTGCAGACTCAGTTGTAGCCAGCCCGGCGGCCGGCCTGTGTGCGGTGGCTTGTGTGCGGACGGTTTGAAGTCTGCGTTTCCGGGCGGCAACTGGTAGCGCATCGCCAGGGTCCGGCGATGCGCTTCGTTCGCAGGGTCCGCAGCGCCAGCATCCGGATCGCGTATGTACTGATAGTAGTCCAGCAGGGTATCGAGAATACGGTGCTGTGCATTGACAGGCAGTTCGGTAAAACGCGCGTCATCCAGTGATACGGTCTGCTGGGCGATGCGCTTGAGCAGCAGCTGTTCGCTGCTGCTTAGCTGTTCATAGCGTTCATACAGGCGTGACTGTCGGGACGGCAGGTATCTCACGTCGGTCAATATCGGTTTCTCATCGATCTTTGCGCTTGATAGGGACTGTACGAGGCTTTGCGGTATCGTCCACGGCCGCCATTGCCTGAGCAGCGACGTATCGCTGGTAACGTCAATCAGCTCAGCCATTCGGAACGCGCAGTTTCGCCGGAAAAAGTAATAGGTGTAGCGCTGTCCGAGTACCTCCCAGGCATGTTCGACCACCATTTGGGTCGCGTCCTCGGATAGCGTCAGTCGATACTCCCACAGGTCGCGAAGTTCATTTTCTCCGTAATTGTGGTTGTGGAAGTAGAAGTTGATATGGCTGAAGCCACCGTCGTAGCCGCCAAAGATACCTTTGAATATGTAGGTGACTGGGTCGTCCCCGTCGCCAACGATAGCGCCGTAGTTGACGCTTTCATCCATCAAGTCGCTATGGGTCTCGCTGTTCTTGAAGTTGAACTTGAGTAGCGTGTGACCGTAGTAGGAGGCAGGGTTCGCCAGGTAGCCGGTGGCGTAGATTATGCTGACAGACTCGATGGTGTTGTCACGTGTCCATTGTTCCAGCTGGGGGCATGTTACTCCGGATGGCAGGCTCAGGGCTGTGCCCAGGCGTTGTTGTAACCATCGGGTGCGGGCTGGAAATCGGCAGCTGGCATGGGTGTCTGGTGCCTCCGGCTGCATTTGCAGGGCGCTAATGGTGGCTGTCAGTTCGGCCAGTGGTGAGTATTGGCCGCGGGGCGACAGAAAAAACTCCGGGCTTTTTATTGCGCTGCTGGCGGCCGTTCCGGGCAGGTTGCCTGTTTCATAGTGCAGCAGCTTCAACCACTGGGGGTCGTTGGCCAGGCTTTGCAGCAAGGCGTTCCGGTCTTCGGTGCTGGCAAAGAGCTGCGCACACCATCCAAGGCTCATGGCGATGAGCACTAGCCGCACTGATTTCACGCGGGCCTCGTTGAGGAGAAGATTTCGGGAAGTGAGAAACAGATTGCTGCCGCTCCTGTTGGGCGCGACAGCAAGTGACTCGTATCAGGCAGAGCAGCTCCTGCTGACTGCGGAGTCCATGGCTTCGTAGAAGCCGGCAGCCTTCTCGGTGTGGCTGAGGGATTCGAAGCCTTCGCTTGCAACCTGACCAGCTATGTTGGCACGGGTGCGCTGGATAGCGGCAGCCTGGCGGCTGGTGTCGCACTCCATGATGCTCATCAGCGCCGTCAGGTGCTCACCTGAGCCTTTGGCAGTTTCCTCTGCCAGCGTTTCGTAAGTGTCGTTGATGAAGAGGGCGGCTTTCATGTTCTTGCCAGAACAGGTTTCCGGGCTCATCGTTGCGGAGGTTACGGCGGTGGTACCGATATCCCAGATCACGTTGGAGGTGACGGCGGCCCAATGGGTTTCGGGGAACAGTGCTGCGCCGATGCCGCAGTCAACGAAGGGGTTGGGGCCTGAGCCCGGAGCCTTGTTCTGGGCCATGGAGGGAGTGGTGACGCCGCAGAGAGCCAGCAGAGCGATTGCAGCCAGAGCTTTTCTTTTCATTATCAAATCATCCTGATTTCAATTTTTATAGCGCATGCCTATAAGCAAGCTCGCTCAATATATTGAAATCGCATTGGCTGCGTAAAGCACTTTGATATCACCTTTCAGTGATTGGTGCTCTCAGGAATTTTGAAGGGTGTTCAACTGGAAGTCTGCGCAGCTAGGGGCTGTGCAAGCAAAAAAGATGGTGCCCCGAGGGAGAATCGAACTCCCACTCTGTCACCAGAAACGGATTTTGAATCCGCCGCGTCTACCAATTCCGCCATCGGGGCAATGCAGGTGCGTACGAGCGTACGCTGGCTGGCGCGGAGTATACGGAGCCCGAACGGTCTTGGTCAATCCTGCGCGCGCTGGCTGATCGCCGTGGCAGCGGTTTTCGGCTACCATAGCCGCCTTTCTCAGGTAACTCCGGACATCCTCCTTGCATGCGTCTCAGTGATTTTCATTTCGACCTGCCCGATGAGCTGATCGCACGGCATCCGCTGGCCGAGCGGCGCGCCAGTCGGTTGTTGTGCCTCGACGGGCCGACCGGCCAGCTGGCTCACCGTCAATTTGTCGATCTGCTCGAGTATCTGAGCCCCGGCGATTTGATGGTGTTCAACAATACCCGGGTAATTCCGGCCCGCCTGTTTGGTCGCAAGGAGACCGGAGGTGCGCTGGAAGTGCTGGTTGAACGAGTAGTCGACGAGTTTCGGGTGCTGGCGCACATTCGTTCCAGCAAATCCCCCAAGCCGGGCAGCCGTATCCTGATAGATGGTGGCGCCGAGGCCGAGATGGTGGCACGCCATGGTGCGCTGTTCGAGTTGCGTTTTGCCGAGCCGGTATTGCCGTTGCTGCAGCGGGTCGGTCACATGCCGCTGCCGCCATACATCGATCGCCCTGATGACGAGGCGGACCGCGAGCGCTATCAGACGGTGTATGCAAAGCGCGAAGGTGCCGTAGCGGCGCCGACCGCCGGGCTGCATTTCGACCGACCGCTGCTCGATGCCATCGCCGAGTTGGGCGTGGAGACGGCGGAGGTCACCCTGCATGTCGGCGCGGGTACGTTCCAGCCTGTGCGGGTCGACAAGATCGAAGAGCACGTCATGCATCAGGAGTGGCTGGAGGTTACGCCCGAGGTTGTGGCTGCGGTCGAGGCCTGCAAGGCGCGGGGCGGGCGGGTGATCGCGGTGGGTACCACCAGTGTGCGCTCGCTCGAGTCGGCTGCTCGCGATGGCGTGCTCAAACCGTTCAGTGGCGACACGGACATCTTTCTGTATCCGGGCAAGCCGTTTCATGTGGTGGACGCGCTGGTCACCAACTTCCACCTGCCCGAGTCGACCCTGCTGATGCTGGTGTCGGCGTTTGCCGGTTATCCCGAGGCCATGTCTGCCTATCGTGCAGCGGTGGCCGAAAAGTACCGTTTTTTCAGTTACGGTGATGCGATGTTCATCACCCGCAATCCGGCCCCGACCGGGCCTGAGGTATCGTCATGAGTCACATGTCCTTTGAACTGCTTGCCACCGATGGCAGGGCGCGCCGTGGTCGGCTGACCTTCCCCCGCGGGGTGGTCGAGACGCCGGCCTTTATGCCGGTGGGCACCTACGGCACGGTGAAGGGCATGCTGCCGCGCGACATCGAGGCCATCGGTGCGCAGATCATCCTCGGCAATACCTTCCATCTGTGGCTGCGCCCGGGGACCGAGGTGATCCGCAGGCACGGTGATCTGCACGATTTCATGCAATGGCAGGGGCCGATTCTGACCGACTCCGGCGGCTTTCAGGTATTCAGTCTGGGTGCCATGCGCAAGATCAAGGAGGAGGGGGTGTACTTCTCCTCGCCGGTTGATGGCGCCAAGGTGTTCATGGGGCCGGAAGAGTCCATGCAGGTGCAGCGCGCGCTGGGCTCGGACATCGTCATGATCTTTGATGAGTGCACGCCCTATCCGGCGGATCTGGATACGGCTCGTCGCTCGATGGAGCTGTCGCTGCGCTGGGCCAAGCGCTCCAAGCAGGCCCACGGCGATAATCCGTCAGCGCTGTTCGGCATCATTCAGGGCGGGATGCACGAAGAGTTGCGGCTGCGCTCGCTGGAAGGGTTGAGCGAGATCGGTTTTGACGGACTGGCGATCGGTGGTCTGTCGGTCGGCGAGCCGAAGGAAGAAATGATCCGCGTGCTGGATTTTCTGCCGGGTCACATGCCGCCGGAAAAACCCCGTTACCTGATGGGAGTAGGCAAACCCGAGGATCTGGTAGAAGGTGTGCGCCGCGGCGTGGACATGTTCGACTGCGTGATGCCCAGCCGCAATGCGCGCAACGGGCACCTGTTCACCGAGGCGGGCGTGATCAAGATCCGCAACGCGGTACATCGCCACGATGAGTCGCCGCTGGATCCGGCCTGTGATTGCTACACCTGCCAGCACTTCTCCCGCGCCTATCTGCATCACCTGGACAAGTGCGGCGAAATGCTCGGCAGCATGCTCAATACCATCCATAACCTGCGGCATTATCAGCGGCTTATGGCAGGTTTGCGCGGTGCCATTCAACAGGGTACATTGACCGCCTTTGTGGAAAACTTCTACGCCAAACTGGGCCGGCCGGTACCGCCGCTTGAGCCTTGAATGGCGGCCGGAGCGCCCCCATAACCGATTTTTCGCAGTTCAATAACAGGAGCGTCACATGAGCTTTTTCATCCCCGCCGCCATGGCACAGTCTGCAGGTGGCGCCGCACCGGCGGGTACCGGTTTTGAGTGGATCTTTCTGATCGGCTTCGTGGTCATCTTCTATCTGATGATCTGGCGCCCCCAGGCCAAGCGTGCCAAAGAGCACAAGAACCTGCTGGCCGGCCTGTCGACCGGTGATGAAGTAGTAACCGGTGGCGGCATTCTGGGCAAGGTCAAGAAAGTGACCGACGAGTTCGTCGTGCTGGAAGTGGGTGATAGCCAGGAACTGAAATTCCAGAAAGGCTCCATTGTTGCTGTCCTGCCCAAGGGCACGCTGAAAGCCATCTAATTACCTCGCAGACCCCGTTCCGGGCGCCCATCGGGCGCCCGGACTGCTATCAGGCCCTGATATGCTCAACCGTTATCCCCTCTGGAAATACCTGCTGATCGTGACCGTGCTTGCACTGGGCGTGATCTATGCGTTGCCGAACCTTTATCCCGACGACCCTGCCATTCAGATCTCCGGTGCCAGCTCCACTCAGGTCATCGATCAGGCTGATCTTGACCGCATCGAGCAGGCGCTGGCTGCAGCCAATCTGCCGACCAAGGGCACCGAACTGGGTACCAACGGCCGCTCCGGCCTGGTGCGTCTGGTTAATCGCAGTGATCAGTTGAAGGCGCAGGATGTTGTCCGTGACGCGCTCGGCGCGCGCTATGTTGTGGCGCAAAACCTGGCGCAGACCACGCCGGACTGGCTGTCTGCCATTGGTGCCGGCCCCATGACGCTGGGTCTGGACCTGTCCGGTGGTGTGCACTTCCTGCTGCAGGTCGACATGGACAAGGCCATCGAGTCTCGGGTCAATGTCTACCAGAGTGAGCTGCGGGGCCTGATGCGCTCTGAGGGGATCCGCTATCGCAGTCTGCCGACCCAGGGCAACACCCTGCAGTTCGGCTTTGCCGACGAAGACCAGCGCAGTGAAGCCCGTCGCCTGATTGCCGGCAAGTACAATCAATTTGTGACTGCCAATGCCGAACTCAAGGATCAGGCTGTATTGCAGCTGACCCTGTCCGAGGCCGAAGTGGCCGCGATTCGCGATTACGCGGTGCAGCAGAACCTGACTACCGTGCGTAACCGGGTCAATGAGCTGGGGGTGGCCGAGCCGCTGGTGCAGCGTCAGGGCGCCAACCGTATCGTAGTGGAGTTGCCGGGCGTGCAGGATACCGCTGAGGCCAAGCGGGTTCTGGGCAAGACCGCCAACCTGGAGTTTCGTCTGGCGGCCGAGCCTGATGCGCCGCGCGCAACCACCGAGTCCTTTGCCTTCCGCAGCGCAGAGGGGCGTACGGCCGACGTTGAGCGCAGCATCATCATTACCGGTGACCAGGTCACCGACGCCCGTTCCAACTACGACGAGAACGGTCGCCCGCAGGTCAATATCAACCTCGACAGCCACGGCGGCGAGTTGATGAACCGTGCCACCCGCAGCAATATCGGTCGGGGCATGGCGGTGCTGTTCATTGAACAGCGGCAGGTCAACCGCAAGGTTATGCAGGAAGTTGATGGTGTGATGCAGGAGGTCGAGATTCCGGCGTTCGTCGAGGAAAAATCGATTATCAGCCTGGCCACCATCCAGAGCGCGCTGGGCAATCAGTTCCGCATCACCGGTCTGGACTCGCCGGCTGAGGCCTCCGAACTGGCGCTGCTGCTGCGCGCTGGTGGTCTGGCGGCGCCGATGCACTTCGTTGAAGAGCGTACGATCGGCCCGAGCCTGGGGGCAGAGAATATCGCCAAGGGTGTGACTGCCACTCAGGTCGGCTTTGCCCTGGTGCTGGTGTTCATGGTGCTGGTCTATCGCGCCTTTGGTGTGTTTGCCGGTATCGCATTGAGCTTTAACCTGGTGCTGCTCCTGGCGCTGATGTCGATGCTCGGTGCCACTCTGACCCTGCCGGGCATTGCCGGTATCGTGCTGACGCTGGGTATGGCGGTGGATGCCAACGTGCTGATCTTCTCCCGTATCAAGGAAGAGGTCGCCAACGGCATGTCGCCACAGCGTGCGGTGCATGAAGGCTTTGACAAGGCATTTTCAGCCATCGTGGACGGTAACCTGACTACCCTGTTGGTCGGGGTCATTCTGTTTGCCATGGGCTCCGGTCCGATCAAGGGCTTCGCCGTAACCCTGTCGCTGGGGATTGTGACCTCCATGTTCAGTGCCATCATGGTGACTCGCGCTTTGGTCAATCTGACCGTTGGCGGTCGCGACATCAAAAAGCTCTGGCTGTGAGGAAACACCGATGAACATTCGTAAAACCATTAATTTCCTCCGCCTGCGCAAGTTCTTCTATGTGGTTGCCGTTGCGCTGATGCTGGCGTCGGTCGGCAGCCTGGCGGTCAAGCAGTTGAACCTGGGTCTGGACTTCACCGGCGGTGCGCTGGTGGAGCTGAACTACAGCGAGGCGGCGGATCTTGAAGCCATTCGCGCCACGCTGCGCGAGAATGGCTGGGGCGATGCCGTGGTGCAAAACTTCGGTGCCTCTACCGACGTGCTGATCCGTCTGCCCAGCGATGACCCGAATCTGGGTAACCAGGTGGCCCAGATGATCAAGACCACCGATGGCAGTGATGTATCGGTCAAGCGGGTCGAGTTTATCGGTCCGCAGGTGGGTGAAGAGCTGCGTGATCAGGGCGGTCTGGGTATGCTGGTGGCGATCGCCGGTATCCTGCTGTATGTCTCTCTGCGCTTCCAGATGAAGTTCGCGGTGGCGGCGATTCTGGCGCTGGTCCACGACGTGATCTTTACCCTCGGGGTGTTCTCGTTTTTCGGGATTTCGTTCGACTTGACGGTGCTCGCGGCGATTCTGGCAGTGATCGGCTACTCGTTGAACGACACCATCGTGGTGTTCGACCGGGTGCGTGAGAACATGCGTCTGATGCGTCAGACCGAGCTAACTGACATCATCAACATCTCGACCACCCAGACGCTCGGTCGAACCATGGCCACCTCGTTCTCGACCATCCTGGTGCTGCTGGCGCTGTTCTGGTTCGGTGGTGAAAATATTCACGGCTTCGCCACGGCGCTGCTGATCGGTGTGGGTGTGGGTACCTATTCCTCCATCTATATCGCCGGTGGTCTGCTGGTGACCATGAAACTCACCCGGGATGACCTCATCCCGCCGCAGGTGGAAGAAGCGGTCGACGATAGGCCCTGAGCGCCGGCTTCGCCGGCGCAGCGGCAAGCATCAAGAGGTAAGCTTCAAGCCGCAAGCTACAAGCGGCAAGAAAACCCGCGTCGGAACTGAATCCGGCACGGGTTTTTTTGTTTTGGGTTGGCTTGAAGCTTACGGCTTGTAGCTTGCAGCTCAAAAAAAAGGCCCACACCGATCAGGGTGTGGGCCTTTCTGGTTTGCCCTGCACGGCGAGCTTGCCGCTTGAGGCTTAGAGCTTGTCGCTTGCTGCTTACATCTTCATCCCGGGCGTCAGGTGCGGCTGAATGGCGGTCAGCACGGCCTTGAAGCACTTGGGGTTGCCCGCGACGATGTGGCCCTTGTCGAGGAACTGGTGGCCGCCGCTGAAGTCGCTGACCAGGCCGCCGGCTTCCTGGATCAGCAGGGCGCCGGCTGCCATGTCCCACTCGGCCAGGCCAAATTCCCAGAAGGCATCGAAGCGGCCGGCGGCAACATAGGCCAGGTCCAGGCTGGCAGCGCCTGCGCGGCGAATGCCGGCCGTCTGGCCGACCAGGCTGCGGAACATGCCGAGGTAGTTATCCAGCGAGTCGACCTGATTTGCCCGGAATGGGAAGCCGGTGCCGAGCAGGGCGCCTTCCAGTGACTTGCGGTTGCTGACGCGCAGGCGGCGACCGTTCAGTGCTGCGCCACGGCCACGGCTGGCGGTGAATTCTTCCTGACGAATGGGGTCCAGAATGACGGCATGCTCGATGCGGCCCTTGACCCGGCAGGCGATGCTGACGGCGAAATGCGGTACGCCGCGAATGAAGTTGGTGGTGCCGTCCAGCGGGTCGATGATCCAGACGGTGTCGGCGCCGTCGCCGTGGCCGGGCTGGAAGCCGCTCTCTTCTGCCTGGATGCTGTGATCCGGATAGGCTTTGCGCAACTGGCTGATGATCGCCTGCTCGGCGGCGCGGTCGACTTCCGAAACATAATCGCGCGCGTCCTTTTCGTCCACGGCGAGCACATCGAGGCGTTCCATGGAACGGTAAATGAGCTCTCCTGCGCTGCGCGCGGCACGCAGGGCGATGTTCAGCATAGGCTGCATATGGGGTATGTCTCTGTCGGAAGATGAAAAGCCGGACATTGTAGCAGAGTTGAAAATGAACAGAAATGCGTCATGGCTATCAGGTCGCAGCTTTTGTAAGATGCAGGGTCCCATTTTTGGCTTGAAGGTGTCGCTGTGCTGAAGAACGTGCGTGTGGTGTTGGTCAACACCAGTCATCCTGGCAACATCGGCGGCGCTGCTCGGGCCATGAAGAATATGGGATTGTCCGAGCTGGTGCTGGTTGATCCCGAGCGCTTCCCCGATCCTGATGCGGTTTCTCGCGCCTCAGGTGCGGACGATGTGCTGGTCAATGCAAGAATTGTCGCGACGCTGGAAGAAGCCATCGCCGATTGCTCGCTGGTGCTCGGCACCAGTGCCCGCGATCGCCGCATTCCCTGGCCAGTGCTGGATCCGCGTGAATCCGCTGACAAGGTGCTGGATCAGCTGGAGCAGGTTGCGGACGCGCAGATCGCGCTGGTATTTGGTCGAGAGGACTCCGGTCTGACCACCGATGAGCTGCAGCGTTGCCAGTATCATGTGCATATTCCCTCGATGCCGGACTTCAGCTCGCTGAATCTGGCGGCAGCCGTGCAGGTGTTGGCCTACGAGCTGCGTATGCAGGGTTTGCAGCGTGAGGGTGCGCCCACCAAGATGCACAAGGTCGAAACCACCGCTGTTTTCAACGAGATTCCGGCGACCGCAGGCGAGCTGGAGCAGTTTTATCAGCATCTGGAGCAGGTGCTGGTTGAAATCGGCTTCCACGACCCTCAGAAACCACGGCAGCTGATGCCGCGCTTGCGCCGCCTGTACGGGCGGGTCCATTTGAATCGAATGGAGATGAACATCCTGCGCGGCATCCTGACCGAAACCCAGAAGGCCGTCGGCGTCAAAGCAGCCGGCGAGCGGAGAACCTGACCATGTTTGATCGCATGAAAGAAGATATCGCCAGTGTATTCCACCGTGACCCTGCCGCGCGCAACACGCTGGAAGTGCTGACCTGTTATCCCGGCTTGCATGCGGTCTGGTTGCATCGGGTGTCGCACGCTCTTTGGGTGCGCCGTGCCTACCTTTTGGCGCGCATGCTGTCGCACTTCGCCCGCTGGCTGACCGGCATCGAGATTCATCCCGGAGCCAAGATAGGTCGTCGCTTCTTTATTGATCACGGCTTTGGTGTGGTGATTGGTGAAACCACCGAGATAGGCAATGACGTTACGCTGTATCAGGGTGTAACGCTGGGTGGTACCAGCTGGGATCAGGGCAAGCGTCACCCGACGCTGGAGGACGGCGTCGTTGTCGGCGCCGGTGCCAAGGTGCTGGGGCCGTTTACCGTTGGTGCCGGAGCCAAGATTGGCTCCAATGCTGTTGTAACCAAGGCAGTGCCGGCTGGTGCGACCGCGGTCGGCATTCCCGGGCGCATTATTCCGAAGGACCCGGAGCCTTCCGCCGAGTGCGAGCAGCAGGCCAATCGTCAGGCTATGGCGGAAAAGCTCGGCTTCGATGCCTATGGCGTCAGTCGCGATATGCCGGATCCGGTGGCACGTGCTATCGGGCAGATGCTGGATCATATGCACGCGGTAGACAGCCGTCTCGAGGGCATGTGCAAGGCATTGAGTGAGCTGGGCAGTGATTATTGCGCCAAGGAGCTGCCGGCGCTTGGTGGTGAGGATTTTGATCTGCTCAAGGATGACGAGACGGATGTGGCGGCAACCGATGCCACTACTGAGAAGCCTTGACGGAGTTGCTGATGAATCAGCCGATTTACCTGGATTACGCTGCTACAACGCCGGTTGACCCGCGGGTCGCCGAGAAGATGGTGGCGTGCCTGACCATGGATGGCAATTTTGCCAATCCGGCTTCGCGCTCCCATGTCTATGGCTGGAAAGCGGAAGAGGCGGTTGAGAACGCGCGTCGTCAGGTCGCGGACCTGGTGGGTGCCGACCCGCGCGAGATTGTCTGGACCTCCGGCGCTACCGAGTCGGACAACCTGGCCATCAAGGGTATGGCGCATGCCTTGCAGGCCAGAGGGCGCCATCTGATTACCTCGAAGATCGAACACAAGGCGGTGATTGACTGCTTCAAGGTGCTTGAGCAGGAAGGCTTTGAGGTCACCTGGCTTGAGCCGGGGGCGGCGGGTGTCATTACGCCCGAGCAATTGCGTGCGGCGCTGCGCGAAGACACCGTGCTGGTATCGCTGATGCACGTTAATAACGAGATCGGTACGATCAACGATATTCAGGCCCTGGGTGAGGTTGCCCATGCCGCCGGGGCGGTGTTTCATGTCGATGCGGCGCAGTCGACCGGCAAGCTGGCAATCGACCTGCAGACTCTGCCGGTTGATCTGATGTCCTTCAGCGCCCACAAGACCTATGGGCCAAAAGGCATCGGTGCGCTGTTTGCACGCCGAGGCCTGACGCCCAAGCCGCAGGCGCAGATGCATGGTGGTGGTCACGAGCGCGGGCTGCGCTCCGGTACCCTGGCGACCCATCAGATCGTGGGTATGGGCGAAGCCTTCGAGCTGGCCGGCAAGCTGATGAAAGACGAGGGGGCGCGAATTGCCGCTCTGCATGACGCGCTGCTCAAGGGCCTGGCCGGGCTGGACGGCGTCAGCCTCAACGGCAGCGCGGAACAGCGGGTGCCGCACAACCTCAATCTGGCCTTCGCTGGCGTTGACGGTGAGTTGCTGTTGCTCGCACTCAAGGATCTGGCGTTGTCGACCGGCTCCGCCTGTACCTCTGCCGCGGTCGAGCCCTCTTATGTGCTGCGCGGGATTGGTCTGAGCGACGAGCTGGCGCACAGTTCCATTCGTCTGTCGCTCGGGCGCTTCACCTCTGAGCAGGACGTGCAGCGGGCTGCCGAAATCATTTGTCAGGTGGTAACGCGCCTGCGTGCCGGCTGACGGTTTGCCGTCAGCTACGCTGCTGTTATCTATTTGTCTTTAACCTGCGTATAATCCGCAGGTTAACCATCTTTTGTAATTCTATTCTGTAACTACCTCTCTGGAGAGTTTTATGGCCGTTGAACGTACCCTGTCCATCATCAAGCCCGATGCCGTTGCCAAAAACGTCATTGGTCAGATCCTGACCCGTTTCGAGCAGGCTGGTCTGCGCGTTGTTGCTGCCAAGATGGTTCAGCTGTCCCAGGCCGATGCCGAAGGCTTCTACGCCGAGCACAAAGAGCGTCCTTTCTTCAAGGATCTGGTTGGCTTCATGACTTCTGGTCCGGTTGTTGTTCAGGTTCTGGAAGGCGAAGGCGCCGTTCTGAAAAACCGTGAACTGATGGGCGCTACCAACCCGAAAGAAGCCGCTGCCGGTACCATCCGCGCCGACTTCGCCGAGTCCATCGATGCCAACGCGGTTCACGGCTCCGACTCCACCACTTCCGCTGCGCGCGAAGTGGCCTACTTCTTCGCCGAAACCGAACTCTGCCCGCGCTAAGGCCGGGTCGGGTTATCTCAGCCGAGTGATGTGATCGCCATGACCGATACCACCAGCAAGACCAATCTGCTGGGTCTGACACAGCAGAAACTGGAAGCTTTCTTCGAAGGATTGGGAGAAAAGCGTTTTCGTGCCGGCCAGGTCATGAAATGGATGCATCACTATGGCGTGGACAACTTCGATGACATGACCAATATCGGCAAGGCCCTGCGCGAGAAGCTCAAGGCCACCGCCGAAATTCGCGGTCCCGAGGTTGTCAGCGAAGATATTTCCCGCGACGGCACACGCAAGTGGGTCGTCCGGGTTGCCTCGGGCAGTTGCGTCGAGACGGTGTACATTCCGCAAAACGGGCGCGGCACCCTGTGTGTGTCGTCTCAGGCGGGCTGTGCGCTGGATTGCAGCTTCTGCTCGACCGGCAAACAGGGCTTCAACAGCGATCTGACCGTGGCCGAAATCATTGGCCAGGTGTGGATTGCCAGCAAGTCCTTCGGTTCCGTTCCTGCTACCGCCGATCGTGCGGTCACCAACGTGGTGATGATGGGCATGGGCGAACCGCTACTGAATTTTGACAACGTTGTGGACGCCATGACGTTGATGATGGACGATCTCGGTTACGGTATCTCCAAGCGCAAGGTGACGCTGTCTACCTCCGGGGTAGTACCGATGATCGAGAAGCTCGCCGAGAAGGTGGACGTTGCCCTGGCGCTGTCGCTGCACGCGCCGAATAACGCCTTGCGCAACCAGTTGGTGCCGCTGAACAAGAAGTATCCGCTGGAAGTCTTGCTGCCGGCCTGCAAAAGTTACATCGCCGGGCTTGGCGAGAAGCGCTCGCTGACGGTCGAGTACACCCTGCTCAAAGGGGTCAACGACCAGCCCGAGCATGCGGCCGAAATGATCGAGCTGCTGCGCGATATTCCGTGCAAGATCAATTTGATCCCGTTCAATCCCTTCCCGCATTCCGGCTACGAGCGGCCGAGCAACAACGCCATTCGCCGGTTTCAGGACATGTTGCACCAGGCCGGTTACAACGTCACGGTGCGCACCACGCGTGGGGAAGATATCGATGCGGCCTGCGGGCAACTGGTCGGGCAGGTTATGGATCGCACCCGCCGAAGCGAGCGCTACATTGCGGTACGCCAGTTGGCAACAGACGCAACCGAGACCGCGCCGTCCGAGACGCGGCACACTGCAGGTTAATCACTCAGGCCGGAAAAGGATGTTGACATGAGCAAGCCAAGCGCCGCGATCTTGATCTTCTGTCTGCTGCTGGCGGGCTGTGTCAGCACGGGGCAAAACAGCCGCAAGGTCGATCCGGCCGCCGCCCGCGATGCTTACGTTCAGCTCGGTATCGGTTATCTGCAGAAAGGGGAAACCGAACGTGCCAAGCAGCCGCTGAGTGAAGCGCTGAAGCTGGACCCCCGCTCGGCATCGGCGAATATGGTGCTGGCGCTGGTATTCCAGCAGGAAGGCGAGTACGACGCTGCCGAAAAGCACTTTCGGACTGCGCTTGCCAGTGAGCCGGAGAACGCCCGGCTGCTGAATAATTACGGTGCGTTTCTGCTTGACCGCGAGCGCTACCAGGAAGCTCTCGAGTATTTCAACAAGGCCGCAGCCGATACGCTTTACAGCGAACGCTCGCGCGTATTCGAGAACCTGGGTATCGCCTATCTGCGCATGGGTAATATCGATGCCGCCCGCGAGAATCTCGAGCGCTCCCTGCGGCTGAACATCCGCCAGCCGCGTGCGTTGCTTGAGCTGGCGCAGATCGAGTTTGCTGAAGGCAACTTTGTGCCCGCGTGGAATCACTATCGTCGCTTCGACCAGTTGTCCGAGCAGAATGCCGCCAGCCTCTGGCTGGGTGTGCGCCTGGCGCGTCGATTCGAGGATCACAGCAAGGCTGCCAGCTATGCGCTGCAGCTCAAACGTCTCTATCCCAACAGTCCTGAAGCCCGCGCGCTTGTGGAGTCCGAAAAGTCATGAGTTCCGAGCGTCATGATGCAGCAGCAGACATGGCAGAACCAAACACCCTGCGTAACCCTGGTGAAACCCTGCGCGAGGCCCGTGAAGCTCGCGGCCTGAGCATCGCCGAGGTTGCCCTGGAGCTGAAAATCTCGCGTCAGGCGGTAGAGCACATCGAAGCAGGCCGGTTCGACCGCTTGCCCGGTGATACCTTTACCCGCGGCTACATACGCAGTTATGCGCGGCTGATGGGGCTGGACCCCAACCGGCTCGCCGTTGAATTCGATCGGCATCGTGGTATCGAGGTACGCGAGCGTCCGGTCAGTTCTATCGCCCGGGTCCAGATGCCGAATGGGTCTGGGCGGTCCATCATGCGCTGGAGCACCCTGCTGATTGTGCTGGTGCTGATGGCCTCGGCATGGTGGTGGTACGAAGCCGGCCGCCCTGTCTCCGAGCCGTTGCCGCCGATGGAAGAACTGGAGTCCGAGTTGCTGCTGGACGATGTCGAGGTCGATGCCATGACGTTGCCCGAGGCAATTGCCGAGCAGACAGAGGCGCTGCCCGCCGACTTGCTGGCCCCTGAGCCTGAAGCGCCGGCTGCCGACCCGCTCGCGACCGAGGCGGTTGCGGATGCGGCGGAGGCGCCTCAGGAAGCGACCCTGGTTGCGGATGCACAGACTGAGGTGGTCGCTCCCGTCGAGGAGCCTGCAGCCGTCGAGGGGCGTGGCCTGCAGTTGAGTGTGGCCGCCGATTGCTGGGTGCAGGTCAGTGCCGTCGACGGCCAGGTCCTGCACAGTGGCCTGTTGCGCGATGGCCAGGCGCTGGACATTGATCACGCAGGTCCGTTGAACCTGGTGATCGGCGACCGCAGTGCGGTCACCACCATTCGCTTTCAGGGTAACCCCGTAACGTTGCCGCCGCAGAGCCAGTCCGGTGTCGTCCGGCTGCGTCTGGGCGAGTAAGAGGTCAGTCAGTTATGCAGCATGAGTCGCCGGTCAAACGTCGTGTCTCCCGGCAGATCAAGGTGGGTTCGGTACTGGTAGGTGGTGATGCGCCGATTTCGGTACAGAGCATGACCAACACCGAAACCTGTGATGTGGCCGCTACCGTCGAACAGATTCGGCGGCTGGAAGCGGTTGGTGCCGATATCGTGCGGGTCTCGGTGCCGAGCATGGAGGCTGCCGAGGCCTTTGGTGAAATCCGCAAGCAGGTCGGTATCGCGCTGGTCGCCGATATTCACTTTGACTACAAGATTGCCCTGCGGGTCGCTGATCTGGGTGTTGATTGTCTGCGCATCAACCCGGGCAACATCGGCCGGGAAGACCGGGTCAAGGCCGTGGTCGACGCCGCGCGCCACAATGGCATTCCGATTCGTATCGGGGTTAATGCTGGCTCGCTGGAAAAGGATCTGCAGAAGAAATACGGCGAACCGACTCCGGCGGCGCTGGTGGAATCGGCGCTGCGCCACGTCGAGCACCTTGATCGCCTGGATTTCCAGGATTTCAAGGTCAGCGTCAAGGCGTCCGACGTCTTCATGGCGGTTGATGCCTACCGCCTGCTGGCCAGGCAGATCGAGCAGCCGCTGCATCTGGGGATTACCGAGGCGGGTGGCCTGCGCTCGGGCACGGTGAAGTCGGCGGTCGGTCTGGGTATGTTGCTGGCCGAAGGCATTGGCGACACTATCCGCATCTCGCTGGCGGCCGACCCGGTGGAGGAGATTCGCGTCGGCTTCGACATTCTGAAGTCGCTGCGCCTGCGTTCGCGCGGTATCAATTTCATTGCCTGCCCGAGCTGCTCACGCCAGAACTTCGATGTGGTCAAGACCATGAACGAGCTGGAAGCGCGCCTCGACGACGTGCTGACACCGCTGGATGTTGCGGTTATCGGCTGTGTCGTCAACGGTCCGGGCGAAGCCAAGGAGGCCGACATCGGCCTGACCGGTGGCTCGCCGAACAACCTGATCTATCAGGACGGCAAGCCAGACCAGAAGGTGGATAACGCCGAGCTGGTCGACCGGCTGGAAAAAATGATTCGAGATAAAGTGGCTGCCAAACAGGCGCTGGATGCCAACACCATCGCCCGCGGTTGAGCGGTCAGGTAATAGGAAACAGACTTTGAAGACCCTGCAAGCCGTTCGCGGCATGAACGATGTGCTGCCCGAAGACAGCGCCCTGTGGCAGTACTTTGAGCGCACTGTCGCTGACCTGTTGACCACCTACGGTTACCAGCAGGTACGTATGCCGATTGTCGAGCCGACCGAGCTGTTCAAACGCTCCATCGGCGAAGTGACCGACATCGTCGAGAAAGAAATGTACACCTTCGAGGACCGTAATGGTGACTCGCTGACCCTGCGCCCGGAAGGCACCGCAGGCTGCGTGCGCGCCATGCTGCAGCACGGTCTGCTCGGGGGCGGTGTTGCTCAGAAGGTCTGGTACAACGGCCCGATGTTCCGTCACGAGCGTCCGCAAAAGGGCCGCTATCGCCAGTTTCACCAGATCGGCGTGGAAACCTTCAACCTGACCGGTCCGGACATCGATGCCGAGCTGATCGTGCTGTCCTGGCGGCTGTGGCAGCGTCTGGGTATCAGCAATGCGGTCAAGCTGGAGCTGAACAGCCTGGGCAGTGCGGAAGACCGTGCCCGCTACCGCGATGATCTGGTTGCCTATCTGCAGGCGCGATTTGATCAGTTGGATGAGGATAGCCAGCGCCGACTTGCCAGCAACCCGCTGCGCATCCTCGACAGCAAGGTGCCGGAGACCCAGGCCCTGCTGACAGACGCGCCGAAGCTGGCCGACTACCTCAACGACGAGGCACGCGCTCACTTCGACGGCCTGCGTGCACTGCTGGACGAAGTTGGCATCCCTTACGTAATCAATCCCAAACTGGTGCGCGGGCTGGACTACTACGGCCTGACGGTGTTCGAATGGGTGACTGACCAGCTCGGTGCCCAGGGTACCGTCTGCGCCGGTGGCCGTTACGACGGTCTGGTAACCCAGCTGGGCGGCAAGCCGGCGCCGGCTGTGGGGTTTGCCATGGGTATCGAGCGGCTGTTGCTGCTGATCGAGACGCTTGATTGCGTGCCCGCCGAACTGGCCCGTCAGGTGGATGTCTATCTCGTCACCCTGGGCGATGTGGCTGCCAGGGCGGGACTGCGTCTGGCCGAGCAGCTGCGCGATGCGCTGCCGTCATTGCGACTGGTCGTGCACGCTGGCGGTGGCAGCTTCAAGAGCCAGTTCAAGAAGGCCGATAAGTCCGGTGCGCTTTACGCGCTGGTGCTGGGCGAAGACGAAGTGGCTGCGCAGCAGATCGGTTTCAAACCGCTGCGCAGTGGTGAGGAGCAGGAAACCTTGAGCTGGCAGGATGTGCCGGCTCGACTGGCAGAGAGTATTTGAGCGGCGCTTGCCGTTTCTGGTTTGGCTAAGGAGTTTTAGGGTGGCTTACGAGACAGAAGAAGAACAGGTAGAGAAGCTGAAGGAACTCTGGCAGCGCCATGGTGTGCCGTTGCTCACCGGTGTGGCTATAGCCCTTGCGGGGGTGTTTGGCTGGAATGCCTGGCAGAACTATCAGCAGGGCCAGGCGCAGGGCGCTTCAACCCTTTACCAGACCATGCTCGAATCCGTACTGAGCAGTGACAGCGAGGCGTCGCGTGCGCGCGCAGCGGAACTGGCTACCCAGCTGCGTAAAGAGTATTCCAGCACCCGTTATGCCGACTATGCCGCTTTGATGCAGGCGCGCCTGGCGGTTGAGGCGAGTGACTATCCTGTTGCCGAGAAGCACTTGCGTGAGCTGGTAGACACCAGCAAGGATGCGGCGCTGCAGGAAGTGGCGCGTCAGCGTCTGGCGCGGGTTCTGGCTCAACAGGAGCGTGCCGAAGAAGGCCTGGCGCTGTTCGCCTCACCGGTCGAAGGTTCCGAATTGAAGGCGGGCCGCGAAGAGGTGCGGGGCGACCTGCTGGTTGCCCTGGGTCGCAAGTCGGAAGCCCGGGCGGCCTACCAGGCGGCCATTGAGGCGCTCGAGGATGCATCCGCGCGTCCGCAACTGCAATTGAAGCTGGATGATCTGGCGGAGGAAGCCTAGTGAAAGTGATGTCCCGTTATCTGGTGCTGGGTCTGGCCGCTGCATTGATGGTCGGTTGCAGCAGCTCCGGCAAGAAGGAATTGCCTCCGGCCGATCTGGAAAAGTTTGATGCCGAGGTTCAGTTGGACCGTGTCTGGAAGCGCAACATCGGCGTAGGTCAGGGCGATCTGTACAACAACCTGACCCCGGCCCTTGATGGTTTGACCCTGTACGCTGCCGACGCCGAAGGGCGGGTTGTCGCATTGAATCGCGAAGATGGCGACGAGAAGTGGGAAGTCAAACTCAAGGCGCCCCTGTCTGGTGCTGTTGGTGCCGGCGGTGGTCTGGTCATTGTCGGTACCCTCGATGGTCAGGTGATCGCCTTGGACGAGAACGACGGCAGCGAGAAGTGGCGCGCGCAGGCTTCCAGCGAAGTGCTGGCGCCGCCGCAGACCAACGGAGACGTGGTCGTCGTGCAGACGCAGGATGACAAACTGGTTGCCCTGGATATCAGCAGCGGCGAGCGTCGCTGGATCTATGAATCCTCGCTGCCGGTGCTGACCGTGCGCGGCCACAGCACGCCGATCGTTGGCGTGCGTCAGGTCTTCGCCGGCATGGCCAGCGGCAAGGTCGTTGCGCTGGCAGCCGATACCGGCATTCCCCTCTGGGAGCAGCGCGTCGCGCAGCCCAAGGGGCGTTCCGAGCTGGAGCGTATGGTCGACATCGACGGCCAACTGCTGCTGGTTGATCAGCGCCTTTATGTTGTGTCCTATCAGGGCAGCGTGGCCGCACTGGATGCCCAGACCGGGCAGCCGCTGTGGGAGCATCCGGCCTCCAGCTATGTTGGTCCCGGCGCGGGCTTCGGCAGTGTGTATGTCAGTGAAACCAGCGGCACCGTGCAGGCGCTTGACGCCGGTAGTGCTCGCGAGCTGTGGAGCAACGAATCGCTTGCTCGCCGCCAGCTGACGGCACCGGTTGCCTTCAGCAACTATGTTGCGGTAGGTGACTTCGAAGGCTATCTGCACCTGCTGGCCCAGACTGACGGTCGCATGGCCGGTCGCGTCAAGGTCGATGGCGACGGTCTGCGTGCCAGCCCGCTGGTGATCGGTGATCTGCTGTTCGTCTACGGCAATAGCGGCGATCTGGCAGCCTACAAGCTGAAGTAAGCCGAAAAGCGGTTATACTTTCCCGGCCGTTACACAGTCAGGTGTAACGGCCGTTTTGTTTTTTTGCACAGCATCTGTGCGCGGAGTAATCATGGTTCCTGTCATCGCTCTCGTGGGGCGGCCGAACGTCGGCAAATCCACCCTGTTCAACCGTCTGACCAAGAGTCGTGACGCTATTGTTGCCGACGTCGCCGGCCTGACCCGCGACCGTCAATACGGCGAGGCAGTCTGGCAGGGCAAACCCTATATCGTGGTCGATACCGGTGGTATCACCGGGGACGAGCAAGGCCTTGATCTGATGATGGCAGGTCAATCTCTGCAGGCTATCGAAGAAGCCGACGCCGTGCTGTTTCTGGTCGATGCGCGCGCTGGTCGTACCGCAGGCGATGAGCAGATTGCCGAGCACCTGCGCAAGCGCAACAAGCACACCTATCTGATCGCCAACAAGATTGATGGCGCGGATCCGGATGCCATCCTGGGCGAGTTCGCCAACCTTGGCCTGGGCCAGCCGCTGGGTATTGCCGCCGCGCACGGCCGCAATATCAACCCGATGCTGGACGCGGTACTCAACGACGAGAGCCTGCAGGTTACGGGTGAAGAAGGGCGCGTGGTTGAGCCGATCGGCACCAAGATTGCGATTATCGGCCGACCCAACGTAGGTAAGTCCACGCTGGTCAACCGCATGCTCGGCGAAGACCGGGTTGTGGTGTTCGATCAGGCGGGAACTACCCGTGACAGTATCTACATCCCCTATGAGCGCTTTGAAAAGCCCTACACGCTGATCGATACCGCCGGCGTGCGCCGTCGCGGCAAGGTGTTCGAGGCCATCGAGAAGTTCTCGGTAATCAAGACCTTGCAGGCGATCCAGGACGCCAACGTGGTGATCTTTGTGGTCGATGCCCGGGAAGGGATTGTCGAGCAGGATCTGCACCTGCTGGGCTTTGTACTCGAAGCGGGGCGTGCTCTGGTGATTGCCGTCAACAAGTGGGACGGCATGAAGCAGGAAGAGAAGGAGTACGTCAAAACCGAACTGGAGCGCCGGCTGATTTTCGCCCAGTTCGCCGACATCCACTTTATTTCTGCATTGCACGGCAGTGGTGTCGGTCTGCTCTACAAGTCAGTGGATCAGGCCTATCAGGCTGCGATGACCAAGATTCCGACGCGCCGCATGACCGAGATTCTGGAAGATGCCGTCAGCGAGCACCAGCCGCCAATGGTCAATGGCCGTCGCATCAAGCTGCGCTATGCCCACCTCGGTGGCTCCAACCCGCCGATTATCGTGGTGCACGGCAATCAGGTCGACGCGGTGCCGCGCTCCTATACCCGCTACCTGGAGAACACCTTCCGCAAGGTGCTCAAGCTGACCGGTACGCCGATCCGTGTCGAGTACAAGGGCAGTGACAACCCTTACGCCGATCGCAAGAACACGCTGACCGAGCGTCAGGTGAACAAGAAGCGCCGCCTGATGAGTCACAACAAGAAGATGAAGAAGAAGAGCAAGGACAAGCGCTGATCCTGCTCAAATGAAAAAGCCGGCTTGACGCCGGCTTTTTTGTGCCTGCTATTCAGGCATCCATTGCTCCCGGCAGCCGCACAGCCGCGGCATGCCGTGGCCCTGCAGGTGGAGGAGGTCGTTGCATTCGTAGGGACGCGACATGTCGCGTCCGCCAGGCGCGTGCTCATCCCCCTGCAATTGCACTATTCAGGCATCCATCACCGGATAGTCGGTGTAGCCTTCTGCGCCACCGCCGTACAGCGTGCGCGGGTTGACCTGATTGAGCGGCGCGCCGGCCTGCAGCCGTGCGACAAGGTCCGGGTTGGCAATGTAGGGGCGCCCGAACGCCGCAAACTGCGCCAGACCGCTGTCGATTGCGGCAGAGGCGCTTTCGCCATCCAGGCCGCCAGCGAGGATAAAGTCGCCCTTGTAGACCTTGCGCAGCGCGGCCAGCAGCTCGTCGAAACCTTCGTAACTGCCACCGGCCCAGTCCGGCTTGTTGACGTGGACGTAGGCCAGGCCTCGGCTGTTCAGCTGCTCCAGCAGATAGGTAAAGGTTTCCAGCGGGTTGGCGTCCTCAACACCGTTGAAGGTGCCGAGCGGAGAAATGCGGATGCCAACGATGCCGGCGTCGCCGGCGGCGGCGACCACTGCATCGACGACTTCGAGTACCAAACGGGCCCGGTTTTCGACGCTGCCGCCATAGGCATCGGTGCGCTGGTTACTGTTGGAGCAGAGGAACTGGTCGAGCAGGTAGCCGTTGGCAGCGTGAATCTCTACGCCGTCAAAGCCGGCCTGCAGTGCGTTGCGGGTCGCCTGGGCGTAGCTTTCCACCACCTGAGGCAGCTCTGCAGTTTCCAGGGCGCGCGGGGTTGATGCCGCGGCCTTATGATGACTGCCGTCCGGCTCCTGAACGTAGACCTCCGCCTTGGCGGCAATAGCCGACGGGGCAACCGGTGCCTGACCGTTGGGCTGAATCAGGGTGTGCGAGATGCGGCCAACGTGCCACAGCTGCAGGAAGATACGACCACCAGCGGCGTGTACCGACTCGGTCACGGCCTTCCAGCCTTCAATCTGCTCGGGGCTGTGAATGCCCGGCGTCCAGGCGTAGCCCTGTGCTTCGGGGCTGATCTGCACACCTTCGCTGATGATCAGGCCGGCGTTGGCGCGTTGGGTATAGTACTCGACGTTCAGGGCGTGGGGCAGATTGCCGGGCTGGGCGGCGCGTTGGCGGGTCAGCGGGGCCATTACCACGCGGTTGGGCAGCTGAAGGCTGCCGAGGCGAGCGGGTTGAAACAGGGTATTGCTGGACATGGGTGTCTCCCGGATTCAGTCATCGGTGAATTACCAATGCCGGCCATTATGGGGGTGGCATTCCTTTTGGCAAGTACGTACGATTTTGGCAGTCACTTACCAAAAGGTAATCATAGGATGACCGAAGAGCAGTTGCGTATCGCCGAGAGCAAGCGATTGGTGCGTGGCGACAAGACCTACTCGACGCCTATCGAAGTCACGCTGGATGTGATCGGCGGCAAGTGGAAGGCTGTATTGGCCTACCACATCATTCAGGGCCCGCAGCGCTTCTCGGAGTTGAAGCGTTTGGTGCCGGGTATTACCGAGAAGATGCTGACCCAGCAGTTGCGCGAGCTGGAGCGCGACGGCGTGGTGAGTCGCACGGTGTTTGCCGAGGTGCCGCCACGGGTTGAGTACCGGATTACCGAGCACGGTGCGAGTTTGCAGCCGGTACTGGCGGCGATGTGCAGCTGGGGGCGAGAGCACTGGCAGCAGAGCGCTGCCGGTGCAGAAGGCTGATCCGCAGGACGATGCCCTGCGGATTCAGGGTCAGGCGGCTTGTGCCTCGGCCTGACGCAGTGCCCGGTTGAGTGCGCTGAACAGAGCACGGAAGCTGGCGGTAGTCAGGTTCTCGTCGATACCCAGACCGTGTACCGGGCGACCGCCGTCCAGGCGGACTTCAACGTAGGCCGCGGCTTTGGCGTTGGTGCCCGAGCCGATGGCGTGCTCGTGGTAATCCATGATCTCCACGGCAACCGGCAGACCGGCGACCAGTGCCTCCAGCGGGCCCTTGCCCAGACCGCGCCAATGCAGGGTATTGCCCTGATTGAGCACTTCGACGTCGACCGCGCTGGTGCCGTTTTCTTCCTGCAGGCGATGACGGATCAGCGCATACGGGCTGGTTGCCTGCAGATATTCCTTCTCCAGCAAACCGTGAATCTGCGCTGCAGTCAGCTCCAGGCCAAGGCGATCGGTTTCACCCTGAACCACCTGGCTGAACTCGATCTGCATGCGGCGCGGCAGGCTGATGCCGTACTCCTGTTCCAGCAGATAGGTGATACCACCCTTGCCGGACTGGCTGTTGACGCGGATGACCGCCTCGTAGCTGCGACCGATGTCGGCCGGATCGATCGGCAGATAGGGGACTTCCCAGATGCCATTCGGATCCTGCTGGGCAAAGCCCTTGCGGATCGCATCCTGGTGCGAGCCGGAGAAGGCGGTGTGGACCAGATCGCCGACATACGGGTGGCGCGGATGAACCGGTAACTGGTTGCACTCCTCGACCACCTTGCGCACCGCATCGATGTCGGAGAAGTCCAGGCCCGGGTGCAGGCCTTGGGTGTACATGTTCAGTGCCACGTTGACCAGATCCACGTTACCGGTGCGCTCGCCGTTGCCGAACAGGCAGCCTTCGACGCGGTCAGCCCCGGCCATCAGGCCCAGCTCGGTGGCGGCTACCCCGGTGCCGCGATCGTTGTGGGTGTGCAGGCTGACCAGCACGCTGTCGCGGCGGCTGATATGACGGCAGAACCACTCGATCTGGTCGGCGTAGATATTCGGGGTCGACACCTCAACGGTGGCCGGCAGATTGAGGATGACCTTGTTTTCGGGCGTCGGCTCCCAGACATCCAGCACCGCGTCACAGACCTGAACGGCGAAGTCCAGTTCGGTGGAGGTGAAGATCTCCGGTGAGTACTGGAAGGTCCACTGGGTGTCTGGTTGCTTGGCGGCCAGCTGTTTGATCAGCTTGGCGGCGTTGACGGCAATATCGGTCACGCCCTGCTTGTCCTGCTTGAAGACGATGCGGCGGAAGCTCGGTGCGGTCGCATTGTAGACATGAATGATGACCTTCTTGGCGCCTCGAACGGACTCAAAGGTGCGTTCGATCAAATCGGCGCGGGCCTGGGTCAGCACCTGAATGGTGACGTCTTCCGGGATATGGCCATCCTCAATCAGCGTGCGCACGAAGTCGAAATCGGTCTGCGAGGCAGATGGGAAGGCAACTTCGATCTGCTTCAGCCCTACAGCGACCAGCGTCTTGAAGAACCGCAGCTTGCGCGCCGGATCCATCGGCTCGATCAGTGACTGGTTACCATCACGCAGGTCGGAGCTGCACCAGACCGGTACTTCGGTAATGGTGCGGCTGGGCCACTGGCGGTCGGGCAGGTTGATCGGCTGGAACGCGCGGTACTTGCTGGACGGGTCTTTGAGCATGCTCATGGTCTGGGTTTCCCTGGGCTGGCCGGCCTCTTGTGAAGGCCTGAGGCAATGACAGATAAGAGTTCGTTGCAGTAGAAGGTAATGTCTGAGGTTTTGAGTTGCAACAAGTTGAAAAAAAATGGCAGGAATCACCGTGTGGCGAATAAATGTTGGTTTTTATTGTCGCTGTGGCGCGAATTCTGCCGGATCTTTGCGCGCCCGTTTCCGGGCGAGCTCAAGGCTGGTAGGTGCCAATGAAGATCGTCGGATCAACCCGGTTGCCATTCAGGCTCACGTTCCAGTGCAGGTGCGGGCCGGTCGCGCGACCGGTAGAACCCACCTTGCCGAGAACGCCGCCGCGGGGGATTTCCTGACCCACGGCCACGTCAATGGCTGACAGGTGACAGAACATGCTGATCAGCCCCTGGCCGTGGTCAACGAAGACGGTTTTGCCGTTGAAGAAGTAGTCACCGACCAGAATGACCTGGCCGGCAGCGGGCGCCTTTATCGGCGTGCCGGTGCCGGCGGCGAAGTCGAGGCCGGAGTGCGGATTGCGTTCCTCGCCATTGAAGAACCTGCGTACACCGAAGGGGCTGGACTGGCGGCCAGGCACCGGACGGTCGAACAGCAGGTTGCTGGGCTGGCGCGGGCTGAAATGCGCGTAGGCATCGGTCTGCTCTTTCAGCTCACGCTCAATGCGTGCCAGTTGCGCCGGATCCGGATTGACCTGACTGCGGTTATTCAGGGTGATGTGCTGCTGGGTGTACTCGCGTGAGCCGACATTGAATGCCAGCTGGCGACCGTCCGCCAGATCGATTTGCTGCTGGCCGGCCGGTACATCCAGGCCCAGCCCGACGATGGCGATCCAGCGCTGGCCATCTTCGCGGATGGTCAGCAGCGGTTTGCCCTGAAAGGTTGCCCGCGGCGCCTCGGCTTGCTCGGGCAGCACCACTACGGCAACGCCGCCGGGCACCGGTTTGTTGAGCAGCCGGGTAATAAAACCATCGGCCAGCGCGGGCAGGCTGAAGGCGGTGAGAAGCAGTACCGCCAGCGGGCGGCGCAATCGATTACCGAGCATGGATCAGTCCAGCAGCGAGAGGGTATGGGGTTCGTCTTTTACGACTTCCACCGCGAGTGTACCGTCGTGCAGGCGGGCAGTCAGGCGCTGGCCCGGGCGGGTGTCGCCAGCACTGCGCACCGCCTTGCCCTGCTGATCCAGCAGGATGCTATAGCCGCGCCCCAGGGTGGCCAGCGGGCTGACCAGATGCAGCGCCTGCACCTGTTGCTGCAGGCGGGTCTGCTGTTGCTTCAATTGCTGTTGCATGGCGCGCGGCAGGCGCTGGTCGAGCTGTTGCCACTGTTCATGCAGGCGCTGCAGGCGACGGCCCGGATGCTGGGTATTCAGCCGTGTCTGCAGGTGCTGCAGGCGATCGCTGCGCTGGCGCAGTCGATTGTCGAGCGCACGGCGCAGGCGCATTTCCAGTTCGTCCAGTCGCTGAGCCTGCTGGGCCAGGCGTTCGCCGGGATGGCGCAGGCGCCGGCGCAGGCCATCGAGTTGCAGGCGTGCGCGGCTCAGGCGCTCGCTCAGGCGCTGCTGCAGGCGGCGCTGCAGTTGCTCGACCTGACGCAGCAGAGCCAGCCGATCCGGGCTGAGCAACTCGGCCGCGGCCGACGGAGTCGGGGCGCGCACATCGGCCACAAAGTCGCTGATGGAGAAGTCGGTTTCGTGGCCGACCGCACTGATGGTCGGTGTCTGGCAGGCGGCGAGGGCGCGCGCGACACATTCCTCGTTGAACGGCCAGAGATCCTCCAGCGAGCCGCCGCCGCGGCTGAGGATAATGGCGTCGAAGCCGGCACGGTCAGCCCGCTCCAGCGCCTTGACCAGCTGCGGTGCCGCCTCACGGCCCTGCACCGCAGCGGGCACAATCACCAGCTCGATGAACGGTGCCCGGCGGCCGAAGACGCTGATGATGTCGCGTACTGCGGCGCCGCTCGGTGAGGTAATGACCCCGATCCGGGTCGGATGGGCGGGCAGGGGGCGTTTGTGCTCGCTGTCGAACAGGCCCTCGGCCTGCAGCTTGGCCTTGAGTGCGTCGAAAGCCTGGCGCAGCGCGCCGTCACCGGCCGCCTCGACACTGTCGACGATCAACTGATAGTCACCGCGACCCTCATACAGGCTGACCCGGCCGCGGGCACGGATCTGCTGCCCGTCGCGCATCGCGAGTCGCACCCGGGCGGCATTCTGGCGGAACAGGGCACAGCGAATCTGCGCGCGGTCATCCTTCAGGGTGAAGTACATGTGTCCGGAGCTGGGGCGCGACAGGTTGGACAGCTCGCCCTCGACCCAGATACGCGGGAAGACGTCTTCCAGCAGCTGTCTGGCGCGGGCGTTGAGTTGGCTGACGCTGAGCACATCCGGCTCGGCGGTCAGCTTCTGAAACAGGTGGTCGTCGTTCATGGGCGCATTCTAGCAGGCTGGCGACAAATTCAGGTGCATTGAAATGGCGCGTTCACGACCGCCCGGGCAGCGTGCAGCAGCTGATATCTGTGCTGATTTAGCATGCCGAATCCAATTGAGTGTGACCGGGGTGATAGGTATAATGGCGCGCTTCCATTTTTCCCGCTCGGGAGCCTGCTATGCTGCGTATTCGCCAAGAAGCACTTACCTTTGATGACGTTCTCCTGGTGCCCGGATACTCCGAGGTCCTGCCCAAGGACGTGAGTCTCAAGACCCGTCTGACCCGCCGTATCGAACTGAACATCCCGCTGCTGTCTGCTGCGATGGATACCGTCACCGAAGCCCGTCTGGCAATTGCCATGGCGCAGGAAGGTGGCATGGGCATCATCCACAAGAACATGACCGTCGAGCAGCAGGCCGCCGAAGTCCGCAAGGTCAAGAAATTCGAATCCGGTGTGGTCCGTGACCCGATCACCATCGACGCCAGCGCTACCGTTGCCGAGCTGATCGAGCTGACTCACCAGAACAACATCTCCGGTGTGCCGGTTCTGTCCAACGGTGATCTGGTCGGTATCGTCACTGCTCGCGACATTCGCTTTGAAACCCGCATGAATGCGCTGGTCAGCGACGTAATGACACCCAAGGACAAACTGGTCACCGTCAAGGAAGGTGTCGCCGCTTCCGAAGTGCGTCAGCTGCTGCACATTCATCGCATCGAGAAAGTGCTGATCGTTGACGACGCCTTCCGCCTGCAGGGCATGATGACCGTCAAGGACATCGAAAAGGCCCGTGCCTACCCGAACGCTGCCAAGGACGATCAGGGTCGCCTGCTGGTTGGCGCCGCTGTTGGTACCGGCCCGGAAACGCCGGCTCGCGTTGAAGCGCTGGCGGCTGCCGGTGTTGACGTGATCATCGTGGATACCGCACACGGCCACTCCAAAGGCGTGATCGACCGCGTCAGCTGGGTCAAGCAGAACTTCCCGGACATTCAGGTGATCGGCGGCAACATCGCCACTGGCGCTGCCGCCAAGGCGCTGGCTGAGGCCGGCGCAGATGCCGTCAAGGTGGGCATTGGCCCGGGCTCCATCTGTACTACCCGTATCGTTGCCGGCGTTGGCGTACCGCAAATTTCTGCCATTGCTGACGTGGCTGCCGCACTGGAAGGCACCGGCGTGCCGCTGATCGCGGACGGCGGCATTCGCTTCTCCGGTGATCTGGCCAAGGCTATCGCTGCTGGCGCGTCCGTTGTGATGATGGGTTCCATGTTCGCCGGTACCGAAGAAGCGCCTGGCGAAGTCGAGCTGTTCCAGGGCCGTTCCTACAAGGCCTACCGCGGCATGGGCTCGCTGGGTGCGATGGCCAACGCTGGCGGTGGCTCCGCAGACCGTTACTTCCAGGATTCCGCCGCCGGCGCCGAGAAGCTGGTGCCTGAAGGTATTGAAGGCCGCGTCCCCTACAAGGGCGCGCTGTCTGCCATCATCCATCAACTGATGGGCGGCCTGCGTGCTTCCATGGGATATACCGGCTCCAGCTCCATCGAACAGATGCGCACCCAGCCCGAGTTTGTTCGCATCACCGGCGCAGGCATGAGTGAGTCGCACGTACACGACGTGCAGATCACCAAGGAAGCGCCGAACTATCGGGTAGGTTGAGCGCAGCTCAACCCGCCAGCGGCAAGCTGAAAGCCTCAAGCTGCAAGCAGTACGGCGTGTACTTGTAGCTTGCGGCTTGGCGCTTGTAGCTTACTTTTTCTGAGGAAATTCCATGTCCCTGCATGATATTCACGCTCACCGCATCCTGATTCTGGACTTCGGTTCCCAGTACACCCAACTCATTGCCCGTCGGGTGCGCGAGATCGGTGTTTACTGCGAGATCCATCCCTGGGACATGAGCGCCGAGGACATCAACGCCTTTGCGCCGCGTGGCATCATCCTGGCCGGTGGCCCGGAGTCGGTGCACGCCGCTGACAGCCCGCGCGCCCCGCAGGCGGTATTTGATCTGAACGTACCGCTGTTCGGCATCTGCTACGGCATGCAGACCATGTCAGAGCAATTGGGTGGCAAGGTTGAAGGTTCCGACGTTCGCGAGTTTGGCTATGCCCGTGTCGATGTGGTCGGCAAGGGCCGTCTGCTGGACGGCATCGAAGATCACGTGGACGCCGACGGCGTGCTTGGTCTGGATGTGTGGATGAGTCACGGCGACAAGGTCACCTCGATTCCGGAAGGCTTCCACATCCTGGCCAGCACCCCGAGCTGCCCGATCGCGGCTATGGCTGATGACGAGCGCGGCTACTACGGCGTGCAGTTCCACCCGGAAGTGACGCATACCAAGCAGGGCGGCCGCATTCTGTCGCGCTTCGTGCTCGACATCTGCGGCTGTGAAGCGCTTTGGACGCCGGCCAACATCGTTGAAGATGCCATCGCCACCGTGCGTGCGCAGGTTGGCGACTCCAAGGTGCTGCTGGGCCTGTCCGGCGGTGTGGACTCCTCGGTGGTTGCCGCGCTGCTGCACAAGGCCATCGGCGACCAGTTGACCTGTGTCTTCGTCGACAACGGTCTGCTGCGTCACCAGGAAGGCGATCAGGTCATGGCCATGTTCGCCGAGAACATGGGCGTCAAGGTCATCCGTGTTGATGCCGAAGACCTGTTCCTCGGTCGTCTGGCTGGGGTTGCCGATCCGGAAGAGAAGCGCAAGATTATCGGCCGCACCTTCATCGAAGTGTTCGATACCGAAGCGACCAAGCTGCAGGACGTGAAGTTCCTCGCCCAAGGCACCATCTATCCGGACGTGATCGAGTCGGCTGGCGCCAAGACTGGCAAGGCCCACGTGATCAAGTCGCACCACAACGTTGGCGGCTTGCCGGACGACATGGCCTTTGAACTGGTCGAGCCGCTGCGCGAACTGTTCAAGGACGAGGTGCGCAAGATCGGTCTGGAACTCGGCCTGCCCTACGACATGGTCTACCGTCACCCGTTCCCGGGTCCGGGTTTGGGCGTGCGTATCCTCGGTGAAGTGAAGAAGGAGTATGCCGACCTGCTGCGTCTGGCGGATCACATCTTCATTCAGGAACTGCACAACTTCGACTGGTACCACAAGACCAGCCAGGCGTTCGTCGTGTTCCAGCCGGTCAAGTCGGTTGGCGTGGTCGGTGATGGCCGTCGCTACGCCTGGGTGGTTGCCCTGCGTGCGGTCGAAACCATCGACTTCATGACCGCGCGTTGGGCACACCTGCCTTACGAACTGCTGGAGAAGGTCTCCAACCGCATCATCAACGAAATCGAAGGCATCTCCCGCGTCACCTACGACGTCTCGAGCAAGCCGCCGGCGACGATTGAGTGGGAGTAAGTCGTTCTGTATAGGCCATTTTTTCTATTGAGAAAATGACCTGTATATGAGTTTGTAGAGCAAACCCCTGGTTGTTATTGCAGTCAGGGGTTTTCTTTTGGTCGCGCGTAACGTGATATCCAGCACGTTGAACGGGGCTTGCCTGCCGAGGCCGCTGTCAGTTCCACGTCTCAGCTCACGACTGCCTGCAGCCAGGCGGCCAGTACCCCTGCGCCAACGGCGATGGTCATGGGAATCGCCACCCTGAGCCCCAGACCGCGGGTGCCGAATACCAGCGCCATCGCTGCCTTGATCAGGCTGTTACTGAGGGCTGCCAGCAGTATGGCGATGACCGCAGTATCCTGATCCAGTGACCCCAGAGACAGGCGGGCGATGGCCAGGGTGATCGCGTCCACATCCACAAGGCCGGACACCACCGACAATATCAGCACACCCTTGTCGCCCAGCCATTGCGTGAGCAGTTCAGCCAGCAGCAGGATGCCGGCCAATAGCGCGCCAAACATCAGTGCCGAACTGAGGTCCAGCGGGTTCTTGTTCAGCGTGGGCTGCTCTGTGGCAAGTGCGTCTCGATGCTGATACCAGAGCAGCAGGGCAGGGGCATAAATAAACAGCACGGTGATCAGTACCGGCCCCAGCAGCACGGGCAGCAGTGCCTGATTCAGCAACGTGCAATACACCAGAATCCGCGGGAACATGGTGCCGCAGGCAATGAGAATACCCGCAGCCAGTTGCGGGCTAAGCTCATCGGCCGAACGCGACGCCTTGGCATAGTGCAAGGTCAGCGCGGTGGAGGAGCTGAGTCCGGCAAACAGGCTGGTGAACAGAATGCCTTTGGCGGTCCCGACAACACGGACGGCAAAGTAGCCGATGAACGAGATCATGGCGATCAGCACGACCATAATCCAGATGTTGTAAGGGTTCAGCGCTTCGCCAGGCCCGAAGCCCCTGTTGGGCAGCAGTGGCAACATGACCACGGTAATCAGCAGCAGTTTCAGGCCGGCATCCAGCTCTTTTTCCTGCAGGCGGTTGAGCAGGCCGTGAATCTCCTCCCGATTATCGAGAATAATCGCGGTGATGACGGCGGCGGCGGCCGCCAGCGCGGGTGAGATGGCAATCGTCACCGCGCCGTAACTGAAGGTCAGCAGCAGGCAAATCAGGTTGGTGATACTGAAGGTGTTTTGCTGACGCGCCTGGTGACTGAAAGCCACCAGCGTAATTGCTGTCAGTGACAGCATGGCTGCCGGCAGCACCCAGATGGTTATTTCGTCTGCCAGCAGGGCGCTGATGCCCCCAAACAGGCCGACCAGAGCAAAGGTACGAACGCCGGCAATGCGCTCGCCCGCCTTTCTGTTGCGCGCCTGCCAGCCCCTCTGAATGCCGATCACGGCACCCAGCAGTAGGGCGATCCCCAAGTGCAGAGCCTGCTGATTACTTAGCAGAAAGTCGTTTACAATTCCGTTCATCTCATCCCGTTGTCATGGCTAGCTGTCTAGCGACAGACTAATCCTTTCTGTCGCCGGCCACTACCGAGAAGCGATTACTGCTGCCTATGGGCAGTGCAGGGGGCTGGGTAGACTGTTGGCGATCGTAACGGGCGCAAAAAAGCGCTAATTCACGGTGGCTGCACGGTGGTTGCGCTGCAGCAAGCGCTCTGGGTATCGGCCCACAGTGGCCCGATACCCTTGCCGTTTACTGTCCGGAGGCTGTCAGGCGCAGTGCGTCATCATCAATGTCGAGCACGTAGCCGGCGTCACCCGGTGCACTCAACTGGCGTGATTCTGGCGGCTGACTCACATTGGCCGATTGGTAGTTTTCGGTCTGCACAAAGCCCAGCAGACTGGCCGTTACCGAATCCGGGGCGACCAGTTGGTAGTTGCCCGCGTCAGCACCGGTCAGTGAGGCATCCACCAGCACACGGTTCTCGCCCGGCTTGAGGCTGGCGAACAGGCCGCTGAGCTGCAGCGCAACGTCGTCACCGCTGATGGTGCCGTTCAATACGCCTTCGAGGGTTGCCGCGAGCGAGCCGTCGAACAGCTTGTCCAGGGCGCGGATGTCGGCGGTGATGGTCTTGCGATCGATGGTCAGGGCACCGTCGACAAAGGTCAGCTCGTAGTTGCCGTCGCTGCCGCTGGCGGTCAATACGTAGGTGCCAGCGTTGGTGCCCGTGCCGCCGTTGGTGGTGACACCGCTGAGCACACTGGCATCCTCACCGTTAACCAACCCGTCGACGGTAAAGCCACTAACACTCTGCTCGGTGCCGTTGTAGGTGGTGGTGCCGCTGTTGGCGGTGACGGTAGCCTGCGCCTTGTTGATGGTCAGGGTGCCGTCAACAAAGGTCAGCTCGTAGTTGCCGTCGGTGCCGCTGGCGGTCAATACGTAGCTGCCGGCGTTGCGTCCGCCACCGCTGACGGTGACGTCAGACAGTACGCTTTGGTCTTCGCCGTTAACCAACCCGTTGACAGTAAAGCCAGTGCCGTTTTGCTCGGTGCCGTTATAGGTAGTGGTGCTGCTGTTGGCGGTGACGGTGGCCTGGGCCTTGTTGATGGTGAGGACGCCGTCGACAAAGCTCAGCTCGTAGTTGCCGTCGGTGCCGCTGGCGGTGAGTGTGTAGCTACCGGCGTTGGTGCCCTTGCCACCGCTGGTGGTCACGCCAGTCAGTACGCTTTGATCTTCGCCGTTAACCAGCCCCTCTACGGTAAAGCCATCAACGCTCTGTTCTGTGCCGTTGTAGGTAGTGGTGCCGCTGTTGGCGGTGACGGTGGCTTGCGCTTTGTTGATTGTGAGGGTGCCGTCGACAAAGGTGAGTTCGTAGTTGCCATCGCTGCCGCTGGCGGTCAGGGTGTAGCTACCGGCGTTAGTGCCTTTGCCGCCGCTGGTGGTCACGCCAGTCAGTACGCTTTGATCTTCGCCGTTAACCAGCCCATCGACGGTAAAGCCATCAACACTCTGCTCGGTACCGTTGTAGGAGGTGGTACCGCTGTTAGCGGTGACGGTAGCTTTGGCCTTGTTGATGGTCAGTGCACCATCGACAAAGGTCAGCTCGTAGTTGCCGTCGGTGCCGCTGGCGGTCAGTACGTAGCTGCCGGCGTTGGTGCCCTTGCCACCGCTGGTGGTCACGCCAGTCAGTACGCTTTGATCTTCGCCGTTAACCAGCCCATCGACGGTAAAGCCGCTGACGCTTTGCTCGGTGCCATTATAGGTGGTGGTGCCGCTATTGGCGGTGACGGTGGCCTGCGCCTTGTTGATGGTCAGTGCGCCGTCGACAAAGCTCAGCTCGTAGTTATCGGCGCTGCCGCCGCTGACCGTAAGCACATAGCTACCGGCGTTGGTGCCCTTGCCGCCGCTGGTGGTCACGCCAGTCAGTACGCTTTGATCTTCGCCGTTAACCAACCCATCGACGGTAAAGCCGCTGACGCTTTGCTCGGTGCCGTTATAGGTGGTGGTACCGCTGTTAGCGGTGACGGTAGCTTTGGCCTTGTTGATGGTCAGTGCGCCGTCGACAAAGCTCAGCTCGTAGTTATCGGCGCTGCCGCCGCTGACCGTGAGCACATAGCTACCGGCGTTGGTGCCCTTGCCACCGCTGGTGGTGACGCCAGTCACCACGCTTTCATCTTCACCGTCAACCAGCCCATCAACAGTAAAGCCACTGATGCTCTGCTCGGTGCCGTTGTAGGTGGTGGTACCGCTGTTGGCGGTGACGGTGGCTTTAGCCTTATTGATGGTCAGGGTGCCGTTGACGAAGCTCAGCTCGTAGTTGTCGGCGCTGCCGCCGCCGACCGTAAGCACATAGCTACCGGCGTTGGTGCCCTTGCCACCGCTGGTGGTGACGCCGGTGACCACGCTTTCATCTTCACCGTTGACCAGTCCGTCAACAGTAAAGCCACTGATGCTCTGCTCGGTGCCGTTGTAGGTGGTGGTACCGCTGTTGGCGGTGACGGTGGCCTTAGCCTTGTTGATGGTCAGGGTGCCATTGCTGACAACCAGGTCATAGCCCTGCTGGCTGGAGTAAAGCCCCCCTAGATCCAGCTCATAGCTACCGACATTTTTCTTGCCAACGATCTCATTGCCCAGAAGCAAATTGGCGTCGTACTCGGCGCTGGCCGTCCACTGTCCTGTCTGCACCAACCCGTTGTAGGTGACCGTGGTATTGCCGCCGTCAATGGTAAGCGGCGTCAGGAAGCTGCGCAGCAGTGGGGTAGTGGAGCCATCGTAGATGCGCCAGACGCTGCCGGTCCCGCCATCGGCGTCGATCGCTGAGCCCCAGGCGGTGCTGAAGCTGTCGAGATCCATCATTTGAGCAGTCGTCAGACTGGTCGTGCCGTCACTGGAGCCCAATCCGACGGCAGCCAATAGCGGGTTTTTGTCTTGATTGAAAAAGGATACGGTGATGGCCGCATCACTCTTGCCCACCAGAGCACCGACGTCGCTGGTGTTAGCCTGGACGGTGCCGGTGGCGTAGGCCGACTCGATAGTGAGGTAACTGTTGCCTTGGCGAGCACTGTGTTGACCGACCAGGCCGCCAACATAATTTCTGCCAATTACGTTGCCCGTTGCGTAGGCGTTACTAACTTTCAATGAGTTCCAGCCGATCAGACCGCCAACCGAGTCGCCTGAACCAATGACATCACCGGTGGCGTAGGAGTTGGCGAGGTCGTAATCGCCGGGACTGCCCCCAGCGAAACTGCCGAGTAGGCCGCCTACTTCGCTCCATCCTGTAACTTTGCCGGAGGCATAGTTTCCGTAGTACTTGCTGATTGCATTACCAACCAGACCGCCGACCATGTCATGGCCTGTCACGTCACCCAAGGCGAAGGAGTTGGCAACTACGCCTCCACTCGTTCTTCCTGCAAGCCCCCCTACTTGGATGCCAGTGGCGCTGACGGTGACGTCGGTCCATGAGTTGAGGATGTTGGGCGCATATGCTGTGCTGCCAATCAGACCTCCCACTCTATCGCCACGGCCCGTGACCGTGCCGGTCGCATAGGTCTGGGAAATGTTGGCGGCGTTGTACCCAGCAAGAGCGCCAACATAAGATCCACCGACAATGTTTACATTCTCCAGCCCAACGTTACTGATGCTCGATCCTGGGTCTGCTCTGCCGAATAACCCCACGTTGGTCCAGGTTGGCCGAAAAATATACAGGTCGCGAATGACGTGACCCTGGCCAGAAAAGTTTCCGGTGAAGTAGTTGTAATTATCACTAATCGGGACAAAACCGGCCCCGCCAGCCCAGTTAATAGTTCCGCTGGCATCAATGTCATTGGCCAGGACAAAACTCTTGGTGAGTAGGTTGTGAGTCGCTATGCCCTGCACACCATAAATATCGGTCAACTGATAAGGATCGGTAGTCGCGCCACTTCCACCTAAAGCGCGAATAAAGGTGGAGTTTGCTGTTGAAATGTAAAAGATGCCGGTATCAAAATCAGGTAGTTCGGGCCCGAGCTGCTTCCAAGTGCCGCGCAAGAGAGCGAAGCTGGCGGTATCAATCGCGCCGTCGGCGGTGACCTCACTGGCTGCATTCAAGCGCAGATGGCCGTTAACGGCAGTAATTGCTTTATTGATATGCAGATTGCGATGGGCTCTCAGCTCGAGAATGGTTGCTGCATCCCAGCTGAGCTCACCGTTGACGTACATATCGCCGGGCTCGGTGCCGTCGTCGACGGTGGCCAGGGTAACGTTGTTGTTTTCCAGATTGGCGCTCAGGGTCGCAGCGCCAATGCCGCTGGCGGTTTGCGGGTCGTTGCTGTCGGTAATGTAAAAGTCAGTCGGGTCGATCAGCCACTCACCGGTGGTGCCGTTGTTGGCCTTGGTAGTGACCTGGGTGCCGTTGGCAACTTTGACGTGGGCGCCGGAGGTGTCGATAAAACCGCCGTCGCCGCTGTCCGGCGCTGACGCATCCAGTGTACCGGCCACATTCACCGTGCCGCCGTTAAAGCCACCCTTGAGCACGATGGTGCCGCTCTGGTTGTCCAGGGTTTGCGCTTCGACGATGCCGGTGTTGTTGACCACGGTTTGCAGCAGGGCGTTGGTGGCGTTGGCAGTCATTATGACTTGGCCGCCGTTGGCGCGAACCAGCTGGTGGTTCTCTACCAGCGCATTCAGGGTGCCTTCATCCACGGTCACGTTGAGCAGGCCGTCACCGGCAAAGTCCAGGGTGATCTTATCGCCGGCGGCCAGCGCTACTGTGCCCTGATTGGCCTGAATAATGCCGTGGTTGCTGACCTGCCCACCGAGCAGGGCGACCGCGCCCTGGTCGGCATTTAGGGTGCCGCGGTTTACAACCGCCGCGTTGTTGCCGTCGCCGCTGAACTGGTAATTGCCGTCGTTAAAGTCTTCATCACTGAGGCTGAGGGTCGAGGCCACCAGTGCACCGACGTTGACCGCTGCTCCCTGACCAAACAGCACCCCGTTGGGGTTGATCAGAAAGACCTTGCCGTTGGCATTGAGGTTGCCGTAAATCGCCGAGGCGTCTTCACCAATCACCCGGTTCAGCGCTACCGAGTTGCTGCCCGGCTGGTAGAAGTTGACCGTATGGCCCGCACCAATGTCGAAGCTGTCCCAATTGGTGATCAGCCTGTCGCTGTTCTGCTGCACGTTCAGGCTGTTGCCATCCTGGCTGATGCTGCCGGAACCGCCGACGATGTTGCCGCCGGTGGGCAGATCTGCAGCATGCAGGTTGGCTGCACTCAGGCTGATGGCGATGGCCAGGGCGGTGGGGGCGATGTTCGGGGTTCTGGGTAAACGGCTCATGTGAAGTCCCTTTGGTGTTTAACCGGCCGCTGCACTGTGCAGCGGCGCTTTCCGGTAAGGCTTGGACGTGTCAGGTAGGTTTAGCGGCTGGCCATGGGCAGATGCAGGGCATCGTCGTCGACGTCAAGCTGATAGCCCGTGTCACCCGGTGCACTGAGTCCGCGCTGCTCTTGTGGCTGACTGTCGATGGCTGACTGATAAGCAGCACTCTGCACAAAGCCCCGCATGTTGGCGGGCACCGAATCCGGGGCGACCAGTTGGTAGTTGCCCGCGTCAGCACCAGTCAGTGACGCATCCACCAGTACGCGGTTCTCGCCCGGCGTGAGGCTGGCGAACAAACCGCTGAGCTGCAGCGCAACGTCGTCACCGCTGATGGTGCCGTTGAGCACGCCTTCGAGGGTTGCCGCGAGCGAGCCGTCAAACAGCTTGTCCAGGGCGCGGATGTCGGCGGTGATGGTCTTGCGGTTGATGTTGGCCGTGGTGCTGCTGTTGGTGGTGAGCACATAGTTGCCCGCATCACCGCCACCGAGTGAGCCGCTGACGGTGACCTGCTTGCCGGTGCCGACGTGCCTGTCAGCGAAGGCGCCGGTGGTGTTGAACTGCAGATCATCGCCGTTGATTACGCCGTCCAGGGTGCCGTGGGTGTTGGCGTAGGTGCTGCCATCGTAGGTCTTGCCGTCGGCAGTGATGTTGCCGGTGATGGCCTTGCGTTCGATGGTCAGGGTGCCTTCAGCGAAGGTCAGCTCGTAGTTGCCGTCAGCGCCGCTGGCGGTCAGCGTGTAGCTGCCCGCATTGGTGCCTTTGCCGCCGCTGGTGGTGACGCCGGTGAGTACGCTTTGATCTTCGCCGTTAACCAACCCATCAACAGTAAAACCGCTGACGCTTTGCTCTGTGCCGTTATAGGTAGTAGTGCCGCTATTGGCGGTCACGGTCGCCTGGGCCTTATTGATGGTCAGGGTGCCGCCATCTGCGATGATCAGGTCGTAGCCTTGCTGATCGGAGTACAGACCTCTCATGTCGAGAGCATAGGTGCCGACGTTTTTGCCGCCGATGGGCTGACCGAAAATGCGATCAGCATCGTACGCACCAGCGGCGTTCCAACTGCCTCCCTGTTCCGTGCCGTTATAGGTGGTGGTGCTGTTTTCGCCGGTCACCTCAAGGGCGGTCAAAAAACGGCGCAGCAGGGGTGTGGAATGGCCTTCGTAAATGCGCCAGATAGCGCCGGTGCCGCCCTCGGCGTCAATGTCGCTATCCCAGGTGCTGAAGGTGTCCAGTTGGGTCATCTCGGCCCAGCTTCGGCCTCCAAAATCAAGGCCAGCAGTATCCAGCGCGTTGCCGTCACGGTCGGTATTGGCGTAGTACACATTGGTAAACACGCCTTGCGTCGCGCTGCCAACCAGCCCCGCTGAGGTGTCATTGATAATGACCGTGCTGTAACTGTTGCTGATAGCCCCATCCAGCATGCCTACCAGCCCACCAGCGGACCCCGATGCGGGATCAACGGTGACCTTGATGGTGCCGGTGGCGTAGCTGTTGTCGATGCTGCTGGTGCCGCGTGTCTGACTGGCCGAGTCGTAGATGCCCGGGCCTTGGGAGCCGACCAGACCACCGGCGATGGAGAATGCTTCAATATCCGTTGCAGCGTAGCTTTCAGTAATCTTGCCCTGGCTTGAGCCGGCCAGGCCGCCAACTACAAAGTCACCACGCACGCGGCCAGTGGCAAAGACACCGTCAAGGAGCCCAAGGCTTTTGCCAGCCAGAGCGCCGACAAAAGACTGGCCCTGAATGTTGACGTTGCTCAACCCGAGGTTACGGATCTGGCTGTCGGCCGTGGTATAGCCAAACAGCCCCACGCCGAGTTGGTCCGCACGCTGAATGGTCAGCCCGTCGACGATGTACCCCATGCCGTCCAACTGACCGCTGAAGCTGTTATTCGATACGCCCAGCGGATCAAACCCCGCGCCGCCATTCCAGCCGGCGGTAGCGGAGGCGTCGATATGGTCGCCGAGCAGATAGTTCGCTGACAGGTTATCGCGCACCGCCTGCAACTGCTCAACGTTCTGGATCACGGTGTAGAGCGCCGGGCGGTAGGTGGCGTCGAGGGTGCCGGTGGGCAGGTCGTTTTTGTTGAACACCCGGTTGCCGGCCAGCGCGCGCAGGTAGGGGGTGGTTTGATCGTCGGCATTGGCCCAGGTGCCGGCAAAGTCAAAGCCGCTGAAGTTGGCGGCATCGAACATCTGCGCGGTGGTGAGGCCGGTGGAGCCGGCGGAGCTGCCTAAACCTACTGCGCTGGCCTGGCCGCTGGTCTCGGTGTTCCAGTAGCTGTTGGTGATGGTGCCAATACTTATGCTACCTATTAGTCCTCCGATCGGACCAAAAATATCTTTTTTTACCTGCCCGGTGGCATAACTTCGACTGATTTGCCCTCCATTCATAATGCCGACCAGCCCGCCCCCGAAGTCGCCTTTCACACTGGCGGTGGAGTAGCTGTCGCTGATCTGCCCAACTAGCCTGCCCACTAGTCCGCCAGATATTTCAGAGGCATCTACGGTGCCGACACTGTGGCTGTGCTCAATGGTGCCGTCGAAGTTTCCCGCCAGCCCCCCACCGTTCAGGTAGGCGCTAAAATCGCCCTGTGCCGAGCTGTGGCTGATGCGGCTGTTATTAAGCCCCTGACCCACTAGTCCACCTACTCCTAGCTGTCCAGTAATGGTGGCGTTAGTCAGCCCGATGTTGCTGATCTGGCTAGCGGCGATCACCCCAAACAGGCCGACGTAATCGGTATTGGGGCGGTTGATGGTAAGATCATTGATGCTATGGCCCTGGCCATCAAAGCTGCCGGTGTAGCGGTTAGACCAGTCCCCAATAGGCACAAAGCCCGCACCGCCATTCCAGTTGGCGGTGCCGCTGGCGTCGATATTGTTGGTCAGCGCAACGTGGCTGCTTAACAGGCTGCGCGAGGCGATGCCTTGCAGGCCGTAGAGATCAAAGATCTGGTAGGCGTTGCCGTCGCTGCCGTCACCGCTGTTGGCGCGCAGGAAGCTGGCATTGGCGGTGTTGAGGCGGAAATCCCTGGCTGAGAAATCGGCAAGATTGCTGCCCAACTGGCTCCAGGCGCCGCTTTGCAGATTAAAGGTGTCGACGTTGACCGCGCCGTCTGCGCTGATCGCGCCGCCGGCATTCAGGGTCAGGCCGCCGTTGGTCGCGGTGATGGCCTGGTTGATATGAATGTCGTTGTGGGCGTTTAGGCTGAGGGTGTGGTCGGCGTTCCAGCTCACTGCCCCGTTGACGTACATATCGCCGGGCTCGGTGCCGTCGTCAGCGGTGGCCAGTGTGACATTGCTGTATTCCAGATTGTCGCTGAGGGTTATGGCACCAATGCTGCTTTCGGTTGGCAGGTCAATGCTGTCGGTAATGTAAAAATCGGTCGGGTCGATCAGCCATTCGCCAGTGGTGCCGTTGTTGGCTTTGGTGGTAACCCGAGTGCCGTCGGCAATCTTGACGTGGGCACCAGAGGTGTCGATAAAACCGCCGTCGCCGCTGTTTGGCGCTGAGGCATCCAGTGTGCCGGCCACATTCACCGTGCCGCCGTTAAAGCCACCCTTGAGCACGATGGTGCCGTTCTGGTTGTCCAGGGTTTGTGCTTCGACGATGCCGGTGTTGTTGACTACGGTTTGCAGCAGGGCGTTGGTGGCGTTGGCGGTCATGATGACGTGGCCGCCGTTGGCGCGAACCAGTTGGTGGTTTTCCACCAGCGCATTCAGGGTGCCTTCATCCACGGTCACGTTGAGCAGACCGTCACCGGCAAAGTCCAGGGTGATCTTGTCGCCGGCGGCCAGTGCCACGGTGCCCTGATTGGCCTGAATAATGCCGTGGTTGCTTACCTGCCCGCCGAGCAGGGCGACTGCGCCCTGGTCGGCATTGAGGGTGCCGCGGTTGATGACCGCGGCGTTGTTGCCGTCGCCGCTGAACTGGTAATTGCCGTTGTTGAAGTCTTCATCACTGAGGCTGAGGGTCGAGGCCACCAGCGCCCCCACATTGACCGCCGCCCCCTGACCAAACAGCACGCCGTTGGGGTTGACCAGAAAGACCTTGCCGTTGGCGTTGAGGTTGCCGTAGATCGCCGAGGCGTCTTCACCAATCACCCGGTTCAACGCCACCGAGTTACTGCCCGGCTGGTAGAAGTTGACCGTGTTGCCCGCGCCAATGTCGAAGCTGTCCCAATTGGTGATCAGCTTGTCGCTGTTCTGCTGCACGTTCAGGCTGTTGCCATTCTGGCTGATGCTGCCGGAACCGCCGACGATGTTGCCGCCGGTGGGCAGGTCGGCGGCGTGCAGGCTGACCGAGATCAGGCTGATGGCGATGGCCAGGGCGGTGGGGGCGAAGTTGGGGCGTTTGGTGGTCATGATGGATTCCTTTCTGGCGGCTGGTGCGTGCTGTTTACCGTGTGTTGGCAGGCAGTGGACCTAGAACATCCACTGCACCTGACCCCAGAGGTAAACGTCTTCCGGTTCGTCGCTGACGGCTTCCTCACCATCCAGCGAGGTGGCTGCGGTGGCGCTGACCTGCCACTGGTGATGCGGTCGCCAGTAGGCGGCAACCCCGGCACCGGTGAGGTTGCGATGGCGGTCGCCGATGGGCAGCGGGTCCTTGTTGTAGGTGATTTCGCCGGCTTCCAGGAACGCGCCCAGCTGCCATTGGCCGTTCAGGGCGTAGCGCAGTTCGGTACTGGCCAGCCAGCCCTCATCACCGGAGGCTTCGCCCTGCGGGAAGGCGCGAATGCCGTAGGCACCGCCCAGACTCATCTTCTCGACGGAATCCAGATTGCCGTCGGCCAGTTGGCCACGCAGGTTCAGGTTCAGGGTGAAGCGCGGGCTGAGACGCTGCTGGCGCAGCAGTGCCAGGTTGACTTTGTGGTAGCGGCCTTCGGTGCCGTAAAAGTCGGATGCGACGGCGTAGGGGCTGTCCAGCGACAGCTCGCCGTGGGTCCAGCTCAGGCGGTAGCTGTTGGCGCTGCCGCCCAGCAGGTCGTCACGCCAGTAGCCGTTGACCAGATCGAGGGTGACACTGCGCAGGGTCTTCTCGCTGGCGACACCAAGCTGCTCGTCTTCCAGGTCGCGGTAGCGCCATTCGATGCGGCTGGATACGCCCCAGCTGCGTTGCTGCCACCAGTCCTGGCTGGCAAACAGGCTGCCGGTGGCGGCCTTGCCCTTGGCGTTGAGGCTGTCGAAGTCCTTGCCCAGTTCGTATTCCAGCCAGGACAGGCCAAACCCGACACGGGTGTTCCACGGGCCCACTGGCAGTTCGTATTGGGTGCTCAGGTATTTTTGGTCGCCGTCGGAGACCAGCGCCTGCAGTTGCAGGCTGTCACCCAGCCCGAAGGGATTGGCGACGGTGAGGCCGCCGGTCAGGCGGTATTCGCCGTTGTAGGTGTTGCCATAGTTGTCGAGCGACAGTTGCCCGCTCAGCGCTGGCAGGTCGTTTACGTCGATATCCAATGCGCTGGTACCGACCTGCTCACCGCGAGACAGCCGCGAGTTGACCTGGCTGGCGGGCAGCGCATCGAGGCTCATCAGAGCATTTTCCAGTGCGCCGGCGCGCACGCCGTCGCCGGCGTTCAGGCCGCGGGTGGCGTTCTGCAGCACGCGGTCCGGCAGCGCGCTCTGGTTGTTGAGCCGAACCTGGTCGTATTTGCCTTCGACGATTTGAATGGTCAGGTAGCCGTCATCAATTTCCTGGGGGGGCAGGATGGCGCGGGCGAGCAGCCAGTCGTGCTGGCGATACCAGGCGGTAATCCGGTCAGCGGCCTGTTGCAGTTGCCCAAGGGCGAGGGCTTGGCCGGACAGGTCGAGCAGCAGGGCGGCCAGTTGGTCATCACTGAACGCGGTGTTGCCCGTGAAGCGAAAGCCGAGGATGTTGACGGTCTGCCCGCCGGCAGTCTGTTCGGTGGCCGATGGCGGGGTCAGGGTGGGTGTGTCGGCCGGTGGTTCGGGTGGCAGATCCAGCGGTCTGGTTTCGAGGTCGCGCAGGGCGCCACCGGCGGTTTCTGCAGCTTGCAGCGGGGCTGCTGCAAGGCATGAAATCAGGCCAAGGGCCTGCAGACTGGATACGACAGCCAGTTTTTTCACGGAGTCTCCCATCCCTAGTTGCGTTATGCGTTAGTGGAAAGGGGGGAGGGTAGCAATGGGCTATTGCAGCGGCTTCCACTCAGCGCCACAACAGCGGCTGGGAATGGCCTTCAGACGGGCTCCCCAGCTGGTTGCTGAGTACTCGCAAGCTCACGCACTTCGCCGGGCGTGAGACCGAAGCGGCGCCGAAACGCACGATAGAACCAGGACGGGTTATTGAAGCCGGCGTCATAGACGATGTCGGCCACCTTTTTATGCGCGTGCGCAGCGCTGCTCAGGCACTGAAACACCCGCTCCAAGCGTAGCCCCAGGACATAGTCGGTAAAGCTTTGGCCTTCCTGTTCGAACATGGCTCGGATGTAGCCGGGCGAGACACCGTGCCGTTTTGCCAGCCAGCTCAGGGAGGTGTCACCATGCCAGGCACTGATGCGCAGGTCTGCCTTGACTGCGCGCAGTCTGGCCTGCTTGAGGCCGCGATGCCGGGCGGTGATCTCAATATCGCGCGGGGCTCCAACCGAGAGTGCGGCGAGATCCAGCAGCCGGTTGGTGTCGGCGAGGATGTCGGTGCTGTCAGTGTCCGGTTCTTTTACCAGGTCGATTGCACAGCGGGCCAGATGGGCGAATGTCTCCCGGGATAAATGGGGTGTTTTGCTCGCCCGTTCGAGGTCACCGACCAGCGGGCCAAGCAGGGCCCGAGAGAAGCAGATATTGAGCATGTAGGTGCGATTGCCGTGAAACTCGATGGTGCCGGGGCGGTCGTTGAAACTGAAGCAGCCGGCGCCCGGGCCACACTCCACCTCACCAACGCCGGCCAGTTGGGAGCGCCAAGGGGCATTGCCGGCGGGGTTCAGCAGCAGCGCAAAATCATCGTTGCCGTCCTGAAGCTGCCTGGAGCGGCGGTTCACAATGATTGGCGAGCACTGGATCAGCGCTATGGATACACCGGGCAGCAGGCGAATGCGAGTTTCGATATCAGGGGCCCTACCCCTTGGGAGCGAAACGTCGATGTTGGCCATCGCCGCATAGATGTCCAGCGATGCCTCCAGTCGCTCTGCCTCCGGATAGCTTGATGTGGAGAATGTGATGTAGGACATGTTGCTTTGTGAGCTCTTCCTGAGGCGCAGGAGGGAGCCTTCCGCAATTTCTGTTTACTGTCAAATGCGCTGCCTTTTCAGTCGCCTGAACGGCGGCTCATGTTGTTTGCAATGCTTAATGCTAATCACTATCATTAGCGAATTATGCGTTCTGCCTCGGGGTGCACGCTTTCGCAATATGTCCGGGGCATATCGGCCGACCGGGCTCTGACAATGGTGATTGGCATGACACGATGTCTGTTCCGGGGGGCGCATGAATAGTGCGCTCGCCCTTCCACTGGTTTCGCGTGTTTTCGCGGCGATTTTTGCTGTTTACGCGTTCATCTGGGGGGTTGTTTCCCTGGGCGTGGTCAGTCTGAGTGCAATCGGTGTCGACTTTCACAGTGCCGAGCAAAGCATGCTGATGTTTGGGCTGCTGCTCTACGTTGCGTTGTTTATCTGGGTGTTCGCCGTTAAAAGTCTGCTGCGGATCTGGCTGGTGCTCGGGCTCGGTGCAGCGCTGATGCTGTCGGCGGCCTGGCTGCTGCAGCCTTTGCTGCTATGCCAGGAGGCCGCATGCTGAACAACTTTCGTCTCTCCATGGCCTGGGTGCACACCTGGTTCGGGCTGGTGCTCGGTTTTGTGCTGATGGTGGCGTTCTTCTTTGGTTCGCTGTCGGTGTTTGACCGCGAGATTGATCGCTGGGCGGTGCCCGCGACCCGTTTCGAGCCGCAGCCGATGCCGTCCTACGATAACCTGCTGGCCGATGTGTATACCCGCCTCAAACCGGATCCGGTCGATATGGCCGCAACGGCGAAGCGTGTCATTGGCGAGTTACCGGCGGCTGACACCATGCCACTGGTTTCCTTGTTTGCCTATACCACGCACCGTGATCCGGTGCTGCTGATCGGCGGCGAGTTCGGGATTCCCAATCAGCCGAAGGATCCGGCCGATGACCATCTGCATGTGCATGGCCGGGCGACGGTGGACCCGCGTACTGGCGAGTTTCTGCCGGATGACGCGCTGAAGATCGGCAGCGACTGGTTTTACCCGCTGCACTACAGCCTGCATCTGAACTGGATGTACCTCGGTACCTACGTGGTCGGGCTGGCGGGGCTGGTGATGCTGGTTGCGCTGATTACCGGGGTGATCATGCATCGCAAGGTGTTTCGCGAGTTCTTCACATTCCGGCCAAACAAGCGCATCCAGCGCAGCGCGCTGGATCTGCATAACATGACGGGTGTGGTTGCACTGCCATTTCACTTCTTCTTTGCCTTTACCGGGGTGCTGATTTTTGCCGGCTTTTATTACTTCCCGGTTTCGCAGACGCTGCTCAAGCCGCTGCACGATCAGCATGAGGTGCTGGAGGCCGCGCACACCGGGCTGCCCCATGACGAGGCGGGTATTCCTGCGCCGCTGGCGTCGGTCGATGCCATGGTGGCCGAGGCCAGGCGCATCTGGGCTGAGCGCGATATGGCCGGTGAGGTCGGTTTCCTGACCATCGAACATCTTGGCGATGCCAACGGCTACGTCAGTATCTACCGTGCGGGAAGTGATCGGGTTGCGCTGGTTGGCGAGGGTATTCACTTCCGTGCCAGCACTGGCGAGCTGCTGCGCGAAGATCCGCCGAGCCCGCCGGTGGAAGCGGTCGCGCGCTTTCTGACGGGGCTGCATTTGCAGCACTTTGAGCACTGGGCGCTGCGCTGGCTGTATGTGCTGGGCGGCCTGTTGGGCTGCGTGTGCATTGCCACCGGTTTTGTCTTCTTCGTGGAAAAGCGCAAACAGGATCATGCCCGCCGCGGTCTTCAGGGCTGCAGAGTGGTTGATGCGCTGGCGGTCGCCAGTGTGACCGGGATGGTGCTGGCAGCCGTCGCCATGCTGGTGGCCAACCGTATCCTGCCGGAGGCTGTGGTCGGCAAGGGCGAGTGGGAAAAGGCCGTGTTCTGGTGGGCTTGGGGGCTGTCGTTGCTGCACGCGTTGTGGCGCAGCGCACCCGTGGCCAAGGCTTTGCGTAATCCGGCCTGGGCTGAGCAGTGCTGGCTGCTGGCGCTGCTGGCGGTGACGGCTGTGCTGTTGAACTGGGTAAGCACCGGTGATCACCTGTTCAAGACCGTGGTTACGGATCCCTATTGGCCGGTTGCCGGGGTGGACCTCAGCCTGTTGGCGTCGGCGGCCGTGGCGGTGTTTGCGGCCCGCAAGCTGGCTCAGCCGCGAACGGTTCAGGCCTCTGCACAGAGTCGGGAGGTGGTCTATGACTGACACTGTCTGGTTGCTGCTGGCGGCCGTTGCCATGCTGCTGGCTACCGGCTGGCTTGCCCTGTCTCTGCCGCCTCACTGGCGCCAGGTATTCGGTACCGACGCGCCGCCATCGGCCTTGCGCTTGCGTGCAGCAGGCTGGAGTGCGCTGCTGGCAGCGGCGGTCTGCTGCTTTGCGGCAGATCATCCGTCGATGGCAGTGCTGGTCTGGTTTACCCTGTTCTCTGCAGCCGCGATGATCACCAGTATGGTGTTGAGTTACCGTCCGGCCTTGTTGCGCCCGCTCTGCCCGTCGCTGCTGCGCCTGCCTTGATCTCACCGCAGGTCGACGGTGCGTTTGCTTGCCTGGGGTCAGAAGTTGGTAAAAGTATGTAAATTCGCTACTTCCGAAGGCTGATCTTTCCTAAAGTCTGGCATTCGAGGCGGCGCCTTGCGCCGCTGCTGTTCAGAATACGGATTACATGCCATGTCTCTCCCTCAGTCTTCTCCCCGGTCCCTTCGCAACTGGCTGCTGCTGGCTGCGGCTGTTGCTGGCGCCGGCACCTTTGCCTGGTTTCAGTTCGGCAGTCAAACTGCGCCCGTCCAGCCGGACGGCCTGCGGCGCATGGGCTGGGATGCGCCTGCTGTGGTTCGGGTCGAGCCGGCGGCGCTGGGGCAACTGGACGTGCAGATCAAGTCGATAGGCACGGTCACCCCGCTCAACACGGTTACCGTTCAGAGCCGGGTCAGTGGCGTGCTGGAAAAGGTGGTGTTCGAGGAGGGCGCAAGGGTGGAGCAGGGCGCGTTGCTGGCCGAGATTGATCCTTTGCCCTATCGTGCCCAGCTTGAGCAGGCCGAGGGTCAATTGCAGCAGAATCGCGCCAAGCTGGAGAACGCCCGGGCCGATCTGAAACTCTACGAGCAGCTCTGGGAGCAGGACTCCATCGCACGCCAGCAGCTCAGTGACCAGCGGGCGCTGGTGCAGGAGTTGATCGGCACGGTGCGCGCCAATCAGGCCCAGGTGGACGACGCCAGGTTGCAGCTGTCCTGGACGCGGATCACCGCGCCGCTGTCCGGTCGCCTCGGTCTGCGCAAGGTCGACCAGGGCAACCTGGTGACCGGTAGCGAAGCGGAGGGGCTGGTCAGCATCACCCAGACCCAGCCGATCGCGGTCAACTTTACCGTGCCGGAGGTTGACGTGCCGGCCCTTCGCGACGCGCGCCGGGGCGATGCACCACTGAAGGTCGAGGTGCTGGATCGAGGCGAGCAGCGGGTGCTGGCCACCGGCGAGCTGACCACCCTCGACAACCAGATTGATACCAGCACGGGCACGCTGCGGGTGCGCGCGCAGTTTGCCAACGAAGATGAAGCACTGTTCCCCAACCAGTTCGTCAATGTGCACCTGCGGCTGAAGACGCTGGAGTCGGTAGTGACTATTCCTGGTGATGCGGTGCAGTTCGGTACCGAGCGCAATTACGTTTACGTTGTGCAGGACAACAAGGCCTATGTGCGCAATGTGGTGCTGGGCGCCGCCGCAGACGGCCGGGTAGCGGTCACCGAGGGGCTGGAGCCGGGCGAGCTGGTGGTACTCGAAGGGCTGGATCGGCTGCGTGACGGCAAGCAGGTCAATATTCCTGATGCCAGTGGCGCAGTAGCCGGTGCGGCACGCGCGCCTGCTGCTGCGGATGCGGTACGGGCAGGGCAGGACCGCCCGGGCGCGGGTGAGCGCCGCGGCCCGCCGCCGGCAAACTGAGGCTGATTGATGAAAGGTCTCTCGACGCCCTTTATTCTGCGCCCGGTAGCCACGTCGCTGCTGATGCTGGCGTTTCTGATCGCCGGCCTGGTTTCCTGGCGGCTGCTGCCGGTCGCTGCGCTGCCGCAGGTGGATTACCCGATCATTCAGGTGTTTACCTTTCAGCCGGGTGCCGGGCCGGAGGTAACGGCGCGCACCATCACCGCACCGCTGGAACGCTACCTCGGGCAGATTCCGGGCCTGAAGCAGATGTCCTCGACCAGCTCCGGCGGGGCGTCGGTCATTACCCTGCAGTTTGATCTTGGCGAGGATCTGGGCGTTGCCGAGCAGGAAGTGCAGGCGGCAATGAATACCGCCGACAGCCTGCTGCCGAATGACCTGCCAACGCCGCCGATCTACCGCAAGGTCAACCCGGCGGACGCGCCAATCCTGACCTTGGCGATTACCTCCGACAGCCTGCCGCTGCCGGAGGTGCATGATCTGGTCGACACCCGCATGGCGCAGAAACTGGCGCAGATTTCCGGTGTTGGCCTGGTCAGCCTGGCCGGTGGTCAGCGGCCGGCGGTGCGGGTGCTGGTCAACCCGATGGCGCTGGCGTCCTACGGGCTCAGTCTCGATCAGGTGCGCCAGAGCATTGCCGCCACCAACGTCAACCAGCCCAAGGGCAGTTTCGACGGCCCTACGCGCAGCACCATGCTCGATGCCAACGATCAGATTCGCTCGGTCGAGGATTACCGCAAGCTGATCCTCACCTGGCAGAACGGTGCACCGCTGCGGCTCGGTGACGTCGCAACCATCATCGACGGTGCCGAAGACCGCTTTCTCGCCGCCTGGGCCAACGGCCAGCCGGCGGTACTGCTGAATGTCCAGCGTCAGCCGGGTGCCAACGTCATCGAGGTCACTGACCGGGTGCGTGAGTTGCTGCCACAACTGGCCGGCACCTTGCCTTCGGCGGTGGATGTCACCGTGTTGACCGACCGTACCCACAGCATTCGCGCCTCGGTACGTGACACCCAGAAGGAACTGCTGTTTGCGGTCGCGCTCGTGGTATTGGTCACGTTCGTCTTCCTGCGCAGCATTCCGGCGACCATCATCCCTAGCATCGCGGTACCGCTGTCGCTGGTCGGCACCTTTGCCTTCATGTATCTGATGGACTTCTCGGTCAACAACCTGACCCTGATGGCGCTGACCATTGCCACCGGCTTTGTGGTGGATGACGCCATTGTCATGCTGGAGAACGTGGCGCGGCACCGGGAGATGGGCGAAACGCCAATGCAGGCGGCGCTCAAGGGCGCGGGCGAGATCGGTTTTACCCTGATGTCGCTGACCTTCTCGCTGGTTGCGGTGCTGATTCCGCTGCTGTTCATGCCGGATGTGGTGGGACGGCTGTTCCACGAGTTTGCCATCACCCTGGCGGTGGCCATCGTCATCTCGCTGGTGGTGTCGCTGACGCTGACGCCGATGATGTGCGCGCGCATGCTCAGCACGCCGCCGCAGGAGAAGTCCGACGGTTTGCTGCATGGTGTGATTGAACGCTACGGCCGCGCGCTGGACTGGGTGCTGGAGCGCCAGACCCCGGCGCTGCTGGTGATGCTCGGCACCATCGCCTTGACCGGGTTGCTGTACCTTGCGGTCGACAAGGACTTCTTTCCGGTGCAGGACAGCAACGTCATCCAGGTGGTGACCGAAGGCCCGCAGGACATTTCCTTCACCGCCATGGCCGAGCGTCAGCAGCAGTTGGCTCAGGCCCTTCTGCAGGACCCGGGCATCGAGAGTCTGTCGTCATTCATCGGCGTGGACGGCGTCAACGTGACGGTCAACAGCGGGCGCATTCTGATCAACCTGCCGCCGCACGACCAGCGCGACGAGAGCCTGTTCGAGGTGATGGCGCGGCTGCGCGAGCGGGCGGCGAGCGTCGACGGTATCAGCGCCTGGTTTCAGCCGGTGCAGGAGCTGACCATCGAAGACCGGGTCAGCCGCACCCAGTACCAGTTCAGCCTGACCAGCCTCGACAGCGACGCGCTGCATGAGTGGGTGCCGCAGATGGTTGCCGCACTCAACGCCCGTCCGGAGCTGAGCGAGGTGGCGGCGGATTTGCAGCAGCGCGGTATGCAGGCTTACGTCGAGATTGACCGTGACGCGGCAGCGCGGTTCGGCCTCGATGTGACGGATATAGCCAATACGCTCTACAACGCCTTCGGCCAGCGCCAGATCGCGACGCTGTTTACCCAGTCAAATCAGTACCGGGTGATCATGGAGGTCGACCCGCAATTTGCCGGTGACCCGGAGAGCCTGCAACGGCTGTTTATCACTACCGCAGACGGTAGCTCGGTGCCGCTGGCCAGTGTGGCGCGGGTACAACAGCGGGCGGCGCCGCTGCTGATCAACCATCAGGGCCAGTTTCCTGCGACCACGGTATCGTTCAACCTGGCCGATGGCGCGTCGCTGGGCGATGCGGTTGAGGCGATTGAGCAGGTGCAGCAGGCGCTGGGCCTGCCGGCGACCATCGAACTGCGCTTTCAGGGTGCGGCTGAGGCCTTTCGTGCGTCGCTCGGTAACACCCTGTGGTTGATTCTGGCCGCCGTGCTGACCATGTATATCGTGCTGGGCGTGCTCTACGAGAGCACCATTCACCCGGTCACCATCCTCTCTACCTTGCCGTCCGCCACAGTGGGCGCGCTGCTGGCGCTGCTGCTCACCGACCGGGCGCTGGACATGATCTCGGTGGTTGGCATCGTGCTGCTGATCGGTCTGGTCAAGAAGAACGGCATCATGATGGTCGACTTTGCCCTGGAGGCGCAGCGCAATCAGGGCATGAGCCCGCGTGAGGCGATTCACCGGGCGGCGATGTTGCGCTTTCGGCCGATTCTGATGACCACGCTGGCGGCGCTGTTTGGCGCATTGCCGCTGATGCTGGCCAGTGGTTCCGGTGCCGAGCTGCGTCAGCCGCTGGGGGTGGTGATGGTCGGCGGTCTGCTGGTTAGCCAGGTGCTGACGCTGTTTACCACGCCGGTGGTGTACCTGTTCTTTGATCGGCTGTCTGGCAAGCCTGCGGTGCAGCCGGCAGAGGCGCTGGAGTGAACACCGGCCTGCTGCATCGCCCGATCGGGCTGGCGCTGGCTGCCGTGGCGCTGGTGCTGTCCGGCCTGCTGTGCTGGCGCCTGCTGCCGGTCGCGCCGCTGCCACAGCTGGATGTACCGATGATCGTGGTCACCGCCAGTTTACCCGGGGCCAGCCCGGAGAGCATGGCAACCACGGTGGCAACGCCGCTGGAGCGCGCGTTGGGTGCCATCTCGGGGGTAACCGGTATCTCTTCCAACAGCAGTCAGGGTTCGGCGCAGATTGCGCTGACCTTCGAGCTGGGGCGCGACCTGAATGAAGCCGCCCGGGAGGTGCAAGCGGCCATCAATACGGTGCGCGGCGACTTGCCGGCAGGCATGCCCGGCAACCCGCAGTATCGCAAGATCGACCCGTCGCAGGCGCCGATCATGGGGCTGGCTTTGAGCTCGCCCAACCTGTCGCCAAGCGCGCTGTACGACATCGGATCGACCATTCTGGCGCAGAAGCTGGCGCAGATTTCCGGGGTGGGCGAGGTCAGCGTGGATGGCGCGTCTCTGCCGGCAGTGCGCGTGCAGCTCGATGCCGGCGCGTTGCTGCATTACGGTATTGCCCTGGACGAGGTACGCAGCGCCATCGCCAACAGCAATGCGTTGCGCCCGCTCGGGGTGATCGAGCAGGGCGAGCAGCGCTGGCAGGTGCAGACCAGCGATTCGCTGCGCACCGCGGCGGCCTATCGGCTGCTGGTGATTCGTCATCAGGACGGTGCGGTGGTGCGCCTCGGTGATGTCGCCAGGGTCACCGACTCGGTTGAGGACCGCTACAGCAGCGGCTTTCATAACGAGCGTCAGGCGGTGGTGCTGAGCATCAGCCGGCAGAGCGGTGCCAATATCGTCGAGACCATCGACAACATCTATGCTCGGCTGCCGCAACTGATCAACCTGTTGCCCGAAGACGCGCAGCTGTCGGTGGTGATGGATCGCTCACCGGTGATTCGCGCCACCCTGCGCGAGGCGCAGATTTCCCTGCTGCTGGCGACGCTGCTGGTGGTCGCCGTGGTTTGGCTGTTCCTCGGCAATTTGCGTGCGGCGCTGATTCCGTCAACGGCGATTCCGGTCTCGCTGATCGGCAGCTTTGTGGTCATGTATTTCTTCGGCTTCTCGCTCAACAACCTGTCGCTGATGGCGCTGATCGTCGGTGCCGGCCTGGTGGTGGATGACGCCATTGTGGTGCTGGAAAACGTCCAGCGGCACATGGGCAACGGCCTGTCGCCGTTGGACGCCGCAGCGCGCAGTGCCCGGGAGTTGCGCTTTACCCTGATTGCCATGACGCTGGCACTGGCGGTGGTGTTTGCCTCGATCCTGTTGCTGGGCGGCCTGATCCGTCAGCTGTTCGAGGAGTTTTCCATCACCCTGGTGGCGGCCATGCTGATCTCGCTGCTGGTATCGCTGACGCTGACGCCCAGCCTGTGCGCGCTGTGGCTGAAACCCACGCCGGCCGGGCACAGGCAGGATGACAGGGACTCCCTGTTTGCCAGACTGCGCGGTGGCTACGACCGCTCGCTGCATTGGACGCTCAACCATAAACCGATCGCACTGCTGGTGCTGCTGGCGGCGATCGGCAGCAGTGTCTGGCTGGCGGCAACCCTGCCGGAAGAAGCGCTGCCGCAGCAGGATTCGGGGCAGATTCGCGGCTTCCTGCGCGGCGATGACGGCATGTCGTTCCAGATCATGCAGCCGAAGATCGAGGCCTACCGGCAGTACATTCTGGCCGATCCGGCGGTCGCCGACCTGACCGGCACCAGCGGCGGCAGCGGCGGTCTGACCAACGCCCAGCTGACCATTCGGCTCAAACCGCTGGGCGAACGCAAGGTCTCCGCCCAGGCGGTGGTCGATCGCCTGCGCGCCAACGCACCGGCGGTGCCGGGTGTAATGATGATGCTGATGGTCGATCAGGATCTGCAGTTCCGCCCGCCGTATCGGCGCAGTGAATACGAGGTGTTGTTGCGCTCGGACTCGCTGGCGCAGCTCAAGTTGTGGTCGCGCAAGGTGGCCCAGGCGATGACGCAGAGCCCGCTGCTGGTGGATGTGGATTCGATGGACGGCGACGAGACTCGTCAGGTGGTGCTCGATATTGATCGCGAGGCGGCTCGACGCCTCGGTGTCGACATGCAGACTATTGCCTCGACCCTGAACAACTCCTTCTCTCAACGTCAGGTTGCCACCCTGTACGACGAGCTGAACCAGTATCGGGTGGTGATGGAGCTGGACTTGCGCTACACCGAGCGCCCTGAAGTGCTGGCCCAGCTCGAGGTTATGGGCTCGGAGGGGCAGCGGGTGCCACTCTCCAGCTTCGCTACCTGGGGTTACGGCATGGCCGAAGACCGCGTGCGCCACGAAGGGCAGTTTGCCTCGATGGGCGTGGGGTATGCGCTGGCGCCGGGCGTCACCGAAGCGCAGGCCAAGGAGGCCATCGCGCAGATTCTCAACGAGGTGATGTTGCCGAGCGATGTGCATGAGGCACCGCCGTCGGCCAACGATTTTGGCGCTGCGGTCGAGCCGTGGATCTTTGTTGCCGTGCTGCTGGCGGTGTATCTGGTGCTCGGTGTGCTCTACGAGAGTACGCTGCATCCGCTGACCATTCTCTCGACCCTGCCGCCGGCCGGGCTGGGCGCGCTGCTGGCGCTCAAGTTCGGCGGCCAGAGTCTGAGTCTGATCGCCATGCTGGGGCTGTTCCTGCTGATCGGTATCGTGATGAAGAACGCCATCATGATGATCGACTTCGCGCTGGAGCTGCAGCGCCGCGAAGGGCTCAATCCGCAGCAGAGCATTCACCGCGCCGCGCTGCTGCGCCTGCGACCGATTTTGATGACAAACCTCGCCGGCATGCTCGGCGCGGTGCCGTTGATTATGGGCTTTGGCGAAGGTGCCGAGATGCGCCGCCCGCTGGGGATCACCATTTTTGGTGGCTTGGCGCTAAGCCAATTGCTGACGCTGTACACCACGCCGGCGGTCTATCTGTATCTGGAAAACCTGCGTCAGCGCGTGTTGTGCCGTGGTGCAACCGAACCTTCCTCACCCTCAACCTGATCGGGGCTGTTACCGATGAAGCTCTCCCTGCTGTCTACCTCTGTTGTTCTGGCCACTGCGCTGATTGGCGGCTGTACGCTCGGCCCGGATTACCGGGTGCCGACCACGGTCGAGCCCTCAGCGCTGCGCTATGACCAGGGCTGGCAGCCGATGCCGGCACAGAGCTGGGCAAGCAGCGGGCGCTGGTGGGAAGTGTTTGGCGATACCGAGCTGAACGCGCTGATCGAGGAGGCCAACCAGCGCAACCAGACGCTGGCACAGGCTGAAGCCCGTTATCGCGCAGCATTGGCGCAGCGCAGACTGAGTACCGGCGAATACAGCCCGACCCTGAGCGCGGCGCTGGATACCGCACGCAGCGGCGGCAGTGAAGTCAGCACCGGCACCCGCAGCAGCGCGCAGCTGGGTATCAGTTGGGAGCTGGATCTGTGGGGGCGGGTGCGCCGTCAGGTCGAGTCCGATACCGCTGCGCTGGAAGCCAGTGCGGCTGATCTGGCCGCCGCCCGGCTGTCGATTCAGTCGGCCGTGATCAACAGCTACATCAATCTGCGCGCCCAGGACCTGCAGTACCGGCTGCTGGAGCAGACGTTGGCGTCCTCAGCCCGTTCGGCCCAGCTGACGCGCAACCAGTACGACGCCGGCATCGTCTCCCGCGCCGACGTGATTCAGGCCGAAACCCAGCTGCAGTCTCTGCGCAGTGACCTGTACGACCTGCAGAATCAGCGGGCCTTGGAGCAAAACACCATCGCCGCGCTGCTGGGCCGTGCCCCGGTCGATCTGGAACTGGCGGTAGTCGAGGCGCTGCCCGCGGTGCCGCCGATTCCGGCGCAACTGCCAGCGGAGCTGATTGCCCGCCGCCCGGATGTGGTCTCTGCCGAGCGTGGCGTCGCAGCGGCCAACGCCGATATCGGCGTCGCCATCACCGCCTGGTTGCCCACCCTGACACTGGGCGGCAGCGCCGGTGTCAGCGGCGGCTCGATCAGCGATCTGTGGGATACCCCGGTACGGGTCTGGTCGGTTGGACCGAGTCTGGCGCAAACCCTGTTTGACGGCGGCCGGCGCAGTGCTGCCCGAGACGCTGCACTGGCCCGCTACGACGAGCAGGTCGCCGCCTACCGTCAGACCGTACTCGACGCGCTGACCGATGTGGAAAATGCGCTGGCGACCACTGCAATTCTGCGCGAGAAGGCGGTGCAGCAGGATCGGCTGGTCGAGCTGGCCGAGGAGAACGAACGGGTAATCACCAATCGCTACCAGTCCGGTCTGGTTTCCTATCTGGAGGTATCGATTGCCCAGAACACCACGCTCAGCGCCAAACGCGGACGCATCAGCGTCACCAGCGCGCAACTCGCCGCTGCCACCGAACTGGCTTCGGCCATCGGCGGCGGTTGGCAGGTGGGCGATGATGTGGGGGATGCAGCCGAGCGGCCAGAGCCGTGACGGAGGCTCGCAAACCCTGTTTTGCGAGCTTGAACAGCTGTACTGAGTATCTCAGTCACCCTTTGGGGTGAAGACCAATTGCGACGGGATCCGCATATTCCGCGCTGGTCTTTGCTCAACTCAAGGGAATGCCATGCTGTTTTCCAACGCACGATCTGTTTTTGCCCCTTCGGCGGCTTTCCGGCTCTCCATGCTGGCCTCATCTATCCTCGCTGCTTCCTGGTCGCTGTCGGCGGGTGCCGCCAGTGGCTCCTGCGCCACATCGCCAGTGACGACTGCTGTTACCGGGACGTGTCTGATCGATTCCGATAACGACTCTGTCACGGTCGATGTCAGTGGCTCAATCAGTGCCACCGGCACTGGCGTCAGAATCGCTGCGTCCAGCCCGGGACTTATCAGCGGGGTCACGCTGACCAACTCTGGGGCCATTGAGGGGACTGGCACCGGTGGTTACGGTGTCCATGCGATCTCACCGTCGGGCCTGGATATCGTTAACCGTACCGATGGCCGCATCACTAGCGCTCAGTCGTTCGCGATTGCCATCGATAACAATTCTGGTCTCCCCTACAGCGCATCGGTCATCAACGATGGCCTGATTTCGGGGGTGTCCGGGATTAATGCATATGGTTCCTCGGGGGCTCGGGCGCAGCTGATGCTGATTAACTCAGGTACGGTTCGGGGCATCGGTAGTTCGGCTATTGAGACCGGTTATGCGGACATCTCGTTGCTTTCCAATACTGGGATAACCTCCTCAGACAGCGGGACTGCAACGATTCATGTGAGATATCAGTCGACGTTGAGCAGTTTCGCCAACGGTACCGCGGCGACGATTGAAAACACCGCATCCAATGGCCGGGCGTTTTGGTCTGAGGGAAGTGATGTCGGCAGCTTTGTTAACGATGGCTTCATGCGCAATTCTTCCAACGTGTTGCCGACCGTTCACATCGTTTCCGGGACGCTGGGCAGTTTGACCAACGGTAGCCTGATTCAGAACCTGGGTAACGCTGAAGCGCTTTATATTGCGCCAACGGTGGCGTCTGCTGGCAGTACGGTTGTGCGTAATAACGCAGGCGCCACTATTTCCAGCCAGCAGCGTGCGGTGATGATTACCAACGCGGCGGACCTGGGCAATTTCATTAACGCCGGCAGTATCATCGGCAACTTCAGCGTCGGCACCAGCAACTCGCTCAGAACGCTGACCATTGGCGGTAACGAGTCTGCGCTGTTCAATGGCATGGTGGATCTGGTCACCTCTACCGCAACGCCCGGCGTTGATGGTGGTGATCTGGCGTTCGTCACTGGCAGTCGCTATGCGATGCTCGGTGATCAGCATTTTCGGGTGCGTAACTTTAACCTGGATGGCGGGACGCTCATTCTGGACCCGCGCGCGTCCAATCGCACCGTGGGGACCGCTGCAACGGTTTTGCTACCGACCATCAGCGGCAACCTGATTGGTGCCGACGGTCAGCTGGAAGTGGTTGTGGTCAACAACACTACCTATGGGCAGCTTGCGGTGGAGGGTGATGTGGATCTCACCGACACCACGCTGGCTGTCAATGTGCAGGCCAACGGCTTGCTCAGCGCGGGCAACCTGTTCGCCGATGTTATTTCCTCTACGGGCGCCATCACCTACGGTAATTTCAGCATCAGCGATAACTCCGCGCTGTGGGACTTCGACACCATACGCAATGCCAGTGATCTGGATCTGCGCCTGACCGCCGACGGTCAGGGGGAGTCCAGCACGTCTACTGGCGGGTCCGGTGGCTCTGGCGGTTCTGGAACCCCATCGCTGCCCAATAGCGGTAACGTCATTACCGCTGCGCAGGTCACTGGCAATACCACCGCTCAGGGGGTTGCACCCGTGATTCAGAGCGTCGCCGATGACTACGCGGCCAACGGCTCCACTGGCAGCTCTGAACTCGACTCCATGATTCTGGCTTTGGGTAACTACAGCACGGCGGCCGGGCTGGCCGACGGCGTGGCAACCCTGGCACCGGCCAGTGTGCATGCTGGCCGAGAGGCTGCCCAGGCGAACCGCCGGATGCGTGAGCTGATTGGGCGGCGTGATGCCTACCTGTATGCTCTGAACCCTGAAACAGCGACAGCTGAACCGAGCAATGTGTGGGCTCAACCTTTCGGCTCGCGTGCGCGTCAGCAGCAGCGTTCCGGTGTTGAGGGTTACGACGTAGACAGCTATGGCGTGCTGCTCGGCATGGATGGCGGTATCGACGACGTGACCGAGCTGGGGGTCGCCTTCGGCATCGGGCGCAGCGATATCGACAGCAACATGTCGGTTGGCGGCTACGAGAGTGAGCTCAACAGCTATCAGCTGCTCGGCTACCTCAACCGTGAACTGGGTAATGATGTCGTGCTGGGGCTGACGGCCGGGCTCGGGTATGCCGAATATGAAACAGACCGGGACCTGTTTAACGGCGTGACTGCCCGTTCTGAATACGACACCTGGACTGCCAGCGCCGGTGCTGAGTTGAAAAAACACTACGCGGTAAATGAGCAGTTTGATGCGGCGGTTCAGGTCGGTCTGAGCTACGACTACACCGATGTTGACGGGTATTCAGAGTCCGGTGCTGGCGCGCTCAACCTGGATGTCGATGGCTCCGATTACCAGAGCCTCAATGTCGAAGTCGGTACCGAGCTGGCGTACGATCTTGGCGAGGGCTGGATGCTGTTTGGTCAGGCCGGGGTGAGCTACGACGCATTGGCTGAGCAGGCGAAGCTTGATGCGGTGCTGGTGGGCACGGGCGATCGGTTCGCTACCCGCGGCATTGATGCCGATGCCTGGCGCTATGATGCCGGCTTGGGCGGCAAGTACGTGGTTGATAACGGAGCCGAACTGGCAGCGTTGTATAGCGTATCCGGCCAGAGCGGGTTTGTTGAGCAGGCTGTTACGCTGAATGCGCGCATGGCATTCTGAGTGACAGGGGCCGCTCCCTTTTTTGGGGGGGGCGGTCAATGGCGGCAAGGGAGAATGATGTAATGGATTTGTTGATTGTTGATGATCACCGGCTGTTTGCCGATGCAATGCAGCATGTGTTCGCTGATCACCCGCAGATCGACGCCGTGCACTACGCCTCTGACCATGACGAGGCGCTGCAACAGATTGTGGCGCAGGCCGGAAACGAGCTGATCGTCCTGATGGACCTGAATCTGGCGGGTGAGTCAGGTGTCGATCTGAATAACCGCTTGCGCTCTCTCAACCCCGCCATGCGTACTATTTTCTGTACAGGAGAGCAGCCAACAAACCTCTGCCTTGATGAAGCACTGCTGCGCGCCAGTTCGTTTGTATTCAAAACCGATGCGCTGGCTGATATCCGCGCCTGCATGGACTGCGTGCTGGACGGAGGGCGTTATCAGTCCGCTAGCCTTCGCGGCGTTCAGTCGGTCGTCGCCGAGACGCTCAAACTGAGCGAGCGTGAGGGTGATGTGGCGAGATTATTGATGCAGGGGTTACGCAATGTCGAGATTGCAGCGCGGTTGGGCGTTACCGACAACACGGTAAAAACCCACCTCAAGAGCATTTACTCCAAGCTCGGCGCTCGAAATCGAGCCGATTGTCTGCTGCTACTGGAGAAGCTCCGCTTCCTGGACTGACTCCAGTATCCCCGGTGAATGGTCAAGCGGGATCAGCAGTGTGGTTTGCCAGCTGCCTTTATCGCGGTACACCCTGAGCCGTGCACTGATGGCGCGACACATGTGTTCGATCATGATCAGTCCGTAGCCCTGCAAAGGGTGATCCTGCCGGTTTTCGGCCCCCGTCTCTGCTGTCTCGCTCGCGCTGAAGTGCAGCTGGTAGTGATGCGTGTCTGCACTTGTTGCGATGTGCAGGCCCTGGATTGGGGCATGGTGAACATAATTGTAGAGAATGTTCTCAATGATGCGGGCAAGCGCAAAGGCATCAGAGGTCAGGATCGCCGCCTGGTAGTTGGAGCTGATTGCTGTTTCGGGCTTGACCGTCCTGACGTCCTGTACAACCTTGGCAAGCAGGTCTGCCGGGTTGAATCGGGAGAGCCGCAGTACCTCGTCCTGCTCTTTCAGGCTCACCATGCTCAAGGCGTCGTGCAGGCCATTCAGGGCAACCTCTGTCGCGTTCAGCGCATTGCGCGCAGCGCTGTTGTCCTGCTGCTTTTCGGCCAGCACCTCCAGATACAGCTTGGCGCTGGCCATCGGCTGACGCAGGTCGTGGCCAATGGCGGCGATCAGGTAGTCCTTTTCCAGGTTGGATGACTTCATCTTCTGAAACATGGTGCCAAGCTCAACGGACTTGATGATCAGAGCGACCTGATTTTTATGGGTTAGCAGGCTGAACAGGCTGAGCGCAGCCCAGGCCATGCAGCACAGATACACCAGTGGATGCGCCAGCCCGGTCTGCAGTTGAATGTTGTATCCCAGTGACAGGAACACCGGGGTGAGAAAGGTGATGTAAATTTCCGGATAGCACCCCATGCTGATCGAGGGCATGGCGGAAATGATCACCAAGGCCAGCAATGCGATAGACAGCGTTTGCTGTGACGCGTCGGACAAAAAGACGAATGGCATGTAAGCCCAGAAGCAGCCCCAGAGAACTGACAGCAGCATGTTGACGCGATGCCATTGACGGATTGAAGGCAGCGATGTGTTGGTGGCGGTCTTGATCTTGCGCAGCGCCAGCCAGGAGCAAATGACGACGACCAGCAGGCTGGCGAACCACATGCCGCGCTGACCGCTGCTGGCCGCGTTCTGGAAGAACAGTCCGAACAGAACAGCGGCAAGGGCCGAGGCGATCATCCTTGACCAGACTTCGTCGACGAACAGGGTGAAGCGTTGCTGCTCGATGATGTCGGCCTGGGGGTGATTATGAATAAGTCTGGACAGCATCAGGGGGTGAACTCAGACGTGACTCGCGTGCCATGTTAGAACCTGAAGCGGCCCTGTACCAGTTCTGTCTTTGCAGACAGTTCGTTCGCAGAGCGCTCAGGGTGCTGCCGAAGAGGATCATAGACCTGCGCTTTCGTGCTTTTCACGGACCATTCGATCGAGATGCTGCTGTACCTGGCTGCTTTGTTTTTCGGCCAGAACCATCGCCTCGTAAATTTCGTGCTTGAGCTCGGCATCGTGATGCCACGGTTGCTGGGCGAGCTCCAGGGCACGCTGAACCGAACTGTGTACCAGTGAGTGAGGCTCGTCGAGTTTCCTGAATGACGAGGTATGGCCAAACCCTGAGACGCCTTCGCCATGGTGATACCATTGGCCTAGGCGGCATTGCTGGTGGGTAACGCTGACCGCGGCCTTCGCCGCTTCGTTGTCGATATCGTTGAGCGCGATGTATCCGTTTTGCTTGAAGATGATGTGGTCGACCTTGATCAGCGCGCTAAGTGACATATCACTCGCCACGGCCAACTTGTTGAGGGTTTCCCTTGCACCTTCTGAGAGACTGTCGAACTGGCCCTTGAAGTGGACAACCTTTGTGTTTATTTCTTGGGCCAGCGTATTGGATTGCTCAGCCTTGGCGATGGTGGTCTCCACTGCCTTGGAGAACGACTGGATTGTCTCTGCCACCTCAACGGCCGCCTCCAGCGTGCGGCGTGACAGCGCTTTGACCTCATCGGCCACTACGGCAAAGCCGCGTCCCTGTTCCCCGGCACGAGCTGCCTCAATTGCCGCATTCAATGCCAGCAGGTTGGTCTGGTCTGCAATGTCGGTAATGATCGACAGTGATTTGGACACTCGGATACTGTCTGCGCCAAGGGCGGAGACGACGTCGCTGACATCCTGAATGGTGTGGTTGATATGCGACAGCGAATCCACCATGCCGGTAACGGCTACCTGCCCCTCAGTGGCAGCGGTGTCGGTAGATCTGGCGATTTCCTCGACCAGTTTCATACGCTCGCCAATGCCTGCGACATCACCCTGAACATCCTTCAGGTTGACGATCAGGTTGTTTATGTTGTTTGAATGCAGCGATGAGTGCAGCTCGTTGATAGCGATCAATCGAGCCGATTTTTTCATCGCCTCAATCGATTCGTTGATGTGCATGAGCGAGGTTTTCAGCACTCCAGGCATGCCTCGGTACAAGGCTTTTCGGTCGTACTTGTTGTTCGCGACGTTGCTGAAGCACGAGTCCACCTCCTTGAAATAGGATTCGACGATATCAAGCAGGTCGTTCACTTCCCAGCCGATCTTGCCGATTTCGCCCATGGTTTTGAGATTGGTGATCCGGCCGCTGAAATTACCCTGGGTGGCATTTCTAAGTGCATTGAAGATGCGGCTGCATGCCTTGAGCACCTTCAGGAAAACGCGTGCCAGGAGGAATGAGTTGATTGCGACCAGGGCGGGTGCAATCAATAGCCACAGGCCGGTATAGCCCGTGCCGATCACTACTGTTACCAGCGCGAGGTTCAGCAACACCATGAACACCATGAAGGCCAGTAGCAGACGGTTTAGAAACAGAAAACGGGAGCTGGCCCCTTTGGTTTGGGCGGATAGAAGTCCCATTAGCTTAACTCCCGGTTTTCAATGCGCATCATCATTCCAAGGTAATCGGTGTTGCGTCTGGCCAGTTCAGCATTGAAGAACTTGAGCGATTCCTCCACCCCTCCCTTGCCGCTTTGCGACGCCTCGATTTCCAGCATCTGCCGATAGACCGGAGTGATGTATTCGAGCGCTTCGGGCATGGGTTTACGGCGCACGGAGTAGTACCCAAGAGGTTTCTTATCGAGGGTGTAGTCGGTCGTCACATTGGCAAACACCCAGTAGTGACCGCCGTCCTTGCAGCGGTTCTTGATGTAGCCGAAGAACTCCTCGCCGCTACGCAGGGTGTCCCACATGAGTTTGAATACGCCCCTTGGCATATCGGGGTGGCGAATGACGTTATGGGGAAAGCCGACCAATTCGGTTTCGGAGAAGCCCGAGATGCGCATGAACGTGCGGTTGATGTAGGTGATTTTCCCTTTTAGGTCAGTCTTGCTGACGATGAATTCGTCCTCGCTCAGTGATACCTCTTTTTGGGTGACCCGTACGTTACCGACCATTGCTCAGACTCTTGAAGTGTGATGTGAATTGATTGGCTACTCCCTGTCGTTGTATCGCGTCCTAGCGTGAAATCTTTACAGCGGGTGAGCAAAATAGCTCTGATCTGCATGTTGCACATTTTTCCATGGCAGGAGTCACCGTCAATGCTGACCTTGATCTGGTCGGCACAGACACGCTCGCAGTATGGCGCAAAGATACGGATTGGCGCTCCGGCCGTATTGATGCAGGTCATGTGTGCCGCAGGTGAAAAGTCGCGCGTGGCGTCGACGTCACGCTTGGAAGCAAGCGGTTGTGCAAGCGAGGGCTGCTGAACTTCGTTAACGCTGCTCTGGAGCCAGGGGGGCACCGGTCAGGGTTTGCGGATCAAGCAGCCGGGTCAGCTCCGCCCGGCTGAGATCGGTGTTTTCCGCGGCGACATCAACTATCGGTCGACCTTCCTTGTAGGCCTGTTTGGCGATTTCGGCGGCCTTCTGGTAGCCGATGATTGGGTTCAGAGCGGTTACCAGTATCGGGTTGCGCGCCAGTGCCTGCTGCAGTCGGTCCTCGCGCACGGTAAAGCTGGCTATGGCCTTGTCGGCCAGCAGGCGAGTGACGTTGCTCAGCAGGTGCAGGCTCTCCAGCAGGTTGCGTGCGACCAGCGGCAGCATGACGTTCAGCTCGAAATTGCCGGACTGGCCGGCGAGGGTGATGGTGGCGTCGTTGCCGATCACCTGGGCGGCGGCCATGGCGGCGGCCTCAGGAACCACCGGATTGACCTTGCCCGGCATGATCGAGGAGCCGGGTTGCAGTGCCTCCAGCTCGATCTCGCCAAGCCCCGCCAGTGGCCCTGAGTTCATCCAGCGCAGGTCGTTGGCGATCTTGGTGATGCTGACGGCCAGGGTCTTCAGTTGCCCGGACAGGGCAACGGCGATGTCCTGCGAGCCGATGTGGGTGAAGAAGTTGGCCGCCGGGGCAAAGGTTATGCCGGTGCTGGCGCTCAGTGCGCGGCAGAAGTGCTCGGCGAACGCGGGGTGGGCGTTGACGCCGGTGCCGACCGCGGTGCCGCCCTGGGCGAGACTGTGCAGCATGGGTTGCAGCTGCTCCAGGCGCTGGCGGTTGCCTTCGATCTGATCGGCCCAGGTGTCGAGAGTCTGGCTCAGGCGCACCGGCATGGCGTCCATCAGATGGGTGCGGCCGGTTTTGACATGGTGCTCAACGGTGCGTGCCCTGGCTCGGGTGACCTGCTCGAAATGCTGCAGTGCAGGCAGCAGGTCTTCATGCAGGGCCAGTGCGGCGCTGATGTGGATGCTGGAGGGGATGGTGTCGTTGCTGCTTTGGCTGCAGTTGACGTGATCGTTCGGGTTGATGGTCTGGCCGCATTGGCGGCTGGCCAGGGTGGCGAGCACTTCGTTGGCGTTCATGTTGGAACTGGTGCCGGAGCCGGTCTGAAACACATCGACCGGAAAGTGCTGCATGTAATCACCGGCTTTCAGCAGCTCATCGACGGCATGGCAGATGGCCTTGGCCATTGGTGCGGGCAACTGGTCCAGTTCGGCGTTGGCACTGGCAGCGGCACGCTTGGCCAGCAGCAGGGCGCGAATAAAGCGCTTGGGCATCGGTTGGCCGCTGACCGGAAAGTTGTTGACGGCGCGCTGGGTTTGGGCGGCATAGAGGGCGTCGCCCGGTACCTGCAGCTCGCCCATGCTGTCTCGTTCAATGCGGCTGGTGCTCATTTGCGCTACTCCCTGATCGGCTGAAACGGCTGTCTGCTTCCATGGTCGGACCACGGAAGCAGACAGGTGTTCAGCATAGCGCGTGTACGCAGCCAATGGCCGAGGGTCGGCATAAGGCGCGCCTGCGGCGTCTTGCGATTGCCTCCCCCGGATGACCGGGGGAGGCAAGGACGGTCAGAAACGGTACTTGGCCGTTGCTGTCACGCTGCGCGGAGCACCGTAGGTCAATGCGCCATAGGCGTCGAAGATGTCGAAGTACTTTTCATCGGTAACATTGTTGGCGTTTAGCTGCGCCGACAGGTTGTCGGTGATGTCGTAGCGCGCCATCAGGTTGACCAGTGCGTAGGCGTCCTGCTCGATTTTCTCCAGTTGATCGTCGGGGTTGGTTGCATAGGTATAGATACTGTCTTGCCAGTTGACACCGCCGCCAATGGTCAAACGATTCCAGTCACCCGAGAAGCGGTAAGTGGTGAAGGTGCGCAGCAATTTTGTCGGGTACAGGGTGTTGACGGCTTTGCCGTCAGCGTCTTCGACTTCAAACTGGGTATAGCCAGCGCCTATGTTCCAGCCGGGCGTCAGCTCGCCAGACATCTCCAGTTCGAAACCCTTGCTGGTAGCGCCTTCGCTGGCTTGATAGGCAAGTTCGCCAGTCGGACTGCCCGGAATCACTACCCCGGTGCTGACAGCAAGGTTGTCCTGTTCGATCTTGAAGATGGCGGCGGAGGCGTTCAACCGACCGTCGAACAGCTCGCTTTTCAAACCCAGCTCATAACTCTTGCCCACAATCGGTTCGATCTGCTGGCCGTTGGCATCGCGCTCGGACTGGGGCAGGAAGATATCGGTGTAGCTGGCGTAGGCCGACACGCTGTCAGTCAGGTCGTAGACGACGCCGGCGTAGGGTGTCAGCTCGTGGTTGACGTCGGTTTTGCTGACCGCTGAATAGATATCGTCAGCTTCTTTCTCGTAGTTGCTGTCCCGTGCGCCCAGAATCACCTTCAGATCGTCGGTGATGTTCAGGCGGGTGGCTGCGTAAAGTCCGTGCTGAGTAACGTCACCGTAACCGTAGGTGATCAGGTTGCCCCAGACCGGTTCCGGGAAATCACCGTCATAGCTGTCAAAGTCGGCGACGCCGCCGTAACCGGTCAGGGCTTGTCGGGTGTCGGCGTCGAACTTCTGCTCACTGTGGATATAGCCGAAGGCAAGGTCATGCTCGCGTTCAAACAGCGTGATCGGACCATCCAGACGAATACTGTAGTCATCCTGCACCGTCCGGGTTTCGTATATGGCGGGGAAGCTGCTCATCGGTTCGGCGCCTGTCCTGTCCGGGTTGCCGGAGAGGTACAGCAGGCGGGATTCGGCGTTGCGTTCACCCCGTGTATAGCTGAGATTCAGCTGCCAGTCATTACCGAAGCGGTGATCGAGATTGATGAAGCGGGTCTCGTAGCTGCTGTCCCACTTGCTCCAGTCTGCAGAGGTGGTTTTAGAGCGATTCCAGTCGGTGCGTGAGCCGTCTGCATACCATACCGGAAGGCCACCCCAGATGGGCGAGTCGGAATTATTTTCCTGGCGGCTCAGACCAAACCACAGTGTTGTGTTCTCGGTGAGGTCGATGTCCATGGTGCCGTAGAGGGTTTCGCGCTGGTTGCTGTGCAAGTCGATCCAGCTGTCACCATCGTTATATTCGCCGACCAGACGGGCGCGCACAGTGCCGGCCTCGTTTACTGCGAAGGACACATCTCCGAGGGTTCCCCAGGTATCCCAGGTACCGCCGCTGACTTCCACAGACCCTGTCAGATAGGTGCTGTTTGCGCGCTTTCGCGCCATATTCAGTGAGGCGGACGGATCGCCCACACCGGCCATCAGGCCGTTGGCACCGCGTACCACCTCGACGCGGTCATACATGGCCAGGCTGCTGAAGATCTCGCCGGAGCTCCACGGCTGCTCCCAGATAGTCGGCACGCCATCGATCATCAGGGCGTTGATGTCGAAACCGCGGGCGTTGAACTGGGCGCGACTGGTCTCGTAGCGGTTGACCGATACACCGACGGTGTTGTTTACGACATCCAGAATGGTTTGCAGATTCTGATCTTCAATCTGCTGCTGGGTGACCACGGTAACCGATTGGGGGGTCTCGCGCAGGGAGAGAGTCAAAGGTGTTGCGGTACGCGCAGCTTCTGCGGTGTAGGCGCCGGTGCCCTCGGTAGTTGTGCTGCGTTGCCCCTGGCCGGTGACGCTGATTGGTGCCAGCAGCACGTCTTCTTCGCTGGCGGTCTGCGCAGCGACCGGAAGAACAGTGACGGCTGAGCCGGCGGCAAGAAGGTGAATTGCCAGCGTCAGCGGGCGAATTCCCCGGGAGGTTTGCTGACATGGGGAGGTAGTGGTCGGCATGTAACGCGCTCCTTTTTATATGCTAGTGATTATGAGAATCGTTCGCATTGTATTTACATATTGAGCGGAGCGCAAAGACTGGCTGCCTTGGGTTGCTGCGAAGTGGGGAGGGTTGGTCTGCGAGCGCCGCCAGGGCGCCCGCGGTCCGGGATTACTGCGCTTGATCTTGCCGCAGGGTGGTGCGGCTCCAGTCGAGCAGCTGCTGGGCAAGGGTATCGGCGGCACTGCTGAGGCCGTCGACCACGGCGGGCACGGCGGTGTCGGTCAGCGGTTGACTGACGCGGAAGTGGCGGCTGGCAATGACGCCGCGTGAGCCGGGATCAACCAGCTTGGCATCCAGCTCGATGATGGCACTGACACTGTCACCCTGGTATAGCGTCTGGAACTGGCGCAGGTCGCTGTAGAGTTGGATATCGGTCTGCAGCGCATGAACCTCGGTGCTGACGCTTTTGAAGCTGCCACTTTGCTGGAACGCCTGCACCAGATGTTCACGCAGCAGAACGGGATTGGGGTCGGTCCAGCGCGCACCTTGGTAACTGGTCAGGGTATTGCCCTCAGGCGTCACCATGATCCTTGGGGTCTGCAGCGCGTAGCTGGCAGCCGGCGTGATGATGCGCAGCGAGTGGGGCAGCGGAGGCTGACTGCTCGTGGCCAGCCGAGGTGCAGGCAGTTGATAGGTGGTCAGCGGCTCGCTCTCGGGTAGCACCGAGCAGGCTGACATCAGCGTCAGTCCGAGCAGTCCGGCGGCCAGGCGGATACGGGTCATGGGGTGAACTCCTGTTGCGCTTCGCGGCCGAGCAGGAAGCGGGCTGGATCCTCCTGCAGGCGGCGGCTGAGTAATCTGAGGTCGGCCAGGGTATTGCGCAGGTCGTTGAGCGCCGGGTCAAGCTGACCCAGGCCCTGGGCTCCGCTGCTCAGTGCGTTGCGGTTTTCGCTGAGGATCTGTTCAAGCTGGCTGCTGGTTTCGGCTATGGAGTCCATGGCCTGACGGGCGCTTGCGAGGGTGGCCGCGCCATCCTTGCTGAGCAGCTGGTCGGTGCGCGCGATCATCTGGTTGCTTCGCTCCAGGGTTTCGGTCGCTGCCTTGCTGGTGGCGCGCAGTTCTGCCAGCAACTGCTGCACGTTACCGTCGGGGGCGGCGATGCTGTGCGTTGCCTGATTGAGACCTTCAAGCGTCATGCTGAAACTGTTGACGTTCTCCTCGGACAGCACCTTGCGGGCGCTGACGATCAGCTTGTTGATATTGGTCATCAGGTCTTCGCCGTTGGCGAGCAGGGCGGAGATAGGGGACGGGATAGCTTCGATGATCGGGTCCTGCCCTTTCGCGGCTGTCAGCGGCGGGCTGTCAGGGTCGTTGTGCGTCAGTTCGATCACCGAGGTTCCGGTAATGCCGGTGAAGGACAGCCGTGCCTTGGTTGCCTGGGTGATCGGGACACTGGAGTCGATGCGGATGCGGGCGCGGACAATGCGCGGATCGTCGGCATCAAGCCCCAGCTCGGTGATCTCGCCAATACGGATACCACTGAACTGCACCGCGCTGCCGCGTGACAGACCCGTGACCGACTGCTTGAAGACAACGGTGTAGTAACGCTGGCCATCCGCCGTGCTGGAGTTGCTCAGCCAGATCGCAAAGACGATGGCTGCCAGCGCCGAGAGCACGGTGAACAAACCGATCAACACATGGTTGGCACGTGTTTCCATGGCTCTTTACTCTCCTGCTGCAGGGTGTTGGTACGCGGCGGCACGTCCGCGCGGACCGTGGAAGTAGTCTTGTACCCAGGTGTCGTCGGTCTGGGCAACGCGCTCCAGGGTGTCGGCGATCAGGACGCGCTTCTGCGACAGCACCGCGACCCGGTCACAGATGGCGTAGAGGGTATCGAGGTCGTGGGTAACCAGAAACACACTCAGCCCCAGCGCATCACACAGGGTGCGAATCAACTGGTCAAACGCGGCTGCACCAATGGGATCGAGACCTGCGGTGGGCTCGTCGAGAAACAGGATGTCGGGGTCCATTGCCAGCGCACGGGCCAGTGCAGCACGCTTGACCATGCCGCCCGACAGCATGGATGGATATTTGTCGGCAGCCTCTGCTGGCAGCCCTGTCAGCAGCACCTTCATGCGAGCCAGGTGGTCGGCGTCGCGGCGGCTCAGGCCGATATGCTCAACCAGCGGCAGGGCGATATTTTCGGCCACGGTCAGCGAGGAAAACAGCGCGCCGGACTGGAACAGCACCCCGAAGCGCCGCTCCTGCAAGGAGCGCTGTTCCTCCGACAGGGTTTGCAGGTCCTGACCAAACACCTTGACCGAACCGGCGTTGGGACGGCGCAGGCCGACGATCGAGCGCAGCAATACCGACTTGCCGGTACCGGAGCCGCCGACCACGCCAAGTACTTCCCGGGGCATGATGTCGAGGTCGAGGTTGTCGTGCACGGTCTGCTTGCCGAAGCGATTGACCAGACCACGCACCTCAACGATGGGTTTGGCTGATTGAGTGCTCACCATCCCATCTCCATGTAGAACAGGGCAGCCAGGGCGTCGACCAGGATGACCACAAAGATGCATTGCACCACGCTGGAGGTGGTGTGTTCTCCGACCGACTCGGCGCTGCCCGAGACCTTGAAGCCCTCAAGACAGCCAATGATGGCGACCAGAAAGGCAAATACCGGCGCCTTGGCCATGCCCAGCAAAAAGTGTCGCACGCCGACATCGTCATGCAGCAGATTGATAAACATGACCGGCGAGATGTCCAGCGTGAAGGCGCAGACCATCGCGCCACCCAGCAGGCCCGATAGCATGGCGATGAAGGTCAGCGCCGGCAGGGTAATCAGCAGGGCGATGACCCGTGGCAACACCAGCAGTTCAAGCGGGTTGAGACCGAGGGCGCGAATCGCGTCGATCTCTTCATTGGATTTCATCGAGCCGATCTGTGCGGTGAACGCGCTGGCGGTGCGGCCTGCCATCAGTATCGCAGTCAGCAGCACGCCGAATTCGCGCAGGAAGGAAAATGCCACCAGGTCTACGGTGTAAATGCTGGCGCCGAAGGTCTGCAAGACGGTGGCGCCGAGGAAGGCGATGACCGCGCCAACCATGAACGTCAGCAGCGCAACGATGGGCACCGCATTTAGACCGGTCTGTTCAATCTGTACCGCAATGGCGGTAGGACGCCAGCTGCGCGGACGGAACAGACTGCTGAACAGTCCGCTCAGGGTCAGGCCGATAAACCCCAACAGCTCGATGACGTGGGCCCAGTGCTGTTCCATGCTGACACCGATGCGCTCGAGCATTTCAACCAGCGGATTTGCGCCCGCCTGCTCCGGATCGGGGCCCCGTGGGCAGGTCGTTGCAATACGGGCAAGCAGTGTCTGACGTTCCCGGTTCAGGCCGGTATCCCCACTCAGCACCTGTTGCAGCCGGTCGACGCCAAGCATGTCGCAGATCAGCTGCGCGCCTGCTGTGTCGATGTGAGCGATGCCGCTGAGGTCAATCCGCGCCTGCTTTACCGCATCACCCGGCAGGTCGGCGGTCAGGCTGCGAAGCTCGGCGTAATTGGCCAGGGTCCAGTCGCCGCTCAGACAAAGGCTGTCGCGCTGGGCGTCCGGTAGGCGAATAAAGGGAGATGTATCGGACATTGGGGATGCCTGCGCCGCCGGGAGGCGCAGGCTCGGGGGTCATGGCTTGCGCTTGACGCCGAAGTCTTCGGACAGGGTGCCCGGGCTGGCGGCGTCCTTGGGCGCATAGTCGCGCGGAGGCTCAAGGGTGTCGAATGCCGGTTCTGCCTGGGAGCGAGACGAGCTGTGCACGATACCGGCATCCTGATCGAGCGCGGCCAGCAGACGCTGACGCGTCATATCGTCCGGTGCCAGCTCAACGGCGCCATGGGTAAGGTGTTCCTGAATGTCCTGATAGCTGCGATTCAGGCGGCTGGCCAGGGTGGCGGTGGTCTTGAAGTGGGCTGCCACTTCCTGCTGATACTCTTCAAAACGCAGTTGCAGGCTCTCCAGCTGGGCCTGCGCGCTGCTGTTACTGCCGCCGCTGACGCGCCGGGATACCTGCGCCAGCACGATGCCGACGACGACGCCCACTGCCAGTGCAATGGCTGCTGCAATCCACAGGTTTTCGCTTGCTTCCACCTTGGGTCCCTCATCTTTAGGTTGGTGCTATCAGTCCAGCGGGTGCTGCCTGTCCGAACCATGTGGTTACGGTAACGACATTTGCCGGCCAAGGCTAGGGCATTTGCACCTAAACGATGGTGGGGGCAGGCAACTTGTCAGTGCTGTCAAGCAGGGTTCAGAATACGGCGTTTGAGTGTCGCAGCACCCTCTGGTTCCGCTGATGCGACGCCCCAGCCCACGCAGTAGTCACGGAGTCGGTCATGTCCAGAGCGAGTGAAGAGTCAATTGTTATCGAAGGGCCGTGTGGTCCTCTTGAGGCGCTGCTGACCCGTGGCGATGTGCCCGGACTTCTGGCAGTGATCTGTCATCCCAACCCCGTGCAGGGCGGGACCATGCACAACAAGGTAGTGCACACCCTGATGCGCGCGGCTCGGGATCTGGGGGCCAGTACCCTGCGTTTCAATTTTCGCGGCGTGGGCGCCAGTGCCGGCCAGCACGACTATGGCATTGGCGAGGTGGATGACTGCCTGGCGGTGATTGACTGGGTCCTGCAGCATGAGGGCGTATCGCGTCTGTGGCTGATGGGGTTCTCCTTTGGCGGCTTCGTCGCCGCCGCGGCGGCGACGCGACTGGCCCAATGGCCCGAGCGTCTGGTGTTGGTCGCACCGTCGGTTGAAAAGCAGGATTTCGCCGCGCTCAAGCCGCTGGCAGGGCCGGTCAGCGTCATGATGGGCGAGGACGATGACGTGGTCGCGCCTGAGGCTGTTTATGCAGCCTTCGCCGACGAGCGCGGGGCTGAGGTTGTCCGCTTTGCCGGCACCGGGCACTTCTTTCACGGCAAGTTGGTGCCGCTCAAAGCCGAAGTGGAGCGGGTTCTGACGGATCAGGCTTGATTGCCAAGGGGCGATGCTGGCGTTAGAGTATCGCTCCCTTCGATGTCCCTACTGGTATTGCGTGCATGTCTCCCCTTGAACGATACAAGGCCGATCTTCAGCGCCCCGACTTCTTTCACGACCCTGCTCAGGAGCGTGCGGTTCAGCATCTGCAGCGGCTATTCGATGATCTGATTCGCAGCGAAAACGAGCGCACAGGGTTTTTCGGGCGGTTTCGCAAGCGCAAGCCGGAACCGGTCAAGGGCCTGTATTTCTGGGGTGGCGTAGGGCGCGGCAAGACCTATCTGGTCGATACCTTTTTTGATGCGCTGCCCTTTGAGCGCAAGATGCGCACGCATTTTCACCGTTTCATGCAGCGAGTGCATCACGAACTCAAGGGCTTGAAGGGCGAAAAGAATCCGCTGAAGCTGATCGCGGCGCAGTTTGCCAGCGAGGCGCGCGTCATCTGTTTTGACGAGTTCTTTGTTTCCGATATCACCGATGCCATGATTCTGGGCAGTTTGATGGAAGAGTTGTTCGCCCAGGGCGTGACGCTGGTGGCAACCTCCAACATCGTGCCCGACGGCTTGTACAAGGATGGCCTGCAGCGAGCGCGTTTTCTGCCTGCCATTGCCCTGCTCAATCGCCACACCGATGTGGTCAATGTGGACAACGGCGTCGACTACCGTCTGCGTGCACTTGAGCAGGCGGAGCTGTATCACTACCCGCTGGATTGCGACGCCTATGGCAGCCTGAAGCGCAGCTTCGACAGTCTGGTGCCCGATATCAATGAAGTTGTCGAGGCCGAGGAGCTGATCATCGAGAATCGCCCGATCAAGTCGGTGCGGGTCTGTGAGGATGTCGCCTGGTTCGAGTTTCGTGAGCTGTGCGATGGCCCGCGTAGCCAGAACGACTACATTGAGCTGGGCCGCATCTTCCACGCGGTGCTGATTTCCAATGTTGAACAGATGGGGGCTGCCAAGGATGACATGGCGCGTCGCTTCATCAACCTGGTCGACGAGTTCTATGACCGTAACGTCAAGCTGATTCTGTCTGCCGAAGTGCCGCTCAAGGATCTCTATTCCGGCGGACGTCTGGATTTCGAGTTCCAGCGTACGCTGAGCCGTCTGCTGGAAATGCAGTCACACGAGTTTCTTGCGCGTCCGCACAAACCCTGATTCAGGCTGCCGGTTCGCGGCTGCCCTGCAGATAGGCTCGACGGTACTGGTTGGGTGACATGCCGGTATGCTGCCTGAACAGGCGGGCAAAGAAGCTGGCGTCGTCGTAGCCGATTTCGTAGCTGATGGTCTTGATGCTCTGACTGCTGGTAACCAGCAGGGTTTTTGCCATTTCGATTCGCAGCCGCTGCAGGTAGTGCAGCGGCTTGTCCCCGGTAGCCTGGTGAAAGCGGCGCATGAAGTTGCGAATACTCATGCCGTGACGGCTGGCTACATCCTCGAAGCGAAACTTCTCCGCAAAGTGCTGTTCCAGCCACTGCTGAATTTGCAGGATCGGCAGATCGTGATGCATCTTCTGGCCGCCAAATCCGATTACGCCGGGCGTGTAGTTGCGCTGTACTTCGTAAAACGCGTCGCGGGCCAGCGTGCGCGATACCTCAGGGCTGCACAGTCGCTCCGCAAGGTGCACGAACAGGTCTCTTGCCGAGCTGATTCCGGCGGCGCAGAGTACGCCCCCTGCGTCGGTCAGGTGTTTGTCGCGCTGCAGGTCCACCGCCGGGAAGCGCCGCTGGTATTCGTCGTGAAAGCGCCAGTAAGTGGTTGCCTCCCGACCGTCGAGCAGGCCGGCTGCGGCCGGCCAGAATGCACCCAGGGCAACGGCGCCGATCAGGGCTCCTGCCTGACTTTGCTGTTGCAGCCAGGGGGCGACCTCGGGGTACTGCCCGTGCAGTTGGTCAAAATCGGCCCAGAACGAGGGCAGAATGATCAGCTGTGGCGTGACGTCATGGATGCTGGCTTCGGCATGGATCGGGTCGTGACTGAAGCCGGTAACCGGCTGACCGTCGGGTGTTACCGTCAGTACCTCAAATCCGGGTGTCAGCCCCTGACCAAGCTGGCGGCCGGTATTCAGGCTGGCCATGTAAAAGACATCCCGGGCCTGGGCCAGGGTCGAAGTAACGGTGAAGTCGGTCGCGAGAATGGCGACCTGGCGCAGTGTTGCCGCCGGTTGCTTTGGCATCTTGTTGTCGTTTTAGGCTGAATCGGACAGATATGGCCGAAATGGCCGTGCGTCGGCAGTGTCTACCGTTTGAGACGTTTGGGTCAAGTAGCGGCCGCCCTTGCGGGCGACTGCAACAGGATCAGGGTGCCGGGTTCGGCTGGCTCTGATGGATCTCGGAGATCGCCTTCAGTACGCTGTCGGTCAGGCCCATGTTGATGCTGCTCAGGTTGCGGTTGAGCTGATCCATATTGGTTGCGCCAATAATGTTGCTGGTCACGAACGGCTGGCGGGTGACGAAGGCCAGGGCCATTTGTGCCGGGTCCATACCGTGGTCGCGGGCAAGCTGAACATAGCGGGCGCAGGCTTTCTGGGCTTGCGGATTGCTGTAGCGCACAAAACGTTCGAACAGGGTGATGCGCGCCTTCTCCGGGCGCAGGCCGTTGAGGTACTTGCCGGTCAGCACGCCGAAGGCGAGCGGTGAGTAGGCGAGCAGGCCGATCTGCTCGCGCATGGACATCTCGGCCAGGCCGATTTCATAGGTGCGGTTGAGCAGGTTATAGGGGTTCTGGATCGAGACCATGCGCGGCCAGCCGCGGGATTCCGCCAGATGCAGGAAGCGGCTGACGCCCCAGGGGGTTTCGTTCGACAGTCCTATATGACGCACCTTGCCGGCCTTGATCAGAGCGTCCAGCGCCTCCAGGGTGTCTTCAAAGGAGGTCAGCTCGTCGTCCGGATTATGGCGGTAGCCGAGCTGGCCGAAGAAGTTGGTCTGCCGGTCTGGCCAGTGCAGTTGATAAAGGTCGATGTAGTCTGTCTGCAGTCGCTTGAGGCTGCCCTCGATAGCCTGGTTGATATGCTCGCGGGTGAAACGCGTGCGGCCTCCGCGAAGATGGCTGATGCCGTTGCCGGGGCCGGTAATCTTGCTGGCAAGGATCCATTTCTCGCGTTCACCGCGTTGCTGGAAGAAGTTGCCAATGATGGTTTCGGTTGCGCCGCTGGTTTCTGCCCTGGGCGGCACCGGGTACATTTCGGCAGTATCGATAAAGTTGACGCCAGCGTCGCGAGCCCGGTCAATCTGGGCAAAGGCTTCCTGCTGGGTGTTCTGTTCGCCCCAGGTCATGGTGCCTAAGCACAATGCGCTGACCTTGAGGTTGCTGCGGCCTAGAGGGCGGTATTGCATGAAGTGCTCCTTGATTGCCGAAAGGACGTTTCATTATTGATCATAAGGGTAAATAAGGGTTGTATTTTTTTTGCTGGTTGGCATAATGCCCGCCACTTTCGACAGGATGCCTAGCCTGTCGTTGTTGTTTACAGCACAGATGCCACCCAGACCCACGCAGCCCCCACTGAGTGTCTGTTCTAGGCTTTGTTGTCTTGTAAAAACACATTTCACTCTGTAAGATTTGCCGTCTTCTTTTGAAAGCGGCCTCTGAGGCTAGGATTAATGAAAACCTTCAGCGCAAAACCTGAAACCGTAAAACGTGATTGGTACGTCGTCGACGCCAGTGGTCTGACTCTGGGTCGTCTGGCAACCGAGGTTGCTTCACGTCTGCGCGGCAAGCACAAGCCCGAATACACCCCTCACGTTGATACCGGTGACTACATCGTCATCATCAATGCCGAGAAAGTTCATGTAACCGGTAACAAGGTTCAGGACAAGATGTACTACAGCCACTCCGGTTTCCCGGGTGGTATCAAGTCCATCAACTTTGAAAAGCTGATCCAGCGCGCCCCTGAGCGTGTTATCGAGTCTGCTGTCAAAGGCATGCTGCCCAAGAACCCCCTGGGTCGTGCAATGTACCGGAAGATGAAAGTCTACAAAGGCGCTTCTCATCCGCATGCTGCACAACAGCCCCAAGAACTGAAGATCTAAGGAGTTCACCATGTCGGCGACACAAAACTACGGCACTGGCCGTCGTAAAACTGCCACCGCTCGCGTATTCCTGCGTCCGGGTTCTGGCAATATCTCTATCAACAATCGCAGCCTGGAGAACTTCTTCGGTCGCGAAACCGCTCGCATGGTTGTTCGTCAGCCGCTCGAGCTGACCGAGAGCACCGAGAAGTTTGACATCTATGTGACTGTCAGCGGCGGCGGTATCTCCGGTCAGGCCGGTGCCATCCGTCACGGCATCACTCGTGCTCTGATGGAGTATGACGAAACCCTGCGCGGTGCGCTGCGCAAGGCGGGTTATGTTACCCGTGACGCTCGTGAAGTCGAGCGTAAGAAAGTCGGTCTGCGCAAGGCGCGTAAGCGTCCGCAGTACTCCAAGCGTTAATCTCGTATTGCGCTGCAAAACGCCCGGGCTCCGGAAGGAGTGCCGGGCGTTTTCGTATCTGCGGCAAGGTGTCGCGCCTGCTATGGTTAGATGCAAGTCCCTGATTGGGCGCGAATTCGGTATAGTGTCGGCCGTGCTGGGAGTGGATATCACCTTGTCAAAAAAGGGGTTTTTCATTACCATCGGTTTCATTTTGTGCAGGCTGTTCAACACTTCAAAAGGCCTTCTGAAAAGGTCCAGAAATTAGCTGATGGGAGACGACTGGATGAGTAATGACGGCGTGAATAATGGCCGGCGTCGCTTCCTGGTGGCCGCCACGAGTGTGGTTGGTGCCGCCGGAGCAGTAGGGGCCGCAGTCCCCTTCGTGGGGGCTTGGTTCCCCAGCGCCCGAGCCAAGGCGGCTGGTGCGCCGGTAAAGGTGAATATCAGCAAGATCGAGCTGGGTCAGCAGATCGTTGTCGAATGGCGCGGTCAGCCCGTGTTTGTTTCGCATCGGACCCCTGAGGCCATTGCGGTCCTGGACGAGATGGACTCGGTTGTCGCCGATCCCAACTCCCAGGCTTCCGTTCAGCCGGCCTATGTGGATGGCAAGACGCGCGCGATCAAGCCTGAGCTGCTGGTAGTGATGGGCGTATGTACCCACCTGGGTTGCTCCCCGCTGTTTAAGCCGGAAGTGGCCGCTGCCGACATGGGTGCCGACTGGAAAGGCGGGTACTTCTGCCCTTGCCACGGCTCTCACTATGACATGTCCGGTCGCGTCTTCAAGGGCCAGCCTGCGCCCCTGAATCTTCCGGTACCGCCCTATTCATATGAGTCTGATGACGTAATCGTGATCGGCGTGGATCAGGAGAGCGCCTGATGAATAAATTGATGCAATGGGTGAACGAGCGGATGTCCGTCAATCAGGTGATGGAAGATCACCTGACCAAGTACTACGCACCCAAGAACTTCAACTTCTTCTACTTTTTCGGCTCGCTGGCCATGCTGGTGCTGGTTAACCAGCTGGTTACCGGTATCTGGCTGACCATGAGCTACGAGCCCTCCGCCGACGGTGCCTTTGCCTCCGTTGAGTACATCATGCGTGATGTGGAGTACGGTTGGCTGCTGCGTTACCTGCACTCGACCGGCGCATCTGCGTTCTTCGTGGTGGTGTATCTGCACATGCTGCGTGGCCTGATGTACGGCTCTTATCAGAAGCCGCGTGAGCTGATCTGGCTGTTCGGTATGCTGATCTATCTGGTGCTGATGGGTGAAGCCTTCATGGGTTACCTGCTGCCTTGGGGTCAGATGTCCTACTGGGGTGCTCAGGTGATCATCTCCCTGTTCGGTGCGATTCCGTTCATCGGTCCGGATCTGGCGCAATGGGTACGTGGCGACTTCCTGATCTCCGGTATCACTCTGAACCGCTTCTTCGCGCTGCACGTTATCGCGCTGCCGATCGTTCTGCTGGGCCTGGTTGTGTTGCACATCATCGCGCTGCACGAAGTGGGCTCCAACAACCCTGACGGTATCGATATCAAGAAGTTCAAGGACGAGAATGGTAAGCCGCTTGATGGCATCGCCTTCCACCCGTACTACACCGTTAAAGACATTGTCGGTGTTGTGGTCTTCCTGTTCGTGTTCTGTGCCATTGTGTTCTTCTTCCCGGAGATGGGTGGCTATTTCCTCGAGAAGCCGAACTTTGAAATCGCCAACCAGCTGAAGACGCCTGATCACATTGCGCCGGTCTGGTACTTTACGCCGTTCTACGCGATTCTGCGTGCGGTTCCCTCGATTGCCGGCTCTGCCTTCCCGGGTGTTCTGGCGATGGGCGCTGCCATTGCAATCCTGTTTGTACTGCCCTGGCTGGACCGTAGCCCGGTTCGCTCCATTCGCTATAAAGGCTGGATGAGCAAGCTGTGGCTGGTCATCTTCTGCGTGTGCTTCGTCATCCTGGGTGTGCTGGGCGCGATTCCGTCGACTCCCGGTCGCACATTGCTGTCGCAGATTTGTACCGTTCTGTATTTCGCCTTCTTCATCCTGATGCCGTTCTACACCCGGATGGAGAAGACCAAACCGGTTCCGGAGAGGGTTACTGGCTAATGAAAAAACAACTTATTGCCCTGATGTTCGCTCTGGTGCCGACCGTAGCTTTCGCGGCTGGCGGTAGTGGTTACCACCTGGATGAAGCCAACATCGATCTGACCGACAAGGCCGCACTGCAGGATGGCGCACGTACCTTCGCCAACTACTGCATGGGTTGTCACTCGGCGCAGTATCAGCGTTACGAGCGCGTTGCTACCGACTTGGGTATTCCTGAGCAGCTGATGCTCGATAACCTGGTGTTCACCGAAGGTACTCTGATCGGTGACCATATGAAGAACGCCATGCGTCCTGCGGATGCCAAGAAATGGTTCGGTGCTGCGCCGCCGGATCTGACGCTGGTTGCCCGTGTTCGTGGTAATGACTGGCTGTATACCTACCTGCGTACCTTCTATGAAGACCCGGCTCGTCCGCTGGGTGCCAATAACAAGGTATTCCCGAATGTCGGTATGCCGAACGTGCTGGCTGAGCTGCAGGGTCGTCAGGTGATCGGCTGCAAGGCCATGCCGGTCAAGGACGACAGCGGCAAGGTCATGCGTGACACTCTCAGTGGTGAGATCATGAAGCAGGAGCAGTGTGACGTTCTGACGGTGGTTCCGGGTACCGGTACCCAGACGGAAGAAGAGTTCGATACCACTGTGCGCAACCTGGTCACCTTCCTGGCTTATTCGGCAGACCCGATCAAGCTGGAGCGTCACCGCATCGGTGTGTACGTGCTGCTGTATCTGGCCTTCCTGTTCGTGTTTGCGTATCTGCTGAAACGCGAATACTGGCGAGATGTCCATTGATCTTCTGAGGTCTGGATGATCTGTGCGCGCCCCTTGAGGGCGCGCACTTGTTTCTGGGGTATAATGGCGCTCTGCGCGCGCAGCCTGACTGCGCGCTTTGTGCTTTTGGGTGTCAGTTTGACGCCTGCCGCAGTCCGAATAAGGATGAGGGTTTACATATGGGCGTAACCGCCAACAAGCGTTCCTCCATGGCATTTTTCTCTGACCCCCGGGATCACTACTGCCACCGGGTCAGGATTGTGCTGGCAGAAAAGGGGGTTACCGTTGACGTGATTAACGTTGAGCCTGGCGATCATCCGCAGGAGCTTGCCGAGAATAATCCCTATAACAATGTACCCACGTTGCTTGATCGTGATCTGGTGCTGTATGAGCCCAATATCATGATGGAGTACCTGGACGAGCGTTTCCCGCACCCGCCATTGTTGCCGGTTTATCCTGTCGCGCGTGCCAATAGTCGCCTGCTGATGTATCGCGTGCAGCGTGACTGGTGCCGTCTGGTTGATGTCATCGTTGATCCGAAGAGCGCTGCTGCAGAGGTAACGCGTGCCCGCAAGGAATTGCGCGAGAGTCTGATCGGAGTCGCTCCGGTATTTGCCGAAATGCCTTTCTTCATGAGTGAAGAGTTCAGTCTGGTGGATTGCTGCATTGCCCCGATTCTCTGGCGTTTGCCGGAGCTGGGTGTCGAGTTGCCCAAGCAGGCCAAGCCGTTGCTCGACTACATGGAACGGATCTTCCAACGTGAGGGATTTATCGCCAGTCTGTCGGCGGCCGAGCGGGATATGAAGACCAACTGATTGGAGGACGCGCCTGTGGTTGCAATGAGTTCCAGTCGCCCCTATCTGGTGCGCGCCCTGTATGAGTGGATTCTGGATAACCAGTGCACTCCGTATATGCTGGTCAATGCGGAGTACCCGGATACGGCTGTACCGACCGCGTTTGTCGAGGATGGGCAGATCGTGCTGAATCTGTCGCCAAGTGCCGTGCGTGAATTGCACATGGATAACGAGCTGATCAGCTTTGACGGTCGTTTTGGCGGGGTCGCTCAGCAAGTATGGATTCCGTTGGGCGCGGTTATGGCCATCTACGCCCGGGAGAATGGTCAGGGTATGGTGTTCGAACTGGAGCCCAGTACCCCGCCGCCGGATGAGGCTGACGGTGATGATCAGCCGCCACAGCCGCCGCGGCCAGAGGGTGGCGGTCGTCCGTCGCTGAAGGTCGTCAAGTAGCCACAAAAAAACCCGTTTTGCGGGTTTTTTTGTGGGCTGCTGATGATGGGTCAGTCGAGGTATTCGAACAGCTTGACGATGCGCTGGACGCCGCCAATCTGTTGGGCCTGTGCCACCGCAAGGTTGGCCTCGTGGTGGGTGACCAGTCCCATCAGATAAACCACGCCGGCCTCGGTGACGACCTTGATGCGTGTGCCGGGGATGGTGCCGTCAGTCAGCAGGCGGGTCTTCAGGTTGGCGGTAATCAGGCCGTCCTGGTTGCGCGCCAGCAGTGACAGGCGCGGGCCGGCGGTCAATTCGTTGTGAACCACCTTGACCCTTTGCACCTGCTTGGCGGCTTCGCCAGCGGTGGCGATAAGGTCGCCGCGCGGCACCTGGCCGGCCAGTAGCACTACGCCGTTGTAGCTGGTAACGACAATGCGGCCTTCTGTTTCAATTGCGGTGTTGGCCTTGTTGACGTTGACCGCAACCTTGGTCTCGATCAACTGGTCATCGATGCTGCTGCCGATGGTGCGGGTGCCGTGGTTGTCCTGGATGGGCGTATCGCGTGTGGCTGTCAGGACAGAGCTGCAGCCGGCAAGCATCATAGCCAGAGCAATGGCTGACAGTCGTTTCATTCCTCGCTCCCGAACAGTTGACGGTCAATCAGGTCGCACAGGCAATGAATCGCCAGCAGATGGACCTCCTGGATGCGTGCGGTCGAGCGGGCCGGAACGCGGATCTCTACGTCCTCAGGCATCAGCAGTGACGCCATGGCGCCGCCATCGCGGCCGGTCAGCGCAACAACGTGCATCTCGCGATCGTGTGCAGCCTGAATGGCCTGCATGACGTTGGCAGAGTTGCCGCTGGTCGAGATCGCCAGCAGGATATCGCCGGGTTGTCCGAGTGCGCGGATCTGCTTGGAGAACACCTCTTCGTAACTGTAATCGTTGGCGATTGAGGTAATGGTTGATGCATCGGTAGTCAGGGCGATTGCCGGCAGGCTTGGGCGTTCCCGTTCAAAGCGGTTCAGCAGCTCGGAGGAGAAGTGCTGCGCGTCACCCGCGGAGCCGCCGTTGCCGCAGGTAAGGATCTTGCCCTCACTGAGCAGCGCGTTGACCATCATCTGGCTACCTTGCTCGATGCTGGGGCCGAGCACGTCCATCGCACGGGTCTTGGTTTCGATGCTATCGGTAAAAAGCTGTCTGATGCGGTGTTGCATGTCCATAGGGAAACTCGCTAGCAAGTGAATGCCTCTCGAATCCAGTGGTAGGACTTCGGATTCGAAGGGTCGCCTTCGGCGGCTATGACGTCAAAACGACAGGGCTGGTTGGCCAGGCGGGGCGTGTTCAGCAGATAGTGCTGCGCGGTATGAATCAGGCGATGCTGCTTGGCCCGATTAACGCTCTCTGCTGCGCTGCCCCAATGGCTCTGCTGCCTGTAGCGCACTTCGACGAATACTACTGTATCGCCGTCGCGCATGACCAGATCAAGCTCGCCCTGTCGGCACCTATAATTGCGTGCCAGACAGGATAGACCTGCGTTGCACATGATTTGTTCAGCCATGCGCTCGGCGAGGTTGCCCAGCTGCTGCCGGCTGGTCGGATGCGGCATCAGAGGGCGCCGCTGTCGCTCGGTGCTGCAGGTTCAAGGACTCCATTGCGGATCTGGCCCCAAGGTAGCAGGCGCTGAATTCGCCCGGTGCTGTCCAGCGTCAGTTCGCCGGTCGCGCCTTCTATGTGTGTATCCGGGTATTCGCGCATCTGGGGCAGGCGGGCAAAGATGCGCTGGGTGTCAACACCCATGGCGTAAAGGCGCCCCAGAGCCCCTCCTGCCTGGGGCCAGTTGCCGGTGACGTCCGAATAAAGTGGATCGTTCTGCTCCAGCAGCCAGGGAATCTCGGCGATCAGCAAGCCGTCAAGGTCGGTATTCTGCATGCCGCTAGAGTCGATCTGATAGGCGTGCGATGTCGCGTAAACAGGCAGGTCGGCTGCGTACTGGAAGGCCAGAGTCGGCTTGATCTGGCGTGCCTGCAAGGGGGTTGCTGCGAGGAACAGGGCGTCCAGATCCTGACGTGGCGTTGGCTGGGCCAGTACGTCGCCGAGGATGCTGCTGATGCGGTTCGCTCGATTCTCGCTCTGCTTGATTTTCAGCAATTCGCCCATCTGATTGGCAACAGCTGCGGGCTGGTCTACCAGCTCCTGACCAATCAGGATGCCGCCGAGGCGCTCCCATTCAGTGATAAAGGCACGGTTGGCGCGTTGGCTCCAGTCATCCCGTGTGCTCAAGGTGGCCATGCGGCGCTTGCCGTCGTGCCAGGCACGAATGGCCGCAGAGCGAGCCTCGTCCTCCGGGGCGAGCCCGAACTGATAGATGCTGCTGTCCGAGGTGGCCTGCTCGGCGTAGTTCAGTACCAGGGTCGGCAGCGGAAGTGCGCCGCTGCTGGCCAGCTGGGTTACCTTGTCTTTCTCCAGGGGGCCGATCATCCATTGAACGCCCTCACGCTTGGCCTGATTCAGCGCGTCGATGGCCTGGCTGTACTGGGTGCTGTCATAAAGGGTGACCTGAGGCTGGCTGATGCCCTGGCTTTGCGCCTGGTACTGCGCTGCCAGGAAGCCATCACGCAGCGCCTGTGCTGCGCTGGCGAGTGGCCCGTTGAAGGGCAGCAGCAGGCCGATGTGGGTTGGGCGACTCGCCTGCAGCGCTTCGATCTGCTGGATCGAGTCGGGCAGGCGATTGGCGGCGGGATGGGTTGCATGGCTTTCCTTCCAGACCTTAAGCGCCCGGACTTGCAGGTCTAGATTGCGCTGATTGCGGGTAATCAGTGCCAGCTCAAGCCATCCTGCGAATTCACCGCTGGCGCCGTCGCTGGCCGTCTGCAGTGTCTGGGTTTTCGCCTGGGTCAGGCTGTCCCAGATTGCCTGGTTGTTAGCAGTCTGCTGGCTTGGGGCAAGCAGGCTGTGAATAAAGACGCGCTCCCGGGCTGCTTCGATGTATTGCCCGTTGGCGTCCAGTATATCTGCGCGCAACTGCTGAATGCGCAGCTGTTCGGGCAGGGGGCGGATGTCGAGCTGCTCAAGGGACGGGTGCTTGATTGCGGTCAGTGCCGTGACGTTGTCACCCAGGGCCATCGCGCTGGTGGCCTGCAGCTCGCTGAATCGAATCTGCTGGTCTGCTGGCAGGGCGCTTTGCGGAATGTCCTCGAGGACGCGCAGGGTCTGCTCGGGATTACCGTTGTTCAATGCGGTCTGGGCGGCGTGCAGGCGGAGCAGGTTGGCTTCGGCACCGTCATGGCGGGCGGCACTTTTCAGAATTTCTTCAACCGAGGCATCGGGTGTGCGGGGCAGCTCGTCCAGGCTTTTCGGTGCGGAAGCACAGCCGGCCAGCACTGTGGTCAGTGTCAGAGCCAGGGTCGACAGGCGAATGGAGCGGTGCATGCGAGGTGTCCTTACGAGCGGGATTGGGGCGAAAGGCCGGCGGGTCGGGTGGCGTCATTGTACCCAAGCATACGTGCAATCTCCAAGGTGCACGGCACACCCCGGGCAGCTGCTGTACAATGCGTCACAAATTGCGTTCAGGAAATCCCATGACCACTGTTGCCGGTACTCTTTTTGTGGTGGCTACGCCGATCGGTAATCTTCAGGATATGAGTCCGCGAGCGCTTCAGGTGCTCAAGGATGTCCGCCTGATTGCTGCCGAGGACACCCGCCACAGCGCCAGGCTGATGCAGCATTTCGGTATTGATACGCCGATGACGGCCTGTCATGACCATAATGAACGGGATAAGGGTGAGCGGCTGGTTGAGCGTCTGCTGGCCGGTGATGATGTTGCCCTGATTTCCGATGCCGGTACGCCGCTGATCTCCGACCCCGGTTACCACCTGGTGCGTCAGGCGCGCGAGGCTGGTGTCAGAGTATCTCCTGTGCCGGGGGCCTGTGCCCTGATTGCCGCGCTCAGTGCGGCGGGCATGCCGTCGGACCGCTTTGCCTTTGAGGGGTTTCTTCCTGCCAAGGCTCACGGGCGTCGGCAGCGTTTGCAGGTGCTGGCAGCGGAAGATCGAACCTGGATGGTCTACGAGGCGCCGCACCGTTTGCTTGAGTGTCTGCAGGACATGCAGCAGGTGTTGGGTGACGAGCGGCGGGTACTGCTGGCTCGCGAGCTGACCAAGACCTTCGAGACCTTGCGTGCGGCGCCGCTCTCTGAGCTGGTTAAGTGGGTCGCGGGCGATTCGGATCAACAGCGCGGTGAGTGCGTGCTGGTAGTGGAGGGGGCGCCTGCGCCGCAAGCCGATGAGGTCGGTGACGAGGCGCTGCGGGTGCTGGATCTGCTGCTGGCGGAGTTGCCGCTCAAGCGGGCTGCAAAGCTGGCGTCAGAGATCACCGGGGTGCGCAAGAACCTGTTGTATCAGATCGCACTGGAGCGCGGCGCCCAATAGATTGGGGGGCGGTCAAAGCAATGCTTGCCCTGCGCCGCTCCGCCCGCTAATCTTGCCGCCAAGAGTTGGCTGGGCAGTCGCTGTGGCGCTATGCAAGTAGTGTCGTGGAGGAAAGTCCGGGCTCCATAGGGCAAAGTGCCAGGTAACGCCTGGGAGGCGCGAGCCTACGGAAAGTGCAGCAGAAAGCAAACCGCCTAAGCGCGCAAGCGCCGGTAAGGGTGAAAAGGTGCGGTAAGAGCGCACCGCGCAGCTGGTAACAGTCTGTGGCGTGGTAAACCCCACTTGGAGCAAGACCAAATAGGAATCCGTCGGTGTGGCCCGCACTGGATTCGGGTAGGTTGCTAGAGGTTGTCAGTGATGGCGATCCCAGAGGAATGACTGTCCTCGACAGAACCCGGCTTACAGGCCAACTCTTATTTTCCTTCCTGTGTGACTTACTTCTTCTTAGAGCAAAAAAATCTTACTCCTCACAATTCACTTTAACTTGTGAGGCGATCTTTTTGCTTTGGTTATTTTTTGTTGCTTCCTGATACCCTCTTTTGCATCCACATTCCCGCTAAAACCACCTAAACCACTGCTGTGCAAGGTTTTTTTCCTCTGTGCGGCTCTTGACGCTGTATAGGTGCATTTCTATAGTGTCGCAAAGTGGTGTTATGTGGGACGGAGTGGGATTTTTTGGCGAGCTCCGGCCAATTATCTAGGGGAAAGACGACAACGTGTTTCGCGGAGCCAATGCCATCAATCTCGACGCCAAAGGGCGACTCGCGATGCCTGCGCGCTATCGCGACCGTCTGTTGGCGTCCTGTGATGGACAGTTGGTTGTCACTATCGCGCTGGAAGACCGTTGTCTCTGGATTTACCCCCTGCACGAATGGGAGGCCGTCGAAGCCAAGCTGCGGCAGGCGCCCAACATGAATCCTGCGGTCAAGCGTCTGCAACGACTGCTGATCGGTAATGCCTTCGAGCTTGAGCTGGATGGCGCCGGTCGCTTTGTCGTTCCGCCGCTGCTGCGTGAATACGCCGGGCTGGACAAGAAGGTAATGCTGGTCGGTCAAATCGGTAAGTTCGAGCTCTGGAGTGAAGACGCCTGGACTGCTACCACCTCTGCCTATCTGGACGAGTCGCAGGAGGCTGGCGAGTTGCCGGCTGAACTGCACTCGCTGAGCCTGTGAGTACCGTGTCCTCCTATTCCCATATCAGTGTATTGCTGAACGAGGCGCTTGATGCGCTCGCCATTCAGCCTGACGGCATCTATATCGACGGCACCTTCGGCCGAGGAGGTCATAGTCGAGCATTGCTCGCCCGCTTGGGGCCAGAGGGCAGGCTGATTGCCTTTGACAAAGATCCGGAAGCCATCCGGGCTGGCGAACAACTGGCGGCCGAAGACGGCCGCTTTGTCGTTGTACAGCGGTCCTTTGCCGAGATGGCTGACGAAATGCGTGCGCGCGGTCTGCACGGGCGTATCAGTGGTGTTTTGCTGGATCTGGGTGTGTCCTCGCCCCAGCTCGATGATCCGACCCGTGGCTTCAGTTTTCTCAATGACGGCCCGCTCGACATGCGCATGAATCCCGGTGTTGGCCAGAGTGCAGCCGACTGGGTCAACAGTGCCAGCGAGGCGGATATCGCCACCGTGCTCAAGGAGTACGGTGAGGAACGCTTCTCCAAGCGTATGGCCCGGGCGGTAGTAACCCGCCGCGCAGTGCAGCCCTTTACCCGCACCGGTGATCTGGCTGCGGTCATCAAGGAAGCCAACCCCGCCTGGGAAAAGGGTAAGCACCCGGCGACCCGCGCGTTCCAGGGCATTCGCATTTTCATCAACCGCGAGCTGGATGATCTGGCCGATGGCCTGCGTGCAGCGCTGGATGTCCTGGCACCGGCCGGCCGCCTGGCGGTAATCAGCTTCCACTCGCTGGAAGACCGCATGGTCAAGCAGTTCATGCGTCGTGAGGCCAAGGGCGCTCCGATTCCGCGGGACCTGCCGATTCGCGACATTGATATTCCGGTGTCGATCAATCTGGTCGGCAAGGCGATCAAGCCGAGTGCCGCCGAGATCGATGCCAACCCCCGTGCCCGCAGCGCCGTGCTGCGTATTGCGGAGAAGCGCTGATGAACGCGCCTGCGCCACTGTCCAAGCGTTCCGGCCTGCCGACTGGCAGCGGCTGGCTGACGCTGGTGTTCGTGCTGGGCGTTGCCAGTGCGCTGGCAGTGTCCTACAGCGCCCACTGGAGCCGTCAGCTGCTCAACGAGCTGGCGACCGAGATGGATGTGCGTGAGAAGGCGCAGGCGGAATGGGGACGGCTGGTGCTGGAGCAGAGCACGTGGACGGCCTATAGCCGCATTGAACGGATTGCCACCGAACAGCTCGGTATGCACGTCCCTGAGCCCAGCGACGTGATTCTGGTGAAACCATGAAACGATTTGCGCTCAAGTCCAACGGCAGCCTCTACCCCTGGCGGTTTCGCCTGGTTATCGGGTTGCTTGGGCTGTGCTGCGCAGCGGTTGTCTGGCGCATTGCCGAGCTGCATGTGCTGGACGAAGGCTTCCTGCGCAGTCAGGGCGACAAGCGCAGTGTGCGTCATGTGCCGATTCCGGCTCACCGGGGTCAGATCACCGACCGCAACGGTGAGCCGTTGGCAGTCAGTACACCGGTGTTGACCATTTGGGCCAACCCGTCGCAGCTGATCGATCAGCAGGCTCACTGGCCGGAGCTTGCCAGCGCCCTGGGTACCGATCTGGCGACCTTCAGCGAGCGCCTCAAGGCCAATGCCGACAAAGAGTTCATCTATCTGCGGCGGCGCATGACCCCGGCCTCCGGCGAAGCGGTGATGGCGCTCAAGGTGCACGGCGTCTACAGCATCGAAGAATACCGCCGCTTTTACCCTGCCGGTGAGGTGGCGGCGCATCTGGTCGGCTTCACCAATGTTGACGAGCAGGGCCAGGAAGGGCTTGAGCTGGCCTATGACCAGTGGCTTCAAGGTGTGCCGGGCAAGCGCCAGGTTTTGCAGGACCGCCGTGGTCGTCTGATCAAGGATGTGCAGGTGGTCAGCAACGCCCGTCCGGGCAATGACTTGCGCCTCTCTATCGATCTGCGTCTGCAGTATCTGGCGCACCGTCAGCTGCGCGAAGGTATGCAGGAGTTCGGCGCCAAGGCCGGGTCGGTCGTGATGCTCGACGTGCATACCGGTGAAGTGCTGGCGATGGTCAATCAGCCGTCCTATAACCCCAATAATCGGGCCAATCTGCAGCCGAGCATGATGCGCAATCGCGCCATGATCGATGTGTTCGAGCCGGGTTCGACCATGAAGCCGATTTCCATGACCGCTGCTCTGGCGACCGGCCGCTGGAAGCCGAGCGATCAGGTCAATGTCTATCCGGGCACCCTGCGAATCGGTCGTTACACCATTCGCGATGTATCAAGGGCACCGGGTGGCGTACTCGATCTGGCGGGCATTCTGCTCAAATCCAGTAACGTCGGCATGAGCAAGGTGGCGCTGGATATTGGCGGCGAAGCGGTACATGACGCCATGGCGGCGGTGGGCCTGGGTGAGTACACCGGTGTTGGTTTCCCGGGCGAAAGCGTCGGCAAGCTGCCGACCTACCGCACCTGGCGCTCGGCCGAAACCGCGGCCCTTTCCTATGGCTACGGCCTGTCGGTAACCGCCGTTCAGCTGGCGCAGGCCTATGCGATTCTGGCCAACGACGGTCGCAAGGTGCCGATGTCTTTGCTGCGGGTGGACGGTTTGCCCGACACCCAGCAGGTGCTGCCGGAAGATGCCACCCGAATGGTTCAGGAAATGCTGCAGAACGTCATTGAGGCCGAGGGCGGCACCCACAGGGCGCGGGTTCCGGGCTATCACGTATCCGGCAAGAGTGGTACCGCACGCAAGGCCAGTACCTCGAGCAAGGGCTATCAGGAAGACTCCTATCGTTCGCTGTTTGCCGGGTTCGGCCCGAGCAGTGACCCGCGCATCGCCATTGCCGTGGTCATCGATGAGCCCAGCAACGGCGGCTACTACGGCGGTCTGGTTGCGGCCCCGGTATTTGGCGGGCTGATGTCCAATGCACTGCGGCTGATGAACGTGGCGCCCGATAATCTGGCTTCGCTGGAGCAGCCTGCACTGCCATCGCCGCCGGCATTGGTCACCACCGGAGAGCCGCGATGAAGCTGTCTCAGCTATTCCCTGGCAAGGTACACGCCGACGCGGATATTGGCGGCATCACCCTCGACAGCCGCCACGTGCGTGATGGTGATCTGTTTGTTGCGTTCCCCGGTCTGCGTCACGACGGCCGGGACTATATTGCCCAGGCTGTTGCTGCTGGTGCCGCCGCGGTCGTTCTGGAATCGCAGGGCGCTGTTGCACACCAGCTGGCCGTGCCGTCGGTGCAGATTGAAGGGCTGGCGGAACAATTGTCTGCGCTGGCTGACCGGTTTTATCAGCAGCCCAGCGCCGCGCTGCAGGTGATCGGTATCACCGGCACCAACGGCAAGACCAGCGTCAGTCAGATGCTGGCGCAGGCGCTGGACCGTCTGGGCAGCCGCTGCGGCGTGATCGGTACCCTTGGCAGCGGCCTGGCGGGTGCGCTGATTGATCACGGCATGACCACGCCAGATGCCGTTGCGGTGCAGGCGCAACTGGCGTCGATGCGTGATCAGGGCGCAAGCCACGTGGCGATGGAGGTGTCCTCCCATGCGCTGGAACAGCACCGTGTTGCCGCGGTGCGTTTTGCTGTGGCGGTGTTTACCAATCTGAGTCGCGATCATCTGGACTATCACGGCACCATGGCTGCCTATGGCGAAGCCAAGGCGCGGCTGTTCCAGCGCGATCTGCAGGCGGCAGTGGTCAACCTGGATGACGCTTTCGGTCGTGAGCTGGCCGAGCGCTGTGCCGCTCCGGTTATCGGTTACAGCCTGAGCGAACCTGCTGCGACGCTGTATTGCCGCGAGCTGGTCTGTGACAGCCTTGGGCTGAATGCCCGGTTGCAGGTGCAGGGCCGCGAGTTTGCCCTGCGCAGCCCGCTGCTGGGCAGTTTCAATATGAGCAATCTGCTCGCCGTGCTGGGCAGTCTGCTGGCGCTGGGCGTCGATGCCGGCGCAGCCGTTGAGCAGGTCGCGCAGTTGCAGCCGCCAGCCGGTCGCATGCAGCGCCTTGGCGGCGGCGACCTGCCGCTGGTAGTGGTCGATTACGCGCATACCCCTGATGCACTGGAGAAGGCTCTGACCGCTCTGCATCAGCATGCAGCAGGGCGTGTTGTCTGCATCTTCGGGTGCGGCGGCGACCGGGATAATGGCAAGCGGCCGATGATGGCGCGGGTTGCCGAACAGTTTGCCGAGGCCGTGGTGGTCACCGATGACAACCCGAGAACCGAGCCTTCGCAGCAAATCATCGAACAAATTTGTCAGGGTGCGGAACACCCGCAGGCACTGACCGTCATACCCAACCGTGCGCAAGCCATCGCCAGTACGATTGCGGCAGCGCGGCCCGGCGATGTGATTCTGCTCGCCGGCAAGGGTCACGAGAATTACCAGGAGATTGACGGAGTGCGTCACCCCTTCAGCGATATTGAACAGGCCAGCCTCGCGCTGCAGCATTGGGAGGCCGCTCATGCTTGATGCGTTGCGTCTGTCCGATCTGCTCAAGCCGCTGGCCGCCACCCTCAACGGGGTGGATACCCATTTCGACAGCGTCAGCATTGATGCCCGCAAGGTTGCCAGGGGCGGCCTGTTTGTTGCGCTGCCCGGCAGCCGCAGCAATGGCCACGACTTTGTCGCCCAGGCCCGCGAAAACGGCGCTGCAGCGGCCATGGTCGAATACCTTGTCGATGATCCGCTGCCGCAATTGCTGGTGCACGATTGCCAACTGGCTCTGGGCCAGCTGGGCGCCCTGGTGCGCGATCAGTTCCGCGGCACCGTGATCGGCATTACCGGGTCCAGTGGCAAGACCACGGTAAAGGAAATGCTCGCCGCCATTTTGCGTGAGTGCGGGCCGGTACTGGCCACCCAGGGCAATCTGAACAACGAACTTGGCGTGCCGCTGACCCTGCTGCAGCTTGATGCCGGGCACCGCTTTGCCGTGATCGAGATGGGCGCGGCGCAGGTGGGCGATATCAACTACACCATGGGTCTGGTCAAACCGCAGATCAGTGTGCTGACCAACGCCGGCATGGCGCATGTTGGCCGGTTTGGCAGTCCGGAGAGCATTGCCAGGGCCAAGGGCGAGATCGTCAGCGCGCTGCCCGATGGCGGTCAGGCCATCCTGAATCTGGACAGCCCCTGGTTCGAGCAGTGGTATCAGTTGCTCGGCAGCCGACGTACCGCATGCTCGTTCAGCCTGAAGAATCCGACTGCACAGCTGCGCGCCGAAGAGGTCGAGATCGACGCCACCGGATGTCCGCACTTCAATCTGGTGACCCCGGTCGGCGTGGTCCCGGTTCGTCTGCAGTTGCGCGGGGAACACAATATTGCCAATGCGCTGGCAGCGGCGGGCGCGGCGCTGGCGGCAGGTGCGCCACTGGATGCGATTGCCCGGGGTCTGCTGTCCCTTGCGCCGGTGGCGGGGCGCGGCAACTGGCTGAACGGCATTGGTGGTGCACAAATCATTGACGACGCCTACAACGCCAACCCGGCGTCTGTGAAGGCCGCCATCGATGTGCTGGCCAGCCTGTCCGGTCGGCGTCTGCTGGTGCTGGGCGATATGGGCGAGCTGGGCGAATGGGCCGAGCAGAGTCATCGTGACGTTGGTCTGCATGCACGTGAGCGGGGCCTGGACGGGCTCTATGCGACAGGCAGGCTGTCTGCGCTGGCGGTGGGCGCATTCGGTGCCAACGGCTGGCTGTTCGATAGCCGCGAAGCGCTGATCGATGCCATCAAACAGGATCTGGATGCCAACACCCGGGTGTTGGTCAAAGGCTCGCGCAGTGCGGGCATGGATGTAGTGGTCGCCGGCCTTCTGGCCCCGGCGGACGCGCACGACAACGATAACGGGGCCAGCTGATATGTTGCTTTTACTCGCCGAATTCCTCCAGCAGTACTACTCCGGCTTTGCCGTATTCCAGTATCTGACCCTGCGCGGCATTCTGGGTGTGCTGACGGCGCTGGCGATGGCGCTGTTTCTGGGGCCCTGGATGATTCGGACGCTGCAGATTCGGCAGATCGGCCAGGCGGTGCGCAATGACGGTCCGCAGTCGCACCTGTCCAAGAAGGGCACGCCAACCATGGGCGGCGCATTGATTCTGGTTGCCATCGGTGTCAGCACTCTGTTGTGGGCAGACCTCAGCAATCTGTATGTCTGGGTGGTACTGGGCGTTACCTTCAGCTTTGGTGCGGTTGGCTGGGTGGACGACTATCGCAAGGTGATCGAGAAAAATTCGCGCGGCCTGCCTTCGCGCTGGAAGTATTTCTGGCAGTCGGTATTCGGTCTGGCTGCAGCCGTAGTGCTGTATATGGCAGCCAAGACACCGGTCGAGACCACCCTGATCGTGCCGTTCTTCAAGCAGGTCGAGTTCCAGTTGGGCGCGTTGTTTGTGGTGCTGACCTATTTCGTCATCGTCGGCTCAAGCAATGCAGTCAACCTGACCGATGGCCTGGACGGGCTGGCGATCATGCCGACGGTCATGGTGGGCGGTGCGCTGGGCATCTTTGCCTATCTGTCAGGTAACGCGAAATTTGCCGAGTATCTGCTGATCCCCTATGTGCCGGGTGCTGGCGAGCTGATCATCTTCTGTGGTGCGCTGCTGGGCGCCGGTCTCGGATTTCTCTGGTTCAACACTTATCCGGCCCAGGTTTTTATGGGCGATGTCGGCGCGCTGGCGCTGGGTGCAGCGCTGGGTGTGATTGCCGTGATCGTCCGGCAGGAAATCGTCCTGTTCATCATGGGCGGCATTTTTGTGGTGGAGACGCTGTCGGTGATCGTGCAGGTAGCGTCGTTCAAGCTGACCGGTCGCCGGGTGTTCCGCATGGCGCCCATTCACCACCACTTTGAACTCAAGGGCTGGCCGGAGCCGCGCGTTATCGTGCGCTTCTGGATCATCACCGTGGTACTGGTGCTGATCGGTCTTGCCACCCTGAAACTGCGTTGAGGAGCAGAGCGTGTCTCTGATTACCACGGACAAAAAACGGATTATCGTCGGGCTCGGCAGCAGCGGGCTCTCGGTCGCCCGTTATCTGGCAGGCCAGGGCCTGTCCTTTGCCGTGGCCGACACCCGCCAGAGTCCGCCGGGTCTGGAGCAGCTCAAACGCTTTGCCCCCATGGCTGATCTGTATCTGGGCGAGCTGGACGAAAACCTGCTGAGCAGCGCAGACGAGCTGATCGTCAGTCCCGGTATCGCACTGGCCACACCGGCGCTGCAGACGGCGGCCAAAGCAGGCGTTTCCATCGTTGGTGATATCGAGCTGTTCGCGCGGGCGGCCAAGGCGCCGATCGTTGCGATTACCGGTTCCAATGCCAAGAGCACGGTTACCACACTGGTGGGTGAGATGGCGCAGGCGGCGGGCGTGAAGGTCGCCGTGGGCGGCAATCTGGGCACGCCGGCGCTGGATTTGCTGGATCAGGATGCCGAGCTTTACGTGCTGGAGCTGTCGAGCTTCCAGCTGGAAACCACCGACCGCCTGAACGCGCTGGTCGCCACTGTATTGAACGTCAGTGAAGATCATATGGATCGCTACAGCGGTCTGCCGGCCTATCACATGGCCAAGCACCGGATTTTCCGTGGTGCGCAGCAGGTGGTGATCAACCGCGATGACGCGCTGTCGCGGCCGCTGATTGCCGATCAACTGCCATGCCTGAGCTTTGGTCTGTCACGCCCCGACTTCAAGGGCTTCGGGCTGATTGAGCAGGATGGCCAGACCTGGCTGGCTTACGAGTTCACCGCACTGATGCCGGTCAGTGAGTTGCGCATTCGCGGTTCGCACAACCAGGCCAATGCCTTGGCCGCGCTGGCGCTGGGTCAGGCGGCTGGCCTGCCGATGGACGCCATGCTGCAGGCGCTGAAGGCATTCCCGGGGCTGGCGCACCGCTGCCAGTGGGTTGGCAGCCACGCCGGTGTCGAGTATTTCGATGATTCCAAGGCAACCAATGTGGGCGCGGCGCTCGCGGCCATCAACGGCTTTGCCGCGGACATGAGCGGCAAGCTGGTGCTGATCGCCGGTGGCGACGGTAAGGGTGCTGACTTTTCATCGTTGCGAGAACCGGTGGCAGCAAGCTGCCGCGCCGTTGTGCTGCTTGGCCGTGATGCCGAACTGATCGCCGCAGCCCTTGACCCGCAGACCCGACTGGTTCGCGTTGCCTCCATTGAAGAGGCAGTAACCGCTGCGGCGTCATTGGCCGAGCAAGGCGATCTGGTGCTGCTGTCGCCGGCCTGTGCGAGCCTGGACATGTTCCGCAACTTTGAAGAGCGCGGTCGGCTGTTCGCCGAAGCGGTCGGGAGGTTGGGCGCATGAATCTGACCTTCAACCTGCGTGATGCCGCCGCGCCGCTGATCGGCGAGCGGCGCTTTGATATGGATATGCCGCTGCTGGTTGGCGCGGTCGCATTGCTGGCGTTGGGGCTGGTCATGGTCACCTCCGCCTCGATGGAAGTTGCGGCCGGCCGGCTGGGCAGTCCACTGTTCTACATGAATCGCCAGATCGTGTATCTGCTGATCAGTCTGGTTGCGCTGGCCGTCACCCTGTCGGTACCGGTCGCGGTATGGGAACGCTTTCGCTTCATGCTGCTGTTCTTCGGCTTCGCCGGGCTGGTGGCGGTGCTGATTCCGGGCATCGGCCGTGAGGTCAACGGTAGCTGGCGCTGGATTGCGGTTGGCCCGATCAACGTACAGCCGTCCGAGCTGGCCAAGCTGTTTGCAGTGGTCTTTCTTGCCGGCTATCTGGTGCAGCGCAAGGATGAGGTCAAGCAAGAGTGGTTTGGCTTCTTCAAACCTTTCATGGTGCTGGGCCCGATGGCCTGCCTGTTGATCGTCGAGCCCGACTTCGGCGCCACCGTGGTGCTGATGGGCGCGGCCACCGGGATGCTGTTCCTCGGTGGTGTTGGTCTGTTCCGCTTCCTGCTGCTGTTCGGCTCGCTGGGGGCGCTCGCCGCGCTGGCGGTCTGGGCCGAGCCCTACCGCCTGCAGCGCCTGACCGGCTTTCTTGACCCGTGGCAGGACCCGTACGGCACCGGCTACCAGCTGACCCAGGCGCTTATTGCCTTTGGCCGTGGCGAGTGGTTCGGCGTCGGTCTGGGTAACAGTATTCAGAAACAGTTCTACCTGCCCGAAGCGCATACCGACTTCGTGTTTGCGGTGCTGGCCGAGGAGCTCGGCATGATTGGCGCGCTGGCAGCCTTCGCCCTGCTGGTCTTTGTTGCGATTCGCGGCCTGTATGTCGGTCTTGCCGCCGAGGCCAGAGGCATGCTGTTCCACGCCTATCTGGCATACGGCCTGGCGATCATGTGGTGCGGCCAGATTCTGATTAACGTTGGAGTGAACATTGGTTTGCTGCCGACCAAGGGGCTGACCCTGCCGTTCCTCAGCTACGGCGGTAGCTCGCTGGTGGTGTGCTGTGTTTGCCTCGGTCTGCTGCTGCGGATTGACTGGGAGCGTCGCCAGGCGGCACAAGGGGGCGGCCATGAGTAACAAGGTACTGGTCATGGCGGGCGGCACCGGCGGGCACGTTTTCCCGGCGCTGGCTTGTGCCCGCATGCTGCGTGATCAGGGCTACGAAGTGCACTGGCTTGGTACGCGCCGCGGCATTGAGGTGGACCTGGTGCCGCAGGCCGGCTTCCCGATCCATTACATCGATATTCAGGGCCTGCGCGGCAAGGGCAAGCTCGACCTGCTCAAGGCGCCGTTCCGTATTTTGCGGGCGCTGGGCCAGTCGCTGCGCTTGCTTGGCACGCTCAAGCCCGTTTGCGTGCTTGGCGCTGGCGGCTATGTTACCGGTCCGGGCGGGCTGGCAGCCTGGCTGCGCCGTATTCCGCTGGTCATCCATGAGCAGAATGCCGTGGTCGGCACCACCAACCGTTTGCTGGCCCGTTTTGCCGAGCGTCGCTGCGAAGGTTTTGCCGGCAGCTTCGCCGACGGTGCAAACCGTCGCAGTACCGGCAACCCGGTGCGCGACGACATTTTTGCTACCCCGCCGATGAGCTGGGATGGCAGCCGCCCGCTGCGCCTGCTGGTGCTGGGTGGCAGCCTGGGCGCTATGCCTCTGAACAACTTGCTGCCAAAGGCGCTGGCGCGGATCGAACCGGCTCAGCGCCCGCAGGTGGTGCACCAGTGCGGCAAGCAGCATCTGCTGATGGCGCGCGAAGCTTATGATCAGGCTGGCGTGCGCGCGGAGGTAGAGGCGTTTATTGCCGATATGGCGGGTGCCTACGCCTGGGCCGATCTGGTGATTTGCCGCGCCGGCGCACTGACTGTCTGTGAGCTGGCTGCCGCAGGACGCCCGTCACTGCTGATTCCGCTGCCGCATGCCATCGACGACCATCAAACCGCCAATGCCCGCTATCTGGCCGACCGCGGCGCCGCGGTGCTGATGCCGCAGGCCCAGCTCGATGATGAGCAACTGGCCAACACCCTGATCAACTACATGAACAACCCGGAGCTGCTGCAACAGATGGCCGAACGAGCCCGTGAACAAGCCACCCCGAACGCGACTGCCGATGTGGTGCGCGCCTGTCTGGAGGTAGCCCGTGAGCACTAACAAGCGCAGTCAGGCAACCTTTACGCTGCCGGAGATGCGGCGCATCCGCAATATTCACTTTGTTGGCATTGGCGGCGTGGGCATGTGCGGCATTGCAGAGGTGTTGCTCAACCTCGGCTATCAGGTATCCGGTTCGGACCTGAAGCGCTCAGCCGTGACCCAGCGCCTGGAATCCTTCGGTGCGCGCATCGACATCGGCCATCGTGCCGAGAATGTGCAGGAGGCGGATGTGCTGGTGGTTTCCAGCGCGATCAATCCGCAGAACCCGGAAGTGGCGGGCGCCATCGAACGCCGCATCCCCGTGGTGCCACGCGCCGAGATGCTGGCCGAGCTGATGCGTTATCGCCATGGCATTGCCGTCGCCGGTACCCATGGTAAAACCACCACCACCAGTCTGATTGCCTCTGTGCTGGCGGCTGATGGTTTGAGCCCGACCTTCGTGATCGGCGGCAAGTTGACCGCCGCCGGCACCAATGCCCAACTGGGTGAAAGCCGCTATCTGGTTGCCGAAGCCGACGAGAGCGATGCCTCCTTTTTGCACCTGCAGCCGATGGTCGCCATCGTCACCAATATCGACGCCGATCACATGGCGACCTACGAGGGCGACTTCAACAAACTGAAGCGCACCTTCGTCGAGTTTCTGCACAACCTGCCGTTCTACGGGCTGGCAGTGCTGTGCATCGATGATCCGGTGGTGCGCGAGATTCTGCCGCAGATCAACCGTCAGGTGATCACCTACGGTCAGTCCGAGGATGCCGACATCCGCGCGGTAGATATCCATCAGAAGGGTATGCAGACCTACTTCACCGTGCTGCGTGAGGGCCGCGAACCACTCAAGGTCTCGGTCAACATGCCGGGTGTACACAACGTGCTGAACTCGCTGGCGACCATTGCGGTGGCGACCGACGAAGGCGTTTCCGATCGCGCCATCATCGAAGGTCTGACCGGGTTCCAGGGCGTCGGTCGTCGCTTCCAGGTGCAGGGCAACTTCCAGTGGGGCAACGGCGAAGTAATGCTGGTCGACGACTACGGCCACCACCCGCGTGAGGTGGCTGCGGTTATCAAGGCGGTCCGTGCCGGCTGGCCCGAGCGTCGCCTGGTCATGCTCTACCAGCCGCACCGCTACAGCCGTACCCGTGATCTCTACGAAGACTTCGTTCAGGTGCTGGGCGATGCCAATGCGCTGTTGCTGATGGAGGTCTACCCGGCCGGAGAAGAACCGGTTCCGGGGGCAGACAGCAAGCATCTGTGCCGCAGCATTCGTCAGCGTGGTCAGCTGGACCCGATTTATGTCGAGCGTGATGCCGACGTTATGCCGCTGCTGGAAGCGGTACTGCAGCCTGGCGACATTCTGCTGACCCAGGGTGCGGGTGATATTGGTGGGCTCTCGGTCCAGTTGGCCGAGGCTCTTGGCAAGCGTGATACCGGAGGTAAGGCCTGATGGTCGATGTAACTGACTTTGGGCGTGTAGCAGTGTTGTACGGCGGCAAGTCCGCCGAGCGTGCGGTATCGCTGAAATCCGGTGCTGCCGTGCTGGCGGCACTGCAGGGCGCGGGTGTCGATGCCTATGGCATTGATGCCGACGAAACGCTGGCTGAGCAACTGCTGAGCCAGCGCCCGGATCGCGTGTTCATTGCGCTGCACGGGCGAGGCGGTGAGGATGGCAGCCTGCAGGGGCTGCTGGAGAGCCTGCAGATTCCCTATACCGGCAGCGGCGTGATGGCGTCTGCGGTGGGCATGGACAAGCTGCGTACCAAGCAGATCTGGCAAAGCATCGGACTGCCGACGCCGGCCTACGCGATGCTGCGCGGCGCCGAGCAGTGTGCCGGCATCGTCGAGCGCCTGGGCACGCCCCTGATCATCAAGCCGGTGCACGAAGGTTCCAGCATCGGTATGGCCAAGGCCGACAACCTGCAGCAGCTGCAGGCGGCCTGGGAAAGTGCGCGCAGCTACGACGACGAAGCACTGGTTGAACAGTGGGTGCAGGGTGCCGAGTTCACCGTTGCCATTCTGGATGGCAAGGCGCTGCCGCCGATTCGCTTGCGCACCCCGCACAATTTTTACGACTACGACGCCAAGTATCTGGCCAATGACACCCAGTACCTGTGCCCGTGCGGCCTGCCGTCCGAGCAGGAAGAACAGCTCAAGGCGATCAGCCTGCAGGCGTTCGATGCGGTTGGCTGTAAAGGCTGGGGTCGGGTCGACGTGATGCAGGATGAGCAGGGCAATTTTTATCTGCTGGAAGTGAACACCGTTCCGGGAATGACCGATCACAGCCTGGTGCCGATGGCTGCCAAGGCGACCGGAATGGATTTTGATGCGCTGGTGCTGGCCATTCTGGCCGGTACGCTGAACTGACGGATAACCCGATGCAGGCGATTCGCGACACACGCAACACCTCACCGCTATCGCGCCGTAAGGCCGGTGGGCGTGGTGCTGTGCGTGTGGCCCCGGCCCAGCCGAGGCAGTTGCCGCGTCTGCGTCTGCCGCGCCCCGACCTGGGCGGCCTGATTGGCCGTGCGCAGCACCTGCTCTGGCCGCTGCTGCTGGTCGCGCTCGGTATGGGGCTGTACGAACTTGGCAGCCGGTTGATGCCCCTGGCAGACCGGCCGATTGCACTGGTCAGCGTTGAGGGTGAGCTGCAGTACATCGACCGGGACGCCGTCCAGCAGGTGATTCAGCCGTACCTGAGTGACAGCTTCCTCGGCATCGACCTGGCAGGCCTGCACGCCGATCTGCTGGCCATGCCCTGGGTAGCCGATGCGTCGGTTCGCCGGGTGTGGCCGGACAAGCTGGTAATCGCTCTGGATGAGCAACTGCCGGTAGCCCGTTGGGGCGACAAGGCGTTGCTGAATAACGAAGGCAAGGCGTTTGAACCACAGGAGATTGCGCGTTTCAGCGAGTTGCCTCAGCTCAACGGCCCCGAGCGCTCCAAGCGCAAGGTGATGCGTCAGTACCAGCAGTTCAGCAGCCTGCTGCGTCCGCAGGGCATGGTGGTCAGCAAGCTGGAGCTGCGTGACCGCGGCAGCTGGTTCCTGACCACCGATGACGGTATGGAGCTGCTGCTGGGGCGGGACAATCTGGTGGACAAGATGCAACGGTTCATGACCATCGAGCAACTGATGCTCAGTGATCGTCGGGAACTGATCGCGCGGGTAGACCTGCGCTACAGCAATGGCATGGCTGTCGCCTGGCGTGATGTCGGCGAAGCTGAAAAAGCGGCGGAGTAACGGGAAGATTATGGCAAGCAAGCAGGGCAGCAGAATGATTGTGGGCCTGGATATCGGCACCTCCAAGGTCGTGGCGCTGGTCGGCGAGATCGGTGCGGACGGCACGCTGGAAATCGTCGGCATCGGCTCGCATCCTTCGCGCGGACTCAAGAAGGGCGTGGTGGTCAACATCGAGTCGACGGTGCAGTCCATTCAGCGCGCCATCGAGGAAGCCGAGCTGATGGCCGGCTGCCAGATCCACTCGGTCTATGCCGGAATCGCGGGTAATCATATTCGCAGTCTGAACTCCAATGGCATTGTTGCCATTCGCGATCGCGAAGTGGTCCAGGCCGATATCGAGCGCGTCCTGGACGCCGGCCAGGCCGTCGCCATTCCTGCTGACCAAAAGGTTCTGCATATCCTGCCGCAGGAGTATGTGATCGATAACCAGGAAGGTGTGCGCGAGCCGCTGGGCATGTCCGGCGTGCGCCTGGAAGCCAAGGTGCATCTGGTGACCTGTGCGCTCAACGCGGTGCAGAACATTGAAAAATGCATCCGTCGCTGCGGGCTGGAAGTCGAAGACGTGATCCTCGAGCAGTTGGCATCCAGCTACGCCGTGCTGACCGAGGACGAGAAGGAGCTGGGCGTGTGCCTGGTCGACATCGGTGGCGGCACTACCGACATCGCCATCTTTACCGAAGGCGCCATTCGCCATACCGCGGTGATTCCGATTGCCGGTGACCAGGTCACCAATGACATCGCCATGGCGCTGCGTACTCCGACCCAGTACGCCGAGGAAATAAAGATTCGCTATGCCTGCGCGCTGGCCAAGCTGGCCGGCCCGGAGGAAACCATCAAGGTGCCGAGTGTGGGTGAACGGCCACCGCGCGACCTGTCTCGCCAGGCGTTGGCGGAGGTAGTTGAGCCGCGTTACGACGAGCTGTTCACACTGATTCAGGCCGAACTGCGCCGCTCCGGCTTCGAAGACATGATTCCGGCCGGCATCGTCATGACCGGTGGCACCGCCAAGATGGAAGGTGCCATCGAGCTGGCCGAGGAGATTTTCCACATGCCGGTTCGCCTCGGTATGCCACAGGAATTCAAAGGGCTCACCGACGTGGTGCGCAACCCGATCTACGCCACCAGCGTGGGCTTGCTGCACTACGGCATGAAACATCACGGTGACCATGGCTCGCAGCCGAGTGAGAGCAACAAGACTCCGGTACTGGAGCGAGTGAAGAAGTGGTTTCAGGGCAATTTCTGATTGCGCTGTTGCAGTACTAGACCCGCCAAAGCGGGCATGACGCAGTAAACGAAACGAAAACGATACGAGTAGCTATTCAAGGAGAAAGGCCATGTTCGAACTGATCGATAACGTTCCTCAGAACGCAGTAATCAAGGTCGTCGGTGTGGGCGGTGGCGGCGGCAACGCGCTGCAGCACATGGTGGTGAACAATGTGGAAGGTGTTGATTTCATCTGCGCCAACACCGATGCCCAGGCACTGAAAAACGTCAGCGCGCGTACCGTGCTGCAACTGGGTTCGGGTGTCACCAAAGGTCTGGGTGCCGGTGCCAACCCGCTGATCGGCCGTGAGGCTGCGATTGAAGACCGCGAGCGCATTGCCGAGGTGCTGCAGGGCTCTGACATGGTATTCATCACCGCAGGCATGGGTGGTGGTACCGGTACCGGTGCGGCGCCGATCGTTGCAGAAGTCGCCCGTGAAATGGGTATCCTCACCGTCGCCGTCGTGACCAAGCCGTTCCCGTTCGAAGGTCGCAAGCGTCTGCAGGTGGCCGAAGAAGGTATCCGTGAACTGAGCCAGCACGTTGACTCGCTGATCACCATCCCGAACGAAAAGCTGCTGACCGTGCTTGGCAAAGACGCTAGCCTGCTGGCAGCCTTCAGCAAGGCCAACGACGTGCTGCTGGGCGCGGTACAGGGTATCGCTGATCTGATCATGCGTCCGGGCATGATCAACGTCGACTTCGCCGACGTGAAAACCGTCATGAGCGAAATGGGCATGGCAATGATGGGTACCGGCCACGCCAGTGGTCCGAACCGCGCCCGCGAAGCGGCGGAAGCGGCCATCCGCAGCCCGCTGCTGGAGGACGTCAACCTGATGGGCGCGCGCGGTATTCTGGTCAACATTACCGCCGGTCCGGATCTGTCGCTGGGCGAGTTCTCCGAAGTCGGCAGCACTGTCGAAGAGTTTGCCTCTGAAACCGCGACTGTTGTGGTCGGTACCGTTATCGATCCGGAGCTGCGTGACGAACTGCGGGTTACCGTAGTTGCAACCGGTCTGGGTGCGCGTGAAAAGCCGGTGAAGGTCATCGACAATACTGCCGCAGCGCCTGCTCAGAGCGTACAGCGTCCGGAAGCCGGCGCACCGAACTACCGCGATCTGGAGCGCCCGACCGTCATGCGCAATCAGGCTCCGGCCGGCGCTGCTGCCGCGTCTCGTCTGACTCAGCCGGCGGATGATCTGGATTATCTGGATATTCCGGCATTCCTGCGTCGTCAGGCTGATTGAACTGGTCAATTGAAGGCATAGGGGTAATTGGTATTCATCAAAAGCTGACTTTGCTATGATGCACGCCAGTTTACTGAGAGTTTTTCGCAATCAGCGCGGAAGCAGGCAAGCATGATCAGACAACGCACATTGAAAAACGTCATCCGGGCCACTGGTGTGGGCCTGCATTCGGGTGAGAAGGTCTACCTCACACTGAAGCCGGCACCGGTCGACACGGGTATCGTGTTTCGCCGGGTTGATCTTGACCCCGTGGTCGAGATCCCGGCGCGTGCCGAATGTGTCGGTGAGACGACCATGTCCACGACCCTGGTAAAGGATGGCGCCAAGGTAGACACGGTCGAACACCTGTTGTCGGCAATGGCGGGTCTGGGTATTGATAATGCCTACGTCGAGCTGAGCGCGGCCGAAGTGCCGATCATGGACGGCAGCGCAGGTCCCTTTGTCTTTCTGATTCAGTCGGCCGGCATCGCAGAACAGGATGCCGCCAAGCAGTTTATTCGGATCAAGCGGGAAGTAACGGTAGAAGAAGATGGCAAGACCGCCACCTTTGTCCCCTTTGAGGGCTTCAAGGTGTCGTTTGGTATCGACTTCGATCATCCGGTTTTCCGTGGCCGCAGCCAGCACGCCTGCGTCGACTTTTCCAGCACCTCGTTTGTGAAGGAAGTCAGTCGCGCCCGTACGTTCGGGTTCATGCGTGACATCGAGTATCTGCGTTCGCAGAATCTGGCGCTCGGTGGCAGTGTCGATAACGCCATTGTGGTGGATGAGTATCGGGTGTTGAACGAAGACGGTCTTCGCTACGAAGACGAGTTCGTCAAACACAAGATTCTCGACGCAATCGGTGATTTGTACCTGCTGGGCAAAAGTTTGGTTGGTGAGTTCCGTGGCTACAAGTCCGGACACGCGCTGAACAACAAGCTTTTGCGTGCGCTGCTGGCAAACAAGGACGCGTGGGAACTGGTTACCTTCGATGACGCAGGTACCGCTCCAATCTCCTATATGCGTCCTGCCGCTGCTGTCTGACAACAGACATCGGCGACACTACTCGTTTCGTTTTATCTTTCGGCCGCCTTCGGGCGGCCGTTTTTATTGGGGCGCCAACAGGTGACTCGCTGATCTTGTCGGTTGCTGGAGCCTAGCGCCGGACGCGACATGTCGCGTCCCTACAGCTAGTCGCTGTTCTTGGCTGACAGTCAGGGGTTGCCGCGCAATAAAGGGGAGCGGGCCTTCCCATGGCCAAACCATCTGCATAAGCTCTTGGCTTCCAGCTTCCAGCTTCCAGCTTCCAGCTTCCAGCTTCCAGCTTCCAGCTTGCAGCTTGCAGCTTGCAGCTTGCAGCCTGCAGCTTGGGCCTAGAGCCTGTCCCTGCGCGCCCAATCAGTGGCTTTCCGATTCGCCGTGGTGCCGCGCCAGGCGATTGAGCGCAGCTTTGAGTGCCGGGTCGCAGACATGCTCGGCAGTCTCTTGCAGGCTGTGACTGGCTACCTTTGAGCGCCTGATAGTGCGAACAGGTGGTGATTTCTTGACCAGAGGTGGTTGTACCTTGCAATGAATTTTCGTTAAGGTGGCGAATTCGTTGAAAGTCTGCAGGTCCCTGATCAGTCTTTTTTGCTGATAGCGCATCCGCGTAGCCCATTGACTGCTGGTCACTACCAGCTTCAGCACGCCGTTCTCGAACGAGGCAACGCGGCACTGTTCTCGCGCGGCGGGTTCGAGGCGCGACTGAAACAGGGCTTGCAGGCGTTCGAGTTGACGGGACTTCTCCAGCAGCGCGCGGAGCGTGCTGCTGGTTCTTAACAGGTCGGTTGGTCGACGTGCGTCCAGAGGATGGAATGCCATGGGGTCGCTATCAGCCAGGAGTGATGGAGCGGTCATCCTATCAGAACCGCCGTCAGGAATGTTTGGGGTAGTTATTTGAACATCATTATTCTTACCGGGCGCAATGGCGCATCGCGCACGCTGACCCTGGGAGCGCCCTGGGTGTTTGCTGGCGTGTCCCTGTTGTTGGCCTTGCCACTGGTTGCGTCGCTGATAACCTGGCAGTTGATGGCGGGTGGCTCGCCTGAGGTGGCTGCTGCTGAAAACCAGATTCCGCAGTGGCAGCAGGTTCTGCAGGACTATGACACAGACCCGCTGGTCGAAGATGACGGCACTCAGGCGCAGATCGAACGCATGAGTCAGCAGCTTGCCCGTCTGCAAATGCGCCTGACCCGTCTGGATGCGCTGGGTGAGCGGCTGACCGAGTTGGCTGATTTCAATGATGGCGAGTTCGACTTTGGTTCGGAATCCGAGTTCGAATTCGGCATCGGTCTGGATCCGGGGACCGGTATGGGTGGTCCGGAACTGCGCGATGACGACCTCTCCTTCGAGCCACCATCCGACCTGCAGGGGTTGATCGAGCAGTTGTCGGCCCGGGTTGACGACAGGACCCAGCAGTTGCAGCTTCTGGAAGACCTGATGGTCAGCCGGCAGACCGATGTGGATGCCATCCTCGATTTCGTTCCGGTTAGCGTTGGTCATGTATCATCGACCTTCGGGCGGCGTACCGATCCGATTACCGGGCGCCTTTCAATGCATAACGGACTCGACTTTGCAGCGCCGCGCGGGACGCCGATTCATGCGCTGGGCGCCGGTGTTGTGACCTTTGCCGGACGTAATGGCGCTTACGGCAATATGGTCGAAATCAATCATGGCGACGGTTTGAAGAGCCGCTACGCGCATGCCTCTGTGCTGAAGGTCAGCAAGGGTGATCTGGTACAGAAGGGGCAGGAGATCGCCGCGGTGGGTACCACTGGCAGGTCTACCGGTCCGCATCTTCATCTCGAAGTCTATCGCAACGGCATGGCGGTCAATCCTGCCCGCTTCCTGGCGTTGAAATAACCTCCCCTGACCCTCATATAGGTTGCCTGTCGAAGGCATTTTCGACTGGCGGCCGCCTCCGCCGCGCGGTTTAATGTGCGGCAGAAATCAGAGTAGAATGCCGTTTTCGGGCTGGTCCGGCAGCATGGGACTGGACACGCCACTCATCACATGGATATCTAAGTCGATTATGTTTGCGCCGTTAATGAAAAAGCTGTTTGGAAGCAAGAACGACCGTGAATTGAAGCGAATGGGTAAGGTTGTCGCTGCGATCAACGCCCTCGAAGAAAGCTTGAATGCACTGAGTGATGAACAGCTGAAGGCGAAAACAGACGAGTTCAAGCAGCGCCTGGCCGCTGGCGAGACGCTGGATGCGCTGTTGCCGGAAGCCTTCGCCGTGGTGCGTGAGGCTGGTAAACGTGTGATGGGCATGCGCCACTTTGATGTCCAGCTGATCGGCGGTATGGCACTGCACGAAGGCAAGATTGCCGAGATGAAAACCGGTGAGGGCAAGACCCTTGTTGCCACCTTGCCGGTTTATCTCAATGCGCTGGCCGGCAAGGGCGTTCATGTAGTGACGGTGAACGATTACCTGGCCAACCGTGACGCCAACACCATGCGTCCTTTGTACGAGTTCCTGGGCATGACCGTGGGCGTGGTCGTACCGATGCAGGACCCGGAGCACAAGCGCGCTGCCTATCGCTGTGATATTACCTACAGCACCAACAACGAGCTGGGCTTCGACTACCTGCGCGACAACATGGCGTTCCGGCTGGAAGACAAATTCCAGCGTGAGCCGTTCTTCGCAGTGGTGGACGAGGTCGACTCCATCCTGATCGACGAGGCGCGCACGCCGCTGATCATTTCCGGCCCGGCCGAAGACAGCTCGCGCATGTATGCCACCATCAATAAACTGATTCCCCTGCTCAAGCGCGGCAAGTTGCCGGAGGAAGGGGAAGAGGGCGTTGAAGGTCACTACCTGATTGACGAAAAGGCTCGTCAGGTTGAACTGACAGAAGAAGGCCACCAGTTTGTTGAGGAGCTGCTGGCACGTGAAGGCATGCTCAACGAGGGTGACAGCCTGTATGCGGCCCAGAACCTCGGCCTGCTGCATCACGTTCACTCGGGCCTGCGTGCGCATACCCTGTTCCATCGCAACGTCGAGTACATTGTGCAGAACAATCAGGTTCTGCTGGTAGACGAGCACACCGGCCGCACCATGCCCGGCCGCCGCCTGTCCGAGGGTTTGCACCAGGCTATCGAAGCAAAGGAAGGGCTGCAGATCCAGGCCGAAAGCCAGACTCTGGCTTCCACTACCTTCCAGAACTACTTCCGGCTGTATCCCAAGCTGTCTGGCATGACCGGTACCGCTGACACCGAAGCGTTCGAATTTCGTCAGATCTATGGCCTCGACGTGCTTGTTATCCCGACCAACAAGCCGATGGTGCGCAAGGACTACAACGATCTCGTCTATCTCAGCATCGAGGAAAAGTTTGCCGCCATCGTTACCGACATCAAGCACTGCATGGAGCAAGGTCGCCCGGTGCTGGTGGGTACGGCATCCATCGAGTCGTCCGAGGTCGTAGCCAACCTGCTGACCCGTGAGAAGGTGCCGCACAAGGTTCTGAACGCCAAGTTCCACGAGAAGGAAGCGGAAATTGTTGCTCAGGCTGGCCGTCCCGGTGCCGTGACCATTGCTACCAATATGGCTGGTCGGGGTACCGACATCATCCTGGGTGGCAACTGGGAAGCGGAAGTGGCTGCACTGGAGAATCCGACCGAGCAGCAGATCGCCCAGATCAAGGACGAGTGGCAGCTGCGTCACCAGCAGGTACTTGAGGCCGGCGGTCTGCACATTATTGCCTGTGAGCGTCACGAGTCACGCCGTATCGATAACCAGCTGCGTGGCCGTGCGGGCCGTCAGGGTGACCCGGGGTCGAGCCGTTTCTACCTCTCGCTGGAAGATAACCTGATGCGCATCTTCGCCTCTGACCGGGTGAAGAACTTTATGAAAGCACTCGGGATGGAGAAGGGCGAGGCGATCGAACATCGCATGGTTACCAATGCCATCGAAAAGGCGCAGCGCAAGGTCGAAGGCCGCAACTTCGACATTCGCAAACAGCTGCTTGAGTACGACGACGTTGCCAATGAGCAGCGCAAGGTGATTTACGGTCAGCGTAACTCCATTCTGGCCAGCGAAAGTGTCGAAGAGACTATCAACGCGATTCGCCAGGATGTGGTCAATGATCTGGTCAGTGCACACATGCCGCCCGGCACCCTGCCGGAACAGTGGGATGTTGCGGGGCTGGAGCAGAGTATCGCTTCCGATCTGGGGCTGCACCTGACTATTCAGCAGTGGCTGGATGAGGATGAGCGCCTGAGCGAGCAGGGTGTTGCCGAGCGGGTATTGGAAGCGCTGGTTGCCGCTTACCGCGAGAAGGAAGAACTGGCTGGTGCCGAAGCGCTGCGTACCTTCGAGAAGCAGATGCTGCTGCGCGTACTGGACGATCTGTGGAAAGAACACCTGGCAACCATGGATCACCTGCGTCAGGGTATTCACCTGCGTGGCTATGCGCAGAAGAACCCCAAGCAGGAGTACAAGCGCGAAGCCTTCAATCTGTTCCAGGAAATGCTGGAAACGCTCAAGCGCGACACTATCCGCGTCCTCAGTCACGTCCAGGTTCGTCGCGAGGACCCGGCCGAGGAAGAGGCGCGGCTGCGCCGTCAGGCTGAAGAACTCCAGCGTCGCATGCAGTTCAAGCACGAGGAAGTGAACGCCGTTGCCGATGCTGCAGGGGATCAGACTGGTGAACCGGAGCAGGCAGGTACCGCCGCGCCCGTTACCCGTGAAGGCCCCAAGGTAGGCCGCAATGATGCCTGCCCCTGTGGATCCGGCAAGAAGTACAAACATTGCCACGGACAAATTAGCTGAGCCTTCGGCTCAGCAGCTTCAAGCCTTAAGCGGCAAGCTACAAGCAAAACCCGCGCGTTATCGAACCGCGCGGTGTTTGAACCAATTAATAGCGGCAGAGTTTGCAAGAGTGCTTGACGGCTGCGCCGCCCGGCCTACCATTGCTTGCAGCTTGTAGGGGGCGGCCATCCGCCTTGCAGCTTGCAGCTTGCAGCTTGCAGCTTGCAGCTTGCAGCTTGCGGCTTCTATTTATCTCTTTTCTGGAGTTGTTGATCATGCCTGTCGGTCTTGGCCCGTTGCCTGTGCTGCACCCGGTTCCCGGTTTTCGTCTTGGTATTGCTTCTGCGGGCATCAAGCGAGTCGGTCGTAAGGACGTGGTCGTCATGGAGGCGGCAGAAGGCTCTGCGATTGCCGGCGTGTTCACGCTCAACGCGTTTTGCGCCGCACCGGTCACCCTCTGCCGTCAGCGCATGGGCAATGCTCCGCGTTATCTGCTGGTCAATACCGGCAACGCCAATGCCGGAACCGGCAAGCCCGGCATGGCGGCAGCCGAGCGCACCTGTGAGGCACTGGCCGGTCTGACTGGCGTTTCGCCAGAGCAGGTTTTGCCGTTCAGCACCGGCGTAATTGGCGAGCTGCTGCCCGCCGACAAAATTATTCCGGTGCTGCCTGCAGCCCTTGAAAACCTGTCCGAAGATAACTGGGCGGTCGCTGCCGAAGGCATCATGACAACCGATACCCAGCCAAAAGGTTGCAGCCGGCAGATTCAGATCGGCGGTCAGACCGTGACCATCACCGGTATCTCCAAAGGCGCCGGGATGATTCGTCCAAACATGGCTACCATGCTGGGGTATGTTGCTACCGATGCGCCGGTTGCCCAGCCGGTACTGCAGGCGCTGCTGCGTGAAGCCGCAGATCTGTCGTTCAACCGTATCACCATCGACGGCGACACCAGCACCAACGACTCCTGCATGCTGATTGCGACCGGCAAGGCCGCCATTGCACCGATCGACAGCACTGAGGCGGCGGGCTACGCCGAGCTGACCGCAGCGATCAAGGACGTGCTGCTGGTGCTGGCCCAGGCCATCGTTCGTGATGGTGAGGGCGCAACCAAGTTTGTCACTGTTCAGGTCAACGGCGGCGGCAATCGCAACGAGTGCCTGGATGTCGCCTACGCTGTCGCCCACTCGCCCTTGATCAAGACTGCGCTGTTTGCCTCTGACCCGAACTGGGGGCGTATTCTGGCGGCTGTAGGCTATGCCGGCGTACCGGAACTGGATGTCGAGAAAATAGACGTCTACCTGGATGATGTCTGCATTACCCGTCAGGGTGGCCGCGCGCCAGAGTACGTTGAAGAGCAAGGTGCCCGCGTCATGGCGCAGGAAGAAATCACCATACGTATCGAGCTCGGTCGTGGAGACGTCAGCGAGACGCTTTGGACCACGGATCTGTCCCACGAATACGTGCGGATCAACGCCGAGTACCGCACCTGAGCTAATCGTCTCCCGCGCAGGTGTCGGCTGTCAGGTACGCCGACTCGCTGCGTAATCTGCCTACCCGGTTGATGACCAGTCGTCGACCGGGTCGGGTCAGATCTGCCGGGCACAGGTGCAGCGTGCCGGCAAGAAAACCGCCATCCAGCCGTTCCGATTCTCCCAGCGGGTTGTAGCGCAGGTAACGGGCCAGCTCTCCGGTAGCACTGATCTCCGCCAGACCGGCGGCATGATCCTCCTGCAGAAGCTGTTCTTCGGTATCAGGCAGACCGTTGCGGTTCTCATCTACGTATACCCGCCAGCCGGCGTTCCAGTCGCCGTCCGTCGGCGCCATCACCACCGCCACATTGCCCGAGATCGCCGCCTCACGTGCCAGACGAATACTGGTGGTCAGCCGGTCGGCCGCGCCATCGAGCCGACGTTGCTCAATCAGCCGGCCAAGTGATGGCGTGCCCAGGCTTATAAACAGGCCGAGGAGTGCGATTGCGACCAGCAGCTCGATCAGACTCAGGCCGCTGTTGCGCCTCCGTCTGGCGCCGCGGGTTACTTTTGTATTGGTTTCCATACCTGTCATCCCGGTTATTTGACCGGCCATCGTCCGGGTCGCGACGTTGACCTTCGCCCTTTTTATAGTGCAGGTCGTACTAGGAGGGTTCTTTGGATGAAATGTGTGAAGGGTTTCACCTTGATTGAGTTGATGGTGACCTTGGTCGTGGCTGCGGTCATTCTCGGCCTTGCAGTTCCATCTTTTCAGCGGGCTATTGCTACAAACACTGTCAGGTCCACCACTAGCGATCTGGTGTCGGCTTTGAACGCTGCTCGCGCTCAATCGATGAGCTCCCGTACGCGGGTAACCATAACTCCCCAAGGGGGAGACTGGGACAATGGTTGGTCTGTGGTGCACCAATCCTCGGTAGAAAGCGATGAAACCTACGAACCCTCTGCCAAGGTACGCATCAGCAGCGATATAGCGTCAATCGTATTCCGGCCAGAAGGTGGGCTTACCGTTGCAGGCAGCAGTATTACCATTTGCCACGAAGATACCAGTATCGCAGGCCGGAGAATCACCCTGTCCTTTCTGGGCCGCGTGACGGTAGACCAGATAGCTGGAGGGTGCGGCTCATGATGGACTTGCGAAAAATCGGTTTGCAGCGTGGCGTGGGTATGCTGGAGGTGCTCATCGCCTTGTTGGTGTTGGCTGTTGGTGCTCTGGGTTTTGCAGGGGTGCAGATGGTAGCCATGCAGAAGTCCGAAGACGCGAACTATCGAAGCACTGCCATGCTGATCGCACAGGATGCGGTAGAGCGCATTCAGGCAAACCCTTCCGAGCTCGCGGATTACCTCAGTGATGATCCTGTTGAAACCCCCGAAGACGTTCCTGACCAAACCTGCTCCAACGATTGCGATATCAGTGCGCTGGATCTTTCCCAGCTTGCCTGGGCTGCGAGTAGAGGTTTGCCTAACGGGCAGATAAAAATAGATGGCTGCGAGTTTAACGGTCTGACCTGTGTTGTGGTTAATTGGGGAGGGCGCGCGGCAGGCGGAAATGGAATTGACGATTGCATGAATGACGATGGGATAAACCTGTCTGAAGATGCCAACTGCCTGGTTTTGGAGTTCAGTCGATGAAATACGCCGAACGGGGCTTTACCCTTATAGAGCTTATGATCGCCTTGCTGCTTGGCTTGTTGTTGAGCCTCGCGGCAATCCAGCTATTGATGACTAATCAGCGGGTGTTCTCCCTGCAGGATGCAGTCACGTCGGTTAACGAAGACGGTCAGATGGTGCTGCGCTATATCGCTTCGGACGTTCGCAATGCCGGGCGGGGAAGTCAGATCGAAGGGTTTGTGCAGCCAGTGGTCCTTCAACTCGATATAGAAGACTCGGAGGGGAATTCTGTGGCCTTCGAGTCTTCAGACGGAGGGGATGGCGGCAATGACGAGCTGGTAGTTAGTTATCTGGCACAGGGTGCTTGCCAGGGCGCGGACCTGACCAGCGGTGGAGCCAATCCCGAAGGGGAGATCGTCGTTAATCGATATTACGTCGTTAATGAGGTATTGCGCTGTTCCAGCCTGCGTCGACTGGCCTCTGGTGCATATCAGGCGCTATCTCCTGGTGCTGTCGACCTGATCTCTGGTGTGGAGAGCTTCCAGGTTCTTTATGGCGTGGATACCAATATCGATAACGCCATCGGTGCCACCAAGTATGTAACAGCGACCGATTTGGCAGCGAGTGATGCGATTGTGGCGATCAGACTGGCCATTCTTCTGCGTAGTAGTGATAACCGGCTGCCGGTTCCTGAGGGAGTGCAGACATTTTTTGTGCTGGATCAGGAGGTCGAGACTCTGGAAGATCGTGGCCTGCATCGTGTTTTTTCCACAACAGCGCAGGTCCGTAATGTTTACTGGGATGGGATTTGATATGCGCCTGACGAATAGAGGGCACGGGAGCCAGCAAGGGTCTGCCTTGATCGTTGCGCTGATTATTCTCCTGATGGTCTCGGTACTGGGTATTTCGGCGATGCGTACCAGCATTTTTTCATCAAAGGTCGCTACCGGTATTCAGGCCGATACCATGACGTTTGATGCAGCCGAATCTGCTGTTGCCAGAAGCTTGAGGCAGTTGCGTGGGTTTACCGAAGCCGAGCTTTCAAAGGCAGTGCTGAATGGAGCGTCTTTGCAGAATTGCTTGCTGCCGGATGGGTCTCTGAAGGACGGAGCCTGCGGCGAGTCTGATCGCATGGACTCCCGAGAGCTTTTGCAAGCTGGTACTTATATCGTGCATTTGAAAAACAACTGCCGGATGGTCTCGGGTAGTGATGTAGAACTCTATCGCGATTATGTGATCGATGTGCTTGGTCAAAGCAATATGCAGTCGTACGAGATAGAAAATAATCATCTGCAGGAGGCCTTGAAAGTAGGCCTCGACTGTATTCAGTACTAGCGCTTTGGAGGCAACATGAAACTGGTCAATCGTTATACGCCTGTTGCTTTTTTTGCTGCACTGGCGGTGCTCTGCCCTGCCAAGCTGTGGGCTGAGGATATTGAGGTTTACTATTCTGAGGTGTTGTCTGACGACTCGGTGAACAAGAATATTGCCAACGTCATGATTATGCTGGATACCTCAGGCTCCATGCGTAATTGTGAGACTGGATCTGGGTCCAACTGGTGTACCAACAGTGATTGGCGTGAGCGAAGAATCAACCTGTTGCACGATGCAGTGGAGACGATTCTTGATGACGCGGATGAGAATGTAAGAATCGGTCTTGGTCGTTTTAATAACGATAGTGATGGTGGCTATATCATGTTGCCGGTAATGCCTGTCACTGAAAAAACTCGTCCATATTTTGACTCTGCATTGAACTCGATTAACCCCAGTCGAAATGTTCGTTATCCAGATGGCGGCATGCCGAGCGGTGGAACTCCCACATCTCAGGCGTATGAAGAAATGGCCCAGTATATGCTGGGTGGTAGTCGGAATGAAAATTACGGAACTAGTGGCGGCCGTTATTGCATTAAAGATGAATATGAAGAGCAGTGTACTACTGAGTACCAGTACACTGACGGTCAGCCAGTAGACTTTTGTGATGTAAGCGAGCCAACATGCTCCGCCTCTTATGGTGGTTGGAGAACTCTGCCTGCTAACCAAAGCTGCACTGTTGGTGACTTGTGTCAGATTAGCTGGAGTGACCGTATTGAGTATGATTGGTGGCGGTCTCGCCCAGACTGTCCTTCCGATGCGGCTGTATGTGAATACTTTAGCGGCTTTTTTTATCGCGCGTACCGGAAAGGTCTTTATCAGCAGCGAGAAGTCGTCTACACCGAAAGCGAGGTTTTAAGCGAGGTTACTTACTGCGAGATGGTGTCCACAGGTGACTGTGCTGAATATGTTCAGATTACTAATGGGCAGAATTATCAGTCTCCCATTGTTGAGGCGAACCAATGCGAGTCGAATCATATTATTTTGTTTACCGACGGCGCGCCTTCTGGTGATAGTCCGGGTAGTGTTGATCTTGTTTCATGCAGGAATGGGTCTTACGACTGTCAAGTGCGCATCGCCCGTCATTTGAATCGTGAGAATAATTCGGTAGGACGCGAGATCAAGACACACAATATCGGACTGTATATGGGGTCTGATACGCTGGCTAATATGCAAAGCGTGTCCGCTGCCGGTGGAGGTAGTACTTATAACTCCGATAACGCAGAAAGTTTGCTTCTGGCGTTTCAGTCCACGCTCGACCTGATCGCCGATGAAGCCAATACCATGGTCTCTCCCGGTGTTGCAGTCAGCCAGAGCCAGCGTTTTCAGCACCTGGATGAGATGTACTTTTCCCTGTTCAAGCCAATGCAAAGCAGTTTCTGGAACGGAAACCTCAAGCGTTATCGGGTTGAAGTAGAAGATGGTGAAGCTGCTTTTTATGACGCAGCCGGGAATGACGCGATGGCCGGGACGTCTTTTGCCAGCACCGCGCGTAGCTGGTGGAGCCGCACTGCTGATGGATCGGATGTGATGCTGGGCGGCGCTCGTGATCGCCTGGATACGACGGCGCGTAGACTGTTTTACTCACCTTCGCTGGGTGCTGACCTACAACGATTTGATTTGGATGATTTCACCAACGCAGAGTTGTTCTTGCCTGACAATGCAACGGATGCTATTCGCGGTAACGTGGAACGTGAACTGCTGAATATGTGGGGTGATCCGCTGCATAGCCGTCCGATTATGGTCAATTATGGTGGCACTTACGTTGGTGATGAATTCGTTGAAGACAACATCGTGTTTGTGTCTACCAATGCGGGTATGTTGCACGCAATAGATACCAGTAACGGCGATGAGAAATTTGCCTTTATGCCCTATGAGTTCATCTCGAAGGCATCCAGGTATACGGTTGATAGGCCGTCTCTGGCAGGGGGCAATAAGCGCCAAACCTATGGGCTGGACGGGACCTGGACTGCATGGCGGCAGTCGGGGGCTACGTTGGAAGATGCGCCTTCCAAAGTCATGATTTATGGCGGCATGCGTCGCGGTGGCAATAGTTACTTCGCATTGAACGTAACTGATGTAACTTCGCCTGAGCTTGCGTGGCAAATTACTGGCGGTGCCGGTGACTTCGTTGATTTGGGGCAGACATGGTCAACACCGAAAGTGTCCCGTTTCCCGGATGGTGATGGTGGCAGTATTCCGGTTGTGATCTTCGGCGGGGGCTACAGCCCTGCGGATCACGATGATCATCAATCCAGACGCAGCACCGATGCAAAAGGCAATGCGATTTACGTTGTCCATGCTGAAACGGGTGAGCTTGTATGGTCGGCAGGGAGTCGAACCGCAAACGTTGTCACGGCTGTATCGAGTATGACGCACTCAATACCGGGGAGCATTGCGGTTGTAGATTCTGACTCTGATGCTGTTGCTGATCACCTGTATTTCGCGGACTTGGGCGGTCATCTGTTCCGTGCGGATATTGACGAGTCTGAAGCCAAGGCGCACAGCGTTACCTTGCTCGCAAGCTTGGGCGGCTCTGGAGAAAATCATCGTCGGTTCTACGAGCAGCCCACAGTGTCATATGTTCGTGATGGCGCTTATTCCAGCTACTTTGTGTCATTGGCATCGGGTTATCGCGCCCATCCGTTGGATGTCGAGACGCAGGACGCTTTGTTTGTCTTGCGTGATCGTCAGCCGTTCGGGGGAGGCGCCAAGCCGGCTGCTACTGTGTCTGATTTTTCTGACGTGACAACTGGCGCGACGGTAGACACCACAAAGCGCGGTTGGTATTTGAAATTGGATAAAGAGGAAGGCGAGAAGTCGTTGTCATCTCCGGCTGTTCTCAACTACGAGATACTTTTTACCACCTACTCGCCGAGTACACCTTCGGATGATCAGCGTGATCCATGCTCGGTGAACTACGGGCAGTCATACCTGCATCGTGTAAACCTGAAAACCGGTGAAGGCGAACGATACTCTCTGGTGCAGCCTGGTTTGCCACCGGGTGTGACTGTGTTGTTTGGTGAAAACGGCGACACAGCTATCGTAATCGGTACTGAGGTGGTCAAGCCGGAGGGTAATGGTGGCCCAGTTGGCGGCGGTGGTGGCAGTGGTGGCACCTTCCGTGATCTGCGTCATGGACGCTGGATGCAGCTTTCACCGGATGATGCCGGGGCCATCAAGTTGCCCGTGGACGAGGAAGAGGGGGACGACGGACTGTGAATGCGAAGCTTAGTGTGAAAGGGTTTGCCCGCAGTGCCGGGTTCACACTGATCGAGTTGATGATTGTGGTGGTGATCGTGGGCATTCTTGCTGCGGTCGCCTACCCCTCGTATCAGGAGTACGTTCGCAGCACTCGGGAGGCTGAGGCAAAGGGGTTGATAATGGAGTACGCCAGTTCGCTTGAAGCGTTCAGGTCGAAGAATTTTGCATACCCGGCTGACGAGTCCACCGCAAAAACGATGGCGCCCGGCGGGTTGTATGACGGCGGTTATTATACGCCGGTATACAATCGTGTGAGCCCTCACGCCTTCACCATAACCGCCACGCCGAAAGGGGTTATGGTGGGTGAGCAGACGCTTAAGTTTGAAACGCTCAACGGTGGCGCTCAATGGGATGATTGAGGTGCGCTGATTAAGCCTTTTGGATTGACTCCAGCAACACCCCTGATTCCATGTGATGGGTATAAGGGAATTGATCGAACAGGGCGCACCGCACTACGCGGTGCGTTTTTGTAAGTTCCTGCAGGTTTTCGGCAAGCGTTTCAGGGTTGCAGGAAATGTACAGGATGCGGCGGTAGCCTTTCACCAGTTCCAGTGTGGCCGGGTCGAGGCCGGCCCGTGGCGGATCGACGAATACGGTGCCGAACTCGAAACCGCTCAGGTCAATGCCCTGCAAGCGGCGGAACGGCCGCACGCCGGTCAGGGCCTGGGTGACCTCTTCGCTGGCCAGGCGGACCAGGGTGACGTTTTCCACAGCATTGATCTGCAGGTTTTCCTGAGCCGCACGAACCGAGCTTTTTGCCAGTTCGGTCGCCAGTACTCGGCGGAAGCGGGTGGACAGCGGCAATGTGAAGTTGCCGTTGCCGCAGTACAGTTCGAGCAGATCGTCGTCGTTTTCACCTGCGGCATCCAGGGCCCAGCTCAGCATGTGCTGGTTCACTTCGCCGTTGGGCTGGGTGAAGCCCCCTTCGATTTGCTGGTAATGCCACTGGCGACCGGCCACCTCCAATGTTTCCGTCACATGATCCGTCTGCAGTACGCGCTTCTGTCCGCGGCTGCGGCCGATCAGCTGCACTCCCAGTTGCTCGGCCAGTGCCCTGGCTGGTGCGTCCCAGCTGTCATCCAGCGGGCGGTGGTAACAAAGGGTAATCAGTGCCTGGTCAGACAGGGTGGTCAGAAACTCGATCTGAAACAGCTTGCGGCCGAGCACGGGATCAGCCTTGCAGGCGTCGAGCAGCGGCATCATTAACGCGTTGATGCGGCGGCTGGCGATAGGCAGTTGCTCGATCAGGATCGGGCTGCGCTTGTCTCCCTGCGCGAACATGGCGTAATACGGCACCCCGGCTTCGTACCAGAGACGAAACTCGGCGCGCAGGCGGAAGTGCTCCCGTGCCGACTCAAACACGTCAGGCTCAGGGGCGCTGAAGGACGCGAGCAATGCCTTGAGGCGCTCACGCTTTTCGTTGAGTTGCGCGTCGTACTGCTCGGGCTGGAATGCGGTGCTCATCAGTTAAACAGCGCCAGTTTGATCACGAACAGCCCCGCCAGGATATACAGGCTGGGGTTCAGGTCACGCCAGCGTCCGGCCAGGACCTTGATCAGCGTCCAGCTGATAAAGCCCAGGGCGATACCGTTGGCGATCGAGAAGGTCAGCGGCATGGCCAGTGCGGTTACCACGACTGGGGCCGCCTCGGTCAGGTCATCCCAGTTGATCTGCACCAGGCCGTGGGTCATCAGCACGGCGACGAACAGCAGCGCTGGTGCAGTCGCGTAGCCCGGTACCGCGGTGGCCAGTGGCGAGAAGAACATGCTGAGCAGAAACAGCAGGGCGACCACGCAGGCGGTCAGGCCGGTGCGGCCGCCCGCGCTGATACCGGCAGTAGATTCGATGTAGCTGGTGGTGGTGGAGGTGCCAAGCGCGGCGCCGGCCATGGTGGCGGTGCTGTCGGCCATCAGTGCGCGGCCCAGGCGCGGCATCTTGCCATCCGGCTCGACCAGGTTTGCCTTCTGCGCGACCCCGATCAGGGTGCCGGAGGTGTCAAACAGATCGACGAACAGGAAGGCGAAGATCACGCTAAGCAAGCCGACTTCCAGGGCGCCCTTGATGTCCAGTTCAAGAAAGGTGGGTTTCAGGCTGGGTGGCGCGGAGACGATGCCGTTAATGTGGCTCAGGCCAATGATGAAGCTGATGGCCGTGATCAGCAGAATGCCGATCATCACGGCCCCGGTGACCTTGCGATAGGCCAGGGCCACAATCACTGCAAAGCCTGCAGCAGCGAGCAGCGGTTCGGGTTTGCTCAGGTCGCCCAGAGCTACCAGGGTTGCCGGGTGATCAACGACCAGGCCCGCACTTTTCAGCGCGATCAGTGCCAAAAACAGGCCGATACCGGCGGCAATCGCCGAGCGCAGCGGCAGCGGGATGCTGTTGATGATCCACTCGCGGATGCGGAACAGGCTGAGCAGGAAGAACAGAAAACCGGAGAGAAAGACGGCGCCCAGCGCTACCTGCCAGCTGTAGCCCATCGAGCCGACAACGGTATAGCTGAAAAAGGCATTCAGGCCCATGCCGGGGGCCAGTGCAATCGGGTAGTTGGCCCAGAGCCCCATGACCAGGGAGCCGATGGCTGCAGCCAGACAGGTTGCCACAAAGGCAGCACCGGGGTCAATGCCGGCGTCGGCCATCATCATCGGATTGACGAAGATGATGTAAGCCATGGTCAGGAAGGTAGTGACGCCGGCAAGTACTTCGGTGCGTACGTTGCTACCGTTTTCGCGCAGTTTGAACAGTTTTTCCAGCATGAGAGGCGGCTTTCCGGTCAGGAGGGCAGAAAGCGACGCATTGTAGCTGATTCGCAGCACCGGGTGAATTTTTGCCGACAATGTGTCAGGCTTGTTGGCCATTTTTTGCGGAGGCTCCCCATGAGCAACATGATTGATACCGACGAGAAACGCGTCAGCTACGGCATCGGCCGTCAGATGGGCGAGCAACTGCTGGCCAGCAATATTCCCGATCTGGCGTTGGAGCTGGTTGCGGCCGGCCTGAAGGACGCTTTCCAGCAGCAGCCCAGCCAGGTGCCTGAGGCAGAGCTGCAGGCGGCGTTCCAGGTGCTGCAGGGCAAGATGCAGGCCGCTGCTGAAGCCGCTGCGGCGCAAGCTGCACAGGCCGGCGTTGATTTCCTGGCCGAGAATGCCAAGCGTGAGGGTGTCATTACCCTGGAATCCGGTCTGCAGTACGAGGTTGTTACCGCCGGTACGGGTGCAACGCCGGACGCCAGTTCAACTGTTCGCACTCACTACGAAGGCACGCTGATTTCCGGTGAGGTCTTCGACAGCTCCTACAAGCGCGGTCAGCCGGCCGAATTCCCGGTTGGCGGTGTGATCGCTGGTTGGACCGAAGCCCTGCAACTGATGCAGGAAGGTGCCAAGTGGCGTCTGTATATCCCGTCCGAGCTGGCCTATGGTGCTCGTGGCGCGGGTAACAGCATTCCGCCGCACAGCGCGCTGATTTTCGATATCGAGCTGATCAAGGTTCTCTGATCGGTCTGGACGCGGTTCCGCGTCCAACCCATTGCCGGGCGTGCGCCTGACCCCGATCCCTGCGCAGGGTCACGGCATGTCGTGACCGTGGGGTGGTAGCCGTGAGTGTCGGTACATCTGTTGGTTTATATGCGGCCGGTTTGCGGACGCGACATGTCGCGTCCCTACAGATGCATCGTATGACCACGGCACGCCGTGACCGGGCCACCCCGCTGGGTTTCAGGTGTGGCGCCCTCTGCACGGAGAGGGCCTGAAATTGCTTAGAAGCTGCGCTTGACTGCGAAACGCGCCAGTTGCTCCAGGGCGTCGCGGTAGGTTGATGCCGGCAGGGCGTCGAGCAGCGCGACGGCGCGATCAGCGTGCTCCTGCGCGAGGCGTGCGGTGTAATCCAGGGCGCCACAGTCGGTAACCGCTGCACGGATCGGCGCGATATCGTCCGTACCACCCTTTTGAATGGCGCTCCGTACCAGCGCGGCCTGTTCGGCGCTGCCGTTGCGCATCGTATAGATCAGCGGCAGCGTGGGCTTGCCTTCAGCCAGATCGTCGCCAACGTTTTTGCCCATTTCGGCGGCGTCACCGCTGTAATCCAGCAGGTCGTCCATCAGCTGGAATGCGATGCCGAGGGCGTCGCCATACTGGCGCAAGGCTTCGGTCTGTTCGCTGCTTGCCTTGCTGAGAATGGCGGCGCTGTGGCACGCGGCTTCAAACAGCATGGCAGTCTTGCTGCGGATGACTTCCATGTAGGTGGCTTCGTCGGTATTGGCGTCACGCACCTTGGAAAGCTGCAGCACCTCGCCTTCGGCAATCACGTTGGTCGCGTTGGCAAGGATGCGCATGACGTCCAGCTCGCCGAGGGCAACCATCATCTCGAAGGCTCGCGAATAGAGGAAGTCGCCGACCAGTACGCTCGGCGCGTTGCCCCAGAGGGCATTGGCGGTGGAGCGTCCGCGGCGCATGTCGGAGGTGTCCACCACGTCGTCATGCAGCAGGGTGGCGGTATGCAGGAATTCAATGATGGCAGCCAGCTTGTGCTGGTCCGGACCGTGCGCATCGCAGGCTCTGGCGCTGAGCAACACCACCAGGGGGCGCAGACGTTTGCCGCCGGCGCTGATGATGTAATGGCCGATCTTTTCCACGAGGGGTACCCGGGAGTGCAGTTGGTCCAGGATTAGCTGGTTGACCGCAGCAAAGTCTCCGGCGACCGGCTCGTAGAAAGGCAACGTGCTCATTGATTGCAGAATTCCAGAAAAGGTTCCGCGGCATGCTAGGTTGCGGGCCCCAAGCTGTCAAGGAACGCGGGTTTTGCGCGCATTGTGGTACTTGCTTAATGTCGGCCGGTTGAGTAAAATCCGCGCCCTGAGATAAAGCATCCCTGTTTTGACAATGGCAAGGTCGACTTCGATAGGCGAAGTCACTTGCAGCCATGCCAGCCAATAACCATTCCTCTAAAGCGCTGGGTGAGCAGGATTACGGAGAAAGCAACATGTACGCAGTCATTGTTACCGGCGGCAAGCAATACAAGGTCGCTGAAGGCGAGTTCCTGAAAGTAGAGAAACTGGACGCTGAAACCGGCGCTACCATCGAGTTTGACAAGGTTCTGCTGGTTGCAAACGGCGACGACGTCAAGATCGGTGCTCCGGTTGTTGAGGGTGCCAAGGTGACTGCAGAAGTCAGCGCGCACGGTCGTGGCGACAAAGTTCGCATCATCAAGTTCCGTCGCCGCAAGCACCACATGAAGCGTCAGGGCCACCGTCAGTGGTACACCGAAATCAAGATCACCGGCATCTCTGCCTAAGCTGATTCAGGAGAGTAAAGACTCATGGCACACAAAAAAGCAGGCGGTTCCACGCGTAACGGCCGCGATTCAGAATCCAAACGACTTGGTGTGAAAATGTACGGTGGCCAGGCCATCGTTCCGGGCAACATCATTGTTCGCCAGCGTGGCACCGAGTTCCATCCCGGCAAGAACGTCGGCATGGGCAAGGATCACACTCTGTTCGCCAAGGTCGAAGGTGTGGTCAAGTTTGAAGTCAAAGGCAAGTTCGGTCGTCGTTACGTCAGTGTCGTAACCGCCTGATAAGCCCCAGCTTCTGAAAAGCCCTGTCTTGCGACGGGGCTTTTTTGTTTGTAGCGTATCTTTTCCAATAGCCCGTCCCGCCTGGGAAGGGGAGATAAATGAAATTTGTTGATGAGGTAGCCATTACGGTCAAGGCCGGTGATGGTGGTAATGGCTGCATGAGCTTCCGTCGCGAGAAGTTCATTCCCAAGGGTGGTCCGGATGGTGGAGACGGCGGTGACGGCGGCTCTATCTACCTTGAGGCTGATCCCAATCTGAATACGCTGGTCGACTACCGCTATACGCGCCGCTTCAATGCGCAGCGTGGCGAGAATGGTCGCGGCAGTGACTGTACTGGCGCCAAGGGTGAGGACATGGTTCTCCCTGTGCCGGTTGGTACTACCGTGATTGATGCGGGGACCCAGGAAATCATTGGTGACCTGACCGAGGCTGGACAGCGTCTGCTGGTAGCGCAGGGTGGTTTCCATGGTCTGGGTAATACCCGGTTCAAGTCCAGCGTGAATCGGGCGCCGCGTCAGACTACGCAGGGTTCGCTGGGCGAGCTGCGTGATCTGAAGCTGGAGCTCAAGGTGCTGGCGGACGTGGGTTTGCTGGGTCTGCCGAACGCGGGCAAGAGTACCTTTATTCGCTCGGTTTCTGCGGCCAAGCCGAAGGTGGCTGATTATCCGTTTACCACCATGGTACCGAATCTGGGTGTGGTCGATGTTGGGCAGTTGCGCAGCTTTGTGATCGCGGACATTCCGGGTGTTATTGCCGGTGCTGCCGATGGTGCGGGTTTGGGGACGCGTTTCCTCAAGCACTTGTCGCGCACGCGTCTGTTGCTGCATCTGGTCGATATGGCGCCGCTGGATCAGTCCGATCCGGTGGAAGCGGTCGAAACCATTATTCACGAGCTGGGCAAGTTCAGTCCATCGCTGACCCTGCGTGAGCGCTGGCTGGTGCTGAACAAGTGCGATCAACTGCTGGAAGACGAGCAGCAGGCGATCCTGGATGATGTGGTCGAGCGTCTGGAGTGGGAAGGTCCGGTGTACGTTATTTCCGCCTCCGAGCGTCTGGGTACTGCGGAGTTGGCCAAGGATGTAATGAACTGGCTCGATGAGCGTGAGCATCGTCTGGTCGAGGATGAGGAATACGCTGCCGAGATGGCTGAGCTGGATCAGCGTATCGAGGATGAGGCGCGTGCCCACATTCAGGATCTGGATGATCGTCGCGCGCTGCGCAAGCAGGGTATTTCGGCGGATGATCTGGATGATGACGACGACGAGGATGACGAGGACGGTCCGGAGATCTTCTACGTCCACTGATTGCTTCGAGTTGTCAGGTGAAGAGTTCCGTGGCGGCCGCCGCTGCTGCCGCGGTTTGTCTTTGGCATTTTGTTGATGGGATCAGCATGCGTGAAAAGGTAACCGGGGCCCGTCGCTGGGTGGTCAAGATTGGCAGTGCGCTGCTGACCGGCGATGGACGTGGTCTCGATCAGGCGGCGATGGCGGTATGGGTTGAGCAATTGGCGGCATTGCGTGCCTCCGGTGCGCAAGTGGTATTGGTGTCTTCCGGTGCGGTTGCGGCCGGTATGAGTCGTCTTGGTTGGTCCGAGCGACCGAAGACGACTCATGACCTGCAGGCGGCTGCTGCCATCGGGCAGATGGGGCTGGTGCAGGCCTGGGAGTCGAGCTTTCAGCGTCACGGGCTGTCCACCGCCCAGATTCTGCTGACCCATGACGATTTATCTGATCGCAAACGTTACCTGAATGCGCGCAGCACCTTGCGTGCGTTGCTGGACCTGGGCGTTATTCCGGTTATCAACGAAAACGATACGGTGATCACTGACGAGATCCGCTTTGGCGATAACGACACCTTGGGTGCCCTGGTAACCAATCTGGTCGAGGCGGATCTGCTGGTTATCCTGACGGATCGTGACGGCCTGTTCACTGCTGATCCGCGCAGCAACCCGAGTGCCGAGCTGGTGTCGTCGGCGATGGCTGACGATCCGGCGCTGGATGCGATGGCGGGTGGCAGTTCCGGTGCGCTTGGTCGGGGCGGTATGGCGACCAAGCTGCGAGCTGCGCGCCTGGCGGCTCGCTCCGGTGCGGCAACCGTAATTGTTGGCGGACGCATTGAGCGGGTGATTGATCGTCTGCATGCGGGAGAATCGCTCGGCACGTTGCTGCTGTCGGAGAAAGGCATGCTTGCAGCGCGCAAGCAGTGGCTGGCCGGGCATTTGCAGACGCGTGGTCGCCTGTTGCTGGATGCGGGTGCGGTCAGGGCGTTGCGTTCCGGCAGAACCAGTCTGTTGCCAGTCGGTGTGACCGCAGTTGAGGGTGGTTTCCGCCGTGGTGAGATGGTGGTCTGCGTGGGGCCTGACGGGCGCGAGGTGGCGCGCGGGCTGGCCAATTACGCGGCGCAGGATGCGGCGCGTATCGCCGGTAAGTCGACCGATGAGATCGCCGGCATCCTCGGTTACATCGACGATCCGGAGATGGTGCACAAGGACAATCTGGTCCTGGTGTGACCGGTGCGGCCATGGCATGCCGTGGCTCTGCATGGCTATTACCCACCACTCGTCATTCCTGCGCAGGCAGGAATCCAGTGATGCGTCGGAGCGCGCATGGATCCTCGCCTGCGCGAGGATGACGGGGTGGGGCGGTCGCAAGGTCGCGACATGCCGTGGCTGCATCCGCGCACGCACCAACCAGCAGTGCACCAATAACCAGGGGTGCCGCCACGCGGCCGCGGCATGCCGTGGCTCTGCACGGCTATTACCCACCACCCGTCATTCCTGCGCAGGCAGGAATCCGGTGACGCGTCAGCGCACGTATGGATCCTCGCCTGCGCGAGGATGACGGGGTGGGGTGGCCGTAGGGCCGCGACATGCCGTGGCTGCACCTGCGCACGGACCAACCAGCAGTGCACCAATAGCTAGTGGTGCCGCCACGCAGTCACGGCATGACGGCTCACGTCGTGTTGGTGCGTGATATGGCGCGGCTTGATGCGTAACCCCTGTGCCCGGCTATAGTGCCTACCACTCGTCATTCCTGCGCAGGCAGGAATCCAGTGATGCGTCAGAGCGCGCATGGATCCTCGTCTGCGCGACGATGGCGGGGTGGTAGGGTGTGGGGCAGCCGTAGGGACGCGACATGCCTTGGCCGCACCCGCGCATGCGCCAACCAGCAGTGCACCAATAACCAGTGGTACCGCCACGCGGCCACGGTTGGCTATGGCTCTGCACGGCTATTACCCACCACTCGTCATTCCTGCGCGGGCAGGAATCCAGTGGTGCTTCGGAGCGCGTATGGATCCTCGCCTGCGCGAGGATGACGGGGTGGGGTGGTCGTAGGGCTGCGACATGCCGTGGCTGCACCTGCGCACGGACCAGCCAGCAGTGCACCAATAGCTAGTGGTGCCGCCACGCAGTCACGGCATGACGGCTCACGTCGTGTTGGTGCGTGATATGGCGCGGCTTGATGCGTAACCCCTGTGCACGGCTATTACCCATCACCCGTCATTCCTGCGCAGGCAGGAATCCAGTGATGCGTCAGGGCGGGTATGTATCCTCGTCTGCGCGAGGATGACGGCGTGGTGGGGTGTTGGGCGGTCGTAGGGACGCGACATGTCGCGTCCGCAATATTGCGTATTTTCTGCAGGCACAAAAAAACCGGCCAAGGCCGGTTTTTTCATTCAGCAAGAACAGCGGTATCAGGCGGCTTCAGCCATGGCCTTGATGTGCGCGTTCAGGCGGCTCTTGTGGCGAGCGGCCTTGTTCTTGTTGATGATGCCTTTGTCAGCCATGCGGTCGATGACCGGAACAGCAGCGGTGTAGGCTGCCTTGGCTTTGTCGAGGTCCTTGGCATCAATCGCCTTGACGACGTTTTTGATGTAGGTACGGACCATGGAGCGCAGGCTTGCATTGTGGTTGCGGCGCTTCTCGGCCTGCTTGGCGCGTTTCTTGGCTTGAGGTGAGTTGGCCACCGTCTTGCTCCTCAGAAAATCTGGATGAATTAGGTACAAACAAGGCCGCGTACTATGCCGCCGGTCTTGCCGATTGTCAAGCCTGTATGGGCTTGCTTGAACGGCTGTGTTGACCGGTGGTCACAGTGGCCGATGGGGCAGCATTTTACACACGTGCGGCCTGACAAGGGCAAGTGCGCGCCGCTATGATGGCGCTTTTATTTTGGTGCCATATTTCATGTCTCAACCTGCTGCTCCTGAACCTGCTGCACCCAAGGCACCAAGCCTGCTCAGATCCGGCCTTGTGGTCAGCGTCATGACGCTGCTGTCGCGGGTGCTGGGCATGGTGCGAGACATCGTGGTCGCCGCCTATTTCGGTTCGCAGTCCGAAGCGGATGCGTTCTTTATTGCATTCAAGATTCCCAATTTTCTGCGTCGCCTGTTTGCCGAGGGAGCCTTTGCCCAGGCCTTCGTGCCGGTGCTCTCGGAGTATCGCACCAAGTTCACCCTTTCCGAGGTCAGGCAACTGGTTGACCGCGTGACCGGGACCCTCGGTCTGACGCTGGCCGGGATCACGGCGCTCGGGGTCGCCGGCGCGCCCGTCATCATCACCCTGTTTGCGCCTGGTTTTCATGGCGATGACGCCAAGCTGGCGCTGGCGACCGACATGCTGCGCATCACCTTTCCCTATCTGTTTCTGATTTCGCTGACAGCGCTGTGTGGGTCGATCCTCAACAGTTATGGTCGGTTCGCGGTTCCGGCGTTTACGCCGGTACTGCTGAACGTCTGCATGATCGGCGCGACCCTGTTCCTTACACCGTATTTTGCGCAGCCGATCATGGCGCTGGCCTGGGGCGTGTTTATCGCGGGTGTTGCCCAGCTGCTGTTTCAGTTGCCGTTTCTGGCGCAGATCAAGTTGCTGCCGGTGCCGCGGCCCAATCGCCGTGATCCGGGCGTGAAGCGCATCATGACGCTGATGGTGCCGGCGCTGTTCGGCGTGTCGGTCAGCCAGATCAACCTGTTGCTGGATACCGTGCTGGCGTCCTTTCTGCAGACCGGCAGCATTTCCTGGCTGTATTACGCCGATCGGCTGTCGGAGCTGCCGCTGGGTGCATTCGGTATTGCCATCGGTACGGTCATTCTGCCGGCACTGTCGCGCCAGCATGCCGGTGAGGACCTCAAGGCATTCGGTCGCACGCTGGACTGGGCGGTACGCATGGTCCTGCTGGTCGGTGTGCCCGCTGCGCTCGCGCTGCTGTTACTGGCCGAGCCGCTGATTGCCACGCTGTTTCATTATGGTGCGATGACCGGCGATGACGTCAGCCAGTCGGCCGCTGCACTGCGAGCCTATTCCGTTGGTGTGATGACCTTCATGCTGATCAAGGTCCTGGCCCCTGGCTACTTTGCCCGCCAGGACACGAAAACGCCGGTGCGCATCGCCATTATCTGCATGGTCTCCAATATGGGGCTCAACCTGCTGCTGATCTGGCCGCTGCAGCACGTGGGCCTTGCGCTTGCCACATCGCTGTCGGCGCTGCTCAATGCCGGGCTGCTCTGGTGGGGGTTGCGCCGGGATGGTGTCTACCACGCGCAGCCGGGTTGGACGCGCTTCGCCCTCAGACTGTTTGCGGCAACCGCCGCGATGGCGGCGCTGCTATTGTGGATGGTGCCTGCAACGGCTGATTGGCTTGCGTGGGGCTGGCAGCGCAAGGCCTGGGAGATGACGTTGCTGGTGGTGGGCGGCATGGTGGTCTACCTCGGCATACTGTTTGCGCTGGGCCTGCGTATGCGTGACCTGCGCGGGGCACGGGGTTGAACGGCATGACGCGCAACCCCGCAAGCCTGTATACTGCGGCGTTTCGATTGACCCACCACTGACGAGCATTATGGAACTGGTCCGCGGTTTACATAACCTGCGGCCCCGGCACCGGGGCTGCGTCGCCACTATCGGCAATTTCGATGGTGTACATGTTGGACATCAGGCCATTCTGGCGCGCCTGCGTGCGCACTCCGAACGTCTCGGGCTGCCCGGCTGTGTCGTGATTTTCGAGCCGCAGCCGCGCGAGTTCTTCGCGCCTGATGCGGCACCGCCGCGGCTGACCCGCTTGCGCGAGAAACTGACCCTGCTGCAGCACAATGGGGTGGACCGGGTGCTGTGCCTGGCGTTCAATCGCAGGCTGCGCGAGCTGAGTGCCGAGCAGTTTGTGCAACAGGTACTGATTGATGGTCTGGGGGTTCGCCACCTTGAAGTTGGCGACGACTTCCGGTTTGGCTGTGACCGTTCCGGCGATTTTGCCTTCCTGCAACAAAGCGGGATTGCGCACGGGTTTACCGTTGAGGCCGCCAATACGGTTGCCGAGAGCGGCGAGCGGATCAGCAGCAGCCGCCTGCGCCAGGTATTGGCCGAGGGCGATTTTATTCTCGCCTCGCTGTTGCTTGGTCGCCCGTTCAGCATTACCGGGCGTGTGGTTTACGGGCAACAGCTGGGACGTACCATAGGTGCGCCGACCGCCAATGTTCAGCTCAAGCGGGTCAATCCGCCGCTGCACGGCGTATACCGCGTCAGCGTTGAGCTGGATGGTGTGGTGCTCAAGGGCGTGGCCAATATCGGCAAGCGCCCTTCGGTCAGTGGGGATGGCAAGGCGCACCTGGAGGTGCACCTGTTTGATTTTTCCGGCGATCTGTATGGTCGCCGGCTGACCGTCGTTTTTCACCAGAAGTTGCGGGACGAAAAGCGTTTCGACTCGCTGGACGCATTGCAGGCGGCGATCAAGGCCGATTTTGCTGCCGCCAGGGCCCAGTGGGGTCTGTAAATTTTTCGAGAGCCTGATAGAAAATGACCGACTACAAAGCGACATTGAATCTGCCCGCCACGGATTTTCCGATGAAGGCCGGGCTGCCGAACCGCGAACCTGAGACGCTCAAGCGTCTGGACGGCCTGTACCAGCGGATTCGGGAAGTCAGCCAGGGGCGTCCGCAGTTTGTCCTGCACGATGGCCCCCCGTACGCCAACGGCGTTATTCATATCGGTCATGCACTCAATAAGATCATCAAGGACATGATCGTCCGTTCCAAGACCCTGTCGGGCTTCGATGCGCCCTACGTGCCGGGTTGGGACTGCCACGGTCTGCCGATCGAGCACAAGGTGGAAACGACCCACGGCAAGCATCTGCCGGCCGATCAGGTGCGCGCGCTGTGCCGCGAATATGCCGGCGAGCAGGTTGCGCTGCAGAAGGCCGACTTTATCCGCCTGGGCGTACTGGGTGACTGGGACAACCCCTACCTGACCATGAACTACGCCAACGAGGCGGGCGAGATTCGCGCGCTGGGCCGCATGGTTGAGCAGGGCGTGGTGTTCAAGGGCCTCAAGCCGGTCAACTGGTGCTTTGACTGTGGCTCGGCGCTGGCCGAGGCCGAGGTCGAGTATCAGGACAAGAAGTCCGAAGCCATTGATGTTGCCTTCCCGGTCGAGGATGCCGACAAGCTGGCGGCGGCCTTCGGTCTGGATGCGTTGCCCAAGCCGGCCGCCATGGTCATCTGGACCACAACACCCTGGACCATTCCTGCCAACCAGGCGCTGAATGCCCACCCCGAATTCAATTACGCGCTGGTTGATACCGGTGAGCGCCTGCTGGTGCTGGCCGAGGACCTGGTTGCCGACTGTCTGGCGCGCTATGGCCTGGAAGGCCAGGTGCTCGCCACCACCGCCGGCGCGTCGCTTGAACTGATCAACTTCCGTCACCCGCTGTATGACCGCCTGTCGCCGGTCTATCTGGCCGACTACGTTGAGCTGGATGCCGGTACCGGTATCGTTCACTCCGCCCCTGCCTATGGTGAAGACGACTTCCGTACCTGCAAGCAGTACGGCATGCACAACGATGACATTCTCAGCCCGGTGCAGAGTAACGGTGTCTACGTTCAGGATCTGCCATTCTTCGGCGGCCAGTTCATCTGGAAGGCCAACCCGGCCATCGTCGCCAAGCTGGAGGAAGTGGGCGCGCTGCTCAAGCATCAGAGCATTCAGCACAGCTACATGCACTGCTGGCGCCACAAGACGCCGCTGATCTACCGTGCTACCGCCCAGTGGTTTGTCGGCATGGATGTGCCGGTCGCCGGTGGCGAGACCCTGCGCGAGCGCGCGCTCAAGGCCATTGAAGAGACCGACTTTGTTCCCGCCTGGGGCAAGCAGCGCCTGCACAACATGATTGCCGGCCGCCCGGATTGGTGTATCTCCCGTCAGCGTAACTGGGGCGTGCCGATCCCGTTCTTCCTGCACCGCGAGTCGGGCGAACTGCATCCGCGCACCGTCGAGCTGATCGAGCAGGTTGCCCAGCGCGTGGAGCAGCAGGGGATCGATGCCTGGTTCAATCTGGATGCGGCCGAACTGCTGGGCGACGAAGCAGCCCAGTACGAAAAGATCAGCGATACCCTGGATGTCTGGTTCGACTCCGGAACCACCCACTGGCATGTTATGCGCGGCTCGCACCCGATGGGCCACGATCAGGGGCCGCGCGCCGACCTGTATCTGGAAGGCTCCGACCAGCATCGCGGCTGGTTCCACTCGTCGCTGCTGACCGGTTGTGCGATCGACGGTCATGCGCCTTATCGTGGCCTGCTGACGCACGGTTTCACGGTCGACGAGAAGGGCCGCAAGATGTCCAAGTCGCTGGGTAACACCATCGCACCGCAGAAGGTCAACGACACCCTGGGTGCCGACATTCTGCGTCTGTGGGTGTCCTCGACCGATTACACCGCTGAAATCGCTGTGTCGGATCAGATCCTTCAGCGCAGCGCTGATGCCTACCGCCGTATTCGCAATACCGCGCGCTTCCTGCTGTCCAACCTGAGCGGCTTTGATCCGGCGACTGATGCTCTGCCGGCCGAGCAAATGCTGGATCTGGATCGCTGGGCCGTTGACCGTGCCCTGCTGCTGCAGCAGGAGATTGTCGAGGCCTACGAAACCTATCGCTTCTGGAATGTTTACCAGAAGGTGCACAACTTCTGCGTGCAGGAGCTGGGCGGCTTTTATCTCGATATCATCAAGGACCGTCAGTACACCACCCAGGCGAACAGTGTCGCGCGTCGCTCCTGTCAGACTGCGCTGTATCACATCGCCGAGGCGCTGGTGCGCTGGGTTGCGCCGATTCTGTGCTTCACCGCCGAGGAGCTTTGGCAGTACCTGCCGGGCGAGCGCAGCGAGTCGGTCATGCTCACCACCTGGTACGAAGAGCTTGAGGCGCTGCCGGAAGGGCAGGCGCTGGGTCGCGACTTCTGGGCCCAGGTCATGGGCGTGAAGGAGGCGGTCAACAAGGAAATGGAAAACCTGCGCAATGCCAAGGTACTGCGTGGCAACCTGGAAGCCGAAGTCACCCTCTACGCCGATGACAGCCTGCGCGCCGCGCTGGCCCAGCTGGGCGATGAGCTGCGCTTTGTGCTGATTACCTCGCAGGCTACCCTGGCACCGCTGGCCGAGGCGGGCGAGCAGGCGGTAGAAACCGAGGTTCCAGGCCTGAAGCTGCAGATCGTCAAGTCAGGCGCTGCCAAGTGTGCACGCTGCTGGCACCTGCGCGCCGACGTCGGCAGCCACGCCGCTCACCCGGACATCTGTGGCCGCTGCGTCGAGAACATCGAAGGCGCCGGTGAGGTACGCAAGCATGCCTGATGTCCGCAAGGGCAGTCTGATCTGGCTGGTGCTGTCGGCGCTGGTCATTGTGCTCGATCAGTTGACCAAATGGGTGGCTGTGTCGGAGCTGCAGCTGTATCAGCAGGTGCCGATCATCGATGACCTGTTCAGCTTCACCCTGGCCTACAACACCGGTGCCGCGTTCAGCTTTCTGGCCGACGCCAGTGGCTGGCAGCGCTGGCTGTTTGCCGTCATCGCAGTCGTTGTGAGCATAGTGCTGTGCGTCTGGCTGGCGCGGCTGGATCGCAGCAAGAAGCTTGAAGCCATTGCGTTGGCACTGATTCTGGGTGGCGCCATCGGCAACCTGTATGACCGGGTGATTCACGGCAAGGTGACCGACTTCATTCTGGTGCACTGGCAGCAGAGCTGGTTCTTCCCGGCCTTCAATATTGCCGACAGCGCCATTACCGTCGGTGCGGCATTGCTGCTGTTCGACATGTTTTTCGGCAGGAAGCCGGAGCAAAATTGATCGATGGCCCGCGCAAGCGGGCCCGGCTTTCCAGGCGAGATTCCCATGACAGAAACACGTATTGGTCACGAGTCCGAAGTAACCCTGCACTTTACCCTCAAGCTGCCCAATGGCGACGTGGTCGATACCACTACCGACAAGCAGCCAGCTACCTTCAAGGTGGGTGACGGCAGTCTGTTGCCCGGTTTTGAGCAGGTGCTGTTCGGTCTCAAGGCCGGTGACTGCCGCAGTTTCGAGATCGAGCCCGAGCGCGGCTTCGGGCCGGGCAATGAGCAGAATATCCAGACCATAGCCCGCGATCAGTTTGACGAAATGGAGCTGGAGCCGGGGCTGCTGGTGATCTTTGCCGACGCCGCCGGCGGCGAGTTGCCGGGTGTGGTCAAGCAGGTGCATGATTCGGTGGTCGAGGTTGACTTCAATCATCCGCTGGCCGGCAAGGTCATCACCTTTGACGTCGAAATCGTCGACGTGCGCTGAGCGCGTCAGCTCTCGGCCCATCCTTTCGATACTCCAGCGAGGCTTTTCATGCAGATCAAACTGGCCAACCCCCGCGGCTTCTGCGCCGGTGTCGACCGAGCTATCGAGATCGTCAATCGCGCGCTGGAAGTGTTCGGCCCGCCGATCTACGTGCGTCACGAGGTCGTCCATAACAAGTTTGTGGTCGAGGATCTGCGCAATCGTGGCGCGGTGTTTGTCGAAGAAATCGATCAGGTGCCGGATGACGTGATCGTTATCTTCAGCGCCCACGGCGTGTCTCAGGCTGTGCGTCAGGAGGCGGCAGATCGCGGTCTCAAGGTGTTTGACGCCACCTGCCCGCTGGTGACCAAGGTGCATATGGAAGTGACCCGCTATAGCCGCGAAGGGCGCGAATGCATCCTGATCGGCCACGCGGGTCACCCTGAAGTCGAAGGCACCATGGGGCAGTACGACGCCAGTAACGGCGGGGCAATCTATCTGGTTGAGGACGAGGCGGACGTCGAACGCTTGCAGGTGCAAGACCCTGAGCGCCTGGCGTTTGTCACCCAGACCACCCTGTCGATGGATGATACTGCGCGGGTGATCGACGCGTTGCGTGCACGCTTCCCGTCGATTGACGGGCCACGCAAGGATGACATCTGCTACGCCACCCAGAACCGCCAGGATGCCGTCAAGCAACTGGCTGCGTCCTGCGATGTGGTGCTGGTGGTCGGCAGCCCGAACAGCTCCAACTCCAATCGCCTGCGCGAACTGTCCGAGCGTATGGGCACGCCTGCCTACCTGATTGATGGTGCCGAAGAGATTCAATCAGCCTGGCTGGAGGGCGCGCAGAATGTCGGCGTCACCGCAGGTGCCTCGGCACCGGATGTGCTGGTGCGCCAGGTTATCGCCCACCTGCACGCCCAGGGTGCCACCGGCGCAGAGGAGCTGGCGGGCAAGGAAGAAAACATCGTCTTCAGCATGCCGAAAGAGCTGCGGGTGGTACAGCTGTAGGGGCGAGATACGCTGCGCCCGCGAATACGGTGCAGGCAGACCGCCGGGTGCGGCAACAGCCTGCGCATCTACCTTGCGGCCACGACATGTCGTGGCCCTGCAAAATCACGAAATATGAAACACCGCGGCGATGCATTGTAGGGGCGCGGCATGCCGCGCCCGCAGGCGTTGCGCTGTTGTTGACCGGGCGCTCACTGGCCGCTCGGCCACAGCCCCCTGATGGCGGCAATGCCCTGTGCGCCTGCGTGGTGGGCGGTATTCAGCTCGGCCAGCGTCAGCCCACCCAGCAGGTAGGCGGGCAGGCGGCAGCGTGTCAGCAGGGCGTGGGCCCGCTCCCAGCCGAGGGGCAGAGCGTCGGGATGGGTTTGTGTGGGCAGAACCGGCGACAGCGTTACAAAATCCACTCCCAGGGCTTCCGCCATCTGCAGCTCCTCTGCGTTGTGGCAGGAGGCCGCCAGCCAGCGGTGCTCTGGCAGCGGACGAACTGGTGTCGGCTGTTGGGCAAATTCGCGAAGCTGGGCAGTCGTCAGGTGCCAGCCGGCGCCTTCCATCACTGGTGCCTGATCACCCTTCAGCATAAATATGGCCTGGTCACCCCAGCGGGCCATCACCTGCTCGCACAGCGCCCGGTAGCGCGCGTCATCCAGCTGTGTCTGGCGCAGCTGGATCAGTCGCATGCCTGCCGCAACGGCTCGGCCAATGCCGTCCAGTACGTCGGGTTCGTCCAGACCCGGAGTCACCAGATAGCGGTCAGGCAACTGCGCGGCGGTGACGATCGGCTGATTGGCTGCCGGAAAGCTGAAGTCGTTCAGCTGTTGTTCGGTTACCCAGCGCACCGGCTGCCCCTCGGCGCCATGTGCGTCGCCACTGAAGCTGCTGACTTCCCACACATCCAGACGAATCTGTTTGTCTGTGTAATCGTGCTGCAAGTCGATCAGCGGGCGCGCGCTGATCACGGTTATCCCAAGCTCTTCCCTCAGCTCCCTGCGCAGCCCGTCGAGGCGGGTCTCGCCATCTTCCAGCTTGCCACCGGGAAATTCCCATAACCCGCCCTGATGTGCGTTGTCCGGGCGCCTGGCGATCAAGATTCGGCGCTGGGGGTCACGAATGACCGCCGCCATGACGTGAATGCGGCGCATGCTCAGCGCTCCGGCAAGTCGTCGGAAAAGATATCCTGCTCGTCGTCCTGACGGCCTTCAATCACGTGCTCTTCAGCCGCCCAGGCGCCCAGATCAATCAGCCGGCAGCGATGGCTGCAGAAGGGCCGTTCAGGGAAGCTGTCGTCCCAGGTGACCGGTGCCTTGCAGGTGGGGCAGTTGACCGTCAGTGTCATGCTTGGGACTCCAGCAGTTTGAGATAGCGCTGGTGCAGCGCGTCGACCTGGGCGTGAAGTGCCGCGAGGTCGCTGTCGTTGGTGAGGATGTCGTGGGCATGGCGCAGGCGCTCTTCCCGCTGGGCCTGTGCCTGCATGATGGCGCGCACCTGTGCCTCGGGCACCGCATCGCGCTGAACGGTGCGTGCGAGCTGCATGGCTTCAGGCACATCGACGACGATGATGCGCTTGGTCAGACTATTCTGGCCTGACTCGACCAGCAGTGGTGAGACCAGCAGCGCGTAAGGCGAGCGGGCGGACTGCAGATCGGTCATGATCTCTTCGCGAATCAGCGGGTGCAGCAACTGCTCCAGCCACTGGCGCTCCTGCGGTTCAGCGAATACCAGCTCGCGCAGGGCCGCACGATTCAGGTTGCCGTCCTCCAGCAGGATGGCATCGCCAAAGCGATCGACAATGTGGCTCAGGGCCGGCTTGCCCGGCTCAACCACAACACGGGACTTGAGGTCGGCGTCCACAACGTGGATGCCATGTTCGGCAGCAAAGCGATTGGCCGCAGCGGTCTTGCCACTGCCAATGCCGCCAGTCAGGCCTATGATCATCGGGTACGGATCCTCGGGATGGATGCCGGCTGCTGTCAGAAACCGGCGAACTGCAGATACTGGCTGGTGATTGTCTCACCCCAGATCAGCGCTATCCAGCCGGCAATGGCCAGATAGGGCCCGAAGGGCAGTGGTGTGCTGTTGGCTGCACCACGTGTCTTGAGAATAATGATACCGAGAATGGCTCCCACCAGCGATGACAGCAGGATGGTCAGCGGCAGAATCTGCCAGCCACCCCAGGCGCCAAGCATGGCGAGCAGCTTGAAGTCGCCGTAGCCCATGCCTTCCTTGCCGGTGATCAGCTTGAACAGCCAGTACACCGACCACAGGCTGAGGTAGCCGGCAATGGCGCCCCACAAGGCGGTATTGAGGTCGGTGTAAAGGCCGATGCTGTTGGCGATCAGGCCCAGCCACAGCAACGGCAGCACAAGGTCATCGGGCAGTAACTGGGTGTCGGCGTCGATCATGCTCAGGCTGATCAGGCCCCAGGTCAGCAGCAGCATGCCGCCGGCCGCCCAGCCAAAACCGTAGTGCCAGGCTACTACCATCGACAGCGCCGCCGTCAGAATCTCGACCAGCGGGTAGCGGGGGCTGATTGGCGCCCTGCATTGGCCGCAGCGGCCGCGCAGCAACAGGTAGCTGATTACCGGCAGGTTCTGCCAGGCCTTGATTTCAGTCTTACAGTGCGGGCAATGGGAGTGGGGCAGCAGCAGGTTGTAGGTGTCTGCGGCAGGGTGCTTTTTGTTGGGTTCGAGCAGCTCAAGCGCCTGTTGCCGCCACTCGCGCTCCATCATGCGCGGCAGACGGTGAATCACCACGTTGAGGAAGCTGCCAACGATCAGGCCAATCAGCCCGGCGAGCAAAACAAAGGCCAGCGCGTGGCTGGCCAGATAGTCAAGGAGTGGCATGGGTCAGACAACGTTACCCAGCTGGAAGATCGGCAGGTACATGGCGACAATCAGGCCACCGACCAGAATACCCAACACCGACATGATCAGCGGCTCGAGCAGGGTGGTCAGGTTGTCGACCTTGTTGTCGACCTCGGCCTCGTAGTAGTCGGCCACCTTCTCCAGCATGCCATCAAGGTTACCGGACTCTTCACCAATGCCGGTCATCTGCACCGCCAACGAAGGGAAGACCTTGGTGGCGCGCATGGAAAAATTGAGCTGGGAGCCAGCAGATACATCTTCCTTGATTTTCATGACCGCGTTGTAGAACACCACGTTACCGGATGCGCCTGCGACCGAGTCCAGCGCATCCACCAGCGGTACACCGGCAGCGAAGGTGGTGGACAGCGTACGAGCATAACGCGCTACAGCCGCCTGATAGACAATGTCGCCAACAATCGGCGCCTTTAGCAGAGTGCGGTCTTCGAAATCACGGAAGGGCTTTGATCGCAGGTGGGCCTGGGAGTAAGCGTAGCCTGTGCCAATAATCAGAATAAGCGCGACAAACCACCAGTTTTGCAGCCACTCGGATAGTCCAATCACAAACAGGGTAAAGGCCGGCAGCTCGGCGCCAAAGTTGGCGAACACTTCCTGAAATGCTGGCACCACCTTGAGCAGCATGATCGCGGTTACGATTACCGCGACCACGATCACCGCAATCGGATAGGTCATGGCCTTCTTGATCTTGGCCTTGAGTGCCTCGGTCTTTTCCTTGTAAGTCGCAATGCGATCAAGCAGCGATTCCAGTCGGCCCGACTGCTCACCTGACTCAACCAGGTTGCAGAACAGATCGTCAAAATACTTGGGGTGCTGGCGCAGGGAGTCTGCCAGAGTGTTACCGGCGGCAACGTCTGTCTTGATCTGGGTGACCAGTTTGCCAACGCTTGGGTTTTCTGCACCTTCGGCAATGATCTCAAACGCCTGAATGATGGGGACACCGGATTCCATCATGGTTGCCAGCTGGCGAGTGAAAAACGCAATATCCAGCGGTTTGATCGGCTTTGGTCGCTTGCCGAACAAGGTTGATTCGCGCTTGATCTTGGTGACCAGAATGCCCTGCTTGCGCAGCTGGGTTTTAACCAGTGCGGCGTTCTCGCCCTGAAGCACACCATCTATCCGGGTGCCCTTGCGATCCTTGCCCTCCCACTTGAAGGGGTAGAGTTTTTCTTCCTTGGCCTTCCTGGCGGCGGGTTTCTTTCTCAGTGCGGCTTGTTGCGCCATGACTTAATCCTTGGTCACTCGGTTGACTTCCGCCAGGCTGGTCACACCTTCTTCCGCCTTCATCAGCGCGGACTGGCGCAAGTTTCGGAAACCCTCACTCTGGGCTACGTCGGAGATCTGAATGGAGTTGCCGTCTTCCATGATGATGCGCTGCATCGCCGGAGTGATCTTGACAACCTCATAGATACCAACACGACCTTTATAACCGTCTTTACAGTTTTCGCAACCCACAGGGCCGTAAATTGTTATGCCTGCATCAATTTTTTCCGGTGTGAAACCTTCTTCCAGCAGCACCTCGCGGGGCACATCCATGGGCACCTTGCAGGACTTGCACAGCCTTCTTGCCAGACGCTGGGCGATGATCAGGTTGACCGAGGTGGCGATGTTGAACGAGGGCACACCCATGTTGCGCAGACGCGTCAGCGTCTCGGCGGCGCTGTTGGTGTGCAGGGTGGACATCACCATGTGGCCGGTCTGTGCCGCCTTGATCGCGATTTCGGCGGTTTCCAGGTCGCGGATCTCACCCACCATGATGATGTCCGGATCCTGACGCAGGAAGGCGCGCAGCGCCTGGGCAAAATCCAGACCCTGCTTGGGGTTTACGTTGACCTGGTTGACACCTTCCAGGTTGATTTCGACCGGGTCCTCGGCGGTGGAGATATTGCGCTCCATGGTGTTCAGGATGTTCAGGCCGGTATACAGCGATACGGTTTTGCCCGAGCCTGTCGGGCCGGTAACCAGAATCATGCCCTGCGGTCTGGCAAGGGCCGCCATATACATCTGCTTCTGGTCGTCTTCATAACCCAGCGCGTCGATACCCATCTTGGCGCTTTCGGAGTCGAGAATACGCAGCACCACCTTCTCGCCCCACAGCGTCGGCAGGGTATTAACCCGGAAGTCGATGGCCTTGCTCTTGGAAATCTTCAGCTTGATGCGGCCATCTTGCGGCTTGCGGCGCTCAGCCAGGTCCATGGATGACATCACTTTGAGGCGCGCAGCGATACGCACGCCCAGCTGCACGGGAGGCTTGGCTACCTCGTGCAGCACGCCGTCGGTACGGAAACGCACACGGTACATCTTTTCATAGGGCTCAAAGTGCAGGTCAGATGAACCCATGCGCACCGCATCGAGCAGCATCTTGTTGACGAAGCGAACTATAGGCGCGTCGTCCGCGTCAGTGCTTCCGTCCGCGCGGTCTTCATCCTTGACCGATTGAACGTCAAGCTCGTCCAGATCTGCATCGCCAATATCGCCCAAGCCACCGGTCGGGCTGTCGAGGTATTTTTCGATAGCGCTCAGCAGCTTGTCGTCTTCGACGATCACCGCGTCGGTCATCAGGCCGGTGTGGAACTGCACATCACTGAGGGCCTGCTGATTGGTTGGGTCAGAAATGGCCAGATACAGGCGTGAGCCGCGCTTGAACAGCGGCAGCACATTGTGCTGGCGCACCAGCTTCTCACTGACCAGCTCCTTGGGTTGAGCTTCCTTGTCCAGCGCGCTGAGGTCGAAGTAGGGGTAGCCGAATTCTTCAGCGCAGGTCATTGCCAGCGAGCGGGCGTCTGCCAGCTTCTTCTGCACCAGATGGGTAATCAGCGGAATCTTGTCCTGACTAGCCTGCTGGCAGGCTTTCGCGGCCACGTCGGCCTGGATAAGGCCTTCCTGCACAATACGTCGTGCGAGCCCTGAAAGAGCGGGGGTTTCCATGTGGCGATAGTCCTGATCTGCAAAAACGTCAATGCAGCAGACTATAGTACAGACGCCGCCGGGATTGAACTGTCCGGGTGGGCCTGCTGTGCGTGGGTTATCAGTGGGTAGCATGCGCCGGCAACGCCGGGGTGACAAAAAATGTCACTTTCTGTCGTGTGCTGTCTTGGTGCGCTCGCCCAGACGCTTTTGTGCAGCGGTACACAGGCCGCAACACAGCGCTTTGCACATTGGTCTGGTTTTTGCTTTCATCTATTTAGCCGCTCGGCTATCTCACTTAAAGGAGTAAACACATGAAAGCTCAAGTTCAAAAGGGTTTTACCCTTATCGAACTGATGATCGTGGTTGCGATCATCGGTATTCTGGCTGCCATTGCGCTGCCGGCGTATCAGGATTACACCGCTCGCGCCAAGATGTCCGAAGTCGTGCTGGCCGCCAGCTCTGCTCGTACTTGCGTAACTGAGACCGTACAGTCAAAAGGTCAGTCCGCTACCAGTAACCTGGATCAGTGTGGTGGCGACTTCGATGCTACTCGCTATGCTACCAACCTTGAAGTTAGCACCGACGGTGTTGTGACTGTTGATAGTCAAGACGATATTGAAGGCATCACTATCACCCTTTCTCCGGTTTATCAAAGCTCATTCCATATCACTGAGTGGGTATGTTCTGGCACTGTGACCGGTACCGATGCAAAGAACTCTTGGCTGCCGGGCTCTTGCCGCTAATGCAGTTCTGCTGTTGATTTGAAAAAGCCCCGCTTTGCGGGGCTTTTTCATATTAAGGAAAACTTGGCGTGTGGAATGTAATGACTAGGATCACTGGGCTCCGGTTTCTGCTAGTAGCACTTGCTGCGGCGCTGCTTTTTGTCGTGTACAAACAGGGCTTTGGTGGCGCTCTGTATTACGACGACTACGGAAACCTGGAAGGCTTGGCCAAGATTGTAGATTTGCAGTCCGCCAAGATGTTTATCTTCGATGGTTTTGCAGGCCCTTTGGGGCGGCCTATTGCGCTGGCCTCATTTGCACTGCAGGCGAACGGTTGGCCTGACAATAGCGCCGCACTTCTTCTGGTTAATACGCTTGTCCACATTTTTAACGCGTTGCTGATTGGAGCGCTGGGCTATCTCTGTGTACGCGTCAGCAGCAACTGCTCCGTAAATCAGGCGTTTTTTGCGGCTTTTGGTGCTGCCGCTCTGTGGGCAGGTTTGCCTTTGTTGGCGTCAACCTCATTGATTGCTATCCAGCGCATGACGGGGCTTGCGGCATTATTCAGTCTCTTGGGACTGGTCGGTTTTGTGTGGGGCTACAGGCTGTACTCGATGTCCCCGGTTCGCGCTTTGTTTGTTCAGTTCTTCTTGCTTGGGTTGGGCACCTTGCTGGCTATGTTCAGCAAGGAAAACGGTGCGCTGACTCCTCTGTTTGCGCTGGCAATAGACATTTTGGTGCGTAAGCAGGCGCTTGGGTCGTCCGCGCATTGGGTACATAAAGTCAGGTTGGCAGTGCTGTTTCTCGCCTTGGCTGTTTTTCTTGTTTATCTGTCTCCGCTGATGCGCAACTATTTTTGGGTGTCGGATGTGCGCGGTTACAGTGTGTGGCAGCGGCTCCAGATAGAGCAGGTAATCCTCTGGGAATATCTGAAAGCATTTTTTGCGCCCGTTCCATCGCTGTTCGGGCCGTTCCATGATGACTACCCGAGAACCCCGAATCCGTTACACGCAATAACCGCGGCAGTTGCCTGGCTGGTGGCTTTACTGGTGGCAATATGGCTGCATGTGACAGACAGAACCCGTTGGCCGTTGTTTGCATTGCTCTGGTTTTTGTTTGGCCACCTTCTTGAATCTACCTCCATTCAGCTGGAGTTATATTTCGAGCATAGAAACTACCTTCCTGTTTACGGTATTTGTCTGGCTCTGGCTGTTGGGGTCGCAAGTGTGCCAACGGCATACCGCCGTTTGGTCGTCGTGGTGTTTGGCCTGTTTGTCATGCTGCAGTGGGCTGTTCTGCTTTCGGTGACGACCATGTGGGGGCAGCCTATCAAAGCGGCTAATGTGTGGGCAGCTGAACGGCCTGCTTCATCTCGGGCTGTAACCCACGCTGTTTTTCTCGAGCTGTCCGGTGCTCAGGAAACGGTTGCTGATCTGAACTACCAACATATTCGCCGGCAGCGATACGAGTACACGCTTTCACTTCTGGATCGAACCATCCAGCACTGCCCCGGTTGCGTCAGCGTTCGACTTCAGGCAGTCGGATACGTCTGCAAATTGAACCGGTTTGACGAGGCAAAGGCGCGCTTGCGCGATACGGTTTCCTTTGCGGCGGGCGCAGAAAAGCCACGATCCGTTGTCGACGGTTTGTTCGGTCTGCGCGAACTGATTCAGGAGGGCCGGTGTGGCGATCTGAGTGGTGATGACCTTCTTGCATTAATCGAGGCGCTTTCCGGCAGCCAACTTTTCAAAATAAACCACATCAGCACCCGAATATACTTCCTGGCTGCGGCGGTGGCGGAGGATTTGGGGCGTGCCTCAGATCGGGATGCCTATCTTCTAAAGGCTGAGGCGTCTTCACCCGTCGCGCTTCCGGTTTTGCAATATCAGCTGAAGGTGGCGATGGCGGCCAGTAAATTTGATCAGGCGCTCGATGCAATCAACCGACGATATCCCCAGGTGGTTGAAAACAAAGGGGTCATGACTCAAGCGCTACTTGATGAAATAAAGGCTGGCGTTCTTGAAGAAATGACTCAGGTGCCAACTGATGGATCGCAGGAGCGAGGCGAATGATCGACGGTGTAGTGACAGAATCTGATGTATCCATCGTGATTCCCGCGAAGAATGAAGCAGCAAGCTTACCTGCACTACTTGAGCAACTTCGTGCCGTTGGTGAGTGGCGGGAAATAATCGTAGTAGATGATGGGTCCAACGATAAAACGGCCGTAGTCGCGGAAGCGGCAGGCTGTGTTGTTCCTCGTCATCCTTACAGTAAAGGTAATGGCGCAGCGATCAAAACCGGCGCAAGAACTGCGAGCGGTGACGTAATCGTCTTTATGGACGCTGACGGTCAGCACGATCCGGCAGATATCCAGCGCCTGCTAGACCGTATCAATGAGGGCTACGATCTTGTTGTGGGGGCGCGCCAGCGAGGCTCGCAAGCCAGTGTCGGACGCGGGTTGGCAAACGGCTTCTACAATCGGCTGGCCACCTATATGACAGGCCACAACGTAGAAGACCTGACCTCCGGTTTTCGTGCCGTTCGAGCGGATAAGTTTCGTGAGTTCCTGTACCTGCTGCCTAACGGGTTTTCCTATCCTACTACCTCTACCATGGCATTCTTCCGAGCAGGTTATTCGGTTGCATACGAACCGATTCACGCCGCACAGCGTGTTGGTAAAAGCCATATCAAGCCGATTAAGGACGGTGTGCGATTTCTGTTAATCATCTTCAAAATCGGAACTTTATATTCTCCCCTGAAGTTATTTGCGCCAATTTCATTGTTCTCGTTTTTACTGGCATCGCTTTGGTATGCTTATACCTTGGCTATGGAAGGGCGCTTCACGAATATGAGCGCTTTGTTATATACAGGTAGTGCGATGGTTTTTTTGATGGGGCTAATTTCTGAACAAGTTACCTCGCTAATGTATCGAGAGAAGGATTGATGATTTCCCCTTGCTTAGATCTTTCCTGGTGTTAAGCATGGGGCGACGCTCGAGTTACGTGTCGGGAGCTCTGTATTTATATTTTGTACAGGCCGTCCAGTATTTAATTCCGTTTCTTATAATTCCTATACTGACTGCTGCGTTAGGGGTAAGCGAGTTCGGAGTTTTGATGTACTGGACAGCCGTTATGGCTGGCTTTTCCATCGTGGTTGATTTTGGATTTGGTTATGTAGGTGGGAGAGAGCTGGCAAAAAGGGAGTTTGATTTTGTTGCAGTTTCGGAGCTTTACTTTTCGATATTGGGTGCGCGCTTCTTGGTTTTTGTTGTAGCTTCAGTGCTATTGTATTTGATCGTCTTTCTTAGCCCAGATCGCATGCAGGTTTCAATGGTATATCCATTAGTCCTGTCGGGCTTGGTTGGTGCATTAATATCGCCGAACTGGTTGTTGCTAGCCCTAAGGATGACTGGATGTGTGGCACTGTCCGGATTTTCTGGACAGTTATTTTTGTTGTTAGGCTCATATTTTTTTGTAGAAAACGAAAGTGATATATGGGTCGCGTTGTTGGTTCAATGTTTTTCACCCCTCGTTAGCTCTATTTTTGCCTCTCTCTTCGTCTTTTTCTTTGTTCGACCTGATTGTTATTTTGTAAGTATTAGTGAATCAGTTTCAATGCTTGGTAAGTCTTTTCGTATGTTTCTGGCTACATCAAGTGCTGCAGCCTATTCGGCAATCAATCCGTTTATAGTCGGCTTTTTCTTGGCGCCTGATTTTGTTTCTGCTTTTGCGTTAGCTGAACGAATAGTAAAGGCGTTTATTGGGCTTATCTCGCCGGTGCTATCGGCGCTATATCCATATTCCATTCGGCGGGCTCAAGGCGATGGCTTCTGGGATGGCCGCATTACAATTGCCGTGCTGATATCCGCGGTGATTTTAGTTGTGCTCCTGAATGTAGTTGCTGAATCGCTAGTGCTGTACTTTGGTGGTGTGGGATTCTCGCATGCTGTGCCGATTGTGAGGGTGCTTTCATTCAACATATTTTTTGTGGTTATCGGTAATGTTGCAGGGATACACTGGCTGGGTGCGAAGGGGTACGATCGGTCAGTACTGGCAGTGACAGGGATTGCTGCGATTTTATACGTAGTATTCTTCCCTTTAATCATATCTAGAGCGGGAATAGTGGCTGGAGCATGGGGGCTGCTTGCAATTGAGGTTTTTGTAGGTTTGGGGCTTTTTCTGATAGCTCTTATCGTAAAGAATAAAGGATTGAAAATATGAAGCTGAGTTTTATGAGTCGTATTTACTCAGGAGTCGCACGTTACACTGCTAGGCATCTTGGGCAGGATTTAGATTATGCCTTGCAAGTTCGGGCGCGCGATAAGAGTGCTGAATATGTGTCCAGAATTATGCCGGATGCGAAGCGATTTAATAACCGCGATTCGCTTTTATTCTACGCAGCGGAGAAAGCAAGGGAGGTAGATGGTTGTGTTTGTGAGTTTGGTGTGTTTTCTGGATACACGCTGAATCTCTTAGCTGATGCCCTCCCGGAAAAAAAAGTCTTTGGGTTTGATTCGTTTGAAGGCCTTCCCGCTGATTGGAGGCCGGGATTCGGCAAAGGTACCTTTAAAACGAAAGTTCCCGTATTTGATAAGAAAAATATTATTCTTAAAGTGGGTTGGTTTGAAGATACTGTTTCTGCCTTTTCCGCGGATTTGAGGAAAATTGGAGAGAAAATATCGCTGTTGCATATAGATTGCGATCTTTATTCTTCAACAAAGTGTGTTTTTGACGAACTTTTGGATTTATGTTCCCCGAATGCAATTATCGTCTTTGATGAGTATTTTAACTATCCGGGGTGGGAGATGCACGAGCACAAGGCGTTAATGGAGGCTGTTGAGCGCGGTGCGCTAGTTTCCTATGTTGCGTTCAACTCTAAAGGGGAGCAGGTTCTTTGCGAGCTGGGCCCTCGGGGGGCGATTGTTGATGCTGCCTTCGCTGAAGAGGTGCTGCAATGAGCAATGATATTGCACGGCGTATTATTTCCAGTATGAGAAATAGAGGCGTGACGGGCTTTTTTGTCAGCGCTTTTTTTGATGTGGTTAATGCGTTCAGTAAATTTTTTTCTACTTATAGAGACAACTCATCTGGTTACTATTTTTTGAATAATTCCGGGAATAAAAAACGTTTGGTTGTTGTCTTGGCCGGTTACAAGCCGAAGCTATGGCCTCTGACGCTTGCCCGACTGTCACATAACTGTCCTGATGATATGGACGTGTGTATAGTCACTGCCGGTAAATTTGATGCAGACTTGATTTCATTGTCGAAAGCCAAGGGTTGGAGCTATCTTTCGGTAAGAAAAAATAAGACCGGATTGGCGATAAATCTAGCAGTTAAGCTTCACTCGTTTGCACTCCTCATTCATAAGTTGGATGAAGATGTTTTTATTTCCGAAGATTACTTTGATCGCATGGAAGCAGGCTTTAATAGTGTTAGAGATAATGGTCTTTATAATCCGGGAGTATGTACTCCTACTCTTAATGTTAATGGTGTTAGTTATCGGTGGTTCTTAGAGTTTTTGGGAGTGCTGAATGAGTATGAAGAAAGGTTTGGTAGGGCTCTAGTTTCCTGCGGAGGTGTGCCCGTGCACCACGATCCAAGTGCTGCATTATGGATTTGGACTAAATCATTGCCTTTCGATGATATATCTTCTCGTTTTCGGCGCGCTCGTAGCAAAGAGGAATGTGCATATCAGTTAATAGGGACTCGCTTCAGTATTGGCGCGCTCCTAATTGAGCGGTCATTTTTTGAGCAGATTGGAGGGTTTAGATCCTCTTGGCGCGGAGGTGTTTTAGGCGTTGATGAGGAGGGGTTGTGTTCAGCATGCGTTATGCATTCTAGACCTATGTTCTATTTGAAAGACGTTTTGGTTGGCCATTTTTCCTTCTTCCCTCAGGAAAAAACCATGATGGAAAGTTGGAAGGTTCTGGCGGATTTGGATCCTCTTACTTTTTCAAAATTAAAGGTGTGATATGAGCTCAGTTTACGCCGTTGTTGTTACATACAATAGATACGAGCTCCTACAAAATAATTTGCGCGCCCTTGTTGCTCAGGTGCCTCGTTTAGATGGGATTATCGTGGTTGATAATGCATCTACAGATGGAACAATGCACAGGCTGGTAAAGGATGGATGGAGTGATAATCCATTGGTCGAGGTACTTGCGCTGCCTGACAATATTGGTGGTGCGGGAGGGTTTTCCGCCGGTGTGAAGCATGCTTTCGAACTCGGTGCTGATTGGGTATGGATGATGGATGATGATGCAGTGCCGCATCAGAATTCACTTTGCAAATTATTGTCTGTAGCCTCTGATCCAAATGTTGTCTACGGGTCACTCGCAGTGAGTGGCGATGATACTTCATGGGCGACAAACCTCGTTTCGCACACGAATAAGGTTGTAAACAAGAAGGAAGAGGTCCCAGATTTGGCTGAAGTTAAATCGCTTCCTTTTTTGGGGTTTTTCATTCATAAGAAAATTGTTTCAGAAATCGGCCTCCCAGATGAAGGTTACTTTATTGCTGCTGATGATGTTGAATATTGTATGCGTGCTCAACGTGCAGGGTACGGTGTGTATGTTGCAGGCCAAAGCTTAATTGAACATCCGAAGTCTGTCAGGTATCCGTTTGGATTTTTTGGAATAAAGTTGACCTGCTTGGCGCTACCGCCCTGGAAACGATATTACGATACTCGCAATCGGTTGTTGATTGGCAAAGAGTATTACGGCTGGCGGTACTATTTTAATACAATTCCAGGCTCCTTTTTGAGGTTGCTTGCAGCCTTGCTTAATGAGCCTGAACGCGGTGCTCAGCTAAAAGCTTTTTTCGCAGGATTGCTTGACGGGATTCGTGGGATAAAAGGGCGTCGTCATGAATACTGGTCGATTCACCAGTAATCAAATTAGAGGTTTTTTCGTGAAAGTTGAATATATTGTGGTGGGAGCCGGCTTTGCTGGCAGTGTTGTAGCAAGGGAACTTGCTGACGCAGGAAAGCAGGTTCTGGTGTTAGATAAGCGAGAACACATTGGCGGCAATGCATACGACGAGTTTGACAGTGCGTCGATCTTAGTTCATCGCTATGGTCCGCATATATTTCATACTAATTCTAAGCGCATATTTGAATATCTCTCTCGGTTCACTGATTGGCGTCACTATGAGCATAGAGTAAGAGGTGTCGTTGGGGGTAAGGAATATCCTTTTCCAATAAATCAAGACACTTTGAACCAGCTTTACGGTCTAAATCTGGATGAAGAGGGTGCCGAACGGTTTTTTGAACGTGTGCGTGAACCACGTGATCCAGTTCGGACTAGCGAAGATGTGGTGCTGAACTCAGTCGGAAGAGATCTGTATGAAAAATTTTTCCTGAACTATACGATAAAGCAGTGGGGAGTGAAGCCCTCTGAGTTAAAGGCCGGAGTAGCAGCAAGAATTCCTTTCCGCACCAATACCGATGATCGTTATTTTACTGATGCTTTCCAAGTCATGCCTGCCCATGGCTATACGAAAATGTTTCAGAGCATGTTGGATCACCCGAATATTTGCGTCGAACTTGGAGTGGATTTCTTTCAGCAGCCCGAGGCAATGCGGGGAAGACATCTCGTATACACGGGTCCAATTGATGCTTACTTTGGTTACTGTTATGGGCATTTGCCGTACAGGTCTTTGCGTTTTGAGCATGAACACCATCCGAATACTGGACAATATCAGTCAGTGGGTACTGTCAATTATCCTAATGATCATGATTTTACTCGAATAACTGAGTTCAAGCACCTGACGGGGCAAAGACATTCGGGTACTTCAATCGTTCGGGAATATCCTGTGGATTCTGGTGATCCATATTATCCTGTACCGAGTGATGGCAACGAGGCGCTCTTCAAACGTTACGAGAAACTAGCCCGCGCCGAAAGGGGGGTTACGTTTGTCGGTCGTCTTGCCGAGTATAGGTATTACAATATGGATCAGGTTGTTGGCGCGGCTTTGAATGCGGCTCAGCGGTTGCTTGAAAAGAAATGAAAATCGTATTCTTATGTAAGCGCCGTTACATGAGTAAAGACGTGATTGTCGATAGATATGCTCGTCTTTACGAGATTCCACATAAGCTGGCGGAGCTTGGTAACGAAGTTGAATGTTTTTGTTTTAGCTACCAAACTGATGCGGATTCGGGTGTTTGGGTGCATTCGGTTGAGAGGGGGCGCTTGGTTTGGCGCTCTAATTATGGACACGGAGTGTTGCCAATTCGATTTTTAAGGCACCTAATATCACTTGATTCTTTCTTGACTGATTTCAAGCCAGATATAATTTTCGCAGCATCCGATATTCCTAACGTTGTAGTTGGACGACTGATGGCATATCGTCATAAGGCTCTGTTTGTCGCAGATTTGTATGATAATTTTGAAAGCTTCGGTCAGGGACGGATTCCCGGGTTTAGAACTGCATTTCGCTGGGCTGTTCGCAAGGCTAATATCGTTACCTGCGTCAGTCAGCCCCTTACTGAGCTTGTTCAAGAAGGGTATAAAGCTCGTGGCAAGGCGTTATTTGTACCTAGCACGATTGATCGTGAGGTTTTTAAGAATTTGCCCAAGTCTGAAGCACGTGCTGAGTTAGGTTTGCCAGCGGAAGCGAAGTTGGTCGGGACGGCTGGTGCCTTATATCGGGAGAAGGGTATCGCTGACTTATTTGGGGCTTGGGATACGCTTAAGCTTGACAAGGAACTGCATCTTGTGCTCGCAGGCCCCCAAGATGGAAGTATTCCGTTGCCTGAGGGAGATAGAGTTCATTATTTAGGCAGTATTAGTCACAAGCAGGTTGCGACCCTTTTTAGCGCCCTTGATGTAGGTGTAATGTGTATTCCTGACGATCTGTTCGGAAAATATTGTTTCCCACAGAAGGCCTATGAGATGTTAGCGTGCGGTTTGCCTGTTGTGGCTAGTGAAGTCGGCGCCGTTGCCTCCTTGCTGGAGGACTTTCCAGCTACTTTATACCAATATGGTGATTCTACTTCGTTGGCTTTCGCTATTCGTATGCAGTTGGAGAATCGGCAGGTAGTCGAACTCCCAATCAAAGATTGGCGAAGTGTTGTCGCTGAGATTGACGCTGAAATCCGTTCCGCTCTTTACTGTTAAGGCAATATCGCAGGCTATAAATACTCAAGTGATTACTTAAGCCTGCTAAGGCTCTGATATTCCCATTTTAGTCGCGACCATATATGTCATTAATCCGAACAATATCATCCTCGCCCAGATAGCTTCCGGACTGCACCTCTATCAGCTCCAGTTCAATTCGTCCTGGATTCTCTAGTGAGTGAATTTGGCCCACTGGAATGTATGTCGATTGATTTTCGGTGAGTATGTAGGTCTTTTCACCATTGGTTATTTTTGCTGTGCCGCTGACTACAATCCAGTGCTCTGCCCGGTGATGGTGTATCTGGGTTGACAGTTTGGCGCCGGGTTTGACGGTTATGCGTTTGGCTTGATAACGGTGGCCTTGGTCGATTACGTCGTAATTTCCCCATGGGCGATAGACCTTGCGGTGATTGGTGCTTTCAGGTCTGCCGCTCTTTTTGAGTGCTTCCGCGACTTCTTTGATCATTTGGCTTTGCGCTTTTGATGCAACCAGCAGGGCGTCGTTAGTTTCGACGATGATCAGGTTTTCTACATCAATACCCACGACCAGACGGTCTGTTGAATGCACATAGTTGTCCTTGCAGGCTTGGAGATACACGTCGCCCGATGTCGCGTTGCCTGCAGGATCTTTGCGGCTTATCTCCCAAAGCGCTGACCACGAGCCAACGTCGCTCCAGCCTGCTGCCATGGGCACCACGGCAGCGTTCCGGGTTTTTTCCATTACGGCGTAGTCGATGGACTGTGAAGGGCAGGTCTCGAAGGCGTCCCTGTTTACCCGTGTGAAACTGAGATCCTTCTCTGTGTTTAGCATCGCAGATTTGCATGCGTTGAAGATATCCGGCGCGTAGCATCTTAGCTCTTCAAGGTATTGCGTCGCCTGGAAAACAAAGATACCGCTGTTCCACAAAAAGCCGCCTTGCTTGATGTAAGTCTCAGCTATCTCCAGCTCAGGCTTCTCTACGAACTTTTCGACGCAGTAGCCATGCTTTAGCTGCTTGCCCTGTTTTATGTAACCGTAACCAGTTTCTGGCCGAGTTGGCACTATACCGCAGGTAACCAGTTTTCCATCTTTAGCCAATGTTACCGCGGCTCTGATGCATTGCTGAAAGGCACCAGTATCCTCAATCGCGTGATCCGCCGGCAAGACAACCAGGATTGCATCGTCACGTTCGCACGTTGCCTGTAACGCTGCCAAAGCGATAGCAGGTGCGGTATTGCGGCCAACCGGCTCAAGCAAAATATGCAGATCATCGTGACCTGTGGTTCGCAACTGCTCTGCAGCAAGAAAACGATGTTCTTCATTGCATATTGTCAGAGGCGCTTCGTAGTCCAATCCCTGCAGGCGCAGTACTGTCTGTTGCAGCAGGGTTGGCTTCCCCGGCGCAAGTGGCAGAAATTGTTTTGGATATTGCTTTCGTGAAAGAGGCCATAGCCGAGTGCCAGAGCCGCCAGCGATGATTACAGGTATTACGTGCATAGATACTCTGCGCTATGGTTGGTAGGAGACGCCATTCAGTGCGTCGCGGACCTTTTTCCCAAAGTTCGGCCACACAAAGGCTCTTGAAAAGGCCATAGTAGCTGCAGGGCTGATGATTTTTCTGCCCGAGATTACATCCAGTACGGCTTCTGCCATCTCAGGATAGCTATCCGGTTTGATTAGGGCACCAGATATTTCATTTTCTATTGCATCCACCACGCCGCCGGTAGCGAAGGCTATAGTAGGTACGCCATGAGCTGCTGCTTCTATCGCCACCATTCCGAATCCTTCCGGGTCATTCGGAATGTGGCGGATCGGAAATACATGCAGCGTTGAGCAGTCAAAAGCCGTATTCAATGTTTGTTCGGTTACTGAGCCAAGCAGCTTTACATTGTCTGTGACCCCGGCAGCTGCGGCCGATTTCAGCAGACTCTCAGGCGTTTGGGTATCGGTACTCAGGGCGTTACTTGGCGCACTCCCAATTACTACCAACATTACGTCAGGGGCTTTTTCTACTATGAGAGGAAGGGCGTGCTGAATGAACTCCCTGAGCCCTTTTCTGGCTGTGAGGCGGCCAACGGACAGGAGGATTCTTTTTCCCTCCAGACCATTGGTTGTCAGAAACTCTGATTTTTGCTCGGCATTGCTTTCTTGGGGGATATGAACACCAGGGGGGACTGTGTGTATCGTTGTTGGGTTGATTCCTGCCGCCAGTGCCAGATCTCGGGTCGGAGTACTGTTAACAACAAATATCCTGGCTTGACGAATTAGGGGAAGCCAGATCGTTTGATAGCTCCTGCTGTTTACGGTGATATCCAAACCGTGCAGATATACGGCGCTCTTGGCATTGCACAGCCAGGATAGGATCACTGCAAGTGGGCCGGTTAGCCCGCTGCCGGCAAGGATGGTATCTGGCCGCCAGCGCAGGGCAGTCCACAGGCCTTTGATAAGCGCGGTTATCAGAAACAGCGGTAAGGGTTTGAGCGGCGCTTCGGAAATGTGCACGTTATCGGGCTTTTGGGCGGCCGAGCCGCTTGGTCCAATCACTCTCACATCTGCGTACTTGGACAGCTCATCCGCCATGTGCCAGTTCAGCCGCTCCATGCCGCCCACCAGAGGGGGCAGGTTGCGGGTGATGATAAGGATCTTTTGCCGCTTACTCTCACGCATTAACCACATTCTCCCCTTGCAGGCGGCCGCGGGTGTCGACGATCAAGGTCGCGTATTGTTGCAGCGCGCTGTAGTCGAAGGCGTCGTGGTCGGTGGCGAGGACGAGGCAGTCGTAGTCTGCGATGGTCTCGGCGCTCAGGGTGACGGAATGCAGGTCGAAATGGTAATCCCGTTTCTGCGGGAAGCTGGGTACGTGCGGGTCTGCGTAGGCGACTATGGCACCTTTGTCTTGCAGCAGTGACATGATTTCCACTGCGGGGGATTCCCGGGTGTCATCGATGTTCTTTTTGTAGGCGAGGCCGAGCACCAGGATGCGGCTGCCGTTGATGGCTTTGCTTTTGCTGTTGAGGGCGTCGGCGACTTTCTGCACCACCCAGTGCGGCATGTAGTGGTTGATCTCGCCTGCCAGTTCGATAAACCGGGTGTTGACGCCGTATTCTTTGGCCTTCCAGGTCAGGTAGAACGGGTCAATCGGGATACAGTGGCCGCCAAGGCCCGGGCCTGGTGTGTAGGGCACGAAGCCGAAGGGTTTGGTGGCGGCGGCCTTGATGACTTCATGGATGTCGATGCCCATGCGGTCGGCGACGATTTTCATTTCATTGACCAGGCCAATATTGACCGCCCGGTGGATGTTTTCCAGTAGTTTGGTCATTTCGGCGGCGCGGGTGGTGCTGACGGGAACGAGGCGCTCGATGGCTTTTTCGTAGAGGGCGGTGCCGAGTTCAAGGCATTGTGGCGTCATGCCGCCGATAACTTTGGGAATCTGCGCGGTGGTGAAGTGCGCGTTGCCCGGGTCTTCACGTTCGGGGGAGTAGACTAGCGCGCAGTCCAGCCCGGGGGTAAAACCGCGCTCTGTGAGCCGGGGTGCGAGCAGTTCGTCGGTGGTGCCCGGCCAGGTGGTGCTCTCCAGGCTCATCAGTTGCCCCGCCCTGAAGTAGGGCAGTATGGCGTCGACGGTATTGGTGACGTAGCTGAGGTCGGGCTGATGGTGGCTGTCCAGCGGGGTCGGGACGCAGATGATCTGGGCGTCGACCTCGCGGGTGAGGGCAAAGTCGGTGGTGGCGATGAATCCGGCGGCTCTGGCACGCTGGATTTCGCTGGCCGTTATGCGCTCGATATAGCTTTGACCGCTGTTGAGACTGGCGACCTTGGCTGGGTCGATATCAAAGCCGATGACCCGGATGCCGACCTCGGCAAAGCGCAGCGCCAGTGGTAGGCCGACGTAGCCCAGCCCGTAAATGCCAATCACGCACTGGCCTGACTGGATGCGGCTGCGCAGGCTGGCCATGGCGCTGCTGGTTTGGGGCGAGGTGGGCATTCGGTGGGCTTTCCCTGTCGTGAGTATCTGTTGGCGATGATTGCAAAAGCCCGGGGCCTGGGCAAGGCGGATCTATGGGGCTGTGTTGCCGATCACTGCCCGCTTGGCAGCACGCCTTTGTGGACGATCTCGCCCTTGCGCCACAACATCCATTCCCCTGGCTCATAGGCCTGCCAGTGTTCGTTGCTGGTCAGCGGTTCGGTGGCGATGACGGTGACGACGTCTTTGGCGGTGGTGTGCTGTTTGAAGTCGACTTCCAGTTCCAGGTCGCTGAGCTGTGCCGGGCCGAACGGTGCGCGGCGGGTGATCCAGTGGAGTTTGCTGGTGCACAGGGTGAACAGCCATTCGCCGTTGCTGAGCATCAGGTTGCAGACGCCAAGTTTGAGCAGTGGGGTGCAGCAGTCGCTGAGTGTTCGAGTCAGGTCTTCAAGCGCAGGCGGTGCGGTGTAGCGGCTTGCCAGGGTGTTGAGCAGGTGACAGAAGAGGCGTTCGCTGTCGGTGTCGCCAACGGCGGTGTAGGGCCCGGTTGACGGGGTGAAGTCGGTCAGTTGGCCGTTGTGGGCAAAGGCCCAGTATTGGCCCCATAGCTCACGGGTGAACGGGTGGGTGTTGGCCAGGCTGACGCCGCCGACATTGGCCTGGCGGATATGGCAGATGACGTTCTCGGATTTGATCGGGTATTGCTCGATCAGACGGGCGATGGCGGAGCTGTGGCAGGGGTTGGCGTCCTGAAAGCAGCGCAGACCCTTGCCCTCATAGAAGGCAACGCCCCAGCCATCCCTGTGCGGGCCGATCTCGCCGCCGCGGCGCATCAGGCCGGCAAAGCTGAAGCAGATGTCGGTCGGGACATTGGCGCTCATGCCGAGCAGTTCGCACATCGAGGGCTCCTGGCCGTGTTTAGGGGTTGGAGTGTGATGGTAGCACTGGGGAGGGCAAAGCTGGAGGCTAGAAGCTTGAAGCTGGAAGTCGTTGTTTTGTGTGGGTTGTTGGATTGTGTGCGGGGGGAAGGCTATGTGGTGTGGCGGCCACGACATGTCGTGGCCGTGCGGGGGATCAGGTAATCAGCTGCAGCTGCCGGTTTCCGTGCGGGTGACGGAGGGGCGGCCGGTGGCGGTGACTGAGACTACGCGTTCCTGGGAGCCGACGCTGGGGGTGGCGCGGCAGATGGTGAAGTCTGCTGCCGTTGAGCCGACGCCGCTCGGATCGAAGCTCAGCGTGGTTGCAGTCGTGTTGACCTTGAAGCCTTCAGGGACCGGACCTTCGCGGTGCACCACGGTGTTGTCGCTGGCGATCACGATCCAGCCGTCTTCCCAGTCGCCCGAGCAGCTGCTGTCGTTATCCGAGGGGCATAGCTGGGTAGCCGCGTTGCGCTTGATCGCCTCGGAACGCGCCAGCATGACGGCCGCTGACAGATTATTGGCTGTGGCGCGCAGCTTGCTGTTCAGTGTGGTGTTGACGAACGAGGGCAGGGCGATGGTCAGCAATACCGCTGCGACGGTGATGGTAACCATCAGTTCGATCAGGGTGAACCCGCGGCTGCGCTGGGCAGCCGGGGTCGGGCGGTTGGCATTGAGCGCGCTCATTCTTCCAGGTTCCAGTAGATCCGGCTCTTGGGTACCGCGGTAGTGCCGGGGGTTTCCGGTTCCCGGCCCGCGAGCGGTGAGTCCGCATCGCCACCGATAATGAACGGCACGGTCGTACCATCATCCAGCTGGACCATGCCGGCGACCGGTGAGGGTGGCAGGCCGCCGCCCGGGATCTGGGCGCTACGGGTGTCGTTCGCGGCAGCTGCATTTTCATAGCTCACGTTATAGACGCGTGCCGTGCCCAGGTTGTTGGTGCATTCGCCAGGTTCTGCCGGTGTCGGCTGGTTGGTGCTGAAGGTTGTGATGCCGAACACGGTGATGGCCGAGGTGACAACCTGCTCGCCTTCGTTCAGGTACAGGTACCAGCCTTTCTTGCTGGCCAGTGCTTCGGCGCTGGGGTCTGCTTCTGATGCGATGGGCGTCAGCGAGTTGAGGCACAGCCGGTTGACGCCGCAGTTGGCATTTTCCGATGTCAGCCAGGTGGGCTCGGTCGGACGATCCTGAATCATGAAGAAGTAGTTGTCGACTTCTGATGCATCGCCGAGTGGTTTTTCCCGGTCGCCGGAGCCGAGCAGCAGATAGTAGGTGTTGTTTTTCAGTACCACGTCTGGTGCATACAGGAACTTGCGGTTCCGGTTGTTGCAGGTGCTGGTGGCGGTGTCGCAACCCAGTGAGGCGATCTGGGTCAGGACCCAGTTGGCCGGCAGGGTATCGTTGATAGGTGCGCCATTCTGGCCGGAGAGGCGGTAGACGTTGCCGCCCATGTCGGCGGTATAGGCATACATCAGCATGCCGTTGCCGTTGGTGACCGGCGTAATGTCGGCTACCACGCCTCGTGTGGTCTCGAAGGACTTGAGCACAGCCCCTGTGTCGGCATCCATGACGTAGACCGCGTTGCCCTTGTTGCTGGCACTGCAGGTATGCGGGAAGGTGTCTTCACACTGATCATAGCCACCGCTGACCAGCAGCAGCGGCGACTGCCCGCTTTCATAGCCGGCAGCCTTGACGATGGTCGGTGCTGCCCAGGTCTGACCGAGATCGCTCAGGCCGGTGTCACAGGTGCCGTTGAAGCAGCCTTTGCGCCACTTGAGTACTGGTGATTCCGGGTCAATCACATCAAAGGCGTAAATCGATTCGCCGCCGCGGCGCATTGATGCGAAGATCCAGGCGGTGCCGAGGGTGGGATCGGTGGGAGTATCTTTCGCCTGATAGGCGACGATAGGACCGTCGAAACCGTAGTTCTTGCGGTTGCCTTCCTCTTCGATCTGCAGCCCGGGGTAGTAGATTTGCTGGGTGTTGTCGCGCAGGCGCTTGATGTGCGGATAGAACTCTCGGGGCAGGAATGCCCAGCGTTCCTCGCCGCCATTGCGGTCGCCGTCAACGGCCCGCAGCAAGCCGTCATTGGTGCCATAGAACACGGTGACGTCAGGCTGGGTGTCGGTGCCGAAGTTGATGGCTACCGGTCTGGAATGCACGACGTCTGCGTGCACGGACGGACGCATGGCGGTCAGGCTGCTGATAAAACTGTCCAGATCGTCTGGATCGCTGGCCCGGTTGTTGAGCCCGCGGATCCAGTCGAGAATCAGGTTGCGCTCGGTGTTGCTCGCTGCTCCCACAGCGGCAGCGCTGAGGGAGGTTGAGGTTAGCGGTGTCAGGTCGTCGTCGGTGGTCGACGGGGTGATGTCCTCAACATAAACGTTGCGGTTTGCCGGATTGGTGCCGCGACTCTTGTAGCCCTGGCCGCCCTTCTCGACCATATTGCCGTCCGGGGTATTGGACGCGCCGGTAACGCCGTTGGCGGCGGCCGCCAAGCATTGCTGTTCGTCGATATTGGTCCAGTAGCCATCTGCAGTGCTCGGCGTCCAGTAGCTGCGGGCACACTCGGCGATAAAGCCGGTGGAGCTGTTGATGGCAGAGGCACCGGCGGCATCCAGGGTTTCCAGCTGGGTGCTGCCTGCCGGGTAGCCAAGGCGATATTGCTTGAGGTTGCCATCCCAGCGCGGCAGGGCGTTCTGGGCCGGGCGGAACATGCCGACAAAGACCTGGTTCAGGTAGGTGCCCTGGGTATTGACGCTGACCGGCAAGCTTACCGAGGCGTATACGCTGTTGACCGACTGGATTTCGGACAGGATGGTGTTCAAGGCATCAGCAATGTCGCCACCGCCGTTGGCACTGCTGACAGCGAAGTATTTGCCGCCGCCAACGTTAGCCATGCTTTGTAGTACTGCGGTCCAGTTGGGGCCCTGGCCGGTAGTGCCCGGGTTGATATCGATGGTGTAAGTGTTGATACCCAGCACGCTGTTTTTCATAAAGCGTGTCCACTCGTCGATCGGGTTGTCCTGCAGACCGCCGGGCGAGAGTGGGATGGTGGTGGTAGTGCCACCCGCAGCTGCCAGCTGGCTGCGGGCCTCGGTTTGCACGCTGTTGTTATCCGTAGAGGGGCCGTTGCTCAGGTAGATGATGAAGTTCCTGGCGCAGGAGTCTTGTGCCAAAGGGCTGTTGTATCTGGGGTCGCTGCTGAAACTGTCGAGCGCGTTATTTGCCTGTGCCCAGACGGCGCGAGAAGGCGCATACAGTCCCGGACTTTTCTTCGGATCCTCCAGCCTGTTGCCGGTGTAGTCGGTTTTTGCCTTGCTGGTGCCGGCGTAGGGCGCGTTACCCATGTAGTAGTGCCAGGCCTCAGCCATCACCAGGCTGCCGATGGAGCCGTTACCCTTGTCTGCTCCCTCGTCCAGCCCGTTAATCAGGTTCGCGTAAAGGGGCTGAGTGGTGCTGTTCATGGTGCGGATGGCTGCCCGCACATAGCCGCCGGTAACGTTGCTGTTCGGGTTGCCGGTCTCGTTGAACAGCATAATGCCGACCCGGAACTTGTTTTCCGGCAAGCCGTTGAAGGTGTTGGCGAGCGCCGCCTTCAGGTTGGCAAACGAGGTGTTCCAGTTCGCAGTGTTGTCGACCACAAACAGGACGTTGGGCAGGTCGTCCGCTGCATCCGGCGGCACGCCGACGAACAGGTCGATATCCTCTGCCTGGGTCGGCAGGCTGAGGCAGAGCAGGGCACTGATCAGCCACCCTTTCATTGCGCGCGTTTTCATGGCGATCTCCAGGCTCTTACTCAGGAGCAAAGGTTGGTTTTCTGCGCGTCATTAAGGCGTACAAGAACGCCCTGGCGCATCGTTAGGTTGGTGCCGCTTGCTGCATCGTTGACCGTTGCCGTGATATCCCAGAGGGTGTCCCAGGTCTTGTCAGACATGACGCCCAGGGTCACGCTGCTCTCCGAAGCCGACTCGGCGAGGGTGTAGCTCACGCACTGGGGCGTGGCGACGTTGACGGTGTAGTCGGCTGCGCCGTTGTTGTTCAGGTCGATGTTGATGTCCTGCGCTGCCGGGGTCGTGGTGAAGGCCGAGCTGATCACCAGTTCAATGGCGCTGTTGGCTGCCGCCATGGCCTCTTCACGCATCTGCATGTTGTTGACTGCTTTCAGGTTGGTGGTGCTCAGCGTGAAGGCGCTGCTGACCATAAGGGTAAGCAGCACGAGCATTACCATGGCCACCAGCAGGGTGGCGCCGCGTTGAGATGTTGAACCTATGCGTTTCATATGGTCGCTCCTCAGGGAGTCGGTTCTTCAGTCGGGGGATCGGTTTCGGTGCTGCTGCCGGCGAACGCGGCAGGCACCTCCCGGCGCCCGGAAATATTGTGAAAGCGCACGTTGGTGCTGAACACGTGGCGCTTGACGTTGTCGTTGGCAGCATCGATGGTGAACGGCCCGAGCTGATAGCTTTTGCTGTCGGTATAGCCCGGGCTGGCCTGGGTGCTGCGCACCAGGACGTAGACGCTGGCGCTGGTTGCGTTGACCAGGTCGTCGATGGTGCAGCCGCTGGTGCAGTCGTCGACGGTGTTGAGATAGCGGTCCGGCACGCCATCACCGCGCACGCCGGTGGTGTAGTTCACCGCCTCGCCGGTCTGGCTGTTGAAGTCATCGATACCCAGCTCCACGCGCAGTGATTCGATACCCTCGATCAGAGCCTGCGGGGTGGAGAATGTGGGTGTTCCGCCGTCATCCTCAAGCGTTGAGCGCATCAGGGTGGGTATGCCGCCCTCGTCCTTGATGTAGTAAATGTGCGAGACGAAGCGGCGCTTGCTGGCCAGCTCCGCGGGATTGCAGTCCCGCTTGAGCAGGTCAAAGGTGGCATCTCCGGTCTGGCCGAGGACATAGCGCGCGGTATCTGAGCCGCAACGCGAGACCTGGATATACAGCTCGCCGGCGGTGTCTGCTTCGCAGCCTGCGCTGCCAGCCACGCAGGTATCGGCGTGGCGGGTAACGATCACGTCGGTATCGGCAAGCTTGTCGGTTATCACGCCGCCGCAGCCGGTTGGTACGTCGGGGAAAATTTGTATGGGCGTGGAGAGCAGGGCGTATTTATAGGTGTCGGTGTCTTCCCAGTCACACACCGCTGCTGTGGCCGCCGGCGGGAGTCCGCCGGTCGCGGCCGGATCGTCGTACTCGGGAATATAGCCATCCCAGAAACCGGCATGCATCAGGTCCAGCTGCAGCAGCTGGATCGAGAAACGGCCGTTTTCAATCTGTTCGTTGGTCTTGGACAGCTCGTCGTTGGTCCGACCGATATCCAGGAACAGGCGCAATACAGCGGCAAAAATCAACAGACTGATGGTGACCGCGACCATCAGTTCAATGAGGCTGAAACCCTTTTGGTTGGTGCTAGGTTTGGCGGTCATGCTCACGGCTCCAGGTTACCGATGCGCACCAGGGTGGTCACGGTGCGACGACACAGGTCGTTAGCGCAGGCGGCGGTGTCGTTATAGGCGTTCTGACCGCAGCTGACGCTGGCAGGAGGCGCTTGCAGCGGGATGATGCCCTGCCAGGCGACGGTCACCATGTAGGTGTCAGAGCCCAAGTCTTCGACACAGCCGCGGCCGCCAATCATGGCGCCGACTTCGCTGGTGCCGATGGTCTCGGCAGCGCCTCTGAGCGCCTGACACCAGGCGTTGATGTCCTGGCTGCTGCGTGTGCTGCCGGCTGCGGGGCAGGCGGCACCGGCGCCGACAGCGGTGGTGACATAGTCTGCAGCCGCGTTGCGGTTGGCCATGATGCGATTGGACATGTCATTTAGCAGAATCAGCGCCTGCGCCCGCTGGTAGGACTCTACTTCCGACTGCTGCAGGCGCGATTGCAGGCCAGCCAGACCAAGCAGGCCAACCAGCAGAATGACGACGGTGACCAGCAGTTCGATCATGGTCAGCCCGGATTGACGGTGGCGAATGACGAGCGGCATGGCTGTCACCACTTGTCAGCAGGGGTTTTGACCCCCTGGTGGTTGAGCGTCAGGGTGACATCACTGGCCTGTGAGCCTTTGGGCGTAAATGTAATGGTGAAAGAAGGCACGTCGTCTGTACCGACAGTGATATCCCAGTCGTATTTGCTGGCCAGGTCGCTGTCGAGCGAGAAGCCTGAGGCGGTCACGGTTGCCTTGCTGGCGTAGGCCCGATTGGCCATCAGAAATTGCTGTTCGCGATTGGCGATGTCCATCATTACCGACTGCGCGGCCGCGCGGTCTGAGCGAATGATGTACTGGCGATAGCTGGGGTAGGCAATCGCTGCGAGGATGGCGACGATCACGACTGTGATCATGACCTCGATCAGCGTGAACCCTTTCACTGCCTTCATGGGCCTGCATGCTCCGTATAACGGGTACTGTTCGATTCCCGCCCCGCAGCCTTGCAGGGATGGTCACCACGTTGCATCTCCTGTCGATTTCTTCCTGAGATCAGAGATGCGAGCCGATCCATCAGAGTTAAGTATGGTTCGGCTAATGTAAAACCGCTAGCGATCTGATGCACATTTTCACCCAGGAGGGTGATAAAAAGGTGCCAGGCGGCACGCTACTTGCTAAGTGTTTTCATTATCATTCCTGTTTCCGGCCTGATCAGCCCATTAAGGGTATCGACATAGCCTTGTCGGATAGCCTCCCCACCTGCCGCTGTTCTGATTTCCATCCAGCTGCCAACCGATCGGGTCAGCGGCATCCACAGACTGGCAAACCGCTGCATTAGCTCGGCCGGGCCCAGTGCCTTGCTGCGCTGTGCCCAGTAACCGGGGGCAAAGAAGACTTCGGGCTTGGCGCCGGGCAGGTTCCTTTCCGTTTTGCGCTGATCCCAGTGCGCGGCTCCAACCAGCGAGCTGAAGGTCAGGTTGTCACCCAGGTGGGTGTGGACATCTGCCAACAGTCCGCCGTTGCCGGCGAAGTCGACAAGTACGCTCGGGATTGATGCATCGAGCTGGTCGAGCTGGTCGAGCTGGTCGTAGGCGATGGTCTGATCGTAGTAGCCGAGCCCGGAGACAAAGCTGACGTTGCCGGCGGAGGTCAGGGCGACGATGCGTTGGGGCTTGTCGCCTCTGCTGGCGCGCTGGTGCTGAAGCATGAATGCCAGACCCAGCGCGGTCTTGCTGGAGGCGCTGGTCAGGATGATTTGCTCGGCGCCGAAGCAGTCATTTTCCTGCAGAAAATCATCCAGCAGGAATGAGGTCAGCAGCAACGGGCGCAGCAGCATCTGCAGCGCTTCCAGTTCCGGGCGATAGGCTGGATCGGTGGCGGTGAACTGATACTGGTTATAGGCCAGTGCCAGGTGACTGCGGTGGTCTGCTGTGTCGGTGAAGCTGCTGGCGGTGAGGTTGCCAGGGCGGACGCGCAGCTGTCCGGCCATCGGCAGGTATCCATAGACCCTCGTGCCAACCGCAATGTCCGGGTGGCGGCTGGCGCTGACATCGGCAAACCCCCATACCGGCACCTGGCCCCAGGGGGCTTCGGCCGGGAAGAAGTCCCAGTAACCGAATCGGTCGCCCAGCGTTGCGTAGGTGATGTTGTTTGCTGTGAAGGCGAAGTGGTCAATGTCCAGCAGCACCTCGCCGTCCTGCAGGTCTTGCTCTTGCAGTCTGGGCACCTCCTGCAGGGTGCACTCGTGGATGTTGCCTTTATTAACCAGCAGGCTGGTGCAGGTGGTGGTCATGGTCTGGTCCGTGGGCTGTGATGTCAGACCCTAGCTTGCCGCGATAGCGCTGTACGGTCAGCGTTCAATCATCGTTCAAATGCCGCCTGATAAGAGGGCACGATTGGGGTGCTCATCGATGTCCTGCACTGCAATGATCACTTTTACGTTTTGACTCGATATCCATTCTGATTTTTTTCGCTTTTCAACGGAATGCGTCTGGCATGCGGGTCACAAGAATAAGGGTGTTTGGCGTCCTAGAAACGGTCGTATTTTTCTGTGACTTATTGGTCACAAAATTGCATTATCCTGTTTTGGATCAACTAAAAGCGTTCGCTGTTTGTTTATAAAGGTGGTGCGTTTTTCTATTTTGATTCGTTTTGTTGGTATCCGTGTTCAAAGCCTGATCTGTGTAGTACGTGGCGCATACACCCAATCGGTATGAGGATCTCTACCATGAAGCAGCTGACCCCGATGGACTCCCACTTTTTCTATTTTGAGGCGCCCAACCAACCCATGATGATTGGGAGCCTGTGGCTGTGCGATCAGAGCACTGCCCCTGGTGGCCTGGTGCGTCACAAGGACATCCTGCAATACGTTTCCGATCGCCTGAACACGACCTCGTACTTTCGTCGCCGACTTGAGAAGGCGCCCTTTCAGCTTGATGACCCGTATTGGCTGGATGACGAGAATTTCGATCTGGAGTATCACGTGCGCCATGTTGGCCTGCCGCAGCCGGGTGACTGGCGGCAACTCTGCATCTTCACCGCGCGGACCATGTCGCGCAGCGTAGATATGGAGCGTGCGCCCTGGGAGATATACATTATTGAAGGGGTCAACAACGTGGAGGGCGTTCCGCCGAACAGCTTTGCGGTGCTGATTCGGTTCCATCACGCCTATGTGGATGGCAAGGCCAGCCTTGAACTGACAACCGCAATGATGGAAGAAACCGCAGATCACGAGTATGGCCGGCGTGACCGGGTTGAAGTGGCCGAGCGGGCGCCGACCCGGCTGGAAATGTGGTCGCGCACGACGCCGCGGATGGTGGGGCAGGCATGGCGCAGCATGCGCGCCGGGCTGACCGCCGGACGCAAGAGTATCGAGCTGGCTCGCCGCTTGCGCTCCGAGGCCAAGCCGGAACAGCGTCGGGTACCGCGTACCATCTTCAACGTACAGATATCACCCCACCGCTCCTACGGTGCGCTGACCTGGAATATTCCCGAGCTCAAACGCATGCGGCAGTTGTGCCCGGGCGCCACGCTGAATGATGTGGTTATCTCCATCATCGCCGGGGGCATGCGTCGTTATCTCTCGCATCACAACCAGTTGCCCGCCAGCGAATCGCTGGTGGCCATGTGTCCGGTTTCGGTCCGGCCAAGTGAGGCGATGAAGGATTGCGGCAACCTGATTTCGGCGATGTTCATCGGCATCGGAACCGACATCGGTGAGCCCCTTGAGCGTTTGTCTGCGGTGCGCCGACGCACGGCGCGCGGGGTGCCGCTGGCGCGCGACGTGCTGTGCGACCTCAATAACGCCGTCGGCGACATGATGCCGCCCTATGTGCGCGCCCTGGGTGCCTGGCTGCAGAACAAGTCGCGGCTGGCAAGCACGGTGCCGCTGGTCAATACCCTGATCACCAACGTGCCCGGGATTCCCGGTCTGGTGCCGCGCTATTTTGCCGGTGCGCGCATCGTCAACGTGTTTCCGCTGGCACCGGTCAGCGACGGAATGGGCATCAGCCACTGCCTGACCGGTATCTACGATGATCTTAATGTCGGGGTTCTGGCAGACCGCAATATCGTCTCGGATATGGATTTCTACATGAGCTGCATCCAGGCGTCGACAGAGGAATACCGCGCGTTGCTGGCCGAGCTGGAAAAAACCACAGCGGCCTCCATGCCCGCGCGGGTCGAAGCGCCGAAACCGGCAACCAATGAACAGGAGGAGGCCGAGCCGGATGCGGAGAAAAAACCCAAGCTGGCTGCGGCAGGCCGGGCGAAGCCTGCTGCCAGGGCGTCCGAGTCGACGGTCTCCGAAACGAAGGGCGCCAAGTCGGCAGGCGCGGCCTGACGCTGCAAGGTAACTATTGGTGAGGCGCCTGCGGGCGCCATGGGAGTGGAATATGGTGGTCAATCTCTTTCAGCGTGGCAGGGGCAAGGCGCTGTTGCAGTCGATGGAAAAGGCAGAAAGCTATGAGCAATGGAGTGAGCTGGCTGCTGCCTGGGATCACGAGGAGGGACTGGACGACTGGAAGCAGGATGACGCGTGCGAGAGCTATGACTACCGTTCGATTCGTCAGCGCCTGGATGTTCTTCGCGATCTGCGTTTTCGCAAGGATTACCACCAATTGCTGTTTGTGCTTAACGAGGGCGTTCATGGCAACCTCGGCGGCATGGGCAAGCCGTCGCTGTATAACAAGGCCCGGCTTGGGACCAAGAATCTCATTACCCGCTACATCGACGAACTGTGCGGCGCGCTTAACGACCTGAACGAGGTGGATGACAAGATCATCTCGTTGGCTGAAAAGCAGGATTTCTTCCTGCGAGCCAGCCACTGCAACGGGCGGACCGCGCTGATGCTGAGTGGCGGCGCCGTACTTGGCTTCTTCCACGCCGGTGTGCTCAAGGCGCTGTTCGATCAGGGGCTGCTGCCCGAAATCATCTCCGGCAGCAGCGCCGGGTCCATCCTTGCCGCCACCGCCTGTACCCACGTTGATGAGGAGCTGCGCGAGCGGCTGAGCCTCGACAACCTGCATCATGAAGTCGAGGAGACCAGCGCGATTCGGCCGTCTCTCAGCCTGTTTGGTGGCGGTCGGGCGATGGATGCCGACAACCTGCGCGACTACCTGGCCAAGATCATCCCGGACCTGACCTTTCAGGAAGCGTTTGAGCTGACCGGTCGCAAGCTCAATATCACTGTTACCGGGCTGTCGACCCAGCAGGCCCCGCGTCTGCTTAACGCCATTACCTCGCCCAACGTGCTGATTCGCTCTGCGGTTACAGCCTCATGTGCGATCTACGGCATCTACCCGCCGGTAACGCTGATGTGCCGCAACGCAGCGGGCGAGACGGTTCCCTACCTGCCGGGGATGAAATGGATCGACGGCTCCTTTGCCGATGATCTGCCCGCCAAGCGTCTGGCACGCCTGTACGGCGTCAATCACTTCATCTCCAGCATGACGAACCCTGCGGCGCTTGCCATCACGCCCGACCCGGATGCGCCGCGCAACCGGCTGCGCAATCTGGCTCATTTTCAGGCGCGCTTCCTGAAAATCGGTGCCGCCGAAGCAATGCGCTTCAGCCGCGATAACATCCGAATCAAGTCGCCGGTGCTCAGTCTGATGCAACATCTGACCTACGGCGTGCTGGCACAGGAATATACTGCTGACATCAATATCTTCCTGCGCAACCGCTGGGATCACCCGCTGCGGCTGCTGGCACCGCCAAGCCGCGAAGCGATGCATCGCCTGATCCATGAAGGCGAGCGTTCCACCTGGGAGAAAATCGAAATGGTCCGCAACTGCACCGCCGTCAGCCGGACGCTGGATACCATCCTGCACACACGCGGTTGGGAAAAATAGGGTTACATCGCGCTGTGGCTGAGGGGGCGGCTGGTGTTGGCTTGAGCCGCCTTGGCGGAGACGCCGTTGGCTTACTCCGCCCTACATTACAGCGTCAGCCCGTAGGGCGGAGTAAGCGCAGCGTCTCCGCCGTGGTGCCCGTACTTGGCGTTGCTCACGGGCGATTGGCCTGTGCGCCGGTTTAACTGCCTTTGCCTTGCGTCGGAGCTGCAACATGCTTCGACCACATGCCGGTGGGATTTTGGTGTGAGCCGACCGCTTTTCATTCGCTGGCTGGCTGCGCACAATGTGGGCCTTGCACCGTTCGGAATCCGAAATGCCCATGACTATCGAAGACAAGCCGCTGGCCGGCCGCCGTATTGCTGTACCCGAGAGCAGGGAGCTCGACCTGTTCGCTGACATGCTGATCAAGCGCGGCGCTGATGTGCTGCGTTGTCCGCTGGTATCGATCCACGATGCGCCTGACCCGCAGCCGGTGCTGGCCTGGATGCGTGAGCTGATTGAGCAGCCCTTTGATCAGGTGATTCTGCTGACTGGTGAGGGCTTGCGGCGCATGCTGGCGCTGGCTGAGCGTCAGGGAGACGGGTTGCGTGACGCCTTTGTTGCAGCGCTGGCGCCGATCCCCAAGCTCACCCGTGGGCCGAAGCCGGGTGCGGCGTTGCGCAAGGTGGGGCTCAGGCCGGAGCGCGTTGCGGTGGCGCCGACCACCGAGGGCGTCATCGAGACGCTCAAGGGCGAAAACCTGCAGGGCGTGCGTATCGGTGTGCAGTTGTACGGCACGGACCCCAATACGCGCCTGGTCGATTTTCTGACCGGCGCGGGCGCCCAGGTTAAAACCGTTGCGCCCTATATCTATGCCGACGACGTTGAAGACGCGCAGGTGGATCGACTGATCGACGCGCTGCTGGCTATCGAAGTGGACGCCATCGCCTTCACCAGCGCAACCCAGGTGCGCCGATTGCTGCAAATTGCCAAGCGTCGTGATGACGGCGAGGCAATGCTGCTGTCGGCACTGGAACGGATCAAGGTGGCGGCGGTGGGGCCGGTGGTTGCCGATGAGCTGCGAGAACGGGGCATCAATGTGGACCTGATGCCAGAGAGCAGCTTTTTTATGAAGCCGCTGGTGCGCGAGCTGGTGAAGGTGTTGGGCTGACCGCTTCAGGGCCCGGCTGGTGGCTGCAGCATCCGCCATTGATTGGCTTCCCTTTGCAGGATGCGCCGCGCTGAACGGGCTGCTGGCACTTGTCAGCCGGTGTCCGCGCGGCAACAATGCAGGCTTGTCTGAACCCCGCGAGCCCAAGGAAGCTGGATGACCAACGAATCCACCGCGCTACGACTTTCCCCGGACCAACTTACCGCCCCCATCGATCTGGACAGCCTCGGCTTCACGACCACCGACGATCTGGAACCTTTCCGTGGCATTCTCGGCCAGGAGCGGGCAGTCGAGGCCCTGCAGTTCGGTGTGGCCATGCACCGGCCGGGCTACAACGTGTTTGTCATGGGTGACCCGGGAACCGGCCGTTTTTCCTATGTGCAGCGCTATCTGCGCGCGGAGGCCAAGCGCCAGGTCACCCCGCAGGACTGTGTCTACGTCAACAACTTCGATGAGCCTCGCGAACCCTGGGTGATCAGCCTGGCACCCGGTTCTGCCGGCGAGCTGATCGAGGTGATCGACCGTTTTATCGATAATCTGCTGGCAACCTTCCCCGCAGTGTTTGAACACCCGGCCTATCAGCAGAAGAAAAGCGCCATTGATCGGGCCTTCAACCAGCGCTACGACCGGGCGATTGATTCGGTAGAACGCCGCGCGTTGGAAAAAAGCATCGCGCTGTACCGTGACTCGCAGAATATTGCCTTTACGCCGATGAAGGAGGGCAAGGCGCTGGACGAGGCCGACTTTGCCCAGTTGCCGGAGGAGGAGCGCGAGCGCTTCCACAGCGATATTTCCGAGCTGGAGGAAGTGCTAAACGAAGAGCTCGCCAGCCTGCCGCAGTGGAAGCGCGAGTCGAGCAACCAGCTGCGCGAGCTCAACGAGCAGACCATTACCGAAGCCTTGCAGCCCCTGCTTGAGCCGCTGCTGGAGCGCTACAGCGGCAATCAGGCGGTCTGTGATTACCTGCAGGCGATGCGCCAGAACCTGCTCAAGACGGTGATTGATCAACTGGTCGAGGAGCGGGCGCTGGAGGCACGGCCGGACGCCTACAAGCGGCAGATGCTGGTCGAACAGTACAGCCCCAGCCTGATCGTTGGTCATCACACCAGTGGCGGCGCGCCGGTCGTGCACGAGCCGCATCCGTCCTACGACAACCTGTTCGGGCGCATTGAGTACTCACCCGAGCAGGGCGCGCTGGTAACCAGTTATCGGCATATCCGCTCCGGCGCATTGCATCGGGCAAACGGCGGTTTTCTGCTGCTGGAAGCCGAGAAGCTGCTGGGCGAGCCCTTTGTCTGGGACGCCCTCAAGCGTGCCCTGCATTCGCGCGAGCTGAAGATGGAGTCGCCCTGGGCCGATATGGGCCGACTGGCGACGGTAACCCTGACCCCCCAGGTGATTCCGCTGGATGTGAAGGTGGTGATCATCGGCTCGCGCCAGGTGTATTACGCGCTGCAGGATCTGGATCCGGACTTTCAGGAAATGTTTCGCGTGCTGGTGGATTTCGATGAGGATCTGCCGCGCACGCCGGACAGTATCGAAGGCATGGCCCAGTTGCTGAAAACCCGTACCTCGGAGGAGGGGCTGGCCCCGCTTACCGCGGCGGCGGTTGCCCGGGTGCTGACCTACAGCACCCGGCTGGCCGAGCACCAGAAGCGGCTCTCGGCGCGCATCAGCGATATTTTTCAGCTGGTGGCCGAGGCCGACTTTACCCGCCAGCTGGCGGGTGACCCGATCACCGATACCGCGCACATCGAACGTGCCCTGCGCGCCAAGGAAACCCGTACCGGACGGGTCAGCGCGCGCATTCATGAAGACATGCTGTCGGGCGTCATTCTGATCGACACCGATGGCGCTGCGGTCGGCAAGTGCAACGGGCTGACCGTACTTGAGGTGGGTGATTCGGTATTCGGTTTGCCCGCGCGTATCAGTGCCACGGTCTACCCGGGCGGCAGCGGAATTGTCGATATCGAGCGTGAGGTGAACCTCGGGCAGCCGATTCACTCCAAGGGCGTGATGATTCTGACCGGTTTTCTCGGCAGCCGTTATGCCCAGAAGCATCCGCTGGAAATCTCCGCGAGCATCGCGCTGGAGCAGTCCTATGGCTATGTCGATGGCGACAGTGCGTCGCTCGGTGAGGTCTGCACCCTGATATCGGCGCTCTCGCGCACGCCTCTGAAGCAGTGCTTTGCCATTACCGGCTCGATCAACCAGTTCGGCGAGGTGCAGGCGGTCGGCGGGTTGAACGAGAAGATAGAAGGCTTTTTCCGCCTGTGTCAGGCCCGTGGCCTGACCGGTGAGCAGGGCGTTATCATTCCGCGCTCGAACGTACCCAACCTCATGCTGGATGAAGAAGTCCTGCAGGCTGTGCGTAACGGCCAGTTCTCGGTTTACGGCGTGTCCTGTGTGGACGAGGCGCTGGCACTGCTGGCCGGAGAGCCGGCGGGCGAATTGAACGAGCAAGGGGATTTCGCCGAGGGCAGTATCAATGCCAGGGTGGTTGCCCGCTTGGCCGAGATTGCCGAGCGCGACCGTGAAGAGGAAGAGTCAGACCCGGAGGAGGGTGACTGCGACAAGTAACCGGTTTTTATTCGCCGTGCCCGCGAGCTTGAGCGGTGGGCCGCAACGGGTTCTGTCTACAGGGTTATCCACAGGCTTTGCTGCGACAGGTTGTCACTGATTGCCAACGGATACCCGAATGAGGTCTTGACGCCGGCAGGGCAATCTGCTCCCTGCTGGCCTTTCGATGCCGCTGAAAGGTGCGCACTGCCTGCTTTTCAGCACATCAACGGTTCACCGCGTCAAGGATGGTTCAACTGAACAAAATGTGTGCGAGTCGCGCCAGCGCCCGTGCTGACAGGGTCGCAGTGAGTTATCAGTTCACTGCTCACAGAGTTATCCACAGTTACTGTGAACAACCATCGCGCCCCAAAATCGAACATACTGAAATCGAGGTTAATGCAGTCAATGGAACGCCTTCTGGAAAACCTGATGTACTCGGCGCGCTGGATTCTTGCGCCTATCTATCTGGGCCTGTCTCTGGCGCTTGCGGCGTTGGCGGTCAAGTTCTTTCAGGAACTGTTTCATCTGTTGCCTCACCTGCTCGAAACCGCCGAAGCCGATCTCATCCTGGTCGTGCTCTCGCTGGTGGATATGGCTCTGGTGGGCGGCCTGCTGGTCATGGTGATGATTTCCGGCTACGAGAATTTCGTCTCCCAGTTGGACATCGACGACGGCAAGGAGAAGCTCAGCTGGCTTGGCAAGATGGACTCCGGCTCGCTGAAGATGAAGGTTGCGGCATCGATTGTCGCGATTTCATCGATTCACCTGCTCAAGGTGTTCATGAATGCGCAGAATATCCCCAATGACAAGCTGATGTGGTACGTGATCATCCACCTCACCTTTGTGGTGTCCTCCTTTGGTATGGGCCTGCTGGATCGCATGGGGCGCGACGGTAAGGCGATTTAATGTTGTACTTCTGGTAAAGGTTTTTGTGTAAGGGTATCGTTCCTGTACAACTTTGCAGGAGTCGATGCCATGACGCTGGAACAATTGATGCAGGCAGCGGACAGAGGGGCCTTGCAGGACCTGGATCTGCTGTCACACGAAGGCGCGGTATATCTGGTCGAGGCGCTGATCGACGGGTCGCGCCATCTGCTCAAGCAGCACGAGGGGGATACTCGGCCCTGGGTATTCCGCTCCCTGCATGACGCGCGCAATGCGCTGGTGGAGCTGCCCTTTCAGACCATCAATCTGGTCCATCTCAATGTCTGTGACGAGATGGGGCCTGACGCCCTGGTTACGGGTGGTCCACAGGCGGCGATGCGACTGCCTCTGCCGCTGCACCCCTGAGTGGCTGACATGCGTAATCTGATTGTGCTGCTGGGTGACCAGCTTGATCCGGCCATCAGCAGCCTCGCCGGCGCCGATCCCGCGCAGGACCGTATCCTCATGGTGGAAGCCGAGGAGGAGGGACGTTACGTTCCCCATCACCCGCAGAAGATTCTGTTTATCCTCTCTGCCATGCGGCATTTTGCCGAGGGGTTGCGTGGCCGTGGCTTCAACGTTGATTACATCAAGCTGGACGACCAGGCCAACAGCGGCTCGCTGGATGGCGAACTGGGGCGTGCCCGCAGCAGGCTGCAGCCTGAACGCATTCTGCTGACCGAGCCCGGGGAATGGCGACTGCTGGATCGGTTTCGTCAGCGTCAGGCTGACTGGCCCCAATTGACCTTGCTGCCGGATGAGCGGTTTTTCTGCAGCGCGGAGTGGTTCGCCAACTGGGCCGCCGGGCGCAAGCAGTTGCGGATGGAGTTCTTCTATCGCGAGATGCGTCGCCGCAGCGGCCTGCTGATGACGTCGGAAGGCCAGCCGGAAGGCGGCAGCTGGAACTTTGATCAGGATAATCGCAAGGCCCTGCCTGCGGGGCACCCTGTACCGGAGCAGCCGCATTTTCCGATGGACGCCATCACCTGCGAGGTCGCCGCCCTGGTCGCTGCCCGGTTTGCTGATCATTACGGTCAGCTTGAGGGTTTTGATTATCCGGTCACCCACGCGGATGCCGAGGCGTTGTGGCAGCGTTTTCGCCAGCAGGCGCTGGCCCGGTTCGGTGACTACCAGGATGCCATGGCGGTGAATCAGCGCTGGCTGTTTCATGCGCGCATAGCCGCAGCGCTGAATATCGGGCTGCTTGATCCGCGCCGGGTGTGTCTGGACGTGCAGGCCGACTGGCAGGCTGGCCTGATTCCGCTGAACGCGGCCGAGGGCTTTATTCGCCAGATTCTCGGCTGGCGCGAGTATGTTCGCGGTATCTACTGGCTATTGATGCCGGAGTACGCCGAGCGCAACGCCTTCGGCAATCAGCGCGATCTGCCCGCGTTCTACTGGACCGGCAAGACGCGGATGCGTTGCATGCAGCAGGCAATTGGCCAAACGCTGGAACATGCCTATGCGCACCATATTCAGCGTCTGATGGTTACCGGCAATTTTGCCCTGCTGGCGGGGATTGAACCCAAGCAGATTTGCGACTGGTATCTGGCCGTGTACATGGACGCCTTTGACTGGGTGGAGCTGCCCAATACCCTGGGCATGGTAATGCATGCCGATGGGGGGTATCTCGGCTCCAAGCCCTATTGCAGCAGTGGGCAGTACATCAAGCGGATGTCGGATTACTGCGGCGGCTGCAGCTACAAGGTCAGCGAGCAGACCGGCGCCAGGGCATGTCCGTTCAACGCGCTCTATTGGCATTTCGTCATGCGCCACCGCGAGCAGCTTGGTTCCAATCCGCGCATGGCGATGGTGTACCGCAACCTGCAGCGCATGCCGGAAGCCAAACAGCAGGCCCTGTGGCAGTGGGGCGAGCATCTGCTGGAGCGGCTGGATGCCGGTGAGATGCTGTGATTCGCAAGGGTGACTTGCCGCAGAAAACCTGCGCGGTGTGCGGCAGGCCCTTTGCCTGGCGCCGCAAGTGGGCGCGCTGCTGGGATGAGGTGCGTTACTGCTCCGAGCGCTGCCGCCGTGCCCGCAGCGGCTGAGCGCCGTCAGCTGGCTGCCAGCACTACGAACTTGGGTGCAGCGGCGCGCTGTTCGACCTTGGTGAAGTAGCGTCTGAGGGTCTGGTGGTAGCCCAGATGGCGATTGCCGACCACCAGCAGCTCGCCGCCATGTGCGAGCGCCTTGCGGCTTTGGTCAAACAGTCGGCGGGCGATTTGATCACCCACCACCTGCTGCTGGTGGAACGGCGGGTTGCAGAGAACAAGCTCTGCAGACCCTGGCTCGGTTTCACTCAGCCCGTCGCTTACTATGAATCGTGCGCTGCGGCCGGGGAAGGCTGCTGCGAAGTTGTCCTGCGCCGATGCAACCGCTGCCCAGGACTCGTCGATAAATGTCAGCTGTGCCTCGGGGTTACGGCAGGCTGCCATCAGGCCGAGGGCGCCATTGCCGCAGCCCAGGTCTACTATCCGCGCGCTGCCCAGGTCTGACGGAATGCAGGGCAGCAGCACGCGGGTGCCGATATCCAGCTTCTCGCGCGAGAACACGCCGGGGCGATTGTTCAGCAGCAGGGGGGTGCCATCCAGCGGGTAGTGGGTGCTCAGATTGCTGGCGCAAGGCTGCAACACCGGATCGTGCCTGCACTGCAGCAGCCGGGCCTTCTTCCAGCCAAGCGAAGCCTGATAGGGACCAATATGGGCTGCCAGCAGGTCGCCGGCACTCGGCGGCAGGTGCTTGATCATGCTGCCGGCCAGCAGCAGGGCGTTGTCGGTGAGGTGCGGGCGCAGGCGCTGTAACTGATCCTGCAACAGGCTCAGGCTCTTGGGGATGCGCAGCAGCACCTGGCGATAACAGCCGTCCGGTGTCTGGGTGCTATTGAAGAATTGAACCCTGGCCGAATCAAGATTGTTGGCTGCGAGGTTGCCCTGCAGGGCGCGCCAGCTCATCCATGAATCGCCCCAGCTGTGTGTCTCCAGACCTGCCGTTGCCAGTGCGCAGGCGAGTGCGCCGAAGCTGTCGTTGACGACAAGGATCGGGCCGCTGTCGACGGGCTCCTCCTGCAGTCGCTGCAGCAGGTAGAGATCGGCGTTGTCGAAGGCCTGAAGTGTGTCTTCCCGGGAGGTGGGATAGCGCTGCAGCTGCAGCGAGCCGTAGGGGGTATCGCAGGATTGCATGGTCAGCCAGGGCAGTGGGGCGTGCCGCGCAGTATAGCATTACGCGGTGCCCGGATCGGTACCGGGCACCGCTGGGGGCTTATCCCTGTTTCTGCTCTTTCAGCAGGTCGCGGATCTCGCCAAGCAGTACCTCTTCCTTCGACGGTGCCGGCGGCGCAGCTGGTGTTGCCTCTTCCTTTTTCTTCAGGCTGTTCATTACCTTGACCGCAGTGAAGACTGCGGCGGCGATGATCAGGAAGTCCACGACGCTCTGGATAAACATTCCGTAGCCGATGGCCACCTCGGCTGCGTCACCTTCTGCCTGTTTCAGGACAATGGCCAGATCGGTGAAGTTGACGCCGCCGATCAGTACACCCAGCGGCGGCATGACGACGTTGTTGACGAACGAGGAGACGACCTTGCCAAACGCGGCGCCGATGATAATACCCACGGCCATGTCGACAACGTTGCCGCGCATGGCAAAAGCCTTGAATTCATCCAGTAGTTTCATTGCCTATTTCCTTGAGAAGCGCCGACTTGGCGAGAGCTGATCATAGCCAAGCAAGCGCGTTTGACCAACTACTCAAGTGCTTCCTCAAGTGCTTCGCAGAGGATGCGCAACGCCTGGATGCGGGCATGACGCTTGTCTTCAGCGGGAATCAGGTGCCACGGTGCCGAGCGGGTCGAGGTGTGCTCAACCATATCATTGAGCGCCTCAACGTAGTCGGGCCAGCGCTTGCGGTTACGCCAGTCTTCCTCGGTCAGCTTGTAGCGTTTGACTGGTGATGCTTCCCGTTCCTTGAAGCGCTTGAGCTGCTCCTGCTCGGTAATCGCCAGCCAGAACTTGATCAGCAGCGTACCGTTCTCGGTCAGCTGTTGCTCAAAATCATTGATCTCGGCATAGGCGCGTTGCCATTCGGATTCGGCGCAGAAGCCTTCAACCCGCTCTACCAGCACGCGGCCGTAGTAACTGCGGTCGAAGACCACGACATTGCCCGGGGCTGGTATGCGTCGCCAGAAGCGCCAGAGGTAGGGCATCCGGCGTTCCTCGTCACTCGGCGCGCGGGTGCCGTGAACCCGCAGGATACGCGGATCGAGACATTGGGTGATGCGGCGGATGGTACCGCCCTTGCCGGCGGCATCACTGCCCTCGAACACCAGCATCAGGCTGCGACGGGCGAAGCGCGGATGCTGCATCAGGTCGCGCAGTCTGTTCTGCCAATGCAGCAGCTGTTGCTGGTACTCGTCCTTTGGCAGCTTCTGGCTGTAATCCAGCTGGGCGAGATAGTCGTGCTGGGCGGGTTGCCAGCCGTAGACCGGGCGCGGCACCGGCGGTGTGCCAAGGCGCTGGCGCATGGCTTCCAGCACAATCTGGCCGATCCGCTGGTCGCGCAGGTGAGGATCTGTTGCCGGCACCCGAATCCAGGGGGACTCGTTGGTAGAGGTCAGCTCGGTCATCAGGCGGGCGCCCTCGCGCACCTTCTCGTAGTCGGCGGCGCTGAAGTCACCCCATTCGCGCATGGCTACGGTCTGTTTCAGCAGGCTCGGGTCCACCCGCTGGCGCGTCCCGCGTTCATCGTCGGTCAGGTGCAGCCAGATCTTGACCAGGATAATGCCTTCATCATTGAGCAGGCGTTCGAAATGCAGGATGTCCTGCATTTGTGCGGTAAAGCGGTTGATGCTGATTTGCCCCCGACTCAACTTCATCAGCGGCTGGTGGTACCAGGAGCCCAGATAAAACCCCAGCTCGCCGGCCGGTGGCAGGGTGCGCCAATAGCGCCACATGCGGGGCATGCGCTTGTCGACCCCTTTTGGCATCCCGAAAGCGCGGGTATTGAGGTAGCGGTTGTCCAGCCACTCATAGAAGCTGTGGATGACTTCGGCCTTGCCCGCGAAGTCGTTGCCGCTGATCAGAACCAGGACCGAGCCGTGTTCCAGCGAGCGCAGTTCGAACTGGGTCTCCAGCAGTTCCTCGCGCAGCGCTTCGCGTTCGGCCTTGCGCTGCTTGCTGTCGTCCTTGCTGTTACCCATGCGCGACGGCAGACCAATTGATGTCCGGTACCTGTTCGAAGGCCGGACGTGCCAGCAGATAGCCCTGAAAGAGATGGACATTCTGTTCGCGCAGGAATGCCAGCTCGGCTTCGGTTTCGACCCCTTCGGCGATGACTTCGATGCTCAGGGCGGCGCAGACCCCAAGGATGCCGCGTACGATCGCCTGCTTTACCACGTCCTTGTCGATATCACGGATCAGCGCCATGTCCAGCTTGATGATGTCCGGCTGGAACTCGGCCAGCAGATTCAGCCCCGAATAGCCTGCACCGAAATCGTCGATGGCGGTTTTGAAGCCCTGGCGTTTGTACTCGGTAATGATGCTTTTGAGATGATCCTTGTCGACCATCTGCTCGTTTTCGGTAATTTCGAAAATCAGCCGCTCCACCGGGAAGTTGAAGCGCTTTGCCGCTTCCAGGGTAGCGCGAATGCAGGTCGCCGCCTGATACACCGCGTTGGGCAGAAAATTGATGCTGACAAAGCAGGGGATGTTCAGCCGGGCCGCCAGCTCCACTGCCTTGACGCGGCAGGACTGGTCAAACTGATAACGATTGTCGGTGGTGACCTTGGACAGAATGCCGGCCGCGCCGGTTCCGTCGGTGCCTCGTACCAGCGCCTCGCAGGCAAAGAGCTGGCGGGTACGCACATCGACGATCGGCTGAAACGCCATGCTGAAGTCAAAGTCCAGCGCAGGACGGTCGATGCAGGCTCGACAGGGCGGCGGTGATTGTGGCTCGGTAGTCATTCTGTTGGATCCTTACGCCTTTAGGCGGTCAGTATAGAGGATAATGTTCCTCTGATATCAAGCGGCGCTTTATGGTGCCTCGACCCGGATAAAGCAAGATGGCCAAACAGAAACGTATTTACGGCTGCACCGAATGCGGTGCTACCTTTTCCAAGTGGGCGGGCCAATGCCCGGAATGCCAGGCGTGGAACAGCATGGTGGAGACCGTGGTGGACACCACGCCTACCGGTGGCAGTCCCTCACGCAGCAGCAACTGGACCGGGCAGCAGGCGTCAGTCAAGACGCTGGCAGAGGTCACTACAGAAGAAATGCCGCGGCAGCCCAGCGGCTCGTCCGAGCTTGATCGGGTGCTGGGTGGCGGCCTGGTCGCCGGGTCGGTGGTGCTGATCGGCGGCGATCCCGGGATCGGCAAATCGACCATTCTGCTACAGACCCTCTGTCGTCTGGCGCAGGGCATGCCCGCGCTGTATGTAACGGGTGAGGAGTCCCAGCAGCAGGTGGCAATGCGTGCCCGCCGGCTCGGCCTGCCGGAAGATCAGCTCAAGGTGATGACCGAGACCTGTATCGAGAGCATTGTTGCGACGGCGCGGCAGGAACAGCCCCGGGTGATGGTGGTTGACTCGATCCAGACCATCTTCACCGAGCAGTTGCAGTCGGCCCCGGGCGGTGTTGCCCAGGTACGCGAGAGCGCGGCCTTGCTGGTGCGATACGCCAAGCAGAGTGGCACGGCAATTTTTCTGGTCGGCCACGTTACCAAGGAAGGCTCGCTGGCCGGGCCGCGGGTGCTTGAGCACATGGTGGACACGGTGCTGTATTTCGAGGGTGAGGCTGACGGTCGTTACCGCATGCTGCGGGCGGTAAAGAACCGTTTTGGTGCGGTAAACGAGCTGGGTGTGTTTGCCATGACCGACAAGGGTCTTAAGGAAGTGGCCAACCCCTCTGCGATTTTCCTCTCACGTTATGACGCGCCGATTCCCGGCAGCGTGGTGATGGCTACTTGGGAAGGCTCGCGCCCGATGCTGGTGGAGGTGCAGGCGCTGGTGGATACCAGCCATCTGGGCAATCCGCGTCGGGTCACGCTGGGGCTGGATCAGAACCGGTTGGCGATGCTGCTCGCCGTGCTGCACCGCCATGGCGGCGTTGCGACCTATGACCAGGATGTCTTCGTCAACGTCGTCGGTGGCGTCAAGGTACTGGAAACGGCAGCCGATCTGGCGCTGCTGGCGGCGGTCATGTCCAGTTTGCGCAACCGGCCGCTGCCGATGGATCTGATGGTATTTGGTGAGCTGGGGCTGTCAGGTGAGATTCGCCCGGTGCCGAGCGGGCAGGAGCGCCTGAAGGAAGCCGCCAAGCACGGTTTTACCCGCGCCATCGTACCCAAGGCCAACGCGCCCAAGGAAGCGCCCAAAGGAATGCAGGTGATTGCCGTGACCCGGTTGGATCAGGCGCTGGCGGCGATATTTGAGTAGCAGCGGCGTAGCCGCTGCTACAGCTGCAAGCTGCAAGCTGCAAGCTACAAGCTACAAGCTACAAGCGAAAAGCGAAAAGCGAAAAGCGAAACTCCCGGGGCTAGTCGCTGGGGAGGGAGTTGGGAGGCACTCTCAGCTTGAGGCTTGAGGCTTGCCGCTGCGGCGCTTGGCGCCGCCTAAAGCAAAGCCGCCAGCTCTCGTTCCAGCAACGCTGCATCGCCCAGGTTGAGGGCGACCAGGCGGCGCAGGTGGCTGATGGAGTCGAGATCGATGTGCTCACACTGAAAGCCGAGCAGTCCTTCTTCGGCGTGAGCCAGTGAGACTTCCATGCGGATCTGGCTGCCTTCGGACAGGTCGATAATGGCAACGAAAGGGGCTTTGGCGCGTGTCGTGTCCCACTGATCAGGCTGCATGACCAGCAGGCCACGCAGGGATATGTCGATCAACTGAACTGCCACGCACCAGTCGTCCTGCTGCAGCAGGGTGTGGGCATCGAACGGAATGCGGCTGAAACGCCGTCTGTCATCGTGCATCCGATGGCTCCCGGGTGTATTGGTCATCGATGCCCACACTATAGCGCTTTTTACTGCTTACACCACGCCTTGAGCCAGCATTGCGTCGGCGACCTTGACGAAGCCGGCGATGTTGGCGCCCTTGACGTAATTGATGTGGCCATCTTCTTCTCTGCCATAACGTTCACAGGCGGCGTGAATGGATTGCATGATGCAATGCAGCTTCTCGTCGACCTCGCCGGCAGTCCAGTGCAGGCGCATGGCGTTCTGGCTCATTTCCAGGCCGCTTACCGCCACACCGCCGGCGTTGGCAGCCTTGCCCGGGGCAAACAGGATGCGATGCTCCTGGAGCAGGTCGACGGCCTCCAGAGTGCTCGGCATGTTGGCGCCCTCGGCGACAGCGATGCAGCCGTTCTCGATCAGATGACGGGCGTCGTCTGCATCCAGTTCGTTCTGGGTTGCGCAGGGCAGGGCAATGTCGCAGGGCAGATGCCACGGGCGCTGGCCAGCGATAAATTCACAGCCGTCGCCGTGCAGCGACTCCAGTCGCCCGCGCTGCTCGTTCTTCAGCGTCATCAGCGTGTCCCACTGTGCCTGGGTCATGCCGTCCGGGTAGTACAGGGTGCCGCCGGAGTCGGAGACCGAGATCACCTTGGCGCCCAGCTCCAGCACCTTCTGCGCTGCGTACTGGGCGACGTTTCCGGAGCCGGAGATGGCAACCCGTTTGCCCTCGAAGCTGTCATTGCGCTGCTTGAGCATTTGCTCGGCAAAGTAGACGCAGCCGTAACCGGTCGCTTCGGGACGGATCAGACTGCCGCCATAGCTGATGCCCTTGCCGGTCAGAACGGAGGTGAATTCGTTGCGCAGGCGTTTGTATTGGCCGTACATGTAGCCAATTTCACGCGCACCGACGCCGATGTCGCCGGCGGGGATATCCAGGTCTGCACCAATATGGCGCGACAGCTCGGTCATGAAGGCCTGGCAGAAGCGCATGATCTCGCCGTCACTTTTGCCCTTGGGATCGAAGTCGGAGCCGCCTTTGCCGCCGCCCATTGGCAGGCTGGTCAGCGCATTCTTGAAAACCTGTTCGAAGGCGAGGAATTTCAGCACGCCAAGATTCACCGACGGGTGGAAGCGCAGGCCACCCTTGTACGGACCAATGGCACTGTTCATCTGCACACGGAACCCGCGGTTGACCTGCACGTTACCCCGGTCGTCGACCCAGCAGACGCGAAACTGGATGACGCGCTCGGGCTCGATCAGACGTTCGATGATGCCTGCACGCAGGTATTTCGGGTTGGCTTCCAGGAAGGGCCAGAGGCTGCTGAGCACCTCTTCGGCAGCTTGGTGGAATTCTGGCTGATGGGGGTCGCGCAGGGTCAGTTCGGTTAGGCAGGCAGCCAGGGTGTAGGTCATGTCTGGAGTCACTTTTCTATACGTTTAGGACGAAAGGACGTAAAACTACCAGACTGCGAACTGCACAGGAATGGTGCGATTGTAAAATAGCGTGCACGACAGTGTTTTATTTTGGTGCGCCATATCCCGAGCGGGTGGCAAGGCAGGATCCGCAACAGCGCGGCCACACCGGATGGTGTGGCCGCGCTGCTGGGGAAGCTCAGGCGAGCTTTTTGTAGCGGACGCGATGCGGCTGCGTAGCGGCTTCGCCCAGACGCTTCTTGCGATCGGCTTCGTACTCGGTGTAGTTGCCCTCGAAGAAGGTTACTTGCGAGTCGTCCTCGTACGCCAGGATATGGGTGGCGATACGGTCCAGGAACCAGCGATCGTGCGAGATCACGATGGCCGAGCCGGGGAAGTCCAGCAGCGCTTCTTCCAGCGCGCGCAGGGTTTCCACGTCGAGGTCGTTGGACGGTTCGTCGAGCAGCAGTACGTTGGCGCCCTGCTTGAGGGTCAGCGCCAGATGCAGGCGGCCACGCTCACCACCGGAGAGGTCCTTGACGAACTTCTGCTGGTCGGAGCCCTTGAAGTTGAAGCGGCCGACGTAACCACGCGACGGCATCTCGTAGTTGCCGACCTTGATCAGGTCGAACCCATCGGACACCTGCTCCCATACGGTCTTGTTACCGTCGAGGTTGTCACGGCTCTGGTCGACGCTGGCAATCTGTACGGTTTCACCGATCTCGATAGTGCCACTGTCCGGCTGTTCCTTGCCGGTGATCATGCGGAACAGGGTCGACTTGCCGGCACCGTTACCGCCGATGACACCCACAATGGCCCCCTTGGGGACGCTGAAGCTCAGGTTGTCGATCAGCACGCGATCACCAAAGCCTTTGGTGACGCCGTTGAACTCGATGACCTTGTCACCCAGGCGCGGGCCAGCCGGGATGTAGATCTCGTTGGTTTCGCTGCGTTTCTGGAATTCCTGCGATTGCAGTTCCTCGAAGCGCTGCAGGCGAGCCTTGGATTTGGCCTGACGGCCCTTGGCGCCCTGACGGACCCACTCCAGCTCGGCTTTCATGGCCTTGGCGTGGGAGGCCTCCTGCTTGGCTTCGGTTGCCAGGCGGGCAGCCTTGGATTCCAGCCACTGCGAGTAGTTGCCTTCGAAGGGGATGCCCTGGCCACGGTCCAGTTCGAGAATCCACCCTGCAACGTTGTCGAGGAAGTAACGGTCGTGGGTAATCGCAACCACGGTGCCCGGGAAGTTGTGCAGGAACTGCTCCAGCCAGGCGACGGAGTCGGCATCCAGGTGGTTGGTCGGCTCGTCGAGCAGCAGCATGTCGGGCGCCGACAACAGCAGGCGGCAGAGTGCTACGCGGCGCTTCTCGCCACCGGACAGGTGCTCGATCTTTGCGTCCCAGGCCGGCAGGCGCAGCGCATCGGCGGCGACTTCCAGCTGGCGCTCAAGGTTGTGGCCGTCGGCGGCCTGCAGAATGGCCTCCAGTTTGCCCTGTTCGGCAGCCAATGCGTCAAAGTCGGCATCGGGCTCGGCGTAGGCGGCATATACTTCGTCCAGCCGGGCCTGGGCATTCTTGATTTCGCTGACGGCTTCCTCGACGATCTCGCGTACGGTCTTGTCGTTGTCCAGCTCGGGTTCCTGCGGCAGGTAGCCAACCTTGATGCCCGGCATGGGGCGTGCTTCGCCCTCGATCTCGGTGTCGACACCGGCCATGATCCGCAGCAGCGTGGATTTACCTGCACCGTTGAGACCCAGAACGCCAATCTTGGCGCCGGGGAAAAAGGACAATGAGATATCCTTCAGAATCTGACGCTTCGGGGGGACGACTTTACCGACCCGATGCATGCTATAAACATATTGAGCCATGTTGGCAGAACCTGTTGAATGGGAGTGTACGGAAAGGTCTTCGCCAGGGCGGCGAAATGTGGTGGCAAGGCTAGCCCAACTGGCCTGCAAGGGCAAACCGTTTGCAGCGGATCCGATGCCCGCAGCCGGTGGTGTCAGCCCCTTTTTTTCGGACCGCGAACCGACAAGTGATACGCCTTGAATAAAAATAAGAAAACGTGGTCAGCCGAGCCGCGCGCTCAGGCTCAAAGTCGGGTTGGCACCCAGCCCGCAGTCAACCGTCTGGGTATCGCGATGTTTGCGGTCGCCAGCGGCCTCCTTATGGCGCTGCTCGGCTGGCAATCCTACGTCGACTTTAAAGTGCTCAAGCGTCAGCATCAGACGCTTGTGGAAGAAGCGGTCTGGCTGACCGCCGACCAGATGGAGCTCAACCTCGCTAAAACTTCGCACGCTCTGATCGCGCTGCTCGATAGCCTCGACGGCAAGCCGCTCGGGGATGTTGCTGTGGCGGCGCAGGTGTTGCTGCCCGGGGTCTACGGTGTGCAGCGCATTGACACCGATGCCGGCCCGGAAGACAGCCGTGAGCCCTGGGCGCAGAGTGTACGTCAGCTGCAGATAGGCGGCGAACCCTTCGCTTTGGTATCGGATGCGGCGCACAACCTGCTGTTCTGGACGCTGAACAGCAGGCAGGATAATCGTTACTGGGTATTGCGGCTGGACGAGCGCGTGCTCTCGGCGCTGGTGTCGGCGCGCAGCGGGCAGGGCTATCGCTGGCTGCTGGAAGATACCGGGCAGGGGCAGGTACTGGCCAGGCAGCAGCAGGACAGGCTGGCGTTTCTCGGTGGCACGTCCATGACGGCTGAAGAGCGCGCGCGTGTTGTGGTCAGTGCCCCGGTGCCAGGCACACTCTGGCAGGTCCGCGGACTTGTCGAACCGCATTATTACGCTCAGCAGCTGGCGCCGCTGTTGCTGGGCAAGGCGCTGCTGTTCAGCGGTTGCCTGCTGGTTCTGGTGGCAGCGCTCTGGTTCATGGGGCGCCAGGCGCATGCCAATCGACGCATGCAGGCCGACCAGGATCGCTCCGTCCGCAGTCTGCTGGACACCGAACGACGCTATCGCGATATTTTTCAGGGCGTTGACATGGCTTTGTGCCTGGTCGACCTGGTGGATATCAAACAGGCGCTTTTGCGTGAAGGTATCTTCAACCCCGAGCAGCTCGATCGCTGGTTGCTGGAAAACCCCGAGCGGCACGGGGAGCTGCTGGAACGCATTCACTTTCTTGAAGCCAACCAGGTTGCGCTGGCGCTGCTGGGGCTACCCAATGTGGCTGCGATCGAGCGGTTGTTCCGGGGGGAACGCCACCTGCGCACGGGCGGAGGGCGCTACCGGCTGTTACTGGCATTGATCAACGGTGACGAGCGTTTCGAAGTAGAGACGCCGCTGCGTCTGCCCGACGGCAGCACCCTGTATGTATGGGTGGTGATGCGTCTGCCGGAGAGTGCCGAAGCGCTGCATGCCGTTCCCATGAGCGTCACCGATCTGAGTCAGCGCCGAGCCACGGAGCTGGCCCTGCGCCAAAGCCGCGAGTTCTGGGCCGAGGTTGTGCGCTCCGTGCCTGACCTGATTTATATTCGTGATACCAAGTGGATGGGCGCCGGCGATTTTCTGTTCAGCAACAGGACGCTGGCCGAGATGCTGGGCTACAGCGCTGAGGAAGAGGCCTCAATGGGAGTCGATTACCGTAATCGGCTGCTGCACCCTGATGATCTTGAATACATGCAGATCAACCGTCGCCTGCAACTGGCACTGGGTGACGAGCAGATCCTCGAATGGCGGGTGCGCTGGCGCCACCGGGACGCTGGCTGGCGCTGGTTCAGTATCCGTTCGAAGGTGTTCAAGCGCGGCCCCGACGGGCGGGTGGTGCAGGTCATCGGGTTTGTCCGCGACATTCATGAACAGACGCTGGCCAGTGAAGAGGTCCAGCGCTCCGAGGCGCGCTACCGGCAGCTGACCGAGAGCATCAGCGACATTGTATGGTCGACCAACAGCGATTTTCGCACCGACTACATCAGCCCGTCGGTCAAGCGGCTGCTAGGGTACAGCCCGAAATTCATGCTCAGCAAGTCCTACGTCGATAGCCTTGCGGACCAGCGCTTTGTCGAGTTCCTGGAGCAGATTCGCGCCGAGCTGCGGGATCAGGTGCACGTACCCGAGCGCGCCGCCGCATTGCGCGAGCAGGGGTATCAGCGTCAGATCACGTTTGACGGTATCAAGGCGGACGGCCGCAAGTGTCCGCTTGAAGTACGTATTACCCTGATGTGGTCAGCCCAGGGGCGGTTCCTCGGTCTGCTGGGACTGGCGCGGGATGTGAGCGAACAGCGTCGTACCGAAAACCGCTTGCGGATGGCTGCCACGGTATTCGAGAACACCACCGGCGGTATCGTGGTCACCGACCCTGCCGGCTATATCGTTCAGGTCAACGAAAACTTCTCCCGTATTACCGGATTCGATGCCGACGAGGTGATCGACCAGTTGCCGGCGATTCTGACCTCCCAGGCGCATGAACCGGCGTTTTACCGGGCGATCGTTGACGCAGTTCACCAGCAGGGGCACTGGGAGGGAGAAGTCTGGCTGCGTCGTCGTTCCGGCGAGGTCTATCCAAGCTGGGCCGGAATAACCGCGGTGCATGATAACGACGGTGATCTGGTCAGTTATGTCTGCTTTTTTGTTGATATCAGCGAGCGCAAGGCATCGGAGGAACGGATCCAAAGCCTGGCCTACTACGACGTGCTGACCGGGCTGGCCAATCGAACGCTGTTCCAGGATCGTCTCAAGGCTGCCTTGCAACTGGCTGCCCGCAGGGACGAATGGGTTGCGGTGCTGTTTCTGGATCTCGACCGCTTCAAGCCGATCAACGACAGTCTCGGCCATGCCGCGGGTGACCATGTCCTCAAGGAGGTGGCGCAGCGGCTGTGTGCCTGCGTTCGCGAAAGCGACACCGTGGCCCGGATGGGTGGCGATGAGTTCACCATGCTGTTGTCGGGTCTGGCGGATCGTGATGTGGCGCTGTCGACGGCGATGCATGTGGCGGAGAAGGTGCTTCATGCGCTGGCGGGTGCAGTGGTGCTGCAGGGGCGTGACTTCTTTGTGTCTGCCAGTATCGGTATCGCACTGTACCCGCAGGACGGAGCGGAAAGCAGTGTGTTGCTGAAAAACGCTGACACTGCCATGTATCACGCCAAGGGAGCGGGCAAGGCAACGTTCCAGTTCTATCAGAGCGGCATGAATGCCAAGGCGCTGGAGCGGTTGGCGCTGGAAAATGACCTGCGCCGTGCGGTGCAGGACCAGGCGTTCGAGTTGGACTATCAGCCGCAGTTCAGTTGTCACAGCGGACAGCTGACCGGTGCCGAGGCTTTGCTGCGCTGGCGCCACCCCGAGCGTGGTGTGGTGTCGCCTGCAGAGTTCATCCCTATTGCCGAGGAGTTGGGTCTGATCCGTACGCTTGGTGAATGGGTGCTCAATGAAGCCTGTCGCCAGGTTGCCGACTGGCGGGACCGGGGCCTGCATCTGCCGCGTCTGGCCGTCAACCTGTCGGCCATGCAGTTTGATGACGGTGCGCTGTCCGTTCAGATCGCCAGCGTGCTGGAGCACTACAATCTGGCGCCTGAAGCGCTGGAGCTGGAGCTGACCGAGAGTATCCTGCTGCGCAACATCGATGAAACCATGCGTACGCTTGAGGAGTTCAAGCAGCGTGGCATGCAGATCGCCATTGATGACTTCGGTACCGGCTACTCGGCGCTCAATTACCTGCGCGACTTTCCGATTGATACGCTGAAGATTGACCGGGGCTTCATACAGGCAATGCATCCCGGCAGCCGTGACGCCCTGCTGGCCCAGGCGATTGTTGCCATGGGCCGCAGTCTGCAGCTGCGGGTCATCGCCGAAGGGATTGAGACCGAGGAACAGTACCAGCTGGTCAGCAGCTTCGGTTGTGACGAGGTGCAGGGCTACCATCTGGGACGGCCTGTGGCGGCGCAGGAGTTCGAGCGGCGCTGGCTGCAGTCGGGTGCATGAATGCTTTTTGTCGGTGCCTGAACGCTTTTCAAGTGCCAGCCGGTGACGCTTGCGCTAAAATGCGGCTTCTTTTTTCATCAGAACGACCTAGCAGGGGGCCGTTACATGTTTAGCCGTTCCAACGATATTGCCACATTCGATGCCGATCTCTGGGCTGCCATGGAGCAGGAAGCGGTACGTCAGGAAGAGCACATCGAGCTGATTGCCTCGGAGAACTACACCAGCCCGGCGGTCATGCAGGCGCAGGGGTCCGTCCTGACCAACAAGTACGCCGAAGGCTACCCGGGCAAGCGCTACTACGGTGGTTGCGAGTATGTCGATGTCGTTGAACAGCTGGCCATTGACCGTGCCAAGGAGCTGTTCGGTGCCGATTACGCCAACGTTCAGCCGCACGCCGGGTCCCAGGCCAACGCGGCGGTTTACCTGGCGCTGCTGCAGGCTGGTGACACCATCCTCGGCATGAGCCTGGCGCACGGCGGTCACCTGACCCACGGTGCTTCGGTCTCCTCCTCCGGCAAGCTCTACAATGCCGTTCAGTACGGCATCAATGACCAGGGTCTGATCGACTACGACGAAGTCGAGCGTCTGGCCGTTGAGCACAAGCCGAAGATGATCGTGGCCGGTTTCAGCGCCTATTCCCAGGTGCTGGACTTTGCCCGCTTCCGTGCGATCGCTGACAAGGTCGGGGCTTACCTGTTTGTTGATATGGCCCACGTTGCCGGTCTGGTTGCTGCAGGCGTCTACCCGAACCCGGTTCCGTTCGCGGACGTGGTCACCACCACTACCCACAAGACCCTGCGTGGTCCGCGTGGTGGTCTGATCCTGGCCCGTGCCAACGAGGAAATTGAAAAGAAACTGAACTCCGCGGTATTCCCGGGTGCGCAGGGTGGTCCGTTGGAGCACGTTATCGCGGCCAAGGCGATTTGCTTCAAGGAAGCGCTGCAGCCTGAATTCAAGGCTTACCAGCAGCAGGTCGTAAAGAATGCCCAGGCGATGGCCAAGGTGTTCATTGAGCGCGGCTTCGACGTCGTATCCGGTGGCACTCAGAACCATCTGTTCCTGCTGTCGCTGATCAAGCAGGACATTACCGGTAAGGACGCAGATGCCGCATTGGGCCGCGCGTACATTACCGTCAACAAGAACAGCGTGCCGAACGATCCGCGTTCGCCGTTCGTAACCTCCGGCCTGCGCATCGGTACGCCGGCGGTCACTACCCGCGGCTTCGTTGAGGCTGATTGCGAAGCGCTGGCTGGCTGGATCTGCGACATTCTCGACAACATGGGTGATGAGTCCGTGATTGATCGGGTGCGCGAGCAGGTCAAGGCCGTATGTGCCCGCTTGCCGGTTTATGGCGCCTGAGTTCGAGCAGTGACATGAAAACCCGCGCCAATCGGCGCGGGTTTTTTTTTGTCTGCAGATCATGGCATTCTGATGCCTGACTCAACTGGCAGTTGGTGTCCGGCACGATGACTCGGGCAGCAGAGGGTGGCGTGAAAAAAATTATAAGAATGCTGGCGGCGTATTGCTGTTTCGGGTTGCTGGCGCTGTCTGCGCAAGGCGGGTATGCGGCACCGTTGGAGCGGCCGCTGAAGGTGGTACTGCTACCCTATCCGGGCTATTCCGACTACGACCAGCACGGCCGGGTGGTAGGCCCTACCGCTGATGTGCTGGAGCAGCTGTTCAAGCGGGCCGGATACGCCTACCAGATTAACCTGCTGCCCATTGCGAGGGTCCGCCGGGGGCTGGTGTCGGGCGAGGTTGATGTCTGGCTTGGGGTCAATAATCAGGTCGGTCTTGAGGCCTATGTCGTGCAGAGCGAGTCCAGCTTCGGAGCATTGCCGATTCATCTTTACTACCGCGCTGACGAGCCGGTGCCGCACTGGCCTGACAGTCTGCAGGGCAAGGCGCTTATCCTGATTACCAACTACAACTACAGTTTGCCGATCTTGCGGGTGTTGCAGGACCCGCGCTGGCAAATCGATCAGCGTTCCAGCAGCTCCCATGTGGGTGCCATACGGATGTTATTGCGTGGTCGGGGAGATTATTTGCTCGATTACCGGGGGCAGGCGGTATCGGCCATGGCTGAACTGGATATGCAGCCGCTTCCCCATATCCTTGTGGATGAGCCCCCCATGCGGCTGTTTGTATCGCGCAGCAGGCCGGATGCCATAGCGGTTGTCCGTGAACTGGACCGGGCGTTTGAATCGCTGGTTGCAGAAGGCGTTGTGATGGATGTGACCCGGCGCTAGGTTGACAGCTTGCCACTTGCGCAGGTTGTCGGTAGTTGTTTGAATGGCGGCGGCGCCTGGCAACGTCGGGCAGATGCCGGCAGTAAGTCAGGGAATTTTCAGACAGGGAAGGGCCGATATGCACGAATTGTTCAAGGTTGTGTTCAGGGGCCGGCTGACCGGCGAGGTCGAAACGCCCGAACTGGAGCAGAACCTTCTGCGCCTGGGGTTCGGCAGGCAGCAAGTCGACATGCTGCTGGCGGGGCGCACGGTAACCATCAAGTCCGGCCTCACGGCATCTCTGGCCGAGCGCTACCGCCAGCGTTTGCACGACGCTGGGCTGATCACCGAAATCGTTGCCGAGGAGGGCGCCGGGTCGCCAGTTGCGCCCAATGGAGCCGCATCGAGTGCGTCCCCGGCGGCGGATGCACGCCGCGAGCCGGTGATTGGTGACACGGCACTGCCGCCGCCTGGGGCGGCGGCAGTGCCGGCAAAACGGCTGTCGCAGCTGCAATTTACCGGCAGTGGTGGTGAGTACTTCGGTGTCTGGATCGTCAATATCCTCCTGCTGATAGTGACGCTCGGCTTCTACGCGCCTTGGGCGAAGGTTCGCAACCTGCAGTATTTTTACGGTCATACCGTATTGGAGGGGAGCAGCTTTCAGTATCTGGCTGACCCCTGGGTGATTTTTCGCGGGCGTCTGGTCGCGCTGGTTGCGGTAATCCTTTGGACGGTTGCCTCGAATTTCTTCCCCATCGTGGCCGTTGGCTTGCTGTTGCTGTTTCTGCCGCTTATTCCCTGGATTATCACCCGATCACTCAAGTTTCATGCGATTAACAGCGCCTACCGCAATATCCGATTCGACTTTGCCGGCTCCTACTGGCAAGCCGTGCAGGTGATCTACCTGTGGCCGCTGGTGGGTATTCTGAGCCTGGGCCTGCTGTTGCCATTGTCGGCCCAACGCTGGTATCGCTTCCTGGTGGACAATACCCGGTTTGGCAGCAGCCCGTTCCAGTTGTCGTTGACGGTGGGTGAAACCTATCTGTTCTTCCTGCGTATGGTTCTGGTGTTTATTGGTTTTGCCTTGCTCGGTGGGCTGGCTTCGATGGCTCACTCCGCGCTGGGCATTATTGGGGTTGTGCTCGCGTACCTTGCGCTATTCGGTTACATGATGGCCGGTGTGACCAATCTGGTGACCAATGCGACCCGACTCGGTGAGCACGGATTCGTTTCTACGCTGGGCAAGCGCCGCATGGTCTGGATCTTTGTTACCAACTCTTTGCTGATTGCCCTGACCATGGGGTTCTTCACCGCCTGGGCCAAGGTGCGTATGGCGCGCTACCGGGCCAGCTGCACGCAGATGGACATTGCCGGCGATCTGAATGGCTTTGTTGCAGGTGAAGCCCAACGCGCAGGTGCCGTTGGTATGGAGTTGGGGGACGCCTTCGATGTCGGTTTCTCCTTCGGTTAATGCCGGGGTCAGCGGGCACTTTTTCGACGGCGAGTCGAGCGGCGCTTGCGCCGCGATTGCCCGTCTGCAGGGGAACCAGCTGCGGCTGGAACTGGACGATGGCCGGGTGGAGCACTTCGCCGCCGCGCAGGTCAGACTCGGCATGCAGGTGGGCAGCGCCAAAAGCTATCTGCACCTGGGCGAGCGCGCTGCGCTGGAATCGGCCGATGTGGCCGGGTTGCAGGCTATCGCTGCGGGATTGAAGGCGGCTGATGGCGGTACAGTCTGGCTGCGACAGCTGGAACTGAATATTCCGCTGGTTCTGGTGTCCCTGGTGGTCGTGCTGGCCATGCTGGTGGGCGGCGTCGTATGGGGTGTGCCCTGGTTATCCAGGGAGCTGGCGTACCAGCTGCCGGTGGCACTGGAGCAGCGAGCCGGCCAGGAGGGGCTGGATACCATGGATAGACTCTGGACATCGCCCAGCACGCTGAGCGAGGAGCGGCAGCAGGCGCTGTTGCAGGTAATGCAACCTGCGCTTCTGGCCCTGCAGCAGCGTCATCCGGATCATCGCCTGAACGTGCACTTTCGCGCCAGCGAGGCGCTGGGCGCCAATGCCTTTGCGCTGCCGGGCGGCAATCTGGTGTTCACCGACGATATGATCGAGCTGGCGCAGCATGACGAGGAACTGATCGCGGTACTGGCGCATGAGGCTGGGCACGCGGTGCACCGGCACAGCATGCGTAACCTGGTGCAGGGCTCGTTGCTGGTCTTTGTCATGGTGTCGCTGACTGGCGATGTGTCGGCCGCGTCGGATCTGGTCACCGGGGTGCCTGCGCTGTTGGCGACGCTCAGCTATCAGAGGGGCATGGAAGAGGAAGCCGACGAGTTTGCCTTGGCGTTTCTGCAGGATCAGCAGATATCGCCACAGCGCTTTGCCGATATCATGTTGCGTCTGGATCCGCCCTCCGGGGAGGAGGGCGAACTGGATGAGCTGAGCGGCTTTCTCTCAACCCATCCATCTACGCCAGAGCGTATCGAGCGCTTTCAAACCGGGTACTAGACCAGCTTGAGTGTGCTCAGGGTACGCTGACGGACCTGTTTGAGCAGGTCTGCATCCTTGACCAGGGACTGGCCATAGGATGGTACCAGGGTTTTCATGCGCGCCTGCCACTCTGGGCTGGCGATACGGTCCTTGAAGCAGCGCTCGATCACATCGATCATCGCCTGGACGGCAGTCGATGCTCCAGGGGAGGCGCCCAGCAGCGCTGCCAGGGAGCCGTCCTTGGCAGCGACGATCTCGGTACCGAACTCCAGCTTGCCGTGGCCTTTGGCGTCCTTCTTGATGATCTGCACGCGCATGCCTGCGTTTTGCAGTTTCCAGTTCTTCTCCTGTGCGTCAGGGAAGAAGTTGCGCAGTGAGGCAACGCGATCCTTGTGCGACTGGAAAGACTCCGCGATCAGATACTTGGTCAGGTCCATGTTGTCCCGGCCAACCGCCATCATGGGCGCCACGTTGTACGGCTTGACCGAGGAGAACAGGTCGAAAATCGAGCCTTTCTTCAGGAACTTGGTGGTGAAGCCGGCGAACGGGCCGAACAGCAGGGCAGGTTGGCCGTTGATGATACGGGTGTCCAGATGGGGGACCGACATCGGCGGGGCGCCGACCGGAGCCTTGCCGTAGACCTTGGAGCTGTGGCGCTTGACCACGTCCTGATCCTGGCAGACCAGCCATTGGCCGCTGACCGGGAAGCCGCCGTAACCCTGGCTTTCGTCGATATTCGACTTTTGCAGCAGCGGCAGTGAACCGCCACCGGCGCCGAGGAATACGAACTTGGCGTTGAATTCGATGTCCTTGCCAGACTTTTCATCTTCGACAACCACGCGCCAGTAACCGCGCTTGCTCTTGCGCAGGCTCTTTACCGAGTGGCTCAGACGCAGTTCGAATCCGTCCTGTTGCTCAAGGTGCGCAATCATCCGGCGAGTCAGCGATCCGAAATCGACATCGGAACCATGATCAACGCGGGTGGCGGCAATCGGCTGGCTGGTGTCGCGGCTGGACATGACCAGCGGCATCCATTCGCGCAGCTGGTCTGCTGATTCGCTGTATTGCATCTCGGCGAACAGGTGATGCTGGCTCAGCAGTTCATGGCGCTTGCGCAGGAAGGCAACGTCTTTTTCACCCCAGACAAAACTCTGATGGGCGGTGGCGTTGATGAAGTCTGACGGGTTCTGAATGATGCCCTGTTCTACCAGGTAGCTCCAGAATTGCAGGGTTACTTCGAAGGATGCATTGATGGCCAGGGCGCGTTCGATTGCGACATTGCCATTCTGGTCTTCGGGAGTGTAGTTCAGCTCACAGTAGCCGGCGTGGCCGGTGCCGGCATTGTTCCAGCCGTCGGTGCTTTCGTGAGCCACATGGTCCAGACGCTCGACCAGGGTAATGGTCATGGCGGGATCCAACTGTTTGAGCAACATTCCCAGCGTAGCGCTCATGACACCACCACCGACCAGCAATACATCTACGTTCGTTGCTGTCATTTACATGTCGCCTCTTTGGTAAAAATCAAGGAGCCTCTTGAGCTCTCCAGTGATCATACTGGCCAATGTCGGGGCGGCTAGCAAACGGGCTTGATCCCGACGGTCGCTTTTGGCTGTGTCGAGAGCGCGGCAAGCAGTGTGTGCTGTCTGCTCCGAACGCCCCGGTACGTGGGTATCAGTGGTTGGCTGATGGAAAGCGGCGGCGCTTCGTGTGGAATTGCCTGCCGGGGCTCAATGGTCTGACGGTGATCGGCCATTGGAGTAGTTCAGAGAAGGCGTATCATACCGGTTTCTGTCAGGCGGGGACAGGCACATGATTCGGCTTATGCCGCCTTTATAACGGCTTTTTTGGCCGACTTTGGTCTAAAACAGGTCGATTGTGCGTTAGTCTTCCCGGCGCCGCGATGGCGGTACTCGCGGTAGACGATCAATAGCGATAGCTGAGTGCGGCAAGGCGGGTCAGGGGGAAGTGGATGCGTGAGGTAGTGCTGGTCGGTGGCGGAGTAATGGGGTGTCTGAGTGCGCTCGAGTTGTTGCAGGCGGGATGTCGTGTGACGCTGCTGGAGCGCGGCGAGTTGGGACGTGAAGCGTCCTGGGCAGGCGGCGGTATCGTGTCGCCACTGTACCCCTGGCGCTACTGCGATGCGGTCAGTGCGTTGGCCGAGTGGTCACAGGGATATTACCCGCAGCTGGCAACCTCGCTGCTGGAACAGACCGAGCGGGATCCGCAAGTGCACACCTGCGGCCTGTTGTGGCTTGATCACGATGAACAGGATCAGGCGCTGGACTGGGCGGTGGCCCATGGCAAGCCGCTGCGTGCAGTGGATGCCGACTTCGTCTATCGGCAGGTGCCGCAGCTCGCCCCGGGATTTACTGGTGCGCTCTGGCAGGCTGATCTGGCGAACGTTCGCAATCCGCGCCTGATGCAGGCGCTTCGTGCCCGTTTGCTGCAGTTTGACGCCTTCACCCTGCACGAGCACTGCGCGGTGGAATCGTTGCTGCGTGATGGCGACGCGGTGGTTGGGGTGCAGTGCCCGGTTGGGCGGATTGAGGCGGACGCTGTTGTGCTGTGCGCCGGCGCCTGGAGCGGCGACTGGTTGCAGCAGGCAGGGCTCACGCTGCCGGTTGAACCGGTCAAGGGCCAGATGCTGCTGTACAGGATGACGCCGGGCTGGCTGCCGTCGATTGTCATGGCCAGGGGGCGCTATGCGATTCCCCGTCGTGACGGTCATATTCTGATCGGCAGCACGCTGGAGTACGAAGGTTACGACAAGCGCACCACCGACGAGGCGCTCGCATCGCTGCGGGCCAGTGCGCAGGCATTGCTGCCTGATCTGGCGCAGCAGTCGCCCGTTGCCCAGTGGGCGGGCTTGCGCCCGGGATCGCCGGATGGTGTGCCCTATATCGGACCGGTGTCTTCGCTGCCTGGCTTGTGGCTGAACACCGGGCATTTCCGCAATGGGCTGGTGCTGGCCCCGGCATCCTGTCGGCTGCTCGCCGATTTGCTGTTGCAGCGCAGCCCGGAGATCGATCCGACACCCTATCTGCCGGATACGCGCCTGAACTGACGGGCCGCTGATGGCTCAGTCGTCCAGGCCCAGCTTCTTCAGGCGGTAGCGCAGGGAGCGAAAGGTGAGACCCAGCCGCTTGGCGGCGGCGGTCTTGTTCCAGCGGGTCTCTTCCAGTGCCTGGGTGATCGCCTGGCGCTCGATGTTGTCCAGATAATCCTCCAGATGGTCGATCTGGCTGAAATCGGGAGTGTCATCCTGGGCCGCACTTGGGCAGGCGCTGAGCCACAGGTCATTGGCGTCGATCTGCTGGCCTTCGCACAGGGTGAAGGCCCGCTCCAGCGCATTTTCCAGCTCGCGTACGTTGCCCGGGAAGCGGTAATTGAGCAGCCGTTCCATACCGGCCTCGGTGACCGCGGGCGCGGGACGGTTGGCGCGCTCGGCCAGGCGGCTGAGGATACTGCGGACCAGCAGCGGCAGGTCCTCGCGGCGCGCCCGCAGCGGTGGCACCTGCAGTTCGATCACGTTGATGCGGTAGAACAGGTCCTGGCGGAAGCGTCCCTGGGCCACCTCGTTGGCGAGATCCTTGTGGGTAGCGCACAACAGACGTACGTCAACCGCTTCCTCGTGCTGGCTGCCGACTGCGCGAACCGCCTTCTCCTGGATGGCACGCAGCAGCTTGACCTGCATGGCCATCGGCAGGTCGGCGACCTCGTCGAGAAACAGAGTACCGTGATTGGCGGCCTGGAACAGGCCCGGCTTGTCGGCAACTGCACCGGAAAAGCTGCCTTTGCGGTGGCCGAAAAACTCGCTTTCCATCAACTCGGACGGTATGGCGCCGCAGTTGACCGGTACAAAGGGCTGTTCGGCTCTGGGGCTGAGCGCGTGAATGCGACGGGCGACCAGTTCCTTGCCGCTGCCGGACTCGCCGCTGATATACAGTGGCGCCTGACTGCGCGCCAGTTTGCTGATCTGGTTGCGCAGTCGCTCGATTGGTGGCGAGATGCCGAGGATCGGGTCCTGTGCCTGGGGCCCGGGTTCGGTCTGCGAATCTCGCAGGCGCAGTGCGGTCGAGACCAGCTCGCGCAGGCGGGCGAGATCGACCGGTTTGGTCAGGAAGTCAAATGCGCCGGCCTTAAGTGCGCTGATCGCCGTATCCAGACTGCCATAGGCGGTGATCATCGCGACCGGGGTGCTGGTAAAGTGTTGCTGGATATGGCGTACGATGCTCAGGCCATCGCCGTCAGGCAGTCGCATGTCCGTCAGGCACAGATCAAAGTGGTGAGACTGCAGCAGGTTCAAGGCTTCGCCCATGGTTTTCGCGCTGCGGGTTTGCAGCGACATGCGCCCGAGGGTCAGCTCCAGCAATTCGAGAATGTCCGGCTCGTCGTCGATGATCAGCACGGTGGGTTGCATCATGGCTTGCTGCTTGACTCCTGTCAGTTGATTACCGGGCATCATACCAGTCGTTTCGGGTGCGCGAAGGTGATGCGCATGCAGCAGCCGTGGGGCTGCACCCGGTCGCACTCGAGTCGTGCCTGGTTGCTTTCGCACAGTTCGCGGGAAATATACAGGCCCAGGCCGGTACCGGTGGCTTCGGTGGTATAGAAGGGCTCGAAAATGTGACCCAGGTGTTCTTCGGCGATCCCCGGGCCATGATCAATGACCTCCAGCACCGGCAGTTCGGTGTCCGGCCGTACATACAGCTTGAGCTGGATGGTGCGGGCTTGCCCCGCTTCGCCACTGTAACGCAGTGCGTTATTGCACAGGTTGTTGAGAACCTGGGTCATCTGGTTGGGGTCGATTCGGGTCAGAATGCCCTCTTTCTCGATGTTGCACTCAAGCGCATCGGTTGGCGGATGCGCACTGCGAAAATCGGCGGCGAAGTGGGAGACCCACAGCGCCAGATCGACCAGTTGCGGCTCGCTGGGGCGGCGGCGGGAGAGTTCGAGCACGGTTTCAATCACCCGGTTCATGCGCTGGGAGTGCTGCTGGATGATCTCTGTCAACCGCTGGTCCTGAGCTGACAACTGTTCGGACTCGGCCAGCAGTTGCGCCGCGTGGCTGATTGCGCCCAGCGGATTGCGGATCTCATGGGCAATGCTGGCGGTCAGGCGGCCCAGCGAGGCCAGTTTCAGTTGCTGTGCCTGTTGGGCGACCTGGGTGTTGTCGTCCAGGAACACCAGAATGTTGTCGCCGGTCTGGCTGCCGAGGTGTTTGAAGTTGGCCATCAGCTCGGTACTGCCATTGAAACTGTGGAATGAGCGCGCCCTGACCGAGGGGTTGCGCTGCCACTGACGCAGTCGCTGCTCCAGCTCTGGCGCGATCCTATCCAGCCGCTCCCCCTGGGGTACGTCGCGGTCGAGCATCTGAGAACAGGCCTCGTTGCTGGTCAGAATTCGATTTTCTGCGCTGACCACCATAATCCCGGTGCGCATGCGCTGAATGATCAACTGATTGAGTTGTTCCAGGCTGGCCAGACTGGCGGCCTGCTCGCGGGCCAGAATTTCCGACAGGTACAGCCGGCGGGTGACGCGCTGCACGAACAGGGCGACGGCAAAATAGATCGCGCCCAGCACGCCGGCCTGCAGGTAGTTCTGGCCGATGTAGGGATGGGTCAGGCTGAGGAAAAACGTCAGATAGATCAGCACCAGGCTGGACATTGCCGGCAGCAGCAGTCCGATACGGCCATGCAGCAGCACGTTGCCGATTGCGACCGGAATGATCAGCAGGTTGCCGAAGCCGCTGCCTATGCCTCCAGCGGCGTAGAAGATGATGCCGAGCAGGGTGATATCCAGCACTGCCAGCACGAACAGGTGAATATCCCGTCGGCCCTTGTGCAGTGACAGCGCGATCAGCACGTTGATGAACAGGTAGATCCAGCTGGCCTGAGCGTAGACCTCGGGGTTGCTCAGGGACAGCACGCCCTCGCGCAGCGACGAGCTGGTCAGCAGGGTCAGGCCGAAGCCGAGAATGACCCGATACAGATTGTACAGTCGCAGGATGCGAGGGCGCTGGGAGTCGATCCGCTCAGCGGTTGTCGTGTTCATCTCGGTGTTCCGCGCAGCAGTACCATTGGTCGCCGGCGCGCAACGCGCGTGACTCGGGCAGGTGCACCTGGCACTGCGCACAGCGGACCATCACCGGTGCATCGGTTTGCGGCCGCTGTGAGGCGGGGTTTTCCGTGTTGCGCTGCTGCTGCATCGCGTGCCAGAAACGCAGGGCTACCCATACCAGCGCGGCCAGAATTATCAGTTTGATCAGTCCCATGGTGTCGCTGTGTTCCGTGCAGGGTGTTTCAGTGTATCCCAAGGCCACAGCCTGCCAAAACCATCTTGCGATTGCGGGGCACAGGCGCTTGCCGGACAATAGGCGCATCTTGACTCAGGAGAAACAACATGACGGCAACCTTGCGCATCGTGATGGCCCAGCTGAACATGCGGGTGGGCGACATCCCGGGCAATCTGGAGCGAATTATCGAGTCGTCCAGACATGCCCGTGACGAGCTGGGTGCCCGGGTCATCGTATTCCCGGAATTGTCGCTGTGCGGCTACCCGCCCGAGGATCTGCTGCTGCGCTCCAGCATGCAGGCGCGCATCAGCCGGGCGCTGGATCAGTTGTGCGAGCAGGTTCAGGGCATTTATGTCGTAGTCGGTTATCCCTGGCAGCAGGATGACCTCTGCTACAACATGGCTGCGGTCATTGCCGATGGCCGCATCCTGGCGTCATACGCAAAGCAGCACCTGCCGAACTATCGGGTATTCGACGAGAAGCGCTATTTTGCCGAGGGTTCCGAGCCGTGCTGCCTCGAGATTGACGGTCTGCCGGTCGCCCTTAGCGTCTGCGAGGATATCTGGCATCCTCAGCCCATGGCTCAAGCCCGTGACGCCGGAGCCCGGTTGATGCTCAACCTCAACGCCTCGCCCTTTCACATGGACAAGCAGCGTGAACGCGAAGCCATGCTGGCCGAGCGCGCCGCCGAAGGATCAATGCCGATCATCTATGTGAACCAGGTCGGCGGCCAGGACGAGCTGGTGTTTGATGGCGGCTCCGTAGCGGTGGACAGCGATGGTCAGATCGCCTGCCGGGTTTCTCCCTTCTGCGAGGGGCTGTATCCGGTTGATGTGCAGTTCGACGACAGCCAGGTGCGGTTGCGTCAGGGCGCACTGGCGGCCATGCCGGAGCTGGAAGCCAGTGTATATCAGGCGCTGGTTACCGGGGTGCGTGATTACGTCAACAAGAACGGCTTCAAGGGTGTGGTCCTTGGGCTGTCCGGTGGTATCGACTCGGCCCTGACGCTGGCGGTTGCCGTCGACGCGCTCGGCGCCGAGCGGGTAGAGGCGGTAATGATGCCGTATCACTACACCTCCGGCATGAGTCTGGAGGATGCCGAGGCGCAGGCACATGCCATGCACGTAACCTACCGCGTGCTGCCGATTGCGCCGATGGTCGAGGCGTTTATGCAGACGCTGGAGCCGGTGTTTGCAGGGCTGCCGCGCGACACCACGGAAGAAAACCTGCAGGCTCGCTGTCGCGGCACGTTGCTGATGGCACTGTCGAACAAGACCGGTTCGCTGGTACTGACCACCGGCAACAAGAGCGAGATGGCGGTCGGCTATGCCACGCTGTATGGCGATATGGCAGGTGGCTTTGATGTGCTCAAGGACGTGCCCAAGACGCTGGTGTTCCGCCTGGCCGAATACCGCAATACGCTGGGCGCGGTTATCCCGCAACGGGTAATCGATCGTCCGCCGTCTGCCGAACTGGCACCTGATCAGAAAGATGAAGACTCGTTGCCGCCATATCCGGTGCTGGATGAGATTCTGCGTCTGTATATTGAACACGACCTGTCTGCCAGTGCCATCATCGCCGCCGGCTTCGACGAGGATCAGGTCAAGCGCGTGGTGCGACTGGTCGATCTGAACGAATACAAACGCCGCCAGGCGGCTGTCGGTGCGCGTATCACCCAGCGCGGCTTCGGCCGTGATCGCCGTTATCCGATTACGTCAGGATGGGCGATGGAGGACTAGCCAGCCGGCCTTTGGCCGGCAGCTTCAAGCCACTAGCTTTAAGCTACAAGCCACAAACTAAACACCCGCGCTGCTTTTACTTGCAGCTTGAGGCTTGTAGCTTGCCGCTGCCCGACTAAAAAGCCCGCCATGGCGAATGCCGTGGCGGGCTTTTTAGTCGGGCCACCCTCAGTCGAGCAGGCCGAAGGTGATGCGGTTCCAGAAGCTGCGATGGGGTTCGCCGTTCTGGCTGACGCGAATTTCGCGGGGCAGTGAGGCTGCGGCGTCCTGGTACTGGCGTTCCATTTCGCGCTCCATCTGCGTTTTTGCCATGCGCGGCGGTGGGGCAGTAACCGCGTCGATCAGGCCAACGGAAGCCGATTCCAGCCAGTCCATTTCGGCCACAGCCGGCTCGACGTGATGCTTGAACTCGCCATCGATCAATGCCGGGTGTTCCGGATAGTTGAGCTTCAGTGTCTCCAGTGCGCTGTCTGCCAGATCCTGCATGGCCAGGCGGTTATAGCCGGCGACCATCAGGGCCAGGCCGTCACCCACCGAAGGGGTCTGCTGGAAGTTCTCGACCACGTAACGACCGCGGTTGGCAGCGGCCAGATAGGCGCCGCGCTTGAGATAGTAGTGGCCGACATGCACGTCGTAGGCTGCCAGCAGGTTACGCAGGTAAACCATGCGCGCGCGGGCGTCCGGTGCATACTGACTGTTCGGGAAGCGGTTGATCAGCTGGGCGAAATCGTTGAACGAGTCGCGGGCGGCACCCGGGTCACGACGGGTCATGTCCAGCGGCAGGAAGCGTTCGATAATACCCTGGTCGCGGGTAAAGGAAGCCAGGCCACGAATGTAATAGGCGTAGTCGACGTTCTGGTGGGTGGGGTGCAGGCGGATGAAACGGTCGGCTGACGCGGTCGCGGCTTCCGGCTCATAGTTCTGGTAGTAGGCGTAGATCAGTTCAAGCTGAGCCTGTTCGGCATAGCGGCCGAAGGGGTAGCGGGCCTCAAGGGCGCGCAGGGTTTCAACAGCGGAACCGTAATTTTCTGCGTCCAGATCGGTCTGGGCCTTGCGATACAGCTCCGACTCGCTGAGCGACTCGTCAATCACCGGTGCGTTGGAAGAGCACGCTGCCAGCAGTGCCAGTACTCCGACCAGCAGCAGATGTTTCATCGACATATCATGACACCCGAATGGTTGGCGTGCGCTGTTTCCAGTGCGGCCGTCCTGTTATAGTTTGGGCCTTTGCAGCCTTGTCCGGACTTCCCGGACCAGCCGTATTTAACCACAGCGTCCGGTCGATTCCAAAAGGGATTGCGGCCGGTTCCGGCGCACAACGCCTTCCAGTGAGTTCCCCATGTCAGATCGTATTCGTTTGTCCGCACAGGTCAGCCCGGAATCGGGTGGTCAACGCCTGGACCAGGTGGCCGCGCAATTGTTCCCCGACTATTCCCGTTCCCGCCTGCAGGGCTGGATCAAGGACGGCAGTCTGCTGGTCGATGGTGAGGTCAAGCGCACCCGTGACATTGTGCTGGGTGGTGAGCGGCTGGAGCTGGATGCCGAGCGCGAGATTCAGGGCGAGTGGCAGGCCGAAGCCATCGATCTGGACATCATTTATGAAGACGACGCGCTGCTGGTGATCAACAAGCCTGCCGGCCTTGTCGTGCATCCGGCTGCCGGCCATCAGGACGGCACCCTGCTCAATGCTCTGCTGCACCACGCGCCTGAACTGGCCAAGGTGCCGCGTGCCGGCATCGTCCACCGGCTCGACAAGGACACCACCGGTTTGATGGTGGTGGCCAAGACCATCGAGGCGCAGACCGACCTGGTCGCCCAGCTGCAGGCGCGCACTGTCAGCCGTGAATATGAATGTGTCGTGATTGGCGTGATGACCGCAGGTGGTAAGGTCGACCAGCCGATTGCCCGTCACGGTACCCAGCGTCAGAAGATGGCCGTCGTTGCCGGTGGCAAGACGGCGATCAGCCATTACCGGGTGATCAATCGTTTTCGTGCGCACACCCACGTCAAGGTCAAGCTGGAAACCGGGCGCACGCACCAGATTCGCGTGCACATGAGCTATATCCATTTTCCGCTGGTCGGCGATCCGGTCTATGGCGGCCGTCTGCGTATTCCGCCGGGCGCCAGCCCTGAACTGATCAAGGAACTGCGCGAGTTTCCGCGTCAGGCGCTGCACGCCCGCCGGCTTGAGCTGGAGCATCCGACCGACGGTCGTCACATGAGCTGGCAGGTGCCGCTGCCGGAAGACATGCAGCATTTGCTGGCGCTGCTGCGTGAGGATGGCGAGATCGGCGAATGAGCACCCTCTGGTTGACCGCCGACTGGCCCGCGCCAGTCAATGTACGTACCTGCATCACCACGCGTCTGGGTGGTTGCAGTCAGGGCGTATGGAAGGGGTTCAATCTCGGCGATCATGTGGGGGACGACCCGGTTCATGTTGCGGCCAATCGCGCCGAGCTGGAGCGTGTTCTGGGCTGCCGCCCGGCCTGGCTGACTCAGGTGCATGGTACCGAGGTCTGCAAGGCCGACCCTGCTCGGGTGCTGGAGGCGGACGCCAGCTGGACTGATCAGCCGGGCATCGCCTGCACCATCATGACCGCCGACTGTCTGCCGGCGTTGTTCTGTACCCGTGACGGGCAGCGTGTTGCGGCTGCCCACGCGGGTTGGCGCGGGCTGCTCGACGGCGTGCTGGAGCAGACGGTCGCGACACTTGATGGCTCGGCTGCTGACGTGCTGGTCTGGCTCGGTCCGGCCATCGGTCCGGCGGCGTTCGAAGTGGGTGCCGAAGTGCGTGAAGCCTTTATCGCTGCCGATCCACAAGCAGTGAGTGCCTTTGTGCCGTCCGAACGCGAAGGACACTGGTTGGCGGATATCTATCAACTGGCGCGCCAGCGCCTCGCAGCGTCAGGTGTTACATCGGTTTATGGTGGTAGCGAATGCACCTTTTCCGATGCCGAGCGCTTCTATTCCTACCGTCGTGATGGTCAGACGGGGCGCATGGCTTCGCTGATCTGGATCGCTGAGTGACAAAAAATTGACCCCAGTCATCATGGGGTCACTTGAAAGCGCAATAATCGTCCCTATAACTGTGTCATCACAGATGAAAGGCCCGCTACGAACTGTTCGGCCGGGCTCAGACTAGAGGACTTTTATTCATGCGCATTGACCGTATGACCAGCAAGCTTCAGGTCGCCCTGTCCGACGCACAATCCATGGCCGTCGGCCGCGACCATTCCCAGATCGACCCGCTGCACCTGGTGCTGGCGCTGATCGAGCAGCAGCACGGCTCGATCAAGCCGCTGCTGATGCAGGTCGGCTTTGATATCGCCGCCCTGCGCGCAGCCCTGAACGAGGCCATCGACAAACTGGCGACCGTCAGCAATCCAACTGGTGACGTCAGCCTGTCTACCGAGCTGGCGCGTCTGCTCAACCAGGCTGACCGGCTGGCGCAGAAGCAGGGCGACCAATTCATCTCCAGCGAACTGGTGCTGCTGGCGGCGATGGACGACAACACCACCGCCGGCAAGATTCTGCTGGGGCAGGGCGTCTCGAAGAAGGCGCTGGAAAACGCCATCAACAACCTGCGCGGCGGCGAGTCGGTCAACGACCCGAATGCCGAAGAGTCACGCCAGGCGCTGGACAAGTACACCGTCGACCTGACCAAGCGCGCCGAAGAGGGCAAGCTGGACCCGGTGATCGGCCGTGACGACGAAATTCGCCGTACCGTCCAGGTGCTGCAGCGTCGTACCAAGAACAACCCGGTGCTGATCGGCGAGCCCGGCGTGGGCAAGACCGCCATTGTTGAGGGCCTGGCCCAGCGTATCGTCAACGGTGAAGTGCCGGATGGCCTGAAAGACAAACGCCTGCTGTCACTTGATATGGGGGCGCTGATCGCCGGTGCCAAGTTCCGTGGCGAGTTTGAAGAGCGCCTGAAGGCGGTGCTGAACGAACTGTCCAAGCAGGAAGGCCGCGTCATTCTGTTTATCGACGAGCTGCACACCATGGTTGGCGCCGGCAAGGCCGAAGGCTCCATGGATGCGGGCAACATGCTCAAGCCGGCGCTGGCGCGCGGCGAGCTGCACTGCGTCGGCGCAACCACGCTGGACGAGTACCGTCAGTACATTGAAAAGGATGCCGCGCTGGAGCGCCGCTTCCAGAAGGTGCTGGTCGATGAGCCCTCTGAAGAAGATACCATCGCCATTCTGCGGGGCCTCAAGGAGCGTTATGAGGTGCACCACAAGATCACCATCACCGATGGCGCGATCATTGCCGCAGCCAAGCTGTCGCACCGCTACATCACCGACCGTCAGCTGCCGGACAAGGCCATCGACCTGATCGATGAAGCGGCCAGCCGCATTCGCATGGAAATTGATTCCAAGCCCGAGGCGCTGGACCGTCTGGAGCGTCGCCTGATTCAGCTCAAGGTGGAGCGTGAGGCGCTGAAGAAGGAAGACGACGACGCCGCCCTCAAGCGACTGGAGAAACTGAAGGACGATATCGCCAAGCTCGAGCGTGAATACGCCGATCTGGAAGAAATCTGGAAGGCTGAAAAGGCTGACGTACAGGGCTCGGCGCAGATTCAGGAAAAGATCGAGCAGGCCAAGGCCGAGCTGGATCAGGCCCGTCGCAAGGGTGACCTGAACCGCATGGCCGAGCTGCAATACGGTGTGATCCCGGATCTGGAGCGCAGCCAGCAGATGGCCGAGCAGCACACCAAGCCGGAAAACCAGCTGCTGCGCAACAAGGTAACCGACGAGGAAATCGCCGAGGTCGTCTCCAAGTGGACCGGGATTCCGGTGGCCAAGATGCTCGAAGGCGAGCGCGACAAGCTGCTGCGTATGGAAGAGGCCCTGCACAAGCGGGTTATCGGTCAGAATGAAGCGGTGGTGGCGGTTTCCAACGCGGTGCGCCGTTCGCGGGCCGGCCTGGCCGACCCGAACCGCCCGAGCGGCTCGTTCATGTTCCTTGGCCCGACCGGTGTCGGTAAAACCGAGTTGTGCAAGGCGCTGGCCGAGTTCCTGTTCGATACCGAAGACGCCATGGTGCGGATCGACATGTCCGAGTTCATGGAGAAACATTCGGTCGCTCGCCTGATCGGCGCGCCTCCGGGCTACGTCGGCTATGAAGAAGGCGGTTATCTGACCGAAGCGGTACGTCGCAAGCCGTACTCGGTGATCCTGATGGATGAGGTCGAGAAGGCGCATCCGGATGTGTTCAACGTGCTGCTGCAGGTGCTGGAAGACGGCCGTCTGACCGACAGCCAGGGCCGCACCGTCGATTTCCGCAACACCGTGGTGGTGATGACCTCCAACCTGGGGTCTGCGCAGATTCAGGAACTGGTGGGTGATCGCGAAGCGCAGCATGCGGCGGTGATGGACGCCCTGACCCAGCACTTCCGGCCTGAGTTTATCAACCGGGTTGACGAAGTGGTTGTGTTTGAGCCGCTTGGCAAGGATCAGATCGCCGGTATCGCTGATATCCAGCTCAGCCGTTTGCGTCAGCGTCTGGCCGAACGCGAACTGGATCTGCAGCTCAGCGATGAGGCTCTGGAGAAACTGATCTCGGTTGGCTATGACCCGGTGTATGGCGCGCGGCCGCTCAAGCGCGCGATCCAGCGCTGGATCGAAAACCCGCTGGCTCAGCGTATCCTGGCTGGCGACTTTGCCCCGGGCGTGACTATTCACGCCAAGGTCGAAGGCGACGAGTTTGTGTTTACGGCCTGATTGATGTTGTATTGATGAGAAACCCCGCACGGGAGACCGTGCGGGGTTTTTGTTTGTGTGTTGATTTGTTTGGTGCCCTGCATTGTTCAAGTCTGCTTTTCGCCTCTACGGCGAGCAGGGGGAAATGCTTGGCCATTTCCCCCTGCACCCCCTAGGCCACCCCGGCTACGCGGCCCTTCGGGTTCGCTGCGTTGCTCGGCCTGACGGGGAGCCGTAAAACTCGGGGCTACGCCCCTCAGACATCCTACGGCTCTTTTTCCCGCCAGCCCTGCGCTACTCGCCCGCGTAAACGGGGATCCGGGTCCGCGCCGAATTCGCCGTCCAGTGGCAGAATCTGCAGCTTCCTTGTTATTGAACAGAAAAAAGCCCCGGGAATATCCGAGGCCTTTTCTTACCGCTCGATCCAACGCTTACAGCAACATCGTCCGAATATCCCCCAGCAATTCACCCAGACGCCTGGTGAACTGCGCGGCTGCTGCGCCGTTGATGGCGCGGTGGTCGTAGGAGAGGGACAGCGGCAGCATCAGCTGCGGCTGGAAGCTGGTGCCATCCCAGACCGGCTGCATGGTCGCCTTGGAGACCCCAAGAATCGCCACTTCCGGGCTGTTGACGATCGGCGTGAAGTAGGTGCCGCCGATGTGGCCCAGGCTGGAGATGGTGAAGCAGGCGCCCTGCATGGCGTCGGCTCCGAGCTTCTTGTTGCGCGCCTTGTCGGCCAGTTCGGCCGCTTCGGCTGCCAGCTGCAGCAGACTCTTCTTGTCGACATCACGGATAACCGGCACCAATAGGCCGTCCGGTGTGTCGACGGCGAAGCCGATGTGAACGTACTTCTTCTGAATCAGCTGCTTGCCATTGGCCGCCAGCGAGACATTGAAGTTCGGCTGCTCACGCAGCAGATGGGCACAGGCCTTGAGCAGGAACGGCAGCACGGTCAGCTTGACGCCGGCCTTGTCGGCAGCCGCTTTCTGCTCCTTGCGGAAGGCTTCCAGCGCGCTGATGTCGGCCAGGTCGAACTGGGTGACGTGCGGCACGTTGAGCCAGCTGCGGTGCAGGTTGCTGGCGCCGACCTGCTGCAGGCGGGTCATGTCGACGGTTTCGATCTCGCCAAATCGGGAGAAGTCGACTTCCGGTACCGCAGGGATGCCGCTGCCGCCAGCTGCGCCAGCAGGTGCTGCCTTGCGCTGCTGCATGACCGCCTGCACGTGCTTCTGCACATCCTCCTTGAGGATGCGCTCGCGCGGGCCGGTCGGCTTGACCTCGGTCAGGTCGATACCGAACTCGCGGGCCAGCATGCGCACGGCCGGGCCGGCATGGACCTTGGCGCCTTCGCGGCTGGGGCCGCCGACGGGTGGCGGGCTGGTCGGCTCTTCGCTGGCCTTGCTGCTGTGTGCAGCGGGCGCCTCGCTTTTGGCTTCTGCGCTCGGAGCGGCCTGCGGCTGAGCATCCTGCTTGGCCGAGCTGTCGCCGCCCTTGATCTGCATGTGCATGATCACGTCGCCGGTCTTGACGTCCTGCTCCAGCTTGATGTCGATCGACTCGATCACGCCAGAGAAGGGCGCGGGCAGTTCCATGCTCGCCTTGTCCGACTCCAGCACCAGCAGCGACTGGTCGGCTTCGACCTGATCGCCCTTGCTGACCAGAATCTCGATGACGCGGGCGCTGTCGGTGCCCAGATCCGGCACCTTGACGGCTTCGCTGCGGCTGCTGGCGCTGGCGGCAGGCTTGCTGTCTTCGGCTTTCGGCTCGGGCTTCTGCTCAGCCTTGGGCGCGGTTTCGGCAGGTTTGTCATTGCTGTCTGCCTGCTTGGGTTGTGCGTCGCCTTCGACTTCCAGTTCGATCAGCGGGTCGCCCTCTTTCAGGCTGTCGCCCAGCTTGAATTTGATCGACGTGACCTTGCCAGCCTTGGGCGAGGGGATTTCCATGCTGGCCTTGTCGGACTCGACAACGGCCAGCGATTGTTCAGCTTCGACCTGATCGCCTTCCTTGATCAGAATTTCAATGACCTCGCCTTCACCGCCGAGGTCGGGCACCTTGATGAGTTCACTCATGGCGTCGCTCCTTAGCAGTCCAGCGGATTGGGTTTGTCAGCATCCAGGCCAAAGGCCTTGAGCGCATCGGTCAGCACCTTGGGCTTGAGTTTGCCCTGTTCAACCAGCGCGCTGAGCGCGGTGTAGGCAACCCAGTGGCGATCCACCTCGAAGAAGTGACGCAGTTTGCTACGGCTGTCGCTGCGGCCGAAGCCGTCGGTGCCCAGCACTTTGTAGGGCGCAGGCACCCACTGGCGAATCTGATCGGCATACAGCTTCATGTAGTCGGTGGCGGCGATGACCGGGCCCTGACGCTTGTCCAGACACTGCTCGACGAAGCTGGTCTTGGGCTTGCGGGTCGGGTGCAGGCGGTTGTCGCGCTCGACTGCCAGACCGTCACGGCGCAGCTCGTTGAAGCTGGTGACGCTCCAGATGTCGGCGCTGACGCCAAAGTCGCTCTTGAGGATGGCGGCGGCTTCGCGCACTTCGCGCAGGATGGTGCCGGAGCCCATCAGCTGCACGTGCAGATCGCCCGGCTTGCCGGTGGAGTCGAGCAGATACATGCCGCGCATGATGCCGTCTTCCACGCCTTTGCCCTTGGGCATGGCCGGTTGGGTGTAGGCCTCGTTCATGACGGTGAGGTAGTAGTAGACGTTCTCCTGCTCCTCCATCATGCGCCGCGCGCCCTCGCGGATGATCACTGCCAGTTCATAGCCGTAGGTCGGGTCGTAGCTGCGGCAGTTGGGAATGGTCGACGCCAGCAGGTGGCTGTGACCGTCCTCGTGCTGGAGACCCTCACCGTTCAGGGTGGTGCGGCCGGCGGTGCCGCCGATCAAAAAACCCTTGGCGCGGCTGTCGCCGGCGGCCCAGGCCAGATCGCCGATACGCTGGAAGCCGAACATCGAATAGAAGATGTAGAACGGCAGCATCGGCTGGTTGTGCGTGCTGTAGGCCGTGCCGGCCGCAATCCAGCTGGACATCGCACCGGCTTCGTTGATGCCTTCCTCGAGGATCTGACCTTTCTTGTCCTCGCGATAGAACATCACCTGATCCTTGTCGACCGGCTCGTACAGCTGACCGACCGAGGAATAGATGCCGAGTTGACGGAACATGCCTTCCATACCGAAGGTGCGGGCTTCGTCCGGCACGATGGGTACGATGCGCGGGCCGAGTTCCTTGTCCTTGACCAGTTGCGACAGGATGCGCACGAAGGCCATGGTGGTCGAGATTTCACGGTCGCCGGTGCCGTCCAGAATGGCTTTCAGGGTGTCCAGTGGCGGAACCGGAACACGCTTGCTTTCGACGCGGCGCTGGGGCATGTAGCCACCCAACGCTTCGCGGCGGGCGTGCAGGTACTTGTATTCGGCACTGCCTTCCTCCGGTTTGAAGAACGGCAGTTTTTCCAGTTCGTCGTCGTTGACCGGAATGTCGAAGCGGTCGCGGAATTTCTTCAGGCTGTCGATATCGACTTTCTTGGTGTTGTGCGCGGTGTTCTGACCCTGGCCTGCGCCAGTGCCGTAGCCCTTGATGGTCTTGGCCAGAATGACCGATGGCTGACCTTCGTGGTTGACCGCCTCATGGTACGCGGCATACACCTTGTATGGATCATGGCCGCCCCGGTTGAGCTTCCAGATTTCCTCGTCGGAGAGGTCCTTGACCATTTCCTTGAGTTCGGGGCGGGCGCCGAAGAAGTGCTCGCGCACGAACGCACCGTCCTTGGCCTTGTAATTCTGGTAGTCGCCGTCGACGGCTTCTTCCATACGCTGTTGCAGCAGGCCGTTGTCGTCCTTGGAGAACAGCGGGTCCCACATGCGCCCCCAGATGACTTTGATGACGTTCCAGTCGGCACCGCGGAAGCTGCCTTCCAGTTCCTGGATAATCTTGCCGTTGCCGCGCACCGGGCCGTCCAGACGCTGCAGGTTGCAGTTGATCACGAAGATCAGGTTGTCCAGTTTCTCGCGACCGGCCAGCGAGATGGCACCGAGGGTTTCCGGCTCGTCGGTTTCGCCGTCGCCCACAAAGCACCAGACCTTCTGCTTGCCTGGCTCGATAAAGCCGCGGTGCTCGAGGTACTTCATAAAGCGCGCTTGGTAGATCGCCTGAATCGGGCCCAGGCCCATGGAGACCGTCGGGAACTGCCAGAAGTCGGGCATCAGCCACGGGTGCGGGTAGGAGGACAGCCCTTTGCCGTCGACCTCCTGGCGGAAGTTCTCCATTTGCTCTTCGCTGATGCGGCCTTCCATGAACGCGCGTGCGTAGATGCCGGGCGAGGCATGGCCCTGGAAGAAGACCAGGTCACCACCATGCTCCTCGGTTGGCGCCTTGAAGAAATAGTTGAAGCCGATGTCGTACAGCGTCGCGCTGGAGGCGAAGGTGGAGATGTGGCCACCCAAATCCGGGTCCTGCTGATTGGTGCGCATGACCATGGCCAGCGCGTTCCAGCGGACCAGCGAGCGAATGCGGCGCTCCATGAACAGGTCGCCTGGCATGCGGGCTTCGTGGGTGACCGGAATGGTGTTGCGATACGGTGTGGTAATGGCGTAGGGCAGCGGGGTGCCGCTGCGGCTGGCCAACTCGCCAAGTCGGGTCATCAGGTAGTGCGCGCGGTCTTCACCCTCGTTGTCGAGGACGGACTCCAGCGCGTCGAGCCATTCCTGGGTTTCGAGTGGATCAATATCATCGTGCTTCATTGTGGTCTCCAGACCTTGTGGGCCTTGCAAGTGCCGGAAGCGGTCGCGAACCTGCCGATCGGAGGGTGTCGACCTGGGCTTGCCAAACACCTGTGGGTGTTGTGACAGGGTGTATTGGAATTTGTTCTGTAGTTTTACTACATAAAATCAGCTTTATCCAGTCCGCAAAGGTCTAATTTGTAGTTGTACTACATTCAGACTATCTGGTCATGTTGCGCCGCTTCCCCGTCGGCAGCCATCGTGGCAAGCTGCTGTTTCGGTTCATGAACAGGATAGACCATGCCATCTACGCTGCCCCCGCTGCCGGAGTCCCTGCAGGCAACCCGTGATCATCATCTTGCCCAGTGGGCGGCCGCGCTCGCCCAGGCGGGGCTGACCGAGCGTCGGTCGGAACTCGGTGAGGTTTTTGAAACAGAGCTGGCGCAGGTGCTGGCCGCCAGTGACTTCGTGGCAGAGCAGTTACGCCGTGATCCTTTGCTGGCCTGGCGGCTGGTGGAGCAGGGGCGTTTGACCCGCTCACTCGAAGAGGGCGAGCTGCGTGGCTTGCTGCAGCAGGTGCTGGAAGGCTGTGACAGTGAGGAGCAACTGGCGCAGCGTCTGCGCCGCTTTCGTCAGTGGCAGCAGGTGCGCATCATCTGGCGCGACCTGACCCGCCGGGCGGCATTGAAGGAAACCACCCGGGATCTCTCGGATATGGCCGACGCCTGCATCGACGAGGCCTATCAGTGGCTGTACCGGCTCTGCTGTACCAGCTTCGGCGAGCCGGTCAGTCGTGACGGTGTGCCGCAGCACATGGTGGTACTCGGTATGGGCAAATTGGGCGCGGTCGAGTTGAATCTGTCGTCCGATATTGACCTGATCTTTGCCTATCCCGAGGCAGGTGAGACCCGCGGCGGTCGCCGCAGCCTGTCGAATCAGGAGTTTTTCATTCGCCTGGGGCAAAAGCTGATCAAGGCGCTGGATGCGCCCACGGTCGATGGCTTTGTGTTCCGTGTCGACATGCGCCTGCGCCCCTATGGCGACAGCGGTGCGCTGGTGTTCAGCTTTGACGCGCTGGAACAGTACTACCAGAGTCAGGGGCGCGACTGGGAGCGCTACGCCATGATCAAGGCGCGGGTGGTGGCCGGTGATCAGCAGGCCGGCGCCGAGCTGCTGGCGATGCTGCGGCCGTTTGTCTACCGGCGTTACCTGGACTTCGCCGCGATTGACGCGCTGCGCACGCTCAAACAGATGATTCAGCGCGAGGTGCAGCGTAAGGGCCTGCACGACAACGTCAAACTGGGCTCTGGTGGCATCCGCGAGGTCGAATTTATCGGTCAGGCGTTCCAGTTGATTCACGGAGGGCGTGACCGCAGCCTTCAGCAGCGGCCGATTCTGGGGGTGCTGAAAACCCTGGGTGAGAATAACTACCTGCCTGCTGAAGCAGTGCAGGAACTGACCGATGCCTATGGCTTTTTGCGTGATACCGAACACGCCCTGCAGGCGGTTGATGACCGCCAGACGCAGATGCTGCCGACTGATCCGCAAGGCCAGGCGCGGATTGCGTGGATGCTCGGTTTTTCCAGCTGGGAGGCCTTTCGTGAGCGACTTGACGCCGAACGTTGGCGTGTAGCCCGTCATTTTGCCGGCGTGATTGCGGACCCGGACGAAGACGAGGACGAGCTGCAGTCGAGCCAGACCGACTGGGTGCCGTTGTGGGATGGCACCCTGGAGCCGGAGCAGGCACTGCAGCAACTGACAGAGGCTGGCTACACCGAAGCGCCGGCGGCCTGGAAGCGTCTGCAGGATCTGCTCGGCTCGGCCAGAGTGCGTGCCATGCAGCGGGCGGGGCGCGAGCGGCTGGATACCTTCATGCCGCGGCTGCTGGCCATGGCCTGCGAGCAGGATAACCCCGATCTGGCTCTGGAGCGCGTGCTGCCCCTGGTCGAGGCAGTGGCGCGGCGCTCTGCCTATCTGGTGCTGCTGACCGAGAATCCGGGTGCACTGCGTGAGCTGCTGGTGTTGTGTGCGGCCAGCCCGTGGATCGCCGAGCAGATTGCCCGCTACCCGGTGGTGCTGGATGAGCTGCTGAACGCCGGACGACTTTACCGGCCACCGGTCGCAGAGGAGCTGGCCGACGAGCTGCGCCAGCAGTTGCTGCGCATCCCCGAGGACGATCTTGAACAGCAGATGGAAACCCTGCGCTATTTCAAGCGGGCGCACGTGCTGCGCATTGCTGCTTCGGAAATTGCGGGCACCCTGCCGCTGATGAAGGTAAGTGATTACCTGACCTGGATGGCGGAAGCGATCCTGCAGCAGGTGCTGATGCTGGCCTGGCGCGAGATGGTCGCACGCCACGGCCGCCCGGCGCGGGCCGACGGGTCGCGCTGCGAGCTGGATTTCATCATTATTGGTTATGGCAAGGTCGGCGGTATTGAGCTGGGGCATGGCTCCGATCTGGATCTGGTGTTTATCCACGACGGTGATCCGCAGGCCGATACCGATGGTGAGCGACCGATCGAGGGTAGCAAGTTCTTCACCCGGCTGGGGCAGCGGGTGATCCACATGCTCAATACCCAGACGGTTTCCGGGGCATTGTACGAGGTGGATATGCGCCTGCGGCCGTCCGGCGATTCCGGGCTGCTGGTCAGCTCGCTGGCGTCGTTCTCGCGCTATCAGCTGGATGAGGCCTGGACCTGGGAGCATCAGGCGCTGGTGCGGGCACGTGCGCTGGTCGGCTGTGAACGTCTTGCCGAACGCTTTCAGGCGCTGCGGGCTCAGGTGTTGGGCCGCCAGCGCGATGAGCAAACACTGCTGCGCGAGGTCAGCGACATGCGCCAGAAGATGCGCGACAACCTCGGTACCAAGGCAACGCGGGCCGGTACAACGGCAGATGCCTTCACCGCGGCGCAATTGTTTGATCTCAAGCAGGACGCAGGTGGTATCGTTGACATCGAATTTATGGTGCAATATGCGGTTCTTGCCTGGTCGTGCCGGTACCCCGAATTACTGCGCTACACCGACAACATCAGGATTCTTGATGAGCTGCAAAACGCCGGTCTGATCGCCGGTGAGGATGTCACCAGCCTGCAGGAGGCTTACAAGGCCTACCGGGCTGCAGCTCATCGCCTGGCTCTACAGAATCAGCCGGGCAAAGTAAGCGGCGACCAGTTTCATGATTTCCGACACGGGGTCATCAAGCTCTGGCAGCAGGTGCTGCCACCCCAGGAGCCGATCCCCGATACGCGGGTGTGATCGGCTAGGGCGCGCTCAGGCAGAAACCAAGAACGCAAGACTGATTGAATAGATACGTATGGAGCTGGCTGCTATGTCGATGGCCGATCGTGATGGTCTAATCTGGTTTGATGGTGAAATGATTCCCTGGCGTGAAGCCAATATTCACGTGCTCACGCACTCGCTGCACTATGGCATGGGCGTATTCGAAGGCGTCCGTGCCTACAAGACCCCTGATGGCACCGCCATCTTCCGTCTGGACGCACACACCGATCGCCTGTTCGATTCTGCCCACATCATGGGCATGAAGATTCCCTTTACCAAGGAACAGCTGAACGAGGCGCAGCGCGCCGTGGTTCGCGAGAACAACCTGGAAACCGCCTATATTCGCCCGCTGGTGTTCTACGGATCCGAAGGCATGGGTATTCGCGCTGACAACCTGAAGGTACATGTTGCCATCGCAGCCTGGCATTGGGGTGCCTACATGGGCGAAGAAGCACTTGAGCGCGGCATCAAGATTCGCACCAGTTCCTTCACCCGTCACCACGTCAACATCACCATGACCCGTGCCAAGGCCAGCGGTGCCTACATGAACTCCATGCTGGCGCTGCAGGAAGCGGTCTCCGCCGGTGCCGACGAGGCGCTGCTGCTGGATCCGGAAGGCTATGTTGCCGAGGGCTCGGGCGAGAACGTATTCATCGTCAAGAACGGCACCATCTACACCCCGGAAGTGACTGCCTGCCTGAACGGTATTACCCGCGCAACGGTGCTGGCGCTGGCGTCGCAGTTCAATATCCCGGTTGTCGAGAAGCGCATCACTCGTGATGAAGTCTACATCGCCGACGAGGCCTTCTTCACCGGCACCGCCGCCGAAGTTACGCCGATTCGCGAGCTGGATTGCCGCCAGATCGGTGCAGGCCGTCGCGGTCCGATCACTGAAAAACTGCAGAAGGCATACTTCGATCTGGTCACCGGCCAGACCGCAGAGCACGCCGAATGGCGGACGCTGGTCGGTTGATAGCCGCAAGCGGCAAGCCTCAAGCGGCAAATATTTGCGCGCCGCTTGGGGTTTGTTGCTTGAGGCTTGAAGCTCGAAGCTTATGAACATCCTGATTATCGGTCCCAGCTGGGTTGGCGACATGGTGATGGCGCAGACGCTGTTCACCTGTCTGAAGCAACGCCATGGTGACGGCTGCATGATCGATGTGCTGGCGCCTGACTGGAGCCGGCCGATTCTCGAGCGCATGCCGGAAGTGCGCAGCGCGCTGAGCTTTCCGCTCGGTCATGGCGCGCTGGAGCTTGCTACCCGGCGGCGCATTGGTCGCAGTCTGGCCGGTCAGTACGAGCAGGCGATTCTGCTGCCCAACTCCCTCAAGTCAGCGCTGGTTCCGTTCTTTGCCGACATTCCGCTGCGCACCGGTTGGCGTGGCGAGATGCGCTACGGTCTGCTCAACGACGTACGCAAGCTGGACAAGGACGCCTACCCGCTGATGATCGAGCGCTTTATGGCGCTGGCCTATGAGCCGGGCACCGAGCTGCCGAAACCCTACCCACGCCCGTCACTGCAGATTGATCCGGCATCGCGCGATGCGGCCTTGGCGCATTTTGGCCTGGAGCGTGATCGTCCGGTGCTGGCGCTGTGTCCGGGGGCCGAATTTGGCGAGGCCAAGCGCTGGCCTTCGGAGCATTATGCTGCTGTCGCCGAGGCGCGCATTCGTCAGGGCTGGCAGGTGTGGCTGTTCGGCTCGAAGAACGACCACGCGGTGGCCGAACAGATCCGTGGCCGGCTGATTCCGGGGTTGCGTGAAGAGTCGACCAACCTGTGTGGCGATACCAGTCTGGCTCAGGCGATTGACCTGCTGTCGTGCGCTGACGCGGTGGTCAGCAATGACTCGGGGCTGATGCATGTGGCTGCGGCGCTGAATCGCCCGCTGGTGGCGGTCTACGGCTCGACCTCGCCCGGTTTTACGCCGCCGCTGGCTGACCAGGTGGAAATGGTGCGGCTGGGTCTGGATTGCAGCCCCTGCTTTGATCGGACCTGCCGGTTTGGTCATTACAACTGTCTGCGTGATCTGGCACCTGCCCAGGTGGACGCAGCGCTGGATCGGCTGGTAGGCGATCTGCTGCCCGACCCGCAGGACAGCTGATCCTGATGCGGGTGCTGCTGATCAAGACGTCCTCGCTCGGGGATGTCATTCATACCCTCCCGGCATTGACCGATGCTGCGCGCGCTATCCCAGGCATCCGTTTTGACTGGGTGGTGGAAGAGGGCTTTGCCGAAATTCCGTCCTGGCATCCGGCCGTGGAGGCCGTGATTCCGGTGGCTATTCGTCGTTGGCGCAAGAAGCCGTTTCAGGCAGTGCGCAGCGGTGAGTGGGGTGCCTTCAAGCGCCGTCTGCGCGAGACTGACTATGATTTGGTGATCGATGCACAGGGCCTGCTCAAGAGCGCCTGGCTGACCCGCTATGCCCGCGCCGAGGTGGTGGGGCTGGATCGGGACTCGGCCCGTGAGCCGCTGGCCGCACGCTTCTATCAACGTCGGCTGCCGGTACCCTGGGGCCAGCACGCGGTGGAGCGTACTCGCCAGCTGTTTGCCCAGGCGCTTGGCTACACGCTGGAGGAAGGGCTGGGGGATTACGGCCTGGACCGCGCGGCATTGGGCGCCGAATCGGCCAGCACGCCTTATGTGGTGCTGTTGCATGGCACCACCTGGGTGACCAAGCACTGGCCCGAGCTCTATTGGCGGCAACTGGCCGAGCGGTTGGTTGCCAGCGGTGTTGATGTGCGCCTGCCGTGGGGGAGCCTCGATGAGCAGGCCCGTGCGCTGCGCATCGCTGAAGGGCTGGAAGGCGCGCTGGTATTGCCCCGTTTGCCGTTGCGTGATGTTGCCCGGCAGCTGGCCGGTGCCAGCGCCTGTGTCGCAGTCGATACCGGGCTCGGCCATCTGGCAGCGGCGCTGGATGTGCCGACCCTGTCGCTGTTCGGGCCAACCAATCCGGGCTTCACCGGCGCCTACGGTCGTGCACAGCAGCATCTGGCCAGCGATTTTGCCTGCGCGCCCTGTCTGCGCAAGCAATGTACCTATAAGCCGACCCCTGAGGATGCCCGCCGGTTCGATCTGACCCGCGAGCAACCTCTGTGCTTTACTCGACTTGACCCCGAGAGGGTCATGCAGCACCTGCAACCGCTGCTGTCCAACAAGAGAATCGTCTGATGCAGCTGGCTTTTGTGCTTTACAAGTATTTTCCCTTTGGCGGTTTGCAGCGTGACTTCATGCGCATCGCCAAGGTTTGTCAGGAGCGCGGACACAGCATTCGTGTCTATACCCTGATCTGGGAAGGCGATATTCCCGAGGGGTTTGAAGTGCTGGTTGCCCCCGTCAAGGCCCTGAGCAATCATCGCCGTAACGAGAAATTCACCGCCTGGGTCGAGGCCGACCTGGTCAAACGCCCGGTCGACCGGGTGGTTGGCTTCAACAAGATGCCGGGGCTGGATGTTTACTATGCTGCCGATCCCTGCTTCGAAGACAAGGCGCAGACCCTGCGCAACCCGCTGTATCGCATCTCCAGCCGTTACCGCCACTTTGCCGAGTACGAGCGGGCGGTATTCTCGCCTGCTGGCAAGACGCAGATTCTGATGATCTCCGAGGTACAGCAGCCGCTGTTTACCAAACACTATAAAACCCCGCTGGATCGCTTCCATCTGCTGCCGCCGGGCATCGCACCGGATCGTCGGGCACCGGCCAACGCGGCCGAGATTCGCGCCGACTTCCGTGCTGAGTTCGGTCTGGCGGACGACGAACTGCTGCTGGTGCAGATCGGCTCCGGGTTTATCACCAAGGGTGTGGACCGCTCGATTCGCGCACTCGCGGCGCTGCCAGCTGACCTGCGCAAGCGCACCAGGCTGATGGTGATCGGTCAGGATGATCCCGGCACCTTCCAGCGCATCGCGCGCTCGCTGGCGGTGGATGACCGGGTGATCTTCATGAAGGGGCGCAGCGATGTACCGCGCTTTTTGCTGGGCGCCGATTTGCTGATTCATCCCGCCTACAACGAAAACACCGGCACTGTGCTGCTTGAAGCGCTGGTGGCGGGTCTGCCGGTGCTGGTGACGGATGTGTGCGGTTACGCCCATTACATCAGCGAGGCAGACTGTGGCCTGGTTGTGCCGTCGCCATTCAAGCAGAGTCAGCTCGACCAGATGTTGAGCGACATGCTGAGCAACTCAGCCTTGCGCAAGGAGTGGAAAGCCAATGCCCTGCGGTTTGCCGATCAGGCCGATCTCTACAGCCTGCCTGAGCGTGCTGCGGATGTGATCCTGGGAGCTGGCGCGTGAGCAATACCCTGATGCTGCGCGAGCCTTTCCTCAGTCTGTGGGCCAATCGCGACGCCTTCGATGCGGTGGAAGCGCTGCAAGGCGAGGTATTTCGCGAACTTGAAGCACGCCGCACGCTGCGCACGGAAGTCAATGGCAAGGGTTATTTCGTCAAGATTCATCGTGGCGTCGGGTGGGGCGAGATTTTAAAGAATTGGTCGACCCTCAAGCGCCCGGTGCTGGGCGCAGGGCAGGAGTGGCAGGCGATTCAGGCACTGACCGCTGCCGGCATCAATACCATGACGGCGGTAGCCTTTGGTGAGCGGGGCAGCAACCCTGCTGCACAGCACTCGTTCATCATTACCGAAGAGCTGGCGCCGACCATCAGTCTTGAGGATTACAGTCGTGACTGGCTGCATAAGCCGCCGGCTCCGGGCATCAAATGGGCGCTGATTCGTCGTGTCGCCGAGATGACCGCTGCAATGCACCGCGCCGGCGTCAATCACCGCGATTGCTACATTTGCCACTTCCTGCTGCATACCGACCGGCCGATGACCGCGCACGACTTCAAACTGTCGATCATCGATCTGCACCGCGCACAGATTCGTCCGACCGTGCCCCGGCGCTGGCGTGACAAGGATCTGGCGGGGCTGTATTTCTCGGCGCTCGAGATCGGCCTGACCCAACGCGACAAACTGCGGTTTTTGCGCGCCTATTTTGCCACCCCGCTGCGTGAAACCCTGCGCTTGGAAGCCCCGTTGCTGGCGCTGCTGGAGCGCAAGGCGCAGAAGCTGCAGGCCCGTTTCGAGCGCAAGTATGCGCCGGGGGCCGATGAATGAAGCGCTGGACCCTGAACCCCGAGTACGCCACCGGGGAGAGCGGTCGGCTGTTCGCCGATCTGGATACGGTGTTTGCGCTTGAAGGTGAGTTGATTACCTTCAGCCCGATTAGCACTGTGCATAAAGTATTTGTCGGGGATCGTCACTACTACGTCAAGCGTTACACCAGCAATGGGAAAGGTATTCGGCAATACTTTGGGCGCTGCCGAGTGCAGAGCGAATGGAAGAACCTGTTGATGTTCCATGCCTGGGGTATTCCTTCAGTCAACGTGGCGGCATTCGGGCTCGAACGAAGCGCTGGAAAGTTCATCAGAGGAGCGCTGGTTACCGAAGAACTGGCTGATACGCGAGATCTGGCCGAGCTCGCCAACCGTGATGATGTGCGTCTGCGAGATCGGAAATGGGTTGCCCATGTGTCGCGGCAAATCGCATGGTCGACCAAGATGATGCACGATCAGGGTTTTACCCATAACGATCTGAAGTGGCGCAACCTGCTGGTAGACAAACGTGCGCTTGGCAATGTGTACTTCATTGACTGTCCTGGCGGCAGTTTCTGGTGGGGCCCCATGCTGCGCTACCGGATCATCAAGGATCTGGCCTGCCTCGACAAAGTTGCCAAGCATCACCTTAGCCGTAGCCAGCGGCTGGCGTTCTACAAGCTGTATCTGGGCAAACAGCGTCTCGATGGTGCAGATCGCAAACAACTGCGCGCGATCCTGAGCTTCTTCAAGGGCCGAGAATGACGCGTACTCCCTTCATTGCCGTCAACGCCCGGGATGTGTTGTCCCGGCATGGTCTCGACAGCTTCGAGGCGCTTTGGACGCTCAAGGCTGATGCCGTTGACGCGCCGAATACGGGGCGCGGTGGCTGGAGCAGTGTCTGTCGTCTTGAGCTTGAGGATGCCAACGGTCAGGTGCAGCGCTTTTATCTAAAGCGACAGGATGATCATTGCACCCGCACCCTGAGCAGCCCCCTGGGGGAGCCGACCTTCGCCCGCGAGTTTCGCGCCATTCAAACCTATGCCAGGCAGGGTATTCCGGCGCTCGAGGCGGCGTTCTTCGCCCAGCGCAACGAAAGGGGGCATGCGCAGGCGGTGTTGTTGACCCGTGCGCTGGACGACTACGCTCCGCTGGATGAGTGGTTCGAGCGCTGGAGTCAGCTGTCGTCAGCCGAAATTCGTACCTTGATCCAGTCTGCGGCTGCCCTGGTTCGCGCACTGCATAATGCCGATCGTATTCATAACTGCCTGTATCCCAAGCATGTGTTTTTACGACTGCACAGCGATGGTGCTGGCGCACGACTGATCGATCTGGAGAAAACCCGACGGGCCATTTTCGGGCAGCGCGATCAGATTCGGGATCTGGATACCCTGCATCGGCGCAGTCTGGTGCCCAGCCGAAGTCAGCGCCTGCGTTTTGTCCTGGCCTATCTGGGCAAGCCCCGCCTTGACGCTGAAGCACGAGCCTTTGTCCGTGCCCTGCTGCGCCGTACCACTGGAAAGGGAGTGAAGCGATGAGCCTGACAACCGATCTGCGCGGCGCTGGTCGCGAACCGCCGCTGTCGCTTGTCCTGTCGCTGCCTGAGGGAGACGCGAGGGTACAGCGCTGGTTGCGCGTGTTGCCCGGCAAGCGACTGGTCGCTCAGGTTGAAATTGCCGGTTCGGTGCGGCTGCTCAAGCTGTTTATTGCGCAAGGTGCCGAGCGTCACTGCGCGCGCGAGGCGTCCGGTATTCGGGCGCTGCAAACGCAGGGCGTCGCCACGCCTGAGCTGCTGGGCGAGGGCGAGATTGAAGGGGGCGGCCGCTATTTGCTCAGCGCCTACCTGATTGGTGCTGAAACCCTGCAGCAACGCTGGGAAGCGCTGCCCGCCCGGCAGCCGGGCGACGCTGACGCGCTGAATCTGCTCGGTCAAGCTCTCAGCCTGATTGGCACCATGCACCACCGCGGCCTGGTTCAGACCGATTTGCATCTGGGCAACTTCCTGTATCACGAAGCGCAGCTGTACGTCATTGATGGCGATGCCGTCGAGGCCTTGAGCCCGGGCACTCCGCTTACTCCGGGACAGGCAGAAGACAACCTGGCGATCTTTTTTGCCCAGCTTGATCCAGAGTGGGATGAACTCTGCGAGCTGCTGCTGATCGGTTACCTGCAGCACAACCCACTGGTGCTCAATCCCGACCGGCTAGCAGCTCAGATCAAGCGCGTGCGTCAGCGCCGGATCGACGACTTTCTCGGCAAGACTCTGCGTGATTGCACCCAGTTCTCGGTCAAACGCACCTGGACGCGGTTTGCCGCAGTCGTGCGCACCGAGTATCAACGTCTGGTATCGCTGCTCGCTGCACCAGATGACGCGTTGGCCGGCCAAACGCTGCTCAAGGACGGCGGAAGCAGTACGGTTGGCTGCGCTGTCGCTGATGGAAAGTCGGTGGTTATCAAGCGCTATAACATCAAGGGGTTCGGTCACTGGCTGACCCGCTTCTGGCGACCAAGCCGCGCCTGGCACTCCTGGCTTGCAGCGCATCGGCTGCAGTTTCTCGGCATCCCCACCCCGGCACCGCTGGCCATGATGGAACAGCGTTTCGGCCCGCTGCGACTGCGGTCGTGGCTGATAACTGAATACTGTTACGGGGTCGACCTGCTGCGCCATCTCGGCGAAGATGGTCAGAGGTTGCCAGACGATGCTACCGCGACAGCACTGCTTAAGCTTTTTGCTCAACTGGTCGAGGCCAGAATCAGTCACGGAGATTTCAAGGCAACGAATCTGCTGTGGCTGGATGGAAGGGTGATTTTGATCGATCTGGACGCGATGCAGGCGCACACACGTAATGCTGGCTGGCAGCGTGCATGGCAGAAGGATCGACAACGGTTTATCCGTAACTGGCCTGCTGCAAGCCCGCTTGCATGCTGGCTGGAAGAGCGCATGCCGCGTTTTTAACCTAATTTTGGACTTCGAAAAAAGAGGATTCCCGTGGGATTTACTGTACTTGGCCTGTCTGGCGCCCTGAGCCATGACCCTTCTGCGGCCCTTTATATTGACGGTAAACTGATCGCAGCCGTCGAAGAAGAGCGATTTGTGCGTGACAAGCATGCCAAGAACCGGATGCCCTACGAGTCGGCGAAGTTCTGTCTTGAGCAGGCCGGCATCACGCCTGCCGATGTTGACGTCGTCTGCATTCCGTTTGCGCCCATCAGCCTGTTTAGCAGCAAGGCGCGCTGGCACTACGCCAAGCGTTACTGGTATGCCCCTGATCGATCACTGGACGCGCTGCTGACCGGCAATCGCCGCTTCAAACGCTATCGCAAAAAGATTCTCTGGTGCCTCGAACAGCTGGGCTTTGAGGCCAAAAAGGTGCGTCTGGAACCGGTGGAGCATCACCTGGCGCATGCATCCAGTGCCTACCACTGCTCGGGCTTTAGCGAGAAGACTGCGATTCTCGGCATCGATGGCAAGGGCGAATACGCCACAACATTCTTCGGCTGGGGCGAAAACGGCAAGATCCACAAGATCAAGGAATTCTACGATCCGGATTCGCTGGGCGGGCTGTACGGTGCAATTACCGAATACCTCGGCTTCGAGATGCTCGACGGCGAGTTCAAGGTCATGGGTATGGCGCCCTACGGTGACGCCGCCAAGTACGATTTTTCCCGTCTGGCCAAGTTTGAAAATGGCGAGCTGATCATCAACACCGATTACGCCAACGTGATCGGCTTCCGCCGCTACAAGGAAAAAGGCAAGGGCTACTACTTCTCGCCCAAACTGATTGAATGGCTAGGGCCCAAGCGTGAAGGCGACATCGCCGACGACCCCTATATTCATTACGCTGCCGCGATGCAGGCGCTGTTCGAAAAGTTGGCGCTGGAGATGATCGACTACTATCTCGGCGACATTCTGAAGGAAACCGGCCGACTTGCCTTTGCCGGTGGCTGTGCACTGAACGTCAAGCTGAACCAGCGCATTATCGCGCGGCCGGACGTCAAGGAACTGTTCGTTCAGCCCGCCTCCGGTGACGCCGGCACCGCTGTGGGGGCCGCTGCCTTTGTCTCGGTCAAGAACGGCGTGCCGGTTGAGAAGATGGAGCACGTCTACCTGGGTCCCTCATACAGTAACGAAGACATCATTGCTGCCTGCGCCCGTCATCCTGACAAGCCCCAATGGCAAAAGATCGACGATGTACCGCAGGAAATCGCCAAGGTGCTGGTTGAAGGTAACCCGGTCGCCTGGTTCCAGGGTCGCATGGAGTTTGGGCCGCGGGCGCTGGGCGGTCGTTCGATTATCGGTTGCCCGAGTGTTGCAGGCGTAGCCGATCGCATCAACGAGCAGATCAAGTTCCGCGAGCGCTGGCGCCCGTTCTGCCCCTCAATGCTGGATACCGTTGCTCCGCAGATGCTCAGCGTTGATCACCCGTCGCCCTTCATGACGTTCACCTTCGACGTCAAGGAAGGCTGGGCCGAGCGTGTACCGGAGGTTGTGCACGAGGACGGTACCGCGCGTGCCCAAGTACTCAAGCGCGAATACAACCCGCGTTACTACGATCTGATGAAGGAACTGGAAGCAATGACTGGCAACGGGGTGGTGCTCAATACCTCGCTTAACCGCCGTGGTGAGCCGATGGTCTGCTCGCCGACCGATGCGCTGAACATGTTCTACGGGTCGGATCTGCAATTTTTGATTATGGAAGATATTCTGGTGATGAAGGAAAAGGATGGCGGGCACTGATCGATGACTGCGGATGGCGTTGTCTATTTCTCAAAGATGTTTCAGGCGGTTCCGCACCTGGCCCAGGTCGCACGTGTATTACCTGGAACCTTTGTATCCAGCCGCACTTCGACTCTGCGTGCTTTTCGGCACCTGTACCCTGAGCTTGAGGTTGCGCGCTATTCCAAGCGATTCGGTTTTCTGGTGCGCGGCAACCGGCTATTGAAGGATGCAGACGCGATTGTTACCGGCTCGCCATATGGTAGCTTTCTTAAACCGTACGTGGCAAAAAAGGGTACGGTCTTTCACGGCACCTACATGATGCTCAGTAGGGAGGCGTTGTTGCGCAATAGTCACTTTGACCTGCTCTGTGCCATTGGGCCGCGTATGAAAGGGATGCTTGAGCGCTTTCCAGAGGCGGAGCGGCTGAATATTGTAGATACTGGGTTTCTGCCGTTTTGCGAGTATCCTGAACGCTCGGTACAGCAGCGATCAACGGTCTTGCAGCGACTGGGGCTTGATCCTCAGCGTCAGACTGTGCTCTACACTTCTAGTCGGCGGGGATTCGGCTCCTGGCAGCGCGCAGCGGAACAATTGGTAAACACAGCGGCGCCGCATTTCAATTTGATCCTGCGTCCCCATCCGAGCCAGTCTCTGACCTCTCGTCGTGCCGATAGGGACAGCTTCAAACGGGTGCGTGCTCTGATTGAGGCGCGAGGCAATGTGTTTCTGGATTTGAGTGAGTGCGCACTGTCGGAGGTGCTGTCAGTCTCGGATTTGGTGGTCTCGGATGCCAACTCGCCCAGCGAGGAAGCGCTGTTTTATGATGTTCCGCAGTTGATGATAGAAACGCCCGAGTGCTCGCGAGACGTCATTCGTCAGATTGGCGAGCGTGAAGCCATGCACCCTGATGACCTATCGCGGTTGCTGACCCTGTATGATTGCGGACCTAATCTTTATATCGGTGATCAGACACCGGATTTTTCAACTGTACTAGATAAGGCCCTGACCGATCAGACTGCCTATGCCGCCCAACGTGAGCGTTATTTCTCCTGGGTGTTTGGCTCTCGTGATCGCATGGCCAACGAGCGGGTCGCTCGTGCCATCCAAACGCATCTGCTCTGAAGGGGATTCCCATGCTGACCAATAAGACCATTCTCATTACCGGCGGCACTGGCTCGTTCGGCAATACCTTTGTCCCCATGACGCTGGAGCGCTTCAATCCGAAGAAGATCATCATTTTCTCCCGTGACGAAATGAAACAGTGGGACATGGCCAAGAAGTACGAAGGCGATCCACGCCTGCGTTTCTTTATTGGCGATGTACGCGACAAGGATCGCCTATATCGCGCACTGGACGGCGTCGATTACGTGGTCCACGCTGCCGCAACCAAGATTGTGCCCACTGCTGAGTACAACCCCTTCGAGTGCGTGAAGACCAACATCAATGGCGCAATGAACCTGATCGACGCCTGTATCGACAAGGGCGTCAAGGGTGTCGTTGCCCTGTCCACCGACAAGGCCAGCTCGCCGATCAACCTGTACGGTGCAACCAAGCTCGCCTCTGACAAGATGTTCGTGGCGGGTAACTCCTACTCCGGTGAACATGGCACCCGTTTTTCTGTGGTGCGTTACGGCAATGTCATGGGCTCACGCGGCTCGGTTATTCCGTTCTTCATGTCGATCAAGGACAAAGGCGTATTGCCGATCACTGATGAGCGCATGACCCGCTTCATGATCTCCCTGGAAGAGGGTGTCGAGCTGGTGTGGCACGCCTTCGCAGATATGGAGGGTGGCGAAATTTACGTCAAGAAGATCCCTTCCATGAAAGTAACGGATCTGGCGCGTGTAGTTGCTCCCGATGCCCGGCAGGAGGTTATTGGTATTCGTCCCGGCGAGAAGCTGCATGAGCAGATGATCAGCGCTGAAGACGCCTATTACACCTATGAGTACCCCGAGCACTTCAAGATTCTGCCGACCATTCACGAGTGGGCTACCTGTGCCAAGCGGATCAAGGATGGCAAGAAGGTTCCCGAGGGCTTTGTCTACGCCAGTGACAACAACAGCGAGTGGATGAGCGACGCTCAGCTGCAGGAATGGATCGACGCAAACCGCGAAAAGATCGGGAGTATCTGATAGATGATCCCCTACGGACGTCAGGAGATCAGCGAGCAGGATATCGAGGCGGTGGTTGCCGTGCTGCGCTCGGATTTTCTGACGCAGGGCCCTATGGTGCCGCGATTTGAGCAGGCGCTTGCCAGCAAGGTAGGAGCAAGCCATGCCGTCGCGGTAAACAGTGCAACGTCGGCGCTGCATATCGCCTGTCTGGCGTTGGAGCTGGGGCAGGGCGATTGGCTATGGACCAGCCCTGTAACCTTCGTGGCATCGGCTAACTGCGCGCTGTATTGTGGCGCTCAAGTCGATTTTGTCGATATTGACCCGCGCACCTACAACCTCTGTCCGGTCGCGCTTGAACGCAAGCTGGTAGAGGCCGAGCAACAGGGGCGGTTGCCCAAGGTGGTGGTAGCGGTGCATCTGTGCGGCCAGCCCTGTGATATGCAGGCCATTGGCACGCTGGCCAAACGCTTTGGCTTTTCCGTGATCGAGGATGCCTCGCACGCCATCGGCGGGCGTTATAAGGGTGAGTATGTCGGTAGCGGTCGCTTCAGCGACATCACTATTTTTAGCTTTCATCCGGTGAAGATCATCACCACCGCCGAAGGCGGAATGGCGGTCACCAATGACGAAACGCTCGCGTCGCGCATGGCGCTCTACCGCAGCCACGGCATTACCCGTGATCCGTCGCTGATGGTCGGTGAGTCTGACGGCCCCTGGTATTACCAGCAGATCGAACTGGGCTTTAATTACCGCATGACCGAACTGCAGGCGGCGCTGGGTGTCAGCCAGTTGGCTCGGTTGGACGACTTTGTTGCTCGCCGCCACGCGCTCGCCCGCCGCTATGATCAGCTGCTGGCGGCGTTGCCCGTCACCTGTCCCTGGCAACACGCCGACAGTTACTCCGGTCTGCATCTCTACCCAATCCGTCTGCAGCTAGAGAGGATTACCTTGAGCCATCGTGAGGTGTTCGAGCAACTGCGCGAGCGTGGTATCGGGGTAAATCTGCATTACATTCCGGTACACACCCAGCCGTATTACGCGGCCATGGGGTTTGCTGCCGACGATTTTCCGCAATCAATGGCGTATTACCGAGAGGCCATCAGTTTGCCGATGTACCACTCCTTGACTGAAGCGCAGCAGGATGAGGTGATCGCGACTCTGACCGAGGTCTGTCATGGCTAAACTCGCCACCGAGCGTGTCTACCTGCGCCCGTTGAGTGCACAAGACGCCACCCAGACCTATGCGGACTGGATGAATGATCCGCAGGTCAACCAGTACCTCGAGACCCGGCACAGTCCGCAGAGCGTTGAAAGCTGTCGCGCGTTTATAGAACATTGCAATGCGGACCCGGCCAGCCATTTGTTCGGCATCTTCCTGCAACTGGGCGACCGACACGTGGGCAACGTCAAGTTGGGCTTCGTCAACAGCCACTACCGGCGCGGTCAGGTCAGCCTTTTTATTGGTGACAAGGCATGTTGGGGGCAGGGACTGTCCAGCGAGGTTGTGCGCCTGATTACGGCCTATGGTTTCGAGTCGTTGGGGCTGCACCGGCTTGAAGCTGGCTGCTACGAGGATAACCTGGCGTCGCTACGCATATTTCTCAAGGCTGGCTATACGGTTGAGGGTTTCATGCGTGAACATGTGACCTTGAACGGTCGGCGTATGGGCTGTTTCTGGCTCGGGAAATTGCACAATGAGCATGCGTGAAGTGACTGGAAAGCTAGCGCTGGGCACTGTTCAGTTTGGCCTGCCCTATGGCATCGCCAACCAGCAGGGTCAGGTGGGTGTCGACGAGGTGGGGCGGATTCTCGACCGTGCGCGTGAGTCTGGGGTGGATACCCTGGATACCGCAATCGCGTACGGTGAGAGCGAACGTGTACTGGGCGAGTTTGATCTGAGCGGCTTTAAGGTAGTGACCAAGCTGTCGGCCATCCCTAATGCCTGCGACGACGTGTCCGGCTGGGTGGAGCGCCAATTGGCTGAGTCGCTTGCTCGGCTCGGGCTGCAGAGCGTTGATGCGGTGTTGCTGCACCGTCCGGCGCAGTTGCTTGAGCCGCAGGGTGATGCTCTGTACGCTGCGCTGGCGGGGCTACGCGAGCAGGGTCTGGCGGGGCGTATCGGGGCGTCGGTCTATGATGCCGAAGAGCTGGAGCGTCTGTGCCAGCGTTTTGCGCTGGATCTGGTGCAGGCACCCTACAACATTATTGATCACCGTCTTGATGAGTCCGGTTGGTTGCAGCGTTTGTCACGGCAGGGGACCGCGCTGCATGTGCGTTCGGTGTTTCTGCAGGGGCTGCTGTTAATGAGCCGCAAGCAGCGTCCCGCCCATTTTGAGCACTGGCAGTCACTCTGGGACTGCTGGGACAGTTGGCTGGAAGAACACCAACTGTCGCCACTGCAAGCCACCCTGCGTTACGCGCTCAACCAGCCGCTTATCGAGCGTGTGGTGGTGGGTGTGGATAGCGCGCAGCAGTGGCAGCAGATACTTCAGGCGGCTGCAGGTGACTGCCCGCCGGTGCCCGCCGAGCTCGGCGCTACCGACCCGGCATTGCTTAACCCCGCACTGTGGAAAACAGCATGAAAACCGTTGCAATCGTCCAGGCTCGCATGGGCTCGACCCGCTTGCCTGACAAGGTAATGAAGCCCATCGGCGGTGTACCCATGATTGAGGTATTGCTGACGCGCCTGGCGCGTGCCCGCGAGGTCGATCAGATTGTGGTGGCGACGTCGGTGGATGCACGTAACGAGCCGCTGGCTGACTGTGTACGCCAGCTCGGTTTTGCCTGTGTTCAGGGCGACGAACAAGATGTCATGGCGCGTTATCTGCAGGCTGCCAGAGCACATCAGGCTGACGTTATCGTGCGGATCACGGGTGATTGCCCGCTGGTTGATCCCGAATTGGTCGATCAAATGATCAGGGGCTACCGCGCTGCTGGTGTGGATTATTTCAGTAACGTCGCTCCGCCGAGCTATCCGGACGGGCTGGATATCGAAGTGTTCAGCTTGCGCGCGCTGGAGCAGGCCAGCAAGCAAACGGACGCGGCCTTCGATCACGAGCATGTCACACCTTACCTGCGTGAGTCAGGCCACTTCCGCGTAGGTGCAGAGCAGAATGAGCAAGACCTGTCAGGCTGGCGCTGGACAGTGGATGAGCCAGCGGACCTAGAGGTGATTCGCCGCGTGTTTGCGCACTTTGCGCCGGACATTCACTTCAGCTGGCGGCAGGTCAAGGCATTGCAGGAGAACAGCCCGGCGCTGTTCAAAGACAACCAAACGCTGATACGTAACGAGGGGGCCACTATGGGCACCGGTCAAAAGTTGTGGAAACGGGCCAAACAGGTCATTCCCGGCGGCAATATGCTGCTGTCCAAGCGCGCAGAGATGTTCCTTCCTGAGCAGTGGCCGGCGTATTTCAGCAAGGCCAAGGGGTGCACCGTCTGGGATATGGACGGCAAGGCCTACACCGACATGTGCATCATGGGAGTGGGCACCAATATTCTTGGCTACGGTCACCCTGAGGTCGACGATGCGGTGCGCGGCACCATCGATAACGGCAATATGTCGACGCTCAACTGCCCCGAGGAAGTCTGGCTGGCAGAAAGGCTGATCGAGCTGCACCCCTGGGCAGACATGGTGCGCTTTGCCCGTTCCGGCGGTGAAGCCAACGCGCTGGCCATTCGTATCGCCCGGGCTGCCACCGGCAAGGACAAGGTGGCGGTCTGTGGCTACCACGGTTGGCACGACTGGTATCTGTCAGCCAACCTAGGCGACGACGAGAACCTGGCTGGTCATCTGTTGCCGGGGCTCGAACCCAATGGTGTGCCGGGTAACCTCAGGGGCACCGTGTTCCCCTTCAACTACAACAACTACGCCGAGCTGGAAGCCTTGGTCAATCGCCACGATATTGGCGTGATCAAGATGGAGGTGGTGCGCAACATGGGGCCTGAGAATGACTTCCTGCACAAAGTGCGCAAGCTGGCCACTGATCGTGGCATCGTGCTGATCTTTGACGAGTGTACCTCCGGCTTCCGGCAGACCTTTGGCGGTCTGCACAAGATGTACGGCGTTGAGCCGGATATGGCCATGTTCGGCAAGGCGCTGGGTAACGGCTACGCCATCACCGCCACCATTGGGCGGCGCGAGATCATGGAGGCGGCGCAAACAACCTTCATCAGCAGCACTTTCTGGACTGAGCGTGTCGGCCCGACTGCGGCGCTGAAGACCCTCGAAGTTATGGAGCGCGAGCGCTCTTGGGAGTACATCACCCAGACCGGCCTGTCGATCCGCGATGGTTGGCAGGAACTGGCGGATCGCCATGGAATCGAAATAGATCACTGGGGCCTCCCGGCGCTGACCGGTTTCTCGTTCCGCAGCCCTAACGTGCTGCAGTACAAGACGCTTGTCAGTCAGGAAATGTTGGCTAAGGGCTACCTCGCCAGCAATGCCGTCTACGTCTGTATGGAGCATAGTCAGGAGGTGATTGATGGCTACTTCGACGCGCTGGATCCGGTTTTTGCCCTGATCAGCGAGTGTGAGCAGGGCCGCGATGTCGGCACGTTACTCAAGGGGCCGGTGTGCCATGGTGGGTTCAAGCGGCTGAACTGATGGGCCTGCAGATCTGTTTTCGTGCCGATGCCGCCCTGTGGATCGGTACGGGACACGTCATGCGTTGCCTGACCTTGGCCGATGCGCTCAGCGCTGCCGGGCATGACTGTCATTTCATCTGCCGCAGCCATCGCGGCCACCTGCTGGATGTCATCCACGGACGCGGTTTTACAATCACCGCCTTGCCTGCAGCTGTGCAGCAGCCTGAGTCGGTGTCCGGCTCGCATGCTCACTGGCTCGGTGTGAGTGCCGAGCAGGATGCGGCTGATACGGCTGCAGTCTTGCAGTCGGTGGGCTGTGACTGGTTGGTGGTCGATCATTACGCGCTGGATACGCAGTGGGAATCGCGTATGCGGGCATGCTGTCGTCACGTCATGGTGATCGATGACCTGGCTGATCGTGCGCACGACTGCGATCTGTTGCTGGATCAGACCTATAGCAGGCGCCCCGAGGACTATCGTTCGCTGGTCCCGGCCGCTGCCCAGCTGCTTTGCGGCAGTGCCAACGCCCTGCTGCGTGCGGATTTTGCCGCGCAGCGTGAGGCGTCATTGACTAGGCGCGCCGCGCAGCCATATCCGCTCAAGCAGATATTGGTCTCCATGGGCGGTGTGGATGCGGACAATGCCACTGCCCAGGTGCTGCTTGGTTTGGCCGCGACGCCCGGCGCTGACGCCTTGGCGGTGACGGTTATCATGGGCGGACAGGCCCCCTGGTTGGCCGAGGTGCAGCAGTTGAGCCAGGCCTTGACGCTTGACGTAACGGTGCGCGTGGATGCGAGTGACATGGCGTCTGTGATGGCGCAGGCTGACCTTGCCATTGGCGCCGCAGGCGCGACCGCGTGGGAGCGCTGCTGTCTGGGCCTGCCCACCTTGATGGCTGTGTTGGCGGATAACCAGCGACTGGTCGCCGAGGGACTGCGTGCTGCTGGCGCGGTGCACTTATTGCCATCGGTGAACAGTCTGGCCGAGTCTCTGCCTGGGCTGCTTGGGGCGCTAATTGCCGACCCAGGGCAGCTCCAGTACATGAGTCAGCGTGCTGCGGCGCTGGTTGACGGCGCTGGGGTGAGCCGCGTTTTGGATGCGATGGAGGCATTAGCATGACGGACAACGAGACGGATTGCCTGCGCCCGCTGGCCGAGCCTGATCTCGAACTGGTGCGCAGCTGGCGTAACCATGAATCCGTGCGGCGTTACATGTATACCCAACACGAGATTGGCGAGAAGGAGCACCGAGACTGGTTCGCCCGTTGCGAGCTTGATCCGTTGCGGCACCTGCTGGTTTATGACGTTGACGATCAGCCTCTAGGTTTCGTGCATTTCACTGTGCAAGGTGCTGGACGGGTGGCTGACTGGGGATTCTATATCGCTCCGGAGGCGCCGCGCGGCACCGGCACGGGGTTGGGACGTCGTGCGCTGGAGTTCGCTTTCCAGCGTTTACAGTTACATAAGATTTGTGGTCAGGCGCTGGGTTTCAACCAGCGTTCAATCGATTTTCATCGCAAGATGGGCTTCTGCCAGGAGGGGGTGCTGCGAGATCAGCATTTCGATGGGCAGCAGTTTCATGATGTCATTTGCTTTGGCCTGCTCGATTCCGAGTGGCAGGTACGAGGCTGAAGGAGGCTTTCCATGTCTGGTACACCCAGTATTTCCATCGCAGGGCGACGCATTGGCCTCGACTCTGAGCCCTATATCATTGCCGAGCTGTCGGCCAACCATAATGGGAGTCTGGAGACTGCTCTACAGATTATCGAGCAAGCCAAGCACGCCGGTGCCGATGCGATCAAGCTGCAGACCTATACCGCTGACACCATTACCCTGAACTGTGACACCGAGGATTTCCAGATCCGTGGTGGGTTGTGGGATGGCCAGTCCCTGTATGAGCTTTACCAGCAGGCGCATATGCCTTGGGACTGGCACAAGCCGCTGTTCGAACACGCACGCAAGCACGACATCACCATCTTCAGCTCTCCCTTCGACTTTACTGCGGTAGACTTGCTGGAGGATCTGCATGCGCCGGCTTACAAGATCGCCTCATTCGAGGCTATCGACTTGCCGCTGATCCGTTATGTCGCTGCAACGGGCAAGCCGATGATCATTTCCACCGGCATGGCAGATAGCGATGAGATTGCCGAGGCGGTAGAGGCTGCACGCGAGGGTGGTTGCCGCGAGCTGGCTATTCTCCACTGCGTTAGTGGCTATCCAGCTCCCGCCGAGGACTACAACCTGCGCACGCTGGCGGACATGCGTGAGCGTTTTGGTCTGGTCACCGGTTTGTCAGATCACACACTGGATAACACCACAGCGATTGCCAGTGTAGTCTTGGGCGCGTCGATCATTGAAAAGCACTTCACTTTGGACCGCAGTGGTGGTGGTCCTGACGACAGCTTCTCGCTTGAGCCGGTCGAGTTGCAGGCGCTGTGCCGCGACAGCAAAACGGCCTGGCGAGCGCTGGGGCATGTTGACTATGGACGGAAGGCCAGTGAGCAGGGTAACGCACGTTTTCGGCGTTCGCTGTACGTTACTCGTGACGTGAAGGCTGGAGAGCTATTTTCGGCGGAGAACGTACGTAGCGTGCGCCCCGGTTTTGGGTTGCCACCGAAAATGCTGGACAAGGTGATAGGTCGCCGTGCGAGTCGCGATATTGCTTTTGGCACGGCGTTGAGCCTCGAATTATTGGACTGAGCGGCGCTGGATGGGGCGGCTAGACTCTATTCTGCGCCCGTCTGGCTGCCGCTGCGATTGGGATAGATGTGGTTTTCCTTACGGGTGATGTAGGTGACATCATCCGGCACATCCTTGTTGATGAAGCTCATTGCACCGATACGCACGTTATTGCCGATGCGAATGCCGCTGCCGATGATGCAGCAGTGCGCACCGATATCAACGTTGTGCCCAAGTTCAATAGGTTTGTTGTTGGCCTCTACTGAGCCGATGGTGGTGCACTGGCGCAGGTTGCAGTCACGCCCGATGCGAACCCCGGAGTAGACCGTGATAGCTGTGGGGTGGCCCATCCACAGCCCCTTGTCTATCTGGGCGCCTAGCATTATCTCGACACCGTACTTGCGCGCCAGTCCCTTGTTGATGCGTTTGGCCATTGATAGCGTGGTGCGGCCCGGGCGACTGTGCAGGTACTGTGACAGGCGCAGCCAAAAAAGGCAGTAGTATGAGTTGTTGCGCGCGACCCGTCGGCGCAGCTTGCGCCATGAGAATCGTTTGTCCTCACCAAGAATCTCGTAGTGCCAGAAAGCTTTAAGCTCGGCAAAGGTATTTGGCATCGCCAGCTTAGCTCCTTTCAGGAGAATAGGGGAAATAGCGCGCGAACCGACTCATCTACCAGTACCCAGTCCTCTCGATATCTCAGTAGATGCCGGTAGTTGCGGTTGCGCATGCCTTTTGAAAGCGGTCGCCCGACGCATCGCAGGTCGGAGATGTCGATCAGACCGAGCTGTCCATCCGGCGTCAGCACGATATTACCTAGATGCAGTGAGCGAAAGTAAACGCCTTTTTCGTGCAGACTGGTTATGAACTCGGCCAACTGAGTGAACAGCACCAGTTGATCTAGCGTCTGCTCAGTTTGTAGCAGGCCGCGCAGGGTTGCTCCGGCTAGCGGGTAGTAGTGTACAACGCTGCGGTAGGGGTTCAGCAGTTTGTAGGTGGAAATTACTTGCGGGCAGGGGACGTTAAGCCTGCGCAGCGCAACAGCGTTATCTGCAAAGCGTTCGGCAGGCGGGAAAAACAGCGTCTTCGAGAACCAGCTTTTACGGCGGAACAGCTTGAGCATAGTGCCGTCGGCCAGTAGCAGCACCTTTTCTCCGTAGCGATCCTTTTCAAGAACGCGCGCGTCTTTGCGCCATGACTCGAACTGCTCTTCACTTAATCGCTGCATCATGCTGTTCCAGCTGAAAAATCTGGAGTTTATCGTACTTTCAGCTTGCAAGCTTTGCTTCTCGGGGCTTGTGGTAGACTGCAGCGCACCTGTTTTACCTATTGAAGGCCACATGACTGACGCTGCCAAAGAAAGCTTTGCCCGTTCAAGCGCCCGCATCTATCTGCGCCTGCTCGGCTACGTAAAACCCTACTGGAAGGCCTTTGCCCTGAGCATCATCGGCTTCGCGATCTTCGCGTCAGCCCAGCCGGCGATGGCCTGGATGCTGAAGTATTTTGTTGACGGGCTGCAGAGCGGCGAGAACGCCATGTTCCTTGGCGTGCCGCTGATCTGGGGCTTTCCGGCCTTTATTATTGCCATCGCGTTTTACCAGGGTGTGGGTTCGTATCTGGGTAATTACTTTATTGCCAAGGTATCGCTGGGCGTGGTGCACGATCTGCGTACCGCGCTGTTCAACAATCTTCTGACCCTGCCAAACCGTTATTTCGACAAGCACAACTCTGGGCACCTGGTTTCACGTATCACCTTCAATGTCACCATGGTGACGGGCGCGGCTACTGACGCAATCAAGGTGGTGTTTCGCGAAGGTATGACAGTGATTTTCCTGTTCCTCTATCTGCTGTGGATGAACTGGATGCTGACGCTGGTGCTGATTGCGATTCTGCCGGTCATCGGCCTGATGGTGACCAGCGCGAGCAAGAAGTTTCGCAAGCAGAGCAAAAAGATTCAGACCGCGATGGGGGATGTGACCCACGTGACGTCCGAGACCATTTCCGGTTTCCGGGTGGTGCGCAGTTTCGGTGGCGAGCGCTATGAGTCTGACCGCTTTCTCAAGGCCAGTACGGAGAACCGTCAGCGCGGGCTGAAGATGGTGCGCACTGGCGCGGTCTTTACGCCGTCCCTGCAGTTGGTGACTTACAGTGCGATGGCCATCGTGATGTTCCTCGTGCTGTTTCTGCGTGGTGATGCAACGGCTGGTGATCTGGTGGCCTACATCACGGCCGCTGGCCTGCTGCCAAAGCCGATCCGCCAGCTATCGGAGGTCAGCGCCAACATCCAGAAGGGTATTGCCGCTGCCGAGAGTGTGTTCGAACAGTTGGACGAAGAGCCGGAAGTGGATACGGGGCATCAGGATATTGGCCGCGCGCAGGGCCGAATTGAGGTGCGTAACCTGTCATTCAGTTACCCCGATACCGACAAGCAGGTGCTCAAGGATATCAGCTTCAGTGTCGAACCCGGCCAGATGGTCGCGCTGGTTGGTCGCTCGGGCAGCGGCAAGTCGACCCTGGCGAATCTGATTCCGCGGTTCTATCACCATAGCGAAGGTGACATTCTGCTTGATGGCGTGCCGATCCAGGCGTTGACGCTGCGCAGTCTGCGCCGTCAGGTCGCGCTGGTCAGCCAGAATGTGACCCTCTTTAACGATACGGTTGCCAACAACATTGCCTATGGTGATCTGGCGGGTGCGCCGCGTGAGGATGTGATTGCAGCGGCTGAGGCGGCCTATGCCAAGGAGTTTATCGAGCTGATGCCGCAAGGTTTCGATACCCTGGTTGGCGAGAATGGGGTGCTGTTGTCGGGTGGCCAGCGCCAGCGTCTGGCGATTGCCCGCGCGCTGCTCAAGGACGCGCCTTTGCTGATTCTCGATGAGGCGACCTCAGCGCTGGACACCGAGTCCGAGCGTCATATCCAGGCCGCGCTGGATCGGGTAATGCAGGGGCGTACTACGCTGGTTATTGCCCATCGCCTGTCCACCATCGAAAAGGCTGACGTGATCATGGTGATGGATCAGGGCCAGATCGTTGAGCGCGGCACGCACGCGGAGCTGCTGGCGCTCAATGGCTATTACGCCCGACTGCACAGCATGCAGTTTGAGGAAGAGAGCGACGTACAACATTAATATCATCATGCGCATGGGTGCGTGGTGCTGAAACAGGTAACCGAGACAATGAAACTGAGCATGCCCCGATTCGATTCCGCGCCGGTTCTGGTGGTGGGGGACGTGATGCTGGATCGTTACTGGCATGGGCCAACCAATCGTATTTCGCCGGAAGCACCGGTGCCGGTGGTCAAGGTTGATCAGATCGAGGATCGCCCTGGTGGGGCGGGTAACGTTGCGCTGAACATCGCCGCGCTTGGCGCCCCGGCCTGGCTGGTGGGCGTTACCGGCAAGGATGAGGCGGCGAACAGTCTGCAGCAACGACTCAACGCCGCAGGCGTTTACTGTGATTTTCAGCAACACGAGGCGTTGCCGACCATCACCAAGCTGCGGGTCATGAGCCGGCACCAGCAACTGATCCGCCTCGATTTTGAAGAGCGCTTTGACACCGACGCCGAGGCGTTGCTGGCCTCGGTTTGCGGCCTGCTGGATAAGGTCAAGGTGATGATCCTGTCGGACTACGGCAAGGGCGCGCTGGTCAATCATCAGGCGCTGATTGCCGCAGCCCGCGAGCGCGGTATTCCGGTGCTGGCTGACCCCAAGGGCAGTGATTTCTCCATCTACCGTGGCGCCAGTCTGATTACCCCGAACCTGTCCGAGTTTGAAGCGGTGGTTGGCCACTGCACGAGTGAGCAGGAGCTGGTCGACAAGGGGCTGGCGCTGATTGATCAGCTGGACCTGGGCGCGTTGCTGGTCACCCGCAGCGAGCAGGGTATGACGCTGCTGCGTAAGGGTGAAGGTGCGTTGCATCTGCCCGCACGCGCGCGTGAAGTATTTGATGTGACCGGCGCAGGCGACACCGTGATCTCCACCCTGGCGGCGGCGTTGGCGGCGGGCGAGGATCTGCCCCTGGCCGTCGCACTGGCCAATCTGGCGGCAGGCATCGTGGTCGGCAAACTCGGCACGGCAGCGATCAGTGCGCCAGAGCTGCGTCGTGCCGTGCAGCAGGCGCAGGGGAGTGGCCGGGGTGTACTGGGTGTCGAGCAACTGCTGCAGGCATTGGATGATGCCCGTGCCCACGGCGAGAAGGTGGTCTTTACCAACGGCTGCTTCGATATCATCCACGCCGGTCACGTTGGCTATCTGGAAGAGGCGCGCGCTCTGGGTGACCGGCTGATTGTGGCGATCAATGATGATGCGTCGGTGACACGCCTCAAGGGGCCGGGCCGGCCGATCAACAGTGTCGAGCGGCGGATGACCGTGTTGGCCGGTCTGGGCGCCGTTGACTGGGTCATCAGCTTCAGCGAAGACACCCCGGAGCGGCTGCTTGAGCAGGTCAAGCCGGATGTGCTGGTCAAGGGCGGAGACTACAGCGTTGATCAGGTGGTGGGTGCGCCGATCGTGCAGGCCTATGGCGGCGAGGTGAAAGTGCTCAACTTTGTTGAGAGCTGTTCGACCACGGCCATTGTTGAAAAGATTCGCGAGCGTGGCGAAGGCTGATTAGCGTCGCTTGGCACAGCAGCCGGGTTCTGTTTCCGAGGCTGTTTGTGCCTGCCTTGCTCCACCCGGAGCGGGCTCATCAGGGCGCCCTGTGCTCTGCTTCTCTTGTGCCCTGACGGTGGCTTTCCACGCCATTGTCAGGGTGTCTGTTCTGAATGTCTTCCCTGGCTTTTCTGCGCTGCATCAAGCGCCGCTTGTCGTGCCTGTGTGTTTGTAATTGACCACCGTCATGCGAATAAATATGCTGTACGCATATACAGTATTTTGCTGAGGTTTTCATGGGTGCGGTGGTTGCACTTGATCGGTTACTGGAGACGCGCCGTGTCTGGCGCGGGCGACAGCAAAGTGAGCCGGTAGCGAAGCAGCCGACCGGGCATGCGGTGCTGGATACGCTGCTGCCCGGTGGTGGTTGGCAACTGGCCGCGCTGAACGAGATTCTGCTGGGCGCTCCCGGCAGTGGCGAGTTGCAGCTGCTGTGGCCACTGCTGGCGCGGCTGACCCAGGCCGGTGAACGGGTGGTGCTGGTCGGTGCGCCGGCAATTCCCTTTGCCCCGGCCTGGCAAGCGGCGGGCGTGGTGCTGGCGCAGGTCTCGCTGCTGCAGGTCAGTGGTGCCGAGCGGCTCTGGGCGGCGGAGCAGTGCCTGCGCTCGGGGAGTTGTGGTGCGGTGCTGTGCTGGCCGGAGCAGGCCGATGACCGGGCGCTGCGACGGCTGCAGGTGGCGGCTGACAGCGGCCAGACGCTGGCCTTTGTGTTGCGCCATCGTCGTGCTGCCGATAACCCCTCACCGGCAGCGCTGCGTCTGCTGCTGGATAACCAGCCTCGGCAGTGGCGGGTTCTCAAGTGCCGCGGTGGCGTGCCTCCGGCACGGCCAGTCCCGGTAGCATTCTGAGGTCATCATGCGCTGGCTTTGCATTCTCTTTCCCCAGCTGGCTCTGGATGCGGTGTTGCGCAGTCGGGAGGACGCCAACGCGCCATTGGTTCTGCTCAGCGGGCCGCCGCAGCGGCGGGTATTGCAGGCAGTTAACGAGTCGGCCCGTGCCCAAGGGCTGCGATCAGGACAAAGTCTGACCCACGCGCGCATGTTGCTGGAGCGCTTTGATACGGTCGAGCACGACCCGGCACAGACCGAGCATTGGCAGCAGTTTCTGGCCAGCTGGGCGTACGGCTTCAGTGGTCATGTGAGTCTGGATTTCCCCCGCACCCTGTTGCTGGAGGTGGCCTCCAGTTTGCGTTTGTTCGGTCCCTGGCCTGAACTTGAGCAGCGTCTGCGCGCCGAGCTGCAGGCGCTGGGCTTTCAGCATCGGCTGGTGCTGGCGCCCAACCCGTTGGCGGCGCGGGTGCTGACCAACGTGGCAGACGGGCTGGCGGTAGACGAGCAGGCGCTGCAAGCCGAGCTGCAGCGTCTGCCTGTGGCGCGCAGCGGCCTGCCGGGCGAGCTGGTTGAGAGCCTGCAGCGCATGGGATTGCGTCGCCTGCAGCAGGTGCTGGAATTGCCCCGTGACGGGCTGGCCAAACGCTTCCCGCCCCAGTTGCTGGCGCATCTTGATCAGCTTCAGGGGCATCATCCGCTGGCGCTGAGCTGCTATCAGCCGCCGGATCGGTTTCGTCAGCGCATCGAATTCAACTTTGACGTTGAGTCGAGCACCTCGCTGCTGTTCCCGCTGCGGCGCCTGATCAGTGATCTGGCGACCTTTCTGGCCGGGCGAGACTGCGGGGTTCAGCGCTTTGCACTGATTCTGGAGCACCGCCGCCAGCCCGCCAGCGAGCTGCCGGTCGGCTTGCTGGGGGCCGAGCGTGACCCCGAGCAGCTGTTCGAGTTGGCGCGGGGGCGGCTGGAGCGTATCGAGCTGGCCGCGCCGGTACAGGCGTTGACCCTGCTCGCCGAAGATCTGCCGCGCTTTGTACCGGCCGCAGCAGAGCTGTTCAGCAGTCGGCCGCAGCAGTCGCAGAGCTGGCTGCAGGTCTGTGAACGGCTGCGCTCACGCCTGGGCGACAGGGTCGTTCAGCCGCTGGCCGCGGTGGATGAGCACCGGCCCGAGCGCAGCTGGCTGGCGCAGGAGCGGGGCGACGCAGCTGCGCGACCGCCCGGGCCGCGGCCGGGCTGGCTGCTGGCCGAGCCGGAGTTGCTCAATGACCTGTTTCCGCGGGTGCTGGCCGGGCCGGAGCGGATCGAATCCGGCTGGTGGGATGGCGAGGACGTGCGGCGTGACTACTACCTGATCGAAACCCGCGACGGACGCCGGGCCTGGGCCTTTCATGCCGCCGGACGCCCCGGACCATTCTGGGTGCACGGATGGTTCGCATGAATGTGGGTTATGCCGAGCTGCACTGCCTGTCGAACTTCAGCTTTCAGCGCGGGGCGTCAAGCGCGCAGGAGCTGTTTGCCCGCGCCAGGCAGCATGGCTACGACGCCCTGGCGATTACGGACGAGGCCAGCCTGGCCGGCATAGTGCGTGCCTGGCAGGCAGCGCAGGAGTCCGGTATGAAGTTGATCGTCGGCAGCGAGGTTCAGCTTGAAAACGGGCCCAAGCTGGTGTTGCTGGTCGAGAACCTGACCGGCTACCAGAGCCTGTGCCGGCTGCTGACCCTTGCCCGCCGTCGTGCCGGAAAGGGTCAGTACTGTTTGCGGCTTGAGGACCTGATTGACGCGCTGGACGGCTTGCTGGGCCTGTGGCTGCCGCGCCACGGCCAGGATGAGGAGCACGGCCGGCAGCTGCAGCCGCTGCTGCCGGGGCGTCTGTGGCTGGCAGTCGAACTGCACCGCGGGCCGGATGATGCGCGCAAGCTGGATCAATTGCAGGGGCTGGCCGCGCGGCTTGGTCTGCCCTGTGTCGCCAGCGGTGACGTACACATGCATGTGCGCGGGCGGCGGGCGCTGCAGGATATCCTGACCGCGCTGCGCCACCACTGTACGGTGATGGAGGCGGGCAGTCGGCTGTTTGCCAATGGCGAGCGCCACTTGCGCAGTTTATCGGCGCTGGCCGCGATCTACCCGCCGGCGCTGCTGGCCGAAAGCCGCCGTATTGCCGCACGCTGTCAGTTCGACATGGGTGAGCTGCGCTACCAGTATCCGCGTGAGCTGGTGCCTGATGGGCATACCCCGTCCAGCTGGTTGCGTGAACTGACCTGGTGCGGTGCGGCCTGGCGTTGGCCAAACGGGGTCAGCGACAAGGTACGTTCGCAGCTGGAGTATGAATTGGAGCTGATCGCGGAGAAGGCCTACGACAGCTACTTTCTTACCGTGCAGGACATCGTTGCCTTCGCCCGCGAGCAGCAGATTCTCTGTCAGGGCCGCGGCTCGGCCGCCAATTCGGCGGTGTGTTTTGCGCTGGGGATTACCGAGATCGACCCGGATCGCAGCAATCTGCTGTTCGAGCGCTTTATCTCCCGCGAGCGCGATGAGCCGCCGGATATCGATGTGGATTTTGAGCACGAGCGGCGCGAAGAGGTCATTCAGTACATCTTCCGCCGTTACGGTCGTGAGCGGGCGGCACTGACCGCTGTGGTTACCCGTTATCTGTCGGCGGGCGCAGTACGTGATGTAGCGCGGGCAATGGGTCTGGCGCAGGAGCAGGTCGATCAGCTTGGCCGTTGCTGCAGCCGCTGGAGCAAGCAATTGCCCAGCGCCGAGCGGCTGGCCGAGGCCGGGTTTGATGTGAACAATCCCTGGCTGCACCGGGTGCTGACGCTGGCGGGCGAGCTGATCGGCTTTCCGCGGCACCTGTCGCAGCATCCGGGCGGTTTTGTCATATCGGACGCGCCGCTCGATACTTTGGTGCCGGTCGAGAATGCCAGCATGGCCGAGCGCACGGTAATCCAGTGGGACAAGGATGACCTGGATGCGGTCGGCATGCTCAAGGTGGATGTACTGGCGCTGGGGATGCTCAGCGCGCTGCGTCGTACCTTTGATCTGTTGCGGCGCCACCGTGGCCGCGATCTGACGCTGGCGAGCATCCCAGCCGATGACGCGCCGACCTACGAGATGATCAGCCGCGCCGATACCGTCGGCGTGTTTCAGATCGAGTCACGGGCGCAGATGGCGATGCTGCCGCGGCTGCGCCCGCGCTGTTTCTATGATCTGGTGATTCAGGTGTCGATTGTGCGGCCTGGACCGATTCAGGGCGACATGGTGCATCCGTTTCTGCGCCGCCGTAACGGCGAGGAAGCCGTCGACTATCCCTCACCGGAATTGCGCCAGGTATTCGAACGTACACTCGGCGTGCCGCTGTTTCAGGAGCAGGTAATGGCGCTGGCAATTGTGGCCGCCGGCTACACGCCGGGCGAGGCGGATGAACTGCGTCGCTCGATGGCCGCCTGGAAGCGTCATGGTGGGCTGGAGCATCACCGCCAGCGATTGACCGCAGGCATGCTGGCGCGCGGTTACAGTCAAGCCTTTGCCGAGCGTATTTTTGAGCAGATCAAGGGGTTTGGCAGCTACGGCTTTCCCGAATCCCATGCCGCCAGTTTTGCGTTGTTGAGCTATGCCAGCAGTTGGCTGAAATGCCACGAGCCGGCGGCCTTTGCCTGCGCCTTGATCAACAGCTGGCCGATGGGGTTTTACAGTCCTGACCAGTTGCTGCAGGACGCACGCCGTCACCAGATCGAGATCCGGCCGGTGGATGTGCGCTGCAGCGATTGGGACTGTTCACTGGAAGCGGTCGAGCGGGAGGGCGCGCAACCGGCCATTCGCCTTGGGCTGCGGCAGGTGAAAGGTCTGAACCGTGACGATGCTGAGCGATTGCTGCAGGCGCGCGCGAACCGGGCTTTTGTCGATGTGGCGGATCTGGTCCAGCGCGGTGGTATAAGCAGCCGTGGCCGCGCGCAACTGGCCGATGCTGGCGCGCTGCGCGGGCTGGCGGGCAATCGTTTTCGTGCGCGCTGGGCGGTGGCGGGAGTCGAGCCGCAGCTGCCGTTGCTGCAGGCGCAGCACGATCAGGTTGAAAGCCCTGCGCTGATTCCGCAGCCTTCGGTGGTTGAGAATATGGAGGCCGATTACGCCAGTCTCGGCACCAGCATGGGGCCGCATCCGCTGGGGCTGCTGCGCGAACAGCTGCGTGAGCTGGGTTGCCGCAGCTCGCGTGAGCTGCTGGCCCTGGCGCCGGATCAGCCGGTGCGGGTGGCCGGTCTGGTTATCGGTCGCCAGCGCCCGCAGACCGCCACCGGGGTGACCTTTGTCACCCTGGAAGACGAGTTCGGCATGATCAATGTGATCGTCTGGAGCGATCTGGCCGAGCGCCAGCGCTCGGTGCTGCGTGGCTCAAGACTGCTGGAAGTGCGCGGGCAGTTCGAGGCGCGCGACGGGGTGCGCCATGTGATCGCCCGGCAGCTGCACGACCAGACCGGGCTATTGCACAAGCTCGATGTGCGCAGCCGGGATTACCGCTGAAAAGCGTCGAAGAAGGCCTCGACCATTGCCGCATCAAGCTGGTCGATATGCGCCGGCTGCCAGCGTGGCTGTTTGTCCTTGTCGACGATCAGCGCGCGCACGCCTTCCATGATGTTGCCTTTCTCGAACCACTGGCGACCGATGTGCAGTTCCATGGCAAAGCAGTCGGCCAGCGCCAGCGTGCGACCGCGCAGCAGCATGGCCTGGGTGACGGCCATTGCCAGCGGCGAGCGGTTGTCGATGATCTCGAGAGTGCGCTGGGCCCAGTCGCGGTACTCGGGGCGCTGCTCGCTGGCCAGTGACGCGCGGATCGCAGCGATGTCGGGTTGCGCAAAGTGCAGATCGATGGCCGGTTGCAGCGCCTTCAGCTCGGACGCGGGCAGCTCGGCGTTCGCCAGTGCGGCGACCTGATCACGCAGGCTGCCGTCCGCCGGGTTGAAGCTGTCGATCAGGGCTTCCAGCTCGCCCAGCCTGGCGCTATCGATGCACAGATCGCCAAGGCCGGCAAAGAGGGCGTCACTGCTGCCAACGTGATTGCCGGTGATACCCAGATACAGACCGATCTGCCCCGGCAGGCGCGACAGGAAATAACTGCCGCCTACATCGGGGAAGTAGCCGATCGCGGTTTCCGGCATGCCGAGTCGCGAGCGTTCGGTCAGCAGGCGGATGCTCGCCCCCTGCGCCAGTCCCATACCGCCGCCCAGTACAAAGCCATCCATCAACGCCAGGATCGGCTTGGGGTAGGCATGAATGTAGGCATCAAGGTCATATTCCTCAGTGAAGAAGGTTTCCGGCTCGTGGTGGCGGCCGGCCAGATAGTTGTCGTACATATAACGGATGTCGCCACCAGCGCAGAAAGCCCGCTCGCCGGTGCCGCGCAGCACAACAGCCTCAATCTGTGCGTCGCTTTCCCAGTGCTCCAGCTGGCGGTGCAGCACACGAACCATCTCCAGGTTGAGTGCATTGAGCCCGGCCGGGCGATTGAGGGTGAGCTGGCCGATATGGCCGCGGCGTTCGATCAATACCAGTTGGGTGGCTGTCTCCGACATGAACATCTCCATCAGGCCGTCCTCGGGACGACAGAAGCGGGTCGCACGGCAGGCAGGCGTGCGCGTGCGGCGTTAGGGCGTGTCGCAGTATAGGGGAGTGGTCGGGGGAGAAAAATGCGCGAGAGGCATAGCCTGAAAGCATGAATATCAGGCAATAAAAAAACCGCTGATCGGCGTTAACCAATCAGCGGTTTTGAACCTGGTTGCGGGGGCAGGATTTGAACCTACGACCTTCGGGTTATGAGCCCGACGAGCTACCAGACTGCTCCACCCCGCGTCAGAGGTCGCCATTCTACTGTTTTAAGAATGGCTGTCAAGCGATTGAACGAAAAAGAATTTTTTATTTTCGTCGAATCAGTTTGCAAGACCCTTGACCCGCGGCTGCGGGTTGCTGACGGTATAGCGTCCGTTGTCGGCATCGCGGCTGACATAGGCCATGGCGACGTCCGGATCATGGGTGAAAACCAGCCTGCCGTTGACCGCGATCAGACTGTCGAGTAGCGCTTCCTTTTCCTCGATCAGGGTTTCCGGAAAGCGGTCGTAGCCCATGGTGATCGGCAGGTGCACCCAGGGGGCGCCGGGGATCAGGTCGCCCGGAAATACGACCGGACCGTCGGGCATGTCGATGATCGGGATCATCAGACCGGGAGTGTGGCCGTCACTGAAGCGCAGGCGCCAGTCCGGGCCAAGGGCTTTCGATTTCTTGCCGTCTTCAACCAGCTCCAGACGGCCGCTGTTCTCGAGCAGGCTCAGCAACTCGGGAATGAATGAGGCCTGGTCGCGCGGGTGCGGGCGACGTGCCCGTTGCCAGTGGCGCTGGCCGGTGACGAAGGTCGCGTTGGGGAACAGCAACTGCGCCGGCTGACCTTCCTGCCAGGCGCTGAGCAGGCCGCCGGCATGGTCGAAGTGCAGGTGGGTGAGTACCACCACGTCGATGTCGGCGTCGGTCAGGCCAATCTCGGCCAGGCTGTCGAGCAATACGTGGCGGTCTTCAACCACCCCGTAGCGGGATTTCAGGTTGGGCGCAAAAAAGGCGCCAATGCCGGTTTCGACCAGAATGTTGCGGCCCTCTTCCTGCACCAGCATGGCCCGGCAGCTCAACGCGATCCGATTCTGGTCATCGGTTTCGACCCAGCGGGACCAGAGGGCCTTGGGCGCGTTGCCGAACATGGCGCCGCCATCCAGGCGTTGACTGTTGCCTTCCAGTGTCGTGATTGTGCGCATGGCTGATCAATCCTGTGTTGGGTGTTTATGCAAAAAGGCGGCGCAGTGGCCGCCTTTTTTGAAAAGGATCAAAGGCTGAAGGTGTAGCCGATGATCACGCGGTTCTCGTCAATGTCGCTGCCGAAGGTGCTGCGATAGGTTGCGTTGCGCCAGTGCAGCGAGAGGTTCTGCAGCGGACCGCTCTGCACGGTATACATCAGATCGCTGTTGCGTTCCCACTCGCGGCCGCGACTATTCGCCAGCTCGATATTGCTACCGTGGGTATAGCGATTCATCAGCTTGAGGCCGGGCAGGCCGAGATCGGCAAAGCTGTAGTCGTGGCGCACTTGCCAGCTGCGCTCATCGCGGTTGGCAAAGTCGTTGATCTGTACCAGGTGGGTCAGGAAGGGATCGGTCCCGTTCAGATAGGCAAAACCGGTTTCGCCCTCCATCTGCTGATAGCTGCCGGTGAACTTGTGCATGCCGGCCTGCCACGACAGGGTGGCGCTGCTCATGCGGTTGTCGATGTTGCTGCGGCCGGCGTCGCTGCTGTCGGCATGACGCAGGTTCAGCGCCAGTGTGCCGTTGCCGAGCGGCTGGCTGTGGTTGAACACCAGATAGTGCTGACGGTAGATCGACTGCAGCTCGCCGTAGTGGTAGCTGAGCTTGCTCGCGTCGCTGATAGCCCAGGTGGCGCCGGCAAAGTCGAAGGCATCGCTGTCCTGTTTGCCGGAAACTATTACGTTGCGTGCTCCGCCCTGCACCGGGCGCATGTCCTGGTAATCGGAGGAATCACGCAGGTTGATCGCGTCGAAGCGGCCCAGCTCCAGTTGCAGACTGTCGCTGCCCTGAGCCTGCAGCCAGCCGCCGCGAAAGCTCTGCGGCAGCAGGCGGCTGTCGTTATGCATGGCGACCGGCAGGGTCGGGATCAGGGTGCCGAGGCGCAGAACGTGTTCATCCAGCTTTAGCCTGGCGGTGAGCCCCAGTTCGCTGTATTCGTCCATCGCGCGGTTTTCACTGGTATCGCGCTTGAGAATGCCGGTGCCGGTGCGATCCGGGCTGGAGTCCAGCTTGATGCCCAGCAGGCCGATGGCGTCCAGACCGAAGCCCAGACGGCCTTCGGTATAGCCAGACTGCCAATAGGCACGCACGCCCTGGGCCCATTCATCGGCCTTGCTCTGGGCCGCGTCGCTCTGGCGAAAGTCGCGGTTGAAGTAGAAATTGCGCAGCTCGATGCGGCTCTGGGCGTCATCGACAAAGGCAGCACTTGCCGGAGCCGCCATCAGGGCGGCAAGGGCGGTCAGCATAAAGGTTTGGGTCTTTTTCATTGTTTGATGTCTCTTGTTTTTATTGGTCAGTCAGCGGTTTCGGCGTCGGTTTTCTGATCCGGATGGGCGCTGCGGAAGCTCAAGAGGTGGGTGCGCTCAATCAGCAGATACAGCACCGCGCCGGTGGCCAGGCCCCAGCCCGCGCCGTAGACGGCCAGTACCACACCCATGGTGCCGGCGACGCCGCGCTCGGCGTTGTTGCTCAGCTGTTCGAAGCCGACCATCAGGCAGATGTAACCGGTCAGCACCAGCGTCAGCGACAGCGCAATCGGCAGCACTGGCTGGAAGAAGCTCACCAGTGGCAGCATGAACAGGGCGATAAAGCCGGTGATCCAGAACGTGCCCGCGCCGCTGTAGATCGAATCCATTGCCTTGCGGCCGTACTTGTAGCGCTCGGCCATGGTGGCGGCGACGGCGGTCCAGATCGGGCCGGCCAGACCGGGGTAGGGGGCAAAGAAGGCGTGCAGCGCGTTGCGGATGGCGGTTACCAGATGCACGCGGTCGACGTTGTTCTCGATCACTTCGTCGGGGCGCAGCTCATCGGCACGCTGCATCAGCGATTGGCCGACGATGATGTCGCCGAAGGCGATGATGTAGGCAATCACGGCAGTCGGTACCGCCAGCATGAAGACCTTGGCGTCGGGGATGCCGACGGTGAACGGCAGGTAGTTCCACATTTCGCCGAAGGCCGGTGCGGTGATGCCCCAGCGCACGTCGGGCATCTTGTATTCGCCAACGCCGATGCCGACCACGATGGCGATCAGCATGCCCGGCACCATGCCGTAGTTGACGATCTTGCGCATCAGCGGCAGGCGGTCGGTCAGACCCTTGAACGATGCAGAAAACATCAGATACAGGCAGATCAGGGTACCCAGAGTCAGCGAGATCGGGGTGTTGGCCAGGCGCCCGCCAGCGGAAATCTCACCCATCAGCGCAGCGATACCGGCGCCGATGATGATGCCGCCCTTCATCGAGTTGGGCACGATGCGCACCATGGCGCTGCCCAGACGGGTAATGCCGAGGACGAAGAAGATCAGGCAGACCAGCAGTTGCAAGGCAAACAACGCCTGAATGGCCTGTGGGCCCGGCTCGAAGTCACCGAGAAACAGCAGTACGACCGGAATGGCCGGGGTAATCCAGCCCGGCACCATGGGCACACCAAGCAGGGCCGGCAGCATGAAACCGACACCGCAGACCACGACGTAGGCCAGAGCCACGTCGTAGGGCAGACCGAGGTATTTTTCCAGCAGGGGAATCATGCCGAGGCTGACCACAAACATGATCAACGCCTGCAGCATCTCGGCGGTTTCCCACCGATAGTGCACAAACGGCAGTCGAATCTTGAACGGGCCGCAGGCCCAGAAAGGTTGTTCAGCGCCATCGGCGCGCTTGAAGATTTGCATGAGTAGCTCCGCCAGCCGGGTAGAACCGGGCTGCTTGTTGTTTTTGTGAAACGGCTTTGTTGCTCGCGGGGCTTGCCTGTTATCCGCCCAGACCTACGCGCACGGAGCGCGGAGGCCTGGGGGGGCAGGCGTTTAACCCCGGGTTGTGCTGTTGATCAGAGCGCCTTGGCCCAGTCACGCAGCACGAACTTCTGGATCTTGCCGGTCGAGGTTTTCGGCAACTCGGTGAAGATCACCGTCTTGGGCACCTTGAAGCCGGCCAGGTGCTGGCGGCAGAAGGCGATGATGTCCTCGTGACTGACATCGTGATCGCGGCGTCGAGTGATGAAGGCGCAGGGCGTTTCGCCCCACTTCTCGTCCGGCCGGGCAACCACGGCTGCTTCCATGACGGCAGGGTGCTTGTAGAGGGTGTCTTCAACTTCGATGGTGGAGATGTTCTCGCCACCGGAGATGATAATGTCCTTCAAACGATCCTTGATCTGCACGTAACCGTTGGGGTGGCAGACGGCCAGATCACCGGTGTGGAACCAGCCGCCGGCAAAGGCCTCGGCAGTCGCTTCCGGGTTTTTCAGGTAGCCCTTCATCACGGTGTTGCCGCGCATGAAGATTTCACCGATGGTCTTGCCATCCTTCGGTACCGGCTTGAGGGTATCCGGGTTGGCAACCATGACGCCTTCGAGTGTGGTGTAGCGCACGCCCTGGTGGGACTTGAGTTCTGCCCGTTCTTCCAGCGTCAGCTCATCCCACTCGCTGTGCCAGGCGCAGACAGTGACAGGGCCGTAGACTTCTGTCAGGCCGTAGGTGTGGGTGATCTGGATACCCATGTTCTCGACCGCACCGATGACCTTGGCTGGCGGCGCTGCACCGGCAACCATGGCCTTGACCGGATGGCTGATGGCCGCCTTGGCCGAATCCGGCATGCTAGCCAGGGCGTTGAGGACAATCGGTGCACCGCACAGGTGGGTGACCTGATGCTCGTGGATCAGATGCAGAATCTTTTGCGGATCGACCCGACGCAGGAATACATGCACGCCGGCCATTGCGGTGATAGTCCAGGGATAGCACCAGCCGTTGCAGTGGAACATCGGCAGGGTCCACAGATAGACAGGGTGCATGCCGATGCACCAGGTTACCTGGTTGCCCAGGGCGTTCAGGTAGGCGCCGCGGTGATGGTACACAACACCTTTCGGGTTGCCGGTGGTGCCGGAGGTGTAGTTCAGGGTAATGGCCTGCCATTCGTCCTCGGGCCAGTGCCATTCGAACTCGGGATCGCCCTCGGCGAGGAAGGCTTCGTAATCGAGATCGCTCAGGGCTTCGCCTTCGCCGTACTCCGGATCGTCCACGTCGATCACCAGAATCGGCCGTTTGATCAGTTCCAGAGCCTGCCGAATGACCGTGTGGAACTCGCGGTCGGTAATCAGTACGCGGGCTTCGCCATGCTCAAGCATGAAGGCGATGGCTTCGGCGTCCAGACGTACGTTCAGGGTGTTGAGCACCGCGCCGATCATGGGTACACCAAAGTGGGCTTCCAGCATGGCCGGAATATTCGGCAACATGGCGGCAACGGTATCGCCCTGGCGAATACCCCGACCGTACAGGGCGGAAGCCAGGCGGCGGCAGCGCTGATAGGTTTCCTGCCAGTTACGGCGCAGACTGCCGTGGATGACGGCCGGGTAGTTCGGGTAGACCGCAGCGGTGCGTTCAATGAACGACAGCGGTGAGAGAGCCATATGGTTGACGGCAGCGGGAGCCAGACCTTCCTGATAGATCGTCATGACGAAAACCTTCTTGTAGTTATCGATGGTGCCTTGGGCAGAGCAGGGCACCTCGGAATATTCATCTGGCCGGCCTGGGCGTAGCCGGCGTATTCTCATCAGGGCGTTTTATATATGTTTTTACAGAATTATGGAATATCCACCAAGGTATTATGGTGAATTTACTATATGGTGATGCATGACTGATCTGCTTCCCACGTTGCATGAACTGCTGCAGTCTGACCCGCTGCCCATGATGCTGGTCAACGCGGCGGGCGAGCCGATGTTTCGCAATACCGCCCTGCTGCAGCTGCAGGCCGATAACGCGGAGCTGTCTGCCTGGCTGCCGCACAATCATGCCGAGCTGGTGATGGCAGCTGCCCGGCAGCAGCGGGCGATAGAGGATGTGCATACCCGCTGCGGTAATCGCCATCTGCTCTGGAGCTATATCCCGCTGGCGCAGACCGCACAGGTTTGGGTGCGCGGGCGTGATGCGACACGCTGGCTGCAGCATCAGCAGGAGGCGACGGTTGCCCGGCGGCTGTATCACCTGATCATCGAGAACACCACTGATCTGATCTCGCGCCACCGCCCTGATGGCCGGTTTATCGATGCATCCCCGGCGTCCTGGAACATGCTCGGCGTTTGGCCTGAGCAGTTGCGGGGCGAGCGCCTCGATAGCCTGTTTCATCCGCAGGAGCGCGAAGCGCTGATAACGCGTTTTCGCAGTGCGCTCGAGCAGGATGGTTACCTGACCTACAGCTACCGTATTCGTCATGCCAGTGGGGAATACCGCTGGTTTGAAACAGCCAGCCGCGCGATTCGCGAGACCTACACCGGTGAAGTTGTGGAAGTCATCAGCGTGTCTCGCGACATCACCGAGCGCCTGCAGAGCGAGGAGCACAACCGCCGGCTGCAGGATGAACTGGCCCATGCAGCGCGACTGGCAACGCTGGGTGAGCTGGCCTCCGGCATCGCCCATGAACTGAACCAGCCGCTCGCCGCCATCCTCAACTATGCCGGAGCCAGTCAGCGCTATCTGAGTCAGCTTGGCAGTGACGAGCCAGAAGCTGAACGCGTTGAGCATGGGCTGGCACGCATCAGTGAGCAGGCCGAGCATGCGGCGGCTGTGATTCGCCGCTTGCGCGGTTTTCTGCGCAAGGGCTCGCGCCGGTTGCAGCAGGTGGACGCTGCGGTGCTGGCGCATGAAGCGGTGGGGCTTTGCGCCTGGGAGGCGTCGCAGCACCAGGTGCAGATCGTTGAGAAAGCCGCGCCTGGTCTGCCCCTGCTGAGGGTCGACCCGATCCTCCTGCAGCAGGTGTTGCTGAACCTGTTGCGCAATGCGATTGATGCCAACCGCGAGCAACATCCGCAGCACGGCTCACAGGTGCAGCTGAATATTGAGGAGCGGGACGGGCAGGTGTGTATCGAGGTGATTGATCAGGGCGCTGGTGTCAGTGCCGAGGCCCGTGAGCAGCTGTTTGTTCCGTTCTATACCAGCAAGGTTGATGGTCTGGGCTTGGGGCTGTCGATGAGTCAGGGTATTGTAGAGGGCTTTGGCGGCAGCCTCGACGCGCTGCCCGCCGATACCGGTGGCCTGTGCCTGCGATGCCTGCTGCCGGCCGTTTCCACTTAGGGGCTGCAATGCCGGAACACACACAACAACAACTGGTTTATGTCGTAGACGACGATCAGGGCATGCTGGACTCCACCGTCTGGCTGTTTGAATCGATGGGGCTCAAGGCGCTGCCATTTACCAATGGTCAGACGTTTCTTGATGCCTGCGATCCCGCCGCGGCGGCCTGTGTCCTGCTTGATGTGCGTATGCCCGGGATGGGTGGGCTGGCCGTTCAGGACGCCATGCGCGAGCGTGGGATAGGTCTGCCGGTGATCTTTGTCAGCGCCCATGCCGATGTGCCGATTGTGGTGCGCGCCTTCCGCGGTGGTGCTGTCGACTTTATCGAGAAGCCTTACAACGAGCAGTTGCTGCTGGACAGCGTTCAGCGGGCCTTGAACCAACGCCCGGGAGTGGCTTCAGTGTCCGTCCCGGAGGTGCAGCAGCGCCTGGACAGGCTTACCCCGCGCGAGCAGGATATCGTGCTACCGTTGGTGCAGGGTTTCAGCAATCGGGAGATTGCCGAGCAACTGGGTGTGAGCGTCAAAACGGTTGACCTGTACCGTTCGCGGGTGATGAAGCGCATGCAGGCCGACAGCCTGCCGGCGCTGGTTGGAATGCTGGTTGGGTTGGGAGTTATTGATCCGTTTACTCTGCAGCCACTTCGGGATTTGCGGGTGTCATGATGCCCAGGGATAGGGTTTAGCTATCAAGGAACGTGACAGTTAGAAAAATGGCGTCATAATGACATCACTGGTTGAGATGAACTGGTCGTGCTTTTGCGGCGGGCAGAATAATAAGAAGGATCTCACGGGTGCATACTGTTACGACCAATTACCGCTTGAGCAACTGGCGCGGCGAATTTGTTGACGCGGCGACCGAACAGGCTTTTCGCAAGCACAGTGAAGCAGACGCGTCCCGCTCCCTGCGGCGTGCATTGCTTGTGTGGGCCGCTCTGGTCGTGTCTTTTGGGCCGCTGGATTATCCGGTTCTGGGGCACGGCTACGATTTTCAGTTGCTGTTCGGCTGGCGCCTGGCAACGGCCGCGGTGCTCTTGCTGCTCTACTGGCAGGTGCGACGCAAGCCGTCACTGGTCAGCGATGGCTATGCTGTCACTGCCGTCGAGATTTTCGGCAGTGTCTTGTTCTTCATGCTCTACTTTCTGCGTCACGATATGGTCAGCTGGGTGATCGGCGTAACTGCCATCTCGCTGCTGGCGTTGTTCATGTTTGTCCCCAATCGGGTTTATCTCTCACTGCTGACTGCCGCCTTTATGAGCATCGGCATGATGATTTGCGTGGCTGTGCGGGGTATGGGGATCGAAAATGTGGTGGGCCTTGGGTTCATTCTGGCCCTGCCTACCGCTGTTGGGTTTTTCACCGCGCTGCGCTGGCAGCTGTCCCAGCGACGTCAGTATGCGCTGCTGATGCAAGTGGTAAGCAGCAATCGGGACCTGCAGGATGAGATCAAGCGGCGCGAGGCGCTGGAGGCCGAGCTGAAGCGCCAGGCTACAACTGACCCGCTGACCGGCCTGTTCAATCGGCGCCAGTACGAAATGCTGTTCCAGCGCGAGCGGCAACGCTGTAATCGACTGGGGCAGGAGATGACGCTGTGTGTCATGGACCTCGATCACTTCAAGCGGATCAATGATCAGCATGGTCATGATGCCGGCGACGCGGTGCTCAGGCATGTGGCACAGCATTTGTGCTGCTCTCTGCGGCACTCTGATGTGGTCGGTCGATTTGGCGGGGAGGAGTTTGTTCTTATCCTGCCCGACACCGGACTTGAACAGGCGGTTGCGGTGCTGAATCGGCTGCGCGAGGAGCTGGCCGAAACGCCGGTGCCGGTCCGGGGGCAACTGTTGCCGGTCAGCGCGACCTTTGGTGTCACAGTGGTGCGGCAGGACGACACCGATCTGGAAGCCATCGTTCGGCGGGCCGACCGGGCATTGTATGAAGGCAAGGGCGCAGGGCGTAATCGGGTTATGACCGCCTGATCGGTTACACTGGCAGCCTCATTTTCCGCCTCGCCGGTTCGGGTTGTCCGTGCGCAAGATTATTCACGTTGACTGCGATTGCTTCTACGCCGCGATAGAAATGCGCGACGATCCGCGCCTGCGCGGCCGTCCGCTGGCCGTCGGCGGCGATCCGGGCAAGCGCGGCGTCATCGCCACCTGCAACTACGAGGCGCGTGCCTATGGGGTGCGGTCGGCGATGGCCTCGGCCTACGCCAAGAAGCTGTGTCCGGAACTGCTGATCGTACCGGGCCGGATGTCGGTCTACCGCGAGGTGTCCCAGGCCATTCAGGCCATCTTTGCCGATTACACACCGCTGATTCAGCCGCTGTCGCTCGATGAGGCCTATCTGGATGTGACCGACAGCCCAGCCTGCCGCGGTAGCGCAACGCTGATAGCCAGGGAGATTCGCCAGCGGGTGCGCGATACCCAGGGCATCACGGTTTCTGCCGGGGTCGCGCCGAACAAGTTTCTCGCCAAGATCGCCAGTGACTGGAACAAGCCGGACGGACTGAAAGTGATTCTGCCGGATCAGGTCGAGGACTTTCTGCGCGACCTGCCGGTGTCACGTCTGCATGGCGTCGGCCGCAAGACTGCCGAGCGGCTGCAGCGCCTTGGCGTTGATGTGTGCAGTGAACTGCTGCCGTGGCGCAAGCAGGATCTGGCTCGCGAGTTCGGCAGTTTCGGTGAACGGCTATGGGAGCTGGCGCGGGGTATCGACGAGCGCCCGGTAGTGGTTGAAAGCCGCCGTCAGTCGGTCAGCGTCGAGAATACCTACGAGCACGATCTGCCTGATCTGGACGCCTGCCTGGCGGCGTTGCCGCCGCTGCTGGACAAGCTGGCCGAGCGCATCGGCCGGCTGGAGGGCAGTTACCGGGTCAGCAAGCCGTTCATCAAACTCAAGTTTCACGACTTCACCCAGACCACATTGGAGCAGGCCGGGGCACCGATTACCCCGGCCGGCTACGCCGAGCTCTGCGCTCAGGCGTTTGCCCGTGGCAATTGTGCGGTGCGGCTGATCGGCGTGGGCGTGCGGCTGGACAGCAGTCACGCTCAGCTGGGAGAACAGCTCAAGCTGTTCTAGCGCGCCTCTCTGGCGCACTTGGGGCACAGGTGGTTGTCGCCGCGCGGCTGCCAGCCCAGCTCACTGATACGCGTGACCGCCTTGGCGGTGCGGGCGTTCAGATCGTCCCGGTCGGCAACAAGAAACTCGAACGGTTGCTCGCGGCCGCACTCATCACAGGTAATCGACCAGCCCAGTACACTTTGGCCGCGCAGGTCCGGCCCGCGCGCCGACGCGGTCCACTGGCCCGGCGGGTTGATCAGATAGCGAATCTTGTCGACCACCAGGCGCATGGGCAGATCGCGACTACCCTTGATCGTGCAGATCAGCTGGTCGCCGGGCTGCACGCCGCCGCCCTGACCGGTGACCTGAAACAGCCCGGCGTTCAGGGTGCGACATTCAATCAGGGTGTGTGACGGATTCAGTGCCGTGCGGCGAAAATCGTGTTCTGCCATGGTAGGGGCTCGCTGGTCGGTGGGGCGCGCATGATAACACCGGAGTGTAGCGGCATATCACCCGCATCACTGATGGTCGGTCCGGGACGGGGCAGTGATTATCATGGCGCGGTCTTTTACGTATTCACAACGAGGAGTTCACATGAGCGTCAAGCAAATGTTCGATCTGAGCGGCAAGGTCGCCCTGATCACCGGTGGTACCAAAGGTCTGGGTCTGCAGATGGCAGAAGCGTTCGGCGAACTGGGTGCCAAGGTGTTCATCAGTGCGCGTAATGCTGCCGAGATTGAAGCCGTCGTCGCTGAACTGAAAAGCCAGGGCGTCGAAGCCGCCGGTATCGCCTGTGATCTGGGCAAACTGGACAGCAACCCGGTCAAGACCCTGGTAGACGCCTGTGAAGCGGCCTTCGGCACCGTTGACGTGCTGGTCAACAATGCGGGCACTACCTGGGGGCAGCCGGCAGAAGAACACAGCTACGAAGGCTGGCAGAAAGTCATGACCCTGAACGTGGACGTCTGCTTCCTGGTTGCACAGGAAGTGGCGCGCCGTTTCATGATCCCGCGCAAGTCCGGCAAGATCATCAACATCGCCTCCATCGCCGGCTTCAAGGGCAATCGTGCCAACTCCGGCGTGTTCACGTCTGCCTACAACACCTCCAAGGCCGCGGCAATCAACCTGACTCGCGCACTGGCTGGCGAGTGGGGTCGTTACAACATCAACGTCAACGCGATCTGCCCGGGCTACTTCCCGACCAAGCTGGCAAAAGGCCTGGACAAGGTCAGCGAGATGATCAAGGAAGGCACGCCACTGGGTCGCATCGGTGGTGATGAGGACATCAAGGGCGCTGCGGTGTTCTTTGCGACTGAAATGTCCCGTCACGTGACCGGTCAGGCACTGGCTGTCGACGGCGGCAATTCGGTCGTCTGAACAGGCGTATTCGCTGACCGGTGCGGACGCGACATGTCGCGTCCCTACGAACGGGTAGGCACCACGACCTTGCGTAGGGACGCAGCATGCTGCGTCCGCGCGCGTTGACACGGCGCATGGCGGGCCCCGTGCAGGTCAGTTGACGCCTTTGCTCAGTGCCCGTGCCGCTGCTTCGACGGCAGGGCGATGGTCGCGTTCCAGTGTGTCCATCAGGCGCAGATGCAGCTTGCGCTCGGCGCGGCTGAGATCCTTCCAGGCCTGATGGGTCGGAATATGTGCGGTCTGCTCGTAGATCAGATCAAAGACTGCCACGTCCAGCCCCTCGCGGCGCTCCCCCTGATAGTTATCCAGCAGCACCTTGATGCGAATGGCGCCTTCAATAGTGGGCACCTGGCCGTCAAGCAGGCTCTGGGCGATGATGCGAATGTCGCCGCTTAGCCGGTCGTTGCGCGCTTCCAGTGCCTTGGCACGGGCTTCGTCCTGCTGCCATACCTTGCGCCATAGGGTCCAGGCGTAGGTCGCCAGCGCCAGAATGATGAGAATGCCGGCGGCAATCAGCCAGTAGTGAGTTTGCATGGGTGTCAGAAGCTCAGTTGTGAGGGATCCAGCGTCCCTTCCTCGTGCAGATTGATGCTGGGCGCCAGCAACATGCCGGTGCGGATGTTGCCATCGATACGGTAATCGACCGGTTTCTGTTTATCTACCAGCTTGATCAGGTCGGCGATATGACGCCACAGGTTGGAGCGTACATCCAGCTCGAAATAGGAGGAGCCGTAAGCCGGCACGTCAAAGCGGTTGTTGCTGACCCCGGTGGCCAGTTTCATGTTGTTGAGATAGACCTGATAGTGCATGCCGCGAATCGGCAGTACCCGGTCGTTGGGGTTGTCGACCCGCAGCTTGAGGCGAAAAGATTGCTCCCAGAGATTGGACTTGAGCATCTCGACATTCGCCAGACTGACCTCCGGCTTGGTGTAGGACGGGCTGAATACGGCACAGCCATGCAGCAGCATGCAGCCAATCAGCGTCATGATCCCCAGCAACCGCGCTCTCATCGCGTCCCCTCTCCCCGTGCAGGCTGCTTTGTGTATGGAGTTGTTGCGCAGCCTGGACCATACTTTAACCCTGTTTTGCGTACAGGGAGTGACAAGATGACGCGTTTCGAGGTGGTTTTTCAAGGCCAGGTGCAACAAGGCGCCGCGCCTGAGCAGGTACGGGCCAATGTAGGCAAGCTGTTTCAGGTCTCCGGAGCCCAGCTGGATACGCTGTTTTCCGGTCGTCGCATCGTGATCAAACAGGGGCTTGATCAGGTTGCCGCCGAGAAATACCGCATTGCGCTCGAGCGTGCGGGGGCGCAGTGCAGCATCGTGGCGATGGATGAGCCGACATCCGTAGCTCCGTCCGCTTCGGAATCTTCAGCGCCCTCTGAGCCAGCCAAGCCTGTGTCGCAGCCGGTTGAGGCTGAACCGGAGCGGTCCTCGCGCGTCGTGCCTCGAGACGAATACATGGCCGCGTTCAGTGATGTGGAGGCTCCTGACTTCGGTATCGCGCCGTTGGGTGCCGATCTGCAGGACGAGTACAACCCGCATACGGCGCTGCCTATCGATCTGTCGGCACTGACCCTGGCGCCGGTTGGCAGTGACATGGGCGAGATCAAGCGCGACGATGCAGTGCAGGTTCCCAATGTGGATCATCTCAAGCTCGTTGATGACTGATGAGTCTCTGCCGGGCCGGTCTGCTCACGGCCTGGCTTCGGCGCATTTGGCCCGCTGTTTTGTTTACAAAATGTCGACTCCTTCGATTTCCCGGGTTTATACACCTGCTCTGCCACTTTTCTGTCCTTAAGCTGTGCATCAGCGCCGTCGGCAAAAGTCGTCGGCGCGGCATGGATCGCACAGCAAGGAACACGGATGTTCTCTCCAGCAAACGAAGCCCATTTTGCGTTGCATATCGACGCTGTCGAGCATGATTTCAGCGTGCTTGAGTTCACTGGTGTGGAGCGGCTTAATCAGCCGTATGCCATCGAGCTGACGCTGGTCAGCGAGCGCGCCGATATCGACCCCGCCAGCCTGCTGCATCTGCCGGCCTGGCTGGAAATCAGCCCCGGTGGTGGGTTGCACGGCTTTATTACCCGGTTTACCCAAGGCGAGTCTGGCCGCCGGCTGACCCGTTACCAACTGAGGCTGAGTCCTCAGCTCGGTTACCTTGAATACCGAACCAACCAGCGCATCTTTCAACATCAGTCAGTTGAGCAGATCATCAGCTGCGTGCTGCGGGAAAATGCCATCCACAGCGATGCCTGGCGCTTCAGTCTTAGTGCCGACCTCGGCGAGCGACGCTACTGCACCCAGTACGACGAAACCGATCTGCACTTTATTCAGCGCTTGTGTGAGGAAGAGGGGCTGCATTTTCACTTTGAGCACAGTCGGCAGGGTCATGTGCTGGTGTTCGGTGATGATCAGACCAGCTTTCCTCAACTGGAGTCGATCGGCTTCAGCCAGGGCTCCGGTATGGTCGCCGACCAGCCAGTGGTAAAACGCTTCAGTCTGACTGCTGCCACTCGGCCCGACCGGGTCAGTCGTCGGGACTACAACTTTGAAACGCCGCATCTGCTGCTGGAAACAGGTGCACGACTGGAGAGCGCCCCAGCCCAGCCCGCGCTGGAAGATTATGACTATCCCGGTGGCTTCAGCGATCGTGGCCGCGGCAGGCAGCTCAGCCAGATTCAATTGGAGCGCCACCGCAGCCATCAGTTGGAGGCGCGCGGTGAAGGCGATCGGCCCGACCTGCGCAGTGGACACTTTCTGCCGCTGACAGGGCATCTACGCGACGACTGGAACGATCTCTGGTTGCTCACGGAAGTGCATCACCATGGCAAGCAGCCGCAGGCGCTGGAAGAGTCGATCAGCAGTGACACAAGCGCCGTCGACGGATTTGTTCAAGGCTATCGCAACCGCTTTGTGGCCACCCCGTGGCAGGCGATCTGGCGGCCGCCACTGGAGCATCCCAAGCCGCGCATCGCCGGCAGCCAGAGCGCGGTGGTGACCGGCCCCGCTGGTGAAGAGATTCACTGCGACCAGCATGGCCGGGTCAAGGTCCAGTTCCACTGGGACCGCGAAGCGCAGGCCGACGAGCACACCAGCTGCTGGCTGCGTGTGGCGTCCGGCTGGGCCGGAGATCGTTACGGCGCCATCGCCATTCCGCGCATCGGCATGGAGGTGCTGGTCAGCTTCCTTGAGGGTGACCCTGATCAGCCGCTGATTACCGGTTGCCTGTATCACGCCGAACACGTACCTCCGGTCGAGCTGCCCGCGCACAAGACGCGCAGCTCTTTCAAAACGCTCAGCTCACCGGGTGGTGAGGGCTACAACGAGCTGCGCATTGAAGATCGCAAGGGGGCCGAACAGGTCTACATCCACGCCCAGCGTGACTGGGATCAGCGCATTGAACATGATCAGCGGCTGCATGTGGGCAACGAGCGCCACGAACATACCGCAGCCAATCATTACAGCGAGCACCTCGCCGAGCTGCATCGCACCGTCCACGGCGACCGTCTGACGGAACTCAAATCCAGCGATCATCTCAGCATCGCCGGCAATCAACATTGCCGTATCGGTCAATCCCTGCTGGCCGACGTCGGGCGGGAAATTCACCTGGCCAGCGGTCGAAAGATTGTTATCGAAGCGGGCATGGAGCTGACCATCAAGGCCGGTGGCAGCTTTATCAGGCTCGATCCCAGCGGCGTCACCATCAGCGGCCCGACGGTGCGGATCAACTCGGGTGGCAAGCCGGGGCAGGGTACGGGTGCTTCTCCGCGCTTGCCTGGCGATACAGCGCCCGCCGATCGCAGTCAGGCGGGCAGTTTACTGGTGCCGGCGCAGCGCCAGGCGCTAATGGTTGGAAAGCCACTGTGCGCTATCTGTGAGGAGCCTGGTTCCGACGCCTGAAGTGCTTGGGAGTGGACGCTTCGGTGGGCTGTGGGGCTTACCGCGCGCAGCACTGCTTGAACTTGCGTCCGGACCCGCACGGGCAGGGCTCGTTGCGTCCTGCCTTGAGCGGATGGTTCGGATCAAGGAAGTACCAGCGACCCTGAGTCAGGCGGAAGTCGGAGCATTCGCGGTGGGTCTGGGCGCTGCCGTCCGGGTCTTGCCAGCGGGCGACAAAGGTCACCTGTGCGCTGGTTGCGCCCGGCAGCTCAGTGGCTGTTTCGACCGTCAGCCCGAGCCAGCGGCTCTGCTCGCTCCATTGGCGCATTGCCTCGACATCCAGCTGCGCCTGCTGGGCGGGAATGGTGGTAGCGACCAGGTAATCGATCAGGCCGAGGGTGTAGGCGCAGTAGCGTGAGCGCATCAGGCGCTCGGCGCTCGGGGCAGCCTTGCCCTGATGAAGCGGCTGGCAGCAGTCGCCATAACGTTGACCGCTGCCGCAGGGGCAGGGCGCAGCGGCGGTGAGGGTTGGAGTCATCGCGTTACCACCAGTATTTGTCGAACATCTCCGGGTTGGCCCAGTACTTGGAGTTCAACCAGTCCGGTACGCTCTTGTACTCGGCCAGATCGTAGGCATAGAGCGTCAGGCTCTGGCCATCCTGGCTGAAACGCGCGTGACGCTGCAGGGCGAGGGCGTAGAAGTCGTTCTCCTGCCAGTCGTCGGTGCGTTCCATGTCGACCAGCACCGCAATCCGGCTGGCAGAGAGGTTGCGCAGGCCGGCGAGCAGTTCGGTAGCGGTGCGTTTGTCGAGGTGCTCGAGCTGATCGGCGACAATGGCCAGGTCGTAGCGTTGATTGCGCAGGTCGTCGCTCAGCGGGACGTCATCTGTGCTGCTGACCCGACAATCCGGGTGTTCCTGCAACCAGGCCTTTACGGCCGGGATCTCGCTGCGGCTGACGCAGAGCAGGCTCGCGGGGCGATAGTGCTGGAGGATGCCCAGCAGGGATGACGTTGGCGTGGCGCTCATCGGAAGACTCGACTGTGAACGGATTCAGCGCAGCAGGGTAGGTGCTGGCCGGTGTTGATGCAAGCACCGGCGGTCCAGCTCGGCGGCGTTGAATGGTATGATCGCCGGCTGATCCGGAGCCCGCATGCTGAACGATGAACTCAAAGGCCAGATCCAGACGGCCTATCGCACCTTTCTGGAAAACAAGTCGCTGAAGCCGCGCTACGGCCAGCGCGTGATGATTGCCGAGGTCGCCAAGGTCTTCGGCAATGTTGCGCTGGACGAGGAGGGGCATCGTGATGGTGATCCGGCGGTCGCGGTGATTGAGGCGGGTACCGGTACCGGCAAGACCGTAGCCTATTGCCTGGCGGCGATTCCGATTGCCCGCCATCTGGGCAAACCGCTGGTGATTTCCACGGCAACCGTGGCGCTGCAGGAGCAGATCGTTCTCAAGGACTTGCCGGATATTCTGCGCAACTCCGGTCTCAAGTTTGGCTTCTCGCTGGCCAAGGGGCGCGGCCGCTATGTCTGCCTGGCCAAGCTCGACAACCTGCTGCGCGAAAACCAGTCGATGGCTGATCAGCAGCAGATCTTTGCCGATGACGGCTTCCGCATTGACGTGGATGAGGCCGGACTCAAACTCTACACTCGCATGGTCGAGGCGCTCGGTGGCAACAAATGGGACGGTGAGCGCGACTCCTGGCCCGAGGCGCTGGAGGATCAGGACTGGTCGCGGCTGACCACCGACCATATCCAGTGCAGTAACCGCCGCTGCGGGCACTTTCAGCAATGCGTGTTCTACAAGGCCCGCGAGGGCGTGCAGAAGGTCGATGTCATCGTCACCAATCACGACCTGGTGCTGGCGGATCTGGCGCTGGGTGGCGGCGCGATTCTGCCCGACCCGCGTGATTGTCTCTATGTATTCGATGAGGCGCATCACCTGCCGGACAAGGCGATTGGCCATTTCGCCCACCATACTCGCTTGCATGCGACCGCCGAGTGGCTCGACCAGATCGACAAGAACCTCAGCAAGCTGCTGGCGCAGCATCCGCTGCCCGGCGATCTGGGCCGCGTGCTGGAGCAGGTGCCGACTACCGCCCGTGATCTGAAACCGCATCAGCAGTTCATGCAGCAGGCACTGGGCGGCGTCGCCGACTTTGCCAGTGCTGAGGATCTGGGCGGCAACATCCGCCCGCAATACCGCTTCGAGAATGGTGAAGTGCCTGACGAGCTGTGCGAGATGGGCATGGAGCTGAAGGCCGGCTTTGGCCGCTTGAGCGACCAGTTACAGCGTATCGTCGATATGCTCAAGGAGGCGATGGATGGCGAAGCGACCATCGGCGTCTCCGAGTCTCAGGCCGAGGAGTGGTACCCGCTGTTTGGCGCGCTGCAGGCGCGAGCCGAGGCCAATTGGACGCTGTGGACCCAGTTCTGCCTGCAGGACCCGGAGGGCAAGCCGCCGACCGCGCGCTGGCTGACCCTGACCGAAGGCGGCGACATCGAAGTCCACGTAAGCCCCATTCTGGCCGCCGACACCCTGCGTCAGTACCTCTGGAATCCAGCCTTCGCGGCGCTGGCCACCTCGGCAACGCTGACCGCGCTGGGCAAGTTCGACCGCTTCAGTCACCGCGCCGGTTTGCCGCGCAGCGCGGTCTGCGCGCTGGCCCCCAGCCCGTTCAAGCATGGTGAGGCCGGGCTGTTGCGTGTGCCCAATTACGGAGCCGACCCGCGCGACAGCGTCGCCCATACGGCTGCGATCATTGAGCACCTGCCGGAGATTCTGGCCGATGAGCGCGGCAGCCTGGTGCTGTTCTCCTCGCGCAAGCAGATGCTGGAGGTGTTTGCCGGGGTGCCCGCCGAGTTTCGTCAGCGGGTGCTGGTGCAGGGCGATCTCTCCAAGCAGGAGCTGATCCGCCAGCATCGCAAGCAGGTCGATGACGGCAAGCAGAGCGTGATCTTCGGTCTGGCGAGTTTTGCCGAAGGAGTCGATTTGCCGGGCAAGTATTGCGAACACGTGGTGATAGCCAAGATTCCCTTTGCCGTCCCGGACGATCCGGTTGAAGCCGCGCTGGCCGAGTGGATCGAAAAGAACGGCGGCAATCCGTTTATGGAAATCGCCGTGCCGGACGCCAGCTTGCGGCTGATTCAGGCCTGCGGTCGTTTGCTGCGCACCGAGAGCGACAGCGGTACCGTCACCGTGCTGGACCGCCGGCTGGTGACCCAGCGCTATGGCAAGGCGATTCTCAATGCGCTGCCGCCGTTCCGTCGCGAGATCGATTGAGTCATCAGCCTGAGCGATGGGCTATCGACAGGGCAACTGATGATGGCTGCCATGCGTCGGCAGCTTCGCTTTAATGGGCAAAACAAGACAACAAGGACCGCATGATGAGCACTATTCAGGGCTACTTTGATCCCCGTTTCGAGTCGGTACGCGAGCTGTTCGCCGAACAGCAGCAGGACGAGCAGGCCCGTGGCGCCGCGCTATGCGTCACCGTTGGCGGCGAAACCGTGCTGGATCTCTGGCAGGGCGTGCGTGACAAGGACAATCAGGCAGTCTGGGAGCAGGACACTCTGGTCAACGTGTTCTCCTGCACCAAGCCGCTCGGTGCGGTCGCTTTGCTGCAGCAGGTGGCCGCTGGCAAGCTGGAGCTTGACGCACCGCTGGCGGCGGTCTGGCCCGAGTTTGCCCAGGCCGGCAAGGCGTCAGTCACCCTGCGCCAGATCCTCAGTCATCGTTCCGGCCTGTCGGCTGTCAGCGAGACCTTGCCGCCCGAAGCTCTGTTCGAGTGGGACACCATGAGCGCCGCGCTGGCTGCGCAGCAGCCTTGGTGGACGCCGGGTGAACAGCACGGCTATGCGCCGGTCACCTACGCCTGGTTGCTGGGCGAGCCGCTGCGCCGTCTGACTGGCCTGCGTCCCGGCCAGGCGATTGCCGACAGTATCTGTCAGCCGCTGGGCATGGATTTCTTCATTGGGGTGCCGGATCAGGACCTGGAGCGCATCGCCTCGGTATCGCGTTTGCGTAATCAGTATGGTGACGATGGGGCACGCCGCCTGTTCGCGGCCATGGGGCAACCCGACAGCATGACGGCCAAAGCCTTTGGCAACCCGTCGAGCATGATGACCAGCACCAACCGCCGTGAGTGGCAGCAGGCCGATATTCTGTCGGCCAACGGCACCGGCAACGCCCGCTCGCTGGCGCGTTTCTGGCAACTGCTGGCGCATGACGGTCGGCTCGATGGCGTCAGCCTGCTGGATGCCGAGCTGGTCAAGCAGATGCAGCAGGAACATAGTGCCGGTGACGACCGCACGCTGCTGTGTCAGACCCGCTTTGGTCTGGGTGTGATGCTGGAGCACGAAGGGCCTGGCGGCAGCTTCGGCATGGGCAAGAACGCCTTCGGCCACCCCGGTGCAGGCGGTTCTCTGGGCTTCTGTGATCCGGACGCCAACGTCGGCTTTGGCTATGTCACCAATACCATGGGGCCCTATGTGCTGATGGACCCGCGTGCGGTCGCGCTCAGCCAGGCGGTGTATCGCTGTCTGCAGTCGATCGACTGACCTCTGCGCAAAGCCTGCGCTGTATCAATGTGCGGCGCCGGCCGACTGCTAGGATAGGATACGTTGCTGTCGTCACCATTCACTGTTGCCGGAAATCGATCTGATGAAACCCAGTATTGCCGATCTGCGTCGCGACTATACCCGTGACGGACTGACCGAAGCCCAGGCGCCTGCCGAGCCCCTTGCCCTGTTTGGTGAGTGGTTTGCGCAGGCGGTTGAAGTGGAAAGCACCGAAGCCAACGCCATGATGCTGGCTACGGTCGACGCTGAAGGTCAGCCGCACCTGCGCACGCTGTTGCTCAAGGGCTTTGATGAGCGCGGCTTTGTGTTCTTTACCAATTACCAGAGCGCCAAGGGGCAGCAGCTGTCGGGTCAGCCGGCTGCCGCGATGACCTTCTGGTGGCACGATCTTGAACGTCAGGTGCGCATCGAAGGTCAGGTCGAGCAGACCAGCGCCGAGGAGTCGGACGCCTACTTCCACAGTCGCCCTGAGGGCAGCCGTCTGGGCGCCTGGGCGTCGCCGCAGAGTCAGGTGATTGCGGGGCGCGAGGTGCTGGAAGACCGCCTTGGTGCTGTGCAGGAGCAATACGCTGATGCCGCTGCGCCGCGCCCTCCGCACTGGGGCGGTTACCGACTGGTGCCCACCCTGATCGAGTTCTGGCAGGGGCGTCCCAGCCGCCTGCATGACCGGCTTTGCTATCGCCTGGTCGAGGGCAACTGGGTGAGGGAGCGACTGGCGCCCTGATTCGCTCATTCTCGGTCCCGTTGCTTGCTGCTGCCGCGCTTCGGCTTTACGCTGACAGACAACCGCGACAGCAGGAGGCGACATGGGCAGAGGGGCGTTTCAGCAGAAGGTTGTAGTGATTACCGGCGGCTGTGCCGGAATCGGTCGGGCACTGGCCTTGCGCTTCGCGCAGGCCGGAGCCCATCTGGCCATTCTCGATGTGCAGGACGAGTCGCTGGTCGCCTTCCGCCAGCAGCTACACGACAAACTCAATGCCGATGTATTGGCGATCAATTGCGACGTATCCGACGACCAGGCCTGCGCCGAGGCGATGGCCCAGGTCGTCGAGCGTTTCGGGGGGATTGACCTGCTGATCAACAATGCCGGCATCACCCACCGCAGCGCCTTTGCCGACACCGACTTGTCGGTGTTCCAGCGGATCATGGCGGTGAACTACTTCGGAGCCGTCAACTGTACCCGGCATGCCCTGCCCAGCCTGCTTGAGCGCCGCGGTCAGGTGATCGTTCTCAGCTCGCTGTCCAGCTTCGCCCCGTTGCTCAACCGCAGTGCCTATAACGCCAGCAAGCATGCGCTGCATGGCCTGTTTGAAACCCTGCGCATGGAAGTGCGCGAGCAGGGCGTCAACGTCATGCTGGTTTCACCCGGGTTCACCGCCACCGATATCCGCAAGAACGCGCTGGTTGGTGACGGCTCTGTCGCCCAGGCCAATACCGCCCTGCCGTTCAAGGTCGCCGCGCCAGCGGATGTGGCCGAGGCGATCTATCAGGGCGCCTGTCGGCGCAAGCGACAGTTGATTCTGTCCAATGTGGACTGGCAGGCGCGGCTGTTTGCGCGCTTTTTTCCGCGGTTGTTCGAGCGCTGGATGGTGCCGAGGCTGTCAGGTGTGAAGCCGGCCTCGGCGAGGGGGGAAGGGCACTAGCGTTTGTGACGCCAGTGCCCTGGGGTTCACTGCAGTTGCTGATTGTGCGCCCGTGGGCCGGGGAGGATGCCGTTGTGAACATTGCTCGACAGCAGTCGGAAGCTGGTCAGTCCGGCAATCTGATAGCTGCGGTCTACGGTGGTGTTGATGATCTGATCCACCAGCGCGACGACCAGCATGCCCACCAACCCGCCGCCGCTGTTGTTGCTTTGTTCGGTCGATGACGCGGTAGCGGCCCCTTTCCAAAGCAACTGACCGGTGCGGCTGTCCACCAGCGATGCCTCCGCGGTCACCCGAGTATCACTGGCGATTAGCTGATAGCTGGTGCCGTATTGGGTGATGTTGATATATAGAATCGAGTCGGCACCAAATACATCATTCAGCTTGTCCAGCGGCAGCGAGTGAATTTCCTGCGGATCGGTCAGCCCGTTCTCGCGGAATGTTTCTTCTACTACCGCAACCGGGAACACGTAATAACCCGACTCGGCCAGCGGATGGCTGACCTGGGTGAGGAAGCTGTAGCTGGCACTGACATCCAGTGATTCGTTTACCGGCGGCAGGACCAGAATCGAGCGGGGTTTGCTCTCACGGAAGGCGGTGTAGTCGTAGGACGGTGTTGCGCAGCCGGTCAGCAAGGCTGTCAGAGCCAGCACCGCGAGTGTGATGCTCTTTTTCATTGTGTTACCTCCGGCTGCTCATTCAGGACTCGTTCCACAAAGTGGCTGGACTCCGGGAACAGGTTTTTTTCCATGGCGAACTGTTCGCGAGCTTCGATCTCGCGGCCGGTGTTGAAATACAGCATGCCGAGATGGGCATGCAGTCCGGGCGGAACACTTTTGCCCTGAGCCTGCGCCCTGGACATGATTGCCTCAACGCTCTGGACTTGAGCGGCGTAGTCGGTAACTCCGTCCTGATGGTGCATATACAAGGTGTTCTGGTAGTCGCCCCAGTGGTAAAGAGGCTGGTTGACTGGCGCGCAGGCGCTCAGCAGGGCAGCGGCTGCGACACAGCCGCCCTTGAGTAACGTTGTTTTCATACTACGTCCTTGCAGTTATTAGTTGCTGGCGGGGTTCCAGGCTCCGGATTGAATGCCGTTTACCAGGTTGTTCACGGCTTCGCGGATCGCCAGATCGAGGACCTTGCCATTGAGGGTTGCGTCGTAACCGGCGGTGCCACCAAAGCCGATGACCTCGCGGTTGGACAGGCTATACTCGCCAGCTCCCTGGGTGGAGTAGACGACCTCGGAGGTGCTTACATTGACCACGTTAAGCGCAACCTTGGCGTAGGCAACTTGCGATTTTGCGCGCCCCAGAATACCGAACAACTGTTGGTCCCCGGTAACCTTGCGACCAAATTCGGTGACATCACCGGTAATGACGTAGCTTGCTCCCTTGATGCTCTGGGTTGCGCCGCTATAGCCAGCCTCCGCAGCGAGCTGGGCCATGTTGGTCCGCTCCAGAACGTTGAACCGGTTGGTCTGCTGCAGGTGGGTCACCAGCGTGGTTTTGGCCTGGTTGCCAAGGCGATCCACACCATCAGAGAAGAGCCCACGCTGGTAGCTGGAACGGTTGTCGAACTGGCCGACGGCAATCGGCGCACGGACGCCCTGATAGGCGGTGCCGTAGCTGGTTACGCGGGGGACTTCAACGGTGCGGGATGATTCGGTAGCACAGGCCGACAGCAGCAGTGCGCTGGCTACGGTGGCAGAGATAGAGAGTTTTCGAAGCATCGGCTCGATTCCTTTCGATGGGGAATGGCGCTGTGCTATCAGCTGCGCCGGTGGAAGGACTATACCTTTTTCAGCGAGTTTCAAGCCACTGAATAATGCCTTTTGCGGCCTGTCGCCCGCTGGCAAAGCAGGCAGTCAGCAGATAGCCGCCGGTGGGGGCTTCCCAGTCGAGCATCTCGCCGGCGCAGAAAATGCCCGGCAGCGCCTTGAGCATCAGGTGGTCATTCAGTGCACTTCGGCAGACGCCGCCGGCGCTGCTGATGGCTTCATCCAGCGGGCGGGTCGCGGTCAGGGTAATGGGCAGGGCCTTGATGCCGGCGGCAAGCTTGTCTGCGTCGGCAATCGCGTCTTTGCTCAGGCATTCATGCAGCAGCGCCACCTTGACGCTGTCCAGCCCCGCCTTCTTGCGCAGCAGGTTGCTCAGGCTTTGGCCCTTGCGTGGCTGGCTGAGGGTCTGCTGCAGCTGGGCCCGGGTGTGATCCGGCGCAAGATCCAGGCTTAGTTGCGCGTGGCCCCTGGCTTCCAGTTGTTCGCGCAGCGCGGCGGACAAGGCATAGATCAGGCTGCCTTCCAGGCCGTCGTGGGTGAGGATGGCCTCCCCGCGGCGGCTGATGGTCTCGCCCCCGGGGCTTTGGGTGCTGGCGATGACCTGCTTGAGTGGCTGCCCCGCGAAGCGTTTGCTGAGAAACGGGCTCCATGCGCTGATAAAGCCGCAGTTGCTGGGGCGCAGTGAACGGACATCAACGCCGCGCGCACTGAGCAGGGGTGCCCAGCTGCCGTCGGAACCGAGGCGCGCCCAGCTGCCGCCGCCCAGCGCCAGCAGTGTTGCCGCTGCCCTTGCTTTGATTTCACCGTCCGGGGTGTTGAAGCGCAGCGCTGCGTTGTCATCCCAGCCTAGCCAGCGATGCCGGGTGTGCAAACGGACGCCCTGTTCGCGCAGGCGTTTGAGCCATGCGCGCAGCAAGGGCGCGGCTTTCATGTCAGTTGGGAAAACGCGTCCGGAGCTGCCGACGAAGGTGTCGATGCCCAGGCCGTGAATCCAGTCGCGCAGCGCCTGCGCATCGAACGCGTCCAGCCACTCTCCGACCCAGGGTGAGGCCTCTCGGTAGCGCGACAGGAAGGGGGCTGCCGCCTCCGAGTGGGTGATATTCATGCCACCAACGCCAGCCAGCAGAAACTTGCGCCCGACCGAGGGCATGGCGTCGTACAGGTCGACCTGCAGACCTGCCGCTGACAAGACCTCCGCCGCCATCAAGCCGGCCGGGCCGCCACCGATAATGGCTATGGAGCGGGTGTCGGTGTTGGCGGTGTCGGTCATGGTGCGATCCTGAAAGCGGGGCGCGCAGTTTAGCCCAATCCGCGCTGCTGCCAAATCTGCGCGGCACTGTGGTGCAGGATGCCGTGGCGTCGGGCGAGGGCGTCGCGGTCGTTGTCGTAACCGCCGCCGATGACGGCGCAGACAGGAATGTCGCGCCCAAGACAGCTGTCAATCACCAGCCGGTCGCGGGCGGCAATACCCAGGTCGGTCAGTTGCAGGTAGCCGAGTGCATCAGACTGGTGGACGTCAACGCCGGCGTCATAGAGCACCAGATCCGGTTGATAGAGGGGCAGCAGATAGTCCAGCGTCTGCTGCAGGGTATGCAGGTAGCCCCGATCATCCAGCCCGCGTGGCAGGGGGATATCCCAATCACTGGTCGCCTTGCGCGCCGGAAAGTTGTTCTCGCAGTGCAGTGATACCGTAATCGCGGCGTCAACGTCTGCAAGGATGGTTGCGGTGCCGTCGCCCTGATGGACATCGCAGTCGATGATCAGCACCCGCTCTACCCGTCCGCTGGCCAGCAGTGACAGGCTGATGATCGCCAGGTCATTGAAGATGCAGAAGCCGGAGGCAAAATCCCGGTGGGCGTGGTGAGTGCCGCCTGCCAGATGGCAGGCCAGGCCGTGTCGCAGCGCCAGCTCGGCCGTCAGCAGCGAGCCGCCGACCGCGCGGGTGGTGCGCGCAACCAGTGCCTCGCTCCACGGCAGGCCCATGCGGCGCAGGGCAGTCGCATCCAGCGCGTTGTCATGGAAGCGGTTGACGTAGTCCGGGTCGTGGGCCAGTGCCAGCAACTCGCGGCTGCAGCGTTCGGGACTGTGCAGATTGCCGTCGTGCAGCAACCCACTGGTTCGAAGATGGTCGTGCAGACGCACGAACTTGTCCATCGGGAACCGGTGGGGCGCGGGGAAAGGGAAGCTGTAGTCGGGATGGTAGACCAGGGGCAGATCCACGACGACTCCTCGTGGCAGTGTATGGCGCATCGAGTATGCGCATTGCGCTGGTACTCAACAAGTCTCGGGGCTGATGCAGGGTGCGCTGCAGTCTGCTACTGCGAGACAATCCGGGTTAAACTGGCGGCCATTTCTGCGGCGAACCGGCCGCCATTACAGTCAAGACGTACCCGTCCGTTAGCGGAGGGGCAATATGTGAGGACCCGCTATGAGCGAATTGCTGGATGATCTGGTAGACCTGCTGGCACTGGAGAAAATCGAGGAAAACCTGTTCCGTGGCCGCAGTCAGGATCTCGGTTTCAAGCAGCTGTTCGGTGGGCAAGTTCTGGGTCAGTCGTTGTCGGCGGCCAGTCAGACGGTTGACCCTGACCGCCATGTGCATTCGGTGCATGGCTACTTTTTGCGTCCGGGCGACGCTGATCTGCCGATTGTCTATCAGGTTGATCCGCTGCGCGACGGCGGCAGCTTTACTACCCGCCGGGTTCAGGCGATTCAAAAGGGCAAGCCGATTTTTACCATGATCAGCTCGTTTCAGGGCGATGTTGAAGGCTTTGAGCACCAGGCGGCGATGCCTGAGGTTCCCGGCCCGGAAGACCTGCCCAACGAGACCGAATGGACCCGCCGCTATCAGCATCTGATTCACGAAAAGGTCCGCGACAAGGTGTTGTGCGGCAAGCCAATTGAAATTCGTCCGGTTGGCGAGTTCAATCCGTTCGAGCCTGTGGCCGGTGAGCCGGTGCGCTACATGTGGTATCGCGCCGACGGTACCCTGCCGGACGATCCCCAGGTGCACCGCTATCTGCTGGCCTATGCCTCGGACTTTCATCTGTTGGGTACGGCGATGCAGCCGCACGCCATCTCCAGCTGGTCGCCCGACATGCAGGTAGCCAGTCTTGACCACTCGCTGTGGTATCACCGTCCGCTGCGCATGGATGACTGGCTGCTGTACGCCATGGACAGCCCGTCGGCCAGCGGCTCCCGCGGCCTGTCGCGTGGTCAGATCTTCAATCGGGCCGGTGAGCTGGTTGCCTCGGTGACGCAGGAGTCATTGATGCGCAGGGTGCAGCGCTGATATGCAGCATCTGCGCGGCTGGGTGTTCGATCTGGACGGCACGCTGACGGTTGCTCAGCACGATTTTCCGGCAATCCGACGCGAACTGGGGGTGCCGGCAGAGGCCGACATACTGACGTTCATGTCGGGCTTGCCGGCGGCCGAATACCTCGCCATGAAAGCGCAGCTTGATGCCATCGAGCTGCGTCTGGCCGAGCAGGTTGAAGCGGCGCCCGGCGCGGTCGCCCTGGTGCGTCAATTGCACGAAGGGGGGCGTCGATTGGGTATTCTGACCCGCAACCTGCAATCGGTCGCCCGTTCGACGCTGCGCTGTCTTGGTATTCTCGACTGCTTTGCCGCAGAAGATGTGCTGGGGCGCGAAGAGGCTGAACCCAAACCCTCACCAGATGGTATTCACCGCCTGCTGGATCGCTGGCAGCTGTCGGCGCGGGAGGCGGTAATGGTCGGAGACTTTCGCTTTGACCTCGAGGCCGGGCGGGCAGCGGGCAGTCATACCTGTCTGATCCTGCCTGACAATCCCTGGCCGGAGCTGGCCGATTGGCACGTGCCGGATTGCGCCACGTTGTTGGCCCGACTCTAGGTCGGGCCCGTGACTGGCCTGCAGGGCTGGTTGGTCAGTCTGCCGCCTGAAAGCGCAGGCGCATCGACAGATCGACTGCCTTGATGTCCTTGGTCATGCTGCCGATCGAGATGTAATCCACGCCGGTTTCAGCAACGCTGCGCAGGGTTGTTTCGGTAATCCCGCCGGAAGCCTCCAGCCTGGCGCGACCGGCGTTCAGGGCAACGGCGGTGCGCATGTCCTCGTCGCTGAGTTCGTCCAGCATGATGATGTCAGCACCGGCTTCCAGTGCCTGCTTCAGCTCTTCGAGGCTCTCCACTTCAACCTCAACCGGCTTGCCCGGCGCAATCTCGTGCGCCCGGCTGATGGCCTGGGCAATACCGCCACAGGCGGCGATGTGGTTTTCCTTGATCAGGAAGGCGTCGTACAGGCCAATACGGTGGTTGTGGCAACCGCCGCAGGTCACCGCGTACTTTTGCGCCAGGCGCAGGCCGGGAATGGTCTTGCGGGTATCGAGCAGTTTCACGCTGGTACCGGCAACCAGGTCGGCAAAGTGGCGGCTGCGGGTGGCGGTGGCCGAGAGCAACTGGATGAAATTGAGCATCGAGCGCTCGGCGGTCAGCAGGCCCCGGGCCGGACCGTTGAAGCGGCAGATCGTCTGATCGGCGAGCAGGGTGTCGCCATCATTGACCAGCCATTCAATGATGATGCGCGGATCGACCTGGCGGGCAACTTCATCCGCCCAGGCACGGCCACAGAAGACGGCGGCTTCGCGGGTGATGATGCGGCCATCGGCCTGACGTTCCGCCGGAATCAGACTGGCGGTGATGTCGCCGTCGCCCACGTCCTCTGCCAGAGCGCGGCGGACGTCATCAACGATGGTGCTCTGCAGGCTGTCGAGTGTGAGGTTGGGCATAGAGACTCCGGCGTCTGATCGCAAGTGCCGGGAGTATACCGATTGGCAAAAAAAAATGCCCGCCGGGGAGGCGGGCATTGTGCGGGCCGACTTACTTGTTCATGTAGTTGGCCGGATCTGCAAAGTAGTCCTTGGTCAGTTTGAAGACTACAGGACTCAGTAGCAGCAGAGCGATCAGGTTGGGGATCGCCATCATCGCATTCAGGGTGTCGGCCACCAGCCACAGGCTGTTCAGGTCGATACCGGGCAGGGTGCCCAGCGGAATGGCGATGATCCACAGCAGGCGGAACGGCAGGTTGGAGCGTTCACCGAACAGGAACTGGGTACACTTCTCGGAATAGAAGCTCCAGCCAATGATGGTGGTGAACGCGAATACCGCCAGACCGATACTGACAATGTACTGACCCCAGCCACCCGGCAGGCCCTGACTGAAGGCCAGTGCCGACAGCGGTGCGCCGTTCTCGCCACTCTGCCAGGCGCCGGTCACCATGATCACCAGGCCGGTGATGGAACAGATGATGATGGTGTCGATAAAGGTGCCGAGCATCGCCACGGTGCCCTGACGGATCGGGTTGTTGGTTTGCGCGGCGGCGTGTGCAATCGGCGCGCTGCCCAGGCCCGCCTCGTTGGAGAAGACGCCGCGGGCGATACCGAAGCGCATGGCCATCCAGACAGTTGCACCGGCGAAACCGCCGGCTGCGGCGCTTGGGTTGAAGGCATAGTAGAAGATCTGGCCGAAGGCTTCCGGCAGCTTGTCGGCATGCATGATCAGGATGATCAGGCCGCCACCAACATAGAAGATTGCCATGATCGGGACCAGCTTGCCGGCTACTTCACCGATGCGCTTGATGCCGCCAAGCAGTACCAGGGCAACCAGAACGGCAATGATGATGCCGGTGGCCAGCGGCGGGATGTTGAACGAGCTGTTCAGGGCGTCGGCAACCGAGTTGGACTGGATGGTGTTGCCGATGCCGAAACCGGCCAGCATGCCGAAGATGGCGAACAGCACGCCAAGCCACTTCCATTTCTCGCCAAGGCCGTTCTTGATGTAGTACATCGGGCCGCCGACGTGGTTGCCCAGCGCGTCCTTTTCGCGGTAGCGCACGGCGAGCACGGCTTCGCAGAACTTGGTTGCCATGCCGACCAGCGCGATGACCCACATCCAGAACAGCGCGCCCGGGCCGCCTAAGAATACAGCTGTGGCAACGCCGGCGATATTACCGGTGCCCACGGTAGCGGACAGGGCGGTCATGAGTGCGTTGAAGGGACTGATGTCGCCTTCTTCGCTACTCTTGCGGCCGCGCCAGAGCATGCCGAAGCCGTAGAACAGCTTGCGCTGGGGAGTGAGTTTGAGACCAAGTGTAAGATACAGGCCGGTACCGGCCAGCAGGGCGAGCATCGCCGGGCCCCATACGATCCCGTTGATGTCCCCGATAAGGGCAATAATTGCTTCCATAGAATACAGCTCCTGATGTTGTGTTTTCGATGCATCTAGCGGTACATCGTTACTATTGCTGTCAGGCAGATGTTGACCGAACCAGCTTATACCAGAGATCGCCGGCATGGTTACAGAATATGTCTCGACTATGCTGTGGCAAGGAACTGTGATGTTGATCAAGAATCCGGTTAAGGGTAGCGGTTTTGTCGTCGCAAGCCGGTATACTTGAAGCTGATAAAACCTTGACGCCAATTTATCGGCATATGGATGGCTTTGAGCGTGCAGGAGTTTCTCCGCTGGCGTGCAGCACCCTATGACAAGTGCAACTTGTCTGGAGAGTAGAAATGTCCCAGGACCCCAAAGTAGTTTCAATCAAGCCCAATCTGGCAGCGCGCGCTGCTGCCGGAGGCTCGGTGCTGCCTGCGCCTCTGATCAGCGTGCGGGATCTGGCGACCGGGTATCTGCAGTCTGCGATGGTCGAGATGTTCGACAAGGCGGATGACAACCTTTTCGAAATGGCTGACAAAGCCGCCAATAATGCCGACCAGGCGCTATTTTTCGAAGCCATGCGCACTCTTCGCCTGCAGCGCCACAATATCGTCAAGAAAACCTGTGATTCGCTGATTCTGGCCACAGAGCAAATCAATGCACAGTACGACTCGAGCGTGCCGGCCGTCTCATTCGAGCTGGATACCCTGAGTCTGGTGCAACCCGATGAGCTGGAAGAGTCCGTTGCGATCGACGGGATGGTCAATCGGGTTATCAGTCGCAATCAGGCGGCACTTGGCCATTTGCTCATGCGGGTCAACAGCCTTGCGAAAAAGACGGTGGAGCAGAGTGACAACCCCTTTGCTCCAGGCGCAATCGCCGAGTACTTTGCGGAGTCCCTGAGGGCGCTCAGTCTCGACATCAAGGTGCGTCTGATCGTTTTCAAGCTCTTTGAACGCTATGTGTTCAACGGCATTGACGGGCTGTATGAAAGTTTGAATGACGCTTTTGTCAGCGCGGGGGTTATGCCTGACTTGCGCGTGACCTCGGCTGTTTCCGTGCGCAGGCCGGTGCCAGGGGCCGGTGCTGGTTCGGGGCGTGGCGTCGGGCAGCAGGGCGGACGCTCAGGCGACAGCAGTGAGCAGCAGGAAATCCTCGGCATGTTCAGTGAGCTCATTGGCAAGTGGCGGGTTGCCAGTGGCGATGTGGCGCTGGCAGGTCTCAACTCATCGGGTGGCATTCCGATGGGGACCAGTGAGTTGCTGCGCGTGCTGTCCGAGGTAACCGCAGAGAGCTTTGCCGGCGACGCTGGGCAGAATGGTCTGCGCCGTCACGTCCAGCAGTTGTTGCATCAGCAGCGGGTGCAGAGTGGCGGTACCAAGACTGTGGCGCGAGTTGATGACGATGTCATCAGCCTGGTGTCCATGTTGTTTGATTTTATTCTCGAAGACCGTGAATTGCCGGCGGCGGTGAAGGCATTGATCGCGCGCATGCAGTTGCCGGTACTCCGGGTGGCCATCAGCGACAAGAGCTTCTTCAGTCGGGCATCGCACCCGGCTCGTCGTCTGTTGAACGAACTGTCCCGTGCGACCATGGGCTGGAACGATCACGATGATCTCCGGCGCGATCAGTTGCACGCTTTGCTGGAGGAGATTGTTGAGCAGTTGCTGGTAGAAATCGAGCCGAGTGCGGATCTGTTCGACACCCTGTATCAACGCCTGACCGATTTCCTGCGTGCCGAGCAGCGCCGCGCCGAGCGGGTCGAGCAGCGTACCCGCGATGCTGAGGAAGGTCGCGCCCGTATCAAGGCAGCGCGCGCCGAAGTGGCAAAGGAAATCAACAAGATGTTGCTGGGCCGCACCTTGCCAGTGACGGTAGTTGATTTGCTGCGCGATACCTGGAGCCAGGTCATGCAGATGATCTTCCTGCGTGAAGGGGGTGAGTCCAGGGCCTGGAAGCACGCGCTGGGTACGGCAAAGGCAGTGGTGCACAGTGTGCAGCCGGTTGATAGCGCGGGCGTACCGCAGCGACTGGCGCAGAATCGTCAGATTGAGGCGGCAGTGCGTGGTGGTCTTGAGTTGCTGGGGCTGGACGCTGCATCCACCGAGCGTCATGTGCTGGCCATTGTTGCTCCGCAGCGGGCTGTGCTGGCGGCCGTCAGGGCGGCAGGCTCCCCGGTTGAGCCTGATCTGCCTGTCGAATCCGCGGAATCTGAGGTCGTTTCGGAACCGCCGGTTGAGGCGGTGCGGGTAGAGCAGCCGGTACTGGAACAGGAGCCGGTCGAGCCTCCGCCTGAAACCATCGATGACCTGCCCAGCGTAGGTGCGCAGCGTTGGGTAGAGAGTCTGGGCACCGGTTGCTGGCTGCAGCTGGTCGTAGCGGAAGGCAAGGCGCCCCAGCGTTGTAAACTGGCCGCCATTATCAGCTTCAGTGGTAAACACATCTTCGTAAACCGCAACGGCGTCAAGGTTGCTGAACTGTCGGGCCATGAGCTGGCGCAGTGCTTTGATCGTGGGCAGGTCAGTCTGCTGGACGAAAATCAGTTGTTTGATCGTGCGCTGGAATCGGTCATCGGCAACCTGCGTCAGCTTCAGGCGCGCACCTGAGGCGGATGCGGCTGGCGTCGGCACCTGCTAGCATGAGGCTTTTGCTGTCGGGGAGCCTGTATGCGGATCAGCGAGGGTTGGCTTGAGGGTGTGGTTTGCTGCCCGTCCGAACACTGTAACGAGCGGCCCGCCGGGTGTGACGTTTCGCTGCTGGTGATTCACAACATCAGTTTGCCGCCGGCCTGTTTCGGCGGCGGCTTCGTCCAGCCCTTTTTTACCGGGCAGCTTGATCCTTCCCTTCATCCCTACTTTGCCGAGATAGCGGATTTGCGCGTGTCTGCGCACTTTCTGATCGAGCGTGACGGTACCGTTACCCAGTTTGTCTCCTGTGACCGGCGAGCCTGGCATGCGGGTGCATCGTGCTACGGCGGTCGGGAAAACTGCAACGACTTCGCCATTGGTATCGAGCTGGAAGGGACTGACGAAATTCCCTACGCGGACGCCCAGTACGATGCTCTGGTAAGCTTGACCCGGGTGTTGCAGACGGCCTATCCGGCAATTACCAATCACCGTATAACCGGGCATGAGTTTATTGCTCCGGGGCGCAAGACGGATCCTGGTCCTGCCTTTGACTGGCGCCGCTATCTGCAGGCGCTGGTTTGTTCTCATCGTGTTCAGGGAGAGCATTGATGCATTTTCTTGCCTTGTTGCTGGTCGTTGCACTGATGTGGTTTACCCCGCTGCGCACCGGCTTGCCGCTGGACCTGCCGAAAGCCTGGGTCATCCGCGTGGTGCGTCGTTATCCCGTGCGGCAGCCGCTTGCTGGCCTGCTGCTGGTGCTGCTGCCTTTACTGATTCTGGTATTGCTTCAATGGTGGTTGCAACGTAACGGACTTGGCTTGATCGGCCTGTTGCTGTTTGCCCTGGTGCTGCTCGCCTGTGTTGGCAGGCGCGATCCGTTGGGCGCGATGGCGACCGGCTTCGAGCAGGCCTGGGACAGGGGCGACAGGGCCGCCGCCGCGCTAGTGGCCGAGCGCGATCTTGGGGTGGTCGCCGAGGGTCAGGACTCCGTGCTGAGCGAGGTCAGATCGGCTCTGGTGCGTGAGGTATTGCATGGCTACATGGTGACGGTTTTCTGGTTCGCCCTGCTGGGTCCTGCCGGCGCTCTGGGCTATCGGCTGCTGCGGTTGCTGGCCGATCAGGAGGATAGCCCCGCCGCGTCGCCCGCATCGGCGCTGGTCCATGCGCTGGAATGGATTCCCGCACGCCTGCTTGCTGCCAGCTTTGCGCTGGTCGGACATTTTGATCATGTGCGTGCCGAGCTGGCCGATGTCATGCTGCGCTGGGAGCTGCCATCGGACGTGCTGGTTCATCGGGCGGCAGAGGCCGCCCTCAATGGCAGCTACGGATCGCTTGCCGGGGCTGAGGCTGAGGGGGTGCTGGCCGATACCCGAACCCTGCTGGTTCGCGCACTGGTCGTTTGGGCAGTGGCGCTGGCTCTGCTTGCCGTGCTCGGCTAGATTCGCCGGCTTTGACTTAAAGTTGCGCTGGCTGGAGCCGATAGCCTTTCTGTGAGACAGTCAGTGTTGGGGCGACAGCGCCTCGTTGTGGTGGTTGTTATACAAGAACAGCGCAGGTTCAGCCTGCGCAGAGCCCTCGCCGCCGGGCAGCTTATTATTAGGAGAGACCTCGGGTGAACAGTCTGCTTTCCCCTGCCATCGCGTTAATGAACCGGCTGACCTACGGCATGAAGTTTTGCCTGATCAGTATCCTGTTTTTTGTTCCCTTGGGTATCGTCAGCAGCATGCTGGTGCAGCAGGCCTACGAGCGTGTCGAGGTGACGTCGCACGCGCTGGACAGTCTTGCATTGGTGCGTGCGACCTCTGATGCGCTGCGCAGCGCCGAACTGGTGCGTGACCTGGATGCGGTCAATACGCGCCTGGGTCAGGGCGGTCAGGCAGACAGTATCGAGGAGCGCCTGACCCAGACTCGTGCGCGGCTGATCGAGCAGCTGAACAGTTTGCCGCTGGAGGCCGATGATCCGGCGGCCGCCGACCTGATTGCCATGCGCGACAAACTGGTACAGAGCTATAACGAGATTGCCGCCGAGTCGATCATCTCGCGCGGTCCGATGTCGGTGCGTGCCAAGGATGAAACGGCAACCCTGCTGATCATGACAGCCGCTTACGCGGGCCTGCCGCAGGATTTTGACCGCAATGTCCGTCAGTTGACGGAGTTGCTTATCGGTTCCACCGTTGAGGTGACCTCTTTGTTGGGTCATGGCCGCGCGACCGGGGCTTATTCGATGGGGCTGGGCTTTCTGGATTCCGACGCCAGCCGGGAAATGGATGATCTGGTCACCGGGCTGCAAAAGCTCGGCGCCGATTATTCGCAGGTTCTGGAGCAGGCGGTTGCCGGGACCGGCAACGCCGCCTTGCAGACTGCTGCAGAGCAGAGTCTCAAGAGCATCGAGAGTGCCGGTGTGATCTTTGAAGAGGATGTCATCATTGCTGCCTCGCTCGACAGTACCTGGGATGCCTTCTTTGACCGTATTACCCGCGAGATCGAGTCCACTTACCTGCTTGACGAGGCTATCTTCGATTATCTGGACACTCAGCTTGACGGCCGCCTGGCCAGCAATCAGCAGACAATGTGGTTGCTGGTGGTGTCCCTATCGCTGGTTGGGTTGCTGATCATCTACCTGTACGCCGGGTTCTATTTCGCTACCCGCCGAACCCTCAAGCGCCTGTCGCAGCAGATGGGGCAGGTGGCCGGCGGCGACATGACAGTGCAGGTCGAGGTCGACAGCAAGGATGAGCTCGGTGCCCTGGCTGCCGACTTCAACAACACCGTGCAGCGCGTGCGCGAGCTTATCCGGCAGGTCAGCGATACCTCCGGTCAGGTGCAGGAACAATCCAGTCAGGTTGAGCACATCGCCAGCGAAAGCAGTCAGGCGGTAGCATCGCAGCGTAGCCAGATCGAGCAGGTCGCCACGGCCATGAATGAAATGGCGGCGACTTCGCAGGAGGTGGCGCGCAGTGCCGCTCTGGCGGTCAACAATGCCGAGCAGGTCAATACGGAAACCCTGAATGGGCGCCGTATGGTCGAATCATCGGTCGACGGTATTGAAAAGCTGGCAGGGGAAATCGAAAACTCGGTACGGGTCATCAACCAGCTGGCAGACGACAGTTCCTCGATCAGCCGGGTGCTCGACGTGATCAAGGGCGTCGCCGAACAGACCAACCTGCTGGCGCTGAACGCGGCTATCGAAGCGGCCAGGGCCGGTGAGCAGGGTCGCGGTTTTGCTGTCGTAGCCGATGAGGTGCGCACCCTGGCCCGCCGGACCCAGCAGTCCACCGAAGAGATCGAGCAGATGATCGCCCGATTGCAGGAAGGGGTTGCAGCCGCGGTCAAGGCCATGGGCAGCAGTCATGGCATGACGGCTGCCACTGTGGAGTCGTCACTGCAGGTGCAGCAGGGGCTCGACAGCATTCTCAAGGCGGTGACCCAGATCGTCGATCAAAGCCAGCAGATCGCCGCCGCCGCCGAGCAGCAGACAGTGGTCAGCCACGATATTGACCAGAACATCGTGCAGATCAATCAGGCGGGTGAGCTGACAGCGCAGGGTGCACAGCGAGCCGAGGAAGCCAGTGGCCGCCTCGGTCACCTGGTGCAGTCGCTGCAGAGCATTATCAGCGCCTTCAAGGTTTGATGACTCGGGAGGATTGAGCAGTGCGCCTGCTCAATCCTCCGGCGCCGCCGATCAAGCCTCCGGCTTGGGTTTGGCGGCCCAAAGCACCTCTGCAGTTCCTTCAAGCAGCGCGATGGTTCGTGCAGCCACAAACAGCAGATCGGACAGGCGATTGAGGTAGATCGCCGACTGGTTGTTGACCTCTTCTTCCATGGCCAGTGTCAGATAGTGACGCTCGGCACGTCGGCAAACGCTGCGTGTCAGGTGAGCCTGGGCAACCAGCACCGAGCCACCCGGCAAAATGAAATTTTTCAGTGGCTCCAGCTCAGCATTGAATTGATCGATCAATTGCTCCAGCGCGGTTACGTCGGCGGCTTCGATCAGGTCGTGTCCGGGGATGGCCAGCTCCCCGCCGAGGTCAAACAGACGATGCTGGATCGGGCTCAGGGCCTGTTTCAGTGGCGCGAGGCGGTCGCTGTCCATCTGGCAGAGCAGCAGTCCAAGCTGGCTGTTCAGCTCGTCTACGTCACCCATTGCCTCAACGCGTGGATGATCCTTGCGGATACGTTGACCGTTGGCAAGTCCGGTATCGCCGGCATCACCAGTGCGGGTATAGAGTTTGCTCAGGCGGTAGCCCATGAGGTGCTGTCTCCTTTGAAAGCTGGCGCCTAGTCTAGCGGCAGACGGCGTTTCAGTCAGCCGGCAGTTGATGCCGGCGCAGGGCGTCCTGAGCGCTCAGTAGCAACCGGTCGAGGGCGGGCGTAGACAGCCCGGCACTCTGCGCGGCGCGGCATGCATAACCGAGGAAGTAACTCAGCTCCGTGCGTCGACGTGCGTGCAGGTCCTGGCGTGTGGACGAGCTGTTGTTGGCTGTGGCCAGAATGACCGCATGCACCTGCTCGGCGAGGTTGGCGTCGACGCCCTGAGAGGCAAGCACCTGCTGCAGTTCGGCGATGCATTGCCCAAGCCACTCGCCTGCGCGCTCGGGCACTTCGCCATTGCGGCAGTCGTAAATCAGGGTAAAGGGATTGATGGCGCAGTTCACCGCCAGCTTGCGCCACAGCACCGGTAGAATGTCATGCTGCCAGGTGGTCGAGATGCTGGATGGGAGGTCGTTCAGCCAGTCAGGGGGAGCTGTTCCAGGGCGAAGCGGGCCGACGTTGTTATGGCCGCGACCGGCCCAGATCAACTCATGCTCACTTGGTCGCCAGGCGCCATCTGTGACGCTGACACAGTAAATTCGGCAGTCCGTAAAGGCATCGGCGATTGCCTGTTGGGAGCCCAGGCCGTTTTGCAGCAGAAAAAGCGCGGCACCCGGCTGCAGGCGCGGGCGCAGCGATTCGACTGCAGCCAAAGCGGCATGCGCCTTGGTTGCCACAATCAGATTCTCGATCGGTGCCGGGGTGTCGGGCGTCTCGGTGGCAAGTGACAAGGTGTGCTTTGCAGCGCCATCATCAAACACCAGCCGGTTACCGTTGCTGTTCCACTGTCTTAGCTGGCTTTCGTTCCGCACAATCAGGCGGCAGTCGATACCTGCCTGCTGCAGGCGGGCCGCCCACAGCAGCCCCAGGCTTCCGGCGCCGAGAATATGCAGCATCGAGTACGTCAGCCGAGTTTGGCTTCGGTGATCAGATTGGTTTCGTAGGCTTCGCCCAGATGGCTTTCCACCTGCTCAAGCAGCGCCTCGGCGTCCGGCAGCGCCTGACGGTTGGTGAGCGTACATAGCACCATCCCGGCACGGATCGACAGGTAACCCTCGCTGGTTTTGAACGCCTTCAGATTCAGGCCGTCGTGCAGACGGCGGAAACTGGCCGGCTTGAGGTCTGCGGCCTCATCGGCAATGGTGACAATGGCGAAGGCGTTTTCATCAACCCGTGCAACGACGTCCGTAGGCCGCACCAGTTGCTGCAGGCGGCGCGCGGTTCCACGCAGCACTTCCTGTTGTACGGCAGGGCCGAAGCGCTCGGTAAGGGTTGGCAGGTTCTGGACACCGAGCAGAACCAGGCAGCAGGCACCACCGCGCGAATCCACGTTGCGCAATACGTCGGCCAGGCGCTGGATCAGGTACCGACGGTTGCCGATCGCGGTCAGCCGGTCTACCAGGTTGTGTTCCTCGAGCTGGGCGTTGTTGGTAGCCAGCAGTCGGTTCTCGTCCAGCAGGCGGTTGATCAGCTGCGATGTGCGATCGGCAGCGTAGATGCGTGGCAGCAGCTGTTCGTTCATGGATGATTTGCTGATGAAGTCATCGACACCGCGATCGAAGGCCTCCCCCAGCACATTATCGCCCTCGCGTGCTGTCAGCAGTACCACATAGGTGTAGTGATCGGATTGCTCGTCTGTCTGACGAATGCGGGTGGTCAGCTCAAGGCCGTCCATTTCCGGCATCAGCCAGTCGGCGACCATCACGCTGGCTGGCTGTTCCTCGTGCATGCGCAGGGCATCCATCGCGGAGCTGGCAAAGCGAATATTGGAGTAGCCGGCCTGACTCAGTGTGTGACCGATGACAGCACTGCTGAACTTGGTGTCATCGACTACCAGAATGCTGAGTTGCGGATTCGGCATGTAGGTGCTCCCTGCTGGACGTGGGCCGGTCTGGGTATAATGCCATGAGGTTATACCGTCGTTTTGTAATGAACATCATAATTTTGGGTTTTTCTGTGAGGTAGCACAATGCCATCTTTTGATGTCGTGTCCGAACTGGACAAGCATGAAGTAACTAATGCGGTCGATAACGCCAAGAAAGAGCTGGAGCGGCGTTACGATCTTCGCGGCAAGTGCGAGATCGATTTCAACGACAAGCAGAAGACGATCGCCCTGAGTGCCGATTCCGAGTTCCAGCTGGAGCAGGTGATCGGCATTCTCGAGCTCAGTCTGACCAAGCGCAAGATCGATATTCGCTGTCTGGATGCGGGTGAGCCATTTGCGTCCGGCAAGCTGGTCAAGCAGGATGTCACCTTCAAAGAGGGTATCGACAAGGAACTTGCCAAAAAAATTGTTGCCCTGATCAAGGATTCCAAGCTCAAGGTGCAGGCCGCGATTCAGGGCGATCAGGTACGGGTAACAGGCAAGAAACGTGACGATTTGCAGGATGTCATGGCGCTGTTGCGCGGGGCTGAACTGGAGATGCCGCTGCAGTACAACAACTTCCGCGACTGACCGAGGTCGTGAATTTATCGCCGAGAAAAGGAGGCAGGAATGGATGAGGTCATGAACACGCTGCGAGGGCTTGAGGAGGCCTGGTTACCGCTGTTGATCGAATACGGCAGCAAGCTAGCGCTGGCGCTGTTGACGCTGCTGGTTGGCTGGTGGCTGATTGGTCGTCTGATGAAGGCGATGAACGGGGTCATGCGCAAGCGCAACGTCGAGCCAACACTGCACGGGTTCATCGGCTCGCTGGCCTCTATCGCGCTCAAGGTACTGTTGCTGATCAGCGTCGCCGGCATGGTGGGTATCGAGACAACGTCGTTTATCGCGGTGCTGGGTGCAGCCGGTCTGGCGGTAGGTCTGGCCCTGCAGGGCAGTCTGGCCAATTTCGCCGGCGGTGCCCTTATTCTGTTTCTGCGCCCGTTCCGTGCCGGTGAATACATTGAGGCGCAGGGCGTCTCGGGCACGGTTGATAGCATCCAGATCTTCAATACGGTGCTGAAAACCCCCGACAACAAGACCGTGATCGTGCCCAATGGCAGCCTGTCCAACGGCAATATCATCAACTATTCCCGTCAGGCGACCCGCCGTGTCGATCTGAATATCGGTATTGATTACAGCGATGACCTCAAGTTGGCCAAGGACATCCTGATGGGCCTGGCCCAGGGTGACAGCCGTGTGCTGAAGGATCCGGAGCCGGTGGTCTGGTTGGTGTCGCTCGGCGACAACTCGGTCAACCTGTCACTGCGCATGTGGACCAAGACCGACGACTACTGGGGCGTGTTTTTCGAGCTGCAGGAAAAGGCCAAGCTGGAGTTTGATGCGGCCGGTATCAGCATTCCGTTCCCGCAGCGCACGGTGCATCTGGTTCAGCAGTCAACCTGAACCGCTGCAGGTTTATGTGAGTTCATCAAACCCGGCGCAAGCCGGGTTTTTTGTGCTCTTCAATCGATACCGGGGCGGCGCAGGCGGTCCGGGTGGGCAAACCGCAGTAGCGCAATGGCCAAGATGATGGCGGGCAGGCCGGTCATTGCGGTGACCATGAAGAAGCTCACCCAGCCCAGATTGGCTGCCAGTACCCCGGTGAAACCGGCAGCAAACTGGCCCGGCAGGGTCATCAGGGAGCTGAACAGGGCGTACTGGGTGGCGGTATAGGCGGTGTTGGTCAGGCTCGACAGATAGGCAATAAACACCGAGATGGCGAGCCCACCGGTGATGTTGTCGGCAATAATGGCGACGATCAGCCCATCGGGCTGCGGCCCGATGAAGGCCAGCCAGGCAAAGATCAGGTTGGTCGCTGGCGCCATGAACGCGGTCAGAATGAGGATCGGAGCAATGCCGAAACGGGCCACCATCAGGCCGCCCAGCGCAGCCCCGGCCAAGGTCATGGCCAATCCGAAGGCGGCGGCGATATTGGCGATCTGCTCCTTGCTGAAGCCGATGTCGAGATAGAAGGGATTGGCCATGGTGCCCATGAAAATGTCGCTGATCCGGAAGGTTGCGATAAACAGCAGAATGATGAAGGCAACCCGGCCGTAACGCTCAAAGAACTCGGTGAATGGGGCAATAAAGGCGTTGAAGACCCAGCCGGACAGCTGCAGTCGCCAGCCACTGTGCACCGACTGGCTCAGGTGCTGGGTCAGGCGGGCTTCCTGCGCTCGGGTCGCATCGGTTATTTCTACGCTTGGTTCGGCAATGACAAGCGTGGTCACTACGCCAATCAGCATCATGCCGGCCATCAGGCCGTAGGCCAGGCTCCAGTCCTGCAGGGCGGCGATGTGCAGGGCTCCGGCGCCGGCGGCGAGGATGGCTACCCGGTAACCGGTGACGTAGGTGGCAGCCATGGCGGCCTGGCGGTGCTTGGCTTCGGCTTCGACCCGGTAGGCGTCGATGGCGACATCCTGGGTGGCCGAACCAAAAGCGGCCAGTACCGCCCAGAGCGCGACCCATTCCAGATGCTCCAGCGGATTACTCATCGACATGCCAAGCAATGCGCCGGCAATCACCAGTTGAGCGAGCAGCATCCAGCTGCGCCTGCGTCCGAGCAGTCGGGTGAGTATCGGGACCGGCAATCGGTCGATCAGTGGCGCCCACAGGACCTTGATCGAGTGCGCCATACCTACCCAGCTGAGAAAGCCAATGGACGCCAGTTCGACGCCGATATCGCGCAGCCAGGCGCTGAACGTACCACCCACCAGCAGCAGGGGAAGGCCGGCAGAAAACCCCAGAAACAGCATGCCGATGACACGTGGCTTGAGGTAAACGCGCAGGCCTTCGGCTGGCAGGGGAGTGGTACTGGAGTCGGAGGGGCTGGAACTCATGCTTGTCCTTGTGATGGCGCGGGGGGCTCTGGCCAGGCGTAGTGTCGCAGATTCACGCGACCATTGCGTACCAGTATGCCTTCGGCAGCCAGCCGTTCGCGTTGTTCCCGGCCGCTTGGAGTGTCCGCTCCGAGTGACAGCTTTCCCTGGCTGTTGAGAACGCGGTGCCAGGGCAGGTGGGTGCCTTCTGGCAGCTGTCCAAGCCAGCGCCCGACCAGGCGCGCGCCTCGGCCGAGTCCGGCCAGCTCGGCAATACGGCCGTAGCTGGTAACGCGGCCAGGCGGAATACTGGCCAGTACCTGAAAAAAGGCGGCCTTGCGCTCGTCGTCGGCTGGCGTGTTGAACGCTGGCGCTATTCGCCGGTCTTTCATGGATAATTGCCCGTTTAACCTGATGTCTGCCGGATGCTGATCGATGCCGTTGTTCCGTGTTGTCCTGTTGTGCTGTCTTAGCGTGCTGTCCTGGCGCAGTGTCGCCGATACCTTGTGGCTCGACAATGGTGATCGTCTGACTGGCAAGGTCGCCTTTCTGGAGGGCGGCAAGCTGGTGCTGGAGACTGATTTTGCCGGCACGCTGTCGATCGATGTAGCGCGTATCACTACCTTCAACAGTGACGAGCCGGTGCTGGTCAAACTGCGCGACGGCATTCAGCACACCGTGCAGCTGGCAGAGTCTGAGCGCGACGGTCAGGTGCTGTTGCGGGTGCCGAATCGGCGGCCCATCGCGACCGATATCCGTGCCATTCGTCAGCTCCTGGTGCCCCGGCCTCTGGTGCAGGATTCGGTATGGGAAGGCGACGCCAGCGCTGCGCTCGACATCAAGGATACGTCGGGTAACGAGAAACGAGACATCGATATTGATGTCACCTCCCGCCTGCGCCATGGACGCTGGCGTCATGACTGGGCGCTGGACTACGACCGCGATTACAGCAACGACGTCAAAACCAGTCACACCCTTGACGCCTCCTACGATCTCAACCGCTTCATTACCGATCAATGGTTCTGGGCCAGCAGCGTGCAGTACAAGCGCGACCATATCAACGAGATAGCCAGGCAGCGCCAGTTCGGTATGGGCCCTGGTTATGAGTGGTGGAACACGGCGCTGGGGCGGTTTGAAACGTCCGTGCGCCTGGACCGGGCGTGGCTCAAGGAGCGCGATGGCAGTCGTGCACGCTATGACGCTCTTGGTCTGCAGTGGGATTATCGGCGGTTTCTGCTGGGCAAGCGGTTTGAGCTGTTCCATTCGGCGGAAACGCAGGTTCCGGACGACCCCAAGGTGCGTTACCTGATGGATGCTGATCTGGGCATACGCTATCGGCTGACCAGCTGGGCGTCACTGAGCCTGAAGGGTGAGTTGGACTATCTCAATACAACCAACGACAGCGGCTATCGGGATACCCGCTATACCTTGGGGCTGGGTGTGGGTTGGTAGCGCAGGAGGGCGGTTCAAGCATGAACTGGCGGTGCGTGGCCGCCAGTTCGCAGGCGACGGTTAGATGCGCAGACCGCCGTCCAGCTCGAGGATGCGACCGGTGAAGTAGTCGTTCTCGAACAGGTAGGCCGCCGAGTGAGCGATTTCCGCCGGCTTGCCCATGCGCTTGAGCGGAATGCCGGAAGTCATTTTCTCCAGCGCTTCCGGCTTCATGCTGCCGGTCATCTCGGTTTCGATAAAGCCCGGAGCAATACCGGCAACGCGGATACCGTAACGTGACAGCTCTTTCGCCCAGGTAACGGTCATGGCAGCCACACCGGCCTTGGCGGCCGAGTAGTTGGACTGACCAATGTTGCCGGCGCGGGAGATGGACGAGATATTGATGATCAGGCCCTTGGTGCCCAGTTCGATCATCTTGGCGGCCACTTCGCGGGTACCCAGGAACACGCCGGTCAGGTTGACGTCGATAACCGACTGCCACTGCGCCAGACTCATTTTCTGAATCTGACCGTCTTTGGCTTTCAGCAGCAGACCGTCGCGCAGAATGCCGGCGTTGTTGATCAGGCCGTGGATGGCACCGAAGTCGTCCGCTACCTGGTTGACCATGTGGCTGACTTGTTCTTCGTTGGCCACGTTGCAGATGTACGAGCGGGCATCGCCGCCGGCTGCCTTGCACGCGGCAACGGCAGCGTCCAGCGCTTCCTGGTTGAGGTCAACCAGTGCCAGTTTGGCGCCCTTGGCTGCCAGGAACTCGCCCATGGCACGGCCCAGGCCCTGTCCGCCGCCGGTGATGATGATAACGCTGTCTTGCAATTGCATCGGGCTCTCCTCGCAAAAGGGGTGATAGATTTGAGGTGCGCAAGCATGCACCAGATTGCCGATATTTTGAATACCCTGCATGGCTCTTCAGTCACTTTCTGACCTTCCTGGCGACATGTTGTTGCCGTTAGTCGCCATCCCGGTTGAAAGCTGCTGTTGTCGTACCCATATATCCCTGACCTGCTCAATACGAGGTGCGTATGCCCCTGTTTCGATTCTTTCTCCTGCTGCTGCCGTTGCTTGAACTGGCCACCCTGATCCTGCTGGGCCAGCGCATCGGTGTCGGCTACACCCTGCTTTGGGTGCTTGGCTCCGGTGTGCTGGGTCTGGTGCTGATCCAGCGCCAGGGCTGGTCCATGCTGCAGCAGCTGCAGATCCGCATGGCCGAAAACCGCTCGCCCTTTGCCGTGTTGAAGACCGGCATGTGGTGGTTGCTTGCGGGGGTACTGTTGATGATCCCTGGCCTGATCACCGATGCGCTGGCGCTGCCTTGCCTGGTGCTGGCACTGGTATCACGCGGCAAGCCGGGTCCGGGCGAACCGGGCGGCCCGAACGTGTGGCGGCGCGGCAGCACCACCATTATCGAAGGGGAATGGCGTCCGGACGATCCAGATCAGGTTTCACCGGATCGCCGCATCGACCGCGAGTAAAAAAATTGTGTACTTGCCTCTTGAAATGGCAATACCAAGCCCCATCTAGGTGACACCGGTTTGGCAGGCTCCGCGCAAGCGCGGAGCCTCGAACAGCGACGAGCCGTCAGGCTCGTCCTTCGGATTCGCATTGCGGGTCCGGATTACAACGTGAAAGCGCCGGGTTTCCGGCATTGAAGATCAATTATTGGGAGACACACAACGATGAAAATTCGTCCGTTACACGATCGCGTAGTCGTTCGTCGCAGCGAAGAAGAAACCAAGACCGCTGGTGGTATCGTTCTGCCCGGCTCGGCTGCCGAGAAGCCGAACACCGGGGTTATCGTTGCTGTAGGTACCGGGCGTCTGCAGGACAACGGCGAAGTGCGTCCGCTGGCCGTCAAAGAAGGCGACAAGGTTGTTTTCGGTCCTTACTCCGGCAACAACACCATCAAGATCGATGGTGAAGACCTGCTGATCATGAGCGAATCCGAAATCTACGGTGTACTGGAAGGCTGATCAGCCACCCTCACACCCCTTAACGAATTCATTTGAAGGAAAGCAAACATGGCTGCAAAAGAAGTTAAATTCGGTATTTCCGGTCGCAACAAGATGCTGGACGGCGTGAACACGCTGGCCAATGCGGTTAAAGCTACCCTGGGTCCGAAGGGCCGTAACGTGCTGATCGAGCGCAGCTTCGGCGCGCCGCTGATCACCAAGGACGGCGTTTCCGTTGCCAAGGAAATCGAGCTGAAAGACAAGTTTGAAAACATGGGCGCGCAACTGGTCAAAGACGTTGCTTCCCGTGCCAACGATGACGCTGGTGACGGTACCACCACTGCTACCGTACTGGCTCAAGCCATCGTTACCGAAGGTCTGAAGGCTGTTGCTGCCGGCATGAACCCGATGGATCTGAAGCGTGGTATCGACAAGGCTACTGCTGCCATCGTTGCCGAGCTGAAGAACCTGGCCAAGCCCTGTGCCGACTCCAAGGCCATCGCCCAGGTAGGCACCATCTCCGCCAACTCTGACGAGTCCGTCGGCAACATCATTGCCGAGGCCATGGACCGCGTTGGTAAAGAAGGCGTCATCACCGTTGAGGAAGGCTCCGGTCTGGAAAACGAACTGTCTGTTGTTGAAGGCATGCAGTTTGACCGCGGCTACCTGTCTCCCTATTTCGTCAACAAGCCGGAAACCATGTCCGCTGATCTGGACAACCCGTACATCCTGCTGGTTGACAAGAAAATCTCCAACATCCGCGAGCTGCTGCCGGTTCTGGAAGCCGTTGCCAAGGCTGGTCGTCCGCTGATGATCGTTGCCGAGGACGTTGAAGGCGAAGCGCTGGCGACTCTGGTTGTCAACAACATGCGCGGGATCGTCAAGGTTGCTGCGGTCAAGGCACCGGGCTTCGGCGATCGTCGCAAGGCCATGCTGCAGGATATCGCTATCCTGACCGGTGGCACCGTGATCAGCGAAGAAGTTGGCCTGAGCCTGGAAACCGCTACTCTGGAGCACCTGGGTCAAGCCAAGAGCGTTCAGATCAACAAGGACAACTCCACCATCGTTGATGGCGCTGGCGCCAAGGCTGATATCGAAGCCCGCGTTAACCAGATCCGCAAGCAGGTCGAGGAAACTACCTCCGATTACGATCGCGAGAAGCTGCAGGAGCGTCTGGCCAAGCTGGCTGGCGGCGTAGCAGTGATCAAGGTTGGTGCTGCGACCGAAGTGGAAATGAAAGAGAAGAAGCACCGCGTTGAAGACGCGCTGCACGCTACCCGCGCTGCTGTTGAAGAAGGTGTGGTACCTGGCGGCGGTGTTGCCCTGGTTCGCACCCTGGCGGCTATCGAGGGTCTGGCTGGCGACAACGAAGACCAGAACGTCGGTATCAAGCTGCTGCGCCGCGCTGTTGAAGCACCGCTGCGCCAGATCGTCACCAACGCTGGTGAAGAAGCTGCTGTTGTTCTGGAGCGCGTCAAGGCCGGCGAAGGTAACTTCGGTTACAACGCTGCGACTGGCGAGTACGGCGACATGATCGACATGGGCATCCTGGACCCGGCCAAGGTAACCCGCAGCGCGCTGCAGGCTGCTTCCTCGGTCGCCAGCCTGATGATCACCACCGAGGCCATGATTGCCGAGCTGCCGGAAGAGAAGCCGGCCATGCCCGACATGAGCGGCATGGGTGGCATGGGTGGTATGGGCGGAATGATGTAATCAGCCTCCCGGCTAATCCGAAACCCGGCTCGATAGAGCCGGGTTTTTTTATGTCTCAGCGCAGCGCCATGAGTAGTGCGGATCAGGTGCAGCGTATCCGCCGTTATGCTCACGAACACCTTTGCTTCCGCCTGCTCCGGGCCTGGCGCCGATGGGGTGGAGACGCCGCAGGCTTACTTCACTGCGTTGCAGCAGCCTTTTACTCCGTTACCCGGCTAGGCAGGCGCGCTTGCCTTGTAAGAGATTTCCTACAAGACGTGTGAGACTTCGCCGCTACAGGGTGTGGGCGGAACGAGTTTTTATCCGTGCTAAAAACAGTAAATATATGAAATTTAAGGATTTTATTGTTGGCGATATGCCTGTTGTGCTTGCTGGAGGGGGGTTGCGGGTGATGCTGTATTCGTTAGAATTTTCCCAAGCGCAAAGGATGGCGCTACTCGGCAGGGAGCTGAGTCAGGGATTTTCAGGATGATGAAGCCAGGATGGCTGGACACGGAAAGCACATATGGAATAAAGAGTGGGCGGGCTATCCCGCCCCTTTTTTTGCCTGAAATTTGACTCCAAACTCTCAGCCTCACAAGCCGCAAGCCCCACAAGCCTCATAAGCCGCAAGCTGCAAGCTGCAAGCTCCAAGCCTCAAGCCAAACCAGAACCAAAACCCAAGCTAAAGCCTAAGCCGGAAGAACAGGCCCACACTGGTGCGCTTGTAGCTTGTAGCTTGTAGCTTGTAGCTTCAGGCTTGCAGCAATAAAAAAACCGGCACATGGCCGGTTTTTTTTGCATAGCAGCTAGCTGCTTAGCGCTCCAGATATTGCAGCTTGTCCGGTACGCCATCCCACTCTTCGGCGTCGGGCAGTGCGTCTTTCTTCTCGGTGATGTTCGGCCACACTTCTGCCAGATCGGCGTTCAGTTCGGTGAACTCCTGCATATCCTCCGGTACTTCGTCTTCGGAGAAGATGGCATTGGCCGGGCATTCGGGCTCGCAGAGGGCGCAGTCGATGCACTCGTCCGGGTGAATGACCAGGAAGTTCGGGCCTTCGTAGAAGCAATCGACCGGGCAGACCTCAACGCAATCGGTGTATTTGCACTTGATGCAGTTGTCGGTAACAACAAAGGTCATGGTGAGGTCTCCATTGAATCAGGCTGGCAAAATCTGGCGCGTAGTCTAGCAGTTTTTTTCCGGCGGTACAGAGCACCGCCGGGTTTTGCGCAGATTAAAGCGTAGTTCCAACGCGATTGATGCAAATGAATATCATTTGCTGAATTTACGCCCACTCGCGTTTGAGCTTGTACAGCAGGTCCAGCGCCTGGCGCGGGCTGAAATCGTCCGGATCCAGTGCCTGGATCTGTTCGATCAGAGGGTGAGGTGCGCTGGCGAACAGATCAGTCTGGAACGGTTGCTCAGTGTTGCCTGCGGGCTTGCTGCCGTGCTGCTCCAGGCTCTGCTGCTCCAGTTGGGCGAGGTGTTCGCGGGCGCGCAGGATGACCGGACGCGGTACACCGGCAAGCTGGGCGACTTGCAGGCCGTAGCTCTGGCTGGCAGGGCCGGGCTGGACGTTATGCAGGAATACGATGCGTTCATTATGTTCGGTGGCGTTCAGGTGCACGTTGGCCACGCCTTCGTCGGTGTCGGCCATGCCGGTCAGCTCGAAGTAGTGCGTGGCAAACAGGGTGAAGGCGCGAACCTTGGCCAGATACTCGGCAGCAGACCAGGCCAGTGACAGGCCGTCGAAGGTGCTGGTGCCGCGGCCGACTTCGTCCATCAGCACCAGACTGGCGCTGGTGGCGTTGTTGAGGATGTTGGCGGTTTCGCTCATTTCGACCATGAAGGTTGAGCGGCCGCCGGCCAGATCGTCACTGGAACCGATGCGGGTGAAGATGCGGTCGACGCAGGACAGCTCGACGCCTGCCGCCGGTACAAAGCTGCCGATATGGGCCAGCAGCACGATCAGCGCGGTCTGGCGCATGTAGGTGGATTTACCGCCCATGTTGGGGCCGGTAATCACCAGCATGCGGGTGTCGATGTCCAGGTCCAGATCGTTGGCCACGAAGGGCGTTTCCAGCACCTGCTCGACGACCGGATGACGGCCCTGACTGATCTTCAACTGGCTGCCCTCGATAAAGCGCGGGCGACTGTAATCGAGACTGCCGGCCCGTTCGGCGAGGGTGCAGAGCACATCAATTTCGGCCAGGCTGGCGGCAGTGGTCTGCAGCGCGGCAAGGTCTTCGTTAAGACGGTCGAGCAGCTCGTCGTAGAGCTGCTTTTCACGTGCCAGGGCGCGGCTGCGGGCCGACAACGCCTTGTCTTCAAAGGCTTTCAGTTCCGGGGTAATGAAGCGCTCGGCGCCCTTCAGGGTCTGGCGGCGAATGTAATCTGCCGGCGCCTGATCGGCCTGGCTGCGCGACAGTTCGATAAAGTAGCCGTGTACCCGGTTGTAGCCGACCTTGAGGGTGCTCAGCCCGGTACGCTCGCGCTCGCGGGTTTCCAGATCAATCAGATACTGGCCTGCGTTCTCGCTGATGTTCTGCAGCTCATCCAGCTCGGCGTCGAAACCGGGCTTGATCACGCCGCCGTCGCGCAGCACCGCGGGCGGGTTGTCGATCACGGCGCGTTCCAGCAGCTCGGCCAGCTCCGGGTAGGTGCGTACCTGCTCGGCCAGATTGCGCAGATGCGGTGTTTCCAGCGCCTGCATGCAATCCTGCAGTGCGGGCAGGGCGGCCAGCGCGTCGCGCAGGCGTGCCAGATCGCGCGGCCGCGCAGAGCGCAGGGCAACCCGGGCAAGGATGCGCTCGATGTCGCCGATGCCCTTGAGCTGCGGCTGAAGGTCGAGGTAGAACTGCTGGTCGAGCAGGGCGCTGATGCTGTCCTGGCGCGCACCCAGGACCTTGAGGTCCCGCAGGGGGCGATTCAGCCACCGCGCCATCAGGCGGCTGCCCATGGCCGTTGCAGTATGGTCGAGTACGTCGAGCAGGGTGTTGTCGCGGCCACCGGACAGGTTCTGGTCGATTTCCAGATTACGGCGGCTGGCGCTGTCGATAATCACGCTGTCTTCAAAACGCTCCTGAGCGATGCTGCGGATGTGCGGCAGGGCGGTGCGCTGGGTTTCCTTGGCATAGCTCAGCAGCGCACCGGCAGCGCCGAGGCCGAGGGTCAGGTCCTGACAGTCGAAGCCGACCAGATCCTTGGTGCCGAATTGCTGGGTGAGGGCCTTGAAGGCGCTGTCCTGATCGAACTCCCAGGGGGCGCGACGACGCACGGCGCGGCGGCGCTCGATTGGCGTGTTGCTTTCCCAGTCATCGGGAATCAACAGCTCGGCCGGTGCCAGACGTTCCAGCTCCCCGAGCAGAGTTTCCCAGCCGCGCAGTTCCATGACCACAAAGCGGCCACTGTTGATGTCGAGCGTAGCCAGGCCAAAGCCGCGCTCGGCGCCCACCAGCGCGGCCAGCAGGTTGTCGCGACGCTCATCGAGCAGCGCTTCATCGCTGACCGTGCCGGGGGTAATGATGCGGGCAACCTGGCGCTCGACCGGGCCCTTGCTGGTGGCCGGATCGCCAACCTGCTCACAGATGACAACCGACTCGCCCAGCTTGACCAGCTTGGCCAGATAGCCCTCGGCGGCATGGAACGGGATGCCGGCCATCGGAATCGGTTGGCCGCCGGACTGGCCCCGTGCGGTCAGGGTGATATCGAGCAGACGGGCGGCTTTTTTCGCGTCGTCGTAGAACAGTTCGTAAAAGTCACCCATGCGGTAGAACAGGAGCTGTTCGGGATGCTGCTGCTTGATGCTGAAGTACTGCTGCATCATCGGGGTGTGGGCGGAGGATTCGGTTTTGCTCTTTTTCATCAATGACTCGAAATATGCGGCAAAGGCGGTGTCACCGGGCGCGATGGATGCGCTGAGGGCGGTGGCTGAGACGCCGTTTCAGGTTGGCGCAAAGGGTATCACGTCGCTGGTGGCTGCTGCAGTGCTGCCGGCGACTCCGGCAGCAGGAACCCGAGGCGGCTGAATGTGGTCGCAGGGTATTCGCAGGCAGCGCGCCAACTGGCATGCTGTTGCCTGATATCCGTTCGTACAGGAGTGAACCATGTCGCATTATGACCCGCTGATCGACTCTGCCGCTGCGAGGCTTGGCAAAGTGTTGGAACAGCAGGGGCTGCAGGTCAGCACCGCTGAGTCCTGCACGGGCGGAGGGATTGCCGAGGCAATAACCCGGGTGGCTGGCAGTTCGCGCTGGTTCGAGACCGGCTTCGTCACCTACGCCAACGCCAGCAAAAGCCGTTGGCTTGGGGTGAACGCAGAGGTGATCGAGGCTCATGGCGCGGTCAGCGAGCCGGTGGTCAGAGCGATGGCGTCCGGAGCCAGGGAGGCTGCCGGGGCGGCGATGGCGGTTGCGGTCAGCGGTATTGCCGGCCCTGATGGCGGCAGTGCAGAGAAGCCGGTCGGGACCGTCTGGTTTGGCTGGGCCCTGGCCGACGGCAGCGTCGTCAGCGAGTGCAAGCGCTTCCAGGGCGGACGCCGAGAGGTGCGCGCCCAGACGGTGCTGCACGCTCTGGAACGGCTGGTCAAAGAGGCGCACAAGCAGCCTGCGAACCGGTTGTCAGTCTGAGTGAAATCGGGGGTAGGCGGGCCATTTTTTCTGTGGAATAATACTGACCAAATATACAGTAGTTGATCGGTCGGTCGCCGCGGTGCCCGCCCCAAGCCAAGAGGATGCGAAATGGACGAGAACAAAAAGAAGGCGCTGTCGGCTGCCTTGAGCCAGATTGAACGTCAGTTTGGCAAGGGCGCGGTAATGCGCATGGGTGATCACGAGCGCCAGGCCATTCCGGCCATCTCTACCGGCTCGCTCGGTCTGGATATCGCCCTCGGTATCGGCGGCCTGCCCAAGGGCCGTATTGTTGAAATCTACGGGCCGGAGTCCTCCGGTAAAACCACGCTGACCCTGTCGGTTATTGCCCAGGCGCAGAAGCACGGTGCAACCTGCGCCTTCGTTGATGCCGAGCACGCGCTGGACCCGGAGTATGCCGGCAAGCTGGGTGTCAACGTGGATGACCTGCTGGTGTCGCAGCCCGATACCGGTGAGCAGGCACTGGAAATCACCGACATGCTGGTGCGTTCCAATGCGGTGGACGTGATCATCGTCGACTCGGTGGCAGCGCTGGTGCCCAAGGCCGAAATCGAAGGCGAAATGGGCGATCACCACGTCGGTGTGCAGGCCCGTCTGATGTCCCAGGCGCTGCGCAAGATCACCGGTAACATCAAGAACGCCAACTGCCTGGTGATCTTCATCAACCAGATCCGCATGAAGATTGGCGTCATGTTCGGCAATCCGGAAACCACCACCGGTGGTAACGCGCTCAAGTTCTACTCTTCTGTGCGTCTGGACATTCGCCGTACCGGCGCGGTCAAGGAAGGCGACGAGGTTGTCGGCAGCGAGACCCGCGTCAAAGTCGTGAAAAACAAGGTGGCTCCGCCGTTCCGTCAGGCTGAATTCCAGATTCTTTACGGTACCGGCATCTACCACAACGCCGAGATCATCGATCTGGGCGTGCAGATTGGTCTGGTTGAGAAATCCGGCGCCTGGTACAGCTATCAGGGCAACAAGATCGGTCAGGGCAAGGCCAATGCTGCCAAGTTCCTGCAGGATAACCAGCAGATCGCGGATGAAATCGAGAAGGCCATCCGTGACCAGTTGCTGGCCAAGCCGGGCAAGGCCAAGGCGGAGGCTGAAGCCGATGCCGAGCTGGAAGGCTAAGAGCCTGGTTTGATGCGCCCGCGTACCGCGCTGGACAGTCCGGCAGCGATCCGTCGCTCCGCGATGGACCTGCTGGCGCGGCGTGAGCACAGCTACAGCGAGTTGTTGCGCAAGCTGCGCCAGCGTGGTGCGGCAACCGATGCGGCAGAGATTGAGCTGGACCGTCTGGTCGAAGATGGCCTGCTCAGCGATGCGCGTTTCTGTGAAGCCTATCTGTATGCTCGCAGCCAGCGCGGCTACGGGCCTGCTCGTCTGAAAGAAGAGCTGCGCCAGCGCGGTGTGGCCGAGGCGCTGGTTGAACGGACCCTTGCAGAGTTTGATCAGGACTGGACGGCACTGGCTCAGCGGGTGTTTGCCAAGCGCTTTCCGGAAGGCCGGGCGTCAGACCCGGCCGAGCGCAGCAAACAGCTTCGGTTTATGCAGTACCGGGGCTTTGGTAGTTTTCAGGCTGATTGACGAAGTCGATCAGTGTCCTCAGACCACCCTGGTCTCGTTCGTTGAAGTCAAAGCACAGACGGGTGAGCTCGCCCAGCTCCGGCTCATCGCTCTCCTGATCGCAGACGGCCTGCTGCACAAAACCGCCTGATTTGCAGATATGGCCGAACCGGTCGTCCAGTTGGGCGAGTGCCTGCGCGGTCAGTGGTCGGTTCAGGCGCAGCATGTACTGGTCGTCTACACGTCGAGACGAGTGATAGTTGCTGTAGAAGTCGAGCACCACCTGCATTGCCTGTGCGGGGGATGAACAGGGTGTCAGCAGGTTGATGTCGTCCGGCTTGATGTAGTGATTGTCGATCAGCTGGCTGCGAACGAACTGCAAAAAGGCCTGCCAGTACTGCCCGTCCGGCTGGTCCAGCAGGATGATGGGCACCATCGGGCTCTTGCCGGTCTGCACCAGCGTCAGCACCTCGAGCGCTTCATCCAGTGTGCCGAATCCGCCGGGACAGAGAATCAGCGCGTCCGCTTCCTTGACGAAGAACAACTTGCGCAGGAAGAAGAACCCGAATGACAGGTCGTGGCTGGTGCCATGCACTATGTTATTGGAGCGTTGCTCGAAGGGCAGGGTGATATTGAAGCCCAGGCTGTGATCCAGGCCGGCGCCCTCGTGGGTGGCGGTCATGATGCCGCCGCCGGCACCGGTGATGGCCATGTAATCGTTGGCGGCAAGCTCTTCGCCCATGGCCCTGGCAAGCGCATACAGGGGGTGATCAATCGGGGTTCGCGCCGAGCCGAAAACGGTTACCTTGCGGCGACGCTTGAAGATTTCCATACGCGAGAAGGCCTGCTCCATTTCGCGAATGGTGTGCAGCATGATCTTCGCGTCCCAGCGGTTACGATCCGCCTGGGCCATGCGAATCACGTCGAGCAGCATGTCCCGGTAGAGCGGTGCGTTTTCGCTTTCGGCGGCGCAGAGTTGAATGAGTTCGTCGACCTTGGCCGGGATCTCGCTGCTGCCGGTTTGCCAGTGACGGCTGAGATAGTCCGCCGGGTCGTTGTCTTGCATCGGGCGGGGCCTCACAGGGTCTGGCAGTGGTCGGCAATAAAGCTCTGGGTCAGCACCGGTTGGGCACTCTCCTTGAGCACGAAGTGGTAGGTCAGCGTTGCGCCCATGTCGAGCAGGCGGCGAAAACGCAGGTCTGTGCAGACGCTCGATTGCAGCTGGCTACGAATAAGCAGCGGGTCTTCCTGCATGCGCTGGGCGTATTCCGGGTCTACCGCCAGACGGTTGATCAGTTCATCGCCCTTGGCGCTGAAGCCCAAGTCGGTGATGTTGCTGTTGATTTCTCGCGGGGTGTTTTCGCTGCTCTGGGCGGCAACCTGTTGCAGGGTTTCCGTCAGGCGAATATCACGCAGCGAGGCTGCCTGAATGGGGGCCGCCAGGCTGGTGGCGAGAAGCAGGGGTAACCAGCGCATTATATTTCTCCAGATCAGATCATCTTGGTGCTGCGACTTCCCTTTCAGACCACGACCTCGGCAACTGGTTCGCAGCGGTTAGCGCGCGGCATGTGCGTCCTTCGACGGCAGCGAATCGGGTAGAATGCTGGCATTGTGATGCAGTAGCTGTCCAGCCTGAGGAAATGAGGATGTCGGAAAAGCCCGGCCATGCGGTCAATCGTCTGCGCGATGAGGCGGTGGCGCGATCCACCCGCCCATTCAAGGCCCGCGGGGCTCGGGTGCAGCGTTGCCCAGGCTGCCAGCTGGCGCGCTGGGCATGTATCTGTGCCGAGCGTCCGCAGCTGGATTGCGCCATCAGCTTCTGTCTGATCATGCATGCCTATGAGCCGCTCAAGCCGACCAACACCGGCCGCCTGATTGCGGACTGCCTGCCGGACACCCATGCCTTTGAGTGGGCGCGGACGGAGGTTGATCCCGCGTTGCTGGCCTTGCTGGCCGACCCGCAGTATCAGCCCTATGTGGTCTTCCCCGGCGAATATGCGCAGCCGGGCCAGCAGGTCTGCGCCGCAATTGAGCCTGAGCCTGGCCGTCGCCCGTTGCTGATCATTCTGGATGCGACCTGGACCCAGGCGCGCAAGATGTTTCGCAAGAGCCCTTATTTGGCCGATCTGCCGATACTGAGTCTGCACACTGAGCGGCTGTCGCGCTACCGGCTGCGTCGTTCCAGCCGCGACGATCATCTATGCACCGTCGAAGTAGCTGCCGCCTGTCTGGCGTTGGCCGCAGAGGAGGTTGCCGCCCGTCAGCTCGATGACTATTTCGATCTGTTCAGCCGGGGCTATATGGATTCCTGCCGCCGCCGGCCTCAGTGATGGCCGGCGGGTTCCTGCTGCACCGCCACGGTCGCCTGCCTGCGTCGATCCAGGTAGATCGGCACCAGCTGGGCGGTGAGCATGCCCGCCAGCATCAATGCGCAACCCAGCAGCCCGCGGGGAGTCAGGGTTTCTCCCAAGATCAGCCAGCCGGCGAGGGCGGCGAACACCGCTTCCAGACTCAGGATAATGGCCGCGTGCGAAGTGATCGCATCCTTTTGTGCGACGACTTGCAGGGTAAACGCCACACCAACGGCGAGAATACCGCCATAGAGGATGGCCGGCAGGGCGTCATGGATGGCCGCAAAGCTGATGGGCTCAAAAACCAGCGCCAGGCTCAGGCTGACGACTGCGCAAACCAGAAACTGGATAAACGACACCAGAATGGGGTCGTAGCGGCTGGCCAGAGCGCCGACCAGCAGCACATGCACGGCCCAGAAGCAAGCCCCGACCAGTTGCAGCCAGTCACCGGGGGCAACGGTAAATTCGGCGGTCACGCTCAGCAGCATCATCCCGACCAGAGCCATCACGGCGCCGGCCCAGGTGCCGCGGTGGGTGCGCATGCCGATAAACAGACCAAACACCGGGACCAGAATAACGTACAGTCCGGTGATGAATCCCGAGTTGGTCACGGTGGTGAACATCAGACCAATCTGCTGCAGGTTGATACCCAGCGTCAGTACCGCGCCCAGCGCAATACTGCCCAGCAGCATCGGTTTGCTCAGTCGTTCGGGGGTGTCGGGTTTGGCGGGCTTGCGCAACAGCCAGATCAGCGGCATTACGGTTACGGCACCGAGCAGAAAACGCAGGCCGGTGTAAAGGAAGGGACCAATATGATCCATGCCCAGGCGCTGGGCCACAAAGGTACTACCCCAGATCAGGGCAGTGATCAGCATCAGGACATCGGCACGGTAATGGCGCAGGTTCATGCTATCAAGCTCGGCAGACAAAACCGCCATTATCCCCGCGACCGCGGAACTGCTGCCAGATACAGCTGCCTGCGCAGACTGTACCGGTACAACATGGCATTGACTGAAACGCCTGTGACTGGCAGTCTCAGCGTGCTTGTCTCAGCCAATAACAAAAATGACTGCCAGGACGCCTAGCATGGGTCTCACCTATGACATCTTGATTGCCGATGATCACCCCCTGTTTCGCAGTGCGCTGCGTCAGGCCCTTCGCGATGGGCTGGGCGAGACCGTCAGCCTGAGCGAGGTAGGCAGCATCAGCGAGCTGCAACAGCGTCTGGCCGAACGAGCCGACTGGGATCTTGTACTGCTGGACCTCAACATGCCCGGCGCCTACGGCTTCTCCGGGCTGGCTCAGATGCGTGGCCAGTATCCGCAAATTCCTGTGATCCTCATTTCAGCCCAGGAAGAACCGACGATTGCGCGCCGTGCGCGTGATTTCGGTGCCAGCGGGTTTATCCCCAAGTCCGCCAGTCTCGAAGCCATCCAGGCTGCGGTGCAGTCTGTGCTCGATGGCAGCGTGTGCTGGCCGCCGGGTATCGACAATCCGCCCGGCATGAGCGACGAGCAGCAGCAGATCAGCGAGCGGGTCGCCAGCCTCACCCCGCAACAGTTTCGCGTGCTGACCATGGTCTGTGATGGCCTGCTGAACAAGCAGATCGCCTACGAGCTGGACGTGTCCGAGGCCACCGTCAAGGCCCACGTCACCGCCATCTTCCGCAAACTCAACGTCCGTACCCGCACCCAGGCTGCGCTTGTGCTGCAGCAGATGGAACTGGCCAGCTAGAGCGTCGCCGAATGCCGGCTACGACGGAAGTCGGCTGGGCAAAGCCGTTTGGCACTGTCAGACTGAAGGTTGTGACACTGTTGCGGGTTGAGCGCGCCTCATGATGCTTTCCGGTGGGCTGGTAGCCTTCATATTTCTGCTGTACATGGCCTTGCTGTTCGTCATTGCCTTTTGGGGTGATCGCAACGCGAGTGTGCTCAAGCCGCGCCTGAGGGTCTGGGTCTACAGCCTGTCGCTGGCCGTCTGGTGTACCAGCTGGACCTTTTTTGGTTCGGTCGGCATGGCGACCGACCAGCTCTGGGGCTTTTTGCCCATCTACCTGGGGCCGTTGCTGCTGTTTCTGTTTGGCTGGCGCCTTTATGCGCGCATGATTGCGATCAGCAAGCAGGAAAATATTACCTCCATCGCCGATTTTATCGCCTCGCGCTACGGCAAGTCGCAAAGCCTGGGTGTTGTCGTCTCGCTGCTGTGCCTGGTTGCCGTGCTGCCGTATATCGCGCTGCAACTCAAGGGGATCGTGCTGGGCTACAGCCTGCTTACCGGCGGCGGAACCGAAGCGGCAACGCCATTGAATGCGTTCGGCGCGGAAGATACCGCGCTGGCCGTCACCCTGGTTCTGGCATTGTTTACCGTGCTGTTCGGGACCCGCAGCCTGGATGTGACGGAGCACCACCGAGGCATGATGCTGGCGATTGCCTTTGAGGCGCTGGTCAAGCTGCTGGCGTTTCTGGCGGTCGGGCTGTTTGTGGTGTTCGGGCTGTTCGGCGGCGCAGCAGACCTGATAACTCAGGCGCGCGCCGAGCCGGTGCTGGAGAGCTACTGGCAGCGCGATACGCCGGTCATCGGCATTCTGCTGCAAACCTCCATCGCGATTTTCGCCTTCATCTGCCTGCCCCGACAGTTCCAGGTCGCTGTGGTGGAAAACAGCGAGCCGGGTGATCTGCGTCTGGCACGCTGGGTTTTTCCGGTTTACCTGCTGCTGGCCGGCCTCTTTGTGGTGCCCATCGCTTTGGCTGGTCAGATGCTGCTTGGCGACGGCATGTCGCCCGATTCCTACGTCATCAGTCTGCCGTTACTACAGGGCAATCCGGTGTTGGCCATGGCTGCCTTCCTGGGTGGTGCCTCGGCGGCATCCGGCATGGTGATCGTGGCGGCGATCGCGCTCAGCACCATGGTCTCGAACGATGTGGTATTGCCGATCCTGTTGCGCAACCGCGTCGGCGCCGAGCATTCCTACGAGCGTTTTCGTGGCTGGTTGCTGAACGTCCGGCGCACCAGCATTCTGATTATTCTGCTGCTGGCCTATGTGGTTTACCGCTTGATCGGCAGCGAGACCAGTCTGGCCAGCATCGGCCAGGTCGCGTTTGCCGCTATCGGCCAGTTGGCGCCGGCGATGTTTGGCGCGCTGTTCTGGAAGCAGGCCAACCGCACCGGCGTGCTGGCGGGGCTGCTGGTCGGGATCGTGCTGTGGCTGTATCTGCTGGTGTTGCCGCTGGTTGGGGCCGGCTTGCATTGGCATACCGACCAGCTGCCGATGATCGAAGTGGTGCGGACCGCCGCCGCGAGCTGGGGCGTGGATGCGCTGACGCTGGCCAGCGTGGTGTCACTGGTATGCAACTTCCTGGTCTTCGTTGCCGGCTCGCTGTTTAGCCGGACGCGTGTGCTGGAACACTGGCAGGCCAGCCGCTTTGTCAGCCAGGACAGCGAGCCCTGGATTGACGGGCCCGGCAAGGTGCTGCTGCGGGTGCGGGTCGACGACCTGCTGGAGCTGGCCTCGCGTTTTGTTGGGGAGGAGCGCGCCGAGGCGGCCTTCAATCATTATGCCCAGCGCCAGGGTGGCAGCCTGCATGGCAGCCAGACTGCAGACTCCGGCTGGATTACCCTGACCGAGCGCCTGCTGGCCGGCGTACTGGGCGCTTCGTCGGCGCGGCTGGTGGTGAAGGCAGCGATTGAAGGGCGCGACATGCAGTTTGACGATGTGGTGCGCATCGTTGATGAAGCCTCCGAGGTGCTGCAGTTCAACCGGGGCCTGCTGCAGGGCGCGATCGAGAACATCAGTCAGGGGATCAGCGTGGTTGATAAATCCCTGCGGCTGGTGGCCTGGAATCGCCGTTATCTGGAAATGTTCCAGTATCCGGAAGGGTTGATTGCCATCGGTCGTCCGATTGCCGACATCATTCTGCACAATGCCCGGCGCGGGTTGTGCGGGCCCGGTGACCCGCAACTGCACGTCGACAAGCGCATCGCCTGGATGCAGCAGGGTACGCCGCATCGCTCCGAACGCATGTTCCCTGACGGCAGCGTCATCGAGATCATCGGCAACCCGATGCCCGGTGGCGGCTTCGTCATGAGCTTCACCGACATCTCCGCCTTCCGCGAAGCCGAGCGGGCGTTGCAGGAAGCGAACGAGAGTCTGGAGCGGCGGGTGGACGAGCGCACCCGCGAGCTGTCCCAGCTCAACCAGGCACTGCTGCAGGCGCAGGCCCAGACCGAGCGGGCCAGTCAGTCCAAGAGTCGATTCCTGACTGCCGTCAGCCATGACCTGATGCAGCCGCTCAATGCCGCGCGTCTGTTCTCCGCCTCGCTGGCCCATCAGTCCGACATGCCGCCGGAGGTGGAAGAGCTGGTGCGCCATCTGGACAGCTCGCTGGCGTCCGCCGAGGAGCTGATTTCCGATCTGCTCGATATTTCCCGTCTCGAAGCCGGGCGCATCGTGCCGGAGCTGGGTGATTTTGCCCTCAGTGAGCTGTTTGACCCGCTGCGCATCGAGTTCAGCGCGCTGGCGGTCGAGCAGGGTATTGATCTGCGCATTCACAGCAGCCGGCTGCGGGTGCGCAGCGACATGCGCCTGCTGCGCCGGGTGCTGCAGAACTTCCTGACCAACGCCTTCCGCTATGCCAGTGCTGCGCGGGTGGTGCTGGGTGTGCGCCATCTGCACGGCGCGGTACGGATTGAGGTCTGGGATCAGGGGCCGGGCATCCCGCAGGATAAATTGCAGCTGATCTTTGAAGAGTTTCAGCGACTCGACAGTCACCGCACTCAGGCCGAAAAGGGGCTGGGCCTGGGGTTGGCCATTGCCGACGGTCTGTGCCGGGTACTCGGGCACGAGCTGAGCGTGCGTTCCTGGCCGGGGCACGGCAGTGTGTTCAGCGTTACCGTGCCGCTGGCGAGCATGCCGCGGGCAGTGCGCAGTCGGACGGCCAAGCCCGAGCTGCCACCGCAGTTCGACGGCGCGCCGGTACTGTGTATCGACAATGAGAGCAGCATTCTGGCCGGCATGCAGAGCCTGCTCGGGCGCTGGCAGTGCCGCGTCGCAGTCGCGCGCGACCGGCAGGAAGTTCGGCAATTGCTCGATCAGGGCTTCGTCCCGGAGCTGGTGCTGGTTGATTACCACCTCGATGATGGCGATACCGGCACTCAGCTGATGCTGTGGCTGCGTGACTTGCTTGATGCCGACTTGCCGGGGGTAGTGATCAGTGCCGATGGCCGTCAGGATGTGCTCAGTGAAATCTCGCTGGCAGGCCTGTCGTATCTGCCCAAGCCGGTCAAGCCGGCGGCGCTGCGGGCGCTGATCAGCAGGCACATTGCACTTGCCTAGCATGCGACCGTAACAGTTTGCCGGATGTTGTTTTCTAGCTGTATCTGTCCTGTCGCCCGGCGGCGGGCTAGGCTGCACATCTATATATTCTGATACTGCCCGGCCCGTCTTTACGCCCATGTCTGCCAAAACCAGTGCGCTGCTCTGCGGCGCGCGCGATACCGTTCCCATGCTGATCGGCGCGACGCCGTTCGGTGTCATTTTCGGCACGCTGGCTGTTGCCAGCGGCCTCTCGCTGCCTGCCACCCTGCTGATGTCGGCGCTGGTCTTCGCCGGCTCAGCCCAGTTTATTGCCGTGAGCCTGATCGCCAGCGGCGCCGGGCTGGTTGTGCTGCTGCTGACGACCTTTATCGTCAATCTGCGGCACATGCTCTACAGCGCCAGCCTGATGAGCCATGTCAGCCACCTGTCACAGCGCTGGAAGATTCCGCTGGCGTTCTGGTTGACCGACGAGAGTTTTGCCGTGGTCCAGCGGCACTATCTGGATCCGCAGATCCCGCTGGAGAACAAGCACTGGTACTACCTCGGCTCGTGTCTGGCGATGTACGGCAACTGGTTCCTGTGCACGCTGGTGGGGGCTTTGCTGGGCAACGCGCTGCCCGGTATGGCCGGCTGGGGCCTGGACTTTGCCATGGTCGCGACCTTCACCGGGATCGTTGTGCCGCTGCTGCGCACCCGGCCCATGCTGCTGGCCGCCGTCGTGGCAGGGTTGGTGGCGCTGGTTGCCTGCGATCTGCCGTGGAAGCTGGGCTTGATGCTGGCAGCGCTTTGCGGCGTCAGCGCCGGCGTGCTGGCCGAACGCTGGAGCGCGGCAGCCTCCGTACGGGAGGTGGGCAATGAGTCAGTTTGAAGCGGTACTGCTGCTGGGCATGGGCGTGATCACCTTCGCCATTCGCTACACCCTGTTTGCGGTGGGTCATCGGGTGCGCTTCAGCCCGCTGGTGCAGCAGGCGCTCGGCTATGTGCCGGTCGCGGTCCTGACGGCGATCATTGTTCCGGCTGTCGTCATGCCCGACGGCAACAGCCTGCAGCTGACGCTGGATAACGCCTACCTGGTCGGTGGCGTGGTCGCCATGCTGATTGCCGCGTTCAGTCGCAACCTGCTGCTGACCATCTTCGGCAGCATGCTGGTGTTCTTCCTCTGGCGCTGGTGGCTGGCGGGCTGATTACCACAGCGAGGCGCGACGGCTGCTGAGGGCGACCAGCATCAGCGCCAGCGCGGCGCAGGAAATGATGCTGGCAAAGCCCAGCACCGTCGGCGCGAAGCCGATCATGTCGCTGACAAAGCCAACGCCCAGCACCACCGACGCCATGGTCAGGTAGGCCATCAGGTAAAACGCCGAGTTGATCCCGCCGCGCTGATCGGCCGGTGCGCTGTTGCTGATCGAGGCAATACCCACCACGCCGGTCGCGCCCGCGCCGCTGGCCGTTGCCAGTGTGGCGAGGGTAAACATCCAGGGCGAGCTGTAGACCACGGCCGCAGCCATCACGCCGAGACCGATGATCAGTGTGGACGGGCCAACCAGCAGCAGGCGATCCAGTGGCTGACGCTTGCAGGCAAACTGGCTTACCCCGGCCATCAGTTGCCAGCCGGCGGCGAACAGGCCGGCCTTGGTGCGATCATCGATGCCGACCAGCTTGGTCGCCAGTGAGGGGCCGAGCGAGGCATACAGGCTGCCGGTGGACCAGGCCAGACAGATCGCCGCGGCAGCGAAGATAAACGCTCCGAGCATCTCCCGCGGCACCTTGATAGTGGTCGGCCGCCAGGCGCGCCACCGAAAGTCCGGGTGGCGCTGGCCGATATCGGCCGGCCAGGGGGCGAGCAGCAGCAGGGCGACCGTCAGGCCACCAAGGGCCAGGGTTACCGCAAACGGCCAGGTCAGCGCTGCATCGCCCAGCCCGAGCATCAGCGAGCTGACGGTCGGGCCGGCAAAGGCGCCAAGGGTAAAGAACAGCGCCGACAGGGTGGCGGCGCGGGTCCAGTTGCCGTCCGGTTCCAGTTCGACCAGTGCCGCCGAGGAGGCGCCGGTCACGATCCCGGTGCCGATACCGGTCAGCACCCGGGCGATACCCAGCCCATAGATATCGCGCGCCAGGATAAACATTACCGCACCGGCCAGAATGAACAGCAGCCCCGGCACCATCATCTGGCGACGACCAATCTTGTCCGACAGTGAGCCCAGGGTTAGCAGGGTGGTCACCACCCCGAGGACATAGATCGAGAAGACAGCGGTCAGCGCCGTGGAGGAAAAGCCCATCTTTGCCTGCCAGACGGCGTACAGCGGGGTGGGCACGTTGCTCGCGAAGATGGTGGTGAAAATCGCCATCAGGGCAGCGATCATCGCCACACGGCGACTCGACGCGGCGCTGCTGGCTGGCGATTGACCTGACATGTTCACGCTCCCCCGGGGACAAAGAGCGAGATTATCGCAAACTCAGCGCCCCAGCGGACAGCCAGTGCGGCCATCACCGTTGCTGATGGGGTGCCGGTTCGGTGAGTGAGCGCGACAACTCCGCAATCGACAGCGGCGTTCTGGCGTCCAGTGCCCGCTCTGCCATCAGGCGCAGCGCCGCCGCATCCGGTCGCCGCTGCGGCCATTGCTCCACCTCGCTGATCAACGCAGTCTCGCCGGTGGCGGGGTCCACGGTGGCCAGGGCAAAGCGGAACGGATGGTAGCCACTCATGCCAAGGCGCAGATCGGTCGCCACCCACTGCCCGTCAATCAGGTCGTAGCGCAGGCGGTCACCGGTAAACCAGCGCAGACGCTGGTCCTGCGGTGATTCGAGCAGTGCCTGTCGGGCCTCGCTGGCGCGGGTCGGCAGCTTGATCAGGGTCAGCGGTTCATGGTCCAGCCAGCCGACCAGCCCTTCGTAGTAGTTGTCGCCGTCGACCGCCATAACCCGCCAGAGCAGGGTGTTGAATGGGGTCGGCGTACTGAAGGTCGCCTGGGGCTGGATACCCTGCTGTGCCAGTGCGGCTTGCAGGTGATGGTCGGCCATCTGCTTGCCGATCAGCGTGCTGCCGAGATACAACGAACTGAGCAGCAGCCCGGCGTATTGCCAGCGCAGGCCGCTGCGGCCCAGCCCGATCACCAGCCCTGCCAGCATCGCCAGCAGCAAGGGCAGGGTGTAGAGCGGGTCAATGATGAAAATACTGGAAATCGCCACCGGCGGCATCGGCAGCGGCCAGAACAGCTGGGTACCGTAGGTGGTGAAACTGTCGAGTAGCGGATGGGTGCAGAGCACCAGAGCCAGGGTGGCGAACAGCCTGCCGCTGCTGTAGCCCGCGTCCGGCCAGCGTTTGCGTATCAGCCAGGTGAGCAGCGCGGCGAGTGTTGCCAGCACGAACAGGGAGTGGCTGAACCCGCGATGGTAGGTCATGTCGGCGACCGCATCGCCGTAGTCGATCAGCACGTCCAGATCGGGCACCGTACCCAGTGCTGCGCCGTAGATCAGCGCCTTGCGGCCCTGCCAGCGGCCGAGCATTGCGCCCTGGATCGAGGCGCCGAGAACGATCTGGGTAACTGAATCCATGGAAAGACTCCGCAGGGTGAGATGCACAGCCTACTGCATCTCGTTGCCCCGCGCAGTCCTGTCACGTTTCCCGATTTTTCAGCTCAGGTCGTGCTGACGATCCAGCTCGATGCACTGATCCAGCAATTCCAGGTAGGCCTTGCGGCTCTTGACCTTGGTCTGGCGGAAGGCAGTCATATTCAGCGCAGCCAGCTCCCGGGCCTTGGCCATGGCTGCCGCTTCCAGCTCCTCGGCCGCGACCACCTTGTCGAGGAAGCCGGCAATGACGGCTTCTTCCGGGCTGAACATTTCGGCGTTGATCACCGCACGGCCAAAGGCGGCTGGCGTCAGGCGGGCACGCGCCAGTTCGATGCCGGCGTGGTGCATGGTCATGCCGATGGCGGTTTCGTTCAGGCCAATCTTGAACGGACCCTCAACGCCCAGTCGGTAATCGGACGACAGCAGCAGGAACGCGCCCTTGGCAATTGCGTGGCCGGTGCACACGGCAACAATCGGGAAGGGGTGAGACAGCATGCGGCGTGACAGGGTTGAACCGGACGCCACCAGCGCCTTGGCCGCATCCGGGCCAGAGGTCATGACTTTCAGATCGTAGCCGCCGGAGAAAATGCCCGGCTTGCCGCTCAGCACCACCACGGCGCGGTCCTTTTCCGCCTGATCCAGCGCAGCGTTAATCGCAGCGATCATGTCGGGCGACAGGGCGTTGACCTTGCCATTATCCAGGCTCAGGTGGGCAACGCCGTCAGCGAAACGATAGGAGACCAGCTCGCTCATCAGAAAGTCCTCACATAGAAAGTCATACGGCATCAGCGCCGCAGCATAAAGCAGGCAGTTTACCAACTAATTCATGACTGGCGAGTCCGCCAAAGCCGGAGTCACGAGTGCTTGAAAACAATGGAAAAAGGGTTTGCCAAAGCGCCCGTGTTTCGATACATTAGCGCGCCTCGGTAGCAGGGTAACCCGCACGCCGAGATCCGGAGAGGTGTCCGAGTGGCTGAAGGAGCACGCCTGGAAAGTGTGTATACGTTAATAGCGTATCGAGGGTTCGAATCCCTCTCTCTCCGCCAGACGCGATAGATAAACCCCTGATTTCGTTAAGATTTCAGGGGTTTTTCTTTTCCGGCTTCGGAAAGTGTCGACAAAGTGTCGAGCGGGTTCAGCCTCAGAGCTTCCTGCAGGTGGTCAGGCGCAAGGTGTGCGTAGCGCATGGTCATCGCCAAAGAGGTGTGCCCGAGTATCTTCTGTAGTACCAGAATATTCCCCCCGCCCATGACGAAGTGACTAGCAAAACTGTGTCGCAGCACATGGGATGCCTGACCGCTTGGTAGCTTGATCGAGGTCGATTCCAGCACCCGGCAAAAGGTCATCAGACAGTTGGTAAATGCTCCGTACTGACGCCAGTGCGATTTCAGCCGTTTTTCCAGATCAGCCGATATCGGGATTACCCGAACCCGCTTGCCCTTGGTGTTGTGAAACGTGACCTGTCCGGCCCTGATCTGGTCAGGGGTAACGGCTTGGGCTTCCCCCCAGCGGCATCCGGTGGCAAGGCATAGGCGGGCCATCATGGCGGGGTGCGGCATGGTCGGGTGGGCGTCTAGGGCGTCCAGTAGCTCCCCGATCTGGTCATGGGTCAGATAGGTTAGGGGGCGTTCCTGCAGCTTGAGCGACGGCACCTTTTGGAAAGGGCAGGGGTAGTCAATTTCATCCAGGCGGTGCAGCTGGTTGTATACCGCCTTGAGGTAGGCGAGGCGGTTGTTTGCCGTCTTGCCTGATACGCCGTCCTGCAGCCACTTGGCCCGGAGGTGTGCGACGCTGGAACCGGTAACAGCTAGTGCAACCGGGTTGCCAAGCTGGTCTGCTGCTGCAGTCAGAATGGCATGACGACGCTTGCCGTCAGACAGCGATGCACCATGCATTTCATACCAAAGCTGAATCAGTTCCTGTAACCGGCGCTTGTCCTTCGGCTTGGGTGTCCAGTCAGGTTGCTGTGACAGTTTAGCTCGGCAGTTCGCCTCAAACCGTTGGGCCTCACCCTTGGTCTTGAAGGTCTTGCGAAACCGTCTGCCCTTGATCGGTTCAACGTCTACTTTCCACAGGCCATTAGCTTGTTTGGTAACAGCCATCAGACGCCACGCCCCCAGCGGACGTGCCTCTCTTCAAGAAGGTCTTTGATATGCCTGTAGATGGCCCGCTCGTTCATATCCTTAGCCGCGTAATGATCACGGATTACAGGCCAACATTCCCATTCCTTCAGGCGGTCAAACGCTTTACTCGCGCCCACTCGCTCACGTGCCAGCAGGCTAACGAAGTTTCCCAAGAAGAGCTCAACGTTCTTCCCAGAGAAGCCGGAAGCCGTCTTGTAGTAACGCTTGTAGGCCGTGTCATCAATCAGTGATTCCACTGGTAGTTCTACCCGAACGTCATCACGGATCAGAGTCCAGAAGGGATCGAAATAGGTAGGACGGTTCAGCAGCTTGAATTGCTGCAGGCCATAGCGCCACAGCCCGTCCAGATGCGGGCAGAACGCCTCAAAGGTGCGCGTGTCGATCAGCTCCCCGGTGCTAACTTGCGTGGAGCCGCTGGCGAACTGTTGAATCACGGAGTGGTGGTAGCGGAGTTCGATACGCCACACGTCCTGATCGGGGTTGTAGTTGTCCTGGCACTCAGCGTCGAAGGGATCATCCGAACGCATCCAGACTGATTGCCAATAGTCGAGCTTGTCGGTGGCCTTGGCCTGCTCGGTCTTGTTGTAGATACACAGCTGAATGCCGTTGGCAGACCCAAACATGGAGGTTTCGCCGCGACCGTAGACACTGGCCTTGGTAGCCCACTCGATGGAGTTGATACCAGACACGTCCCGGTGGTTTCGTGCTCGGCAGTGCATACGGGCGACAAGATCGGCAGGCGGTTGCCACCCCTGCAGGTCTAGGGCCAAGTGAACGGCACACTGGTTGACCTCGATGTTCTCCAGAATCTGGGAGGCGTAGTAGTCCATTCGGGCTTGCAGGCGATCGGGCGACAGGTTGTCGATCGCGTGGGGCGACACCTCGATTTTCAGGTGTGGGCCGATGCTGTCAGCCTTGGCATTGAAGTTCTTGATCAGCAGGACGAAGCCGAGGTCAGCATTCTGGAGCTTGAACTGATACCCAGAGTCACGGCCAACCCGTCCGGTGTGCCAACGCTGACCGGCAAACTCAACAATAGTGCCGGGCTTATCGAACAGGGCCAGAACGCCCAAACGAATCAGACCCCGGTAGAGCTGGCGAACGGTATCAACGCCACAGCGGAGGATTCGAACGCCAGACAGATCGACAATCTCAGCTGTGTTCGGGTCAACAAAAACACGACCGACACCCGTTTCGCCGGTAGTCGGGTTGATTCGGGAAAAGTCCTTAACCTTCATTCTGAAAACTCCACTAATGACCACTAATGGCCGTTTTAATCTCTGTTTATCTGACGTGTTACAGGGACGTCAGCGCGCAGGTTTTGCGCCGCGCTCGCCGGCTCGCTGCGTGCGCAAAAACCACGGCGCGCTGGTCCAGCTACCACAGGAATTGACCCTTCTCGTAAGGGATAATCACGATCTGCCGGGCGGTATCCGGGTTCTGTTGGCCGGGGGGGATATGACGGGCAATTTGCTGAGAGCTTGCCGGGGGCAATTGACCGGGTTGCTGCATCTGGACTGTCATGCGGTCTGGGCGGGTATTGTCGAAGTAACCGCGTTTCACGGCATTCAGGCAGAAATCAAAGGTGGTGCTGACGCGGGTGCCTTGCTGGGTGTAGCACTGGCAGGCGGTGGGGTTGCCGTCATCAATCGCCCACGGCGCATCTGACCGAGCCAAAAGGTTTTTATCAGTTGAGGATATGCAGTAGAGCCGCGGATGACTCTGCGGCTGGGTGAGCGAATCGTAAACCGGCGCACTGGCGGGAATGTCAGGGATACGCGGCTCGTAGGACGAGAGATATTCGGCGCGGGTGCGGGGTTTACCCTCGATCTGCGTTGGCCCGTCCAACAACGCTCCAAACGGAGACGAAGCGACAGCAGCTGCTGCAGATGCGAGTTCAGAAGACTCGGTTTCGGGCTGCTCGCCGTAAAACAGGTTGAAGACGCGGATGCACAGCCAGACTGTGACCACCGCAGCAAACGCAAAGAAGATCGCTTTCCTGCTGGGCTTAAACTTAAAGTGATGCTGCGCCTGGGCGCTGCTATAGACGCCGAAGTAGTTCTTATCGAGCTTGATTATCGTCCGGTCTGCGGTTTTGTTGCCCGCAAATTTCTCGACCTCGTTAAAGACCCGTTCGGTCTGGTAGCGGGCGACGTTGGATGAGCCCCACACCCGGTTATAGTGAATATGCGAGCCGCACAGTCGCCGAACATGCACATCAATGAAACGCGGGTCCTGGGTAATCAAGTGAACTTCGTGGCCCTGCTTGCGCATAATCTCGAAGCGGGAGGCGTATTCGGGTACTTCCTTTCTCGGGTCACGAACCGGAAAGAAGCCCTGTGCCTCGTCCACGACAATGATCGAATCATTGGGCAGTTCGTACCATTTGTGGGGATCATCGAAGGGGAACCAGTCGGCTTTTAGCTTAGACGGTTCAAGATCAGTGATGTTATGGAAGTACACCGGACGGCCTTCCTTGAACGCTTTGGTGTCGACTTCCTTGATGGTGTTAAGGGTTTTACCGTGCCCCTGCAGGCCGGTACGGATGATCAGCGTAGCAGTGGACATGCGTCCCCCTTATCAGGCTTTCAGGACAAAATCTTTTTTACGACCGGACAGCTTGTTCATGCCGGAGAGAACGGCGCGGGTGGTAATGGCCGCAAGGTAGATGTTGATTGCAATGTCGATCTTGGCGACGCCTAGCATCTGTTGCATGAGAACAGTGCTTTGACCAAGTTGGGACTGGATATAACTGGCGGCCTGCTCAAGAACTAGATTGATGCCGATGTAAGAAACGACTCCGATACCCAACGCCTTAAGCAGCTTCTGAATAATCGGAACGATGATGATCGAGATCAAAAGAGCGATGTGATAGAACATCATTCACCTCCAAAGGCGCGGCCAACATAGAGCGCGGCAGCAAGAGCGGCAAAGGCAACAATCAGGTTTCCAAGCTCACTGGCAAAAGTGCAGAAAGGCGCAGTGTTGAACGAGTAGGTATGACCGCTCAGGGGAATACTGATTGGCGGAGGACAGGTCCCAGGCAAGAAGCGTGCACCCTCACCGATGAAACTTGGGATATCAATTTCATCCTGATCAAGGGTGTATTCGTCACCTTGGAGAAGGGCCTCAATCTGGGGACGCTGGGCCTCGAAGTCTAATGATTCCTCAAGATCGCAGCGGGATTTCTTTGTGTGGTAAAGCAGCGCACATTCATAGGCATCGCCAGTGCACTGCAATGTCTGATCACACTCCGTTCCAAGGACGTTGTTTGGGTTTTCAGATTGAGAACCGCCGCTGCCGGTTGAAGGATCACCAGGACCGCTGGGGTCCTCACCAGTACCACCAGTGCCGCCATCATCGCCGGAGCCACCATCGGAACCGGAACCTGAACCACCACCGCCGGGCGAACCCGGTTCAGGGGAGTCAGGATTAGGAGACGGAGCAGGTTCTTCTAAGGCGGAAACACACTGTGTGCCAGTCCACTGGAAGCCAGGAACAAGCCTACAAGCGTATTCAGGAGAGGCGGGATCAGGCTCTATAGGTTCAGGGGCAGGATCACCCTCGCCAGACTCGCCGGGAGATTCGCTCGGTTGACTGGTGCTCGACTGATAAGGTGCGTCACCGGCCTGACACTCGACGCCCATACCAAGAAAGCCGGCAATGCAGTACTGGACCAAAGGGTCACCATCACGAGCAGCGGCGCACGGAATATCGCCGGTGTAATTGGCCCCGGAGTAACGGCAACCGGACGCACAGACGGTAACGGGAGTTTCAATCTCGGCACCAGACGGCCAAGGATCGTAAGCGTTAGAGCGGGTAATACCGCTGCGGAACATATGAAAGAGAGTTACGTTCTCGGTCTCGGAACAGGCGTTAGGAGCCTCGCAGCCACCAGTTTCTGAATTGTAGGTGGTGTCAGGAGGACAGGAGCTACCAGTGCGGTAGGCGTAGCGATTGATGGGGCCTTGGCCTTCACGAAAGTGCTCGCACTTAGCTCGTGTTGGAGTCTCAATTGTAACGGAATCGACAGAGCCATAACCGCGGGCAGAAAATCGAGCCTCACAGGCCTCGCGAGGAGTAGCGCCGGTAGAAGTGCCATTATCTGAAACATACCAAGAATAATAACTGTCCTGGGCATGCGAAATAGAAGGCAGCAAGCCCGAAGAGAACAAAACAGAAAACAAGACCCCGAGAACCCGACGCATAACTACACCCGCCCAAACAACAAAGCCGCCATAGCGACGGTGGTAACAACGAGGTAATAAACAACGGGGTCGATAGTCATGGGAGTTGCCTTTGAGGAAGGGAAAGCCCCACCGCAAGCAGTGGGGCAAACCGGGTCAGATGGCGCGGCGCATGTACTTGAAGCCAGCGGCAACAACCAGAACGCCGAGAACAGCCCAACCGATGGTGTCGATGTTGTCGCTAACAGCGTCAATCTCGAGACCGAGAGCAGCAGCATCAGCAAAAGCACCAGCCGAAGCGGCCAGAGCACCCGTTGCAACGGCGATCTTGCTGCCGTACTTGCGAACCACATTCATGCGTTTCATAGGTCTTACCTCACAGAAGTTTTTTCAGTACGAGGAAGCCGAACACGCTGACGAACAAAAGCGTTGCCGCGTCGATCAGGGCGTTTGCGTCCTCAAGGGATAACGCGGACGCGGCGTTAACCTCGTCCGCGATTTCCTGACTTGTGATGGTCACGAGGTTGCCGTCACAGCTAATCGAGCCAGCCACAACCGACCACGCCCCATCACAAGCCAGAAAATTCATTACTCACCCGCTTTCTTTTGCTGCGGTTGAGTGGTGGCCTGGGCTGTCGGTTTGGGCTTGGCTGACTCGATATGCAGGCACAGATTTTTGCCCTTGTTCTGCCCGCCTCGGGCCACGTCGAAGGTGATGCGGACGGTTTCCAGCGGGGCGAATTGGGCACCGGCTGCGAATACTTCGTCGGCTACGTCATCCGCTACCGCCATGCCGATGATCGACAGGCCGTGTTCGGTCTTGCCGTCCGGTTCGTCGCCGTAGAAGACCTTCACGTACTTAGCGCCTTCCATTTCAGTTTTCTGAG